>JAABUZ0100000057.1_pt1 | contig 248266 bp, 223 predicted proteins | sample 5562091 | NCBI WGS metagenome assembly JAABUZ01 (sample SAMN12813069, study PRJNA571459) | rock metagenome | isolation source: Antarctica rocks | place: Antarctica: Victoria Land, Linnaeus Terrace sud | collected 2015-12-21
TTTCGAGCGTAAGCCGGCCTGGATGTGGCCGCGTTCGTTTTCGGTCAAAGGTCGGATGAAGAGAGGTGATTTCATACCCTCTATCATACCACGTTGTCGCTTACCTTTCGTGTGTTTGCACTAGGGCCTCTCGCGCAAGAAATAACTCCCGAGCTAGCTGCCCTCTTTCCTAGAAGACAAGGTGCTCTCATTGCTGCTACACCGCAAGGCTGGCTGCGCCGCTGGGATTCCGATGGGCGCGTCTGGCCTACTCCCTGGAATACGGCTGAACAGATACTACCCTTGCTCGATGTCCTCATACTGAGCCATGACGACCTGCTCCCCTTCTCCAACGGCAACCGCGGCGAGGCCGATGCAATGCTGATGCGTTGGAGCATGCAGGTACCACTACTAGTGGCGACCGATGGGCGTCAGGGCGCAGCACTCTTCCGACAAGGCGTCACACAGCATTTTCCCGCTTATGCCATCCAGGAGGTAGACCCTACTGGTGCTGGCGATGTATTCGCCGCCGCCTTTCTGACACATCTTTACCTGCATGGCAATCCCGAGCAAGCTGTTGATTTTGCGAACTGTACAGCCTCGTTCTCTATTGAGCACAAGGGGATACAGGGGATACCGACAATGCAGATGGTAGAGGAGCGGATGAGGACACGTAAAAAGTTGGAACAATAGATAGTAGCTTTCTAAGACTGTCTCATCACCCTCTAATCCGTAAGGTTTCTATTTTTCTGTTACTCGCTTCTTATCACAGACGTTTCTTGTGTAGTACTATTTCTTGTGTAGTACTATTAAGAAAAGGAAAATTTTAAGCAGCCAAGGAGAAAAACATGTCGGCACAAGTGGAGCGGACAACTCAAATATCCTCTTCATCTCATGCTCCAACAGTGCATACGGAAGAAGTTTTATCCTCTAAATATACTCCTCTCTTGCGGGTCTGGTCTGAAGTTATTATGCCCTTTCTGGTAATTCGCCTGCTCCTCTTTGTTGTAGGAATAGTGACCGTCTACTATATATTGCCGCTCGTGAATCGCAACCAGCCTGTTTTTCCGGGTGCTCGTCTCTCCCATTTTCCCGACATGCTCTTTTTGATGTGGGATCGTTTCGATAGCGGCTTTTATCTCAGTATTGCCCACGATGGTTATTGGGGGCCAGAGACGCTTCACGGTATGAGTACCTGGGCGTTTTTTCCCCTCTACCCCTTATTGATCCGTCTTATCGCGTCGCCCTTTGGTTCTACCATGGACACCTATCGTGTGATAGGGATTATTATATCGAACTCTGCCGCTCTGGTGGCAGCCACTTATCTGTATAAATTGACGACAAGAGAGTTTAATCACACTATTGCGGCGCGTACCATCTTCTACTTCGCTCTCTTCCCTTTGAGCTTTTATCTTTCCGCTATTTACCCCGAGGCGCTCTTTATCGCCTTCATCGTCAGTTGTGTCTACTATACGCGTCTCCATCGCTGGTGGTTGGCGGGTTTGCTCGGAGGTCTAGCCGCGCTCACCCGTCCTCAGGGAACGCTCCTGGTTATCGTAATCGGGTGGGAATACTGGCAAGTTCTTGCCGACCATTACGCACCACTTTCGCCGACCACGGGTATCGTGGCCCAAATGCGAGAATGGCTGCGCTCTCGCTTTCTCGGCCTTTTGCGTTCTCTGGCCTCGTGGCGTACCTGGCTCGGGTTCGTTGCCCTGGCCCTTGTTCCAACTGGCTTCGTGCTCTTCTGCCTGTATGCGAAGTGGAAAGTAGGCTCGTTCCTGGCTTTCGAGAAGGTTGAACTGTACGGCTGGGGACGTCACTTCACTAACCCTCTTATACTATTGCAGAACATGATTACTCATCCTCTGCCAGCCAGCCCCTACGATTGGAACTTTTACGGCTTAAACGTGATCGTGATCTTCGCGTTTTTGCTCCTGCTCATACCGATCTTCCGCAGACTGCCCGTCATTTACGGTATCTTTGCGCTTGCCTTTTGCCTCATGCCAATCACCTCTGGCGTGCCAAATGGGGTAGCTCGCTATTATCTCGAAGTTTTTCCAGCTTTCATGTTCTTAGCATGGTGGAGCAGTCAGGGCAGCCAGGAGCAGCAGATGCGGCGTCACACCCTGATCGTCTCGTCCTTTGCTGTTCTGCTCTCACTGGGCATGACGCTGTTCACCCTCGGCGTCTACTCCATGCAGTAAGGAAGCGAGGAACTAATACGTCCCCGCAGCAGGTTCTGGCACGCCAGAACCTGCTGCGGGGACGTATCTTTATCTTTCCCCTTCATTCTGCTCCTGTTCAATGCTGTCGATCATCTGGTTGAGTGAACTCAGGCGCTGCTCCATCTCTATTGTTTGCCGTTGCAGGCTGCGCAGCCCATCAGCGAGTTCATGGAATTGCCCGTTCAGCGTCACCTTGAGCGTCTGATCTTCCCTCTCTCTCGTGAGTTGAGACCTCACCTGTGGAACATAAGGAAGTCGCTCGGTAGCATCTACATCAGGCACCGATGTAGCCTGTTGCTCCGGTTCAGTCTGTCGCTGAGGTGCTGCCTCACGATTCTCGGCAGGTATAGGAATTACTCTAGCGGTCTCGGCCTTGGGTGCTGGTGCCTCTGTTCTCACAACGAAAAAAAGAGCTATAAGAGCCGCGATTCCAACAACGAATAGACCTCCGATAATGAGTGTACTCATGTCTTGCCCCTTCTCTATCTGCGTAGGATACCCGCTTGCCTCGTCCCAACCTTACGGGTATCCTACCACTATTTCGCGCCGTGAATTAGTGCAGGTGAATGGTGGCTTCAGCACTCATTCCAGGAACAAGGTCGTTACCACCAGTACCATCAAGTCTCACGATCACAGGAATGCGCTGCCCGACTTTGGTAAAGTTGCCACTCGCGTTGTCCTGAGTCGGCAGGAGCGAGAACTGACCAGCCGCCGCCTGAACGATCTGCTGCACATGCCCGGTGTAGGTGGTGCCACTGTAGGCATCGACATGTACGTCAACCTGCTGCCCCGTGGACACGTTATTGATCGTGTTTTCATCCACATAGGCGATCACGTTCAGATTGCTGAGGTCCGTCACCTGGGCGACCGTCAGACCAGGGGACACACTCTGTCCCTGCACCGTGGGCGTCTGGACAATGGTGCCGTTAATCGGGCTGGTCAGGTTCATGGTGTTTGCGGCCCCGGCACCGGTTGCCATCATAGTAATCGTTCCAATGGTCTGTCCCGCGTTCACTTTGTCGCCCTGCTTGACGCTGAGCGTGGTCAGTTGTCCCGCCGTCGGAGCACTCACACTGACGATCTGTCCATTGACCTGGGCATCATCGGTTGAGTAATACATGTAGTTGTTATAAACGTAGTAGCCGATGCCGCCAGCAATGGCGAATAAGGCAACGACGATCAATACTGGAATAAGAATTGCGCGACGCATGAAAGTTCTCTCCTTTCAAGAGTAGAAACATACTGTGTTGTATTGTGGAAGAAGGCAAACCCACTGTCCGCCTCTTCAGGAATACCAAAGACATCAATGAACCTGTTACACGGCGAGCATCACTTCCTCGCGTGATGCCTCGTTTGTTTCGACATGTGTTTCCTGAGTCGGTTGCGGAGCAACAGGTGCTGTAGCCCGACGAGTGCGAACAAAGAACACGGCGATAATGGCGACCAGGATGATAGCCACAGAGATGCGTAAGCCATCTTGAATAGCCAGATCATAGCCTTGTCTCTGCAACTGCCCAGCAATGACTCGTAGAGCAGTAGCTCTTGCTGCATCCAGGCTCGCGCCATGTGATAAAAAGAGCGCTTGCAGGCGTGTCACCAGTTGTGCCAGTGGAGATGTTGCCGTGACTTGCTCTGCCAGGTGGCTGAGATGGACCTTGGCTTGACTCTGGATCAAGGTAGCCAACGTTGCAATAGCGAACGAACTGGCAACGGCACGCACGACTGAGTTAATAGAGGACGCTTGTGCAAGTTTGCGAGGTGGTATTGTCGCAAGGGCCGCCACGATCAATGGCTGTGCGACAAGGCCAAGTCCGAGACCACGTAAGATGAGCATTATCTGGAACCAACCGTAAGGCGTGTAGAGCGAGACGAACGAGAGTTCCCAGAAGGCAAAAGCTGTAATCAGTAGCCCTGGAATCACCACTGCTCGAACTCCGAGGCGATCAACCAGTCGTCCTCCTACCAACGAACTGACCATTGAGCCTAACGCCTGTGGCAGTAAGAGCAATCCTGTCTGATACGCGCTCAGTCCACGAATATTTTCCAGGTAGACCGGCACGACGAACAGGCCGCCAAAGAGCGCGAATGTGATACAGACGTTTGCCAGGTTCGACAGAGTAAAGAGTCTGTCCCTGAAGATCGTCAGGTCTAGCAGAGGTTGTCCCCCTCGGTTGATAATCACCAGCTCTACGACTACAAAGAGGACGAGCGCAAGCACTCCACCGATCAAGAAACTCAGGACCGTACCCGATCCCCATCCATCAGTACTGACACTAGAAAGGGCATAAAGGATAGAACCTAATCCTATTGTAGAGAGTATAAAGCCTGTGATATCAAAACTGGTGCGTCCCTCTGGTCTAAATTCACGCAGCAGCAAGGAACCTAGAATGACCGCCAGAATGCCAATCGGAACGTTGATGAAGAAGATCAACTGCCAGCTCGCGTACGTGACGATATATCCACCGACCGTTGGACCCAGTGCCGGAGCAAGCAGAATCGGGATGCCAAGAAAGCCGGTTGCGACACCACGTTCCTGGGGTGGGAACTCACGATAGAGCAGCGTGATAGTCATGGGCAAAAGGAACGCGCCCCCCGCTCCCTGCAGAATGCGGAAGGTGATAAGCACCGGTAGGCTCCACGCCAGGCCACACAATAATGAGCCGAGCGTAAAGGCGGTCAGTGCCATGATGTAGGCACGCTTGAGCCCAAAGCGATTAGAAAAGAAGCCGGTGAGCGGTATCGCCACTCCCTGTGCGAGCGTATAGCCAGTGATAACCCATTGCACGCTGTTCAAGTCTGCGCCGAAAGCGCTTTGCAGACGAGGAATGGCGATGTTGACGATGGTGGTGTCCAGGATGCTCATAAACAATCCAAAAACAACCACTATCGCAACAATCCATTTATATGCCAATCCTCCGCTGCGTTGCACCGCTTGAGCGGGAACTTGCATGAGTTTGTCTCCTTCTATGAGTACTATGCCACTGTATAGTATGGTGGCTTACTATCGGCTGAGAAAATAGGCATCAAGGCTCGGTAAGAGCCGAAACACCGCTTCTAATTTTGTTGAGCAAGGCTTTAAGGTGCTGCCGCTCTTCCTCAGTCAAATTGGCTCTATGTATCATTTCCTTGAAACGTTTAAAATGCTGAGGCAGCTTCTCATCGACGAAAGCTCGCCCTTGCGGGGTAAGCTGAACTTGCAGCATCCGGCGATCTTCCAGATGGCTCTTGCGCTCTACAAGTCCAGACCGCTCAAGGCCATCAATCAAACCAGTCACGGTGCCACGAGTCACTTCGCAGCGCTCAGCCAACTCCGAGGGTGTCAGACTATGGTCGGGGGCATCATAGAGCATCAACAAGAGGGCAAGCTTACCTTCTGAAAGCCCATATGACTCTAAACCCGCGTGTAGCGCTGAAAGTAGCTCTTTTGCTGTTTGTAGAAACAACAAATAGCTATCTACAGCATCAGCGTCTTCTCCGAGGTACTGCTTCGCATGTTTTTGCATTGCTTCGCGCCTGAGTGACGTATTTGGTATAACATCCATTGGTACACCTTCCATAGTTGACCTCCTTATAGTTCTTAGGTATATTATATGGTGACATATTAAGTTTGTCAAGGGGGTACATAAAAATTGAGTTTCATTCTTACACCTACTTGCAAACCACTTGTGAACGATATATACTTCGTATAGTAAAAAGTAAATCAATCGCCCCATGTCAAAGCAAGGTGATGAAATACGTGGATGAACGTGCCCAACTCATAGAACAGGTCATGCAGCTTAATGCCCGCTTTGTAGATAGACTCTCAAAAGTCGATATGAAGCAAGAGCAGGATGATCCCTGGCTCTCTATCGATCTTACCATGCCTCAATTCAAGACGTTGATGATCGTAACCTCATCATCTCAAGGCGTGACCGTGGGACAGATAGCGAAAAGAATAGGTGTGGGGCTCCCTACTGTCAGCGGTATCGTTGACCGTCTCTACGAACACGGCCTTGTTACGCGCGGCGAGGACCCTGATGATCGCCGTGTGACGCGTGTCATGGCGACGGAAAAGGGTCGTGAAATCACGCACAAGGTTTACCTTGCTGGTCGCAAACACTGGTACCAGATTCTTGACCGTCTCGATGTAGACGAATTACAGACGGTCAGTAAAGCTTTCGATATCATCTACAAAGCCTCCTTAAAAGAATAAAAGAGATCACCACTCCCTACGACGTTACTAAACGGAGGCCGATGAACTTGCCGCCGCAGCATCGCGTCTCTCAATAAGAATATTGTAGAGACCAAGTACCAGTAGTAAAGAAAGTTCAGGTATCTCTGCGGCCTGCGGGTGTATCACGACGGTAGATTTGCGCGAGAAGCCACCAACTGAGAGTTGTACATAGGCAGTATTGCCAGCAGGGTCTGTCCAGGCTTTTTGTGTGCCCCAGAAGTTGACCTTGCCCCACTTGAACTCGCGTCCATCGGGGAACAATAACTGACCGCTTGTTCCAGTCCATTTCTATTCTTCTACTGCTCGCCACGCATACCTCATTGGGAGCATCGGCCCTGATCGGATTGCTCTTGCTCGTTGGCATCGTGGTCACGAACGCTATTGTATTGCTCGACCTGGTGAATCAGTACCGCAGGAAGGGACTGGATGCGCGAGCCGCCGTGGTTGAAGGTGGGCGAAGGCGTCTCTGCCCAATCCTGATGGCCGCGATTGCAACCATCCTGGCCCTGATGCCGCTGGCCCTTGGTTTCAGCTCATCAAGCGGGTTCATAGCAGGACCGCTTGCCATCGTCGTAATTGGCGGTCTAACGTCCTCGACGCTCTTGACGCTGCTCCTTGTGCCAACGCTCTACGTCCTCTCCGAGGATGTCAAGGCACGCTTCTCAAGGGTTCTCCGTCCTTCCGGGTGAAAGACGGAGGGGGTGGTAGGGGCGCAATCAATTGCGCCCACCCGGGACATGATGCACGCTCACGGGCGCAATTGATTGCGCCCACCCGGGACATGATGCACGCTCACGGGCGCAATCAATTGCGCCCACCCGGGACATGATGCACGCTCACGGGCGCAATCAATTGCGCCCCTACCACCGCCCGGAAGGATGGAGACCCTTCTCAAGAGAGCACAACAGTCCGAAACAGAAAACGCTCGCAGTACCCCAGGAGCCGCTAAAGCAGGAACAACCTGCATAGGGTAGTTAGGACAGGTGAATACAGGGTTTCCCACTCATACTGCCGCAATCACGGCAGCATGAGCGGGGAACCCTGTTTGTATGGGAAAAATTGTGTGGAGGCATGGGCGAACGTTTCCCTTCGCAAGCACAATCTACACGGTCGCATTTCAGGCAACTGCTCAGTAAAAACCTCGCAAGGGCAGTTGACCTGATGACCGTTTCAATCCTGCAAGCAGGCCCCGCCTCATTTCGACATCCCTACTATCGACGCCTTGCCTATATTGCTCTATTTGTTTCAATCCTGCAAGCAGGCCCCGCCTCATTTCGACATTGATGTGATCCTTTCAGTGCATACAGCACATTAGTGTTTCAATCCTGCAAGCAGGCCCCGCCTCATTTCGACATTGGATTTTTTATACCCTTGAGGATGATTGTTATTGGTTTCAATCCTGCAAGCAGGCCCCGCCTCATTTCGACTCAAAAAGGAGGGTGATGCATGAAGTGTCTCTTTTTGGTTTCAATCCTGCAAGCAGGCCCCGCCTCATTTCGACGCCTCCTCATGCCGACTTTCATAGCTATGCACTCGTTGTTTCAATCCTGCAAGCAGGCCCCGCCTCATTTCGACATCCCGACACGGTTGAAGAGGGCAACATTCGCGCGCGTTTCAATCCTGCAAGCAGGCCCCGCCTCATTTCGACGATCAATATATCTACGGATTGATGACCGATGAGCTACAGTTTCAATCCTGCAAGCAGGCCCCGCCTCATTTCGACTGCTTAGTGTAACGATTGATACAAAAGGGAGAGAAGCGTTTCAATCCTGCAAGCAGGCCCCGCCTCATTTCGACTCGACACTTCTTGCCGATCAACCCAGCGCCTATTACGTTTCAATCCTGCAAGCAGGCCCCGCCTCATTTCGACTGTAGAAACGATCTACATTGTCATCATGGCCGTCGCATGTTTCAATCCTGCAAGCAGGCCCCGCCTCATTTCGACATTGGTATGGCGATGTACTATCAAAGGCTGCATGCGTTTCAATCCTGCAAGCAGGCCCCGCCTCATTTCGACGTGGTATGACAATGAGAGAAAATGTGCAAGAAAAGATGTTTCAATCCTGCAAGCAGGCCCCGCCTCATTTCGACATATAGCCACCACCCTGTACCGGATACCACATATTGTTTCAATCCTGCAAGCAGGCCCCGCCTCATTTCGACAAACTTGAAAGTTTATTAGGGCCTTTCGGGTATTTCAGTTTCAATCCTGCAAGCAGGCCCCGCCTCATTTCGACGCCGTTGAGCGGCGCGGCAAGCGGCTGGTTGAGCAACGTTTCAATCCTGCAAGCAGGCCCCGCCTCATTTCGACCTTGATAGCCGTTGCCGTAATGTGCTGACTCTTGCTTGTTTCAATCCTGCAAGCAGGCCCCGCCTCATTTCGACTTCATGCCCATTTACTATTGTGTTGTCAGCGTCAGGTTTCAATCCTGCAAGCAGGCCCCGCCTCATTTCGACCCGTACCACGTTATTCGCTTCAACACAACTAGCCGGATCGTTTCAATCCTGCAAGCAGGCCCCGCCTCATTTCGACCCGAGATTAGCCGAGGTCTCAAGGGGATTGCCAAAGGTTTCAATCCTGCAAGCAGGCCCCGCCTCATTTCGACCTTGCCGACCGTACACCATCATCGTCGGATAATGAGGTTTCAATCCTGCAAGCAGGCCCCGCCTCATTTCGACGGGTGTGCTGTTAGTATAGCATGGGGAGCGGCTTAAGGCAAGGGTTTCCGAGCATCGCGTTTTTGAAGGTGTTTTGAGGTGTGAATGAGGGGGCGTTTTTGAGGGATTATGCCGTCTATTGGCTTGTAGAGACTTCCGAGAGCCTCTGCTCAGCGAGTGCATCACTGCGACTCTCGGAAGTGGCTCAGCTTAAATGATATTGAATCATCCCTCGATAGGAGATGTCCTTATAGAAGATGGTCTGTTCTCAGGGATTGCTACACAATGGAGATGAGTATGCTGTTCGCCTGACTTGCCAAGCCGCTTGAGCTTTTGTACACTTCTTTTAGAAAGAAAGGTGCCTTGCCGCCTTGTTTTCAATTTCCTGAGAGACACGTGAGAGCTGAAACAAGTGATACCGATGTGTAAGAGGAGGGGCCGTTGACAGAAGATTGGACATTCGCGTATTTGAAGCGGGAAGAGACCTTGTGGGGACCGCATGGCTATCACCGCTATCCCGCTAAATTTATTCCCCAGCTTGTGCAGCGCATCATCGAGTCCTATTCTGCTCCTGGTGATCTGGTGGGTGACCCGTTCCTTGGGTCGGCCACGACTGGTATTGAGGCACTGCGACTGGGGAGGCGCTTTTGGGGTTCCGATATCAGTCAGGTAGCTCTTTTAATCAGCCGCGCCAAGTGTATTCCTCTTTGTCCTGACGACCTTTGTACGGTCTGGAGGCGAATAGATGAGCGGCTTGATCGCGTTCCACGTATTGGAAGGAGATACCTGACTGCCGCGGAGAAGGAAGCTATTCTCTCTCTCGATATCGCTTGTGCCTCGCCAGAGGAACGGTTTACCTACTGGTTCCCCGCTCTCTATCGTGAGTGTTTAGAGACTCTTCTTCAGCACGTACTCTCCCAGGCGGATGGAGCTGTTCGCATGTTCTTTTTATGTGGCTTCTCCAATATCCTGCGCCGTTGCTCTATCTGGTTAAGTGGGAGTACCAAAGCACAAAAAGATGTCAGCAAAATGCTGGGAGACCCTGTAGAGGAGTTTCGTAGACAGATACGTGCTATGCTCAAGCGCAACCGCCTTTATTGGGAGGATGTAGCGAGTCATGGAATTGACCCCGCGGAACTTCTTCATCGCTGCGAGATTCGTTGGGAAGATGCTCGTCAACTGACTCTACCGGATGCTGCCTTCGATCTCGTGGTGACAAGCCCTCCCTACGCCACTTGCTACGAATATAAAGAGATACATCAGCTTACTCAGCTCTGGTTTGAACGCTATGGCATCCTTCCCACTGGAGATTTACAGGAAGTGTGGATCGGATCACGAGGCATCTCTCATCGTACCTTGTCCAGGGAAACTACAAATGATACTGGTTCCATCTGTGCGGATAGAGCCTTAGCCGAGTTGGCGCACCTTGCTGTGGGGAAGATCACTCAAGATGTGAACCGCGAGCTTCGTGCATTGCGTTACTATTTTCAAGATATGTACCTGGTAATGCGTGAGCTAGCCAGGCTGACAGCTATGGGGAAGCGGCTGGTAATGGTCGTTGGAGATACATATAGACGCGGTATTACGGTTCCGACTTCGGACGCTCTCTGCGAGATGGCACCAGGTATGGGATTTGAACTGGAGCGTAGGATTGTACGTAAGATACCCGTACGAGTGCTTGTCAGCACTCGTGATAGAAAGACAGGACGTTTCTCGTCAACCGCGCAAAGTGATATGCAGGTGTATCCTGAAGAGTATGTGCTTGTCTTCAGGCGCGTGGCGCAGGACGTTGGCGAAAAAGAAAATCTACGGGAAGAGACTTGAAATGCTTGTCGAAATCTGACTCTTTGGTGGGAACATACTGTATACGATTATGACGAGAGGAGCTAAGGAGTCAGAATATCCATGAAAGCGACACCGCAGGAATATGACTTTCACCAGCGTATACTTGTCCGAGATGATCCCGTTGCCTTCGCAGAACTTGCCGAATGGCTCTACCATCCCCTTGTGCAAGATGTCCAACAACGTGCTGGTAGCCATGCAGATTCGACGTTCGTAGAGGAAGCCGTAGGACAGGCACTCCTGGATTACCATGATGCCCCTGAGCGATACAATTCGAGCCGAGCAAGTTTGCGCGGCTATCTTACGATGGCAGCCTACCGCGATTTCCAAAATGCTCAGGCGAAAGAGCACCGCGTGATGGGACACCAGGTATCACTCTTCGACCCGGCATTTCAAGAACAAGACATTGTGAGCGACCAGGGGACGATGGAAATAGGAGAGACGGTAGAGAACCGATTGCATGTAGAAGAGCTGTGGAGGCTCATCGACGAGATGTTCTCTGATCCTACAGAACGACGTATTGTGACCCTGATCGTCAATAAAGTGCGTCCTCCTGAACCGTATGTTCAGGTATTAGGAATCGGAGATCTGCCACACGAGGAACAAGTCAAGCAGGTCAGACGCGTGAAATATCGTATTACCAGGCGATTACGCCGGAGAATGAAACAGCAGTTCCATCGCATGGAGGGAGAAACGCAATGAACAGACACGGCCCATCTCTTGATCGCCTTGCACTGCTCGCGCAAGGACGCCCAAATTTACTGGCCGGGCCGCTGACACTCTACAAGAAGCAAGAGGGACTGGATGATCAGCAGTTAGCGGCCCTGTTGCGATGTGATATCGAGGCACTTCCCCGGCTTGCACTCTGTGAGCGTCCGCGGCAGGCACCACACTTTGGTGAAGATGTTAAGCGTATCGCCAGCTATATCCACGCGGATACGATGCAACTGGCAATGGTCATCCGCGCCGCTGAGTCACGAGAAGCTCTCCATCAGAGGCAGGGTGCGACTTTGCCTGCCCTGTTAGCCGCTCGTGATAACGAGGACGCCGAAGCGTCCCGCACAGGAGATGAGGACGAACCAGGCGATGGATAGTGCTGTACTCATCGAGAATACTGTACAGGAGTTTTGGGCGCTTACAGGTGGAGCGCCCCGGTATCCTTGTGACATGCAAACAGCCATTACTCTGACATTGCCACTTGAACTCTATTCAATGCCCGAACTGCGTGTCAGCACTGTACTCACCTGGGCACGCAGAGTTGGTATTGCCCTTCATATTGGTGGACGGGATCGCTTCCTGCATGGCTGTCTGGTTGCCGATAGGGGAAAGGGCACGATCTTCTTTGACGCCCAGGACGAGGCTGACGAACAACGTTTCACCCTGGCACACGAACTGGCGCATTTTCTCCTCGATTACCAGGTTCCACGCCACCGCGCGGTTGCCATTCTTGGCCCGCCTATTCTTCCCGTCCTCGACGGTGAGCGACTCCCCACACTTTCAGAACGTCTGCACGCTGTGCTGAGTACTGTGCCTTTGGGAGTTATGAGCCACTTCATGGAACGCCCAGACGAGGGACTTCCTACTGACACCGTGCTTGACGTTGAAGACCGGGCGGATCGGCTTGCATTAGAACTGCTTGCCCCTGCCCTTCCTCTGCAAGAGTTGATGAGCCAGGCAACTGCGCCACGCGGATTTACTACTCGACTAGCTTTCTTAACACAGCAGTTTCTGACTGAGTACGGTTTACCCACAACAGTTGCATCCTCCTATGCGCGTTATATCCTCCACCTGCTTGGAGAGCCGACTTTTCGGGATTGGCTGCTTGGTAGTGCCGAGTAAAACTTGTGTTTCGTGTCAAACTTTACTTTTACAGCGGGAACAGAATATAGGGACATCGTAGAGGTAGCGCTAAAAAGCATAGTCAGAAGAAGTATACGATGGCAAGCGATCAGCCTTCTGAACAGGTTGCCCATGAACCTTCCAAATTGGATGACACCCTGGCGCTGGGGGCGAACGAGTTCCAGGCTGCATTTGGAGAGAAGGTAGAAAATACACTCGACATTGACACGTGGCTGCCTGGTGAAGACCTCGCCGCTATGTACCGGACACTTGAACAACAGGTCGCGGACGCGGTTGAACAAGGGGGACGTATTTGTGAGCGTACACGTGACGTGCTCTTTCCCCTGGTCTTCAAACATCCACACGCACCGGAGAACGCCGGATGTTACCAGGTGGATGTCGCGACTATCGAGCAGATTCACCGTGGCTTGTTGCTCAATGGTGGCGTCGAGGCATGTGATGGCACGAGTCTGCTTCATGATACGCTGCCGATCACCATTGCGCAGATCGGTGTCTCTCTCGTTTCGTATCAGGGCGACCAGGGCACATGGGTCCATCGCCTGTTCCGCCGTGATCTTCGTATGGGCGGACTAGATCCCATTGACGAAGCGATAGCGTTGCTTGAGCGCCGCCGCAAGCGTGATAGCACTGATGTACGCAGCACACGCGATAGGTTAAGCGACTTTACTCAACGTGGCATCATGGCCTACGCGGAGCGCGCAATTCTGCTGCACAAATCGCAAGCACTCTGGCGTATGGGTCATGGACATCCCGTCCCGTACGAGTTGCTCACAGGCGGCGGATTGGTCATTGACCACGATATGCCTCTGCTGCGCCACAGTATGAAGATGTGGCGGGAATTGCTTATCAAGCATAAGCGCTGGGTGTTTGTGACAAGCGCGCCTTCTGACCGCGTCCTGCTGACACTCGGCGATGCCCTCTCCCCACTCGAATTTGCCCTGGTGGGGACACCGTTGCAGGTGATGCGTGATATCGCCAATGGTCATCTACCGGAGAGAAGGGGGCTGAAGGCCGAAACAAAGGCATTCGTGGAAGAGGTCGGGCCACAAATTGTGATCGGACTCTATCGCGCATCAGCGCAAGCTCCGGCTCGTTTATTTTATGCGCATCGTGACTACGCTTGTCTGGCCGCGTTGATCGTCATGGCAGATAGTGTCCTCCAGGAGCATCGAGGCTTCCCCATGCTGATAGACCTGGCCGATATGGTCTGCCGTACAACCTTTGGATCGGCGACGTTTGGCACGATGATCCAGCAGGCGTATGCCGAAGCAGGTACCCCGTTCCGCTATCTCGGCGAGCGGGAGACAAGACGATGAAAAAGGATGGTTCTATCATGGCAGAGCAAACAAACAAGGTATCTCTGGAACAGTATCAACCGAGCGTGCCACTTCCTCAAGAGGTGTTCGAGCAGATTCATCAAGAGAGTGCCCGAGCAGGTGGCGAATGGAGTGAGCCGCCGGAGTATCATGGCGCGATAGGCCGGACTATGTTCGATTTGCCCTCAAGCGAGGACAATACGCTGACAGTGCTCCTGCCAAAGGATGATATTCACAAAGCCGCTTCCCAGGCGTTGGTACGCCTGCAAAGTGTGCTTGACAACCGCACGTATCTTGGTATCGTCGTGCATGGCCCCTTTGCTGAACCCGATGGTCTGCGCGGTGACGCGCCCATTATGATTACGACGGCGGTACGGGGTGGTATCTTCATGCCTCGCTATCATGGCCGGGTACAGGTCGAACTACTGGGCGAAGAGGTGGATGGCGTGCTTATTCCGCCACGGCTCCGACCGCTTCCCAATAGCCCTGTGTTCGTCCTCGATGCGGAAGAGACAGTGGGCACATTGCGCTTAGGTGGAGATATCCCTTTGGGGGTGCCGGTTGGCTACGAGGGAATCACTGCCGCCATTCCTTCAGAGAAGAAATCAGTCTTAGCCAAGCACCTGGGTATCTTAGGAACTACTGGTGGGGGAAAATCGACAACCGTTTCATCGCTTGTCGCCAGCTTTCAGCAGTCCGGCATTGCCACTATCGTGATCGACACCGAAGGCGAGTACACAGAAATCTATCAACCTACCCAGGACCCTATCATGCTCACCGCATTGGAGAAACGCGGGAAAACGGCTCACGGGGTTGAACAGGTGTCTGTCTATCATCTGGTAGGACGCGAAACGACCTGCCCGGACAAAAAGCGTGCGAGAGCATTCTCTCTTCAGTTCTCTCAACTGTCTCCGTATCTCGTGATGGGCATGCTAGAGCTAAACGATGCGCAGCAGCAGCGCTATCTCAAAGCCTACGATATCGCGAAACACATCCTCTGGGCATTGAAAATCTTTCCTGCGAACGACGAAGAAAAAACGCAGGTGTTTGAGTTGGACGATATGGAAACGGGCTATCCTAAAATGACGGTGGAGCATATGTATGATGTTGTCAGGGCATGTGCCGAACTTGCCGCAGGTGAAAAGAAAGCGAATGATTTTGCCGCTTCAGAGTATCGCTTCTTCAGCCGACACTTTACGCAGCAGAAGGAACAGGTGAGTGAACTCCTCAAAAGGGCAACTGCTGGAGAGCGTCCCTCGCACCCGACAAGCTGGCGGGTCATACAGGGAAAGCTTGCGCAATTCATCCGTTTGAAGATTTTTGACAACCAGGAGGCAGGTCCCCTTACCTACAAAGATCTGACGCAACCAGGCCGTGTCAGCATTATTGATCTGAACGATACCGACTACCCTCAAATCAACAATCTGGTTATCGCCGAGGTATTGCGCGGGCTATTGGAGGCGCAAAATGAAAACTACCGCGCGGTCGAACGAGGTGATATCGCCGTTCAGCCGCGCACGATGATCATTATTGAGGAGGCGCACGAGTTTTTATCATCAGAGCGTATTCGACAAATGCCGATCCTCTATCAGCAGCTCGCGCGTATCGCACGCCGTGGTCGCAAACGCTGGTTGGGCCTGGCATTCGTGACACAACTCCCCCAGCATCTACCCGATGAAGTGTTGGGCCTGGTCAATAACTACATCCTTCACAAGATCGGCGATGCGAACGTGATCAGCCGCCTCAAGCGCTCGCTTGGCGTGGTTGACGATTCGCTCTGGCTCAGGCTCCCAAGCCTGGCACCGGGTCAGGCCCTGGTAGCAATGAGTAGCTTTACCCGTCCTCTGCTCGTCAACATCGACCCAACACCATGCAAACTACGCATGGTGGAGTAGGTTCTACCAGGTTTTACCAAATATTGGGGCAAGGGTATCCCCTTGCGTGGCAGAATGTCTGGGGGACATTTGCCCTTGCTTGCCTGTTTCTGATAGAACCAATGGAATAAGGAGGCTTGCCCATGAACAACCGCGCTGCTCCTGATTCTCTCCCGATCTCCTCTCTCAATGCCCTGGAATATTGTCCTCGTCGCTTCTACTACCAGTTCGTACAGGCCGATATGCTGATCAATGAGTTCGTCCTGGAAGGGACGCTTGCCCATCGGCGTGCACATCAACCTGGCATGCGGGCGACCGTTGAGGGAGCAATGCAGACCACTCGTCTGTACCTGTACAGTGAAACGCTACACTTATCCGGCTTTGCCGACGTTGTTGAAGAGCAAGGAGGTGTGCTTATTCCCGTGGAGTACAAGCGTGGTCAACAAGGCGAGTGGCTCAATGATGCCATCCAACTCTGTGCCCAGGCTCTTTGCCTGGAAGAAAGACAATCAGACAAGCCAGCCCTCTTGTATGGGTACATCTTCTACGTGGGTTCACGACGACGTGTGCGGGTGAATTTCAGCGAGGAACTGCGGACCACGACTCGCGCGGCAATCACCCATGCTTTCGAGGTAGCTGCTCTTGAGAAACCACCTGTGCCACTTGATGGCGCATTGGCGCGCCGCTGTCCCAACTGCAGCCTGATTCCGCTTTGTCTGCCTGATGAGGTGAAACTGTTGCAATCCAGGAAAAGAGGGGCTTAGAATTTTATGCCAACACTGTACCTGACTCAAGATCGTGCGCTGGTGCGCCGCGACAGTGAAGACTGTCTGCTGGTGCAAGTTCCTGAAAAACGCGAGAAGAACGGGTCGATGCTCTCGCCTGCTTATAAAGAACACGTGCCTCTGGTGAAAGTCGATGATGTGGTGGTGATGGGTGAGGTGACACTAACAGCCTCCGCGCTCCATTTACTGCTCGAACGCAACATAGAGATCACGTTCCTGGGCTATTATGGTCAGTTCAAGGGTCGTCTCTCGCCCCCACTTTCGAAGAATGCTCTACTACGCATGGCCCAACATCGGGGGCACAACGATATGTCGAAACGCTGTGAGTTAGCCCGTCAGTTCGTGATCGGTAAATTATCGAATCAGCGCACCATGCTCCAGCGGTATCATCGTCGTCAAGCCGACTCTAAGTTGAGCCTTGCGATTGAGCAAATAGCCGATCAGCTTCATCAACTGACAACACTACCCTTAGACCAGGCAAATGCCACACCGCCATTGGTGAGCGGAGACAATCGGATTGAAGGAACTCCCCTCGAAGCGATTCTTGGGCTGGAAGGGGCAGGCAGTGCCGCGTACTTTCGTAGCTTTGGAAAACTCATCACTGACCTGAACCAATGGCCCTTTGTCGGACGTATCAAGCGTCCTCCTACTGACGCGGTCAACTCCTTGCTCAGCTTCGGATACTCACTACTAACCAGTCATGTCGCGAGTGCCGTACAACTCGTCGGCTTCGACCATTTCGTCGGCTATCTTCACAGTTCAGTTTATGGGCGTCCTGCTCTTGCCCTCGATATCATGGAAGAGTTCAGGCCCATCATCGTAGACTCGGTGGTATTGACTCTTCTCAATAAGCGCATGTTGGCACCGGAGGACTTCGAGGTCGAACTCGGTGCATATCGCTTGAAGAACGAGCGACGCAAGGTCTTCTTCACACAGTTTGAGGAGCGGTTCAATGAGGAGATCACGCACCCCGTCTTCGGCTACAAAGTGACATATCGGCGCTGTATAGAATTGCAAGCGCGGCTCCTCGCCAAATTTCTCACCGGAGAGATTGATGAGTATCCGCCTTTCCTTGTCAAGTAGAGTGCTATGAATGAAAAAAGCAACAAAGGTCAGGAGCCAGGTCACCTGTTACATCATCGCCTACGATATTCCCGATGATCGCAGACGGACCAAAGTCCACAAGATTCTTCAAGGCTTCGGCAAGTGGACGCAATACTCGCTCTTCGAGTGCTTCTTGACCAGGAAGGAACTCGTCCTGCTCCGGTCCAAGCTCGCCGAGCATCTGAAAGACGCGCAAGACAGCGTGCGCTTCTATCCCCTCTGTGCCGCCTGTCTGGACGGAGTAGAGACCGTCGGTGGATCGCCACCGGCCCAGGACCTCTTGTTCGTCATCTAAGCTGAACCACTTCCGAGAGCCGCAGTGATGCACTCGCTGAGCAGCGATTCTCGGAAGGCTCCACAGGCCGTTCGACAGCACAATCCCCCCAAAATACCCCCGTATTTCCGCCCCAAAACGCCCCCAAAAACGCGGTGCTCGGAAACCCTTGCCTCAAGCCACTCCCCATGCTATACTAACAGCACACCCGTCGAAAAGAGGGAGAGCCTGCTTGCAGGATTGAAACCTCACAGTGCCTGCATCTCTCGGCCACCTCTGTTCCCGTCGAAAAGAGGGAGAGCCTGCTTGCAGGATTGAAACCATGTATGTAAAAACCTCATGCCTTAAGATATAGGGGGTGTCGAAAAGAGGGAGAGCCTGCTTGCAGGATTGAAACCTCACTCATTTTTGAGGGGGTAGAAAGTAGGGCTATAGTCGAAAAGAGGGAGAGCCTGCTTGCAGGATTGAAACAATATCGGTTCATCACTCCTCCTGAGACAGATGTTTGTCGAAAAGAGGGAGAGCCTGCTTGCAGGATTGAAACCACGGATGAGACCAGCAATGGATAGAAATTGTGCGTGTCGAAAAGAGGGAGAGCCTGCTTGCAGGATTGAAACAAAGAACTAGGCGTCAGATAGGAAACACGTCCTCAGCATGTCGAAAAGAGGGAGAGCCTGCTTGCAGGATTGAAACAACGAGAGTTTACCGCAAACAGAGGAAGCATCACAGTCGAAAAGAGGGAGAGCCTGCTTGCAGGATTGAAACTGAGACAACACGTTTTGTTGGTCTTGGTTCGGCAGTGTCGAAAAGAGGGAGAGCCTGCTTGCAGGATTGAAACTTAATAAATGTTGTCTTACCCATTCCCGTAAAATCAGCGTCGAAAAGAGGGAGAGCCTGCTTGCAGGATTGAAACTAGAAGAAGTAAGTAGTGCCAGTAACCCTGGCTATAGTCGAAAAGAGGGAGAGCCTGCTTGCAGGATTGAAACGCGGATATGGCGATGGCGACATGTACAAAACGAGAACGTCGAAAAGAGGGAGAGCCTGCTTGCAGGATTGAAACGACATGGCACGTCTGAAAGGCTGCAATTCAAACACAGTCGAAAAGAGGGAGAGCCTGCTTGCAGGATTGAAACATCAGGCACGCTCGTGGATGAGGATGGGATTGTGGTCGAAAAGAGGGAGAGCCTGCTTGCAGGATTGAAACCTGGTTCGATGCCGTTCCATCTCGAACTGATATACGTCGAAAAGAGGGAGAGCCTGCTTGCAGGATTGAAACTAAACGATTGAGAAACAGCCATTCATTATAGGACATGTGTCGAAAAGAGGGAGAGCCTGCTTGCAGGATTGAAACTTTACTACCTGCATGGTAACATGTTACCGCCTTTGTCGAAAAGAGGGAGAGCCTGCTTGCAGGATTGAAACTTCACATACGGTTGCGTCCACGAAAACCTGCTCTTTGTCGAAAAGAGGGAGAGCCTGCTTGCAGGATTGAAACACTGCAGACCATACACCAATGACGCGAACGCTGTTCGTCGAAAAGAGGGAGAGCCTGCTTGCAGGATTGAAACACTGCTGTCGCTGTCGCATAGAGAGGAGTACCGACGGTCGAAAAGAGGGAGAGCCTGCTTGCAGGATTGAAACTACGAATGGCTCATCCGTTCTCACTCAGATCATTATGTCGAAAAGAGGGAGAGCCTGCTTGCAGGATTGAAACCGATTACTTTCTGTGAACATGTATGGTACAGGCTAGGTCGAAAAGAGGGAGAGCCTGCTTGCAGGATTGAAACGATGGCGATTTGATGGACTTATCTGGTCTCATCAGCGTCGAAAAGAGGGAGAGCCTGCTTGCAGGATTGAAACGCGGATAGACGCGCGGATTATTGAGCGATTTCCTTTGTCGAAAAGAGGGAGAGCCTGCTTGCAGGATTGAAACTCCATACCATTCGGTTTCCCGTCGTGGTAAAGGCATGTCGAAAAGAGGGAGAGCCTGCTTGCAGGATTGAAACTCCATTGTGGTTCTCCTTGGTGGTTTTCTATGGTACTGTCGAAAAGAGGGAGAGCCTGCTTGCAGGATTGAAACTATCGCGTGTGTGATGAGTGCTGCCTTGCGACTTTTGAGTCGAAAAGAGGGAGAGCCTGCTTGCAGGATTGAAACTGATGGTCAGTCATATCAGTGTCAAAAAAGGCATTCTAGTCGAAAAGAGGGAGAGCCTGCTTGCAGGATTGAAACCTGCTACACTTGCTACACCGCCTACACTTGCTACAGTCGAAAAGAAGCGGAGCTTACTTGCAGGATTGGAACTCTATTCTTTCGACGCCCGTCGGAATGCTTACCTCAGCCGAAAAGCGAAAAGAGGGGGTACCTGCTAGCGGTGTTTCAGATTTTTGCATGAATACAGTCCTGAGTCATCGCATTATTTTGTCTCCTGGCCCGGGAAGTTCTCTCACCCACGGAAAAAAACACTCTTCAGCCGTATTTCTAATGCCGTGGCACGTCAACTGTGCTATACTGCTGGTGTCTGCCTGAGCTACATGTTTTGTACCAGCCCTGCCCATACTGAAAGGGCTGTGAGAAAAGGATGATTGTGTGTGATGGAAATGATGCCCTCTCCCACGGCCCCAGCTAGACTTTACGCCTTCCTGTTACGATTACGCCCTTCTTCAACAGGGAACGCTCATGGCTTTTTCTGGCGAATTCGTGCATGCGGCATTTCTCAACTGGCTGCGCGATGCTGCCCCTGATGTCGCGGCATGGCTACACGAGGGGCAGAAGCGCAGATTCTTTACCTGCTCGAGCCTGCACTTCTCCCAATCAATGCAGCCTCTGCTGAAGGCCGAGCGCGAGAACGTCCACCTGCCACTGGACCCACAGAAGACGTATGCAGTGCGTATCACCTTACTGCTCGGCGATCTCTTCCCATTGTTCTACAACGCGTTGATGCGGTTTCGTGCTTCAGAGGCTGCGATGGCAAAATCTCCATTTTTGCTGCTTGGCAAACAGCTTTTCTTGCTTGAAGAGGTCATTCTTGATGCTGAAAATTCTTCAGGCTGGACGGGTTTTACCTCGCTTGCCTCTATGATTGAGAGGGCAGCGACGATGAGATTAGGCAACAACACCCCGCTCACGTTGGAATTTGCCTCGTTGACAACGTTCAGCCGTGGGAATAGAAAGAGCCGCTACGGGACGCATCATATCATGCTGCCACTTCCACAGTATGTCTTTCTCAGTCTCGTCCGACGCTGGGAGGATGTGGTGCCACCTGAACTGCCCAGTGTGGTCCAGAGAGAGCGCATCGAGCACTATATCCAGGATGACGGCGTGATTGTGCTCGATTATGATCTCAAGGCTCACCATGTGAAATTCACCACGCACCTGCAGCGAGGTTTTGTCGGAAGCTGCCAGTATCAACTGCGTGGTCCCGACGAGAAGACGACTCCTGAGGCTCCTTTGACGGTCCGACAACAGTTGTTCCTGTTAGCGCACCTGGCGTTTTATAGTGGTGTCGGATATAAGACAGCGATGGGATTAGGACAGGTTCGTCTGATAGAATGAAGTTGCACGTAGCTCATTTCCTTCTCTTAAGAACATCCTGAATACGAACGGGGAGATACTGCATGGCTACGATACAGCCGAAAGAAACAAATAATGATTACCTGGATTTTTAATTTGTTTCAATGTGTTGCAGTGTTAGTGGTTCATCTGCTAAGCGAATAGGATCCCGTAGGGGCCTCATGTATGACGCCCAGGATCCCGTAGGGGCCTCATGTATGACGCCCAGGATCCCGTAGGGGCCTCATGTATGACGCCCAGGATCCCGTAGGGGCCTCATGTATGACGCCCACGGACGAGCGAAGCAATGTCCGTTCCCCATATATTTGATGGATGCACCAGTTAGGATCATTCCATAAATACCAGGGCTAAAGGTAAGCAAGAGCTGATCCCTTGATGGAACTACCACTTCGTTCCTAGTGGAAAAATTAGACCTGATCTGATATAGTGAGACAAGCTAAAAGAAACAGACTCTCTGCAACACACAGGAATATTTATTTATGACAACACACGACAGCGGCATTAAACTGAAACGCACGCCCCTCTACGAGCAACATCTTGCGCTGGGAGCGCGGATTGTAGATTTCAGTGGCTGGGAGATGCCTGTACAATACAGTGGTATTTTGGAGGAGCACCAGGCCGTACGCACTCATGCTGGTCTCTTCGACGTGAGTCATATGGGCGAGTTCAAGGTAGAGGGAACCGACGCTCCTGCCTTTCTTCAACATCTTGTACCCAACGATGTCTCGCGGCTCGCCATTCACCAGGCGCTCTATACGCAGCTCTGCAAGCCTGATGGCAATGTAATCGACGACCTGTTGATCTATCGACTCGCGGAGCAGCAGTATATGCTCGTCGTCAACGCGAGCAATATCGACAAAGACCTTGCCTGGATTAAAGAGCAGGCAAAGCACTTTCAAAATGTTACCGTTATAAACCAGTCCGATACCACTGCGTTGATTGCCCTACAAGGACCAGAGGCCCAGGCTATCCTGCAACCACTGACAGAGCTTGACCTTGCCACCATCCGCTACTATCACTTTGAAGCGGGCCTGGTTGATGGCATTAACTGCATCATCTCACGCACGGGCTATACAGGTGAAGATGGCTTCGAACTCTACTGCGCTCCTGTTGATGTGGTCGCGTTATGGAAAAAACTGCTTGAAGCTGGCAAGCCACATGGTCTCCTGCCTGCTGGTTTGGGGGCGCGTGATACACTACGTCTGGAAGCAGCGTTATGCCTCTATGGTCACGAACTCGACGAGCAGACCAACCCGTTAGAGGCGAAGCTCGGTTGGACTGTAAAGCTCGATAAAGAAAATTTTATTGGGCGTGACATACTGCTTCAGGTGAAGGAACAAGGTCCCAAAAAGCGACTCGTCGGCATCGAAATGGTTGAACGGGGCGTGCCTCGCGGCGGCTACGCGGTCTATGACAACAATCAACGGATTGGCGTCCTGACCAGCGGGGCTCCTGGCCCGACGATTCACAAAAACATTGCTATGGGCTACGTCGATTCAGCACATGCAGTCGTTGGACAGCCTGTACAAATCGACATTCGCGGAAAACGCCTGGCAGCACAAATCGTTCCGTTACCGTTTTACAAACGCAAATAGCAATGCAATTGCGCTATTTACACAATAGCCGTCCTTAGCAGAAGGGAGACGCATTATGGCTAGTCTAAAACATCCAGAGAATCTTAAATACAGCAAGACCGACGAATGGGTACGCGTCGAGGGCGACCAGGCGACAATCGGTATTACCGACTATGCCCAGGACCAACTCGGCGACATCGTCTATGTTGAACTTCCCTGGGACGCCGGACAGAGTATCTCGGACGAGGCCAAGTTCGGCGACATCGAGTCGGTCAAGGCAACTTCAGAGCTGATGTCTCCGATCAGTGGCGAGGTTGTGAAGGTCAATGAAGCGTTAAAGAATACACCTGAACTGATTAACGACGAACCCTATGAGAACGGGTGGATGCTCGTCGTCAAGCTTACTAACCCCTCAGAGCTTGCTAACCTTATGGATGTCGAGCAGTACCTGAAATATATCCAGGGTCGATAAAAAAGCTTTTCATCACAATGCACGAACAGGTCGGAGAGGACGTATGTGCCCTCTCCGACCTGTTCGTGCATTGTGGCGAGCTTATACTCTCCTTTGGTGTAGTTCGCAATCAGGTTTTGTTATTGATCCTGATTACCCATGCCGCCCAAATTCTCTAAACGCTTCTCGCCTTCCCTCTCCAGATTTCCCAGGATACCACCTGACTGGCCCTGATTGCCGCGCTGATCTCGCTGATCATATTGACCCTGGTTGCCATGCTGATCTTGCTGACCCTGATTGCTGTACCGATCTTGATTACCGTATTGATCCTGTTGATTCTGATTGCCGTATTGATCCTGTTGGTTCTGATTACCATACTGGTCCTGTCGGCCCTGGTTGCCGTACTGGTCTTGCTGGCCCTGGTTGCCGTACTGGTCCTGATTGCCACGCTGATCTCGCTGATCATATTGACCCTGATTGCCAAACTGACCTTGCTGGCCCTGGTTGCCGTACTGGTCCTGTCGGCCATATTGGTCCTGGTTGCCGGATTGGTCTTGCTGATAGTCGTTATTCATGATGTTTTTTCCTTTCAATTGAATCTCTAAACGAACTTTATTGAACGTAAGTTTACTAGTTGATTTTGAGTTATGTATCCCGTTTGGTACGTAAAAGAAGAGCAGAAGGTTTCACTGCTAAGAAGGAGGAGTAAGAGTTGACGAATCTGGGTGATAGTTGCGTGTGTAACCCTGGTTAAATATGCTATTATATCTCTATAGAAGGGTCAAAATCGAGCCGTTGAGGGTCAAAAAACCTTGACGGCTATTAGTGTTTATCTGGCTTTGAATCTTGTATGAGTGTCTTTTTGTGGCTGGAGTTTTGTGGTGTGGTGATTGTATGGATATGCTACTTTCTATTGTCGTAGCGGCTCCCCTCGCATGGGGCAATGCTAGACTAGTGTACTCAAAGGGGAGTTCAATATGAACTATGTACCCAATACGCCAGAAGAGCAGCAGGAGATGCTGGAACGGCTCGGCCTCTCTTCTATGGAGGGGCTGTTAGAGACGGTGCCGGAGAACGTCCGCCTGGGGCGTCCACTCGATCTGCCATCGGCTCTCTCGGAACCGGACCTCAAACGTCTGCTCACCAACATGGCGGCAAAAAATAAAAATCTGGATACCACTATCTCTTTTTTAGGTGCTGGAACTTATGACCACGTCATTCCAGGTGTCGTACCACATTTGCAGCGCCGCTCAGAGTTCGTCACCTCGTATACGCCCTACCAGGCTGAGGTGAGTCAGGGCATGTTGCAGGCGATCTATGAATTTCAGACGATGGTCTGCCAGATTACCGGGCTGGACATCGCCAATGCCTCGCTCTACGATGGCTCAACGGCGATGGTCGAGGCGGTCTTTATCGCGCTTGGCCCTGGTGGACGCGGCGAAGTTGTTATCTCTGAAGGTGTCGATCCGCAGTACCGTCGTGTGCTGCATACCTACGCCTTCTCACGCGGCTTTGAGATTCAAGAGGTTCCGACGCGCAACGGCGTCACCTCAGTAGAGGACCTGGATGCGGCGGTCGGCCCTACCACTGCTGCCGTTGTCGTGCAGCAGCCTAACTTCTTTGGCTGTGTCGAGGATGTACGCGCCATCGAGCGTATCGCGCACAAGGGCAAATCCCTCTTCATCACCACTATCACAGAGCCAGCCTCGCTCGGTATCCTCGCCGCCCCTGCTGAATATGGAGCCGATATCGCGGTCGGTGAACTAATGAGTTTTGGCAATACGATGAGTTACGGTGCCCCAGCCCTCGGCTTCATGGCCTCGAAACAGAAATTTATGCGCCTCTTGCCGGGCCGCCTCGTTGGGCAGACAGTCGAAGAGGGCGTTGAGAAGCAGACAGGCTACGTGTTGACCTTGCAGACACGCGAGCAGCACATTCGACGCGAACGAGCTACATCAAATATCTGTACTAACCAGTCGTTGTTGGCGGTCGGTGCCACGATCTATATGGCGGCACTGGGCAAGCAGGGCTTCCGCGAACTTGGCGAACTGTGCCTGCAAAAAGCGCATTATGCATTCCGTCAGATAACCGCCATTCCAGGCTTTGAGGCTGTCTTTACGGGTCCCTTCTTCGATGAATTCGTTATCAAGGCCCCGATCTCCACTGTCAAACTGCAACAGCATCTTGAGCAGGCAGGAATCATCGGTGGCTACGCACTGGACGAGAGCTATCCTGGAATGGACAACTGTATACTTTTCTGCGTTACCGAGACACGCCCGAAGGAAGATATTGATGCACTGGTAGATGTGTTAAAGAAGACGACCGCTCCGACGGACCACGCCACTCTCGCGTCTAGCTTGTCGGCTCAGGTTCGTGGAAACAAGGAGGTGCAGGCGTGAGCGTCGAAACACTAATTTTTGAAAAAGGGGCACCCGGACGACGAGCCGCGACGATGCCGAAAATGGATGTACCCACCGAGTCGCTGGAAGACATGATTCCTGGCAATCTACTGCGCGAGACGCCAGCACTCTTGCCGGAGGTGAGCGAGATCGAGGTGGTGCGCCACTATACGCACCTGTCGCAGCGCAATTTCAGCGTCGATACAGGCTTCTACCCGCTCGGCTCCTGCACGATGAAGTATAATCCCAAGTTGAACGAAGATATGGCGGCCTTGCCAGGATTCGCACATATTCATCCGTTGCAGCCCGAAAGCACGGTTCAAGGGGCCATCCAACTGATGTACGAGTTGGAGCAGTATCTTGCTGAAATTTCCGGCATGACCCGCGTCACGCTTCAGCCATCTGCCGGTGCTCACGGCGAACTTACAGGTTTGATGCTGATTAAGGCGTATCATCAGAGTCAGGGCGAGGCACATCGTAACCTCGTGCTCATTCCTGACAATGCACACGGCACCAATCCCGCCAGCGCGACCCTTGCCGACTACAGGGCCGTTGAGGTCAAGAGCGATATGCAGACGGGCGGTATCGATATGGAGCACCTGAAAGCTCTGTTGGAGTCGAATGGTCCAAATATTGCCGCTATCATGATGACCAATCCTAACACGCTTGGCCTCTTCGATGCCAATATTGCCGAGATCGCGCGGAGAGTTCACGAAATCGGTGGACAGCTCTACTATGATGGAGCGAATGCCAACGCGGTTCTAGGCATCACGCGTCCTGGTGATATGGGCTTCGATGTTGTGCATTTCAACTTGCACAAGACCTGTAGCACTCCTCATGGTGGCGGCGGTCCCGGCGCGGGTCCCATCGGTGTCAGTTCACACCTTGTGCCATTCCTGCCGAGTCCCATGCCAGCGAAGAATGACGATGGATATTACTGGGAAGATACGGGGCCGCAGTCCATCGGCAAGGTTCGCGCCAACAAGGGCAATTTTGGCGTCCTTGTGCGTGCCTACACCTACATTCGTAGCAATGGGCCGGACGGTCTGAAGCATGTCTCGGAGAGCGCCATTCTCAATGCTAACTATCTCAAGCACGAGTTGTCCTCTGACTACGATGTGGCCTATCCGCAGACCTGCCAGCACGAGTTCGTGTTAACGGCAGAGCGTCAAAAAGATGAACACGGCGTCACAGCCCTCGACATCGCCAAGCGCCTGCTCGACTTCGGCATGTACGCCCCAACGGTCTACTTCCCGCTGATCGTACACGAGGCGTTGATGGTTGAGCCAACCGAGACCGAGACCCGCGAGACGCTCGACTCCTTTGTAAGCGTCATGAACCAGATCGCGGAGGAGACGCGCACCAATCCCGAAATCGTCAAAACCGCTCCACACACAACCGTCGTCGGCAGACTGGATCAGGCATTGGCAGCACGCAAACCCAACCTGCGCTGGATGCCCGGGCAAGAGATGACGCATTAATCGTAGGGGCGCAATTGATTGCGCCCAGGGGTAGGGTGGGGGAAACGTTGGCATATCGACACGTTTTCCCACCTTGATCTTCTTTGCGTGCGTTTCGCGTCGAGGGAGGGTGGGGAAAACGTTGACATATCGACACGTTTTCCCACCGCTCCACCCCTGGGCGCAATCAATTGCGCCCCTACGATTTCCGTTTCCTAAACATCAAACACGTAAACTCGATCTCCGTCCGCACGCCCTCCATCCTCCCTATAGCCTCTTTTACCTCGTCCGACAAATGCCAATAATTGGGCGTCATCATCACCGCCTGCATTATTCCCTGATTGCTCAGTTGCACCTCATATATGAGAGAAGAGGATGTTAGCAACTCAAAATATGGCGCGAACTGGTCTATCACATGTTGCTGTTTGTTCTCCTCGATATTCAACAACTGCAACGTTGAACGGAGTTGGCGCAGGTGCTGCGGACCAGGAATGACGACTATGGCTATCCCGCCGGGGGTGACGACGCGTGCGAATTCGTCTATGTTGCGTGGCGCGAAGATGTTGAGGAGAATGTGAAGCGAGTCGCTAGCGAAGACGAGCCTCTCTTTAAGGTTCGCGACGACAAAATGAGCGTCTTTATACCGCTTCGCCGCCATCCTCATCGCATCTTTTGAGATATCCAGACCAATAGAGTTGCATTGGGCAGCGGGTAGCTGCTGATCGAGATAGTGCTGTAACCGACCGAGATAATAACCTTCACCACAGCCCGCGTCGAGAATATTGATGTAGGGCAGACCATTCTCGCTGTCCTCTTCTGTACGAAGGAAGTCATAGATAAGTTTATTGATTGTGTCCGATAGGGGTTGGTAGTACCCTCGGTCCAGAAAATTCCTACGGGCGAGAAGCATCTCTTTGGTGTCGCCAACACTATCGGAGAGCTTTTTGGTCAACAGGTTGATGTAACCCTCTTTCGCGATGTCGAAGGTATGCCCCTTGTCGCATTTGAGCGTGTTGCCGACCTCCGTGAAGTGGCTGTGACATACGGGACAGGTGAGCAGATGAAGATAATGCATGATGTAAACCTTTACGTGTTTTAGACGCAAGCAGGGCGACCACAAGGGTCCGCCCCTACTATACTACACCACCTTTGGTGGTAACACCGTGTATAGTAGGGGCGGACCCTTGTGGTCGCCCTGCCACCTATCATCTAAAGGTTCACTTATGTTAGAATAGTCAGGAAATCAATAGAAGCATTTCTCCAATGATATTTACTTTTACAAGGAAATTATACATATGAACTACGCTATTCTTGGCGGTGGGGCGTTGGGGCTGATGACCGCCTATCGGCTCTCACAAGCAAATCAGTCGGTGATGGTGTTTGAGCAGGAGCAGACAGCAGGTGGTCTCGCAGCTGGCTTTCATGTGAGCAGTAATGAAGATGTATGGCTGGAAAAATTTTATCATCACCTCTTCCGCACTGATACGACAGCAATCAAGCTTATAGAGGAGTTGGGATTGGGGGATCGTCTGGAATGGTTGCGCCCTCGTTCGGTGTGTCTTCTCAATGGAAAAATTGAGCAGTTGGACTCACCTTTATCGCTGCTCCTCTTCAAGCCTCTGCGTGTTGATGAACGACTGCGTGTGGCTGCGGTGCTTGCCTTCCTCAAGATGGTAAATCCAGCATGGCTGGAAGGCAAGACCGCTGACACGTGGCTGCGTCGCTGGATGGGCAAACGGCCCTATGGAATGCTCTTTGAGCCGCTCTTCATCGGCAAGTTCGGTGCGATGCATGAGCAGATCGCCCTACCGTGGTTCTGGGCGCGCATCCATGATCGCACAACGCGGCTGGGCTACGTACGAGGCGGCTTCCAACACGTCTACGAGCGGCTGGCAGAGCGCATCAGTCAGAAGGACGGCAAAGTCCTGCTCGGCACCCGCGTAGAAAAGGTGGAGCAGACCGCTAGTGACGAGGGCAAGCCATGGAGTGTAGAGACCGACAAGGGAACATGGGCGTTTGATCGCGTGATCTCAACACTGCCCACGCGCCTCTCCTGTCGCCTTATTCCCGCTTTGCCAGAAGATTACCGTGCCAAATACGAGTGGGGACAGGCATACGGAGCGCATTGTCTCGTTCTAGCATTAGATCGCCAATTGACTGATAGCTACTGGATCAATGTTTGTGATCGCGGTTACCCCTTCGCGGGTGTATTTGAGCATACAAATTTCCGTTCTCCCAGCGAGTACGATGGCAAGCACCTGCTCTACCTCGGCAACTACCGCCCTATGAATGATTCCTTGTTTATGCAGAACAAGGAAGAAGTGATGGTGGAGTTCTTCCCACACCTGCAACGCCTCATTCCCGCGTTCAAACCAGAATATGTGCGGGAGAGCTGGCTGTTCAAAGCCCCCTTCGCCCAACCAATCGTCACAACCGAGTACCGAGAACACATTCCGCCGCTTGATACGCCCCTGGAGGGTCTATGGATAGCGAATATGTTCCAGATTTACCCACATGACCGTGGACAAAACTACTCGTTCGAGTTGGCAGATCGGCTTGTGAAACAACTGCTGTAGGGGTGTAATTCATTACATCCTCGTTCCACATCACAAGCCGAACGAGGGTGTAATGAATTACACCCCTACCCGGGTGGTCTTCCTTCTATGAAGATATCGGCTGATAAACGGCATACCCTCCAACCGTTGTTCGTGCATACTTCTGCTTTGAGGTTGCGAGCATTTTTTCAACCAATGATATTGACGGGCTTCCAGGTAAGTTACTAACTGGAAACACGTAAGCCGCCTGTGAGTCCGCGTGCACGATATCATAGTAGCCGGGCGCGCGGTTGTGCGACGGTTGAAAATTGGCATCGAGTACGCCGCAGAGAATGCGCTCGTTGCTCTCGAAAGCGATCCTGTCACAGGTCCAGTATTCTGTGTAGATGTGCGTGTGGCCTGTCTTCACAAGGTAGTTGATAAGGTCAGCATGTCTCTGGTTCGCCGCCTGTGTTGCCGGAACCTCCGTGAAGAGCATGATCGTTCCAGCCAGGTAAACGATGCCGATGAGGGCCAGTACAAGGGACCAGGGCGACCACAAGGGTCCGCCCCTACTATGATACGAGAGAGACTTCGACGGGTCGTCATAGTAGGGGTGGACCCTTGTGGTCGCCCTGCGTGCCCACGACAAACCATTTGCAGTGCTGGCCGCATTCCACACGGGAGCGATGAGCGCGGGCGTGATAATCAAGAGGCCGATGATGTAGCGCGAATGGTAGCCCGGCCAGCCCATCGGTGCAGAACTGAGAGCGTAGGCCAGGATCGCAAGGGCACCGCTGCCAGGCAGCATAAGCTGGGAGACGTAGCGTACTATTGTTTGCCGCTTGTCTACATCCTTCATGGTAAAGTTACCGCTCGACCACAATACCCATAGCATTCTTATAATCAGTAGTAGAGCGACTGCAAGGAGTGCCACGTAGCCAATACCCCAGGCAGCGTGACCGAGTGTGCACAGAGGCGTTTGAACCGTGTTGTCGCTGAGGAAAGATTGTTCCATCACGGGGCAGAATGGGTAGCCTGTTGCCGTCGGGATGCTCACCAACACGGTTCCTTTAACAGCATGTAGAATCTGGTGCAGGCCGTGCGGTGCCTGTGTTGCACTGCCATGAAAGAGTCCGAAAAGGGTGATGAGTACGTTCTGTCCATTGTCTGCCTTGAGGCTGTAGCTGAGAACAGGATATGCACCAACCAGGAATCCAACGATGACGCCTATCCACGCCCATAGAAGGTCGCGCCAGCAGAAGATGACCATTAAGAGAACGGCACCCGCGAAAAAAGGTAGAACGATCATATCGCTCCAGAAGCCGAGCCCCAGGACCAGCCCCCAGAACGTGTAGCCAACGAAGCGCAGCAATTTTGTATGTATGTTTGTGCCACGGCTGTAGGTGAACGAGAGCCATGCTGCCAGGAGAAAGGCAAGAGAGCCGAAGAGCAGCGTTTGCATGGAGCCGCCAGTGGCGAGTGTTTCGCGTGTAAGAACGTAGATGGAGCCAAAGCTCAATATCACCAGGGTAACAAGAGCCACCTTTTTCGAGTAGAGCAGGCTCGCGAGCAAATAAGTGCTTATGAGGAAGAGTGTCACAAAGACGATGACGCTGAGCCGCAGGGTAAAGAGTGAAGGGCCGAAAAGATGAAAGAATACTGCTGCTATATGTGCCTCTATCGTGCCCATGTAGTTCTGTCCGTAGAAGACATAGGGATGCTCGCCACGATAGGCGATATGACGGGCCATAATGCCCATCGTTCCCTCGTCGCTATCGGTTGGAGGCCACCCCATCGCTATCAAGAAAACGCGCAGTCCGACAGCAAAGGCGAGGATAGCGAGTGCATAGAGTTCATAACTTCCAATTTTTAAATATTTCAAGACCGTCTATACCTTCTGCATTTTATAGGCTGTCCACGATTAATGTAGGGGCGCGATTGATCGCGCCCCGATTGATCGCGCCCCGATTGATCGCGCCCCGATTGATCGCGCCCCGATTGATCGCGCCCAAATGTATCACGCCCCGATGTATCGCGCCCCGATGTATCGCGCCCAAAGCGCAATTTCATTGCGCGACATGAGGTAACGATAAAACTATACCACGTCAATAGAATATTCTCACAAATAACGAACGCACAAAGATATGGTGATAGCAACGTAGAGGTACATTAGGATGTGTTGTGCCTCCTCTCTATGAGAGCCAGCGCTGCTTTGTCGCAAGGACCGCTGCCTGTGTGCGGTCCTTGACATGCATCTTTTGCATGATATGGTGAACGTGGGATTTGACGGTCTCGGTGCTGACGGAGAGCCGTTGCGCGATATCTCGGTTGGTGAGGCCGTCAACGAGGAGACGCAGCACATCACGTTCGCGCTGCGTAAGTGGGACAACGGCACTGCTCATGGGAAAGCGAGCTTTCACCGTCGTCCCCTTGCCTGGAACACTTTGGATTTCCAGGATTCCCTCCGCCTCCTGTATGCGCTCACGCATCATACGCAGTCCAAAGTGTCGCGTGTCTCGCCTATCTTCCGCTTTACCTGCGCTTCCATTGGATGCTTGCGCAGGTTGAAGGCCAATACCGTTATCGCTGACCTCGACAACGAGCAGGGCAGGGAGCATACGAAGAGTGATAGCTACCTGAGTCGCACGTGCATGTTTGCGCACATTGTTGAGCGCCTCCTGAATAAAGCGAAAGATAGGTCCCTCTAGCTTAGATAGAAGCAGGCTCGGTGCAGCTATATCGCAGGTAATCTTGAGGGTGGGATTACTGATCGCGTATTCGTTCAGCAGGTCTTGCAGCGCGGCAACAAAGCCCTGCTCCTCTAGCTGTGCTGGAGCAAGCGACGAGATATCGTGTCGAAGATCATGCAGACCCGCTTCCAGGACCTTGCGAGACTGCCTTATTTCAACCTGCGCAAGCTCTAGCGATTGCTTTTCCAGGAGATGCTGCACAAATTCGAGTTTATGAAGTACATGCGTGATATGCTGGCTCGCTCCATCATGCAGATCACGAGCAATGCGCCTGCGCTCCTCGTCAATGGCTACCTGTTGTTCTGGGGACCAGGGCGACGGCGAGGGTCCGCCCCTACTATGACGACCCGTCGAAATCTCCCTCGTATCATAGTAGGGGCGGACCCTCGCCGTCGCCCTGGTCGGCAATTCTACACGCCCACCAGAACTTTCTTGAGCAAGATACACCGAGAGCAATGAGAGGCATACCTGTATAGCGCTCTGGCTCTCAGGACGTTGTTGATCTCCTGGCTTGAAACTGAGAACGAGTATGCCCTGTTCAGCATCGTGACTTCCACGAATCGTGTTGATGAGAACATAGCCGCCCGACCAACCCCATGCTTGCTCCTGGAGTAGTGCTCGTGCGTCAGCGCGGAGATCAGAGACGGATAGTTGTGTAGTCAGAGCAAGTCCGAAAAGGCCATTTATAGGAAGAATTGTGCAATCGTTTTGAGTCAAGCTCGATGGCAGTTGCCCAGCATATTCCAGCAGCACAAGGACTTGACGCTCTCTATCGAGGATAAAGAGGCTTGCCAGCCGCGCTCCGCTGCTCTCAAGAACATGGTCGAGTAATGCGTGTCGTCCATAGGGCACTGACCCATTATTTTGTAGTTGGACAATAAGTTGTAAGAGCCGATCCAACATCTCCATAGCTACGTCTCCCTGGAAACCTGTATTTGCCAGAATTTTTAATTGCTTTCTTGCTTCCATCATACAGAGAGAAAAAAGCCCCAAATTGGGGAGAGACTCCCCTTGTATGCCCACACCCGAACAGAAGAACGAGTATGGCCGTGAGCACACAAAGGGAGCCTCTGATTTTTGTTACCAACAAACGCGTTTTTGTCGTTGATGGAGATGAGATTGCTATGCTATACTATGTAACCAATTGAAACATTATAGAACACATCGACATAGGTGTTTGACATTGTGCTTGAATACAGAGTATGATGCTCTGAGGTACTGTATTTCTTACTGTACGACGTGCAATATAGATACTGGTGGCGAAGTCAAAAAAGGTGCTTACTATGAGCTTGAATCTGTTAGCTTTCAAGCGCGAAAATCAACTTCGCCACCAGTATCAATATATGCGTCATGACACGCATCGAAAGAAAGAGAGAGCCATGTCGCAAGGTGGTGAACCTCAGCAGAGGCGACGTAGCAGAACGACTAATAATCCTCTTCCACCAACACATACGCAATCGCGGGGGCTGACCGGGCCTCAAACAAATATACGTTCTGACGATGAAGATATTTGGGATGATCCACCACGTCAGAATACGAGTGCTATACGCTACAATACTGGACAACGTATCCCAAGCCCGAATCCACCCACGACTCCTTATCAGCGCCGTCAGAGTGCGTCACGAGAACTGCCTTTACGTCAACCACCACGCAACACGACCACGCAGTACCGATCTGTCCCATCACCTAAAGCACCGAAACGCAACGTTCACTGGCTCCTTCCGCTTGGTGTCGGCATGGTGGCGATGCTCGTCCTTTGGGTATTTGGCTCCCTGCTGGTCGCGTGGAGTGGGCAGCGTTATGATGATGTTGTCTACGGCAGGCCACGTACCTATCAAACAGATGCCGTAGTAGGTCACGGTGACAGCCCTACCCACAAAAGTCATTTTATCGCCATCAACTACAACCGCCAGGCCGTGGTAACAGAATGGCTGGCTGGCGAACCATCGAAGTCGATCAATTATGTTGTTCCCTTCTACATCGTCGGTGATAACAGCGAACTAACTCCAGTCACCCTTGAATTTAGAGATGTTACAGGCGACAACAAGCCCGATATGATCATTCACATTCACCTGCGTACCCAGGATCAAACATTCGTCTTTGTGAACGCAGGCACCAAATTTAGACCCCCCACCAGTAGCGACAAAATTCAGCTTTGATAAAGGGCCACCACAAGAGTAGACCCCTACGATATGACGGAGGCGTCATATCGTAGGGGTCTACTCTTGTGGTCGTTATGCCTACCGACCGAATATTTGTTGGTAGTGCTCCGATACCAGGTCTTCGGGAAAGAAGTGTAAGAAGTTCACCACGAGTAGGGCGAATGCGATCCAGTCCATGCCAGCATCAATCGGCACGCCCAACACGGTCCCAACAAGAGGCAGAACCGTACTTAAAACCACCTCATTGAGAGTGTCGGGAAAGATGAGTATAGCGAGCAATACGCCAATAGAGCCAAGGAATAACAGCTTCCGCAGTAGAGGGACACGTGGGTCAATCAATAACGAGCCAATAAGTTTGAATGTTTTTATTGCATGAAAGAAGATAACAAATCGTTTAGGCTGTGCAATTATTTGCGACGTTCGTTGTTGCATCATGTATTTATATACCTCCTTCTGTAATACGTATGAAAAGAGATATGGGTTGAGAACCGCGTTTCTTCGCATAGACGATGTGGCAGGAGTCGGTTCCTGCCACATCGTCTATGCGAAGAAACGTGAAGACTTTTTATCGGTGCAACCAGACCGGCAGTAGCAACTGTGCGGCATACTCTAGATGCCAGATTGTCAGGCCAACGGTAACAAGGGCTAGTCCAATGTGCAGGACGCGCCAGTACAGGATAGCATAACGGTAAAACTGTTCACGCTGTAAGGCTTGCTGCACGTCTTCAAGAGCGGAGATATGCACCTGTGCTCCTGGCATGAGCGCGCCAGGACGCGAGAGGGCGCTCTTCTTGTCAGGGACGAAGCGGTACTGCTGCTCTTGCCTGCGCAGTTCTTGTGGCGTTTCCTCTAGCGAGATGTAGGCCAGGTCCCACGAGGTGAGCACTGGTTGACCGGAGAGGGTACTGGCCGCGAGTTGCGGTACCCTATCGCGTCGAGGGGTATTCGTGTCAAAGGCACGTACCTCTTCGGTATTGTGGGCAACGATGTCCTGCAACTTCTGCGAAATGGTGACAATGCGATCCTCGCCCTGCGCCGTCAACGCCTTCTGCACCTCCCGAGCAATAAGGCGCGGCATGAAGTGATCGAGAGCGCGTCCGACAAAGCCGCTGACCACCATCGCTATCATGCCGTAGAGGGCGAATGTTCCGCTGCGCGGGTTAAAGTTGCCAAAAGAATGCATGAAGAGCAGAGCGAGACCCATGACCCCGAAGCCAATGTGCCATTGCAATGAAGCGTTAAGTTGCCCAATGCCGCGTTTGCGTGAGCGCCGACGGAAAGTGTACACAACTCCTGCCAGGACAAGGAAGGCTGTCCCAGCGACAGCATAGGCAAGCCCTGGAATGCTATCGGGATAGGGATCACTCCCATTATGGCTGTACCAGATATACAGTCCACCACTGGCACCTATCACGAACAAGACAACCAGCACGCTTAACATGCGCGCGTTTGTCACATATGAGAAAAACCATGGATACCCTTTTTCACCTGCATTGGTCGGATGGTCGAAGGAATCAGTATACATACCTTAAGCCTCCTGTCCTGAGCCTAGGAGGCGGACTTTCAGCCACATCATCATAGCGTCGCGATGTAGTCCCACGGGGCAAGGGGCAACACAGGCTCCGCATTGATAACAGGAGCGTGCGAAGCGCGCCACCGATGGTGAAATCGACCCTGAGACAGTTTCGCGGTTAAGCACGTCAATGGTGACTGACTCGGCAATAGCGGGACAGACGATCAAGCATTCGTTACAGCCAATACAGGCGTGTATCTCCTGTACCACCTGTGGCCCTGTTTTGTGTAAAAGCACGGGTTTGAACATTTAACGCCCTTTCTTCTGATTACCTCGGCTATCGTACGACCACAAGCTGCCTGTAGACCCGCGATCTTGTGGCTTCTTTTCGCCACCTCTGTCAGATTCATCTGCGTAAGCCCAGAGGTTACCCGATGGCGACTGTTCCGCGTGTGTAGGCACGGGAGCTAATGTGGACTCGACGACCTTGCCAGGAATAGCCGGTAAGTGACCAGTGAACGGGCTGATCTCTTCTTCTACCGCGTAAGGAGCGCGAAGTGCCGAGGCTACACGCTGAAGTGGTTCGGTCTCGCGGGCTGGGTGCGGTAACTGCCGTGTTTGCCGAACCTGGCGTGCCATTTCTCCAGTATCCCGTTCGATTTGCCGTATCCCCTCGGTCTGTGCCTCTGCTGCTGACGCGAATGGCGCGGGTTGGGCTCCTGGACGAGGGGAGGACGAACCAGGTATCCGTAATGGCTGCATACGAGGCGCTGGCTTTTCCACCGCTGCGAGTGCCGATGCAAGTGGGGGCAACTGTCCCGTTCTGAGCATGCCGTGTGCGGCGCGTGTGTGCTGCTGCGAGAGATACTTGCGGGCATCGAATGTACCTCGGAGCAGGGCCTTCGTGATACCCTGTATTGAATGCCCTTCGTCGATGATACGTTTAATAGCGAGACTATCGGGCTGTCTCGGTCCAAGCGAGAGATAGCCTACGAGCTGATCATCGACGATAGCCATGCGGCGGTATCCACCCTGACTGGTGTCGGTCAGCGTCATCACCTTCTCATTCAGGCTAAGCGGACTCCCAATGGTGAGCATGGAAAGTTCGCCTAGCTGCGTTGCATGCCACTGGACGCCGAATGGCTGCTTTGCCAGTTCTTCGTGGCCCGTCATCACCGCAGCTACCGTGCGTCCCTGCGAGACAGCAGCATACCACTGCGCACGTGGCTCATAGTTTCCCGTCAATGGATTTTTGAGTGCCGCCACATCGCCTGCTGCATAGATGTCGCGCACGGTTGTGTGCAACTGGTCATCAACCAGAATACCGCGCTGATACCGCATGGGCAGTGTACTATGCTGTGCTAGCGTCATCACCGACTGCGTTCCTGTACAAGCAAGCACTAGTTGACACGGAATCATGTCCTGCTGATTGGTAATGACACCCACGACGCCGCCAACTCTGCCGACGACGCCGATAGCCTCAGTCTCCGTGTAGACCGTGACACCCGCACGCTGAATACGCGATAGCACCATCTGAGATGCGGGTTCATCAAGAAGGCGTGGCATGAAGGTATCACTGCGAATCAGCCAGCTAACGTGAATGCCCCAATGCAGAAGGCTCATCACCGTCTCTATGGCGTGCGCACCACCACCAATCACCACTGCCTCACTCACCTCAGCGATACGACGACGAAGATTGAGATAGTCTTGTAAGCGGTGCAGCGTCATCACGCCATCAAAATCGCGTCCAGGAAGGTTTTCGTCAAGCCCTGCTGGAGTGCTACCAGTAGCAATCAGGAGCGATTCATAACCGAAGCCACGCCCACCACTGAGCGTTACATATTTGCTCTGAGCGTGTATCTCTTCGACGCGGGCTGTCACGACGTGAATGCGCTCAGTTCTTTCCGTACCTGCTGGATAGGCCAGGAGCTGTTCTCGCGTCAGCTTTCCAACGGCGAACTGTTTGAGTGCAGGCGTATTGATCGTGGGATGGATTTGTTCGGTGATGATAACGATCCGCTTGTCGGGCGCGAGGCGACGTGCCTCTACCGCAGCGGTCAACCCTGCGATGCCGTTCCCTATCACAACAATATCCGCTCTATCCAGGTGAAGCGTTGTTCGTTGTACAGAGAGTCCTCTATCATGCCTGCTCATCGCATCTTCTCACTTCTCTCAAATCCTATCGTACCCTGGTGGGTTAGTCCACGTCCAACGCCAGCAAGACGTTGTTTGCCTCTGCCACATAATACACATCGGTGTTCGCTTGCTCACGCTCGTGACGCTGCATATGATCTAATGACGCGCGGCAGCGATCAGTACACTGAAAGCGCACGACTTTTCCGTCAGCAGTCTTTAACTGAAAGCTCATATCGGAGTTAATTTTCAATATCTTTCCCGCATCGTGCTCTGTCTGCATGCTATGGGTCAACCAGGGTCCTAGAAAGGCTACTCCACCTACCCCCATAGATATGAAACTTCCAATGATTAGAAACACAATGACGGCTGCTGTAATGCGAGGAAATGCCATATGTGCTGCTATCCCTACATACAATTTATCAAAAGAGTAGGCGTAGTGTCTTAACGCTCACTCGACGGCACTAATGTATCGACTGACACCAATGCTATTGTATATCAGAGCGTTTCTATTATCCCGACATTATAGCAATTTTAGCCTAAATGTCTTACATTGGGGTTAAGGGAGCAGAGGATTGAAAAGTTGTAAGCATGGCGACTCTTGGGATCGCCATGCTTACAACTTTTCAATCCTCTGCTCCCTATTCTCAGCCTCGTCGTCCATGTACCGAAATAAGTATGGCCCAGCCGCAGATATCAGGCGATTGTAGCTCGACACGCGCCTGTTCTACCAGTTTATCAAACTCGTTGGCATCAAGGATGCCCTGTTGCACGACAAGCGGTTTGGTGACGAACGCGTTACGGACCATGTCCGAGAGAAAGAGTTGCGCGGTGGTGCCGCCGGTGAAGCCCAGGTCTACTGTATGCAGTTCATAACCCACTTCGTCGAGTGATGCATCGAGCATCATTCCATAGAGGCGTTGTACCACTCCTAGTGTCATTCCGCTAGAATCAAGAGACCGACCGAGTTGTGCCCGTGCCTGAAGCGTCGAGCGGTGAATAGTCATGCAGGCGGGGCTGGAAATCTCGCATAACTCCATCTCTACGAGGTTCAACCAACCATCTGGTCGCAACACACGTATACTCTCTTTAATAATATCAGGCCACGACCGAGATCTGACGAAACGGGCAAAACGGCTCATATGGACGAAATCAACGTACTGGTCAGGAATGGGAAGCCCATGCATGAGATCCATGTGGCGCAACTCGATCTGCCGCAAACCATCAGTATTGCGCTGCGTTTTTGCCCGGTAGAGCGCATCCTCGTTCGCATCGACTCCATAAATATGCAGCTTGGGGTAGCGTTTAGAGAGATCAAATACCCATTCGCCCGTTCCACAGCCGACATCCAGCACGCGCTCCATTGTGTTGACGGGGATACACTCTGGATGAAGCCTTCCACCCTGAATTTGAAGAATATACTGGTGAAGCAGTGCATCAAGATTAATTTTGCTACCACAGCCTGCCTGACTCTGAGACGGTGAAGATAAAATTGTATTGGCGCTCGGCAAATGATTCATAAGTATCCTTTATCCATCTAAAACCGATCTATTCGGTGTTTCCTATTATATTCATGCATACTGAATGAGACCCCTACCTCTTCACAGCAAAGGCGGAGATGATGGCACCTGTTGAGCAAAAACTTACCTCTCCGAAGTCCTTCTGCTTTTTCAATGTCATCATATCGAACTCTTCACCGTCAATCAAATTAAAATGAAGGAAGAGATGACGAAACTTTTTGACCTCGTTCAGTAAGAGCTGGCAGCAAGCACGACCAGCAGAATTATTCCAGCCGCCGAAGTCAACGGGGCGAATGACATATGTAACGTTCGCAAAACCTGCCTCGCGCAGCAGACGACACAGATGCACTCCCGGCCAAACCAGACCTGCCCTATCTGCAAAGCCATACCCCGCCAGGCGCATCAGTTTATCTACAAGCATTACGATTTGTTGATAGGAGTCACTTGAACTAGGTCCTAGCGAGAGGCTCACCAGGTTTATAACGGCTCCAGGCTTCATGACACGCATGCACTCTTGTAAGAAAATAGGCCATTCGTCAGGACGAAAGAAAGGTGCGAGCGAGAACTGATGTACAAAATCGAAGCTTCCATCCGCGAGTTGCAGTGGCTTGAGTAGGTCCGCTTCATAGAAACGCGCTCGATTGAGTGCCGCAACCTCGGCATTGCGTCGCGCCATAGCGATGAACTCAGGGTCACAGTCCAGGGCCGTCACCGTCACGCCCGGATAGGAAAGAGCAAGATCAATCGCCCATGCCCCTATGCGACAATTCACGTCGAGGACCTGTTTGAGCTTGTGCGAGTTGACGCCGCAAGGCAACAATCCTTGCAGTGCTTGTGTGAAGTGGTGATGTAGCACCTGTTCCAGGACTCCGACCAGGGCACTTTCTTGAGCAGTCTCTATCATACCTCTCTCCTCTTACACGAAACCACAACTATGTAATACCTGTATATGCTCACGGATACGATGTTGCTGGATGTTTTCAAGAAGCATACGCACGAGCAGCAGCATGTGTCAAGCATGTAGGGTAATTATCCCTGTTTGGGCAGCTAATGAAACTGCCTCAGTTCGGTTGGTTGCCCCAAGCTTTCCCATGATGGAGCTAACATGAAACTTAGCGGTACGTTCACTAATGACTAACTGGATGGCGATCTCTTTATTGGGCATTCCTTGCGCCAAAAGCCGCAGCACCTCCAGTTCACGCTCAGTTAGGGGCTCTACAGGGGCTGTCTGCGGAGCCTGCTTGACGGTGAGAGTAGTGGGGTTCGCAGATTGCTGTCCTACATGACGCAGCAGTTTGGACGCGATTACTGGTTGGAGCAGCGAGCCGCCATCCATTGTGACGCGAATAGCTTTGAAGATATCGTCTCGCGGTGCCCCTTTCAAGAGATAGCCGTCAGCACCCGCCTGAATCGCATGAATGATGCGCTCATCATTATCAAATGCTGTGAAGACGATGATACGAGGCTGCTGCAGAAGGGTATCGCGCGCGGCGCGAAGATGGCGAATCGCCTCGACGCCATCCATAACCGGCATTTCCAGGTCGAGCAAGAGGATGTCTGGATGTAGCTTCGCTGCCTGCCGTACCACCTCATCGCCACTCGCCGCCTCCGCGATCACTTCAAAATCGGCCTGTGTCTCCAACACGGCACGTAGCCCCTCGCGCACTATTGGGTGATCATCGGCAAGCAAAATACGCACCATTGTCTACATACCTTTCGGCTTATAAGGAATAGAGACCTCGATACGCGTGCCTGTTCCAGGCTCGCTCTGGATACAAATGCTCCCGCTCAGCAGCTTGGCACGCTCACTCATACCTACCAACCCAAACTGTCTTCCACTCTTGGGAACCGCGTCGGGGTCGAAGCCTCGTCCGTCATCCTGAACGATAAGCTGCACCAACTGCTCGTCCCCACCTTTGCTCTCCTCATTGATACTCAGTGTCATCTCTATATGCTGCGCCGCTGCATGTCTCCAAGCATTGCTCAGAGCCTCTTGCGCTATGCGATACAGTCCAGCCTCTAGGCGTGCAGGTAACACCGGAAAGTGAGACGCGGGCGTATAGAGATAGTGAACATCGGGTTCATGACGCTGCCTATCGTTACTCGAAGCCAGGATTGCCAATGCTTCAGGAAGTGTACGATCTTGTAGTGGAGCGGCTCGTAGATCCATCACCGAGCGTCGCGCCTCTTCCAGGTTTGTTCGCGCCAGGAAAAGGGCACGCTGTATAGCCTCGTGCGCGCGCTGCGGTCGTGACTCCGCCAGCGCGTCAGCCGCTTCGAGCTGCAGTGTGATCGCTGCCAATCCTTGCGCAAGAGTGTCATGAATTTCGCGTGCCAACCTGTTACGCTCTTCGATAGTGGCAAGTCGTGCGGCTGCACGTGTGTGATCGGCTGAGAGGCGCGCACGCTGAATCGCCAGTCCGATCTGGTCGCTGACAATATGAAGAAGTTGCAGTTCCTCTGGTTGCAATTCGCGCCAATCCTCACTGGCGACATTGAGGACGCCCAGGGGAGTGTTGCCCGCGTAGATAGGAATGCTGGCGTGAAAACGTAGCCCTAGTGATGAGGGGTCGCTATCGCGCTCTGCATTCTTGAGACGGCTACAACGCAACACGTCGATATTGGCCGCCCCTTCCAGGTCGCCGTCGAGGAAGGTATCGAGGCAGAGACAATAGCCTGTCATGCGCTCAGGATGATCCGTGAGGTAGGGAGGGAGTGCCTGTGAAGCCGCTAGATATGGTTCCCTTTGCTTGTTCAACAGCCAGACCCACCCCGTTTGTAGTTGCAGCAGTTCGGTGACGCGTGCCAACACCTCTTGTAGTGCATCATGCACATCGATCTGGTGATTGAGATAGCCTGCCACTGCATAGAGCACGGCGAGGTCACGATTTCCTCGTAGCACTTTCAGTCCCCTCAAGCGGGACAATGTCTCTTGTTGTATGGGCTGATCCTCTGGCTGCGTATCCATGCAAAAAGTATATCATATTACCTGATCGAGAAATGCAGTCAGGGGCGCAATGTACATCGGTATGCCCTGGCTTGGAGTCCTGGTACTGGTTGCTACCTTTATGCTACATTGACACCAAGCGTTACTGGCTGCTCAACCTTTTCTATTGAGTGTATCACGGGCTTGGCGCAAGCTTCAATGAAGGCCGAGAAGAGACGCGCCCATGCAGGCTCATCAGCGTAAATCTCTTCAGGATGGCACTGCGCACCCAGCATGAAGCGATGTCCAGGAACCTCTAGTAACTCCGGTACACCATCCTCAGCGCAGCCCGTAACGCGCACACCAGCACCAGGATTCTTAACGGCCTGGTGATGGAGGCTATTTGCTTGTACCTCGCGCGTACCGAGTATCTGCTCCATTCGGCTTCCAGCATCGATGCGGACATGATGAATGATCGCGTTGCGCGGCATATCCCAGTTCTTGTGACGCAGGCTCCCAGAATAGAGGTCATCCAGGTCCTGATAGAGGCTTCCGCCCAATGATACATTCAACACCTGCATGCCGCGACAGATGCCCAGCGTTGGTACATTCTCGTCAAAGGCCCAGTGGGCCATCGCTAACTCTAGCTCGTCGAGCTTTAGATTCGTTTCTGTTAGAAGCGGATGAGGCTCTTCACCGTAGTTGCTTGGATCAACGTCGATCCCCCCAGAAAGTAATAGACCATCTAAACGTGGGAGAAGCGTATGTAGCTCGTCGAGATCATCAAAGATCGGGATGAGGATAGGCACACCACCCGCACGCTCCACTGCATGAATGTATGTTCTATTATTATAGTAGATAGGCCGTTCTGTCTCCGCACGTACCCCGGCATGGCAGGGAATTCCAATAAGTGGCCGCATTACTAGTACTCCTTCATATAACAAAATGGGTGAATCGACGTGATTTTTGTAATAAAAAAAACGGAACGCTACATCTGTTTGCGCGTTCCGCTTGAAAAAGGATACCTCGTTACATTGCGAAATGCGCCTCTATAAGCTCTAATTCAAGAAGCTCCAACCCAGGCTGGAGCACAGTAATCATAAGAGCAAATACGTTGTCGGCGCGTTGTTGTTGCATATGTGTTCTCAATGTCTTTACATTTGTTATTGCTATGTCACTATACTAACTTTATACAATCATCATACGGCTGTTGTCAAGCGCTTTAATACTTTTGTCTGCTTTTTCCGTCCTACTCCCCAAAGAAGATGCGCCACCACTGCTGCCAAAAGCCTTGTTGCGTCGCTGTATCTGTCTGTCTTGACTTGCCTTGCTGTTGTGTGTCGTTCCCGTTCACGATCACGACGGAATGCTCACCAGGACGAATGTATCCAAGTTGTTGACGTGCCTCGTTCTCGATTACTGTTGAGTCCTTATAATGATCTGCCTTACGTGCAAGAGCATCATGATGACTTTGCACCTGTCGAAGTTGCTGCTGTGCTGTCTGCACCTGTTGCTCTAACTGGCTGTTCGACCATGCTTGCGCAAGTGATCCCAGGAGGAATGCCATGCAGACAAGCCCCGTTACCCATATAATCGTCTGTGTAAACAATGAATTGCGCCTTGCCCGCAACCGCCCGACCGTCTCCCCCATCCCTACCGCAGATGTCACGTTCGCATTATTTATCTCAGGGCGCGACTGCGCCCTCCTTGTAGGTCTATGCACGTTCGCTCCTTACCTTTTACACGTAGTAAATATAGCGTTCGTTTCATTGTACAACATATGTTACAGCTAACTTAATGTGTATAGAGTCTCATGAATGAGACCTCTACGGCAGCCTCGTTGTTAATCTCGGTGTGCTACCAGTGATGGAATTGGGTCCGCAAATGGGCCTGCGTTATAGAGATCGTCACGGTTCCATAGAACTTGGAAGGTTGCGGCTGTCGAGGCAATGATGAGCCAGACAAAGAGTGTAATCAGTGAAAGCGCAACTTTAGCGTCTTTGAGACGGAAGAGCGCGACAAAGCCGCTGACGAGAGTCAAGCCAAAGAAACTCAGGGTCAATACGAGTGCATTGATGGGGGAGCGCAGGCTAAAGTAGGCCGCGTTGAAGATAACGAAGTTGAGCCATGTTGCGGCTTGCAGTGCCAGGTATTCATCACGGCCAGGCGTCCCCTTTGGCTTATTGAGCACACTCAGTGCTCCCCAGATGGCAAAAAAGTTGTTGATCGTCCATGCTGGTCCAAAGACCCAGGACGGCGGTGTGAAGACCGACTGTTTCAATGATCGAAAATAGGAGACGTTGCCGAAAACGTTATCGCGCAGGGTCTCGCCCTTGTTGCCGCTGACTGTGCTGGTAAGGCCCGCAAGACCGAAGGTAATGAGTTGAGCAACGACATAGAAGGCGAGGCCATGATACCAGCGCCACTTCGCTGGTTTGCCGGAGATCATTTGTGTGATAGTGTCCTTTACTTTGCTTGCTGTTGATGTGTTAGACATGGATGCTCCTTATTCTCTGTAATCCATTGTTGTGTATCTATTTTTATTATAAAACATTTTGTAGTGCTGAAAGTGTCTTAGCATCAAATAGCAATAATAGAGAGGGTCAGAGAATACCCCTGCTCCTATATTTTTCTTTGACACTTTGCATATTCCTTGTTGCATTCTATCTCGACAATTCGTTTCCAACATGTTACACTTCTATAAGAATAAGAGGGATGGGGGATACTCTGGGTGGCGAATGTGTGGGACGATCTAATGAAGATGCTTGTAGGAGCAAATCCACAGCATTTTGTGTCACTATTGCTCGCAAACGCGTTGTTTGAAAGCTCCTTGGACAAGGAACTGAAGACTCGAACGGTACAGGCAGACCTGCTGTATAATGTATTATGGAATAATCAGAAAGTGGTCCTGCATGTCGAGTTCCAACGCCGACGCGACGCCAATATGGGAAGACGGTTGTGGGAGTACAATGTGCTTACCACATGCCTTGTTCAACGTCCTGTTTGCTCATTCGCACTTTACATACGAAAAGGTGGCACTATTGTAGAGCCTCCTTACGAGGAGGTGTTGCCCGATGGCGAAGTGGTACATCGCTTCTACTATAGAAACATTAAATTATGGGAGGTACCTGGAGAAATATTCAAAAATCCAGGTCTGGAAGGAATGCTACCTTTGCTTCCGCTTACCAAAGATGGAAAGCGATATGAACGGGTAGAGGAAATGATTACGGGTCTACGTGCTGCTGGTAAAGAGGATTTGTTGCCATTAGCGTACTCGTTCTCGGCACTAGTGTTCGAGAAAGATGCTGACAAGGAATGGCTGAAAAGGAGGTTTGCTATGCTGCAAGACGTACTTGAGGAGTCATGGGCGTACCAAGAAATGGTAGAAAAGGGGATGTTAGAGGGGCTAGAGAAGGGGCTAGAGAAGGGGCTAGCAGAAGGGCTAGCAGAAGGGCTAGAGAAGGGGCTAGCAGAAGGGCTAGAGAAGGGGCTAGCAGAAGGGCTAGAGCAAGGAGAGTTAGAAACACTGCAGAGGACAGCTATACGTCTCGTACAGAAGCGATTTCCGCAACTCCTGTCTCTGGCAGAGCAACATGTCAAGCCCATAAAAAATTCGGAAGCTTTGGAAGCCATGATTGATGTGCTCGTCGATGCTCAAACCGATGAAGAGGTTAAACAGGCCCTTACTAAAGACGAATGAGGACGCGCTATCAAGTAAAGTAGCTTTAATTGGAGCATATAGTAGCTAGAGTAGCAATAAAGAACCCTGGCATTTAGATAGTGCTAGAGTTCTTTATCGCTTACCTTACCCTACTTTATTGCATCCTAAACGTTTTGAACAAGAACGCTAGCATATCACTTCTCTCCTCAATAATTTTTGTTGTCGGCTTGCCCATTCCGTGTCCCGCTTTCATCTCCAACCGCAACATCGGTGGCTGATCTCCGTTATGCGCTGCTTGAAGAGTTGCTGTAAATTTCTTGGCATGAACTGGCACAACGCGATCATCGGTGTTCGCCGTCATAATCAGCGTCGGCGGGTAACTTACGCCTTCTTTAACTTTGTGCAGCGGAGAGTAGGCGTAGAGGAATTCGAACTGCTCCGCGCTATGTTCGGCTTCTCCATATTCTGGTATCCAATAACGTCCCACCGTGAACTTTTGATAGCGTAACATGTCGATCACGGGTACCTCACATACGACCGCTCCATAAAGGTCGGGACGCTGTACTAGGCAGGCACCTGTGAGCAGTCCCCCATTACTACCACCATTGATCGCCAATCGCTCTGTTCGTGTGTATTTGTTGGCAATAAGCCATTCGCCTGCGGCAATGAAGTCGTCAAAGACGTTTTGTTTCTTGTCAAGCATCCCAGCCTGATGCCATTCCTCCCCATATTCGCCACCGCCGCGCAGGTTCGCTACAGCGTAGATGCCACCGTTTTCAATCCATAGAAGGGCCACAAGCGAGAAGAAGGGCGTCAGACTTATGTTGAAGCCACCATAGCCATAGAGCAGCGTCGGATTGCTACCGTCGCGGACCAGACCTTTTTTGTGCGTGAGGAACATGGGGACGCGCGTGCCATCTTTTGAGGAATAGAAGACCTGTTCCGTCTCGTAGCCGCTCGTATCGAATTTCATCTCTGAGCCTCGCACCAGCGAGAGGGTATCGGTGATGAAGTCGTAGCGATAGATGCTGAGCGGGAAGAGAATCCCATCATCGGTCACAATGGGGCTGAAGCCTAGTTCCTTGGCGTCTGGCTGCTCAAAGATGAGCAAATCGTCAGACTGCGGCGTACCTACCTTGTGCCAGTAGACCTTATTAAAGTTGGTTTGGTCCTCTTCCGGCACGGTTCCTGGCTCTGGAAAGCAACTATAGTAGAAGCCTTGATTATCATGTCGCCACGCAAGTGGACTAAACTTTGTCCACTGAATAACCTCTTCATAGTCAGTACCCTCATCGACCTGACGAATCCTTACCTCTTGCCAATCGCTACCGCTTGCAGAGGTGCCATAGGCGAGCAATTTGCCGTCCTCGCTAAACGACTGGTTGGTGAGAGCAATCGTGCCATCCTCGCTGAGTTTGTTCGGGTCGAGCACAACCGAGGCTTCACTCTCCAGCGCTGCCTGTTTATAAAGAACAAATTGGTTTTGCAAACCAGTATTCTTGGAGAAGTAGTAACGGTCTCCCCGTCTGCTCGGCACAGAATATTTGGGATAGTTAAACAGTTCCGTAAGCCGTGTTTGAATGCGTCCCCGAACAGGAATAGCGTCAAGGTAAGCGTGAGTGACGGCGTTCTGTGCTTCAGACCATGCTAGCGCCTCTGTGGAATGGGATCCGCCACGTTCTCTCATGTAGAGTTTCCATTTCATGCATTTATAAGGTTGAGCACAAAATCAGCGATGATTGCCTGTACCTCATCGAGACGGCCTTGGAAGAAGTGGTCCGCGCCCTGAATGGCGATCATGCTTTTTGGAGCTGGCACCTGCTCGAACCATTGTTCCGTTAAGTCATAGGGCGCGAGTTCGTCCTGTGTGCCGTGAACGAGCAGCTTGGGTTTATGGCATCCCTTGAGCGTATCGCCATCAAACCATTTCGCGGGTACGCCAAGTCCGATCATTGCTTGGGCGCGATCATCGTTGGCGGCGACACGAAGACCGACAAACGAGCCAAAGGAAAAGCCTGCAATGATAACAGGTACGCTTGGGTAGCGACGACTCAGAAATTCTAACGCGAACCGCACATCATCCAACTCTCCACGCCCCTCATCGTATATGCCTGTACTATGACCGACACCGCGAAAGTTGAAGCGTAACGCCGGAATATTGAGGCTTTGTAGCGTTTGAGCCACCTTGAAGACCACCTTATTATGCATCGTCCCGCCACCAAGTGGGTGAGGATGACAGACGAGGCCAGCATAAAGCGGCTGCGATCCCTCTTCCTCCAGCTTGAGAATTGCTTCCAGGTGGCCCTGCGGTGTCGGAATGTTGACATGCAAGACCTGATTGCTACCCATATGCGTCTTCCTTGTGCTTGGATACTACTCACTCTACTCTAAAAAACATGAAGTAGCCTGAATTTCGTCATCGAAAGTGGGCTCTGCTTTGGCACATTGTAAAATAGATGTTAGTAGAGATAGTATCACATGTCTTCTATCTATGAAAGACGCTAAGGCATAAAGAGGATGCTCTTCTGTGTCGAGACCTTGATACTCCACGTGCACTTCTCTTGCAAATCAAATATATGGTGCAACTTTCTCATATTTATATGAACTGGCCTGATCTTAAACCAAATTGACAAACTTGCTTTTATGTGCTAAACATATAGCACGTAAAGAATAAATAGCATATGCTACCTTGGCTGAAATATGCCATACTTATCCATTGGAGAAAAGAGCGCTCATGAACGCATCACAGCGCAAGGATGATGCTATTGCGGTTCTGTCAGAGGACGCTCCTGTGACCATGCCAGAACTGCCGCTTAGACTCGTCCTCTCGACGGTTCAGCAGTTCAAGGCTATCAGCGATCCCATACGGTCTCGCATTCTAGGCATCATTCAGCATCAGCCTGCAACGGCCAAGCAGATAGCAGACCGCCTTGGAGCCACGCCTGGCGCAATCGGTCATCATCTGCATGTTCTCGAAGCGGCAGGGCTAGCACAGGTTGTTGCCCGTCGCCTTGTACGAGGCATCATCGCACATTACTACACGCGCACTGCTCGTATCTTTGACTTTGAGTTTCCGTCCGAGATCACAGGTGACAGATCAACTGCCCTCGACTGTATAAGCCATGCACGCGATGAGCTAGCCGAGACACTCACTGAAAAAGGAGAGAATGCCGTTTGTGAGACCTCATTTCCCCGTGCGCGGCTTTCGCCAGAACGTCTAGAGGCTTATAAGAAGCGCCTCCTGAATCTCGTCTATGAGTTTGTCGGTGAAACGCCCGACCCTCGTGGTCAGGTCTACAATCTGTTTACTGCTCTGTTCCTGGCTCCATCTTACTTGCAAGACGAGAAATCGCCCGAGTCATCGGAGCCTCAGTGATTGATGGAGGAACTTTATGCGACCAGCCATCGTGAGCGCAGACCGCCCCCAGACTCCTCGTCTTCCCCTCTGGCGTAACCTGGATTACATGCTGCTGTGGAGTGGGCAGATGGTCTCTAACACAGGAACTCAGGTATCGCAACTCGCTTTTCCCCTGCTGATTCTGGCTGTGACGCGCTCTCCTGCACAGGCGGGCTTCGCTGGCGCTCTACGTGCTCTGCCTTACCTACTCTTCAGTCTCCCTGCTGGTGCTCTGATTGATCGCTGGGATCGTAAGCGAACCATGATTCTTTGTGATGCGGGCCGAGCCGTGAGCATGGCAAGTATTCCCTTTGCACTTGCCATTGGGCACTTGACGGTTCTCCAACTCTACATCGTCTCTCTGATCGAAGGAACGCTCTTTGTCTTCTTCAACATTGCTGAGGTCGCATGTCTTCCTCAAGTTGTGCCGAAAGAGCAATTGCCGACTGCCAATGCTCAGAATCAGGCAACTGATGGCATCACCGCCCTGGTTGGTCCGTCGCTTGGTGGTGCCCTCTATACGCTCGGGCAGCTTCTACCTTTTCTGACGGATGCAATTTCATATGTGGTTTCGGTTCTCTCATTACTCTTTATCAAGGCGAGCTTTCAGAAGAAGAGGATAGCTGCACAACGTGAATTGTGGGTTGAGATCCGAGAAGGGCTTACCTGGTTGTGGCATCAGCCACTCATTCGCTTTATTGCGATACTGACTGGTGGATACAATTTCATTTTCTCAGGCTTTACACTCATTGTGATTGTGCTGGCTCAGCACCAGCACGCATCGTCATTCGCGATTGGTTTAATTCTTGCCGTTGGAGGCGTTGGTGGTATCCTGGGTGCAATAGTTGCGACTTCCATTCAAAAAAGGTTCAGTTTCGGACAGGTAATCATTGGTTCGACATGGTTCTCAGCCTTCATCTTGCCTCTCTTTGTTGTTGCTCCGAGCACGATCGTGTTAGGCATCCTTACGGCTGCAATCTTCATCACGGGACCAATCTACAACGTTGTGCAGATGAGTTATCGAATGGCACTCATTCCTGACGAGCTACAAGGGCGGGTCAACAGTGTATTTCGCCTCGTTGCCTTTGGAGGTCAACCCCTTGGATTAGCGTTGACCGGTGTACTTATTCAAACAATCGGTGTAGTCGCGACTGCTCTCGCATGCGCGGTAGTCATGGCTGTTTTCGCCGTGGCGACAACATTGAATGCTCATGTACGTCATGCACGCCCACTCTCTGCGGTACAAAATACTTAATTCGTTGCTTCGCCCTCAGAAGTTTTGTTATATTGAAGAGGCTTTGCAGAAGATGATAGAGGGAGATGATCTAAGGCAATTGTACTACGTACACTATCTCCCTTGCTGAAAGTATAATCAGCGTGCTATACTTTCAGAAGAAAGTTTTTGTTCAACCCGCGCTTGTGATGGCGTGCTAGCTTCGGTTAGAAGCACTATAGAGGGTGCAACCACTGGCAATGGCTACAAGAGTTGGGCAAAGGAGGTGAGGGACATGGACGCTGGCCCTAGTCGTAGTAGGCGTTCCGTTACCGCGCTTATGAGCGTGGACGCTAACAGATGCCTGCTTTCGGGACTGTTCTTCTCCTCATTGAGTATGGCTATTGGCTATCCTTCTGATTAGTCCTCTGGTCTGAGCACACCGCCGCCCTACTCGATGAGTGCACATCCCCCCATTGATGTGAAAGATGTCGAGTAAGAACACTTCCACCTGCCAGTGTTTCCTTCTGCTGCTCCCCCAATAGAGCAGCGTCCCCTGTAACAACATTGCAGTTGTGATGAAATGCACGTTTCACTTGTCTGAATGTGCACTACCTCACTATGTGTGTTTGCTTCGTAACGCTTGTTACACAGGTGGATAAGTTTTCCACTTATACACAGAGATGTGGACAAATACCCTATGTTCGCATATCTCTGTGAGTGAGCTTTTGTGTGGTAATACTTAAAAAAGGCGGTGAGAGTATGATCTTTTTGAGCGCGATGCTCCGTCAGAGCATCTATGATAGTGAAAATCGACGTGTGGGCGTGCTGCGAGATGTGTGCGTAGCCCTCAATGAAACATTTCCCGTGGTTACAGCTCTTGTAGTTCATCCCGTGCTGGGCTCCGGCAATAATGATACTATTATCCCCTGGTCACAGGTACAAAGTATAGAAGAGCCACAAATTCATCTTACGGTCAATCAATCACAAATTACTCCATATACGCCACAACCTGACGAACTTATGCTGAGGCGCGATCTCCTGGATAAGCAGATTGTCGATACGCAGGGCTTTCGCGTTGTGAAGGTCAATGATCTCAAACTGGCACAGATAAAGAAGACAGCACGACTTGTCGGCGTTGATATCAGCTTTAGCGGCTTGTTGCGTCGTCTGGGCATTGAAACTCCCATCGAGAAATTAAGCCAAGTTATGCGAATTCGGCTCAATGAGCGCACCATCACCTGGAACTATGTCGAGCCGATTCAAATGGTCAAGGCCGGAAGCACCGGACAGACAGGAGAGTTAACACCTGTACTTGCGGGAGCGGGTAAGGCGAGTGCTAGTATAGCTGCTGGTGGAGTGGTACCGCAGGTTCAGCTCAACGTAAGTCATACCAAAATCGCGGACCTGCATCCCGCCGATATCGCCGACATTCTTGAGCAACTCGACGTGGAAGAGGCTGGTGTCATGCTTGGTCGCCTGGATACGGAGACTGCGGCTGATGCCCTCAACGAAATCAAATACCCACTACAATCCGAGTTGTTGAGCGAGCTTGATCCTGAACGCGCCTCAGACTTGCTCGAAAGGCTGGCTCCCGACGACGCCGCTGACATCCTGGCTGACATTCCGCAGGACGAGGCCGAGCGTCTCCTGAGCCTGATGCCTGTTGCCGAGTCAAAACCCATACGTGATCTGTTACGCTACGGTGCGCAGACGGCGGGTGGCATCATGAATAATGAGGTCCTGACCCTCTCGCAAGATGCGACCGTCGAGGATGCCTTGATCTATCTCAGGCAGAGTTCATCACATTTAGAGATGGTCTATTACCTCTATATTGTCGATGATGAGCGGCACTTGATGGGCGTCGTCTCGCTGCGTCAACTTGTCACTGCGGAGGCAACTACACGTATGCACGAACTGATGGACCCCGATATCATCAAGGTCCAGATCAATACCGACCAGGAAGAGGTCGCACGCGTGATAGCCAGGTACGACCTGCTCGGCGTCCCCGTCGTTGATGCCGAGAACCATCTAATGGGCCTCGTCACGGTAGACGACGTAATTGATGTAATCCACGAGGAGCAGGCCGAAGACATTTCAGATATAGCTGGCGTCGATGTAGAGGAGTCGGAAGACGAAGAGAAATTCTCGTGGCGCACTGCGATGACCCGCTTTTCCTGGCTCGGTGTCAACGTCATCGCAGGTTTCATACTGGCTCTGCTGCTCTCGCAAGTGTTTAAGTCTGTCTTCCTGACAAACACCGCCTTTGTGCAGGTCTCAGGCGTGGTGGTAGGACTGCATTCGCGTGTTGCCCTCAACGGACTGCTCTGTCTTGTCCCCATGCTTCTGATGACCAGTGGTCGAGCCGGTTCTCAGGCACTTGGCGTTGCAGGCTGGCAACTTCGCTCAACAAGAGGTAGTGACTTTTGGAGGAGTATTGGCCGAGAACTGCAATTGAGCACATTTGGCGGCATTTTGTCTACCGTGCTGGTAGGCATCCTGACCTGGCTCCTCTATCATTCAATATTGCTCAGTATAGCAATTGGTCTAGGTTTTGGCCTCACACTATTGATAGCGTCTCTCTGCGGTCTGGCCCTACCCAATCTACTCCAAAGATTGCGATTGCGTGGAAGTCTGATAGCATCCCCACTGCTTGATCCCGTAATTGCTATCGTGAGTCTGAGTATCTTCCTGGTCGTAACGTTGGCGCTGGTTGATCGATTGCATGCATAAATCCACTCATCTCGTAGTTGCTTTTGAAAGGACATCAAAATGTTCAAACCTGTTCTAGCAACGTTAGGATATATTTTGTCTCCCGATGGAAGTCAGGTGCTGATGATACATCGCAACAAGAGACCGCATGATATCCATTTTGGAAAATACAACGGTCTGGGCGGGAAGTTAGAACAGGGAGAAGATGTTGTGAGCGGAATGCGCCGCGAAATCCTGGAGGAGTCGGGGCTGGTGGCAGATTGTTGTGTCCTACGTGGGACAATCTCCTGGCCCGGCTTTGGCAAGAATGGCGAAGATTGGTTCGGCTTTATCTTTCGCATCGAAAGCTGGCAGGGCGAGGTTCTTCCTGGGAATGATGAAGGAACGCTCGAATGGGTGCCGCTTAGCTCGCTTTCAACATTGTCGCTCTGGCCCAGCGATCACAAATTTCTACCAATGGTTTTTGATACTGATCCCCGGCCCTTTCATGGCTGCATGCCTTTTCATAACGGCGAGATGGTGAGTTGGAGCTATCAGCGGATTTGAGCGCACGAGACTTTGCGACGGCAGTAGAGTAGTGATAGGGCTTGTCCCTATCATGCCCCTGCTAGATAAATCCTCCCAAAAATTCCAAAAAAGGGTATTGACGAACTAGCCAGAGTGATATATACTAACTTTGTTCGCAGGAATACATTTTCCTCGATAGCTCAATGGTAGAGCACTCGGCTGTTAACCGAGGTGTTACAGGTTCGAGTCCTGTTCGAGGAGCCGCACAAAGAAGGACCACCGTTATATGGGTGGTCCTTTGTTCTGTATACGGATGGGAGAAAAATTGTATGGCCCGCATCACTATCCGACCCCTGCGTCTCACAGATGTCGATGACATCCATGAATTGATGCATATGCCCAATGTCCTCTGGGGCACTTTGCTGCTGCCATCCACGACTCTGGAAGAGTGGCGTCAGAACATCGAACAGTGGATACGTGATGAACGTATCCACGCCTTTGTCGCTGATATACAAAACAAGGTTGTCGGAATTGTTAGTGTACATGTTGGCAAGGGCCGTACTCAGCATGTGGGCAATCTTACTATGGCGGTGCATGACAAGCATCAGGGGCAGGGCATCGGGAAGATGCTGATGCTTACCGCTATCGACCTCTCCGATAACTGGCTCAACCTCACGCGACTCGAACTGGATGTCTACACCGATAACGAACGCGCTATGCGGCTCTACAAAAATTTTGACTTTGAAGTCGAAGGGCGTATGCGTTGTGCCAGCTTCCGCAGTGGTAAATATATTGATAGTTATCTCATGGCTCGCCTCCGCCCTCAGAGCCAGAACGGATACGCCGAAGTCGTGACTCAGGTCCCTGTAGCCTCAAGTTCACAGAGTTCGTCGGAGTCGAAAGAATGATGGGCAAGACCAACACAAGCAGGAGAACTGGCATGACAAATAACATCCCCACAGATTACCACATACTCTTCAAAACTCTCGTACAGGCACTTCCCAGCCCTATCTTCATCGTTGATCGTACCTTGTCAATAGTGCACTATAATCAGGCTGCGCTACAAGTCTGTGGCGCACAAGAACCTGTTGCTGGTATGGCACTCAGTCAGATACTTAACGACGCCAACACTATACAGCTAGTGCAGGAAAGTATTCAGATGGAAAGCGTTAGGAGAGGTAGCTATACCAGGGGCGGTTCTGATATTGCATGGAATGTTTCAGTTACTCCTTTGAAAGATGAACAGGAGGCACCTGTCTATCGTTTTTTCCTGGTGACTATCGAAGACGTTGCTGAAATGCATCGCCTGGAACAGGTGCAGCGCGACTTTATCGCTAATATCTCGCATGAGTTACGTACTCCGCTTACCTCCGTGCGCCTCCTGGCGGAAACGTTGGAGGATGTGATTGATACTAATCCCGATAGGGCGCAGGCGTTTGTGGAGAAGATCGAGGTCGAGGCACAATATCTCAGTGACATGGTCTCAGAACTGCTCGAACTCTCGCGTATGGAGTCGGGTCAGGCTCCACTAATGATTGAGCCGATAGAGGCGGAACGGTTGGTGCGCGAGGTGATGGCGCGTATGCTACCACTGGCACAACGTCATCGCGTCACCCTGCGTACCGATATACAGCAGGGAAGAAATCTTGTCGCTGCCGATAGTAGACAGATCACGCGCGTCCTCGTTAATCTTGTACACAACGCGATCAAATTCACTCCTTCTGCAGGTACCATTACAATAGGTACGGCTATCCAATCAGAAGCGCGGACCATGCAGAAGTTTTTCGTGCGCGATACAGGCGTTGGCATTCGGACTGAGGAACTTCCGCGCGTCTTTGAACGCTTTTACAAAACGGATCGTGCGCGTTCAAAAGCGGATTTTATTGGACCAGGTAGTAGTGGTGGTACAGGTCTTGGCCTGGCTATTGCTCGTCACGTAGTGGAAGCGCATGGAGGACGCATCCGGGCGGACAGTGCTCTCGGACAAGGTAGCACCTTTACGTTCACCTTGCCAATCGTGAAAAGCAATTAAAATACGGGATGCATACCTCGCCATGCGCTCGGGGGGGCGGCGATGACAGCGGGTTCCCACCCTGGCTCGCCGTACAAGATGGCACCGTTCCATTTAGGATTCTTGCTCAGGAAGTGGTAGCGTATCTGCCAGTGGTGACCTACCTTTTGTTTCTCATGATAAGCTGTATCGACACCGAGCTGGAACGTGAGTAACTGTGCATAGTAGGGTTGGAGGCGATACTCCACCTCGTCGGTGTCCAATTGATGATCGGCAAAGGACATCTGAAGATCGAAGCAGTAGGGATAGTGCATAACCTCCGGGTCACGGTCCTCCTCGTCCGCCTGGTGAATGAGGACCAGCATACCTAACATCTCGAATTGACAGTATGGCTCGCCTGAAAATGCATCCTCTTTAAATGGAGGAAGTGAGAAAATATCACGAATCTCGGTAGCTAGTTTTTGTAGCGATTTGTCTGTCTTTATGCAGATTTGAAACGACATACGGACGGCTCCTTAACGGACGCGGGAGGTGTCAGTGATTAACCATAATCTTACGCCTGTTGAAGAGACGTGTCAAGTTTTCAGAGAACAACCAAAGTAGGGGCGCGATTTATCGCGCCCAGGGGTGGGGATACTGTTTCCCCCATCCCCACCCCTGGGCGCTACAAACCATCCGCATAACACCACACCCCTTCAGGCTTGCCCTTATCCAGACCCGCGTCAACCTCGTAGGCGATGAGTAAAGCCCTATCAGTAAATACCTGCCCTTTGGGTAAAAGTGTTTGAAGTGAACGGAGCATGGTGTCTCGCAGCATCGATGGTGCCTTTCCATTGATGATAAGGTGACAAATCAAGTTGTTTTTTTATCCGACGCGTCCGCCTGTGACCTCTAATACATGACCTGATACATAATCCGACAATGGTGATGCAAGGAAGAGCATAGGACCCGCCGCCTCATCTGGTGTGCCAGGGCGTCCCAGCGGAATGAGCATTGACCCCATCTGGCGCATCTGTTCGGGGATGCCGAGAGAGATATTTTCGCCATCGCGCTCTATGGTCTCAGCATTATCCTTAGCAGCAGTCAGGCGCGTGTCGATAAAGCCGTAGCAGACGCAGTTGACCTGCACATTATAGCGGCCCCACTCTTTCGCCATCGTCTTAGTAACACCTGTGATACCAGCTTTGCCTGCCGCGTAGTTGACCTGACCCGCGTTCCCATAAACACCGGATACTGATGAGACATTGACGATCTTACGTGCTTTGGGGCGTCCAACCGCGCCCTGTTCCTTCTTGGCCGTATCACGGATATAGGCCGACGCCTCGCGCAGAATACGAAATGGAGCGGTCAGGTGAACGTCGAGCATCGCGTACCATTGCTTATCGGTCATGTTCTGAATAACACCATCCCAGGTATAGCCAGCGTTGTTGACGATAATATCAAAGCCCCTAAAAGCATCGAGGGTCGATTGAATAAGCCGTGCCGGAAATGCTTCGTTTGTTACATCGCCAGGAACGACGATGGCCTTACTGCCCATGCTGCGAATAGCGGCTGCAACCTCTTCCGCAGGCGTGGGATCAAGGTCGCTCACAACGACGGACGCGCCTTCCGATGCAAATAATTTGGCGGCAGCGGCTCCAATGCCACGGCCCGAGCCGGTTAAAATAGCGACTTTGCCATCAAGCATACCCATGATACATGTTCTCCTTCTATGTGGAATCTCGTAGGGGTCTCATTCATTACACACTCGTTTGCCACAAAACCAGCGCGGGATTATTGACCCACGCAGAGTGTAATGAATGAGACCCCTACAGTTATCGTCGTGGTAGCGCTGCTGTAAAGGTGCCAGCGACCTTGAGATCGCCATTCTGATCGGCGGCTTGAACCTTGCCTGAGATGCGCGTCTCACCATCGACCTCGGACTTCTCGGTGATGGTACCTGTGCAGGTGAGTACGTCGTCGAGGTGCGTCATGCCTTTGAAGCGCACATTGAATTTACGTAGTGCCGCTGGCCCAACGTAGTCGCTCAACAACTGACCTACAAAGCCCATTATGAGCATGCCGTGTGCAATAATGCCGCCTGTGCCGATCATCTCACCGACTTTGGGGTCGGTGTGTAGGGGATTGAAGTCTCCTGACGCGCCTGCATAGCGCACCAATTGCAGGTGAGTCACGGGGCCTTTAACCAGTTTTGGTATCTCGTCACCAACCTGTACTTCATCATAGTAGCGCACTACTGGAGTTCGAGTGTTCGTCGTCATGCCTGTATCTCCTTTTTGTCGAGTAGACGCGTGAGTTGGTACACGTTATTCGCGCACAACAATCGTGGTGCGAGTATTTAAAACTAGTTGGTTATTCTGATTGGTATAGCGGGTCTCAGTGGTGAGGATATCCATTGAGGAGCCATCCTTGCCCTTACGGTTCTTGCCATCGAGAATGCTGGTAACGCCAGTGAGTACGTCGCCAGGATAGATCGGGGCGAGATATTCGAACTCTTCTTCGCCATGTAGGATGCGCATAACGTTGATGCCGACGCTTGCCAGGTTGCTGCCCATACCTATATTGCCCCAGAAGCCGAACATCGTCGGGCCTGTAGGATAGAGCGGCACATCTTTATAACCCTCGGCCTGTGCCGCCTCACGGTTGTGATAAATAGGATTGGGGTCGCCAATGGCGAGGGCTAGTTCGTGGATTTTGGCGCGTTCAACCTCAATGGTGAACGGAGGAAAGCTCTGACCGACCTTGCTCTTGTCAAACATGCGGTTGCTCCTTGAAAGCGTCGTTAAAGATGTTAAAGCCTGTCGTGAAAACAGTATCTGACTTAAACGATGGGATTGTCAAGTTCGAGAAGTATAACCATTGTTCTTCGATTATGGTGCCGTGAAGTGACGAGATCGTAGTCATAGTAGAGGTGGGGGCTGTGGTGGAGCGGGGGGAGGACCCTTGCGGTCGCCCGTGCCTCTCACCGATATACCCAACCTCTGTCACAACCCCAATTCCTTCTTTACATCCTCCCAAGCCCTCCCTTTACCTTCCTTGAGTTCCTTGGCTCCCTGACCAAATGCCTCCATGAGTTCTGCATCACTCACGACCTCTAATGTTTCGATGAGCGACTCATATAACTCCCACGGCAGGATAGCCATAACAGGCTTACCATGACGTGTTACGACTACTGCTTCTGGTTCTTTGTCAAAGTGTTCTGGCAAGTGTGTAATCTCTTCGCGTATTTCTGAAATTGAAAAGGTATTCTTTAGCATGACAACACTTTTACCTATCTCTCCAGATGCCCACCCGTCATCAGAACTCCCAACTGCTCCTCCGTAGCATCAGGCCCCACAATATCGACGATTTTTCCTTCGTACATGACAGCTATGCGGTCGGAGAGGGAGCGGATTTCTTCTAGCTCGGCGGAGATGAGAAGCACAGCTTTGCCTGCATCACGCTGCTCGATGAGACGGCGATGAATAAATTCGATGGCTCCAATATCGACGCCACGTGTCGGTTGAGCGGCGATCAGAGCGGCGGGATCACTGGCGAACTCGCGGGCGATGATGACCTTTTGCTGGTTGCCGCCGGAGAGCGCACTGGCTGGCAGCTCTGTCGATGGCGTACGCACATCGAACTCTTTGACGAGGCGTGTGGCCCATGCCGCTATGTTTTTGAGCATCAGGACGAAGCCGCGCCACGAGAATAGCCGTGAGCGTTGGCGTCCCAGGATGCTGTTATCTTCTATCGACTCCGCCAGGACTAAACCGCTTCCTCGGCGGTCCTCTGGAATGTGTGCCAGTCCTGCCAATCGTACTTGGCGAGCATCCATATTCGTAACATCGCTTGCCTTATTGACTCGACCCGCCTCTCCTGGTGTGATTACCACTTTACCACTTGTGGCTTTGCGCATTCCGGCCAGGACTTCGACCAGTTCGGTCTGTCCGTTGCCCTCGACGCCCGCGATGCCTAAAATTTCTCCTGCGCGTACTTCAAGGCTCACGCCGTGCAGTGCCTCCAGATCGCGGTCGTCTTTCGTGTGCAGGTCTTCGACGTGCAGAACGACTTGTCCCGGCCTGCTCGGCGTCTTGTTGACACGCAGCAGTACCTCGCGCCCCACCATCATGCGTGCAATCTCGGCTTGATTAGTCTCTCGTGTGATCAACTCCCCCACGTTCTTACCACGACGAAGTACAGTGATCGTATCGGTCAGTTCCAATACCTCGCGCAGCTTATGTGTGATGAAGATGAGAGTCTTGCCTTGCGTAACCAGGCCGCGCAGCACCGAGAAGAGGTCATGCGTCTCCTGTGGTGTCAAGACGCCTGTTGGTTCATCCATAATGAGGATATCGGCCCCTCGGTAGAGAACTTTGAGGATTTCGACGCGTTGCTGTAGACCAACGGAGAGCTTTTCGATACGTGCGTCCGGGTCAATTGGAAGGCCATACTGCTTGCAGAGAGCGAGGATGTCGGCGCGCGCCTTTTTGAAGTTGAAGGCCGAGCCGAGTCCCCCTGGCTCACGTCCAAGCACAATGTTTTCAGCAACCGTTAGAGGTGGAATGAGCATAAAGTGCTGGTGTACCATACCGATACCGAGGCGAATGGTATCACGTGGGCCAGTAATGTGAGCGACCTGACCATTGATGAGAATTTCACCGTTATCGGGACGTATCATACCATAGAGGATGTTCATGAGCGTTGATTTTCCAGCACCATTCTCACCAACAAGGGCGTGAATTTCTCCCTTGCGTACCGCGAGATTGACGGAGTCGTTGGCGACGACGCCGGGCCACGCTTTACTGATGTTGCGCATCTCGACTGCAAAGGGTCTTGAGCGTTCCTCTACAGGTTTGACGATTGTGCTTTCTTGCATGAGTATTATTCCTCTATTCCGATCCAGGTTCGTATGGTATGCCGTCGGCTGCTGGCGGTATGGTACGTCCGACCAGACCGACGAGGGCGACGAGTGTGAGCAGATAAGGTAGAGTGCTGAGCAGGTTGGGCGAAATTCCGGTGTCCTGTAGACGTGGGCTGAGTGCCTCGCCCAGCCCGAAGATGAGACAGGCCCCAGCGGTCCCCAAGGGATTATATTTGCCGAAGATCATGGCGGCGAGGGCGATGAAGCCAACTCCCGCAGTCATATTCGTGTTGAAGATGCCAGCGATGCCCAACGACAGAAATGCACCCGCCAATCCTGAGAGCAGGCCACTGCTGATGACGCAGAGATAGCGTATCAGTCGTACATTCACTCCAGCGGTATCCGCCGCCTGCGGCTGCTCACCCACCGCTCGAATGCGCAGGCCGATGTTTGTACGGAAGAGCAGAAATTGAATGCCGAGCAGGATGAGAATGGCGACATAAAAAATGACGTTCTGTTGAAAGAACACGGGACCAACGAAGGGAATAGAGGCAAGCGGTCCAAGGCTGATGGTAGGGAGACGCAGATAGGCTAGTTTGCCCGATAACGCTGGCACCCCCTGCCCATTTGTCTGAATGCCAAGTAGATAGTCGGTCAGGCCAAGAGCGGCTATATTGATGGCGATGCCGCTTACGATCTGGTCTGCCTTGAAATTGATGGAGACGATGGCGTGAACGAGGGCCATGAGACCACCAGCGATTATCGCTCCTATGACGCCTAGAATAAGGCTATGCGTCGCCAGTGCGGTCATGACTCCGGCATAGGCACCTGTCAGGGTCATGCCCTCCATCGCGATGTTGACGACACCGCTGCGCTCGGAGATAACTCCGCCAAGAGCGGGTAGTAGGAGCAGCGCTCCAAATTGCAACGTTGCCCCCCAGAGGTCAGCAGAGGTAAGTATACGCAGCAATATTTGGAAAAACACGATTAGCCCTCCTCTACCTGGTTTGATGAACGTTCATCGCGCTCAGTACGCTCAATCACTGCAATATTTCCACCTTGCGTTTCTGCTGATTCCCCATTTTGAGGCATGCTTCCATCACCCTTCGGCACGTCCTCAACCAGAACTGCTGCCTCCGTTGAGCCTGCAATGTTGGGCACTATTTCAGGGCGACCGCGCAGGCGCGCCCAGCTTGGCAGGGAGCGTTGGAGCGTGGGTAAGAACTCGGCGGCGATGCTGAAGAGCACGAGGGCCTGAATAATGTATACGAGATCGGCTGGTATACCAGCATCGATCTGCATAAATGTGCCACCTTGACGTAAGCCACCAAACAACAGAGAGCCGAACAGTACACCAATCGCTGTTGTACGACCCAGCAAGGCGACACCAATAGCATCAAAGCCCGTCGAGTCGATACTAAATGTATTGGAGATAAGGTGATAAGGAAACTGGCCCATCAGTTGAAACGCGCCAGCGAGACCAGAGAAGGCTCCCGCAAGGGCCATCACCGCGAAGAGGTTCCGCTTAATGGGAATGCCCGCGTACCTTGCAGCCTTCAGGTTCTGCCCGATCACGCGCACCTCGTAACCAAAGGTTGTGCGTGAGGCGATAAACCAGTAGATTACAAGGGCAAACAGGCAGAAAAAGAAGCTGACATCCACGCGGTATGACGCAGGATTTACTATCTTTGGTAAAAAAGTTCCTACGGTCTGATTGTAGAAAAGAGCGACGCTGGGAAGCGTCGCTTGCTTTGGGAGGGCTGAAGTGACATCGGCCTCCCGTGGTGCCTTGAATGGACCCACAATCAGGTAGTCGGTAAAGTAGAACGCTATCCAGTTGAGCATGATGGTGGTGACGACCTCGTGTGCTCCACGCCATGCCTTCAGAATACCGACAATACCGCCCCATACCGCTCCAGCAAACATACTACCGAGCAACATCAGTGGAATGAGAATCCAGCCTGGCAAGCTGGAGAGCGTGAGACCGATAACACCTGCGGTCATAGCACCCATCGCAAGCTGTCCCTCTGCCCCAATATTGAAGAGACCCGCCCGGAAGGCAATCGCCACCGAGAGGCCAGTCAAGATCAAGGGACCGACACGTACCAGTGTGTATGAGAAGCTCTGCGGATCGCCGAACGAGCCAAGATATAAGTCCTGAAAAGCGGTGATGACTGCGTTCAAACGGTCAGTGGGTGAGCCTGGTGATGTTATCATAATAACGATGCCACCCGCGATCAATGCCAGTAAGACAGCAAAGAGTGGGCGACCTATGGAGTTACGGAGTTTGCGCGTTTGTATAGTTAATTTCGACGCAGGAGGTCCAGACTTCCTGCGTTGCACTGTTGGCGCAGCCATAGCGGGCATCCTCCTGTGCTGAAAGCGGCGTAGAGGCCGCCCTGCTGAACAAGATATGTGATGCCCCTATCATAGCATTAGAAGGGGTAAGAAACAAGTACCAGGCTGATGCGAGCGTGAATGCACTATTGGCCTCAACGGAGGCCAATAGTGCATTCACGCTCGCATCAGCCTGCTTTGCGACCGAAGAAGTGTGATCCCTTCAAACTCATGACCACTTCATCAGATTCGTTGAGCATCTCGCACATTGATCGGACGACTCCCATATCATTTCTGCTCTTGGATGGATTGGTCTCCAGCACCGTGAAACGCACGTGCAGTACGTCTCCTGGTCGAACTGGTTTGCGCCAGCGTACCTCGTCAACGCCAGGAGAGCCCATACTGATTGTCTGATTTATCAGTTGATCGACAAGCACACGCATCATGAGCGCTGTTGTATGCCAGCCGCTGGCAACAAGAGTACCGAAGACAGAGTGTTTTGCTTGTTCAGGATCAATGTGAAATGGTTGCGGGTCAAATTGCTTCGCAAAGGCAATAATCTCTTCCTGTGTCGCGCTTGTGCTCCCAAGGTCCAATACGCCTCCAACGTGGAAATCTTCAAAATATCGTGTCTGTATTGCTCTTCCTTTTCGTTCCCTATGACAATTGCCATACCACTTAGCCGTAGGGGCCCAATTGATTGCGCCCACGGACGAGCTGTTCATGTACCGGATGCACCACTTAGTATGACAGTATACCCCAAAAGGAACGCTTGTCAGTCGGGAGACCTCTAATGAGTCTCCAAACCCCAAAAGGCAGGAACTATTGTCAGTCGGGAGACCTCTGGTGGGTCTCCACATAATAAGATAGACGATTATTGTACGTGAAAGTATATTTCTACCCCAGGAAGCGAGAGGCTCGGAGTTGCCTCTCGCCCGCGAGTTGTACGAGCACTTAAGATAAGTGTCGCATATCGAGGCATGACCATCGTCGAGCGACCGTCATGGATGAGTGGTGATAAGAGGGTGCGAGTGGGGAATCTGAAGATTGTCTGTTATTCAGATGTACCTTTTACGCACAACTCTACACGTTTCTGCTCGGGAATCTTTCTGTCCTTAGCATAGCAGTTGCGTGTTAAGACGGAATTATGCCGATGTTAAAAGTTGTGCTTTTGCCAGAGAAAAACAGCAATGTGATAAACACAAGACGGATTGACCCGTCACCTGTGACAGGTCAATCCGTCTTGTGTTTATCTCTCTTCCTTCGATGATCTTGGTCTGAACTGCAACTTGACAGCGGTTCCCTTAAAACCGAAGGTCTCGCGCAATCGGTTCTCAAGATATCTCTCATACGAGAAATGCATCGCCTCCGGGTCGTTGACGAAGAAGACGAAGGTTGGAGGGTTCACCCTTGTCTGCGTCGCGTAGTACACCTTGATGGGCTTGTTACGGAACGTCGCAGGATGGTGACGACGCGTGGCCTCCTGCACAAATTCGTTGAGGCGCGATGTCGGGATGCGAGTAAAGCGCATCTTTGCAATGTTGATGACCGTTTCAAGAATTGACTGCACATGGTAGCCCGTCTTGGCCGAGGCGAAGATTACGGGCGCGTAGGGGATGAACTTCAACGCCTCCTGAATAAGTCCGCGATACTCCTCCGCGCTGGCAATCTCATCATCGGGATGAGGAAACTTGTCTTCTTCGCGCTCGGTACGACGCTGCTCCTGCGCCAGGTCCCATTTGTTGACGACGATCACGACGCCTTTTGTCTGCTCGTCGATTTCGCCCGCGATATGCGTATCCTGCGCTGTTACGCCCTCGCTGGCGTCAATGAGCAGCAGCGCAACGTCACTACGCTCGATGGCACGGCTGGAACGAAGCACACTGTACTTCTCGATTCCTTGCCCAACGCGTCCCCGGCGGCGGATGCCTGCGGTGTCGATAAGTACCAGCTTTTGCCCCTGAAACTCTACCTCGGTGTCGATAGCATCGCGTGTTGTGCCTGGCATATCGCTGACAATAGCGCGCTGCGTTCCCAGGATAGCGTTGAGCAGCGACGATTTGCCAACGTTAGGGCGGCCAACGATAGCGATACGCGGCATCTCATTCTCGTCCTCGTCGTTCTCGTCCTCGTCTGCTGCTGGAAGCTCTTCGACGATTTGGTCGAGCAGATCACCTGTGCCGGTCCCTTGAATAGAGGAGAGAGTTATGGGTTCACCGAGTCCCAGGTTGTAGAACTCAACGGCATCCATACGCCTCGCCGCGCTATCTGCTTTATTCGCGGCGACAATGACGGGCTTCTTGCTGCGGCGCAGCACATCAGCTATCTCTTCATCAGCAGCGGTGATCCCTGTGCTCGCATCGACCATGAAGACGATAATATCCGCCTCTTCAATGGCAAGCTCAGCCTGCGCCTGAACATGCTCCATCAGGTCTCCAGGCTGTCCTGTAAGTCCAACCTGACCAACGGGTATATCAGAGCCAAATTCGAGACCGCCTGTATCAATGAGCGTAAACGTGCGCCCATTCCAATCGGTATCGCCATAGAGACGGTCGCGCGTCGTCCCTGGCAAATCTTCAACAACGGCGACGCGGTCACCGAGCATACGGTTAAAAAATGTGGATTTACCGACATTTGGTCGGCCCACGACGGCAACAAGCGGCTTCATAAGTGCGCCCCTCCACCCTTTCCTATCTCAGATAGCTGTTTGATATCTATACAATCGGACGCTATTATAGCACAATATGCCAGTGCGTCACATTAGATTTCAAGCGCGTTCACGGCATTTTCTGCTGTTGAATTGCTATTATCTTTCGCTTTGCTCTCAAAGTACTCTTGTAGAGCCTGTTTGTACTGTAGGGCTATGGGTGCCCCTGATTTTTCGGGTTCTAGGATGAATTCTCTCTGTCCTTTTCTGAGCGTTGGTATCTCGTTGAAGCCAAACGCTTGCAGTAGTCGTGTGCCGCTGTGGGTGGCTCCTATGGCTACTACTTTGTCGATAATGATACCTCTCCTGCCAAGTCCGATGATCTTGGTTATCAGTTTCATGGTCAGACTTGCACCGTATGACTTTCTCCTATTTTTATCTATTCCTGGCTTAATCCCTATTGCTCCTATGTAGAGTACTACGTGCTTGTTGGCTTCATAAGTTTCAATGTCGTCGGATGTGATACCTGCTTCGCTTATCAGTTCTACGCTTAGAAGTTTGTCAACCTTGTTGGTGTCTGCTTTCAGGGGCAAAGTAGATGCATAGCCAACAACTTCATTGTTGTGCTTTAGGACGTACTGGCTTTCAGGGTTTTTTTCTTGTGCTTGTATGCGCCAATTAGGGTTTGTTGTTCTGTTTTCTCCCCTGATAGGTGCGACAAAGAGACTTCTGCCTATGCTTATAATTTCTTCAAGTTCTTCCTTAGTAGCTACTTTAAGCTCGGTGTTTTCCTCGTCTTCTTCTATGTTGAGAAATGCATTTAGCTTGTTGGCTAGCTTGTCAACATCGCTTTTTAGATAGTAGCCCTGCTTCATTCCTTCTGGAACAAAGTATTTTATCATGCCTTTCTGCACATATATTCTAACCATAGCACTACTGACATTGAGTATCTCTTCTACCTCTGTTGCTCGATAATAACCTTTAGGTGGTTGTCTTCTAGGCATCTTTTCCTCTTTCCATTTCGTTGTTTTCATCATTTTAGCATTTTCCTCTAACCTTATCAAGATTAGTAGGATTAGCTATTGACATTTATCTTTTCACTGTTCTATAATGTTTACTAAGGTTAGTAAGTTTTATAGGAATTGATAGTATACATGGAGATGCTAGCTAGGGTGCTGGAACACTCTAGCCAGCGATGAGTTACCGTTGTTCGCAAAGTGTCGCTTCGCTAGGTTTCTCGATGTTCAGTATGTACGCATCGGGCCTAGCTTGTCAATCAAAGGAGGTGCGCTTATGGCACTACACCTAGCACAGGCTACTGTAACAGCTTTTCCGTTACTCCCTTCGGCATTTATTGACATGCCGTATTCTTCTGGATTGCTGCTCGATGGTCGTTTTGATGCCTCTCTCACTGATGATCCTCAATTTCGCTCAGCGTGTAAATCAGGGTTTGAGGCTTACTTTGAGGACATGTATGAGGATGGTACAAGTGACGATGTGTTTGTGGATCACTTCTACAGGTATGATGAGGTGGTTGATTTTCTCATGGAATGGCGGGAATTGAGTATGGGCGATGCTTTTTTTGAGGAGCGATTTGGCGTGCATACTCCTTTAGCTTGGCATGTGGGTTTTATGCTGGGGTGGTTGTCTGCATTGGCGTTGACGGATCGGGAATTGGCGTTACGTGGGCTTGGGGTGTTGGTTGCTGATGTTACGCGTGTTCAGGTAGTGGCTTAAATGGCTTGCTTGCTATTAAAGCATGGGAGGGAGGGGGTGGTTTGTATGGTGTGTAAGATCGAGGTCATTGTACTGCTTGTTGTGATTGTTTGCTTATTAATTGGCTTGGTTCATTCACTCTTGTTGTTCCTCTAGTATGTGGGTACAAGCTTTATAGTGTCAAAGAGTGGGTAAAGAGCGGTGGGATCGCTTGAGGAACTGTGACAAGTGATCGGTCACGAAACAGGTGGTGATCGTCTCTCGGTGGTGGGGCGTGCTATGTTGGGCTAGGGGAAGCTGCACCAATGCTAACACCGTTCACCCCCCATCTCTAGCCCTGGTGGTGGGGTGGTAGTTGTCCTGGTGGTGGGGGCGGCGGTTGTACGCGCGGAAGGGGGTAGGGGGTCCCCGCCGACGACGTACAACCGCCAGGGTCCTTCCCTTGACACTGATAAGAAGAGAACACACAAGTTCTCAAGAGAAGATGTGGAGGTGGTGCATATGGAACAAGCGAAACGGCTGTTGTGGTTGCCGCTCTCATTGGAGGAACGGGCTGATATTGCCGAGAAGTACGGGGCGGATGATTTGCACATTTGTCCTGATCCCTGGGCGGTCCGGCATTCCTGGGTCAATCGGGAAACGGGAGAGGAACAACGGGCACGGTGTAACCGGTGGGAGTGCTTGTATTGTGGTCCTCGCAAGGTGGTGTTGTGGCGGCAACTGGTCGGGCAAGCTGACCCGGTCTTGTTCCTGACGCTCACCAAAGCGGGAAAGACGGTGGAAGAGGCGGCGCGTGCGCTCACGACGTTTGTGCAAGCTCTGCGGCGTGGATCGAAGGGCAAGGGTCCCAACCGTGTCGGGGCGCGTGTGGCTTATCCAGTTGAGTACTTTGCAGTATTGGAGCGGCATCACGACTTTGAGCGCAACGGCTTTCACTGGCACCTCTTGATAAAGGGCGTGGAGGCCATCCCCTATAAGGAAGTGATCCAACCGTTGTGGATGTCTGCAACCCACTACAGCGAGGAAACGGGCGAGGGTGCCAAGATCGGGCATATTGAGCGTATCCGCAATGCGAAGGCAATAGGCTATGTCACCAAGTATCTGACCAAGGCGGTGTCGCTGGGTGAAGCAGGGACACGCCAGGTCAAGCGGGACCGGACGGCAATCGTGCAAGATGAGCGGGGCGAGGTCCGCATAGGCCGTGAGACGGTGATGGAAACGGTTGCAAGCAAGGCGCACCGTATCCGCTATTCGCGCCATTTCTTCCCTGAGAAGGTGTCAGCGTTGCGTATTCGCTTGTTCGCTGGCATAGATGGCTCGGAAGAAGGGGCTTCTGAGGCGGGGCAAGCCCAAGATGGCAAGCCATTAGAAAGTGAAGAGGGGCGAGGATGTTCCACCTGGATACTAGTTGATAGGCATGAGGGCATGAGGCAAGAGGTGGAGGACTACAAACAAAAGCGGTTTATCGAGGTCTTTAGCGACTTACAAGAGGAGTACAGGACGGATAAGCAGGGGTATGAACAGAAGAAGCGTGCGGCGTTGGCGGTGATCGTCGGGGAGGCGCGAGAGTTGGCGCGTGCTGAATATAAGCGGTGTAAGCGTGCGGCGTTGCTGCGTGCCTTAGAAGAGGATCGCCCGTTATCCAGGCGCATCATCAACATTTGGCACTACCAGCGGCAACAAGCGCGCTTGGTCGGGTAAATGGCAAAGCCGTAAGGCTCTAGGCGAAGGGAGGTGTCTGATGAGTGAGCAGGAGAAGAAAGCAAGTCCCTGGAAGTTGGTCGAGGTGTCTAGCCTTCCTGTGGTTCCTGGGGTGCCAGAGGCGCGTGAGCGGTGGCAAGACAGACAGGTGTGGTGCTTGACGCCTTGGGGACAGTGGCGGCGCGGCAAAGTGCTGGAGATTGGCAATGATGGGTTTGTGTCGGTGCTGATTTATCAGAAGGGGACTAGGGGGCTTGGCGTTGGCTGTACGATAGACAGCATTTCAGATGTATTGAGGCTGGTGAGTGAGTAGGTTGTTTTATGGCAAAGCCGTAAGGCGGGTAGGTGATAGGAGGTGTGCTTATGAAACTAGCTGGTGATAATGGCGTGGTGAGGCATTTTCTTTTAGATGCAGAGGTCAGGCAACGTTCAGCGCATACCCTGGCTTCATATCGCTATATTCTCGCTCTCCTGGTGAAGTTGTTAGACACGGTGTGTGGTGTTTCTGATTTGGAGCAAGTGACGGTGATACATCTTCGTCAATGTGTCGAACATTTGTTACATGACACTGTTCCAGTAGTAAAAAGTCGTCGTCTCCCTGATAATGGAAAAACGCTTGCCATCTCGTCAGTTCGTGGTCATCTTCGTGTGTGGAAGGTGTTCTTTAATTGGTGCTTTCAAGAAGAGTTAATAGATAAAAACCCTGCCCTTCGCCTTTCTTTCCCGAAAGCTGATAAGCGTATCATTCCAGCGTTTACCGATGAGCAAGTAGAAAAGATGCTTGCTTGTTTTGACCTTTCTACAGAGATGGGTTTTCGTGATTATCTTATCATCCTGCTGCTTTTGGATACAGGGATACGCTTATCAGAGATTTCAGAACTTGAAGTGGGAAACGTTCATGACACCTATATTAAGGTGTTTGGCAAGGGTCGTAAGGAACGCGAAGTCGGCATACATCCCGATGTGAGTAAGCTTCTTTGGAAGTATATCCACAAGTATCGCAAGCCGAAAAATCCTGACGAAAAGATGTTGTTCCTGGCAACTGGTAAAGGTGCGGGTCTTCCTTTGGGGCAAGCTGGTGTAAAGCAGATGATTGATCGTGTGAAAAAAGCTACGGGCATTACTGATATGCGGGTATCTCCTCATGTCTTTCGTCATACATTCGCCAAGATGTATCTGAAGGCGGGCGGCGATGTTTTCAGTCTGTCGCGTGAGATGGGACATAGCAATGTGCAGATCACAAACGTCTACCTTCAGGATTTCGATAGCTCGGACGCTCGGCGGCATCATACGACATTTTCGCCGATTAATAGATTAAAGCTGCGTAAAAATCAGAAGAGGAGAGAGAAGCATAAATAGGGGAACTTCAGGATAATAGCATATTGCAAGGGTAGAGGATATGCTATTATCTCCTGAAAAAGAGGGAAAATAAGGCCGTTAAGTGGGTAAATCTGCTTAGTGGTTATTGTCGTTGGTCTGGCTCTGCGTCTTGTGCGAGGGCTATTGTGAGGATGGGTTTATAAGTGGTGTTGATTAGTTGGAGACGCTATTATAGCACATTATGCCTAAGATTACTTATTAGGAGTGTTTTTCAATGATACCCTCTTGACAATGTTCTTTTTACATGATACTCTGTATTACAGAGTACTCTGTAATATAAAAGTACGGCACTAGAGAGGAGCAGGAACATGAATATTACCCCTGAAGAGGCGCAGGCAGCATTGAATGATATCAGGCATGTGACAACAAGAACCCAGGGCACTCTCAATACCTGGGCATACTACATGTTGCTCTGGGGAGTGGTCTGGACAATCGGCTTTCTAGCTACCCAGTTTAAACCTCAACTGGTCAACTGGATATGGATAGTGATGATCATTGCTGGCATAGTAGGTTCTGCTTTCCTCGGTATCACACAAGGGGGGCGGATGCGCCTGGCTCCAGGGTCATACGCAGCCTTCATCAACTCGCGGCTTGGCATCTTCTACGGCGTGCTCTACGGCTTTGCCATTCTCTGGCAGATCATTTTCTCACTGACGCCATTACAAATAGGGATGCTCTGGATCACGGTGGTGATGTTTGGTTCCATCATTGCTGGTGCGTGGCTCCAGGAGCGCATGTCCATTGGATTGGGCGTGGGGATCACGATCATGTCGGTGCTGGGTTACTACCTGCTGCCCAACTACTTCTGGTTGTGGGCGGCGGTCTTTGCCGGGTTGCCACTGGCCGGCGTAAGCATCTACTTCCTGAGGCAAAGATAACGATGGCAGTTCTCAACGAAGTTATTCACCAACCTGTGCGCCTGCGAATTATGGCAGCGCTGGCTGCGCTCCTACCGGAGATGCAGGTGACATTCAACTACTTGAAAGATGCGTTTGATCTCACTGATGGCAACCTGGGCGCGCACCTGCACAAGTTGGAAGAGGCTGGCTACGTCACTATCACCAAAACATTTGTCCGCAATAAGCCGCAAACGTATGTTGGAATCACCGAAGTAGGCAGACAGGCGTTTCTAGAGCATAGTACCGCGCTTAGGGAGATTCTGGAAAGTAGTCAGCAGATCGGCAGGAATGACGCAACAGATGCCGCGAAAGGACATGTATTGTGAGCACAAGACGCTTCTTCCACTCTAGTATCTGCGTGAGATGAAGCCGAAGTGTACATGTAGGGTTTGTCAGAAAACATGGGCACCTGCAAAGGGAGGCTCATGTTTTCTGACAAACAATGTCCCTTTTTTACCACGGGAAGGGCGTGGGTGGCTGTGGGATGAGGCCACCTGTAGCATTGATTTCGTGGAAAAGGTAGCCGTGAGATGCCGCTATTTGGTCACGTAACTTCTAAGGAAGCGCCCAATCACTGGATGACCCCTGTGCACTGCATCTCGGTCTCCGGCGTGCTTGAGATCGCTCCACCCGTCTCAACGACGGCTCGCAGTTCCTTGATAACTTCGGCATCAGCCGACACGTCGTGACCAATTTCAACAATCTTATCGTCCTCGATCAGTACATCGCCCTGTCCCGGCTCATCACCGTTCACCATAGTGATGACCGTTCCGCCTTTCATCAGGGTTCGCTTCTTTGCCATATCAGTTCCTCTTCTTGAGTCTACTCTCAAACTCCAAAAAGATATTGACATTGTCTTTTGGATTATGTATTATCTATTTTAGAATGAGAATCACTCGGTCAGTATAGTGGAGGTCAAATAATGACTTCTCATGTTTACGCAACTACTGAGATCGCACGTATTACAGGTTTCTCTGTGAAACAGCTAGACTATTGGGCGCAGCAAGGCATTCTCATACCAAGTATTCAGCAATCGCATGGGCCAGGTACTCGTAAGCTCTACTCAGTGGATGACCTGATACAGCTACAATTCATTCGGCAACTCAAGCACTATGGCTGGTCTACTCGGAATATCCGAAGAGCAGTTAACACACTACGAGATGTAATGAATGATCCTAACCCTCTTAAACACGCGGTACTTATTCACGGTAAGAATACTCTCATCGCTTTATGCAAGACAAAAGAGGGTGAGAGAATAGCGGTAGACGCTTTGAGCACTGGTGGGCAACAGGTCATGGGGATCGTCTTAGAGATGCTGATAGAAGAAGCACAACACATTGCCCGTAGAATGAATAACTCTATAAGGGATGAGGAAATGGTACGATGAACAGCATCAATTTGAGAGATATACTTCTCGAAGAACTAGATTACGCAGTAGTTTCTGGTTTTCATTCCTCCGTATCATGGTCGAATGACCGCCCTATTCCTGACGTAAGCAGTGCATATTTTATTCAAGGTGTTCCTATTATCTACTTCTGTCAGTTGGAAGAGGTTGACCCCACACGTATTTGGGAATTGTACCGCAAAGTTTGGAGCCAAAGTAAAGTTCCATTATTATATGTAATTACTCCTCAAGACGTTCGTATTTACAACGGATATATGAAGCCACCCGAAAAACCAGAGGAGTTGGAACTTCATAGTAGTAGTGTTACGAAAGGTAACAGACTACTATGTCATTTACAACAACTTTATGATAGTGAAAAGGCTCGTCAGGAGATTAGTAGCAGACTCAATGGCTACAAACGTCTGTACTTAGATACTGGCACGTTTTGGAACACACCGGATGGGCAACTTATAAAACGTGAAAATCGTGCTGACCAACGCCTTCTCAATGCTATGGATCAAGTACGTCGTCATCTACTCAAAGATAAAGCTCTTTCAGACAGTTTAGCTTATGGACTATTAGGACGTTCTATTTTTATACGGTACCTTGAAGATAGAGGCGTTCTAACAGAAGCGCGAATGTTACGATTCACAGATGGACAGGCCAAAGATTTAAAATTAGCGTTAGAAAACAAAAGTACAACATACCGTCTTTTTGATGTCCTGAGTGAACGGTTTCATGGTGACCTTTTCCCAGTTGAAGATGAGGAACGCCAGAAGGTCACGCAAGATCATTTAAACCTATTAAAGCGTTTCCTAAAGGGAGATGATCTGGATACAGGTCAAACATCTTTCTGGCCTTATGACTTCACGCACATTCCCATAGAACTTATCAGTGGAATTTACGATACCTTTTTATCAAAAGAAACCCGTCAAAAATTAGGAGCCTACTATACACCTCTATCACTAGTGACTTTTATTATTGAGGAGACACTGCCTCTCGAAAAAATTAGTTCAAACTTCACTATACTTGATCCTGCTTGCGGGTCTGGTGTTTTCCTTGTTCGTGCCTATCAACGTTTGATCGAGGCATGGAAAAAAGAATACAGTCTCATTCCCTCGGCTCAACAACTTCGCTCCTTGCTGACACAGAGCATATTTGGTGTAGATATCCAACTTAATGCTGTAAAAATAGCGGCGTTCAGCCTTTACCTAACTATGTTAGACTATCTGAAGAACGAGGAGATAGAGGCAGACGATTTCCACTTTCCTAATCTGAAGGATACTAACTTAATACATGCAGACTACTTTTCAACGAAAGTGGACCAAAAGTTTGTCAACATGAAATTTGATCGTATCATTGGTAATCCTCCGTGGGGAGAAGACACGCTTACGGAGGATGCTTTACAGTGGGTGAAAGAACATAACTATCCAATAGGAGATAACCAAATTGCTCAAGCGTTCTTGTGGCGTGCGCCTCACTTTTGCTCCAACGTTGGCGAGATAACTCTTTTGGCTCCTACCAAAAGTACGATTTTAGTAACCATGAATACCCATGAGAAGTTTCGCCAAAGATTTTTCATGGAACATGGTGTGCGAGCAGTAGTCAATTTCTCAGCACTTGTCTATGAGCTTTTCGATGATTCGCTTAGCCCTGTTGTTGCACTATTTTATCGACCTGAGCAAGCTTTGCAACAAAATAAAATAGTATATGGAGTTCCTAAACCTACGTCCCTTTCTCAGCACCTAGGGGCAATTGTCCTAGATGCTACTGACATAAAATTTCTGGAGCAAGAAGAACTTTTAGCTCATCCCTCTCTCTGGAAGATCGCAGCATGGGGAACACCTCGTGATGCAGTGCTAATACAAAGGTTAGAAGAGCTGCCTCCTCTACGAGATTTAGAAGGTACAGGACAACTACGGGAAAAAATCCTTCAGGGTTATATCGTAGGAAACAAAAAACATGAAGCTTCTTGGCTGTATGGAATACCTAATATAGATACCGAGAAGTTCAAGCCGTATATTGTAGAGATACATGGGACTGTTCAGGAAACGCACTTTGAGCGTCCTCGTTCTGAAACTCGTGGCATATATTATGGTCCTCTTGCCTTAATACGTCAAAGCACTTGTGAAGCAGCTTTCTTTGAAGAGGGAGAAGTAGCATATCGTCATAAGATTACTGGCATTGCAGGACGCCAAGGACAAGAATACCTTCTAAAATGGCTTGTTGCTTACATCAACTCTTCTTTAGCTCGGTATTACCACTTTTTGACATCTACCTCATGGGCTGTGGAGAGAGGCACCATTATTCAGGAAGAATACAAAAGAATGCCTTTTATCGTGCCGGATAAGGATGATTCTCGTTTGAAAGAGGTACTAAACCTCTTCGATCAAATAGCTGTGCTTTACAAAGAGCATGATACACCTCTTAGCGGTGGATACGTAAACGATATTCAACAACTTAGGGAAAGCATTGATGAATTAGTGTTTGACATATATGATTTGTCATCAATAGAGCGCCAGTTAGTATCAGATATGGTGAAGTACGAAATAGGATTCTTTCAATGGGCTAAACGAAAGCAAAGGAAACTTGATGACTCTAAAAATGAGCCTATAAGGCGTCCTAGTAATCAAATGCTCGTAGAATATGCTGAATCTTTTATTAAAACAGTAACGTATTTCTTACGCTATCAAGATCAAACCTTAAACGCTACTGTGTATCAAGATGGAGTTCCTTTGAACGTTTTAGAGTTTGAGTTAGTGAGTACGATAGATGCCAAAACAGTACAATACACTGAGGTATCAGAAACTTTGCGTAAACTCCTGTATAAATTAGATCGTATTTTACTTGAACAACATGCCTCAACTCTTTACAGCCGCCGCTTTGTGCGCATTTTCGATGGTCCTCGTTTCTATCTTGTACGCCCTGGTGAACGTCGTCTCTGGACTCGTTCTCAAGCATTTGCTGACGCAGACGGGTTTATCGCTGAAATAGTGGCACGTTCTAAGAGTGCGGCTATGGGGGCAACCCTTTGAGTCAGATAAATCAACCTACTCTCAGCTTTGGTGAGTCGGATAAGTTCATTGACCCAAAACGTTGGAGAAATTTTGTGCAAATGGTCTTGGACGTTACTGTACTTGCTTATGAAGATTTACGTAAAAAAGGTATAGTAAGGTTTGGATGGGAAGAAGATCACTTCACACTTAATCTGGAGAATTGTATTCGTCCTCATGCATATAAAAGAGGTATGTTTGTAATATCACAGAGTAAAACATACACATCAGAAATTCAGAGCGGTGAAGTATCTGCTAAAAAAGCAAAAATATTAGACCTTCGCTTGTGGGGATGCTGGGAAAACTACCATGAAGTACACTTTACCTGGGAATGTAAACGTGTTGCTGATGTGCGTGAAGACGAGAGCTACAAGAACCTCATCTCTGAATACATCAAGGAAGGTATATTTCGTTTTGTTGATGAAGAATACGCAACGGGATTAGAAGACGCTGGAATGTTAGCCTATGTCTTGGCAGGTGATATTCCAACCATTGTCCATGAGATTAATAAAAGTATGCACAATCATCAACGCAAACGTCGCTTGAGCGCTTCCGATCATCTTGAACTAGCTGCTCCTATTAGCACCTTTGCTTACGCTTATCAATCTTGTCATAAACGTGTGAACAACATTAGCAACATACAATTGTATCATCTCTTTTTTTCATTTGATTTTAACCAATAGGAGTAGTTATAGATCATTGCCTATCTCTGTTGCTGATACTCTTCACCGCTTCCACAATCAGCCGATGCTCCACCTGCTTCACCCTCTCATGTAACGTCTCTTCCGTATCCCCCTCCTTAATCACCACCTCTTCACGGCAGATCACAGGACCAGCGTCTACCTCTGGCGTAACATAGTGTACTGTGCTGCCCGTTACTTTTATACCCGCATCAAGGGCCTTCTTGATAACATGTAGTCCCCTAAACACGGGGATGGCACTTCCATCGCTGGTAGTGAAGGTGTTTCCCTGCCCATCATCAGGCAGCAAGGCCGGATGCAGGTTGATAATGCGTCGGGGATATTGGCTTATAAAATCGTGCGTAAAGATACGCATCCAGCCCGCGAGAACAATAAGGTCGATCTGGAAAAGCTGAAAAATGGTAGTAAGTTTCGCTTCGACCTCTTGTCGATTCATCTCCCACGGCAGGTAGAGCGCAGGCAACTTATGGTTTATGGCACGTTGCAGCCCCATTGCGTTAGCTTTGTTGCTGACCACAAGGGCGATCTCTACTCCTGGTAACTCCCGGCTCTCCGTCGCGTCGATGAGCGCTTGCAGATTGCTACCGCTGCCAGAGACGAGCACAGCAATCCGCAGCCGAGCTTTTTGCGACTCTACTGGTCGCTCTTTCTGTTGTGTTGTCTGCTCGAAGTTGCTGTGCTCATTATCACTCACAATCCATACACCTCTTTGTCTGCCTCGTCTAATTCTGCCACAAAGCGCTCTTTATAAGCCTGGATGCGCTGCCGCAATTGCTCGTCGGATAGAGCGAGCATCTTTGCTGCTAAGAGGGCCGCACCCTCCGGTTCCAGGATAGTTGGCGAGGCGATACCTGATGGCAGACGCAGCGATGAGAGTATATCCATTCCACCGAAGCGGTCGCTGTATGGCGGACAGGCGATTACTGGAAAGCGCGAGTTGGCGTCAATGACGGCAGAGAGAGCGTTCGAGCGACCCGCTATGGTGACGTAGACGAGCGGCTCCGGCTGCTGCTCATACTCTCTCAATATCTCAAGCAAGCGCGCCGTGGCCTTATGCGCCGAGCAGACGCGCATCTGATAGCTGATCTCTAATGTTTTAAGCGTCTTAGCAACACTTTGAGCCTGGGAGAGATCACTTTTGCTCCCCATGAGAATGATAACTTGTGGTGACATATATTATTTTCCTTCTAATCCACGATGCGCAATATCCCTGCGATACTGCATTCCCTCAAATTGTATATATTTCACAGCTTCATACGCTCTTTCCACCGCATCCTGCAATGTATCCCCTCTTGCTGCAATGCTCAACACGCGACCGCCTGCGGTGACTAACTGTCCGTCTTTAAAAGCGGTCCCTGCGTGGAAGACCTGAACGCCCTCTAAGTGGTTGGCCTCCTCTACGCCTGTGATCGGGATGCCAGAATTGTATTTACCAGGATACCCTGCTGATGCGAGCGTGACACTGACAGCAGAGCCGGGATGCCAGAGAGTGTCGAGCTTGACAGGCATTGTTTCCGCGAAATCGAGCATGTTCACTATGTCTTCTCGCATGAGCGGCATCAGAGCCTGAGTCTCGGGGTCGCCAAAGCGTGTGTTGTGTTCTAAGACCATTGGGCCGCGTGCGGTGAGCATGATGTTTGAGTAGAGCACGCCTGAGAAGACGATGCCTCGCTCTTTCATGGCTTGCAGTGTGGCGGCGACGATGTTGCGCCATATCTGCGCTTCTTGCGCTTTATTAACGAAGGGCAGGGGTGCGAATGCTCCCATGCCACCTGTGTTCAAGCCTTGATCGTTGTCGAGGGCGCGTTTATGGTCCTGTGTCAGAGCCAGAGGTAGGTAGTGCGTTCCGTTGCATACAGCCGTAGCCCCGATTTCGTCGCCCTGCAAGTAGTCTTCGATGACGACGATATCTCCGGCGACACCGAAGACGCGGTCAACCATCATCTGTTTGAGGGCGTCATGTGCGGTCTGCATGTCGAGCGCGACTATCGCACCCTTGCCAGCAGCGTTGCCATCGGCTTTGACGACGACGGGTACGCCATGCTGCTCAAGATAGGCGAAGGCTTCACCCACTTTGCTGAAGGTGCGATGTTGTGCCGTGGGTATGCCTGCCGTGGTCATCAGCTCTTTGGCGAAGGCTTTGCTGCCCTCTAAAGCGGCACCAGCGGCATCGGGACCGAAGATGTGTAGCCCACGCTGCCGGAATACATCACAGATGCCCCCTACAAGCGGCACCTCTGGCCCAACGACGGTCAGGTCGATGCTGTTATTCTCGGCAAAGGCAGCGAGTTCCGCAAGTTGAGTGACGCCGAGCGGAACACATGCGGCATAGGCCATCATACCTGGATTGCCAGGAGCCGCGTAGACGTGAGTGACGCGCCGACTCTGCGCCAGTTTCCATACCAGCGCATGCTCCCGCGCTCCTGAACCGATCACGAGTACGCGCATGAATACATCTCCTCTACGGTAAATTCTTATTTATTGCACTCCGGCAACCATATCTCGTTTCGTAGGTGTAATAAGTTGTAATTTCTCTTTGGGATCGAAAGGCCAGCCCTGTTTCTCCATGCAACCGTAACAGAACTCGCTGTGCAGCCGCTTGAGTGCCGTATCGTTATCAGGTATGTCAACCTCTTGTGGAGACGCGGAATTGATAGCACGGCTCAGGCCCGCGATACTCAAATAGCCCAGGCTATCGACACCCATGTAGTCCGCTACTTCCTGGGCCGTTCGACCCGAAGCGATCAGTTCTGACTCCTGCGGAATATCGACGCCAAAGTAGCACGGATGGCGCATGGGGGGAGCACTGGAGCGCAGATGTATCTCTCTTGCCCCCGCGCGCCGTAGTGCCGCTGCAAGTCGCTTCATAGTGTTGCCGCGCACAATCGAGTCATCCACGATCACCAGGCGTTTACCGTCTACCTGTGGCTTGACGAAGTTGAACTTGAGGTCAATTTCTAACTGGCGCAGGCGCTGGTCAGGCTTGATAAAGGAGCGGTCGGCATAACGGTTCTTGATGATCGCCATGCCATACCGAATGCCGGATGCATCCGCATAACCAAGTGCGGCGGGAACCGACGAATCGGGTACAGGTACGATGAGATCAGCCTCAACAGGGTGCTCTCGCGCCAACTCACGACCTAATGCTTCGCGCACAGTGTAGACATAGCGATGATTTAGCTTGCTCGTCGCGTCGGAGAAGTAGATATACTCAAAGACGCAGAGGCTATGACGTGGTGCCTGCATAAGCATCTCTGTATGCATGCCGTGCTCGTCGATGGTAATCAGTTCCCCCGGCTCCACTTTGCGTATAAAGCTTCCTCCTACGCGGTCGATAGCGCACGACTCGGATGCGACGATCCAGTTTGCTCCGATGCGACCTATGCACAGTGGACGCATGCCCCACGGGTCGCGCATGGCATATAATTTACCTTCCGCCAGGATGACAAGGCTGTAGGACCCACTCAATTGAGGAAATGTAGCTATCATTCGCTCACGCAGCGTCCTGCCCTCTGAGTGCATGAGCAGCAGAGCAATGGCCTCGCTATCGGTCGTCGAGTGCAGTATCTCTTGTGAAAATTGTGCACGAAGCGCATCCCCATTTGTGAGATCGCCATTATGAGCAACCGCAATAGCCTCATACTCGCCGCGCCGAGCACCTACAACGAATGGCCCCGCATTCTCAACACAGCTAGAGCCAGTTGTCGAGTAGCGCACATGCCCGATGCCGCAGCAGGAAGCGGGCAGGCTCATACCGGAGTCGTTGAACACGTCGCGGACCTTACCCATGCCGACGCGATGGGCGATCTGCCCATCGCCATCATACACCGCCATCCCCGCACTCTCCTGACCACGATGCTGTAACGCGGTAAGTGCCAACGTGATGTAGCGTCGCACATCAATACTTTCGTCACTCTGCGTATAGATACCCACTACTCCGCAAGCATCATGCAGTCGCTCCATGCTACTCTCCTCTCAGAAAAAGGAATGTTTGATTTCGTAAATTCATTCGTGCAATGTTCCACGCGTGGAACATTGCACGAATGAATTTACGAAATACGTAGTTTTCCTGTCAGGTCCGCTACCAGCGCGTAGCGGTCCGCTACCCCCTGCAAATCTTCAGGAGTGACATTCTTCAGGTTACGGTATACCTGTTTATCCAGCATGCGCGTCTTGTCGCCGCCGGGCCAGAGTCGCCAGCTATCGTTGTCGATCACGTCAGCTACCAGCAGGTCACCTTTTGTGTCGCGCCCAAACTCGATTTTGAGATCGACCAGCGTCACATCGACGGTGGCCCAGGCGCGTTCGAGTGTCTCGAAGACGCGACGTCCCTGGTCTGCCATCCAGTCTATCTCCTGCTGACTTGCCAGACCATTTCTTATAATATCCTCAGCCCATATCTGTGGATCGTGGCGTGCATCATCCTTAAGGAACGTCTCGACCAGCACCGGATCGAAGCGTGTTCCCTCGCTCACCTCGGGATGTCGCTTGAGGTAGGAGCCAGTAGCAATGCGGCGCTGGACCTGTTCGACCGGAAGCATTGCGCAGCGCTTTACCAGCAGCGTCACATCGTTAACCTGTTTCACGAAGTGGGTCTCAAGATCCTCCTGATTCAGCAGGTGGAAGACATTAGCAGTTGTAATGGTGCTCCAACGCGACTTGCCCGCGAGTTCGCTGCGCCTTGCTCCATCTCCCGCCGTGATCTGGTCTTTGTTGACCATGTAGACCAGTTCGTTATCATCAGGATACGCATAAATAACTTTTGTTTTGCCCTCCGCAAGCACAGGGCCAAATACCGGATTCTCTATCATTTTTGTTCTATCCTTTCAATGCAAAAGCGCTAGAGGTAATTTATTGCCCATCCACAGGAACACGATAATGATCTTTTATGAATGAACTGTAGGGGCGCGATTGATCGCGCCCCGGTTCGATTGATCGCGCCCCGGTTCGATTGATCGCGCCAGAGCGCAATTCATTGCGCGAGATCATAATGAACACCCGTTTCACCCGCTAAATCGGGCCGGGGCGCGATCAATCGAACCCCTACGCGTGATAAATCATCAAATTACAATTACGCCCTCACCCTCCCTGATGCATCCAATGTTGAGCAATTCTGGCAGTACACTGCGGGCCTCTAGCGCTGCCTTTGGCGAGAGGACCAGCACCATGCCTATACCCATATTAAGGGCGCGGTACTGCTCTTCTTTTGCTACGTTGCCCAGGCGAGCCAATAATGAGAAGAGCGGCGGAACGCTCCACCTGTTTGTCTCTATGACTGCCTGTGTTCCTGCGGGTAGTATGCGTGAAATATTACCTTCAAAACCGCCACCCGTGATATGGGCCATACCTTTGATAGAACGGCCCCGGTCCGCAAGATAGTCGCGCAATAATGCTATCTCACGCATATAACAGCGATGAGGACGCAGCAGGGCGTCGATGAGTGGCTCTCCTAGCTCAGGGAAGACGGTATTGAGATCATACGCTTCGAAGACGCGCCGTGCTAGCGAGTAGCCATTGGTGTGCAGTCCACTTGACGACAGGGCAAGCACCACATCGCCAGGTGTGATGGTTGCTCCTGTAATCGCCTCTTTCTGCTCGACAACGCCAACAATGGTGCCCGCGAGATCAAATGCTCCTGGCTTGTATACATCAGGCATCTCCGCTGTCTCGCCACCTAGAAGGGCACAATTGACCTCACGGCATGCAGCCGCGACACCGCGCACAATCGTTGCTGCCTGTACCGGATCAAGTTTACTCGTTGCGAGATAGTCCATGAAGAAAAGAGGTTTGGCACCTTGCGTCAACATGTCGTTAACACAATGATTAACAATATCGTAGCCTATGCTTTCATAACGTTCAGCTTGCGCTGCGATGAGCGTCTTTGTACCAACTCCATCAGTCGAGGCGACAAGGATTGGTTGGTCCATCTGCTGAAATTTGTCCGCGCTAAACATACCCGCGAAGGCACCCATCCCTGCCAGCACCTCTCGTCCCTGCGTTGCTCGTACCGCGTCCTTCATGAGTCGCTTCGCCTCGTCAGATGCGTCGATGTTAACGCCGCTGGATGCGTAGGACGTGAGGGACGGGGAGACAGATGTGATAAATCGGTTCCCGGCATCATTGTTGGATGTGTGTGACGCGGGCGCGATGAATCGCGCCCCTACACCAACGTCGGTAAACATGTTTGCATACTCATACGCATTTTTAAAGATCAAGAGGCCATCGCCTTGACCACCAGGTATGCCACGTCTTTGTGGATGCTGCAATGCACTAACATAACGTTCGGGATGCGGCATCAGGCCGAGTACATTGCCACGCACATTACAGACTCCCGCGACATTACCTACAGAGCCATTGGGGTTCGCGGGATAGTTGATAGTATCCCTTTTAGTTGCGGCGTAGACGAGGGGTATCTGTCGTGCTGCCTGTAAATAGGCGATGTTGCCCCCAAAGACAAATTGCCCTTCACCATGTGCGACGGGTAGTTCGATGAGTCGCTCTATGCCCCGTGTAAAGATACATCTACTCGGTAGTGGAGCGAGCGTGATCCAACGGCACTCGAACTGTGCCGACTCGTTCTCGGTCAGGGTCGCCATGTGTGGGCCAGCATCATCGTTTCCTGGCAAAAGTCCCGCGCGTACAAGCACCTGGAAGCCATTGCAGATGCCGAGTACGGGGCGACCCTCATCAATGAATTGACGAAGCTGCGGCCCCAGGTGTATTGTCAGGTTCTTAGCAAGCAGTGTGCCTGCACCCAGATCGTCACCATAGGAGAAGCCACCCGGAATAACCAGAAACTGATAGTCCAGCAGAGTATTGGGAGCCCTCAACAGTTGATTGATATGTACGAGGTCGGTCTCGAAACCAACCAGGCGACATGCATGAGCCGTCTCGCGGTCACAGTTGATGCCGGGCGCACGGAGTACAAGTGCGCGGAGTGCGGAGTTCGTTTCAGTCATACCTGACCTCCCTCTTCCTTTCCGAACTTCCATGCCTTTTGCAATGCTATTACATTCAGGTCGATCAGTTCCTCTTTACCATCTCGCACGACAAAACGTCCCGTATTGGTGACGATGCCAATATAAGTGACATCAGTTACACCATTGAAACGCATATGTTTCTCGAAGGCTCCCCACTGCTCCGGCGGAATCTCCACGATGAAACGCGACGCCGACTCACTGAAGAGTCGCAGTGTGTTCACGGCCCTGGAATGGATATCGAGCATACCTGCTATATCGATATGCGATAGGTCGAGCGTCATCCCAAAGAGGCTGGCTATCGACATCTCGGCTGCGGCAACGGCCAGCCCACCCTCCGAGAGATCGTGACAGGCGCGAACCATCCCTTGTCGAATGGCCTCACCAAGCGCCTTCATCGTGACATAGGCATGTGCGATATCGACTTGCGGTACGTCGGTATCAAATGCGAGGTCTTTGTCAGTAACCTCGGCGTAGTGCGATCCTGCCAGTTCGTTGCGCGTCGTGCCGACCAGGTAGAGCAGGTTGCCAGGCGTTTTGAGCGACATGTCGAGGGTTTGTGCCGCGTCGTCAATCACTCCTACCGCCGAAATAAGCAGCGTAGGGATGACGGGCAGGCGCTCTCCCTCGGCGCGATACTCGTTGTTCAAGCTGTCCTTACCGGATATAAAGGGTGTGCCGAAGCCGAGCGCAGCATCATGGCAGCCTTTGACTGCGCGTACCAGCATACCCAACTGCTCAGGATCAGTCGGGTTGCCCCAGCAGAAGTTGTCCAGGATGGAGGTGCGGGTGATATCGCCGCCCACTGCTGTCAGGTTGCGCAGTGCTTCATCAACAGCGTTGATTGCCATATGATAGGAGTCGATTGTGCCGTAGCGCGGGTTGATGCCGTTGGAGAGGACGATACCAGCACGTATCTGCTCTCCATTATCGAGAAGAGGTTGCAGCACGGCGGCATCACCTGGCCCCTCTCCCGCACGACCAACCAATGGTTTGATCACTGTAGCTCCCTGCACCTCGTGGTCATAGCGACGCACGACCGCCTCTTTTGAAGCTATGCTGGGATGATGCAACAGGTTTATCAATGTGGAGGCGTGGGTGGATATGGCTGAGGGATGCATGGCGGGAGCAAGCCCCGCCACTACATTTCTGTCCTCGCCAACATCCTGATACGGAGGGGCCTGATTTATCACGCCCGTGCTCGCCTCTGCCAGATTCCTCCCACGTCCTACATTCGTCCGCGTCCATACAGCATCCAGAGTTCTACCAGGACGGCCATCATGCAGGAACTCCATGTCAAGGTCGGCAACGGTCTGATCGTGATAGGTGACGGTCAGGCGATGATCGTCGGTGAAGGTGCCAATGATGCTTGCCTCAACCTCTTCGATGGCACATATCTCTAGCAGTTCGTCGAGGTGCGCCGGAGGAACAGCCAGTACCATGCGCTCCTGCGCCTCGGAGAGCCATATTTCCCAGGGGGCAAGGCCCTGATACTTGAGTGGAGCATGTGCCAGTTCAACGCGTGCGCCCGTAGTCGCGCCCATCTCACCGATAGCTGAAGAGAAGCCGCCTGCACCACAGTCGGTGATGGCGGAGTAGAGCTGACGGTCTCGCGCCTGGATAATCACATCTGCGACCTTCTTTTCGGTAATCGGTGCGCCAATCTGTACAGCTGTTCCTGCCTGTGCATTGACCTCAACACTCATCTCGCCTGATGAGAAGGTGGCACCATGCACACCATCGCGTCCTGTGCGTCCACCGAGCACGGCGATGCGATCTCCTGGCTCGACTCTGCTTGGATGACTTCCATGCGGCAGGATGCCGAGGCAGCCGCAGAAGACGAGCGGGTTATAAATATAGCCTGGATGATAGAGAATGGCACCATTAACGGTGGGAACGCCCATCTTGTTACCATAATCGCGCACGCCATCGACAACGCCGCTGGCAATGCGCCGTGGCGAAAGAATACCTGCTGGCAGTAACTCAGCAGGGGTATCGGGTGGACCAAAGCAGAGAATATCGGTACAGGCGATTGGTTGAGCCGAGACGCCCATCACGTCGCGAATAACGCCGCCGACGCCTGTATTCGCACCACCAAATGGCTCGATTGCCGAGGGATGGTTGTGCGTCTCCACCTTGAAGGCGATATCCTGCGCCTCTGTGAAGCGCACAATGCCCGCGTTATCACTAAAGGCCGAGACTAACCACGAGGGCTTGACCTGTTCAGTCGCACGCATAATGTAGCGTTTCAGCAGACCAGGGATAGTCTCTTGTTCGAGAAGCATACCGTCGCTGTCGAGTTCACTGTACTCGATGGTCGCCTTAAACGTTTTGTGTGAGCAGTGCTCAGACCACGTCTGAGCGAGCGTCTCCAACTCAACGTCGGTTGGTTCGCGGCCCCGTTCTCTATAGTACTGCTGAATTGTCCGCATCTCGTCCAGGTTCAGCGCTAAGAGACCTGCCTTGCTCAACGCCATCAGTTGCTCATCATTCATAGATGATACGGGATAATATGTACGGGCGCGATCAATCGCGCCCGTACCCTCTGCGGTCGCTGTGTCGTCAGTCGTTCTGTCGTCAGTCGCCGCGGCATCAGTCGCATGCAGATTGGTTTCGGGCGCGATCAATCGCGCCCGTACATTTTCACTAGCTGCGTGTAGTTCATAATGTTGAATGACCGGATTATAGAGTAGGGATTGAGCAATAGCGTGAGCGTCAGTCTCACTCAGGCGACCGTCGAGAAAATAGCGTTGGCCTGTCTCAACAGCTTCCAGTCCTGAAATATGTAACATGTTTGCGCCCGTCACGACGCTTTCCGCAAGGGTATCGGTAACGCCCGGATGAAAGAATACATCGACAGTGTGGTACGATGTGTCATAGATTACATCGTCTACCACACGAGCCTCTTGCACGACCAGATCGACAAGCAACTGTGTAATAAGTTTTTCCTGCTGAAGGGGATCAAGAGTTCCTGAGAGGCGGTAGAGGTGGGCGGTGCGGGTGCTGAGTGGTGTGGAAGAGATATTTGTCAGCGACGGAAGCCTATGCCTTGATAACTGTAATATTTCACGAGCGAGTCGGTGAGCGTGTACATCGTGCCGCTCGGAGACTGCTCGTACCTCGATTTGCTGTAATGTCACGTTCCCAATCCTGAGTTGCCAATAGAAAAATAGCTATACAGATACCTTTGTTTGGGTGTCCATCTGTGGACGTGATCATTGTAGCACCTGATTTAGGCGCGTGGCAAATTACGAAGCGCTCCAGGGCGATGGCTTGTCCTCGCCCTGCTTACTAACCCATGCATGCTATGCACTTTGCGGCATAGTTCCCACTATGATATACTTATGCCGCCGCTATAAGCGAGTGAGATGCCATATGGGTAGTCTTGTACGTTGTCTCAGTAGTTGTCCGCGCACCGACAAGAGGGGCGCAGTACACAGGGAAAAGGGAGCGTGCAATCGTGTCTACACAGAACACATCAGAAACATTCGTTGACGCCTCTGACGTATTTGATACACCTGGCTCGTTGAGTGCAGCACCGACCACGCAAAGAAACACCGGCAAACTGCTGGCTACTCAGGGATATGTAGTAGGTATTGAGATAAGTGGGAGCGGCGCACGACAGTCAGTTGCACTGGCAGACCTGAACGGAAATATCTTGTATCGCGCTCGTCGTCCACTGGAGTATGTACCCAATACTGAAACCGTACTGGCACTATTGAACGAGATGCTTATTGAGGCGACAGGCCCAACGCGCTTACTTAATGGACGTATCCTGCGTGTAGGCATTGCCGTTGGGGGACTGGTAGACGCGACGCAAGGCATCGTGCGAACATTGCACCACGCGCATAAATGGGATAATTTTCCTCTGCAGGACTATTTCGCTGAACGACTTGATGTACCTTGTATAATTGACAATAACGCAAACGCGGCGGCCCTCGCAGAGGTGCAGCGGGGAGCGGGTGTTGGTGAGCGTATAGTGCTTTACGTAGGTCTTGGACGTGGTATTGGTGGCGGGTTAGTGGTCAATGGCAAGATATATCACGGAGCAACCTGTACTGCTGGCGAGATTGGGCATCTACTGGTCAAGGAGAATGGGCCCAAGTGTTCTTGTGGGCGTTTTGGACACCTGGAAGCTATCGCTTCCGCGCAGGCAATTGTGCGAACGATGATTGGCCTTTCTATAGAATATCCAGAGACAGAGGCAGCGATCCGTCGTGTGACAGGGGCCAGAGCGGAGCGCATCACGGCTGAACAGGTGTTTCGGCTGGCGGCAGATGGCGATAGAATTGCACAGCATATCGTTGACGAGATACATACCTATCTCGGCGTGGCCCTCGCGAATATTGTTCACCTGGTCAATCCGAGCATGATAATTATGGGTGGGCCAGTGGCGCAGGCAGGGAATTTATTAGTTGCGCCGCTTCAGGCACGTATAGATCAATTGTGCCTTCCAGCGGCGAGTCAGTCGTTACGTGTTGTCCAGGGAAGCCTCGGCTCAGAGGCGAACATCATGGGTGCGGTCACGCTGGCGTTACAGGACATATAAGTCCATATCTGAGGGGATATATGGCGGAAATAGAGCGTGTCATTCACAAACGCTACCTGCTACAACGTGTGTTGACGCAAGGAAAGGTGTGCACGGTTTACCACGGCTTCGATCAGGTATTACAGCGTGCTGTTGCCGTCAAAGTTGTTCCTGCCGCATATATTCAAGAGTATCGGACCGCTATGCGTTTGACCGCACAGTTCTCCCACCCTAACATCATTGGGACCTACGATCTCATTCAGGAGCCAGAGACATTATACGTCGTGCAAGAGTTTGTGGACGGCGATAATTTTGGTACCCTGCTGCAATCACAACTTGCCCCTTACGCGGTTGCGGATTTCGGCTTGCAGATATGCCAGGCATTGCTTTACGCTGGCAGTAGCACACGTAAGGTCTGTCACGGTGATCTGACGCCGGCGGCGATTGTGCGCGACCGTCGAGGACTGGTGCGTGTCGGCGATTTTGCCTTGCCCAGTGACCAGTATTACTTTACCTCGTGGAGTAGTATCGGAGGCCACGGCAGCGCCATCTCAGATCAAGACCTGCCCTGGGGTCAGCAGAGCAGCGGGCGGCGGGCGGATGATACACGTGCGGTCGGCATCCTGCTCTATCAACTGCTTTCTGGACGCCCACAAGGAGCCAGCAGTGTAGAGCCACCAGCGGACGGACGGTTGCGCTTCCTGCGCAACGTCCCCGTCGAGTTGTGCGAAATTATTGCCCGTACCGTTGTGCGCCAGCATCCACAACATATCAATACTGTCGAGTCCCTCTACGAGGAATTGAAGGTCCAGGTAGACGCTCTGGAACCTCCACTAGAGGCTGCTCCCAGCGGAACCTATCAAACCGAAGGAATCGCTTTCCCTCAACAGTTTACGCCAACAGGCAATCTAGGCGCGCCAGGTAGTGGTAAACTGGTTACAGCACTTCCCATCCGCGAGACTAGACAAGCTGGATTAGGACTTTCCTCCTTCTGTTCAGAGCCAAACGCGCAGATGATGGCAATGGAGCAACAAGCACCTCCTCCCGTAGCCTCGTCTGTAGCGGACATGCCCGTAAAACTTGCTACAGCTCGACCATCAGCCTATTCCGAACCCGAACTTCGACCGCGTCGCCTCAGCCTCCCCGCACTAGTGTTTCTCTGCCTATTAGTCTTCGCTGCGTTCTTCATTGTTGGCTATTTCGTGGCTCGTGCAGCCTTTCCGTGAGAGAGCAACAAACGAGAGCAGGGCTGACCGCGCGCGGTCAGCCCTGCTCTCGTTTGTTGCTCTCTCTACACTCCCGCGACTGGCTCGGCCATGTCCTGGGCTATGTAGGCATAGGCCATGTTATGACTGTTCCAGGAGAAGCCAACATTAGCGAAGCGGTCCACTATTATCAAGCCGCCTGTACCTTCGGCCTTCGCGCCGAGTGTAGCAATCGCTGCCTCTGCCGCCTCGCGTGCGCTCATACCACGCGCTGCACCGTCGGCGGCACGCTTTGCGACGAGGAGGCGTATGAAATCTTCGCCGTGCCCTGTGCAGGAGATGGCTGCGTTCTCGTCAGCGTAGAACCCACTCCCCGCGAGTGGAGAGTCTCCAATGCGTCCAGGATACTTGTTCGGCATGCCGCCTGTGGAGGTTGCGGCAGCTAGCCTCCCTGAATAGCCGATAGCGACCGCACCAACCGTGCCATGCTTCTCCTCTCGGTTAGGAATTGAGCTGTTTAGTGGCGTGATGTCCTGCTCTCGTTCTATTCGCGCAGGAATACTGCTCACCTCGCGTCGATGAATGGTTGGCTCGTCTCCATATTCTGCTTGTATTGCTGCTCTCTGTTCCTCACGTATTCTCTGCCAGTTGTTGTACTGACGCTCCGTGATCAGGTCTTCTTGCTTACAGAGCGTCAAGCCCTGCTCCAGGGCGAACTCTTGCGCTCCTCGACCCGAAAGTAAGACATGAGGGCTTTCCAGGACACGACGGGCTAGTGAGATGGGGTTTTTGATGCGTTCGACTGCGGCGACCCCCCCGACCTGTAGCGTATGTCCCTCCATCAAGCCTGCATCCATCTCGATGCTGCCATTAGCTGTAAAGCTGGAGCCTGTACCAGCATTATAGTTGGGATTATCTTCAAGGGCGCGTACTGCTGCTTCTACGGCATCCAGTGCGCTGCCGCCTTCTTGCAAAATACGCCACCCGATCAACGCCGCCTCTTTGCAACCAGCCTGTGCAATCTCGATACGGTCGGCAGAGATGGTTCCCGCTCCCCCGTGTACAACAATAGCGATTGGCATGCGGATAGGTCTCCTTCAGGATGTTTGAGAAAATTGTATCACGCCGAAGGTGATGAAGGCTGAACGCTCACGTATAGACGCTTCTATTCGTGAACTGTTTCGCTCTGCCATTGGCAGGTTTCAGGAATAGTCTGTTTAAGGGCGTCCGCCAGCCCGTCCAGATCGGTTACATCATCGCGGTAGACCGCCCACGCCTTCGCTTTCTGCTCTGGCACTGTAACTTTGCGATAGACAATGATGCTGATCCGCTTGCCGTTGGGGAAAAACTCTTCTTTGACGCGCGTCAACTCTGACCAGGGGAGCGTGATTTCCTCACCATTGCGGCTGCGCTTCACCAATGCCGTTGTTGTCAGGTGAATGGTGAAGGGAACAGGAGCCACAATACGCAGGTACATAACAAAGCCTAGAATGAATACAATGGCTGCGATGGTGCTGCCGACCGCCGACACGCCCTGGTGAATCGCGATCCACAAGACCAGAGCGGTCACGCCAATGACCCCCAAAACGGTCCCAATTTGTTTGAAGCGGCTCAGTCCCGGCCCAATGAAAACCTGTCCCTCTGTCGCAGCGGATGATGCCATGATGCTATGCTCTCCATGAAAATATCTTCTCTTTCTCTTATAATATCATAACGAGAAGAGGTGGGCGACCTCGTATATGATATCATTCTAATTCTCCTTTGGGGCCGCGCATCATAAGTTCAGGTACGGCCTTGTGAGGGTCGAGTCCCTCGAATAATACGAGGCTAAGTTGTTGCGTAATGGGCATATCTACGTTGTAGTAATCTGCCAACTGCAATGCCGCCTTAGTGGTGGTCACACCTTCTGCCACAGTACGCGTCGATTTCAGGATGTCCTCAAGCTTTTCTCCAGCAGCGAGGCGGCGTCCTAATTGTTGGTTACGGCTCAGAGGGCTGGCGCAGGTCGCGATGAGGTCGCCAATACCAGCGAGTCCCGCGAAAGTAAGCGGGTGCGCGCCCGCCGCGATACCGAGACGCGAGATTTCCGCGAGGCCGCGCGTGATAAACGCGGCTTTGCCGTTGTCCCCAAAGCCCATACCATCATTAAAGCCCGCACCGATGGCGATAATATTTTTCAGCGCCCCGCTCAACTCGACTCCGGTTACATCGTTAGCGGTGTAGACTCGGAAGTGAAGCGTGCCAAGCAGCGTCTGGATATGCACCGCTACATCCTGCTCTTCTGCGGCAACGACTGCTGCGGTTGGCTTCTCCTGGGCGACCTCGCGGGCGATATTGGGGCCGCTCAGTGCGGCTATCCGTGTATGGGCATCGGGCAACTCTTCACCAATAATCTGTGTCATGCGCTTGAGGCTGCTGATCTCGATACCCTTGCTCGCGCTCACCAGGAGCGTCTCTTTGCCGATATGTGGAGCCAGCAAGCGCACGTTTTCGCGCATACGCTGTGAAGGAGTGACAAGGAGCAGCATTGTCTTATTGGAAGCGGCTGTTGCTATATCAGAGGTGATGAAAAGGGTTTCAGGGAAGGGAAAACCAGGGAGGAAGACAATATTTTCTCGCTGCTGCCGCATCTCTTCGACCCGCTCAGGTCGATGCTCCCAAAGTGTGGTCTCGATGCCTTTTTTTGCTAAAAGCAGGGCCAATGTAGTACCCCATGCACCACTGCCTATGACACCAACCGATACCATGCATGTATCTCCTATGCTGCATCTTGAGGTTGTTTCTGTTATAACCACAGACATTGTAGCATAGGAGGGAAGTTGCTCTACAAGAATTTCCACAAAGGTTGCTATTAGCAATTATAATATTTGGTCTTCTCTGTTTAAGCTTCATCACATTCTCTTATTTGCGAAGAAAATCTGTTATGTCAGGTTTACCCAGAACTAAGGCATTACCTCTTTTAAAGCCATACTTTATTAAGTTCCCTACACAGTCCTCGGCCTGACGTTTAGGAGACCCACTTGAGCGATAAATATATGCTTTCCAAATGATCTGATCCAAACGTTCATTGCATAGCTTGCATTCCTTCTTCAACAGTTCAGATAATTTACGATGCGTACTCTTGATCTGTTCTTCCGCGTCTCCTAAGTCACTGCTCTTCATCTCTACTAAACAGATCACCTTGTGCTTATCGCTCGAATAGAAAATAACACCATCACAACATTGCTCACCCGATAAGCCTAAACCACGACTTACTATTTCGCTATCTACTTTATCAAAAAAAAGGACCACTTCTTTGGGTAAAAGGCTAGGCATAACAACTCTATCACCACCATACCCTGAAATATGTCTTTCAGAACTTGCTGCTGTTAGGAGCAAGACACTAAAGGGCATAGAACCTCCACTTACAATTCATAATGAATATTTGCTATTCGATCACTAACATCACCAAAAGTACCCCAATTTATTTTCCCACCTTCGAATAGGATATTCTCCACCTCTCCTGAATTAAAGAGATAAACAGACAAGTTATCTTGGGATATAAATGCATCTTTGTGCTTTAAGAAGAATTTATCGACGATCAGTGCTTGGTCATCGCTCTTATATTCTGCTGCTCTAATGAGGTTAGTGAGATGATCCACAAGATAAGGACTATGAGTTGTGATAAGAATCCGTAGTCCAGCATTCACCAACATTGCTAGAAACTCGATAATCTTTGCTTGTGCTTCGGGATGTAAGTTCATCTCTGGTTCATCTATGATAAGCAATTCCCCTGGTTGGGCGAGATAACGCAAAAAAAGGACCAAGGGTGAAAGCACTTTTACCATAGAAGAAACAACGGGCATGTCCAGAGGCACATCCGGTAGTGGATGAAAAAGCACTTCTCTATTTGGATCTGGTTCGGGTGTAGAAAATTCGATGTTCCCCGCCAGTATCTGTTTTTCCAGCACGTCTGCAAGATCAAGGTACTGTCTAATTCTGTAGTTGCTCTCAGCATTTTTTCTCCTCGCTTCCCTCGCTCTTGCGCCAACTTTGAAACTAGCACGAAGCATATCAAGGAAAGAACCTACAGGCCCATTTACATCGCCGGAAGCAACACCAGGCGTGGGCAACTCTGTTATATCGAGTTCTTTTACTAGTGCGTTCAATGCTTCTGTTAGCTTAGCAACGTTTTGCAGTTGTTCTCTATCTGCTATTCTCTCGCTAAAGCGACTTGCAGCAAACGTTGTCCTTTCAGTAGGAAATACACATACCCCTGTATAAAGGGACCGATGAAGTGCAGTTGAAACAAAGCCGAATAGTCGCTCCTTGACTAATTCGGAAGGAATTTTCTCACCTATCTTTTCCTCTTCTTCTCTGGCATCCTCTCCCTCGATAACTGTATAGGCGTATATTTTACTGTCATCCCGTCTTTTCTGTATTGTCAGCAGATCTCTAGCAATAGTACTCCTCCTTGAAAAGTGGAGAATCTGTTGTAAAAAATATTCTTTGTTTTCCGCTAAATTCAATGATACATCTAAACTATCAAAATGAGCGTTTTGAGTACTAAAAAACTCATTTATCCAGCTTCGAGCAAGCTTTGCGACCTCGTTAAAGTACATCTCACCGTAGTCTTCTGCCAGTTTGCACAAGTCAATAGTGGCGTTTCCTTTAGCTAGAATTTGCTTAACAGCTTGATTTACTGGTTCATAAATAGTGGGGACTCGTTCCTCCACGTAAGCTTGTGTATATTCTCTCGAACCATAAGGACCAAGTACACCTCCTAAAGCATAAGCCAACCATGTTTTCCCTGAATTGTTTGGCCCAATAAAAATGGTGAGAGGTTTGAGGTCAATGGTGGCTTCTTCTCTAAGCACACCTAAATTGCGAACTGTTATTCTCATGTTAATATCTCCCACTCGTATTCCAATTTTCCATCTCGTATCTCATGTATCAGTATATCAGATAGAGGTAAGAGACTTCAGTACACAGAACAACGGAAGAGCGCACGCCTGTACGCTCTTTCGCTTGTTCTGTGTACTAAAACGCTTTTATTTCACGGTCTCAACGGAGATTTCCAATGTTTGCCCACTACGTACGCGATAAAAGGCAAGATTGGGTACTTTACCACCACCCAGGCGTGGGTGGTATCGCGTTATCGGGCGGCTGTTGCGAGACGAAGCTGAAGCTGGCCGGACAGTAGGGATGTGCCGTTGGGGGCATCGGTGCTGGCAACATAGACGGACCTGCCGTCGCTGTCGTTGTACCAATAGGATACTTTGGTGGCTGTTGAACCGGCTGCACAAAGTGTGGAACGGTGCCTGGAAGGAACCAGTCGCTGGTCTGCACACCATCAGGATACGTTGCTTGTGACCATTGCAGTCCACCGGGATTGCTAAAGTCGCGCACGGGATGGCCCTGCTCGGCTAGCAACACGGAGGCGTGCCAGATGGGAGCCGCACCATCCACGCCAAGCACATTGTTCATGGGCGTGTTGTTGTCGTTTCCGGTCCAGACGCCCATCACATAGTCGCTGGTGTAGCCCATTGTCCAGTTGTCGCGGAAGTCAGTGGTCGTGCCAGTCTTGGCGGCTGCGGGTCGTACACTGCCACGATTTCCTGCCCAGCAATCGTTCTGCGAGTTCGAGTAGAGTTGAAGCACGTTGCAGTCGAAGAACTCTGGCTTGCGCGACTCGTTATCGCTCAACACGTTGGTCATCATGTATGCGAGTTGAGGACTGATCACCCGCATCCCATCGTTGCGTGCGTGACCGTATGTCTGACCCGTACTGGCGAAGACGACCTTTTGAACGGCGTAATCGGGCACATGGACACCACCGTTGGCGAAGGTGCCGATGGCCGAGGTGTGGTCGATAAGCTTGACGCCCAGGCCGCCGAGCACCAGCGAATAGCCAGGCGTTCCCTCGTAGCTGCTAATGCCCATATCGTGAGCCGTCTTCATCGCGTTATCAATCCCCACGTGCTGTAAGACGCGCACCGCCGGAACGTTCAGCGAGTTTTGCAGGGCGCACCGCAGCGTCATATGTCCATGATAGCGAAGATCGTAGTTGTGCGGCGTGAATGTGGGCGGGTCGGAGCCCGGCAAGGGAATCGTCAGAGGTGTATCCGCTACCGCCTGTGCAGGCGAGAAGCCCTGCTCGAAGGCCGTGACGTAGACATACGGCTTGAATGAGGAACCGGGCTGACGATAGGCTTGCGTCGCCACATCGAATTGCCCATCAATGCTCTTGTCGTTGTAGTCGATGCTGCCGAGCAGCGAAATAATCGCTCCCGTTCGATAATCTATGAGGACCTCCGCTGCGTTAGTCACGTTGTGCCCCGCGTTGTTCAGTTCCGCGACATGCTGTTGAGCGATTTTTTGTATTTTGTCCTGGAGCGCGACATCCAGCGTTGTGTAGACCGACATGTCTGAGCGCGATAACTCACTGCGCTTGAGATGGAAGTTTTGTTGAAGCTGCGATAGCACAAAGTTAAAGAAGTGCGGTGCGCGGTTGACAGGATTGGTCGGCTTCTTAAGGAAGCCTGGACTCTGTGCCTCTTTCATAGCATCGAGCGCCTGCACTTTGGTGATATAGTGCTGGCTCACCATCAAATCAAGTACGCTCTGAAAGCGGGTCATAGCTGCCTTGGGATGCTGCAACGGGTCATAGGCACTAGGTGAGCTAGGAATCCCCGCTAACATCGCCGCCTGCGCGAGGTCCAACTGTGACGCGGCTGATGCTCCACCCTGTTTGTCTTGCAGGCCAAAGTAGATATTCGCCGCCGCATCGCTGCCATATGCTTGTTCTCCATAGAAGATGCTGTTCAGATACATCTCCAGGATATCATGCTTGCTATAGTGGCTATTCAACTGTGGTGTCAGGACGATCTCTTGCAGTTTGCGCCCTATAGAGGTTTCGTTGCCCACAACGAGGTTCTTGATGAGCTGTTGCGTGATCGTGCTGCCGCCTTCCACGACGCGCCCACTACGCATATTGTCGAGGGCAGCGCGAGCAATACGCATTACATCGACGCCAGGATTTGTCCAGAAATCCTTATCTTCCGTGGCGATGGTGGCGTTGACGAGGTCTGTGGATACTTTATCAAGCGGAATGGTCGTGTGCATTCCCTGATCGGTCAATTGTCCAATAAAGACGCCCTTGCTATCGTACATCTTGAGATTGTCGTGTGGCAGCAAATCATGCAGTGTCAGGACGCGTGGAATGAACTTGTGTTGCGTGTCATCGTAGAAGCGGTAACCAACATAGATGCCCGCACTACTCAAGGAGAGGACGATGACGAGCAGCGAGAAAATGGTGCTACCAAAAGTGAGCCAGAGTCGGGTCGTATTTTGTCGGACGTTCTTGCGTCCCTGGCGTAGACTCTTGCGTGAGAGGTGACGCAGCAGCAACTTTTTGCGTCTCTGGAACCGTTGCGCTTGTAGAGCGGTTGCGGTCGATGCTGAGGGTATCTGGGTACGCTCGATGGGCAACGGAACGGGAGTGTCTATGGGCGGAGCGAGGGTATCGATAGAAGAGGCACTTGCCTCCGATGGGATGCCAGGTATGGTAGGAGATAGGGCGGGAGTATCAGGTGAGAGTGTATCCTCTTTTGCAAGCGAATGTGTCTCAACAGCTTGTGAAACGCGCGCAAAGCGCGTGTTCTTGCGCTCAAGATAGCGAAGTGCGCGTTCCTGGCGAGGTGTGATGATACGTTCGGGCCGAGGTCTAGGCGTAGGTGTCATATCGCGCTCGACACGCGTATTATTTTTCGCTTCTTGATTCTCTAAGGACATGTCTATGCCCCCTTCGTACCTATTCGTGTGCATCAGGTTTTCCAAAACCATACCATATAGAAGCGCCACTAAACAATATATAAAAACGGTAATTCTTCACAGGTATCAAAAAGGATTAGCCGCGTTCTGTGTTGCCGCCTCGATCAGTGCTGGCAGTATCTCGTTTGTAATAGCCTGTATCTGGTAGAGGCTCTCAACCCAGGGAATATCTTGATGGTCGCGGGTGCCGCGTACTTCGGCGAGTTGAAGCACGCTTTCGTCGATCAGCGTGCGAAAATAGAGGAAGGCACGCACCGCGTCGGCGACCGGAACATACGAGTTGCGGGTAATGGTGCCATACTCGGTGCCGAGCTGTATCGCTTCGCTGCGCAGTTCATCTGTATGTGTTCCATCGTTGATGGCGCGGAGTAACAATTCAAGCACGCGCCGTCCCAGGAGCCGATAACCCTCACGCGCATTCTCATCAAAGTGCTCGTACCACGCCAGCGTGTTGAGTGTGCCATCGGTGAAGGCAAAGCGCACGCGCCCTAGTACGCTCTGAATGAGCAGTTGCGCGGCAGGATTAGGCTTTGGCTCGGTGTCCTGGCGCAGACGTGCCTCGATATCCGCGCGACGGAACCGCCGATGCCCGCCATTGGTGCGACGCGAGGGCAGCTCGTTACGGTCGGCCCACAGACGAACCGTCGCCGGGTGCATACCCAGCATATCCGCTGCCTCGCGCAGGCTAATCCACTCTTCCCCTGTCTGCGATGTTGACATAAATCCTCCCGAGAATCGTGGCAAGCTGTATGACCTCAATAATCAACGCATCATGTGTAGCCTGATTGTATGGAATTCACGATGTGGCGTCAAGTAGGGGCGCAATTGATTGCGCCCGTGTTTGCCTGATTGTATGGAATTCACGATGTGGCGTCAAGTAGGGGCGCAATTGATTGCGCCCGTGTTTGCCAATGATCCCACGTTGGTTCTGTGGCAAACACGGGCGCAATCAATTGCGCCCCTACGAATGCTGCTCATCCAGCCCGTATTTCTGACCTCTGATCCACCACTTCGCCATCCAATGGCTCTTGCTGAGTATGCTCACTATCGAGCATTGACTGGCGCACCGCTCGAATCTCGTTTTCAAAGATGCGGCGCACGATGGCGACAGTGCTGGCATAGGTCGAGTCCATGCCGAAGTAGGAGAGGCTGCCAGCCCCCAGGTTCTTGCCTCGCGTATAGGGTGTATCCGAGGCATAGTGCAAGACGCCCAGTTCATAGGGCAGGCGTGCGAAATTAATGTTTTCATTGGTGGGGTAGCGCGTCAGGTACTGATCCTCGTAGACCGCGTCAAGGTAGGGACCGCTCTCCATCTCGACAACGGTATAGTTGGCTTGATAGTAGAAATCCAGGTACTGGCGATTTTGCAGGTAGGTCCCCTTCGCCGATACCGCCTTCTGGTTATCGAGCACGGAACCATAAATCAGGTAGGGCTGTACATCCTGTACGATAAAGCAGTTATCGAGCCAGTAGGTGTTCTGGCTGTGCTCATCTCGTACCACGTTGGAGATCATCACGTCACCGATGCTGCTGTTGAGCGTAGCGGCCTTGCCAAGAATGTAGATGCCGCGAATCTGCGTTGTGTTCTCCATGATCTCGCGCATCATGTGATAGGCCGCCATGCCCAACGGGTAGTCAATGTTGAGAATGATGGCCTTACTCTTAGCGAGATAGTCCATATATGGCATGCGGCAGCGCGGGTCTATCTCCGTGGGATAAAGTTTGGCGAGATCAATAATCTGTGCGTCAAGCTCTAAGCCATGGCGTGCCCCCACAGTCCAGATGCCTCGCTCCTGCTCCTCTTTGCTACGATTGAGAGCGAACCTCTGCCCCTCTGGAGTATGTACCCAGTCGCGGGCGGCGAAGTAGAGGAAGTTTTGCCAGTTGCCTGGAACGATTCCTTGTTGCAATTTGCGGCACTCATCGGCCAAGTACGGATCCTGCCCACTCAACGCGAATTGCGTCAGCTCGTCCGCACGATTGAGGACGGAGCCGGAGATGAGGTTGACGAGGCTATGCGTGTTGCTTGAGACGAAGTACACAGGCCGATTTTGCAGGTCGAGAGTGTCGAGCAAGCTCTCGACAGGTGTCCACCATTGACGTGCGGCTCGGACATAGCCAACATGGGAGCCGCCAAGCATGCGTAAACTGAAGCTCTTACGGTGTCGCCCAATGGTATGCAGAGTCTCCCACAAGTGGTCGCCCCAGATCATCTCTAGCCTCTGCCAGTCATCGGCTGCGATATGCAGGCGTTCGCGCAGCACCTTGCTGATCTCCGCGAAGACGGGCGAGGTGCGGTCCATACGCGTCTCTAGCAACTGCATCGTGGTTGGATCAGCCCTGAGCAAGTAATACATCTTGTCCCACTCGATCTGGAAGGCGACCAGGATAGGTACGATATCATCTATGTCGCTCACGCTGGAAACATATACCGCCAGTGTCTCTCTTCCATCGTAAAACCACCTGCGTCTTCGAGCAGAGGCGGTCACCGCCTGCCATGTATCGACATGATAACCATGCTGTAGGAAAACCTCTTCTGACTGGCCTAATAACACACGATTGCAGTGGATGATCGAGGTAGGCAGGCGCAGGACGCTATAGATGAACGCGGACATGTCGGGAAACGGTGAACGCGCATCGGGATGCAGACTGGAGTCGATGTTGTAGTGTGCCTGGACGAGAGCCTTTAAGCTCACCTCGCCAGAGCTACGTAGCAGCGTATTATAAGTACGGATGTACAGTTCGACATCGCGTTTTCCGGCTTCATGATACTTCTCGCCATGTTCAAAGCTAGGCGTTACAGCTGTACGTGAGGTGATGCCTGACGGACTCTGTATATGCAGCAGTTCATCATCTACCTCGTATGGTGCAAGCTCTTGTGAGTCCGAAAGTCTGTCGTGTTCCATATGCTCCCCTGTGGGGTGCTGACCCTCAAATGCGTCAAAATTCTTCTGTTTGCGTGGCATTTGTTCTATCTCTCTTCTTCGAGTCTTTCTTCTTGTATGTTTTATATTTCCACTAATTATACTCGGCACGGGAAGGTTGTGGTAGGGGCCACAGGGAATAGTTTTGAGCCAGATGCAACATCTGGCTCAAAACTATTCCCTGTGTATTTTTTCTTAATTTGCACAGCTTTTCTACTGAATTTATGCCACTAAATGCAAATTTTTATCGTACACTATTCTAGGAGGTGTTACTATAACGCTGGGTGTCCCCATGCCCACCGTTTCCCCCTAGTACCGCCTCTTTTTGGTTCTATCTTCTTCAGGGTACAAAACCCGTAGTGGCGCACGCTAGCGGACGCCCCCTACGAGGCCGACTCGTATCATCGCCATAGAAGTGTGTCATCATTTCCTGGAAGACGCTCCGTTTCGTCCTCGGTTGGCTTTCGCCGCCACTCGCAGCGCACTTCTCCGCTTAGTAATAACTGACGAAGCATATCATCGTAATCGTGTAACAAAAATTGCCCAAAGTTGGCGTGTAAGACCTGTTGGCGCAGATCGGGCCAGCGCCGTACTCTTTGTGAGCGCCCCTGCTGTAGAATGTGCTGCTGTAACTGTCGGCGCTCGCGCTCTATACGCTCCTGGCGCTGTGCCGCAAACCATTCCTCGCCCAGCACACCACGATGGCTCTGCTCGTAAATACGCCGTTGATACAGGCACAGCGCATCATTCATACTTATCAGGCTGTCCTGCCGACGCGTGGCAAAGAGCAGCGTATAAGGTATATTCTCTACCACGGCGGGTCGCGTCTGCATAGGAAGTGTAATCTGCTGTACAGGCAGCACAAAGTAGCGTTGCATCGACTTCACGAACAGGTCAATCAGGTCGTCTATCGCGTGTTGCCGCTCCTCTTCTTTCATCGAAAGCGTTTTCCAGCGGTCGGTACGCAACACCGCTGTCAGAGCAATAGCATACGCGGATGAACGCAGGGCCGTGAGTAGCAGTGTCTCTATCTGCTTATACGAAAGCAAGAGACAGAGTTCGGTGGGCACTTTGCGCTGATAGAGGAGTGCCAGGTCGTCATGAGTGAACATCGTCTGACCAAACGGGTTAAGCAGAAAGATTGTTGGAGATTGCTCAATCTCCTGTAACAGCTTTGGAGCCACCTCTAACCAGCTCGTACGGATAACACCACTCTCTTTAGGAATTGTTATCTCTTTTGTTGGCTTGCCATCTTGTCTCGCATCTTTGCGCTTGCTGCTGCCATATTCCAGAAGGAGACCATAAAGCGTAATCGGTTTGCTTTCCTGTGCAAGTGCCTGTGAAAGCGAGACAAGCGGTTGCAGTGCGAGAGGGATAGCCTGCACAGCGTCTTTCTTGCGACCCCTGGCAGAACGCGTCTGCTTGTCGCCATCAGTTGAGAGGGCTGTCACAGTAGTTTTAGCATCAAGGCCAAGGGCATCAATCAAATAGCAGCGGCGAAAGATGCGCGTCGCCGCCAGAGAGCGACAGTAGGATGCGACATAATCAGCGAGGAGCCATTCGCGCAGAGCAGCAAGGACGACTGATTCCGTGAGACGGCGGATTCGTCCGCGTCCCATTGTTTCATCTGGTTGCTGGTTGTCGTCGAGGTCGGTCCATAGATGCATCTTGGGTACATTTTATCATAATTGCGGCCCTATACTTATATCAGAGCTTTTCCCATAATGCTCTGTCAATTTTCGCTTGCTTTAATAATCTGACTAGAAATGCTTCTCCAATATCGCCTTTATGAGGATTCGGTATGCGTAAGGTTATATTCTCTTTCACCATAAATTGGTGATTTCCGCCCGAGTAGGGACCTTCAAACTCCAAACGTTTCAAATAATAAATAAAATCTCTACGTTTAATAGGACCTAAAGGAGGCATCAGGCAACTTCCTTAATAGTCAGCTCAATATCATCAACAACAGGAAGTGGAAGGTGCCTTGAGACACGAAGTAGTATCCATTCTTCCAAAACTTCCTCTAACTCGTCTCTGCACCCCTCAAGGCTGTCTGCGTTCGCGTAAACACCATTGAAGCCTACAATCTCACCGTAGAAGCTACCATCATCAGGCAAAATCTCGTATCTTGCCTTACCCATAGCAGCTCTTATGTATTTGGTTAGCATCGTGAATTTTTACTCCCTTTTATTCGTTACCTCGCTCTATTTTACCTCATCGGAGATGGTTTTTGAAGTAGCTCGTTACAACAAAACAGCCCGAGTTCAACGGCGTTTGGGGGCTAGCGAAACCAGCCCGACACCCACGAGAATTATGATCATTGCCAGCACGCCCACAAGTGTAATATGTTCCCCCGCCAGCAAAACGCCGAGACCGACCGCGACTGCCGGATTGACGTAGGCGTAGCTAGTGGCGAGGGTGGGCCGCACACGACGGAGCAAAAAGCCATAGGCGCTGAAGGCCACGATTGAACCAATACTAACCAGATAGACCATCGCCCATAAAGAGTGCTGAGTCGGGATGGAAGTCATTCTCTCCCCCGATAGTAAACCGATAAGAAGCAATGCGCTGCCGCCCATTAGCATCTGTGAGGCGCTTGCTATCAAGCCGGAAGGCAGCGCGACGCGAGAACTAAAGGCGGAACCGAGCGCCCAGCAAATGGGGCCGAGCAGCAGGGCCAGTGCTCCTATCGGATTGGCCCAGACGCCATTCTCCAGGTTGAGCACGATTACACCCACAAAGCCCAGGCCGAGTCCCAGCCACTCGATGCGTGTAGGCCATCGACCCATTAGCCCGATAAATAACGAGGTCCACAATGGCACCGCCGCGGTCCCAACAGCCGCCAGGCCGGAGGAGACCCATTGTTCCGCGAAGGAGACGCCGCCATTGCCACCTGCCAGCAGCAGTACTCCAACCACGGCTGAGCCTATCCACTGGGCACGGCTTGGATGTGGCATACCTCGCATCTGCATGAACAGATAAAGCAGCGAACCCGCAAGCAGGAAGCGCACACCGGCCATAATAAATGGCGGAAAGCCCTCTAGCGCAATACGCATCCCCAGGTAGGTCGAACCCCATATAATATAGAGTGCGAACAGAGCCAGCAGAATGCCTACACGGTCCTTTTTTGACGCGCCAGATGTGACGATGTTCTCTTCACGCTGTACCTGTTGTTCCTGCACGAATTCGGTTTGATATGTCTCGCTCATGATGATTCCAATCAATCTTGTCTGACAGTGAACCTGGCGGGGGCAAGCCCCGCCACTACATTTTGGTCGATGCAACCACATAAAATGTAGTGGCGGGGCTTGCCCCCGCCAGATTCACCAAATGATGTATACCTCGTATAGAATACATAGTAACATGCACATGAAAAGGTTGAAACAGCCAAGATAGCCTTTGCAGCTTTAACTTGGCTCCCCTGCCTGTTCCTGTGCCAGCAGACGTTGTTTGCGCTCGACTCCCCAATGATAACCACCGCGAGTTCCGTCTTCATGCACAACACGATGGCAAGGGATGATGAGCGCTACCGGATTAGCAGCACATGCCTGCGCGACCGCCCGAGCCTTCTTAGAATCACCCAGCGATTGAGCAATCTTGCTGTAAGAGCGCGTCTTTCCATACGGAATAGCACGCAGTTCTTCCCACACGCGGCGTTGAAAAGCTGTCGCCTGTATATCCAGAGGGAGATCGAGATGTGGCTGTTCACCATTGAGATGGCGCAGGATCGCATCTACCTCCTGTCCTAAATTTGCTCCATCACGCTGGATTGTAGCTGCGGGATATTCTTCCGATAATGTAGATGCAAGGCCCGCATCTGAGTCGCCCAGTTGTACTGCACATATGCCGCGCTCCGTAGCGGCAACAAGGAGACACCCTAGTGGACAATCGACGATGGTGTAGTGGATGTGCATGCCTTTTCCACCATCACGGTACGTTGTTGGAGTCATTCCAAGTTGCTCTGGTGCCTGTTCGTAAAGGCGGCTGCTGGAGCCATATCCTACATCATAGAGTGCTTGCGTCACGGCTTCTCCCTCCTTTATCTGCATCTTCAGATGCTCTATGCGTTGTGCCTGTATGTACTGGCGCGGCGTCACACCGACTACGCGCTTGAAAATCCGCTGCAAGTGGTAGGGGCTTACATACATTTGCTTACTGAGCGTTGCAAGTGTAAGCGGCTCTTCGCTATGTATTTCGATATAACGGCATATCCGTTGAACCAACTCCACCTGTGGGTTGCTGAGCGCGGCTTCCTGAGGTCGGCAACGCTGGCAGGCGCGGAAACCAGCCTCTTCTGCTGCTTTAGCCAGTGAGAAGAAGACAACGTTTTCTCGTCGCGGTCGTCGAGCAGGACAGGATGGCTTGCAGTAGATACCCGTGGAACGTACCGCGAACACAAACGCACCATCTGAGCCACTATCTCTGCTGAGTACTGCTTGCCAATAGGTATCGTGCATAGTTGTTCCTCCTGATCTGTGTCTATCCTCTGCCCATAAAGGCAGCTCTTTAGGTTGATTCTAGTAGGGAGACCTCTTGTGGGTCTCCTCCTACCGAGACCCACAAGAGGTTTCCCTACTGCACATTCCTGCTATGGCACTATGATAGAACAAAAAGAGGAGAGAAGCTATCCGATTCTTGCGTTCAAAATACGTATTTGTGATGAATAATTCGCATCTTATCTCCTCTTCTGCCACTCACTCGCCAGTACGCCATACAGCACCAGGTCAACAAAGTGATCGTATAGCCATTCTGCCTGGCGTATCACACCCTCTCGCGTAAACCCGAGTCTTTGAGGAATAGCGCAGCTACGAGTATTGCCAGTAGCGCAGCGTATCTCGACCTTATTGAGATGCCATTCATCGAAGGCATACGATACCATCGCGGTGCATGCCTTTGTCATCAACCCTTTGCCCTGGAAGGATGCGCCGAGCCAGTAACCTATCTCTACTCGTCTGCTCGACCAATCAATGGGATGATAGCTAATAGTTCCCGCCGCCTCCCCTTTATAGCGGATGATACTGGCAAAGCCAGCGTTGTTTCTTCGCTGCGTCGATATGCTGCGGATAAAGGCGCGTTCATCTTCAACTGAGCGTGTTGCATCCACCCATGGAAGCCATGAGCGAAGATGTGCTCGGTTCCCGTTTACTAACGTAAAAAGTTCTGGTGCATCCCGTTCTTCCAGTAAGCTTAACTCGGTGTCATTGTCAATCCTGATGCGGAAGGTTGCCATCTCTTTCACTCACCTTCAGAGTAGTCTTAACCATTTCAACATATTCTTCCTACTGATAACGTATTGCAACGACATCAAGGCACGTAGAAACAATATATGTCTCGACCACGTATCATATGTAGAGATCAAAACTCAGCATCTCTTCTGCTGCTATTGTTCTATGAAAGGAGCTTATTGATGCGAAAAAAATATTCTATTTCATTTTTTGCACTAGGGCTTGTACTGCTCTTCATCAGTGCCTGTGGCGCAACCGCGACCCCTGGTGGAACCAGTTCCCTCACACCGCTACAGGTAATCCAGAAGAGTGCGAATACTATGAAGCAATTGAAATCGGCCCATATAGAGTTGCAATCTACCAGCAACGTGCAAGCCGCTGGTGCAACTACTGGTACTCCAACCAGCACCACTACACCTATGGCAAGCAATACGACGGTCAATATCACTGGTACTGGCGATGAAGCCCTACCCAACCTGGAACAATTGAAACTGACGATCAACCAGGGAACCACTATTGCGGAGATTGTCCAGGAAGACAAAGTATATGTCCAGAACGCACAAGGCAAATGGTACGTCCTGAACAAATCATCCTTACAGGGCACAATCGGCAATCCCTTCTCTGGCTTCAACGTAGATCAGAACACTCTACTCGCCCTCGTACAGGGCTCCAAGATTGCCGACCATGGCGACCAGTTATTAAACGGACACAGCCTGCGTCATATCACCGCAGACCTGGATAGGGACGGCATCCGACAACTGCTCAAGGATAACCCCCAGTTTAGCGACGGTATAAGTCAGCAAAACATCGACGCCATCCTGGATAAAGCAAAGACACTAGAAGCATCGGTCGATGTGTGGATCGACGAGAGCAAATTCTACGTTCATCGTACTGAGGTCAAGCTCAACCTGAATGCCGACACCAGCTCAGTAAGCGGAACACCAACTACCATCGGTACGGTGCCGACGCACATTGCCACAAAGCTCGACTCTATCATCGATCTTAGTAAATTTGATGATCCTGTGACCATCATACCACCCACAAATGCAACCCCTACAACCGACCCAACCATCATCCTTAGTGAAACTGGAGCGAACAAACCGTAAACTAAATACCCTTTTATAAGTATGAGAAACTTCGATCAAGCTAAGAACGTAACAGGAGCATAGAGTCTTGCTCTTTACATGAATTGAATAGCGTAAAATGAAAGGAACATTGTATGCAACTAGGACTGATTGGACTTGGCCGCATGGGTGCCAATATGGCGAAGCGGCTACTACGAGCCGGGCACACCGTTGTCGGGTATGCCCGTCATGAGACCACTGTACAGGGAGCCATAAAGGAAGGCGCGATCACGAGCGGAGCAACCTCGCTGTCAGACCTCGTCAAGCAGCTCGATCAGCCGCGTATTGTCTGGTTGATGGTGCCTGCCGCATCGGTAGATGCCACGCTGGAAACCCTCATCCCGCTCCTCTCCCCCAACGACGTGATCGTTGACGGTGGCAACTCCTACTACCATGATGATATTCGACGTGCCAAAACACTCAAAGAGTTCAACATTCACTATCTTGATGTCGGCGTAAGCGGCGGCGTCTGGGGACTCGAGCGCGGCTACTGTCAGATGATCGGTGGCGAGGAGGAAACCGTCAAGCGCCTCGACCCGATCTTCTCAACATTGGCTCCTGGCGTTGACACTGCACCACGCACCCCCGGACGCGAGAGGGTCGGAGGCACTGCCGAAGCTGGCTATCTCCACTGTGGTCCACACGGTGGCGGTCACTTCGTCAAGATGGTTCACAACGGCATCGAGTACGGCATCATGGCAGCTTACGGTGAGGGACTCAATATCCTCCACCACGCCAACATCGGCAAAGATCAGCAAATCGTCGATGCCGAAACAGCCCCACTGAGCAGTCCCGAGTACTACCAGTACGATTTCAACCTCCCTGATGTTACAGAGCTATGGCGTCGCGGTAGTGTTATCGGCTCGTGGCTTCTGGACCTCACAGCCAGCGCGCTTCTCAAGAGCCCTACCCTCGAAAACTTCCAGGGCCGCGTGGCGGATTCAGGAGAAGGCCGTTGGACCATAGCCGCCGCCATTGATGAAGCCGTCCCCGCGCACGTACTGACTGCCGCGCTCTACGAACGCTTCGCTTCACGCGGTCAGGCCGATTTCGCCAACAAGGTGATGTCCGCGATGCGCTACGAGTTCGGTGGTCACGAGGAAACAGGTATACATCCCACAAAGACAGACACGACACCCGAAGCTGGCGCTATATAATACCTCATAGGAAGAATAATTTCTTTCAGGCAAGCAGGCAGCCTGCCTGCTTACCTGAAAAATCACTCTTCAATCGTCGTCAAATCTCCTGGGTCCACTCCCATGTCGCGGGCTTTAAGCACCCTGCGCATGATCTTCCCAGAACGCGTCTTGGGCAATCCTGTCACAAACTCTATCTCAGAGGGTGTCGCGATTGGACCCAACTCGCTGCGGACGTGCTCGATTAACTTGCCTTTGAGTTCATCACTGGCCGTCTGACCGACTTTGAGCGTCACAAAGGCTTTGATCGCCTCACCCTTCATCGGATCAGGTTTGCTGATGACAGCCGCCTCGGCAACCGCCAGATAGCTCACCAGCGCACTCTCCACATCAGCCGTGCCGATGCGATGCCCCGCGATATTCATCACGTCGTCGAAGCGTCCCAGCACCGCGATATAGCCATCCTCGTCAATGGTTGCTACGTCACCAGCTGTATAATACGGTGGCACCGTTCGCCAGTACTCGAGGTAGCGTTCCTCGTTGCCCCAGATAGTGCGGAACATCTGCGGCCAGGAACCCTCTATCACCAGGTATCCACCCTCGTTGACACCAACTGGCTTTCCACTGCGCTCCAGCACCTTGACTGTATAACCAGGAAGCGGTTTCCCAGCGCGCCCAAGGCGTACCTCCATACAGGGCAGCGTACAAACGGTCGGCGCGGCGGTCTCGGTCTGCCACCAGTTATCGCAGATGGTTACTCTGCCGTTATCCCCAATGTACTCACGTGCCCATAGATATGCCTCTGGATTAAGCGGCTCACCGGCGCAGACAATCAGGCGCAAGCTCTTGAGATCGTGCGCTTTGGGATACTGTGGCCCAAACTTCATGAACATACGCAGCGCGGTCGGAGCCGTGAAGAGCTTGGTGATACCATATTTCTCGACAAGCTCCCAGATGATGCCCGGATTGGGATAGTCGGGCGCACCCTCGCGTACCAGGATGGTCGTGCCGTTAGCCAGAGGTCCATACACCATCGTGCTATGCCCCACAATCCAGCCAATGTCGGACATGCACAGGTATACATCATCTTCCTTGAGGTCGAAGGCCAGCTTAATGTAGTACGCCGCTCCAACCATATAACCGCCATGTACATACACACAGCCCTTGGGTGCCCCTGTTGAGCCGGATGTATAAAGCATGAACAATGGATCTTCGGACTCCATCACCTCTGCGGGGCAGGTGGTCGCCTGCGTTTCACAGAGGTCGTAGAAATCTACCTCGTAACTAGGATCTAGCGGAAGTATTGGATTTGCTACACGTCGATGCACCACGACCTTCTCCACAAAGTCCAGACCCCTGATCGCGTCGTCAATGATAGACTTGAGCTGTACCACTTTGCCCCGTCGATAGCCAACATCAGCCGTTACGATGACCTTTGCCTGTGCGTCCTCGATGCGTGAGCGCAGAGCACCGCTGCCCAGTCCAGCATAGACGACCGAGTGAATTGCTCCTATACGCGCGCAGGCCAGCATGGTCACGATACCTTCCGGCGTGAGCGGCAGATAGATACATACACGGTCGCCCTTCTGAACGCCAAGCGAACGCAGCCCGTTAGCCACTTGACAGGTCAGAGCCAGCAGTTCGCTAAAGCTATAGATATGCTCCGTACCATCCTCGCCTACCCATAATAGGGCCGTTTTGTTGGCACGACTCCTATTAGCGTGGCGATCAAGACAGTTTGTGGTGATATTGACCTGTCCATCGACGAACCAGCGTGCGCCAGGAGCCTGACCTTCTACAACGCTCGTCCAGGGTTTCACCCATTCAAACTCTTTCGCAATCTCATCCCAGAACTCCTCAAGATTGCTCGCCGCCTTATCATAGAGCGCCTGGTAATCCTTGACCTCGACCATTTTCAACATTTCGGGGCTAGGGGCAAAGCGTTCCTCTTTCGTCAACAACTGCTTGAAATCTTCTGCGGGAGCAGTTGACACGCCTTGCTGTCCATCATTGGGTTGTGGGGCCATCATTATCCCTCCTGAAGGTGCTTCAAATAATATTGTCCATCTGGGCATACGGATAGAGCGCGACAAAAACACTGTTTGCTATCACTGACATATCTTATCATTACTGATCACAGCCCTGATGAATTTTGACAACCGAAGAGGGGAACAAAGGAATCTGGACTGTAGGGGCGCAATTGATTGCGCCCTGTTCTCGCCACAGGAATCATTGGGACAGATGGGGCGCGATCAATAGGGTCCCTGCAAGCATTCCCTGGCGTGGCAAAACGTCTGGTGGACATTTGCCCTAGAAAAGACCACCGCCTGGAGTCAAGATGCCATGTGTATACAATACATGAGTCAGTTTCGTGCGAATATTATGGAGAGAGCCCTGTTCGTCAGAGCATCAACCAGCCGTGTGATGAACTGAAACCTAATGTGAATGGAGAATGGCAATGTCTCAAGATGTTTGGATGCAACCACCCCAAAACGTGCGGCGTGGAGGGCGGGGCTGGCTGCATGTGCTGTGGGTCGGTATAGTCCTGTTCGTTGTCGCGACAATCGTGATGTTCCTGACTCGCAACCCCAATCTGTACCCGACCGTTATCCTGATCGGAAATTTTCTGGTACCGGTGGTCTTTGTCGCGTTCCTCTACGACCATCAGCATCTAAGCTCACTAACGCCGGAGACAATCGCAAAAAGTTTTGGCATCGGAGGTATTCTAGGTGTGCTCGGAGCATCAGTACTCGAAGCCCTTTTGATTTCCGCTCCATCGAACTCCAATCAGGGCTTCTCCCTGAGCAGTGCGATGCTCGTCGGACTGATTGAAGAAGGATGTAAGATCGCGGCGGTCATATTCCTGGCACGGCGGATGCCCCATAGAGCCGCGATAGACGGGCTGCTGCTGGGAGCGGCGGTTGGTATGGGATTTGCGGCCCTCGAAAGCACTGGTTTGCATTCACCGCATTCCTATCAAGCCAGGGTCATGTCGGAGCATCGATTGCCGAAACAGTGCTTAGGGGCCTGTTCGCACCCTTTGGTCATGGTGTCTGGAGCGGCATTCTCGGTGCCGTCCTGTTCCGTCAGAGCGGTCCGAGGCACTTCCGCTTCACCGGCGTGGTCATCCTGACCTACCTCTTCGTCTCCGTGTTACACGGCCTCTGGGATGGTTTACCTCTCGTCCTGTTACTATTCATCGTCGTTCCACCCGGCATCCACATCTCAGTAGCAACGGTAATACTCAGCATTATCGGAATTGTCGTGCTCGCCGTATTGTACAAGCGGGCATTGAATCAGAGAATGTACCAACCACCACCAGCAAATAATGCGTTTTGACAAAACAACGTGACAACACAGAATCAGGAAACCGAGGTGAGCCACACCTTGACAACCAATCCAGGGTGCTTGTTGGCCTTGACCGCACCGCTCTGGACCCCCTTTTCAAAGAAGGTATTACAAGAACATATGCGTTTGCTCAAGGAGCAACTGGAAGTTCAGACCTCGTAACGTCACATTTATCGAAAGTGACGAAGGGCCGTTATGCCCTGGCGAGGTACGCACTCATGCCAGGAAGAATGGGGCAGCGACCGTATTCCTGTTTCATTTTTCCTTACCCCCTCTTGACAGGTAAGCGTTTGCTTACATATACTACGTATATGGTAAGAAGACAAGAAGACCTACAAGTGGACGTGTTTCATGCAATCTCTGACCCGACGCGTCGCAGCCTGCTCGATCTTGTCGCTGTCAGCGAACAGCCAGTGAAGACGCTAGCAAAGGCATTCGCGATGACACGACCTGCTATTTCACAGCACCTTCGTATCTTGAAGGATGCCGGATTAGTAATAGAGAAGAAGGTTGGTCGTGAGCACCTCTACAGACTTCATGCGGTTCCACTGCACGAAGTCAGTGATTGGGTGCAGCAATATGAGCGTTTCTGGCGTAATCGGCTCGATATGCTTGGTGAGCAGCTGGATAACATGCCATGAGTAGAAAAACTGTCATGCAGAATATCGTCTATCCACACCCACCACGGCGAGTGTGGGCAGCATTGACGGAAAGTAAGGCACTAGCACAATGGCTGCTTCCCAACAATTTTGAGCCTCGTGTTGGACATCGCTTCACCTTCAGAGGTGAGACGCAGAACAGACCGGACGGTTGGAGCAATACTGTCGAGTGCGAAGTCGTTGAGGTCGAGCCACTGCATCGACTCGCTTACACATGGTCAGCTCACCCAGGTCTACCAGAAATGTTGATCTCATTTACACTTGAAGCGATAAAGGGCGGAACACGCCTGCGCTTAGAGCAAAAAGAGTGATCAGGGCGTAGCATTTATGCAAGAGGCTCTGCTGTCGCTGCACCTCTTGCTGGGAGGAGAGTTACCAACTATGCCTCGTTTCTTTCGCATTCAAGTCGATGAAATGGCACTCACCGACGCGCTCTTTGCCTTTGTCACTGACCCTCGTGCATCACGTAACGACCGACCCGTAGCCCGTGAACTACACACCTTCGCCCCCGAAATGGTCTCGGTGCTCGAAAACATGGTCCTCGACGGCGTTGAGGAGCGGCAAGACGTAGCCGATTACGTCAACTTCGTCTTCGGACGTATCAGCGCGTAGACGCTGATGATGAACTATTGCAAAGAATGCGGCAACGCAGCATGCTGTAGGGGCGCAATTGATTGCGCCCTCGTTGCCACAGCACCACCGTTGGAGAACGCATGGTCATGTAGGGGGCTAATCCATCATAATCGCACGAACTGTAGGTCTTCCTCAAAAGCATCAGGAGAACACATATGTCAGAAGCCCTATGACACTGCGAGTCGGTGCAACTGTTCCGCGCCAACCGAATACAAATGGCTCAATTGCTCTCACTTGTAGCAGATGCAGGAGACCGATACATACAACTCTCTACACCTCAAGGGACACATCCCGTCGCGTTGAGTCAAATGGTGGCTATCCAGGCCAACCATGCGATGGAACATATTGCCGAAATACGAGAGATACTACGCTTACATAGCCAATCAATTTCTCAGCAATAGGGACGTTTATTTGCCTTCTGTGTCATCCACCTGATCATTGGAAGCGCTCTCGGCTTCCTCGTCTACGCTCTACCTCAATGGGACGTTTTCTGCATGAGAGGGGCAAGCCCCCTGACTACTCTGACTACTCTTGCTACTCTCGACGGAGGAGCGGGGGCATGAGAGGGACAAGCCCTCTCATGCCCCCGCTCAACTCTTCAATTCCCCTGTTCGTGGCAAAATGTTAAGTTGACACTCCGTGCTTGGCTGTGCTACGATTAATAGCGAGGAAGTGTACTTAGAACACTAGCTTTGCACGTCACGTCTATGTGCACCTGTGTATGCTATGCACAGAGCATGTGTACATAATATAGAGAAAAACAAAGGAATCCCACACATGGGAACAACACTCCCCCTCCTTATAATGGTGACACTGGCTGTTCTCTTCGGCATTTTGGTGATGGCGATTACTGCTGTCATCGGCCCTAAAAAGCCATCGCCGGAGAAACTTGCCCCATATGAGTGCGGTATTCAGGAGATTGAAGCTCCCAAACGCCGCTTTCCTGTAAAATATCTTTTGACAGGCATGCTTTTTATTGCCTTTGACATCGAAATCGTTTCGTTTTATCCCCTTGCCATCCTGCTCAAGACGCAATTGCATGTCTTCGGGTTGATCGAACTGCTCGTCTTCCTGCTGGTCCTGGGTGTTGGCTATATCTATGTCTGGCGGAAGGGGGCGTTTTCATGGGACTAGTCAAGAATCCCTGGGAGCCAGTACAAGCATACTCAAACACGCAGACACCTCGCGTGCGCCGTGACCTGCCCATGAATGGCAAAAATGGCGAGTTCGGCATTTTGACAACTCAGGTGAACAAGCTCATTGACTGGGGGCGTAGCTCCTCGCTGTGGCCTGCCCTCTTCGGTCTCGCCTGCTGCGCCATCGAAATGATGGCGACGAGTGCTGATCGCTTCGACATCTCGCGCTTCGGGGCCGAGGTTTACCGTGCCTCGCCTCGTCAGTCCGATCTGATGATCGTCGCGGGCCGCCTCTCGGTCAAGATGGCACCCGTACTGCGCCAGATTTACGACCAGATGCCCGAACCCAAGTGGGTCATTGCTATGGGTGCCTGTGCCTCGTGTGGTGGCGTCTTCAACAACTACGCCATAGTGCAAGGCGTTGACAAGATCGTGCCCGTCGATGTCTTTATCCCTGGCTGTCCACCAACACCTGATATGCTGCTCTTTGGCTTCAATGAGCTACAGCGCAAGATACGCGAAGGTATCCCTAATCCTCCGGACCCCTTGAAGGATGCTGGCATGAAACTGGTCGGTCCTTTGGGCGAGGAATTATAGGGAAATGAAATATACATCCAGTAGGGGTATCCCCTTGTGGGTGCCCTTCTCGCCAACATAATGCGTCAACCCGCATGAGGCACCCACAAGGGGATACCCCTACTGACTACGGACAATACAATCATATTTGAGGAATAGCATCTTATGGCAATAACAGCAGCATCGACGGTCGAGACGATACAAGCGAAGTTTCCACAAGCTGTGGTTGAAACAATCGAGTTTCGTGGAGAGCAGACTCTCATTCTCAAGCCGAAACATCTGGTAGCGGTCTGTACATATTTGAAAAAAAATCTACAATATGACTTTCTGGAAACTGTAACAGCAGTCGATTGGCCTGAGCGTCTGCCGCGCTTCGATGTTGTCTATCAACTGCTCTCTCTACAAAACCAGTGTTTCCTGCGCCTGAAGGTACAGGTGGGGCAACGCCGTGAGAAACATCCAGCCGTACCAACCGTGACAGGTGTCTGGCCTGGTGCGAACTGGTACGAGCGCGAGATATATGATCTTTTCGGCCTCACATTCACAGACCATCCCGACCTGCGCCGCATCTTGATGCCTATGGACTGGACGACGTACCCACTGCGCAAAGACTATCCGCTCACTGGCTTTGAACTGCCTGAACCGCACTGGGGTGGGCAAGTTCCCTATGACACTGACCCCGGTGTCGGAAGCCAGACTCTGCGTACAACCGATGGGCGAGAACTGAATGAGAGTCGCACACAGATCAACACAGGCCAGGAACCAGGAACAAAGAAGCGGTAAAATGTAGGGGCCCGATTATGCTTTTTAACAAAATAATGCGGTCATGGAAATGCTCCTGTACGGGCGCAATTGATTGCGCCCGTACCCAGGCAGGGCGCAATCAATTGCGCCCGTACCCAGGCAAGGCGCAATCAATTGCGCCCGTACGGAGGGGATCATTGGGGATCATTGCCGCATTATTTTATTCAAGGACATTATGGCGCCCTCCTAATTGGGAATAGAACACATGCAACAACAAGAACTAGAAAACTACTACTCTGTAGAGAATAGTCAGGAGCTAGAGGGCGGGCAGCGTGTTGATACCATGACGATCAACATGGGACCGCAGCATCCCAGCACTCACGGTGTGCTTCGCCTCATCCTCACGATTGAGGGTGAGACCGTCATCAAGGCTGTACCCGATATCGGCTTCCTGCATACAGGCATTGAGAAGACCGCCGAGGCCAAGACATATCATCAAGCGCTGGTCCTGACCGACCGTATGGACTATCTTGCCCCACTGTGCAACAACCTCGGCTACTCGCTTACCGTCGAGCGATTGATCGACGTCGAAGATGAGCTCAGCGATAAAGTCAAGTATGTACGTGTCCTGCTGGCAGAGCTACAGCGCATCGCCAGTCACCTTGTATGGTTGGGAACACACGCCCTCGACCTCGGAGCTATGAGTATCTTCCTCTACTGCTTCCGTGAGCGCGAGATGATTCTCGACATCTTCGAGTACGTCTCCGGCGTGCGCCTCATGACCAGCTATATCTGCCCCGGCGGCCTCCAGGCAGACCTGCCTCCAGGCTTCGATAGGAAGGTGCGCGACTTCACCGATATCTTCCCTGCACGCTTGCAAGAATATCACGATCTGTTGACCAATAACCAGCTCTGGCTCGAACGCACAAAGGGTGTCGGTTATCTGAGCGCTGAAAATGCCATCGCTTATGGTGCCAGTGGTCCCGTCTTGCGCGGCAGCGGCGTGGTATGGGATATTCGCAAGGTCTTCCCCTACAGTGGTTACGAGAACTTCGAGTTCGATATTCCCGTTGGTTCCAACGGCGACGTATATGATCGCTATATTGTGCGTATGTTAGAGATGGAGCAGAGTCTCAACATCGTCAACCAGGCATTGGAGGGTATGCCTACAGGTTCGTTCCGTATCAAAAATCCCAAGTTCGCGCCCCCACCTAAGTGGCAGATTACGGGCAGCATGGAGGCATTGATTCACCACTTTAAACTCTATACAGAGGGATATCGTCCACCCAAGGGTGATGTGTTCGTGCGTACAGAGTCGCCAAAGGGCGAGCTTGCCTACTACATAGCAAGTGACGGTACGGCGAAACCCTATCGTATGCATGTGCGCGGCGCTTCATTCGCAAACCTGGAAGTGCTGCCGTTGATGGTCGAAGGTGGCTTCCTCTCGGACGTAGTAGCGTCGATAGGCAGCATTGATATTGTGCTCGGTGAGGTTGATAGATGATTTCAGAACAGGCAAAACAGCGTATGCACGCCCTCGCCTCGTATTATCCGATTGCACGTTCGGCGGTCATGCCCGCGCTGCATATAGCACAGCAAGAAGAGGGCTATATCACTCAGGAGGGTCTACAGGCGGTCGCCGAGGCCATCGGCATAACGGTAGATGATGTGGAGAGCGTGGCAACCTTCTACACTATGTATTACCAGCATCCGCAGGGTAAGCGAGTCATCAAGGTCTGTACCAGTATCTCCTGCTACCTGCGCAACTGTGACCAGTTAGTAGAGCATCTCGAACAACGTCTTGGCATTAAGCGTGGCGAGACGACTCCCGATGGCAATTATACTTTGATGACCGCCGAGTGCCTTGCTTCATGCGGTACCGCGCCCGTTATCCAGGTCAATGACGAATTCGTCGAAAATGTGACGCCAGCGATGGCGGATGCGCTTATAGACGAAATAGATAGAGAACTGGCTGCCAGGACAGAAAATGTAGGGGCGCAATTGATTGCGCCCAACCAGCAATCTACCGCGCCCAACCAGCAATCTACCGCGCCCGACTACCCGAGAGTACCAACATCACGGGCACAATAAATTGTGCCCCTACAAGGATCATATACATATGCCTGAACTGATTATCACGAAAAATATTGACGCCCCTGGTTTAGACACCATTGATGGCTATCGTCAGAATGGCGGCTACAAGGCATTGGCGCACGCGCTCAGCACGTATCAGCCCGACGATATCGTTGCGCTCATTAAAGACTCAGGATTGCGTGGACGCGGTGGCGCGGGCTTCCCCACTGGCATGAAATGGGGCTTCCTCGCCAAGAACGACAAGCCGCGCTACCTCTGCTGCAATTCCGATGAGAGCGAACCGGGCACCTTCAAAGACCGCATGTTGATGGAAAAAAATCCTCATCAGCTCGTCGAGGGTGTTATTCTCACCAGCTACGCCTGCCGCGTTACGACCGCCTTTATTTACGTACGTGGCGAACTGGCTATGGCTGGACGACAGATCGAGCGGGCCGTACAAGAGGCATACGACGCGGGCTTCATCGGCAAGAATATCTTAGGGAGCGAGTTCAGCCTTGATGTGATCGTGCATCGCGGCGCGGGTGCCTATATTTGTGGCGAAGAGAGCGCCCTGATGGAGTCGCTCGAAGGACGGCGGGGCTATCCACGTCTCAAACCACCATTTCCCGCCGTGGTAGGTCTCTACGGTGGCCCGACCGTCATCAACAACTGCGAAACGCTGTCTACCATCCCCGCTATCATACTGGGCGGTGCCGCATGGTACGCCTCGTTTGGTACCGAGAAGAGCAAGGGAACCCGCGTCTTCTGTCTCAGTGGTCACGTCAAGAAGCCTGGCAACTACGAATTGCCCCTGGGAACGCCACTTAGCACCTTGATCTACGATGAGCAGTACGGCGGCGGTATTCCCGGTGACAAGAAACTCAAAGCAATCATTCCAGGTGGTTCATCCACCTTCATTCTGGGTCCAGACAAGGTAGACACTCCGCTCGACTTCGAGTCGATTGCTGCCGCTGGCTCGATGCTTGGCTCCGGTGGTGTCATCGTCATGGACGAGGACACCTGCATCGTCGGTGCTGTCCTGCGCATGACCGAGTTCTACCGTGATGAGTCATGCGGCAAGTGTACACCATGCCGCGAGGGTACCTACTGGCTGACAGAAATATTGGAACGTCTTGAACATGGACACGGCAAAGAAAGCGACATGACGCTCCTGCTCGATATCTGCGACAACATCAGTGGCAAGTCATTCTGCCCACTCGGTGATGCCGCCACCAGTCCGATCAGCAGTAGCATCAAACTATTCCGTGAAGAATTCGAATACCACGCCAGGTATGGACGCTGCATGGTCGGCGCTGGAAGCACAGGTGCAGGAGAAGAATCTGTCGAAGAAGCCACCTTGCACGCGGGAGCACGGTAACATTACTGTAGGGGCGCGATTGATCGCGCCCGCGTTGCCAGTAATCTCACGTTGGTTTTGTGGGCGAGAAGGGCGCGATTGATCGCGCCCCTACAGGGGTAAATGTACTCCCATATGGTGGCGGGTGCCCTTGATTGAGGGCAAGATTTGTTTGAATAATAACATATTGTAGATAAACACAACACCAGAAAACGGTAAGAAACATATGCCAGAAGAGAAAAAAAACGAACTAATACACCTCACTATCGACGATATTCCCGTCGAGGTTCCACCTGGAACACTGGTATGGGCGGCGGCACAACAGGCCGGAATAGAGGTCCCTATTTACTGCTATCATCCCAAGATGCCGCCACTGGGCGCATGTCGTATGTGCTTTGTCGAGATCGAGAAATTGCCCAAACCGCCACAGACCGCGTGTACCACACCTGTCAGCGAGGGCATGGTCGTTCACACGAAAACTGAAAAGGTCCTCAAGGCACGTAGAGGCACACTAGAATTTCTACTCATCAACCACCCGCTCGACTGTCCCGTGTGTGACAAGGGCGGTGAGTGCGATCTGCAAGACTTCACGCTGCGTCATGGCCCCGGTGGAACCCGCTTCGATCTGTACAAGCGTCACTACAGCAAGCCTATTCCAGTCAGCAACAACGTGCTGCTTGACCGCGAACGCTGTATTCTGTGCCAACGCTGCACCCGCTTCAGTTCCGAGATTTCGATGGACAACGGCCTCGTGATGATCTCGCGTGGCTACAAAATGGAGGTCGGCACCGCACCCGATCACGCCTTCGACTCGATCTTCTCCGGCAATACCGTCGAGATGTGTCCGGTGGGAGCGTTAACCGCCGCAACCTACCGTTTCAAAGCGCGACCGTGGGAGTTGAGGCGTACAGCAAGCGTCTGCAATAACTGTAGTGTTGGCTGCAACGCTCGCGTCGATGTGCGCGTTGACAAGGTTATGCGTCTCATGTCTCGTACCAACGACGACATCGACGATGGCTGGCTGTGTGATCGTGGACGCTGGGGCTTCGAGTTCGTCAACAGTTCACAACGTCTGCGCACACCACTCATTCGACGCAGTGGCACCCTTGTCCCCGCGACTTGGGACGAAGCATTTTACTACATTGCCAAGCGACTCAAAGACATCATCGCCAAGCATGGAGCGCAATCCGTTGGCGGTATTGGCTCGACCCGCACCACCAATGAAGAGGCATACCTCTTCCAAAAGCTGCTGCGCACCGTCATCGGCACGCCCAACGTTGACCACCATCACGGCAACTTCCCCGGCCTCCGCGACCCCTTGACCGGCAAGCCGTGGATGATGACCAACAGCATCGCCGAGATCGAAAAGGCATCCCACATCGTACTGATTGCCTCCGACCCCTACAAACGCCAGCCCGTACTCGACCTGCGCATCAAAAAGGCAATGAAGGCAGGAGCAAAAATCTACATCGTCAACTCAGACGTAACCGAACTTGACCGATTCGCTGTTAGCAAGATTACCATTCCTGAGCATCGCGTGGGCGAGACTGCAAAGCTGCTGCTGAACAACGTCGTGCGTCAAGAGAACATAAAGGTTCCAAACGAGGACATACGCGCGAAGACACTACGCGAAACCGTGACTGTCCAGGGGCATGCAGAATCCTTTGGACCAGAGGTAACAGCTCAATTGGCTGACCTCGCTCATGTGATTGCCGAATCAAACGGCGCGATCATCCTCTACGACGAAATGGCGACGCTTGACCTTGGATGTGAGGACCTCGCATCAGACCTGCAAGCACTCGCGGTCATCACCGACAACATCGGTCGTCCCGGTGCTGGCGTTGGCCCCCTCTTCGAGGACGCTAATTCGCTGGGCGCACGCGACATGGGTCTACTGCCAGACGCGCTTCCAGGCTATCAGCTTGCTCCAGAGAATGGCAAGTCGTACACCGAGATGTTGAGCAGCCCGCAGATCAAGGCGCTATTCGTAATGGGCGCAAATCCCGCACGACACCTGCCCAAACCAGAGTTGCCTTCGACATTAGAATTCATCGTCGTACAGGACATTCTGCTCACCGAGACCGCGCAACAGGCTGACGTGGTGCTGCCAGCAGTCACCTTCGCGGAAAAAGAGGGCAGTATGACCAACGTCGATCATCATGTGCAAGCTATTCGCCGCGCCCTCCGTCCCCTGCCAGGAGCAAGACCCGACTGGGAAATCCTGGTCCAACTCGCGGAACATATGGGCAAGAACTGGGACTACGAGACGCCCGCCGACATACTACATGAAATAGCCGAAAACAATCCCTTCTATGCCAGTCTCGAATGGGAGGACCTGGGAATGCAAGGAGTACGAATACAGGAACAGGAGGTGGCTCATGCTTGATTTTATCAATAACCCTATCGTTGCCACCGTTATCAAGAGCGCCGTTGTCATCTTCGCCCTGCTGACCGCCTTCGCGTACATGACACTGATCGAGCGTCGCGTTGTGGCAAAGATACAGGGACGCATCGGCCCCAACCGGGCTGGTCCACTAGGCATGTTCCAGCCCGTCGCCGACGCGCTCAAGATGGCCTTTAAGGAACAAATTGTGCCTTCACAGGCTAAAAAAGCCATCTACCTGGTCGCACCTATCATCTCAGTAGTGATTGCCCTCTCTGCCTTTGCCGTAGTGCCAATTGGCAATAACTGGGTCAACGGCAAACCAAGCGTGTGGGACCCTGTGATCGGTGACATCAATGTAGGCATCCTCTGGATACTCTCGATCTCATCGCTAGCCGTCTACGGTATCGTCCTCGGCGGCTGGGCCTCTGGCAACCGCTACTCGCTGCTGGGCTCGTTGAGAAGTGCAGCCCAAATGGTTTCATATGAAACAAGTCTGGGCCTTGCCCTCAGTGGTACGCTCATGTGGGCGGGTACATTGAGTATGGTCGGCATTGTACATGCACAGTTGCCTTCTAGTTTAATTAATCCAACTGGTCAAGGTATATGGTTCATTGCCGCGCAGCCGCTCGGTTTCGTAATCTACGTCATCGCAGGTGTCGCCGAAGTGAACCGCGCGCCTTTTGACCTACCGGAGGCCGAGCAAGAACTAACCGCTGGCTACCTGACCGAGTACAGCGGCCTACGCTGGAGCCTCTTCCAGATGGCAGAGTACATCAACATGATCACCGTGAGTGCCGTTGCCTCGACGCTCTTCCTTGGTGGTTGGAGCTTCTTCGGCCTGGAGCGCATCCCTGGCCTCTCGATTCTTATCTTCATGGCGAAGGTTGCTGTATTCCTGTTCTTCTTCATCTGGCTCCGTGCCACCCTCCCGCGCATCCGCTACGATCGTCTGATGCGCCTCGGCTGGCAAACCCTGCTGCCACTAGCAGTAGCAAATGTAGTCATCACCGCCATCTGTGTCGCGTTAAGTCTCCCCTGGTGGATCAACGGCATCGTTGGTCTTGCCATCGTCGTCGGCTTACTGCTAGCTATCCGCCGTCAGAGCATCACCGAAGGCACACGCTTCACCGGCACACCTATCGGCAAGCAAGCCATAGAGGGCCACACAAAAGCTATACTGCCAACATCAGTACGCCTCGCAAAATTCGAGAAGCTGAGCGCACCCGAACCCGTGATCGAGGAGAAACCAGAACAGCAGGATGCACAGGTTGCGAAGGCATAAATGATAAGGTCTTGTTAGCGATCTTTAACAACGCAATCTGACAACCCTGCATCTTCTGTCAAATGGCACTGTATGCCAACCCGTAGGGGCCCGATTTATCGCGCCCAATGGTGGGGCAACGTCGGCAACAGAAAATCGAAACCTCACCTACAACCATCTCAATAACAAAGGAAATAAACAAATGCCAGCTGAAGAATACATAAAGGTACTAGAACTAATCCTACAACTTACTCCCGAAGAACAGCTTCAGTTGGCGGAAGAACTCGAAAGAATTATTGAGCATCGAAATGCCGAAGAGCCACTGCATGACGTTATGGAATTTAAAGGTGTAGCGAAAGAGCTTTGGAAAGATGTTGATGTACAAAAGTACATCGATGAAGAAAGGAACTCTTGGGGTGGTATAGACGAGGTAAGAAAATTATGAGATGGGTAGCTTTTCTAAGCTAAATACAGCATATAGGAACGCGATTCGTGGTAATAAAGGTGACAAATATAGATCATTTTGTTATGATCTAGCATATATATGAACAGCGTAAACAGGGTATAATACTTCTAGGAGAAAAAATTATGGCAACTTCCCACTCCCACAGCGAAATGCTAAATCAGTTTCAACATTTCTCTTTTGATGAACAACATCGCTTGCTAAAGGAGATGGAAGCAATTCATCGTAAATCCAAAGCCAAACATCGTCACAGCCTTTTAGAACTAGAAGGATTGGGCAAAGAGATTTGGGAAGGGATTGATCCACAAAAATACATTGATGAGGAGCGGAAATCATGGGATGGGTAGAGGATTTGTATGGAAAAATAGTTGGCTTAGATACAACGCCTTTCATTTCCTTCATTGAGAAGCAGCCTGCTTATGTAGATATATTAAGACCTTTTTTTCAAGCGATACAGCAAAACGAAATTTTGGTAGTTACATCAACTGTGACATTACTGGAGGTTCTTGTGCATCCTATCAGACATGGAGATGTGAAGTTAGCACAAAGATACCGTGATATTTTGCTTGACTCACCGAATTTTACTACCGTGGACTTGAATCAGGATATCGCAGAAGAGGCTGCACGGCTTAGAGCATTCTATACAATTCGCACGCCGGACTCTATCCAAATGGCTACAGCAATTAAAATGAACGCTACATACTTCCTAACAAACGATTTACGTCTACCATCCCTACCACAACTTAAAGTCTTAACGCTCGACGAAATAAGAACAAGACCAGAATATTTAGAACCAGAAGATTTACAATAAAGGTATACTGACACTAGCAAAGGCAAGGAGCACACAATGTCTTTCGACATCATCAAGGGTATGGCGACAACCCTCAAAAATATAGGCAAGAAGCCGACCACCGTCTCGTATCCAGAGGAGGAGCGACAACTGCCGCCGCGTTTCCGTGGACGGCACGTCTTACACCGTTACGACAACGAGCTTGAACGCTGCGTTGGCTGCTACCTCTGCGCGGGTGCCTGCCCCGCCGATGCCATCTATATCGAGGCGGAGGAGAACACCGAGGAGAACCGCGTCTCCCCAGGCGAACGCTATGCAAAGGTCTTCGACGTGAACCTGCTGCGCTGCATCTTCTGTGGCTACTGCCAGGCCGCATGTCCCACTGGTGCGATCACGCTGGAACACGACTACAAACTCGCCGCGTATTATCCAGAGAACCTCGTGTTTCACAAGGAACAACTGCTTGAACCTAAAGGAGAGTCCACTATCGGCTCAAATGATGTATGGGCCGAGCCCGCACCACCACAGGCCGCGCAACCTGTGCCGCAAGTGAGCAATATCTTCGATGGCTCCTCGACCAGTGCCGCCGCCGTTGGACTGGGCAACGTCCACATGGAGCGTCCCGTGCTGCTGGAGGATGAAGAGCAGGACGAGGACAGGAGGCACCTCTCTCATCTCGACCCTAAAAAAGAGGAACTATAAGCAATGACCGCTACAATTATTGCGTTTTATGTGCTGGCAGTTGCCAGCACAGCCTCCGCGCTTGGAGTAATCATCTTCAAGAATGCGGTGCATAGTGCTTTGAGCCTTATTTTGACACTGCTGTTCCTGGCGCTCTTTTATTTGCAACTGGGGGCAATGTTTATCGCCATTGTGCAAATCCTGATCTATGCTGGCGCAATTATGGTCCTCTTCCTCTTCGTGGTAACAATGCTTGCGACTGATGAACAGGACAACGACCAGCGCGACCGTATACCCTGGCAGCGTGCTATTGGCGGCATACTTGGTCTCGTGCTCGTAGGGACCCTGAGCTACCTCCTCTTCACAGGAACCGCCATTGACAGTAGCGCGAAGGCGAGCGGAAGCGAAAGTCTCTCACAAATGGTGACTTCGCACGGCAACATAGAAGCATTTGGGCTTGCCCTCTTTCACGGCTTCGCCTTCCCCTTTGAAGTGACAAGTCTCCTGATTATCGTCGCTATCTTAGGCGCGATGGTGTTTGGTCGCAGAGTGTAGGAGTTAATTCATGCCATTATCAGCATACTTAATAGTGAGCGCTATCCTGTTCACAATCGGCGTAACGGGCGTGCTTATCCGGCGCAGCCCACTCGTTATATTTATGTCTATTGAATTGATGCTCAACGCCGTCAATCTCTCGTTTGTGGCCTTTTCTCATTTTCTCGACTCGGCGGATGGACAGATGTTCGTCTTTCTTGTTCTGACCGTTGCCGCTGCCGAGGTGGTGGTGGGCCTGGCTATTATCGTCTCCATCTTCCGCACACGCCGCAATATTGATGTTGACGAGATGAACGTATTGCGAGGCTAATCTATGACAAATCTCAGTCTATTAGTGCTACTCTTGCCCCTTCTAGGATTTGTCATCCTGGGATTGGCGGGTAGAACACTGCCAAGAACGGTGATACTTGGTGTGGCGTGGGGAGCCTGTGGCCTGGCTTTTATATGTGCCACCATCAGCTTTCTCTCTATGCTCGGTACAACGCCTGCTTCGGCCCGTACCGTCGATCAAACGGTGTACACATGGGTTGCTTCTGGCTCGTTTCAACTCAACTTCGGCCTGCTCTTCGATCCGCTTTCAGCAACAATGCTCATGATTGTCACCGGAGTTGGTCTGCTGATCCATATCTATTCAGCCGGGTACATGGAAGACGATCCCGGCTTCTGGCGGTTCTTCGCCTACCTCAACTTCTTTATTTTCTCGATGGTCCTGCTCGTTCTTGCCGATAATTTCCTCTTCCTGCTCGTTGGCTGGGGACTGGTCGGCCTGGCATCGTTCCTGCTCATCGGCTTCTGGTATCAGCGTCGGTCTGCGGTTGCGGCGGCACAAAAGGCTCTGGTCATCAACATCATCGGTGACTTCGGCCTGATGATCGCTATCTTCCTCATTTTCAACAGCTTTGGCAGCCTGAACTATCAGGATGTTTTCGGCAAGGCCTCGACAGCGGGGAGCGCAACGACAACGGCTATTTGTCTGCTGCTCTTCGTCGCCTGTGTCGCCAAGTCTGCGCAGTTGCCGCTCTACATGTGGCTTCCCGATGCAATGGAGGGTCCAACTCCTGTCAGCGCGCTCATCCACGCGGCAACGATGGTCACGGCTGGTGTCTACCTCGTCGCTCGTGCCAATCCGCTCTTTGAGCAGGCTCCCATCGCCTTGAACACCGTAGCGGGTATCGGTGGAGCAACCGCTATTTTCGCGGCAAGCATTGCCGTGTTCCAACTTGACATCAAACGCGTGCTGGCCTACTCGACGATTAGTCAGCTTGGCTACATGTTCCTGGGCGAAGGTGCCCATAACTATACCTCTGGCATCTTCCACCTGACCACGCATGCCTATTTCAAGGCCCTGCTCTTCCTGGGAGCGGGTGCCGTTATTCACTCACTCAATGGCGAGCAAGGTATGCGCAAGATGGGCGGCCTTCGCAGCAAACTTCCAATCACCTTCTGGACCTTCTTGATTGCGACGTTGGCAATCAGTGGCATACCTCCCTTTGCGGGCTTCTGGAGTAAAGACGAAATCCTTGGTTCGCTGCTAGCCCAGGCTAACGTGACGGGAAACTTCTGGTTCTATGTCCTGTGGGGCATTGGACTCCTGACAGTAGGTCTTACTGCCTTTTACATGTTCCGACTTCTCTTCGGCATCTTCTTCGGCACCTATCATGGCTCAGTTCAAGTCACACGACAAGAAGACGATGAGGAAGATGAGACAGGTCATCACGCTGGCAGCGTTAGCTACTCCAATATCCATGAGCCTCCTCCAGTTATGACGATGCCTTTGATAGTATTAGCCGTACTCTCTGTGATCGGCGGCTTTGTCGGTTCGCTGGCAATCTTTGGTGCCCCAGGCTGGCATCCTCTCGCTGGATTTCTCTCACCTGTATTTGCAGCGGTTCACGGACCAGAATCATCGCTGACAGTGGAATGGATCTCGACAGGCTTGAGCGTTGCTCTAGGTCTGCTTGGTATCTTTGCTGCGTACAGGCTGTACGGACGGGGCTTCTTCTATAAAGAGAACAGGAGCCCACTCTATCAACTAGTTCTGCACAAATATTATGTCGACGAGGCTCTGACGACGCTGATCGTCAATCCAATACTCGCCTTCGGTCGTGCGGCAACGCGCTTCCTGGAAGGGGATACACTCGACGGTGGAAGCCGTGGCGTAGCTTTCCTGCTGCGTGGTACCAGTTCTGGCCTACGCCGACTACAAACGGGTTACATGCGTAACTACGCCCTGGCAATTCTGCTCGGCGTCGTCGTGATTGTCGTGTACTATGCAGTGAGGGGGTAGCGCCATGTTTCCATTTCTATCAGTTATCACCTTCCTCCCTTTGTTGGGAGGAATTGCCCTTTTACTCTTTCCAAAAAATCAGGTAAGTGCAATACGCTGGACGGCGTTAAGCGTAGCTGTAGTAAACCTGCTGCTCGCCCTGCTGCTGCTGCTGCTGTACTCGCAGTCGAACATTAGTGCAACGTTTAACGGCACCTTTCTATTTACCGAGAAACTGACATGGATTTCTGTGCTTGGCATCAACTATAGTCTCGGTGTCGATGGTATTAGCGTTCTGCTGGTCGTCCTTACTGCTCTTTTAACGCCTGTCTGCATTCTCTCCTCGTTCCCCATCGAGCGGAAGGTCAAGAACTACATGGCCTTCATGCTGTTGCTGGAGTGTGGCATCATCGGTGTCTTCCTGGCGACCAACCTCTTCCTGTTCTATATCTTCTGGGAATTGATGCTGATCCCCGCCTATTTCCTGGTGGGAAGCTGGGGTGGAGAGCGCCGCATCTATGCCGCCTTCAAATTTGTGCTGTATACCTCTGTCGGTAGCCTGCTCATGCTAGCTGGTGTGATCGCCATCGGTTACTATCACCAACAAGCGGCAGGCGGTGCCTACACGCTCGAACTGTCTTCATTGCTTACTACAAAGCTTGATAGCGGTGTGCAGTTCTGGCTTTTCCTGGCCTTCGCTGCGGCCTTTGCGGTCAAGGTTCCCTTTGTACCGTTTCATAGCTGGCTGCCCGATGCTTACAGCGAAGCACCTGCTCCCGTTACCGCTTTGCTCGCGGGTGCCATGTCAAAGACAGGAGCTTATGGTTTCCTACGCTTCTGCATCCCGCTCTTTCCGCAAGCCGCGCATACACTTGCACCACTTTTTAGTATACTGGCGGTCATTGCTATCCTGTATTGTGCGGTGCTGGCACTGGTACAAAACGATATGAAACGGCTGCTTGGATACTCTAGTATCAGTCACCTCGGCATTATTATGCTTGGTATGTTCGCTTTCAATACGCAAGGCGTCGAGGGGTCAGTACTGCAGATGGTCAATCATGGCATTACGACCGCCGCTCTCTTCCTCATCGTTGGTATAATAGAGCAGCGAACCGGGACACGCCGCATCAGCGACTTTGGTGGCATGGCGGTTCGTGTTCCTATACTGGCAACGGTGATGCTGATCGCCGCTCTCTCATCGCTTGGCTTGCCAGGACTCAACAGCTTCGCGGGCGAATTTCTCGCGTTACTAGGTGTCTTCCGTAGTAGTGTCGTCTTTGGAACTTTGGGAACAGCAGTTGTCGTACCCGCCGCGTGGTATCTCATCCGCTTCTTCCAGGGAGTGATGGAGGGATCACGCAACACGGAAGCCGCAGGGACGAGGCGCAGAACCTCTCTCGGCGATATCAATTTGCGTGAGTTCATATCGCTCGCTCCGCTGCTTGCTTTGATCTTTTACATCGGATTGCAGCCCTTGCCTTTTACTGCTATCCTTGAGCCATCGGTGATTAGTACGTTACAAAATCTTGGCAACGCGTTCGTAAGATAGAGGTCTACCATGACATTTACATATTCAGTTACCGCCGCCGATTGGGGGCGCATAGCACCAGAACTGGTCCTGGCGGGCATGACACTCATCATTATGCTCGTAGACCTCCTACTGCCGCAAACGGGACAGGGTACGAAGGACAAGAATAGCGGCCCTTCCAACTTCGCAGTCTTGCCGCTTGTAAGTATTCTCGGTATTTTAGGTGCATTCGCCGCAACCATAACGCTCTTTATAGTGGGGGATAACCAGCAGGCATTCAACAACATGATCGGCTCCGATCAGGGGTCACTCTATGGCTATCTCATCATCTTGAGTGCAAGCCTGCTTGGTATTCTGTTCTCCCCCGCCTATCTTAAGCGGTTGAACCTCGTTCACCAGGGCGAATATTACGCCCTGATGATGCTTGCCACTCTCGGCATGATGCTTCTCTCGGCTGCGACCAGCTTCTTGATCGTCTTCCTTGGCCTCGAAATGCTCTCGCTGGCCCTCTATATTCTATGCGGCTTCGTGGCCCGTCGTAAAAGTTCGCAAGAGGCGGGCATGAAATATTTTCTGCTCAGTTCCTTTGCTTCAGCCTTCCTACTTTACGGTATCGCTTTGATGTATGGTTCTACGGGAAGCACATCATTTGCAGGCATAAGGCGAGTCCTACCAGACCCAACTAGTATTGGGCGTGCATCTCTTTCTATAGCATCTCATCCGATGCTCTTGATTGCAATGGGGCTACTTGCGGTTGGCTTTGCTTTCAAAGTCTCGGCAATTCCTTTTCAGGCGTGGACACCTGATGTTTATGAGGGAGCACCTGCCCCTGTAACGGCATTCATGTCCGTGGGCACGAAAGCTGCTGCGATCATCGCCTTTGCTCGTGTGTTCGATGTTGTACTCCACGGTGTTTGGCTCGATTGGCTACCGATTGTTGAAGTGATTACCATCCTGACAATCGTCGGCGGCAATGTGCTGGCCCTCGTACAGACGAACGTCAAGCGGCTACTGGCATACTCTAGCATTGCCCATGCAGGCTACCTCTTGATCGGTATAGTCGCTGCATCTGCGATCTACAATCCTGGAACACCGCTGTCGCCGCCCGTCATCGGCCTTTCCGCTATTTTCTTCTACCTGCTCTGCTATACCTTCCTGAACATGGGTGCCTTCGGTATCACCTCCCTCCTGGAGCGACCTGATAACTCAGGCAACGATGTGAAGGACCTGCGCGGCCTGTGGTATCGACGACCCGTAGTGGCCGGTTTATTAGCATTCTTCATGCTAGGATTAGCTGGCTTCCCACCGATGGCGGGTTTCGCGGGCAAATACTACCTGTTCTATGCCGCATTGAATAGTGGACATCCCGAACTACTCATTATTGGTGTCCTGGCTAGCGTCCTGGGCATGTACTACTACCTGCGCGTGATCGCTGTGATGTTCATGGAAGGCGATAGCCCACTAGCTCAAGTGCTAGGGCTGGGAACTGTTCCCGCTACACCCGCTACACCCGCTACACCCGCTACACCTTCCGTTCCCGCGACTCCACGTATTCCCGCTGCACCCAGGATCGTTCCTGCGAAAGCTGGCAGGACAGGCAATACTGCTAGGCTAGCATCCGGTGGCACAGCAGTTGCGGTCAAGTCACCTGCATCGAGCCTGCCAAAGGCATCAACACTAGTCGAGCAACCTGTCGAGCGAGAGCAGATGGGTAATCTCAACTGGATGACATGGACCGGTATTGGCCTTGCCACAGTAGGCACCCTTGCAATGGGAACCGTGCTTCCGTTCTGGTTGGTCAACCTGGCGCAACAGGCGGCCTCTATGATGACGCGGTAAAGGAGACACACACCCATGACCACACCACACACTGCCCCATACGGCTCCTGGAAATCGCCCATCACGCCGAATCTCATCGTCTCCGAGTCGATCAAGCTTGGCATGATCGTGCTGGATGGACACGACACCTATTGGCTTGAGGGCCGACCATCTGAGGGCGGACGTAACGTGATTGTGCGCCGCACACCTGATGGCGCGACAACCGACATGACTCCCCCTCCATTCAATGCGCGTACTCGCGTACACGAATACGGTGGAGGTGACTATGTTGCAAGCAATGGCACGATCTACTTCTCGAACTTCGCTGACCAGCGTGTCTATCGCATTAACCCAGGTTCCTCTCCCGAACCTATCACGCCAGAGGGAAGCATGCGCTATGCGGATTACATCGTAGATGAGCGTCGAAACCGTCTCGTCTGTGTGCGCGAGGATCATACCGACACCAGCCGTGAAGCAGTGAATACACTGGTGAGTATTGCGCTTGATGGTAGCGACAATATAGAGGTACTGGTGTCCGGCAACGATTTCTATGCGTCACCGCGTCTCAGCCCTGATGGCGCGAGTCTGGCATGGCTCGCCTGGAATCACCCCGACATGCCGTGGGACGGAACTGAATTGTGGGACGGTGAATTGATTGACGGTCGTCTCGCAACCTCCAGGATCGTCGCTGGTGGTCCTCGCGAGTCCATCTTTCAGCCCGTATGGTCACCTGATGGTATCTTACACTTTGTCTCGGACCGCAGCGGATGGTGGAATATCTATCGCGTACAGAATGGGAAACAGGAGCCGCTTTGCCCGAAGAATGCCGAATTTGGTGTACCGCAGTGGGTCTTTGGTATGTCTACCTATAGCTTCGCGTCGCCCGAGCGTATTATTTGCACCTATGATGAAGATGGAACTGGATACCTGGCAAGCCTTGATACAGCAGCGGGAAAGCTTGAACCTTTTGAGACGCCTTATACTGCCATTGGGACAATACGAGTAGCTACTGACCGTGCTGTATTTCTCGCTGCGGCACCAGATAAGCCAAGATCACTTGTACAACTCGACCTCAGCACAGCTACTATCGAGGTGCTGCGCAGTTCTAGCAAGACGACATTAGATACCGCATACTTTTCGATGCCTGAGACCATTGAATTTCCGACAGAAAATGGAAAAACAGCTTTTGCTTTCTTCTATGCGCCGCGCAATCCCGACTACACCGCGCCTTCAGGTGAACTCCCACCTCTACTTGTGATGAGTCATGGCGGGCCCACATCTGCCACATCCAGTGCCTTCAATCTGGAGATTCAGTTCTGGACGAGTCGAGGCTTTGCCGTCCTCGACGTGAACTACGGCGGCAGCACAGGCTACGGGCGAGCCTATCGTGAGCGGCTCAATGGGCAATGGGGCATCGTCGATGTCGATGATTGCATCAACGGCGCGAAATATCTTGTCGAGCGTAGTCTGGTGGACGGGAACAGGCTGGCGATCACTGGTGGCAGCGCGGGCGGTTATACAACACTGTGCGCCCTCACCTTCCGTGACACCTTCAAGGCGGGTGCCAGCTACTACGGCATAGGTGATATCGAGGCTCTTCTAGCCGATGGGCACAAGTTCGAGTCACGCTACGACAGCACTCTCATCGGCCCCTATCCCGCGAGCCGCGAACTCTATCACCAGCGTTCACCCATCTACTACACCGACCAACTCTCTTCTCCCGTGATCTTCTTCCAGGGATCAGAGGACAAAGTCGTGACACCCAACCAGGCCGAAAGCATGGTAGCGGCATTACGAGCCAAGAAAGTCCCTGTCGCCTACATCCTGTTCGAGGGCGAAGGCCACGGCTTCCGCCGCGCCGAAAACATCAAACGCTCTCTGGAAGCGGAGCTATACTTCTACTCACGAGTGTTCGGCTTCGAGCTAACCGACAATGTTGAACCTGTAACGATAGAAAATATGTAACATTCACATACCCTAATGCTTATGGTATTATTGTAGGAATGTAGCATCCTTCTATGGTATGAAAGCAGGGCTAATTATGGCGATAACACGCGACGAAAATAAGATTATGGGAGTCACCCCCGCAGACCATGTGCCAGGACCGAAACAGGGCGACTGGACCTACAATCACTATGCCGCTCTGCCAGAAGATGGGCAACGCTACGAAATTATAGATGGAGCGTTGTATATGACACCTGCGCCTAATATCCCTCATCAGGAGATTGCTGGTGAGATTTTCTCCTATCTGCGAACATATATTAAATCTCCTGGTCTCGGACGGGTGTTTATGTCACCTGTTGACGTTGAGTTAGCAGCAGGTACTGTAGTACAGCCTGACGTGGTAGTCGTTCTGAACGCCAACATCGGAAAAATTACATACTCTCACATCGTTGGAGCACCTGATCTGGTTGTTGAGATTGCCTCGCCAGGTACCTCGACCTACGATCGGCATAAGAAGTATGATGCTTATGCTCGTGCTGGAGTGTCAGAATATTGGATTGTAGACCCTATAGCATACACCGTCGAGGTATTGTCTTTAGATGGTGCCTCATATGAACTCGTAGGTATCTTTAAAGGACAAGAGACACTCTTGTCAAAAATAGTGCCACAAATTGCAGAAGTGCCTGTAAAGCAATTCTTTGCTTAAACTATCGCAACTGTTCATTCAATTCAAATCGGTAGAAGCATGGCGCACGATCCCAAACAAACCATCATAGACTTTCTAAGTACTCCTCTTGCAGAACCAAATAGTCCATTTGTTGTAGAGAGCGCTGCGAAGCCGAGGAAGGGCATACTGCGTACAAGCGGTGGATTAGGCGCGATTGCGTCAACAATTCATTTCCTCAAAGAGCGTACGCTTCCTCGCCATCAAGCGCATATCGTTGCCTTCGAGGATACAATGGGGCAAATATGGGAGTTTACCTGTTTCATTGTGCAAGAGAAGCAGGATGACTGGGTGTTCAAAGGCGGCGGCGGTGGCTCTGCTCAGCGTACTGATGGACATAGACAACCCAGGGCAAACCTTGCGGGTGGTTGGGGGGCTGAAGGTGGTTTCTACGCTGGCGGTCCCGTCAGCGATAATGGCCTCAATGTCGTGCGTGTAAACCTTGTCACCGGCAACGGACTGGTATTTGAAGACACCGTAGAAGATGGCCGCGTGCTGTTCGTGACCGACAAAAACGTACTTGGACCAGTACGCGCGCAACTATATAATAGCTCTGGTAAGTTGGTCAGTAGTCATACCACGTTTAATATCTGAGGCTTGTAGGGGCCTAATTCATTACGCCCTCGTTGCCGATCACAGACCAAACGAGGGCGTAATGAATTAGCCCCTACAGACCTTCTTACCCCGCTCCACACCGTCCATCTATCCTGCTCGACGATCTCTTGTCCCTCGTGCTGCTTTAATTCTTTTCTCATATCATCTACTAATTCGTGAAGTTCCGCATCCGTCAACCCGTGCAAGATCGAACGTCCTGTACATGCTAACAGGTCCCCTGCCAATTCATCAACGCCTTTATATACCTGCCTTGTCTCCCACAATTTACGCTCCTCTACGCTCTGAAACCCAACTTGATGTAACATGGCTGTCACAACGGGACTTTCGTGCCTGCGTGCGATGTCTTTCTCGATGAGCTTGGGAAAGCGCGAGACGATGTAGCGCCGTACATGCGTCTCACTTCCTGGCAACAGGCAGTCTTCGGGTGCGCGGTTTTGCACGATTAGAACGCCGCCTGGTTTGAGCAGGCGCAATGCCTCCGCGAAACATGCTGCTAAATCTTCTTGCTTGAAATGGTGAATAAGTGCTCGCTCCAATACGACATCATATCGCTCGCTCTGTAACTCTGTATTCATAGCATCGCCAACGGCAAAAGATATGTTTTGTAAGCCTCGAAACTGCTCTTGCGCAGCCTGTACAGTCTCTTGCGAAAAATCAATGCCCGTGACATGCGCGGCTCCCATCTCCACAAGGGCAAGCGTGTAGATGCCACCACCGCAGCCCACATCTATAACCTCTTTGCCACGAACATCAACTATTTCTTGTATGAGCGATTTCCAGGTAGCGTCGGCCTCTCGCATCGCGTAAGAAAAACGGTTCTGTTTTGCGTGAAAGTCGATAGGCATGGTGATACCCTTCTCTTTTACCTTGCAATACTTTTTACTATATTCTATCATTGACGGGGTAGTGAAACCTGTGGAGGTGCAGCCAACGTTACAACTATAGCCGTTATATGGGCTGGCGAGAGTATGTAACACATAGCAGCAACTAGGAGCGTCTGTTACGTTCAAAAAAGAGAAGAGAGGTTCTTTAACATGAATCCAGATACACTACTACGTGAACAATTGCGAACATTACTGCTCGGTGGCAATGCCCACATGACGTTCGATGAAGCGATTGCAGACTTTCCCCGTGAACGTATGAACACGAAGCCTCCACATGTTACCTATACACCATGGCATCTACTTGAACACCTACGCATTGCTCAATGGGATATTCTTGAATTTATCAGAAATCCAAAGCATCTCTCACCCCCTTGGCCTGAAGGCTATTGGCCTGCACAAAACGCACAAGCCGATGAAGCAGCATGGGCAAAGACAATAGCATCCTTTCGAGCGGACCAGCGCGCATTGAGTGAAATAGTTACAGATTCCTCAATCAATTTGTCTACACCAATTCCACATGGAAACGGTCAAACTATTCTTCGAGAGATACTTGTTGTAGCTGATCATAATGCGTATCATATCGGTGAGTTTGCTGTTCTTCGACAGGTGATGCAGACCTGGGGAGACCATGAGCATTGATGACCCAGTTCGGAGCTTGATGAGACAACGAACACGAGGGAAAACGACACATGGTGTATCTAGCTTCACCAGATACACCATGTGTCGTTTTCCCTCGTGTTTAGAATAGGTACTCAGAAGGGATACTACATCATGCCGCCCATTCCGCCCATGCCACCCATTCCCGCGGGCATTGCCGGAGCGGCATTGGCCTCTTCAGGAGAATCAGTGATGAGGGTGTCGGTGGTGAGAACCATTCCGGCAATGCTGGCTGCGTTCTGCAAGGCGGAACGTGTGACCTTTGCAGGATCAACGATACCGGCCTGGAACATGTCAACATAGTCACCCTTCAAAACGTCGAATCCTGTACCCTGTGAGCTGTTGCGAACCTGAGCAACAACTACTGCTCCGTCACGTCCAGCGTTCATGGCAATCTGGCGCAGTGGCTCCTCTAGCGCACGGCGCAGGATGTTGACACCCGTTGCCTCTTCGCCAGGAGCAACCTGAACCTTGTCAAGGGCTGGAATTGCTGCGACCAGTACAGCACCACCACCGGGGACGATGCCCTCTTCGATGGCGGCGCGAGTGGCAGAGAGCGCATCCTCTACACGATGCTTCTTCTCTTTCATCTCGACCTCGGTCGCTGCTCCAACCTTAATGACACCAACGCCACCTGCGAGCTTCGCCAGCCGCTCCTGGAGCTTCTCGCGGTCGTAGTCACTGGTGGTCTCGTTAATCAAGGCGCGAATCTGGCGGACACGGCCCTGAATATCCTGCTCTGAGCCTGCGCCCTCAACAATGGTTGTGTTGTCCTTGTTGGCGCTGACAGTGCGGGCCTGACCAAGATCCTGTAGGGCTGCGTTCTCAAGCTTCAGACCCTTCTTCTCGGTGATGACGGTGGCCCCGGTCAGAACGGCGATATCTTCCAGCATGGCCTCGCGGCGATCACCAAAGCCAGGGGCCTTGACTGCGAGTACGTTGAAAGCTCCACGCAGCTTGTTGACCACGAGGGTCGCCAGTGCCTCACCATCTACGTCCTCGGCAATAATAACGAAGTTCTTGTTTCCGGCCTGAAGAACACGCTCAAGGATTGGCAGAATGTCCGCTACAGCGCTGATCTTCTTATCTGTGATAAGGATGTAGGGATTTGACAGTTCGGTTTCAGTGTTTTCCTGGTTTGTCGCCATGTAGGGCGAGATAAAACCACGATCAAACTGCATGCCCTCGGTGTACTCTTTCTCCATCTCGATGCCACGGCCCTCTTCGACCGTGATGACGCCATCCTTGCCGACCTTCTCCATGACCTCGGCGATCAGGTCTCCGATTTCGGAGTCAGCGGCTGAGATAGAGGCAACCTGCGCGATCTGTTCACGGGTCTCAACTGGCTTGCTCATGGACTTGATCTCTTCCATGACAGCCTCGACACCTGCCTCAAGACCACGACGCAGAATCATCGGGTTTGCACCTGCTGCCAGGTTCCTCAAGCCCTCTGTGACGATGGCCTGGGCCAGAACCGTCGCGGTTGTGGTGCCGTCACCTGCAACGTCATTGGTCTTGGTTGCAACCTCTTTCAAAAGCTGTGCGCCCATGTTCTCAAATGGATCAGGCAGATCAATGTCGCGTGCGATGGTCACGCCATCATTGGTAATTGTTGGCGCACCGAACTTCTTGTCCAGTACGACGTTTCGGCCTTTAGGACCAAGTGTGACCTTGACCGCCTCGGCCAGCGAGTCAATACCCTTCTTGAGAGAATGACGCGCCTCATCATTAAACTGTAATCGCTTTGCCACGATATATACTCCTAATATATGTTATCTGCTATCGGTATACGGGGCATAATTCGTTATGCCCCTACGGGTGAATGAATTGTTCTATGGCCCTGAGGCATAGCGTATGAGCCGCCGTGCCGCTGGGCGCAATCAATTGCGCCCCTACTCGATGATGCCCATAACGTCGCTCTCGCGGAGAATCAGATACTCTTCTCCGTCGATCTTGACCTCGGTGCCTGCGTATTTCGCGAAAAGAACCTTTTGTCCTGGCTGAACCTCAAGCGTACTACGCTTGCCATTGTCGAGAACCTTGCCGGGACCTGCTGCCAGTACCTCGCCCTCCTGGGGCTTCTCTTTGGCGGTATCCGGTAGGACGAGGCCGCTTTTGGTCGTGGCCTCACGCACAGTAGCCTTCACAATCAGGCGATCACCTAGTGGTCGGAGCTTCACGCTGCTCGCTGTTGACATACTTCAATCCTCCCTGTCTATCATGTATTTCAAGAAGGTAGACAGAACTTTTTGCAAATATTTAGCACTCTTCCGAAGAGAGTGCGAACCTGCTATATAATACAACATTACGTGTGCGTGTGCAAGGGGATTGAGCGGCAAGATTTCCGTTATTTTATTACATTTGATAGAAGAGAGAGACACGGTCCTTTGGAGCGTAGTATGCATAGGCACATAAGTATTTTCTTTAGAAGCTGATGAATAGGAGGTTTGTATTCCTTTCATTGGAATACATAAACGCTTCAGAAAAGAGTGGTGCTCTGGTGCGCTATCAACATATCCGTGATGGCCTATATGCTGTAATAGGGTTAGTCGTGCTGCTTTTTTCCTCATTGCTGACAGGTTGCAGTACCTCCGCTCCTCCCTCTTCCAATCACACATCATCTAGAGCAACTCAATCTGCACAATACTCTGGCCCAATCAACCATCCCGTTTCTACAACAGGTTGTGGGCGCGCTTTGTCGTTTGCGTCAGGCACCAGTACCACCGTGACCATTCCCTCAAATCCCGCAGTGTCTCGCGGGAGCCACACGCGTACATACATGGTGCATATGCCAGCTTCATATGATATGAGTCGTTCTTACGCTGTCGTTCTCAGCTTTCATGGCTATGGTGGCAATGCTGCTGGCATGGACCATTCCAGTGGCTTCTCGCAACTCGCCGATCAGCAGGGCTTTATTGCGGTCTATCCACAGGGTTTGCTTGATGGAGATGGCGGCAAGCCGTTCTGGGCCAGTGTTGGCCCTATTGATGATGGCATCGACGATGCGCTTTTCGTGAGCGATGTGCTGAACGAACTCCAAAAGGATTTTTGCATTGATGCTCATCGTATCTATGCAACTGGTTTCTCAAATGGTGGAGGCATGACAGGTTTCCTGGCGTGTCGGCTTGCGGGACGCATCGCTGCATTTGCTCCTATCTCCGGCAACTTCTACGCCCTTCCTGGTGGCTGTCATCCAGGACGACCTGTACCGATTCTCGATTTCCACGGCACTGCTGATGGTACATTGCCATACATGGGCATATCCGTCAGCAAGAATCCTGCCTGGCCCTTACCTCCGATTCCACAATGGCTTCAAGAATGGGCCACCCGCGACGGTTGTACTCACGGTCCTGCAATCTTCTTGCGCCAGTCTAATGTGACTGGTGAACAGTGGAGTGGTTGCCAGGAAAATGCAGCTGTCGTCCACTACCGTATCGAAGGTGGTGGGCATACTGGACCTCCATTTATAGATGGTCAGTCAAGTGCTGCAATAATGTGGCAATTTTTTAAGGCGCATCCATTATCAGAGGTATAGCAGCAGGGCGACCACAAGGGATCGCCCCTACTATACAGACCCACCTTCGGTGGTGAGCCCTGTGTTCACTGCCATTTAAGGCGTCATCTCAATCAGGCTATCCCCGCCGCTACCATGTTTACGGTTTCTATTTGACGATGATCGGGTTCACAGGAGCACCCGTCGCGTTTCTAAACTTGATGGGTGCGGCCGCGTAAAGGAACGTATACTGCTTGTCCTCGGCACATGACTGACCCAGTTCTTCCAGGTCGCAGATTTCGTTGAGCGTGACACCAAGATTGCGCATCAGGGCGGCGTGCAAAGGAAGTGCGATACCGGTCGCTTTGTTGGTCGTGGTCTCGTTGGCGATGGTATCGGTGCAGAGTGCCGGAATCTCCATGTCATGGAACCACTCGACCAACTCCTTGCTGTAGCTGATACCTGGCTCACTGAAGCCTTCGTAGAACTTGGCGGGACCATCTTTGAAGAAGCGGCTCAAGAAGCCAGTCCTGATGATGAGAATATCATGCTTCTCGATGGAGGTGCCTTGCTTCTGCGCGGTTTCGATCAGTTCAGAGAGAGGAATCTCCTCGCCCTTGTCCAGTGCATCGACGCCACGAGCGCGTGCGACATCGACAAATATACCACGTCCGACAACACCTCGCTGAGCGATGGGGTAGACGCTGGCCTTTGCCATACCCCCAGTTGTAGTCATGGCATCGTAGCCATTCCAAATTTTGTCATCGTACCAGGTATGACCAAGCGCATCAAACTGTGTTGTGCCTTGAAGAAACATTGTGACGTAGTCGTCGGCGTACTCGATTCCTCCGGGGAAATTAGGACCTTTCCCAGCCGCGAAATGGCTCTTGTCGATCACCATCAAGCGCTGAGCACCTGTGCGTCCAGGCCAGACAGGATCGCCTCCAGGGTTGCCAATAGCCATGCCAATAGTGATGACTTTGCCCTGCTTGATGCTTTGCACGCCGCGCAGAACCTCCTGAGACGTTAAGAAATTGAGGGCACCTACCTCGTCATCGGGCCCCCAGCGTCCCCAGTTCGTAGGTGCATCGGCGAGCAGATCATGGAGTGTCGTCTGTTTGGTGCTTGATTCATCGGCCATCGAAAAATTCTCCTTTTCCAACCAAAAATACATGTACGTACAGTAGGAACTTGCACAGTTGTCAGAAGAGAAGGACGAATTTGGAACGCACTACCAGAATACGCACTTACGTATACAAAGCTCGCATACGCTACAACTGTTTGATGCAGAGTATTTGAGCAACTCATAATATATATACCACAGGAAGGTAACCCTCGCCAAAATTGACACTAACAGAACCACATGATACATTACATGTAATGTAGCAATTATCTCCCGCTCGTGTTATATGTACACCGGACGACCCTTACATGGAGTCTGTCGTCCCTATAGATGGTCGCCCAATGATGGGCAATCCCGGCTGGAGGCGAACCTTGAATATTTTGCGCGCTGCCGTTGGCGATAGCCTTACTCCGCTTGCCAAGCCACCGATTGCGCAGGAACAACTGCGGCGCTATGCCAATGCGTCGGGCGACTACAACCCCATTCATCTTGACGAAGAGGCCGCGCATCGTGTTGGCTTGGACAGCGTCATCGCGCACGGGATGCTCAGTATGGCATTCCTCGGTCAATTCGTCACACAGCAACTCGCAGACATACCAGACGCGTACCTTGCGCACTATCAGGTGCGCTTCATCAGCATGGTGCGCCTCGGCGACTCGCTCACCTGTTATGGACATGTGAAAGAGCGCATCCCCTCTAGTGATGGACGAGAAACTATTAGCATTGATTGCTGGGCGCAAAACCAGAAAGGCAATAAAGTCACCACAGGTGAAGCTGTCATATCCTTGCCGAGCTTCTGAAGTGGTACAGTCCAGGGTGACCACAAGGGATCACCCTGCCTATCTATACACGAATAGTTGTGAGCAGTAGCGGATAGAGTAGGGGCGATCCCTTGTGGTCGCCCTGGCTGTCTGGATAGAGTAGGGGCGATCCCTTGTGGTTGCCCTGCCGCCCGATAGTAGTAGGAGACTTACCCATGATTGGAGAGCAGCACGCACGACAGCGTATGACGGACCAGGACTTGCGCGTTCTGTATGACCTCGCTATCTACAATTGTACCCGTTTTGGTCCCTACACTCAGCTCGTCTACGAGGATCAACACAACATCCGTGAGTATACTAACATCGAGGTGGCGAAGGAAGCGACACAGCTGGCGTCTGGTCTGCGTTCGCTAGGAATACAACAGGGTGACCGCGTCATCGTGATGCTGCCCAACCGTCCCGAAGTGGTGATCAGCTACCAGGCGATTGCACGTGCGGGGGCCATCATCATACCCGTGTTGCCGCTGCTCAAAGGGTCGGAGGTTCACTATATCGCCGAGAACTCCGGTGCGAAAGCGATCCTCACCAGCGCTTTACTTTTGCCCCTTTTGCAAGGAGTACTTGTCAATCTGCCAGAGATGCGCTATATCATTTCGACCGATATAGCAGAAGATGTACAAGCGCCTCCTCCAGATGCGCAATCGGATGGTGCTCCTCAATTGGTTCCCTTCACTAGTGTTGTGGCAAGGGGAGCAAGTAAGGCAAATCAGTATATGACCGATCTGGATAGCATTGCGCTCTCATCCGACGATACTGCTGCTATCCTCTATACCTCCGGTACTACGGGCCGTCCTAAAGGGGTTATGCTGAGCCACCGCAACCTCGTTTCTAATGCGCTGAGTGGACGTGGAGCAGAATACGAGAAGCGCAATGAAGAGACGCAACTTGCTATTCTGCCATTAGCCCACGCTTACGGTATCATCTCCTCAAATGTTGCCTATTTAACAGGTGTGCGTCTGGTGATGCATCCACGCTTCGATACTAACGCAGTTCTCTCCGCTATTGAGCGCTATCACATCAGTGGGTTCGCGGGTGTCCCTGCAATGTTCGTTGCTTTGCTCTACACACCTGATGTCGACAAATATGACACAAGCAGCTTGCAGTTTTGTGTGAGCGGCTCAGCTCCACTACCAGTAAATGTCTTACAGGGTTTTGAGCAGAAATTTCACTGCAAGATACGTGAGGGGTACGGACTTTCCGAGGGCAGTGCCGCCCTTTCAGGACATGGAGCGGATATGCCGTTAAAGCCTGGTTCCGTTGGTGTGCCGATAGCGAACGTTGAGGTACGCATCGTCGATGAAAACGATAACCCTGTACCTACGGGCGAGGTGGGTGAGGTGATCGCACGTGGTCCTAACGTTATGAAGGGCTACTATAATATGCCCAAGGAGACCGAGGAGGCCCTGCGCAACGGCTGGTTGCACACAGGTGATATGGGTCGCTTTGATGAAGACGGATATTTGTACATCGTAGAACGGAAAAAGGATCTCATCATTCGTGGCGGCTTCAACGTGTATCCCCGCGACATAGAAGAGGTTCTCACAACGCATCCGGCGGTGATCGAGTCTGCGGTAGTCGGTGTCCCCTCCGAACGCATGGGCGAAGAGGTCAAAGCCTTTGTCATCACCCGTACCCCTGTGGATGCCGAAACCCTCATGACCTACTGTCGCGAGAGGCTGGCGAACTACAAGACACCAGGTCAGATCGAGTTTGTAAACATACTTCCCCGCAACGCTATTGGTAAGATAGACAAGAAGGAGCTAAGAAAACGCCATGTCCATTGAGATGCCTATAGAAAACGCGTCATTGACGCAGCTACAGCAGACTCCCATTGACAACGTAATGAACATTATCGATGAGGGCCTTGTCCACCTGCCCTCGTATCGAGAGTTGTATTACCGTTGGGAGCGTCAGCAGTGGCAAGCGCAGGATATCAACTTCGCACCCGACCGTGAGCAATGGCAGGCGATGCCACGAGAAGAGCAGAACGCGCGTCTAGGTGGCCTCTCCGCCTTCTTCAAAGGCGAGGAGTGCGTCACCAATACACTTGCCCCTTTCATCACAGCCATGCCTGATGACGAGATGCGCGTGTTTTTGACGACTCAACTGGTCGATGAGGCGCGCCACACAGTCTTCTTCTCGCGTTTCTTCAGTGATGCTCTCGGCATCAACTATGGACGCCTGGAAGAGACACTCGCCATCGTAAGCCAGAGCATGAATGACAAACTGCATTATATCCTGGTTGAGGCGCTAGACGATGTGTCTGATCGCATCCGTCAGGAGCCGAGCAAGTTGCCGCATCTGATCGAGGGTATTACGCTCTACCATGTCATCATCGAAGGCACAATGGCCTTGGCAGGTCAACGCAATATCCTGGAAGTATACCGAGAGATGAATCTCTTTCCGGCCTTCCGTGGCGGCTTCACTGCTGTGGCGCGTGACGAGTCACGCCACGTCGTCTTCGGCGTCAAGTTCTTGCGTGACATGATTCAGCGTGACTCCGCCAACGCCAAATTTGTACACGACACCGTTGCAAGGCTTGCTCCGATTGCGCTTGAAGCCATTTCGCCCCCTTCTGAGCAGGTACCACAAATTCTGGCAATGGGAGGTGATCCCTGGCAAGGACCACGCTATGCCCAGGAGTCGCTCAAAAAGAAACTGAAGGTGATCGGCCTGAGCATGGAGGTACCGAGCGTACCAGCACTGCCAGCACAAGGATAATATAACACGGATGAGAGAATACCCAAACGGGCATTTGGGTATTCTCTCATCCGTGTTATATTATGAGTACGTCTAGAATGTGAAGGAGCTATCCTATGATATCAGCCGTTGTATTGCTCAACGTACAGCGTGGCGAGGTCAACCAGACGGCACAGCGCCTCTTAGAGATCGAAGGAGTTTCAGAGGTTTATTCCGTCACGGGCGACTACGATCTCGTCGCTCTTCTGCGTCTTCAACACTATGAAGACCTCGCCGATGTCGTCACCACCCACATGGTAAAGATACCCGCTATTCTCAAGACCAATACATTGATGGCCTTTCAATGCTACTCAAAGGCGGATTTGCAGCAGGCATGGGATATTGGCGTGGAATGATAATACGTAACATTGTTTTTGTCTTCTCTCAGCGCGGAAGGAAGGTTTCATTATGGGCTTGATACACGGTGGATGGCTCGTTGCCAGGCTGTTAAAACGCGAGGGGGTAGAGGTCGTCTTTACTCTGAGCGGTGGGCATATCGCGGGTATTTATGATGGGTGTTTACGTGAAGGTATTCGAGTCGTGGATACGCGGCACGAACAGGCTGCGGTCCATGCGGCAGAGGGATGGGCAAAAACAACGCGCAAACCAGGTGTTGCGCTGCTCACAGCTGGCCCTGGCGTTACCGATGGCGTGACAGGAGTCGCCAATGCCTATCTCGCGGGTAGCCCCATCCTCGTTATTGGTGGTGCCGCACCGCTAGGATTTTGGGATCGTGGCGCTCTACAAGAGATGGGGCAGATCGACCTGCTGCGCCCAATCACCAAGTGGGCGCGAACCGTACATGAGACATCGCGACTCGGAGAGTATGTAGCGATGGCTTTCCGTCAGATGTTGAGCGGCAAGCCCGGACCAACCTTTCTCGAAATGCCGATGGATGTGCTCAACAACTTCGCCGATACCGACACGCTCTTCGATCCAGGAGACCCCGTGAACTATCGCGCAGGAGGTCGCACTGCCCCTGATCCTGAGGCGATTGTACAGGCCGCAGCTATTCTCGAAAAGTCGCACCGTCCCGTGATTATGGCGGGAACTGCTGTCTGGTGGTGTGATGCCGCAGAACCCCTGAGACAACTCGCGGAGCGCATTCAGGCACCCGTTTTCCTCAATGGGGCCGGACGCGGTTGTCTACCGCCGTCACATCCTCTGTTCTTCACGGCCTCAAGGCGCAAAGCCCTGGAGGGTGCCGATACTATTCTGGCGGTCGGCACGCGTATGGACTTCCGCCTCAATCATGGTCAACCACCGCTCATTCCAGCCGAGGCCAAGCTATTGTGGTTCGATCTCGCAGGCGAGGATATTGGCGTCAACCGAGGAGCCGCAGTTGGTCTTGTTGGCGATGTGGGCTTAAGCATGCGTCAGTTAACCGAGGCTACTAGGCCACCCGACACTCACGAATGGTTAGAGCATATTCGTAGCGAGGAGCGGCGTGGACTAGAGCGGGATGTCGCAACGCTCGACTCGAATGCCGTTCCCATTCACCCAATGCGTTTCTGCCGCGAGATACGTGACTTCATCGACGAGGATACAACGGTCGTTGCAGATGGCGGCGATATTGTGAGCTACGGTGCAAAGGTCATCAACGTCGCCAAACCTGGCTACTGGCTCGATGCTGGTCCCATGGGCTGTCTTGGCACAGGAACTGGCTTCGCAATGGCGGCCCAACTCGCACGCCCTGGCAAGAAGGTTCTCATCTTGAATGGTGACGGTGCCTTCGGACTCAACGGTATGGAGTTCGAGAGCATGGTACGCCAGAAGCTACCTATCGTGTCGATCATCGGCAACGACGGCGCGTGGGGCCAGATCAAACATCCTCAAAAAGCGATTATTGGGCATGCAACGGCAGCGGAACTCTCGCCCGGAATACGCTACGACAAGATGGTCGAGGCCCTCGGCGGCTATGGTGAACTGGTTGAGCGACCAGAGGATATTCACCCCGCGCTTGAGAGAGCGTTTGCATCTGGTCTACCCGCATGCGTCAATGTGCTGATTGATCCTGATAAGCCATATGGAAGATCGACAAACGTAGCAGTGTAGTGAAGCAGGAGAAGACGCACAATCGTCTTGAGGCGACCTGTCGCCTCAAGACGATTGTGCGTCTTCTCCTGCTTTCAGATGCTACAATGTCTCTGGTAGACATTTAGAACATAGCATCGGAAGGACTGATTTCATTCATGACACAACTTTACTTAATTCGGCATGGAGAGGCGACCACACAAATGGGAGTGTCTCTGCATGACTATGGCTTAACACCTATCGGAGTTCGACAGGCTGAGCGATTACGGAATCGTTTGGCGGCAACAGGCGAGATTGTCCCCGACGTATTTATTGCCAGTACGCTTCCTCGCGCTCGTCAGACAGCAGAAATCATCGCTCCCGCAATTAAGACACCCATCATCTTTGATGATGAGGTGCAAGAACTTCACCCAGGCGAGGCTGAAAATATGGCTGTCGCCGAGTTTCGTGAGAAGTTTGGTGGTTATAACATGGACAAGGACCCATTTCATCCTGCATCACCAGGAGGAGAGACCTGGGGACAGTTCGTGCTGCGCGCGGGAACGGCGCTTCATCGCATCACCACAGAATACGAGGGCAAAACTATTTTGATTGTCTGTCACGGAGGTATCATTGATGTGTCTTTCATCTATTTCTTTGGCTTGGAGACGTTGACGCTGCCGCAGACGCGTTTCGATACTCGCAATACCTCAATCAACTACTGGCGTAAAGGAACTCTTGAGGGCAACACTTCATCGACGCGCTGGCGGCTCGTGCGCTATAACGACGACATGCATGTACGCGGCCTCGAAGAGTCTGTAGATATCCCCTGGGAAGAGCTACCCGTACCGCCATACAAGAAGTGGGCGGACGCGGAACGGCAACCTGCGCAGGTACCATCGGAACAATAATATGAGTATGTGCCTTTGAAGTGAGAAAGGAGTTGTATATGGTAGACAAACCAGAAGCAGCAACCAGGATGAGAGGGCTGAAGGTCATCGGTGCTGGCTTCGGACGAACAGGGACGATGTCGCTGAAGGCAGCCCTTGAAGGACTCGGCTTCGGCCCTTGTTACCATATGACCGAGCTGTTTGACAGACCTGAAGACATCACACGGTGGGAGGCTGCTGCCCAAGGAGAGACTATTGACTGGCACAATCTTTTTGCGGGGTATCAAGCGACCGTTGATTGGCCTGGATGTAGCTTCTACGAAGAACTCATGAACGCCTATCCCGACGCCAAGGTGCTGCTGACCATACGCGACCCGGAGAGTTGGTACGAGAGTGTGAATAGCACCATCTATGCAATTTCTCGCAGAGCCTCTCGCATTCCCTTTGCATCCCTGTTCTTCTTACTGCTGGGGGCGAAGGCCCCCGGTAGGTTCCGTGTTGGACATATGACCAAAACCCTCATCTGGGAAGGCACGTTCGGCGGCTCCTTTGAGGACAGACAGCATGCCATTACTGTCTTCAACCAGCATATTGAACACGTCAAGAAGCACGTCCCGTCCGACAGGCTTCTGGTCTATGAAGTGAAAGAGGGTTGGGAACCGCTGTGTCGCTTTCTTGGGGTCGAGATACCCCCGGACAAACCATTCCCACGCCTCAACGAACGATCTGATTTTGTTGGTAACAGATTTTGGCAGCAGGATCTAAGACGGCTGGTTCGCGTCCCGATCGCAGCGGGGGCCGTACTGGTTATCCTGCTGGTCCTGCGGCGTCTGTTGAAGCAAAAAGTATCGTAGTAAGAGCCGAGCTAAATATGGATGTGGGACATGGGCGACCATGTCCGTACCATATTATCACTCGCGGACGCGATGTATTGACCGTCGGGCGACCATGCGACGGTACGTACCCACTCACTATGCTCTGTATAAACCACCATCTGCTCTCCCTTGAAAGCATTCCACACTTGCACGGTGGTATCGTCGCTTCCAGACACAATTTGCATGCTGTCGGGTGACCAGGACAACGCCTTTACCGCACGCTTATGACCACGATAAATGCAAATAGCTTCTGTGTTGCTGCTGTTCCACACCTGCACCGTCTCATTTTGCCCGCCTGAAGCTATATATTGACCATCGGGCGAATACATGACAACGTATACCGGACCATCATGTCCACGATACGTTAGAATGTTACTTCCGCTCATAGCATCCCATATTTTGACCGTACCATCAAAGCTGCTGGATGCGACTTGTGACCCTTTAGGAGACCAGGAGACGGTAAAAACTCTATACTGGTCTTTATGGGTATGCACAAGTTTTCCTGTAAAGGCATCCCATACCTGTATGGTGCTATCACCATAGTCGCCACCAGAGGCGATGAAGCGACCATCGGGTGACCACGCTGTGCTGCGTACAAAGCGTATATGTCCATCGTAGATCACGAGGTTTTTGCCTGTAGCTGCATTCCATATGTGGACCTTGCCACCTGTATCTCCTGATGCGAGGTATTTTCCATCAGGCGACCATGCGACGGATAGTACGTAATCGCTGTGATCGTGATAGATATGGCTAGATGTGTTTGTGAAGGGACTCCATACCTGTACTGTCCTGTCACGCCCAGCGGAGGCGATAGTGCGGCTGTCGGGCGACCATGCAACGGCGAAGACGTTATCGGTATGGCCCTTATAGATCATGGCTAGTGTTCTCGCGGTCCCTCGGTCACGAGGTTGATCGCGTGTGGAAGAACGGGGAGCACGTATTCCAGGCATTCTTTGACAGCTTTGGGGCTACCAGGGAGGTTAATAATCAGGGTGCGGCCACACACGCCCGCGACTCCACGCGAGAGCATCGCGGTACGTGTGTATTGCAGGCTAATGGCGCGTAGTGCCTCGGCGATACCGGGGGCGTCGCGTTCTATGACCATCTTTGTGGCCTCTGGCGTCACGTCACGCGGCGCAAGCCCAGTCCCGCCAGTGGTGAGAATGAGGTTGAGATGCTTATCGTCGCACCACTCGCGCAGCATGGCCGTAATCTGATCGGTCTCATCGGGAATGATGGCATTCGCGCTTATAGCGGCATCCGGCAATTGTGCAACCATCACGCGGATGTTTTCGCCGCTGGCATCCTGTCGCTCGCCTTTTGATGCGCCGTCGCTGATTGTTAATACTCCGATGGTAATCATGATTGTTGTCCTAATGCTATGAATGGGGTACGGGCGCGCTAAATCGGGCCGCTACGCCATAAATGGCAGGGTACGGGCGCGCTAAATCGCTTTTAGCTTCGTGGTGCCAGTTCGCGCATGAGTGCACCGATCTGGCGACGGGAGCCGAAGACCCAGACGGTGTACTCGTCGGGCAGGTCCTCTACCTCGACGGTGCATGCCATCTCACTGGCAAGTTTGCGAGCGATATCAAGGAACTGTCCTCGCTCAGCCTCGTCACGGCTCTGTGTACTGAGGGCCAATCGTCCTAAACGCTCTTCAGGACTTAAGACTGCGTTAATCACCTCATTCAGTTGTTCATAGCCGAAGATGACCTGTAACGGGGGCAACTCTTGTGGCTTTATAGCGGGAAGAGTTTTCTTGCCACCTCTCGTCTCGTCTTGCTCCTGCTGTCCCTCCGCCATGTCAACATAGACGGAGCGCAACTTCTCTAGCACAAGCATGCGAGCCTCTTCAGGAGCATCCGAGCGCGGATGCACATAGGCCAGCAGGTTGTGCTCTGGATCAGAGTAGATAAAGGGACTGGAAACAGCGGCACGACGCCCACAATTGGGGCAGGTCGAAACATTTAGTGAGCCGGACAGGATGACATATCGCAATTGCGGGTCTTGCCCAACATTGACATATTCATGTATCGAACCGGTAAACACCTCTCCACAAGGACAGGTAAACGTGTGTGTTGTCGAACGAGACATAATACTTTTTTCTTTTGATGCTTTCTAGGAAAATCTTATGGTGAGTACCATAAGCCAAGTATAACACATAATGATGAAAAGGTGAGATTGCTTGGAGGAGCCAGGCAATCTCACTTATCTTCTCCTGCTCTTACTCTGCGATTTCGTGGAATACGAGAAATTGCCCCCCTGCTTCCTGATAAAGGCTTCAAAGTGGGCGTAGAACTCACTGCGGTCCTGCATCGTAATCACCGATACAGCATCGGCTGTTTCTATCGCGTAAGGATAGCCGTTGCCAGCGATGACCTCGGCACGCACCGCATCCAGGACTGGCTCAAGTACACCGTCGTCGAGCATCCAACGTGGGAACTCCAGGCGTGAGGGAGGTTGTTGGGAGGTTGTTTGCAGGTAGCAGAAGGCAACGCTATCGCGATACTCACCATAGCTTTGCAGGATATCGCCGCGTGCACAAATCATTGCTGGTGTGCGATCTCCCCATTGTAAACGCCCTTGCCAAAGCAGAGCATCATGAATCTTCTTGGTGTCGCGCAGCACAGGTTGGCTCTTCGTGTCATCCAGGCGGCGCAGCATCGTAATCATATCGCGTGCATAGCTAGTATCAATGTAGCCAATCAATGGGACGCGCAATCGCTCTGAGGTTTCTAGCAACGAGACCGCCGCCCCGATGTACTGCTCACGGTAGGGACTGGGCATGTTCAGAGCAAACGAGACCACAAGCGACCCATCAAAGAAAACGACGGGGCTATGCGCTGAATCGCCCGCCCGCCGCGCATGAGCGCATTGCTCCATCTGACTGCACAACGTCTCGACCTCTAACAGGTGGCGACGCAGCGTAACCATCATATCAGAGTAGGGATAGCCATCTGGTTCACTCTTCTCGTTTTTGGACTCCTCCGCAATCTCATCGGGCGAGAGAACCTCCATACGCACATCTTTCGTATAGGGGTGTCCCTGCATGTGGGCATTGACGAAGAAGCCAACCTGTATCAGTGCGACGGGGATAGAGGCATCGCGCCACGGCATCAACTGGCTTCCATCGACGGCAACAGTCGTGATACCCTCGATACACTCGGCCCATTGCCGCGCCTGCTCATGATTGGCAAACTCGCGCCCAAAGGGGAACACGGGACCATGATAGCGGCGCTGGGCAGCGTTAACAAGCCAGCGATCAAACTCGATACTGGGACGGGCCCCCGCTGCTTGCATCCCTTCCGGCGGGAGCGCGTACTCCAGTTGGGCGCTTGAGGAATAGTCCAAATAGAGTGTCTCAAGAGCATGCTGATACATCTTGAGTTGTTCGCTAAAAGAGCCATCATAGAGCGCGAACTGGTTGCGCTTGGCGTTAAGGGCAGCTTGCAGTTTCCCTTTATGAAGCATAACTATGTACCTGTTCTCTTCTCACCTCGTCGTCCTCCAACTGTCGCGTCTCCCCTTCGACCTTCGACAGGCGCACAATGCTGTCCAAACCTTGCTCGAAGGTATCATCGTGGCTGATGACGATGAGTTGATCGAAGCCGCGCACACGGCGTATCTGCTCCGCGAGATTCATACGGCGTAGCTCGTCCATGTTCTGCGTTGGCTCATCAAAAAAGGCGATGTTGAGCGTTGAGAGCTTCTTGAGCAGTGCTAACCGAATTGAGAGGGCGGCGCTCATCTGCTCACCGCCGCTCAACTGGGCAAAGGTGCGGTTCACACCCTGGCGGCGCAGGATGATCTCGTAATCGTTCTGCCAGGAGAGTTGGGCGCTGCGATCGCCCATGATCTCACCAAAGACGCGGTTCGCCTCGGCTGAAATATCGCCTAGCATCGCCTTCAAGACGTGCGGAGCTGCCTCCTTGATATAGCCTCGGAACTGTAACATCATCGCATGCAGATCTTCGAGCGTCTGCTGCTCCTTTTGGGCCGCCTCCAACTCAACCAGGAGAGCCTCTGCCTGGGTAATCTGATCTTCTAACTTGTTTATCTTTTCCTGATTATGCAGTATCTCTGTTGACAATGCACTTAACGAGTCACGCAGCCGAGTGATCTCTCCACCTACTGCTGTCAGCTCGTCTTGATTGAACGCAGCCTTCGCCTCGTTGTACGATTGTTCGGCGGCTTGCAGCCTTTGTGCTGCCTGCTCCGTTGCGTTCAATTGCTGCTGATAGGTGCGCTCCCGTTCTGGCAGCAGTCGCGCTGTTTCCTCATTTTTGAGGTAGTTCTGGTATCCTTCATAGCTACTCAGGCGTATCGCTTCTTGCTGGTTAATGTCGTCATCAAGTGCTGCAAAGATGGAGAGCTGTTCAGCGAGTACCTGTAGCTGCTGTTGCGTCTCTTGCCAGCGTTGCTGCTCCCCTTGTAGCTGCTGCTCAAAGTAGCCTGCCTTCTCGACAACGGCCTGCTGCGCCCTGCTTTGAGAGCGGGGATCATTCAAGGCTGCGATATCTGCCTCCACCTGTTTCAGGAGTGCTTCGCTTCCCTTGAGGCCCGCAATCTCCTGGCGCAGGTTATCCAGGTCGGCCTCTCCCTTCTGAATTTGTTCCTCAAATTGCTTGACCTGTTTGTATAGTCCAGGAAGTTCGCGCACCTTGAGATCAGCATCCTTGCTTTCAGCATATGCTTTTTTCGCCTCGCCAATTTGTTGTTCAACCAGCTTGAGATCATCGAGGTCCTGAGCGAGGCTGGCTGTGTCTCGCTCTAGTTTCGTGATATCAATCGCGATGCGCTGCAACTGCTCTGCCTGGCTATCGCGCCTATCGGTCCACTGCCCCAGCTTACTTAGCCATTCAACGTACTTCTCAATCTGTTGTTCGCGTTTTATGACTGCTTCCTGTTCTTGCTGCACAACGGCAAGGCGCGCATGCTCTTCCGTCAACAGGCCATCGAAGTAGGACTCAAGGCTGACAATGCCGCGTCCCTTGATGTTGAGACAGGTTTCATGTAACAATGGGCATTGTCCACCAGCAGATTGCGCCCGCGATTTCGCGTAACCTTCAATATTGCCTTCGAGCCGATTCTGTTGCGCGATCAGAGTAGTGCGTTTTGCCTCAAGAGTCGGCTTCTCTTCCGCTTCCTGACGATGCTCTTCGATGGTTGAAATATTGCCCTCTGCCTTGCGCAGTTTCTCGGCGATTGAGTCCCGTTCTATCTGCTTATTGCGTAACTCGTCGCGCTTCTCTTGTAGCTTCTGCTGTTTGCCGCGTCGCTCACTCTCTCGCATCTCCAACTGATGCAAGGTCTCGTTCCACTCATGGAAGCGTCCAGCAGCCGCTTCTAGTGGTTCGATAGTGAGAATGCTTTGTTGTAGAGCCTCATGTTTCTGTGTATATCCAGCAAGTGCGTCTTTGAGACGCTTACCCTCACCCATAATCGCATTGTGGCGGGACACCTTATCTTTGAGGTCGTCGCGTCTCTGCTCTAGCTCAACCTGTTGCTCAACGAGCGGAGCTAACGCCTCGATCTGCTGCTGTGCGGCGGCGACTTCCTCCAAGCGTTTCTGCAGGTTGCGCTGATTAGTTTCGACCATAACGCGTGTCGTATTCAACTCTCCCTGCTGGACACGTAGTTTGTTGCGCTGCTGCTCGTCTTTGCGTAACCGTGTCAAAGTCTTCTCGGCCTGTTGATAGCGTTGAGAGTCGGCCCGACTCGCTTCCACAATCTCTTGAGCGGTACGCGCGGCATGTAGCAACTGCTCATCACGAGTAAGCAGGTTTTGCGCATTTGTGTATGTTGCCTGGCTGGTCTCGTAACGCTGTTGCAACACCTCTAGTTGACGCTTTTGCTCGTTTAGAATAGTGAGACGCTCTACGTTCAAGGAGAGTTGCTGGGACCATTCTAAATTCTGCTGTTTCTGCTGCTCGTCGCGTTGACGTGCTTCGGCGAGCGTGATACGCCAGCCTTCTAATTCGCGTGTCTCATACTCTAGCCGTCCGATCTTGCTCCGCTGTTCTGCCGCCTGCTCTTTGTAGTGGTGCTGTGCCTCTAATAAATAATCTGCCGCGGTTTTGTAGTCTTCGATCTGAAGCAGGGCATCGAAGGTCTGTTTACGCTTACTGGCTGTTTCCAGGAAAATAGCGGTGAAGGTTCCCTGTGGAACGCCCAGCGCATCTTTGAACAGCGAGTCGAGGGGGCGTTCGCGGTCGATGCCAAACAGGTCATGCAGTCGGTCCTGCATATCAGCCCCCTGCTCAAGCCGCACATCCGCCTCCGTGTCGGTCATAAACCAGCGCGCACCGGAGCCGCAGCGCCGCTCAACGATGTAGGGTCGATCATCGCCGCCGATCAGATGGACGATCACGCGCCCGTACTTCTCGCCCTCGCGCACAAACTGATCCTGTTTATAGGGAAGATGGTTGAAGAGAGCATAGCCAATTGCCTCCACGAGGGTAGTTTTACCGGCACCATTGGCCCCACTGATCGCGGTCGTGCCCCGTCGAAAATCGACGACAACATGTTTATAACTCTTAATATTCTCCAACTCAACGCGTGTAATGAGCATGGGTCAGCCTTCCCAACATACGTGCGGCAATAGAAGGTTGCCGCGAAAAATAAATACTCTCCCAATTTGCTATTCTACCTGTAGGTGTCAAAGGTGGAAACGCTCAGGCTGATTATAGCATGATTGAGGTGAAAGGCAATGATAGTGACAGAAAAGGCCAGGATAATTCACTCAAAAAGCTCCCAGCACTTCCGATACTAAGCAGACTTCCCGCACTATAAAGGCTCAAGCCGCTTAGTACGCTTCCAATACTGTAGATGCTTGCGCAGGAGGCCGTAGACCATGGCAACAATTTGGCTAGCAACTACAGGGCGACCACAAGGGATCGCCCTGCTGTGTTGTGGGGCGCTCCCTTGTGGTCGCTGTATTGTGGGACTTGTGGTCGTCCCTAATTCTCCTAATTTAGAAACCGAAGACGTACGCGGCCCACTTGCCAGCGTCTCCCGACTTGGGACCGGCGAAGGCACCTGTGTAGCCCTTGAGGGTGGCCTGCTGAACAGGAGAACCTTGACCGACGATCTCGACCTTGCTGCTGATATGGAAAACCACTGTGATGACGCCCTTGGCATCAACCTTAGCGCTTACAGGAATGATAGCACCGGCTGCTGTGTTGAATGTTCCCTTGAGGGTTTTGTCATCCACTACGATTGCGCCAGAGTAAGTTGTGCCTGCATCAGAACCTTTGACGGTCGCGCCAACGAAGGCGAGAGCTAATGAATCCTTTGGTCGGGCAACTGGCAGTGCGCTCCAGGTACCAGTGTCGATCTTTTTGTCTTTGTAGAAGACCTGGAAGCGACCAACAAAGCCGCCAGTCTTTTCAAGGTCGCCCTCACCCTTGATGATTGGCGCGCCTTTAGTGTAGTCGAACGTGATGTTGATGTTCTTGCCTACAATTCTGCCCCTAGTAGGAATCTGCACTCCACCCGGCAGATGCAGGCTGCCATTGAAGTAACCATTGCTCTGGACAACCTCGGTGAGGCCACCCGTGATGACTGCTCCCTTGGCCTTACCTGTCGTTACAAGGCCAGTGAAAGCAAGGTTGACCGTTGTTGTTTTGCCACCAGAAGCATGCACTGCACTTCGTGTCTGGACAAAAAATAGGGTAGAGAACACACAGAGTGCCAGGAAACCAACGGCTGCTACAAGCACCAAAATTGTCTTCTTCGACATAAAGAGATTTTCTCCTTTTACATAGATAATGCATAACTTAACATTATTGAAAGAGATGTGCGATGAAGCAACATCCAGATGCCTTTTCTTCTGAACCCACCTTTCTTGACGAGTATCCTGATATTGAGTAACAGTTGATAATATTTGTAATGTTGCCAAAATAACATAATATAAATTGACGTATGATGATATATCTATGGAAACTTATATGGTAAAGTACAATTTGTTGATCCTTTTTTGCTTCACCTGACTCGGTCTGTTAGCTGAGATGATGCTTTGAGTCATCGTCTCGTTCCTCCGCAGGCTTGTTCTCTATCTAGCATGGCAGTCTGTGGATGCGCTGAGGCAGATGGAGTAGAGGCGCACCGTTCTGGGTTCTTCTCCTGTCACGAGAAGGTCTGCTCCAGCATGCTCCAAGAGGAGGATGAGCGTATGATAGGATCAGAGAGCGAAAGGAGAATCAGATGCGCACGTATGTTGCCTTAAGCGCGATTGTAGCGGCAGGAACTGCCCTCGTGGGCTGGCAGAGGAGGAAAGCCAGCGTGGACAAGCGTCGGTCGGGCCATATGAGCCAGACCGAGGCGTCCTATCGGAACGCACGCACCCGAATCCTCATTCTGGGTGCAGGATTTGGTGGGCTGGCTACCGCGCTGAAACTGGATCAGCAGTTCAAACTCACGGACGAGAGCAGTGTCCTGCTCGTGGACCGCGACAACGGGATGCTCTTCACTCCGCTGCTGTGGACCGTGGCGAATGGACGTGTGAGCCTGAACAACGTCGTCATCCCCATCCGCAGCTTCCAGAAGGGCAGGCGGTTCCACGTCCTGCAAGCTGAGGTGGAGAGCATCGACCTTGACCGCAAGGAGGTGCGTACCTCCGCTGACTCGCGCCCATACGACATCCTTGTGATCGCCTTGGGCAGCCACACGTCCGTGCCGGACCTCCCTGGACTGCGCGAGCACGCGCTCCCATTTCACAGGCCAGCCGATGCCCAGGAGCTGCGCAACCACCTGATCGACGCCATCGAGGCAGCGCACCACGCCGACAGCCCGATGGAGCGGCAAGAGTGGCTGACGTTCGTCGTCGGGGGCGCGGGTGACACAGGAATCGAATTGGCGGCGATTATCCACGACTATATCACCAAAGGGCTTTTCGGCGAGTATCCGTGGCTGGCCGATGTCCCCATTCGAGTGATCGTCGTCGGGCGGGCGGAACGGGTCCTGCCCATGAGCGACCCCCGCACGTCACAGCAGGTCCGCCGGACACTTGAGCAGGAGGGCATCGAGGTGCTGACAGGAGCCTCCATCAGGGGGGTCACGGAGACGGCGGTAGAGACGAGTTCAGGGGCTATTCCAGCGCGAACGCTCTTCTGGGCCGCGGGCATCACGGCACCCGATGTGGTCCGCCAGTTGCCGGTGCAACATGCACCTAATGGTGCGGTCATTGTCGACGACCACCTGCGCATCCCAGGGCATCCAGAGGTGTACGTGCTTGGGGACTCTGCCTGGGCGTATGACCCGGTAACGAGCGCTCCCGTGCCAGCCACGGGGCAAGCAGCACGTCAGCAGGGGTTGTACATAGGCAAGGCCATCGCAACGGAGTGTGCAGGGAGATCCGCGAAGCCCTATCGGTACATGATGCTAGGCCACCTGGCGCTGCTGGGCAGCCACACGGGCGTGGCGCAGGTGGGTCCGATCACGTTCACAGGGCTCCCAGCGTGGGTCTTCTGGCATTTGGTGTACCTGCTGCGCAATCCCTCCTGGATTAAGCGGATACGGTTAGTGGTCGACTGGCTACTCTCCGGCCTCCTGGGTCGTGAGACCGGGCAGTTACGCCTGGGTGCTGAACAACCGCAGAGGAGGAGGGTCCTGGAGCCCAAAACATGATTGGCCTGTCCGGGCTGAAAGGTGCATTCACTTATAGTTGCTCTGGCATCTCGACGCACACCCATGACTCTGGTATAATGTGACCAACAGGATTTAGAACACTAGTTTCATTTGGGAGTGAGCCATGAACGACCGCCTCCTTTCGCCACAGATGAGCGAAGAGGAACAGATCATAGAAGGTAGTTTGCGCCCTCATCGCCTGGCAGAATATATTGGGCAGGAGAAGATCAAAGAGAACCTGAGTATATTGTTGGAGGCCGCGCGCCGCCGTAAAGAGTCAGTCGATCATGTTCTGCTTTATGGTCCGCCTGGACTTGGGAAGACGACTCTCTGTAACATTATCGCGGCTGAGATGGGCGTGAGCATGATGACGACCTCTGGCCCTGCGATTGAGCACGCTGGCGACCTGGCTTCCATCCTGACAGCATTGCAGCCCGGTGAAGTCCTCTTCATCGACGAGATACATCGTCTCACACGTGTAGTTGAGGAACGGCTCTACTCCGCGATGGAAGACTTCGCGCTCGACGTGATGATTGGGAAGGGACCGGGTGCTAAGGCACTGCGTCTTCCGTTATCGCCCTTTACCGTTGTCGGTGCCACCACGCGCGTCGGCGCGTTGACGGCTCCACTGCGTGACCGCTTCGGGGCTATCTATCGCATGGAATACTACAACGCTGCCGCCCTCGAAGAAATCCTGGCGCGTTCAGCTCGCATCTTGAAGGTGCCAGCCGAGAAGGATGGCATAGAAGAGATCGCAGGTCGCGCACGAGGAACGCCACGTATCGTCAATCGTCTACTCAAGCGCGTGCGTGACTATGCGCAGGTCAAGGCCAACGGCGTCATCACCAAAAACGTATCAAAGGCGGCGCTCGATGCTATGGAGGTCGATGAGATTGGTCTCGACCAGACTGACCGCAATATGCTGCTCACCATCATTCAAAAGTTCAATGGCGGTCCCGTTGGACTCGATACTCTAGCTGCGAGCATCAGCGAAGACACGATCACGATTGAAGACGTATACGAGCCTTATCTGTTACAGCTTGGCTTCATCGCACGTACGCCGCGTGGACGCATCGCCATGCGTGCCGCATATCAGCATCTTGGCTTAACGCCTCCAAATGCAGAGAGTGGAACGGGACTGTGGGCGACGCCTTGAGAATGAGCGATTTCAACTATGACCTTCCGTCAGAATTGATAGCACAGACGCCAATTGAGCCTCGGGACGCCTCTCGTTTGCTCGTCGTCAATCGTGCTTCGGGCGGCTTGAGGCACCGACACTTCCGAGACTTGGGTGAACATTTGCGCCCCGGTGATCTGCTCATCGCCAATCAGAGCCGCGTCATTCCAGCGCGCCTCCTGGGCCATCGGGCCGAGATGGGTGGGGCCGTTGAGGTCCTGCTGCTGGCGGAACGCCCCGATCTCGGACAGGATTACTGGGAGACGCTGGTACGTCCTGGTCGTCGCCTGCACACAGGTTCATATATCATCTTCGATGGTGGTGTGGGCAAAAATGCATGGTTGCAAGCGGAGGTGATGTCTCGTACCGATGCGGGTGGACGCATCGTGCGCTTATCTGTTGTCGGGCAGGAACGCGCGGGCACAGACCCCTATGGCGTTCATAACATGGTGAACGTGCGGCAAATGATTCAAGAACTGGGCAAAATGCCGCTTCCGCCCTATATTCATGAAACTCTGACCGATCCCGAACGCTATCAGACGGTCTATGCACGCATCAATGGCTCGGCGGCGGCTCCAACTGCGGGCCTTCATTTCACTCCTCATCTATTAGAACAATTGCGGCAGCGCGGGGTACGCGTCGGCTTTGTCACGCTCCATGTTGGCCTGGACACCTTTCGTCCGGTCGAAGTCGAGGACTTCTCCGAGCACAAGATACACAGCGAAGAGATTGAGCTGGACGAGGAAACAGTCGCCCTCATTAACGAGACGCACGCGAGTGGGAGTCGCGTGATTGCCGTAGGTACTACATCGGTACGTGTATTAGAGGGTGTGGCGAGTATTCATGCTGGACACGTAGAGCCATACAAAGGCAGTACACGCCTGTTTATCACCCCTGGCTATCGCTTCCAGGTCGTAGATGCCATGATAACGAACTTCCACCTGCCGCGCTCAACCCTGCTCCTGCTCGTCAGTGCCTTCATGGGCAAGGACCTGATGGAGAAAGCTTATCAAGAGGCCATTCGAGAACGTTACAGGTTCTTCAGCTTTGGCGATGCGATGCTAATTCTGTAACAAAAAGATGGTGAGAAGTCAGGGCACCCGCGAGGGGATGCCCCTCCTAGACGATGCTGTCACGCCGAACCGTCATATGGGAGGGGCATCCCCTCGCGGGTGCCTTTGTTAGAACTGTTGTGGGTCGAATATCGCTGAAGAACTCCCCCTGTGCCTTCAATTTTCCCTTTACAATACTTTCGACTCGTCCTTCCAGTTCCACCACTTGAACTTCTCAGGCTCGTGTTGTTCGTGAGAGGCATAGTAGACTGCGCAGCGGAAGACGTAGAGCATGCAGCGATCAACATGAGCGCCCTGTATCTCACATTGTTTGAGGTACAGGGCTTCAGGGTCCTGGTCTTTCAGGTCTTGCACCGAGCGGAAACCTTGATTCCACAGGTCGTCGGCAATACTCCTGCCGACACCTGGAATTTGACGAAACGCTTTTAACGTCGCTTCTTTTGTAGTTTCTGCCATACTATACCGTCCCTCGTTGCTTATCCAACACTTCATCTACAAAAGCAACCACATACAGATGAGGCTCCACACTGGCAATCTTTTCGGCTTGCCTCATGTGTGCCTGTGCTTCTGGATTCCTTAACCTCACCTTTTAGCCGTTCGCTTCCAATAAGCTTTTGAGTGTATTGAAGCGTGTTATCACGTCTTTCGTTATACTTCGTTTGATAAACGGCTGTATGAGCTTAAAAAAGCCTTGGCCCTTTAGCTCAATGCTGTAGAAGAGCCTGGTATGATCGTCAATAGGCTCGACTCTATAGACAGTTTTGAACGATGGAGGTGGATTCTCTGGTGTGCTCCTGCTCACCATCTTTTGATTCATCTCGTATTCAACAACCTCCCCTATGGTTTCTACAGGCCGACCGAAAAACTTGCGAATCTGAGTTACTTTTGTGCCGATGCCAACAGGACCTGCTGGCGTGTGTCTCGATTCGAGAAGGCCAGTTTGCCAGCGTGGTTCGTTCTCGAAGTCAGTTAGAGCCGCGAAGACCTTCGCGACAGGCTGGTTAATCACCAGAGTGTGTTCCACCTTCACCCTTTTGATCTCCTTTTGGTTTCTGTCAGGTCGGTTCCTTCCTTCCTTCATATCAGTAGTATAACCTGGACGAGTGACAACCGTATGTCAGTAGGGGCGCGATTGATCGCGCCCGCGTAGCCATACGAACCAGTATGGGATTATTTCCAAATGCGGGCGCGATTGATCGCGCCCGCGTAGCCATACGAACCAGTATGGGATTATTTCCAAATGCGGGCGCGATCAATCGCGCCCGCGTAGCCATACGAACCAGCATGGGATTATTTCCAAATGCGGGCGCGATTGATCGCGCCCCTACGGGAAGCGGTAATTCCGCAACACTCCTTCAGCCTCCTCCGCCAGTCGTTTTTGCAGTGACTGTGGTTCTAGCACTTGTGCATTCCGTCCCCAACTGAGCAGCCACTGGATGACCTCGCTCTCATGTCGCACCTGAAGCGTTACTAGCAGCCCATCGGCAGTCTCTTCCTCGTTTGTGACATAGTAGGAGCGTGCCTCGCGCACCCATCGTGCAATTTCTTCATCAAACAATACCCGTATCGTTATACGTCTCTGGTCACTCCGATTATCATCTTGCATGACAAAGTTGGCGGGTCGGTTGAATGTCTTTGGTAGTAGTTCAAGATTGTCCATGCGGTCGAGGCGAAAGGTGCGGATGTCGTGTCTGGTGTGACAATAGGCCGTGAGGTGCCAGTTGCTGAGCGTATGAACGAGGCCATAGGGGTCGGCTTCGCGTGTCGTCTGCGTGCTCTGCCCGTCTTTGCTGTGTCGCGTGGAATAGTGGAAGCGCACAGTTGTTCGCTCGATGATTGCACGTCGCAATTGTTGCAGCTTATCAGATGCCGATATGCTTTGCTCTGCCGAGATGAAACGGATACTATTCTGAAGGTAGGCCACCTCGTTGCGCAGTTTCTCTGGCAACACTCCTGCTATTTTACGACCCGCTGCCTGTGCCGCTCCACGATATTGCGCATCGAAGTTTTGCTCCATAAACTCGCTGCCGAGGAGGAGCATCGTTGCCTCATCGGCCGTGAAACTTAGAGGCGGCAGGAAATAGCCCTCCATCAACGAGTACCCCTGACCCGGAATAGAGATCAGGGGGACACCGGCTTCACAAAGGGCTTCGATGTCACGATAGATCGTGCGTTTGCTCGTCTCGAAGGTCCTCGCAAGGTCCTCGGCGCGTTGTCTACCCTTACCCTGCAGTTCCAGAACGATAGCCAGTAGGCGGTCTGTTTTGTTCATACCTCATTTTACACTATTGATGACCATAGAATAAATACAGGCCCATTCCATATTATATTGCTGTTGCAATGTAATATGGAATGGGCCTGTATTTATTTGAAACTTAGGCTTTCTTTTTACCGCCCCCTCCTCTTACAAGCGAAGCAAAGACGCCGATTACAGCGATGACGGCACAGGTGAGCAGGGCACCACGAAAACCGTTGACGAACGTCTGTTGAAGTGCGCTTATATTTCCTTTGTGCTGCTGAAGGGCGAGTCCAGCGGCAGAGCCACCCAGGTTTGCAAAGATGGCACCAGCAAGGGCAACACTAAGGCTCTGTCCCATGACGCGCCCCGTTGCGAGAAAGCCAGAAGCAACGCCTCGCTGTTGTGGAGAAACAGACCCAAGTAGTGCGCTATTGTTTGGTGACTGAAAGAGGGCTTGCCCAAAACCAGTGACGACCAGTCTCCAGACGATGTCAAAGATTGAACTCTGGGCATTGAGTTGACTAAGGAGGATAAGACCAATACAAGCTATCGCCAACCCACCTGCCGCCAGCCAGCGAGTGCTGCCAAAACGGTCGGCGAGCGAACCACTGAAAGGGGCGACAATAGCAATGATTATCGGAAGCGGTGTTAAAAGAAGTCCTACCAACTGAGTGGGGAAGCCACGCAACTGCTCCAGATAGAAAGGCATAATAAAGCTCACGGCAAAGAGCGCGAGGAAGTTCAGGACGAGACTCAGGTTTGCCGAGAGGAAGACGCGATTGCGGAACAACCTGAGATCAATGATGGGATCTGAAATACGCTTCTCCACGAATGGAATAGCCACCAGGGCAGCAGCCCCTACTACGAGTCCACTGATGAGCAGTGGTGAGGTCCAGCCCAACTCCTGACCAAACGAGAGTCCTGCCGTAACAAGGGCGAGCCCCACTGCTAGCAATATGGCACCCACCGGGTCAAACTTTCCAGGGGTGCGGTGAAGCTTTTCTGTCAGAACACGCAAGGTAGCAATGATGCCGATAATACCAATGGGGACGTTCACGTAAAAAATCCAACGCCATGAAAAATATGCTGTGATAAAACCGCCAAGTGGTGGACCAACACTCACACCAAGCGCCACGATGACGGCGTTCAGGCCGAGCGCACGACCACGTTCATGTGCTGGAAATGCGCTGGTGAGCATCGCGGGACTGGAGGCGAAGAGCAGCGCTCCACCGAGACCCTGTAATGCGCGTGCGGCAATCAAAAACCCCAACGAGGTAGCGGCACCACATAAGGCCGAGCCGCCTGTGAAGATGAAGAGTCCGACCGCCCATACCGCCTTACGCCCAAACATATCCGCCAGGCGTCCAGCTGTGAGCAGCACCGCCGCAGTCATGACGAGATAGGAGATGAGAACCCACTCTACGGAGCCGCTGAGCGGTACTCCGAACTCGCGGGCAATGGTGGGCAGACTAATATTGACGATAGAGGAGTCGAGCGTTGACATGAAGACGCCAATGGCAACGATAGCAAATACCGCCCATTTTCCCGCGTGCTCGCCACCATCATTCTGTCTATTTCCATCAGAACCCGGCTGCTCATTTTGTATTATCCCGCTTTGACGTGCAGCAGTCCGCGCCTCTACATCTTTTGGTTGAATTTCTTGCTGTGCCATGTTGCTGTCCAAATTCTTCTTAAGTAAATATGTTTGAAGGTACTTGATAGTTTTCACGTATCATAAGCTTATGTAGTTGCGCAGCGTAACCTCAATTTCTCGTGTTTTTACGGTGATGCCCAAATATCGAATAGTGGGTAGCGGGTCTTGGGATAGCCCATCAATGGTGTACGAAGAAATAGAGAGTCAGGACGATGCCAGTAAAGATGACAAAGAGACGTACCCACTTTGGCGCAATTTGCCGTGCAAAGTAAGCTCCACCATAGCCGCCGACAATAGCACCGACAACCATCAAGAGCGCCTGGGGCCAGAGCACCGCACCTGCAATGATAAATGTGATAACGGCAACACCATTGATGCAGATTGTAAGCAGTGTCTTCACGCTGTTCATCTCGTGGATGTTGTCCATTCCCATAAACGCCAGTGTTGCCAGCATAAGAATGCCGATACCGCCGCCGAAATAGCCACCATAGACCGAGATGACGAACTGCGCAAAGGCAATCGGGATGAGTTTTGACCGTGAGGAGTCGGTCTTCTCCTGAGCGCGTGTACGTAGGCGTGCGGTAACATACGGGCTTAAGGCAAATAGCAGCGTTGCCGCCAGGAGCAGGTAAGGAATCAATGTTGTGAATATTGTTGATGGTGTCTTCAGCAAGAGGATGGCACCGAGTATACCACCGATAAGACTGGTGCCAATGAGCAGAAAGAGGAGCCTGCGATTTTGTCGCGCCAGTTCGCGTCGGTATGCTCCTGCACTGGCAACCGAACCCGGCCAGAGAGCTACTGTACTCGTCGCATTCGCAATAACGGAATTCACGTTTGTAAATACCAGGGCTGGAAACGTGAAGAAACTGCCACCGCCCGCGACAGCATTAAGCGTGCCGCCGAGTATGGCTGCGACAAAGAGCAGCAGTGCTTGTAGAAGAGTCATAGACAGTCCTTTAGCTGGTTCACAATGTCTTGTAGACTTGAGTATATCACGTGAGCATCATCATATGAATCCCCTACATCTCCTTCGGCAAATAGCGTTCCGTGTGGCCTAATGGTGTGAACAAGAAGGCGAGAGCAATCAAGAAGACTAGCATACCAACCACTGCATAAACAAGACCTACGTTTTTCGTGCGTTCGATTGCTGTCCCTCCGAGTAAGGCTCCTATTGAGGCGGTTGACCACGTGAGAACCCGAGTGAAAATAATGACACGTCCTAGTAAGTCGTTTGGAACGATAGTTTGGGACAGGCTATATGCATTTATATTGAATAGGATATTGACTCCTCCACGTAGTCCCAGGAACAGAAGTGCTACCCAATACCAATATGTCAAGGCTGGAGCCGCGCAGAATAGTCCTTCCAGCACAAGTGAGCCTAGTATGACGCTGCTGAAGGACAGGCGCTTACGCAGCCTGCCCGCTAACAGAGAAAAAACAATTGCGCCGACACTTCCGCTTGAGAAAAGCAGACCTACTTGAGTATCACTTGCATGAAGCCACTGCTTGGCAAACACCACCGTTTGGGTGATTACCGTTATTTCAACGAAGTTTATGAGAAGCAGCAACAACGTGAGCCAGCGTAACACTGGATTTCCCAGCATGTAACTTAACCCTCCACGTATGTCTTGATAGATGCCATTCGTTGCCTTCTTATCACTATCAGCATTGAAGCTTGTTCTTACTATCACTAATGAACATGCCGAGATAAGAAATGAGAGAGCGTCAACCAGAAGAAGTGTAGATAGAGGCATTATCGCCACCAACAAACCCGCCAGCAGTGGACCCATGACGCGTGTTGTTGCATAACTTGCTTGAACACGCCCATTTGCTGTCACTAAATTGTCCTGATTAACGAGACTAGGAATCGCCGCGAAATTGGCGGCCTCGAAGCAAATGGTGAGCGCCGCGCTTATAAATGTTATCACGTATATCCACCAGACTGAGAGGAATCCCAAAGCGGCCAAAAGAGGAATAGAGGCAATAACTAGCGCACGAGCAAGGTCGGTAAAGACCATCACTTGTTTGCGATCCACTCGATCAACCCATGCGCCAATAACTAATCCAAAGAGGAAATAGGGGAGAATACCAGCAGTCACATTGAATGCTAAGTTGAGTGCAGAGCCAGTCAGCTTGAAAACTAGAAGCGGCAAAGCGAAGCTTGTGAAAGAACTACCAAGGCTGGATATGCTTTGACCTATCCAAAACTTCCAAAAGTCGCGACTGCCTTGATGGGCTGGTGTGACTACATGTGTTGGGTTAGACGACATTCAGTGTTCCCTTTCAAGCAGATTGACAGAACTTACGTCTTTCCCCAAATGTACCATGCTATCAGCATTTATTATGCTAAAAAGAAATGCTGATAGCATATGTTTTTATGTGGCTATGCTATCAGCATCAGTTCCCCTTCGTTTTCCTGAGATGTTACTCCTATGCCTCGCCGTACACCACTTTCCCGCCTAAGATCGTCGCCTGTATACTATTCTCGAACATCTTGTCCTGCGGCACAGTCAGAATATCTTCGCGTAGTACGATGGCGTCTCCTAATTTTCCTACTGTCAATGACCCCTTACGCTGTTCTTCAGCACCAGCATAGGCCGCGCCAAGAGTGTATCCCCAGAGGGCGTCTGCTACAGGTAAGGCTTGATCGGGGAGCCAGGGAGGACGCTTTGTGGCGGGATCGCGTCGAACCGTCGCTGCATAGAGAATGCGTAGCGGGTCGAATATCTCGACAGGCGCGTCGGACCCCATTGCCAGGGGGATGCCCATGTCGTGCATCGTGCGGTAGGCGTAGGCGCGGCGGGAACGTTTGCCCCAGTAACGTTCTGCTATGTCGCGGTCAGCTACTGCGTGAAAAGGCTGTATCGAGGCGATGACACCGAGGCGACGCATACGTTCCAGGTCGTTGGGCGTAATCAATTGTACATGTTCCAGGCGATAGCGCAGGCCCGAGGCGGTATCCTCAGGCGTGCCCTGCTCCGCCATGAGCATTTGGGCACGTTCGATGGCATCGAGAGCGACCTTCGCTGCACGATCACCAATGGCGTGGATAGCGATAGTCAGGCCCATCTCTGTGGCATCGTTCACATTATCCATCATTTCCTGTTCAGGAATGGTAAGGATGCCATAGTTGCCAGGGCTGCCCTCGAAGCTTTCAAGCATGGCAGCGGTCTGTGAGCCTAGAGTGCCGTCGGCAAATATTTTGATACCCCCAACGCGCAGCAGGTCGTTGTCATCGTTGTTGATGCCCTGAGTGCGGAGCCGCGGCAGCATCTGTCTCGGTAAAATCATCTGCACGCGAACGCCCAGCTTCCCTTCGTCGCGTAATTGTTGAAAGAGATTGAGTGATGTTTCGCCCTCGATATCGTGAATGGTGGTAATACCGCTGCGTTGTAATTCTGAGAGTGTACGCTGTATCAACAGGCGATTCATCTGTGGGTCGGGCTTCTCGATTTTCCGATAGACAAGGGTCATTGCATCCTCTTCTTGCAGAATGCCTGTAGGTTCGCCGGAGCCATTCCGTAAAATTGCGCCAGTTGCAGGATTTGGGGTCTCTGCCGTGATGTTTGCGCGTTGCAGTGCAAGTGAGTTGACCCATAACACGTGCCCATCCTTACTTGACAGCGCCACGGGATGCTCTGGTGCGGCTGCATCAAGTGATGCTTTTGTAGGAAAGCGTTCGCCAGGCCAGAGGTTCTTGTCCCACTGTCCGCCCTGTATCCAACGTCCCCTTGGAGTTTGTGCGGCACGTTCGCGCACAAGTGCCGCAACCTCATCTTCACTAGTGCTACCTGCTGCATTTACATGATGCGAACGATAAGCTGCGTCAAGCAGGTGTATGTGCGCGTCGATAAAACCTGGAAGCACAGTTTTTCCTTTCAGGTCTATCAACTGCGTATGCTGGCCCCCGACACGGCGTACCTCATCGTTAGTGCCAACTGCTAGAATACGCCCGCTTGTGTCGTCTATAGCCATCGCCTGTGCGCGAGGGTGCGTGCTATCCATTGTATAGATAGTGCCGTTCAGGTACAGTACAGTACTCATACATTGATTATCCCTTCATAAATTGGGCGATTGCTTGAGCGAGAATCTGTGGACGCTGCAACTGAATATCATGCGTTGTGTGAGGCATCCATAAGACCGAGCAATTTTGAATGATGCCAGCGACTTGTGCCGCCATGTATCCTTTCGCGGCGGCGAACTCGTCGGTATGCTCAAGTCGCTCTGGCGGCTCCTTGCCTGGCTGCGGCTCTTCTGCCGCTGGAACGAGTAATACAGGACAGGTCAGCTTACTATAATATGACAAGGCACGGTCATCCCACAGTGATTCGCGTATCTGGCGTTGACTTTGTGGACTCAGCCGCTCCTCTATACGACCATTGGGAAGTTCTTGTATGGAACTGAGAAGAATCGATTCTATCTCTGGCGACCAGAAAACGGCCATCTCCTGTCGCATTGCAGCGATAAAGGCGGCACGCGAGGTGTAGAGGTCCTTGGGTTCCATCTCGCGGATGAAGCGTTCACGAGTCATGCCGGGCCAGTGTCTCGGCTCGACATGGGGACAGTCCACGAGGATGAGGTGGCTGATGAGTGCCGGGTGTCGTGCTGTGAGCACAAGGGCAACGCGGGCTCCCCAGCCATGCCCAACGAGTGCTACCTGACCGAGACCAAGTGCCGCCATACCACGTACCACGTCTTCCGCGACTGTCACGAGATCGTAGTTGTTCTCTGGCTTATCGCTCTGTCCATGTCCACGCTGGTCGAAGCCGATAACAAGATGCTGACCGCACAGGTTCCGCGCCACCAGTTGCCATGTATCAGCCGTGGCACCAAGCCCATGCAGCATCACAATGGGTATTTCATCGCTCGCTTGAGGTCCTGATGCACCCTCGCGTATGCGTTCGGGATCCCATTCAAGGTAGTGTAAATGTATGCCATCAACATCAACAAAGGAGCTACGTGGCTCAATCATTTCCATACCTTTCTTGTCGTATAGGTAAAGAGCGAACTCATGTTTTTTCTACCATCTTGAGATTAAGAAGACGCTTACTACGATGAATATGCCTCCTACAATAGTCATGAGCGTGAGCTGGTCGTGAAGGAGGACGACTGCTAGCAGCGTACCGAGCAGTGGTTGTATGAAAAGGGTTGATGCTGCTGCAGAGCCATCTACCTTTGCTAAGCCCTGAAACCAGGCAAGGTATCCGATCACTGTAACCATGAGTGCCATCCAACCGATGCTGAGCCAGGCACTCACGCTGAGCGGATGCCATCCGTATGTGAGAATTTCCCAACCTCCGACAGGAAGCCAGAACATGGTACTTCCAACAATAGCTGCGGAAATGATGAGGAGCGGTGAATGCTTCACCAGCAACGCTTTTCCTCGTACGGTGTAAAATGCTTCAAAGACTAACCCCAGGATAACCAGCAGATCACCTAATACACGCCATACGCCTCCACCAGAAGGAATATTTGGAATGAAACTACGTTCAACGATAAGATACACACCCATCAGCCCGAGCAGCATCAGAAGAGTCCTCATAAGCTGAAAGCGCTCGCGTAGCAATAGCCAGGAGAGCACTGCTGTGAAGAGTGTCTCGCTGCTAATCAACAACGCGACATCCGAGGCGGTCGTTAAAGCCAGGCCCCCGTACTCAAGCAACTTGTTAATAACGAAGCCCGCAGCCGCGAGCAGAAGCAGTTGAGGAAGGTCTTTGCGCGTCAAATAGATATCTTTGCGTTTCAGAATAAGCAAGGGAAGGAGTAGTAAGGCAGCAATGCACATTCTGAGCGCGTTCATCATGTTGACAGAAGCATTCTGCAGAACAAGCTTGGCTGCAACGTAACTGGTAGCCCACAGCACGTTTGCCAGAATAAGTAGCAGCCAGGAAAATGTATGACGAGTTAGCACTGGAGTCGTGCTACTCGACGAGGTAGACAATACAATGCTCCTTACACATAGGGATACTGTGTATCGTACCCGTAGAGGCTTCTCTTATCAAGCATATAGGGCAAGAGGGGTGATTGTCAAATCGGTAGTGTTGACAGCGCGACATTTCTCTCGTACACTTCATTATATACTACATCAATGGAAGATAATATAGGGGTATTATGTACTGTCCCATTTAGCAATGATTTCAATATTGGTCTTATAGTGAGACAGATGGGCGCTATATATCGTGCCTCCTGTAGAAAGAGTATCGCGTCATTGAGGGGTAAGGGGGATACCACCGATGAACACTATTCGTTGCCCGAACTGCAATGAGGCATTGCCTGAATTTGCTAACTACTGTGCGCATTGTGGTGAGTCAATGACTTCGCCAGGGCATACGTCTGCGCGTTTTCTAATGCAGCAGGCTTCAAAAGAAGAATCTATTTCGGAAGTTGTTCCATCCGTCACCCCCGACCGACCTATCTCGTCTAATCAGGCAACTCAGGTCAGTGCTAGTGATCGACCTACAGCACTGAAAGGACCATATTTCTACCCGTTGAGTGGTAGCCAGAGTGGAACACTATTGTCTCCCTCAACGAGTCGGCCAGCAACGGTTGATTCGTCCAGGCGTCCGCGTACCAGGAGCACGAGTTCACTCTCGCCCTCGTCATCCGCACGTTCGTTACAACAGCTAGGAAAACTTCCTCCATCACGAGACTTCTTCGATGATGAGTCGAAGGACGAACCTGCACGACCTATGACGTGGCATAAAGAGCTAGATGCGCCTTCACCGCGAGCTGAGGTCGCGCTTCCACCTCGACCCTCTGAACCTGCCCCAATTCTTCTGACGCCCCGAGCCGCCCAAAGGGGAGCACGTCGTCGCGTCCCTCCCGCCTTTTTCTTTTGGATGAGCCTGGTCGTACTAAGTGTCCTTCTTCTCAGTGGCATCTTTGGCGTTGCCATCACAATAGGGAAAAACCTTTTCAATCAATCTGCTTCTGGCGCAAACATGCCAATGCTTCAAGCTTCCTCTGATAGTATTGCCATTGGAGCTACGCTGACATTACGCGGTACGCATTTTAGTCAACGTGGACATGTTGGGCTGACTCGCGATGCGACTATTCCTATCGTTGATACAGGTGGAGTGACAATAATTCAGGCTGACGACACAGGCGATTTCACCGATACAGTTACAGTGGATGCTGACTGGCAGGCCGGAGCGCATACGCTCAATGCGGAAGATGCGATCAGGCATAAGACCGCTCGCTTTTCCTTGCTCGTCACGGGGCAAAGCGCCTCGCTGCGGCCCTCACATCTCAATCTCTCCGTCGGTTCGCTGGACTTTGGCTCGGGCGATCCAGCCACCAATAGCATAAAGACCATCTCACTTACCAACACTGGTGGAGGACAGATATCCTGGCAAGGAAACTCCAACCAGCCGTGGCTTATGCTCAGTCCTCCTCAAGGTACCTTTGTCAACGGTGAGAAGGCACAGGTGACGATTGCTGTTGAACGCGCAAATATGAAGCCAGGACCGTATAGTGCCCAGATCGTCTTTTCATCGAATGCGGGTGATGGCAAGCTGCCCGTCACAATGCAGGTTGTTCCTCTAGTGCCAGGGCAAGACGCTGTGCTAGAGGTGACCCCACCGCTTCTCTCTTTCACTGGTACTGATGGCGGTGCATCTCCACCAGCACAAAATATTACCGTGAGCAACCCCGGTGTACGCCCATTGCCATGGAGCGTCTCAACAAGCACCTCGTGGCTCTCAGTTTCACCACAATCAGGTACGGTACAGAATGCATCTTCTGCCAGTACCGGAGGCGTCTCGCCATCGACTGCGACAGGTGCATTGCTGATTCCTGTCTCTCAGCAGTGGCAGCAAGCACAGGTGACGGAAAGCATAGTCGGTCAAACCGTCAGAGTGAGTGTGGATACGAGTACACTGTTACCGGGAACCTACAATGGAGTGATCACGTTTAGTGGTCAGGGTTCAGAGCAGGTCAAGGATAGCCCGCAAAGCATCTTTGTCAGCGTGACCGTCACGCCGCAATGCTCGCTTCAGGTATCACCATCGCTTGTTACATTTGCTGGCGTCTATCAACAATCTGCACCTTCAGCGAAGATCATCAGCGTGAGTACCTCTCAAGGTTGTAACGCGCCGATGCAGTGGAGCGCGACGAGTACTGCTAACTGGCTCGTACTTGCAGCGAGTAGTGGGACGACTCCGACCTATCCATCGGTCAGCGTTAATAGTGCTGGCCTCTCTCCTGGCTCCTATACTGGCTCGATCATCTTCACTACATCGACGGGAACACAAACTATTCCCGTGAACTTCACGCTGGGCCAGGCAAATAGCCCGCTCATGAACGTGTCCGCTGCTGTGCTTGCCTATAATGGAGTGGTAGGCCAATCGAGTCCGGCGTCACAGAGCGTCACCGTCAGCAATACGGCTGGAGGCACTCTCTCATGGCAAGCCTCAGTCGCAACATCGGTCGGCGGTAGCTGGCTTGCTGTTGCACCCGCAAGTGGAAATCTTACCTCTAAGCAATCTGCATCATTGACGGTCACAGTGACGCTTCTAAACTCACTTGTCCCTGGAACCTACAATGGTACAATCACCTTTACCGGTACAGATGGGGCGGGACATACTGTTCCGGGCAGTCCACAGGCCATTCCTGTGAGCTTTGTGCTACAGGCTCCTTGCACTATTGCCACTTCGCCATCTGCTCTCTCCTTTACTGGCACGGTTGGTCAGGCAGCTCCGAATAGGCAGCCTATCTCTATAACTGCGAGTGGAGCCTGTGCGCATGCATTGAATTGGACCGCGACGGTTCCTGCGAATGGAAATTGGCTTGTGTCAGCGCCAGCAGCAGGAACAGCGACGCTCACGGCGGCGGGAATAAGCAACGTAGGAATTTCGCTGGCAGGTCTCGCTGCTGGCAATTATCAAACTACGCTCACCATTGCAGCGAGCGATAGTGTCACACACGCAGCTGTTGGATCAGCAACTGTAACGGTTTCTCTGGCGGTACAGCCTGCATGTACGCTGCAAACACCTTCAGTCGCAACGGAAAACTTCACGACCGAGGGTGGGCTTAATCCCAAAGCTCAAAGCTTCTCGGTTAGTGTTGCGGGAGCCTGTGCTGGCAACGTCGCCATCACGCCGAAGGTGACGCTTGGTTCTGGAACGGGGTGGCTTGCTGTAACACCGAATACAGCAACAGTCCTGACGGGTGGAAATGCAACTTTTACCATCACGGTCACGTCATCTGCGTTGGCTGCTGGCTCCTATGGTGGTTCAATCGCATTGTCTGCGACCAATAGTGGCGTTGCTATCGCGGGTAGTCCACAGACTGTTGGTGTCACGTTAGCGGTGACGGCTCCGCCAACGCTTTCGACGAGTCCTGGCTCGCTCTCGGTGAACGTCACAAATGGATCAGCATCACAACCTATCGCGATTGCGAATACGGGTGGTGCGCCTTTAAATTGGACAGCAGCCCTGGCTAGTGGTTCGCCATCATTTGTCTCGCTCTCAAACGGCTCTGGCACTCTAGCAGGGGGCGCGAACACAACGACCAGCGTCGTAGCCAATGCATCAGGCGTGAGCAGTGGGACTTACACGGCGAATGTCACGATTACTGCTATCGATCCCAAAACAGGCAAGCCGACGGGCGGAAGTCCGACAACAGTCCAGGTGACAATCAATGTGTCCGCACCGTCGATGCAGTTGAGCAAGACGAATCTATCGTATTCAGCACCTGCCGGAACTAATCCCCAGGCGCAGTCGATCACTGTCACAAACTCAGGTGGTGGCACACTCTCTTGGACGGCTGGCGCACCGTCGGCGGCATGGCTCTCGGTTAGCCCAACTAGTGATAGCGATGCATCAGGAGCAGGATCAACGGTTACGTTCGCTGCGAATGCAGCAGGGCTAGCGGCGGGTACCTACACTGCAACAGTCGTCATCACACCTTCTGCTGGACGAGCTGTAACAGTGAATGTCACACTCACCGTGACCGCTGTCGCACCGACTCCTACTCCGTCACCCGCTGTGGGTGGTAACCTGGGAACACCAACGCCAGCGCCTACTACAGCGATAACACCAACCTCAACAGCGGGAATGACGCCTACTTCTTCAGCAACCCCATAATGGCACAGGGTAAACATAACAAGGACGCGTCCTTGTTATGTTTACCCTGTGCCATTATGGGGTTGCTAATTTTTTTGCCTTTGCCACCTGTGTCTTATCATGTTCCCAATCTTCTTTATCGTTCTCGTCGGTGAGAATGGGCGTCTCTAACAGCACCGCAACGTGATCGAGGCGGGGGTCGGTGAGCATTGCACGTAACCCCTCTTCTCCGATGATGCCCTCACCAAGACGCGCATGTACGTCGCGATGGCTACCCAGGTTCATCAACGTATCATTGAGGTGGATGGCCTTGAGCCGTGCAATACCCACCGTCTCATCAAAGTGTTGTAAGACCTGTAGAGCAGACTCCGCACTGGAGATATCATGACCTCCACCCCATAGATGGGCTGTATCAAGACAGACTCCTACACGATTTTGAATGGCGTTGTCTTGTGGCAACAGTTGTAGCACGGCGGTGAGTTGCTCAAAGCTGTGGCCTATGGAGTTTCCTGCGCCGACATCGTTTTCTAGCAGCAGCATAACCTCTGGAGGCGATCCAGCCAGGACATGCTCAATTCCCTGAGCGATACGTGCGAGGCCCGCTTCGACACCAGACCCACGATGACTCCCTGTGTGAAAGACGACGTATTTCGCCCCGATTTGCGCTCCACGCTGCATTGTCCAGGTCAAAAGCGTAATCGACTTTTCCCAGATTGTCTCATCGGGCGAGGCGAGGTTAATCAGGTACGCTGCGTGAATGACTACGGGGTAGAGGTTAAGATCACGAGTGGCCTGCATAAAGGCAGCGCATCCCGCCGGGTCATCCGCCGTTGGCCGCCACCCTGTAGGGTTGCTGACAAAGACCTGAATTGCTTCGCACCCAATTTGAGAGGCGATATCCGCAGCTTTAACCATCTTCGAATGTGTAGGCATGTGACGACCAATGCGCATTCGGTATGTTCCTTACTAATCAGTGGTCTCAGCAGGTAGAGTCTCGTGTGCTGGACGTGTGAACTGTGCCAGTTGTTGCTCATCTGCAACACGAGGCAGTTGATCCAGGGAGGTCAGGCCGAACTGTTGCAGAAATTCGGAGGTTGTGGCGAAGAGGGCTGGTCGGCCAACGGTCTGCGCTCGTCCAATCTCGGCTACCAGACCGTGCTGGATAAGGCTTGCCATGGCGCGGTCACTGTTCACACCCCGTACCGCCTCGACCTGACCCCGCGTCATCGGCTGACGATACGCAATCACTGCGAGTGTTTCCAGCGCAGCTGATGTCAATTTCGCGGTCATTGGCAGCCCAAGCAGTGCCGCGATATAAGGTGCGTTCTCTGGAGCCGTTACAAGCTGTACCTGTTCCCCCAGTCGCTGCAAGCGAATGCCACGTTCATGCCTGACCAGGTCATCCTCCAGGATTTGGAGACCCTCTATAAGCCGAGTCTCGTCAACATCGAGCAGTTTGCGTAGCTCCGCCCGTTCTAGTGGACGACCAGAGACAAAGAGCACGCTTTCGATTGCCGCCGCGAGCTGCCTTCCTATAAGTTGGGGGTGTTGTGTCAGTGATTTCTGCATCGTGAGGCGATTATAGCATGTTGTTGTTGCGGTGTCATGTGGCGTATTTTTTGTAACAGTTCAGATTTAGGATACCTTCTACCGCGATTTGACGTTTAATTTCATCTTTCATCTCTAGCGTCTTCTCAGGCTCTTTAATTTCGAGATAGCCGTAACTACGTTCTGCAAGTATCCCACTGATGGAGTGGAATACGAAATCTGTGCCATCTCCGTAGTACATCTTGATGTCTCTTGCTATCTTCTGAGCCGTATCAATTGCTCGCTTAAATTGCGCTGGTTGCTCGTTACTTGCATAAGCTCTTGCTGGATAGGCATAAGGGAGGGGAGCAACACGGCGTAAATGCCATGTTCGTTTTATCAGGCTTTCAGCCGTATTTAACGTTTCATTGTACATTGAATGTCCCTGTCTAGGTGCAAAGTTAGGATTAAACGGTAGAACGTTCCAGAAGTGTAGGAAGTAGTGTAACTTTACTTTTGGATAGGTTGCATTCATCCTTGTGAATTGTAACACAGATATATTGGCAAGAGAAGGACAGGAGAATGTTTAAATATGGACAGCAACAAAAGTGAAGTTGCGCAATTCAGAAAGCAGATAGAGCGAGAATGCGAAGCGATGAAGCGAGGCGTGGCTGGACTCGCTATGACTGCCCGGCATGAGATGATTGTTAACAAATACAACAATCTTGGCAGGTATGAAGAGGAACGGGAAGATGCATGAAGAAGCTGCGCGGGCACACCCGCGCAGCTTCTTCATGCGTTGTCCCTGCTCACAATTTACGAAATTTTTGTAGGGGGTGTGAGCGAGCCTGACTTGATCTGGTTCGCGAAGTCGTCGGCTTTGGCCTTGGCATCACTCGGTACGTCTTTGCTAAGAGGGGCGTACCCAACACCATCGTGGGTAAGATCAAACGGGGGTGGGTTGTTTGTGTAATTCCCATCCTGTGCACTTTTGATCGTGTCGTATACGGCGACATCTACGCGTTTGAGCGCACTCGTGATGACGCTCGGGAAGAGAGAACTTTGATCAGCGTCCACTCCTATGCCGTAAACCCCCTTTGAATTGGCTGCATCGAGCGAGCCAACACCACATCCGCCAGCCACCTGGAAGACGATATCAGCTTTGTCACCGTTGATGCGGCTGTTCGCAATGTCTTTACACTTGGCCGTATCGGTAAAGCTTTGCGAGAAGTTTACCAATACTTTGACTGAAGGATCAACCTTCTGTGCACAGAACTTGTAACCAGCAATGTAATGGTCAACGGGCGGAATATCGAGACCGCCTACCGCGAGGATAGTGTTTGCTCCAAGCAGTTTCGATACCTTAGCTTTGCCATCCAGCTCCATTTGACCAGCTATAGCTCCGACGAGACAACCTGCCTCTTGCTCCTTAAAGAAGAGCGGCGCAACGTTGGATAGTGTGTCACAATTGCCCTTTGCGTCGGTCGCGCATCCATCAATAATAGCGAATTTTTTATTGGGAAACTGCTTTGCTACCTGGTCGAGCGGCTGTTGCATCAAGAAACCGACTGCGAAGACCACGTCTGCAACCTGAGCGGCCTGAGTCAGGTTTCCCACGTAATCGTTCTGTGATGTTGTCTGAATGACCTTCTCTTTAAAGCCGTACTGCTGCTCGGCCTTTTTATAGCCAAGGTAAGATAGATGATTGAAGCCGTTATCGTTTAGACCACCGATGTCGGTGACGAGTGCAACCTTCAATGTTGGCTTCGATGTGCTACCGCCACCACTACTGCCACCAGTGCTACCACCACTGCTTCCACAGGCGGCAAGTAGCAAAGAAAATATGGCGAGTAGTGACGCAACTTTAGCGAGGTCGCTTAGCCTGCGCATGAAATAGATCCTTTCTTCTCTCGTTACAAGAGAATGGGAAGAGTACACAGTGTATCGTATGGTATCTATAGAAATGCACCGCAGTAGAGCATCTTCGCCTCAAAATAATACATGGCGAATAGGATGGCTCCTCTACGATGCCGATACACTTCGAGTCCTTTAGTGCCGCTCCACTCTGACGAGGCAGGGAGGATGTAGACAATCTCTACTCTACATACGTCATGAGAAAAGAACTTCTCACAAAAATACCCCTGGATGTATAAACACATCCAGGGGTATTTTTGTGAGAAGTCTATGCTCTAATTTCTTCGAGCATAGACAGGTTGACGAACAGATCGCAACTCTGACGTAATGTAGCGGACATTGCCTCATCGAAGGCCGCTACCTCGACGCGTACACCGTGATCGGAGCAGTAGTCCAGCATGGGCATAAAGTCACTATCACCACTGACTAGAACGATGCAGTCAACGGCTCCACCATCTACGATGCGAACTACGTCCATACAGAGGTCCAGATCCAGGTCAGCTTTCTTGGCACCACTGGAGAAGGTTTTGTAGTTCTTCGTCGTAATGCGATAGCCGAGACCTTTCACTGACTGCAAGAACATTTGCTCATCGCCCGCCTGTGGGCTGGTAGGACAGTAGGCATGAGCCCGTATAAGACGACGGTTGCCGCGCAAGAAGTCGAGTAACTTGCCAAAATCGACTGCTATCCGCAGTGTACGAGCGGAGTAGAGCAGGTTGGCAACATCGACGAAGACGCCCACACGCTCCGTCGAAGGGAACGGCGGCAGCGAGACCGAGACATTGGTCGGAGCCTGGTTTGCTCGCCGCAACTCTGCAACCATGCGGTCCGTCTGCGTCTGAATAGCCTGTGACACAATGTTGGCAAGCTGATTCATGGATGCCGCAGATGGTACACCCTCACTTGTACGAATAGGATACGATGTCGAGCGCTGCGGAATTGACTCGGCGCGGACAGTGCGACCATCTCGTGTCGTGTTGACGCTGCCGCGAGCGGGTGATGGCTCTGGCCCCATAAATGGGCCGCTCATCTCATTTCCCTGATTCATCTGATTTACAGTGTAACCAGACACAATCGTGTAGGGATTTGTCGTGCTTGTCGGTGTTGACTCCACTTGTCGCGCTGGTGCGTCTGTCGTCGGCGTTGCTGTCGAGGCAGCAGGTGATGATTCTGGTGATGTCGTGGGTTGTGCTGTGCTGGGTGTTACCCCGGACGTTGTAGACGAACCGTTGCCCGTGCGATGACGACGACGACGACGCGAGTTGGCCTTTTGCAGTTCCGCATATTCCAGCGGTGGCAAGTCCTCTGGCGCAACCTCTTCGGCTGGCGACGTTGAAGCAGTTTTTCCATTTTCGATAAGTGCGGCAACATCCGCTACTGATGGTGGTGCTGTGACAGGTGCGGCTGGCTGCTCCTTGTCGCGCTGGCGATCCTGCATATGACGACGACGACCCTGTTCCACAGGGGAAGAGATAACTGTACTTTCCATTGTTGGCGGCTCTCCGGTCTGCTGTTCAATTGTAGAGGTCCCTGCCGTGGGTGTGGACGTGCTGGCGACGGCCTTTGTCTCAGGAGCAATTTGCTTATCCTCTACACGTGCAAATGGTGCCCGCGCCTGAGTCGGTTGTGTAGTCGACGCGGCACTATTGGACGCCACGGGAGCCGCTGATGCTGGCTGGGCTGGTTGTGTGGGCTGAGTTGATGGGCGGTCAAAACGATAGCGACGCGCTGGTTTGGGCGTCTCCACAACTGGTTCTACGGAAGGTGTGGATAGCGATGCTTGAGTTGCATCTGTCTCTGTTGTTGCTTCCATAGAGGTGTTTGGAGATGCCGCTGCATCCTCTCGATGACGATTGCCACCATGTCTTGGAAGACGCAGGCGTGATGCAGGACGCAATAGTGGCGAAACCGGACGCTCAGGACGCTGAGTTATAGCAGGTGCCTCTAACCCCTCACTTGTCTCAGCGACGGCGGATGCCCTCTGGTTCTCCTCAGAAGATGCCGCTGCTAATGCGGACTGGACGGTTTCGTCAACAGCATTGACGGTGGCTACACCATCACCTGTGGGTACGAATGCGGATCCTTCGCCAAAGTCGAGCGGTGGTAACACTTCTTCTATTGAGACAGATTCTGCTGGTATATCGATGGTTGGCGTATCTGCCAGCATGCTATCGCGTAGCACCTCTTCTACTGCCACAGGCTCGGCAGATGTCTCGGAACTTGTCTCTGTAGAGGCAAATTCAGCGATTGTCTCTGCCTGTGTTTCTTGCAATGTGGCGCTTAAACGTGCTTCAGCCTTGGCTTCGGCCTGACGGAACTCCTCGATGAACGCCGTAAATGGTCGCACCGACTCATCGGTCGTCTCAGTAAGTGGAACGACCTCAGCTGCGACAAATGCATTTTCCTCAACTATGGGAGATACGATATCTTCCTCAATCTGCTCGGCGGGAATAAACGCCTCCTCAATGAACGCTGTTGCTACTGGCTCACTAGGTTCAACGCCATCTATCACTTCAAAAGGAGCAGCATCTTGAAAGCTCTGGTTCTCTTCTTGAAGGAAAGGCGTTGCGTCTGCGGGAGGTGTTGATATTTCCTGTGACTCGCTCTGTACAGCCTCACCAGTAGTAGCTAGCTCCGCAGAGGGATGTTCCTCGGCATTGACAGCGTTGCTGGTATTGACAGGCATGTCGAGTGACTCAGAGAGAGAAGATACCGCTGATGTCTCTGTAGAGGCAGCAGTGGTCGTAGTCGGTTCAACAGTTGTTTCGGGGACATGTTGTTGCTCCACAGCGGTTGCATCAACATCGCCGTGTTCAGAATGAGTATTTTGTGTTGTCACTAAGATCTCCAGTCTCAGTTATTACGGACCAGAGCGCAAAGCAAAGCTAACGTTCGACTGAAGATATGTAGGGCAAACCGATGTGTGTCCGTCTGCTATGTCTATCAAAACGGCTACGACGGTCCCGACCCTTGTTTCCCTTCAAGGTACGCAACGGGTGTTCGGAACAGGAGAGGAGATCACCGACATATATAAGCTTCAATACCCTCATGTCTTGTGTGATCTTATTCAGCTCTCGCACCGATCCGCGTTGTCAACGGGCGGAAATACACATCTGGATGCATAATACATCCATTTTTAGCGTTCCGCCCCTCTCTTCTCCTCGGCAGTCGTCTTACGCTGCGCTCTAATGTGACTCGGTCCGATCTTGTCTTTTGTCTACGCCGTTATGTTTAGTCTTGCTGTACACCCTCACTGAACGGCGGAACACTGGTGTGTACAGGGTGAATGACAGGTTCTCTCTTGTCATTCGTCTCTACCATAAGAGGTACGGGACGGTTATCTACACGAGTATCTTGTTCTTGCATTTCGACAGGTCGGCCTACTTCATGACGCATCGTTTGTGTTGTGCGCCAAACCGCAATCATGCGCTCTATCGCGGTCACGTTTGAGAAGACCGCGAGGAAGGCCAGCATCCAGATACAGGTGCCAGATAAGAGACCGATAGCCATGAGAATGACACGTTCAGGACGAGCGAACAAGCCGACCTTGCACTCAATCCCCAATCCCTCGGCGCGAGCTTTGGTGTAGCTGACCATCAAGGAGCCAACCATTGCCATATAGATGAAGAAAATCATCCACGATTGCTCATGCGCGATAGGCCACAGTGTATCTTGGAATCCTGAGGGCCGCTGCAATGCATACCAGAGCAGCCCAAGCAAGATGATACTCTCCGAATAGCGGTCAAGCGTTGAGTCGAAGAAGGCCCCAAAGGTAGTGGCGGCATTTTGCACGCGAGCCATCGCCCCATCAAACATGTCAAAGATGCCAGCAGTTAGCACCAGCAAGCCACCTATAAACAAGAACCCTTGAGCAATGACCACCGCTGTCAGTAAGCTCAGCAGCAATCCTATTCCAGTCAATGTATTCGGGGTGATACCGAGTCGTGCTAGCGGTTGAATGAGTCGCATGACCAGGTGTCTAACCCATTGCTGAGTACGTCTGCTAAACATATGTCTATTGTACCATACTTTATCTAATAAGAACTAGTTCTTTTTTGGAAGGAGCTTTGAGAAGTTCGTTAATAAACGTGTACACAACAAAAAGCTCTGTCGACCTTGTTTGCTGGGTACACGTCTGTTCTTAGAGATTCGGTGACTCATGTTTATGAGAGCAAAGCGCCTGCTTTAGGCAGAAGGGAAATCACGCTGCTGATCAGGCCGATTGGGGTGCGCCTGGTCGATTGGCAAATCTTCATGCATAGAAAGTCGTGTGTTAATGCCTGTAACTGCATCTGTGACATTAAGCGAAATGCTTTGAACGGTGTAACTGAGTTTCTGTATATCGCGTCTAATAGAAGCTGTGTTCTCTTCTACCTTCGTCTCAAGAGCAATCTGACTCGCTTTAATGCCGCCAATTTCGGCAGTGACATCATCGAGAACTGATATTACCTTAACCATATTGCCCTTAACCTCAATCATATTTGTCTTGAGCATCGTAACATCGGTGAGCATCTGCTTTTGCGTGCCTTCCACCTTGTCGAGACGAACTTCGATCTTATCGAGGCGACCATCAACCTTGTCGAGGCGACCATCGATCTTGTCGAGGCGACCATCAACCTTGTCAAGGTGAATGTCGATCTTGTCGAGACGACCATCAACCTTGTCAAGGTGAATGTCAATCTTATCAAAACGTTCGCTCATACGCTGCTCACTGGCGTAGACAGCAGTATTGGTTTCTTCTCGCACAGCGAGACGCGTAGAAACCATCTCTTCATGCATATTAGAACGGATGTTATTACCTTCTTCACGTAATGCTAGACGAATAGCAGATATCAATTCTTCGTTTGCCATGACCCTCATCCTCCCAGTAAAAATTGGTATGGAAGGAGTATAACATTATTGTAGGGCATTTTCAAGATTAATATATACAAAAAAGTGTTACATATCATTACCGTATGTACATTGCCTATGTAACACTTTTCATCGAATATTTGTTAAATTGTTGTTAGGCAGCTCGGCGGCGGCGCATGAGGCGACCTTCTTTACTTACGCGGAAGCGCGCCCAGTGCAGGTAGTCCTGTACATCCCAGAGGGAACCACCTGGAGCAGTAAGGCCGGATTCGATACTTAAGCGAACCTCTTGCGCCGTTTTACCCTCGAACCACGTGCGTCCACGCCCAACAGCATTCAATGTATGGGCATCGCTGTTGCCAACTTCAGGCAAGCCGTAGATGGCTCGGTTCGCACGCATCGCCTGTTTGTTGGCATAAATGCCGCAGAAACTGGCGTTCCAGGTCTCAACCGCGTCGAACCATACATCTCTGTCCTCATGTATGCGGTCCATGACCTCACGTGAGCAGCTATGTTTGAAGAGCGGATGTAATGGATGCGCGATAATTGCCAGCCCGCCCTGCCCATGAATCAAGTCAATACTCTTCTCCATGCTCAAACCATGAGGAACAAGCTTCTCAATGAAGAGCCCCAGTAGATGGCCCTCTTTTGTCGTTACCTCTTCACCTACAATATAGTCGAAGCGGTAGTTGCCCTTCGTCCAGAGGTCACGCGCCCGTAACGAACCCTCGATTCCATCGTGGTCGGTAATGGCAATCACATCCAGATCAGTCTGATTTTGAGCTTGGTCAAGAATTTGTTCGATAGTTCCGATACCGTCGCTATATGTGCTGTGTATGTGCAAATCTGCTTTGCCCAGCTTCCCTGCCTGGTACGCCTGTTGAGGGGTCATCTGGCGCGATTTCTTCAACATGGCAGTTCCTGTGGGCATCATTTCAGGAATGCTGGTCATTTGTTTGCTCGTCCTCATGCGTCTCCTTCTTTGCATGTAGTAATGAATAATCTTTATGGGTTATATATAGCCCTTACTCTTAGACTATCATAGGTGCGTTAAGAATCAATCCTAAATTGATGTAATGCACTGTTAAGAGAATGTTCTAGTCCTCCCGGTTAAGTTCGATCTCGATAAGCTCCTCCCCGACAGGAAGTGGCTCTATATGTAGTCCCGGATCGACTAATCCCTCCAGATGTTGAAGGCATTGTTGAAATTGTTGACGGTTGAGAGAACAATAGGCTTGACGTCCGACACGACGCGTGTGCACGAGATGTGCGCGGCGAAGCTTGCGTAAATGCCAGGAGACAAGAGGTTGGCTGAGGCGCAACAGATCGGCAAGGGCTGTCACGGTCACTTCGTCTTGTCGAGCCAGGTGATAGACGATGGTGAGCCGTGCTACGTCTGCTAATGCCTTGGTCATAAGTTTGAGTTCGTGCCAGTCATCCATCCTAACCTTCTTAACAAGTGCTTTACATAAATATCTATTTCATAAACTTATATTTATATTTTACTTTTTTTAGAGTGTGTCTGTCAAGTGTTGTGGTATACTGTGGGAAATTTAGGGCATGGTAATAAAGAAGAGCAAAACAACTAGTATACAATCTTCGTAGAGATCGATGTATCATGCCCTTGTGTAGACGCTAGAGTTGAGCAGGACACGATACTTCGATCCCTACAAAGGTATACGAAAAGGAGAGACGCATGGGACGACTTGATGGACGAGTAGCATTTGTCACTGGCGCAGGACGAGGCATAGGGGCTGCGACAGCCTTACGCATGGCTGAAGAGGGCGCGCGTATAGTGCTCGCCGATATCGACGCTGAAGGCTGTAAACAGGTAGCCGCAGAATTGGATCAACTGGGCTCTGAGGGACTCGTGGTTCCCTGTAACGTTGCTGATGGTGCGATGGTGCAAGCAGCAATGGAGCAGGCCGTAGACCGCTTCGGGCGACTAGATATTTTGGTCAATAATGCGGGCGTCTTGCGTGACAACCTACTATTTAAGATGTCGGAAGAGGACTGGGATACGGTCATGAACGTGCACTTGAAGGGCGCGTTTCTATGTAGCCGTGCTGCCCAGACATATATGGTCAAGCAGAATTATGGACGAATTGTTTCGCTCTCCTCGACCTCTGCACTGGGCAATCGCGGGCAGACGAACTATTCAACGGCCAAAGCTGGTCTGCAAGGGTTAACGCGTACTCTAGCTATCGAGTTAGGTAAGTTTGGCATTACCGCTAATGCCGTTGCACCGGGTTTTATTGACACCGAGATGACCCGCACAACTTCGCGAAGAATGGGCTTTGATCCACAACAACGTATAGAAGAGGCGTCAAAGATTATCCCCGTTGGTCGTGTTGGTCAACCCCGTGACGTTGCCAACGTAATCTGCTTCCTTGCCTCGGATGAGGCTGGTTTTGTCAGTGGTCAAGTTATTTATGTCGCGGGCGGACCGCGCGGCTAACCTGGTATCTTACAGTAAGGAAAGGGCATTCATGCATCCTCTGGAACGCCGACAGGCGATCATTGTTCTCGATTTTGGTTCGCAATATAGTCGGCTGATTACCCGTCGTGTGCGCGAGTGCTCCGTCTATAGCGAACTGGTGCCAGCAAGTACCACCCTGGCACAACTACAGCAAAATCCACATCTTGACATAAAAGGATTTATTCTTTCGGGTGGGCCAGCGAGCGTCTACGATGATGGCGCTCCTACGTGTGATCCTGCCATTCTTAATAGTGGGCTGCCTGTGCTAGGTATCTGCTATGGCATGCAACTGATGGCCCTGCAATTAGGCGGTCATGTTGAATTAGCGCATGAGCAACGCGAATACGGTCCTGCCACTATAGAAGTGCTAGCAAACACGCTACATGACGAGACATATCGTATCTTTGAGGGAATTACTGCCTCGCCTGCGCAGACCGAGCATCTGGATCAGGATACATCCGCACTGCGTCTACCTGTATGGATGAGCCATGGTGATAGTGTTGATCGACTTCCTCCTGGCTTTAGCGTGCTTGCCTTTACCGAGAGCAACCCGGTTGCCGTTATTGCCAATCCTCAAGGGATGGTTGGATTGCAATTTCACCCGGAGGTCTCACATACTCCACAGGGCAAAGAAATCATTCACAATTTTCTCTTCCGCATCTGCGACTGTGATGGCAACTGGACTGCGAGTTCAGTGATCGAAGAGGCAGTTGAGCAGATCCGACAACGTGTGGGCAATGAGCGCGTAATTTGTGGACTCTCTGGCGGCGTTGACTCGGCGGTGGCGGCCTTATTGGTGCATCGCGCTGTCGGTGATCAGCTTACCTGCGTCTTTGTCGATACGGGCTGCCTACGTGCTGGCGAACGTGAACAGGTGGTAGATACCTTTGCTACACATATGCATATTCCTCTCATCATTGTCGATGCACACCAACGCTTCCTGTCGCGTCTTGCGGATGTGATCGATCCGGAGCAGAAGCGTAGAATCATCGGCGAAGAGTTTATCCGTGTCTTCGAGGCAGAGGCGGAACGATTAGAGGAGGAGCATGGGCCTATTGCGTTCCTGGCGCAGGGAACACTCTATCCCGATGTGATCGAGAGCACCAGTCATGATACCGCATCGACCGCGACGCGCATCAAGACTCATCATAATGTAGGTGGATTGCCCGAAGAAATGGTTCTCAAACTGGTTGAGCCACTGCGTGTCTTGTTTAAAGACGAAGTACGTGAAATTGGCCTGGCTCTCGGCTTGCCTGAAGAGTGGGTCTGGCGGCATCCATTCCCGGGTCCGGGTCTGGCGATTCGCATCATTGGAGCAGTCGATGAGACGCGACTGGAAATGCTGCGTGCGGCAGATACTATTGTGATCGACGAGATACGCCGCGCTGGTATCTACCGTGAGTTGGGGCAAGCCTTCGCTGTACTGACGCCGTTGCAGAGTGTCGGGGTAATGGGCGATGGTCGAACGTATGCTAACGTGGTTGCGGTACGTGCTGTGACAACGGGCGACTTTATGACGGCTGATTGGGCGCGTCTCTCGCCAGATCTGCTAGGACGCATCGCTAATCGCATCGTGAACGAAGTGCCAGAGGTCAACCGCGTCGTTTACGACATCACCTCAAAGCCGCCCGCGACCATCGAATGGGAATAGCCACGTGATCGAGTTTGAAATACTGATGCGTGGTCGCTATCAACCAATGCAGCTTGTTGTAGAGTATAATCCATTGCTCCATATGTCCATTACACCTGGAATGCAGATGCTGATGGATGAATTGTGGCGACAAAAAATGATAGTGGCACAGGAGAAGGGCTTTCTGCTCTTTGACGGATCGCTCTTTCGTCTGATGCAGGCTGAGTCGCGGGCAGATGAAATGCTGCATATTGTAGTGGGTGACACGAGCTATAAAGAATACATTGTGACACGGGTACCCGAGTTTGCTCAGGCACTTGCTCGACAGGAGTTGAGTAATCCGCTCTCTGTCTGTTCCGTTATTGAGACCAGCGACGGCTGCATCTTGATTGAGAAGCGGCAAGGTACCGATGTGTACAACGGACGCTACCACGTTATCGGCGGCTTCATGGAGCGCGGCCTGGATATAATAGAGCACTTGCCGGATCCTTTCGGTGCCATAAAGCGTGAAATACGTGAGGAGACGGGGATACAGATAAGTGATATTCGAGGGCAGTACTGTCTCGGCGTCGTCTACGATACTGTTATGCCCCATCCAGAGCTATGTTTTGTCACCCTGCTAACTATTCCGCTTTCTGAGGTGTTGACGAGGGAGCCAGAAGACAATGAGGTCAAGCAACTGCTCTCGTTAAATGTGACTGCTGAGAGCCTCAAAGAGTTTATTAGTAGTAATCATGGCAATATCTCGGCAACAGGTGAGGCAAATCTGATTATGTACGGCGGCTGGAAGTTCGGTGAGGCATGGTTCGAGGATGTAATGAGGAGCGTTGAAAATACAATTTCCTGATTTGACAGAAGTTAACGTATCCTTGTTTTAAGCGGAACTGTCGAACAAGCCAGCCAATTTGTTGAGCTAATGAGTTATTGCGCATAATACGAGCATAGAGGAACTCATACTAAACAGCTACAGACTAAAGATAGCATGAGATTGAAGATGAGATGTTTGTTACCCATTGCTAAATTTTCATGCCACTATTCACCCACTCAATCGTTTTATAGAGAGAGCAGTATTTGCGTCTTATAAGGGAGAGCGGTCAATACCATCCACTTTAGGAAATAAAATTGGGAATTGTAGCATAAGAGGTTGCTGCACCGGTATGAACAAGGGTTCCAAATAGGTAGTATGTACTATTGGCTGTATGTTATACTGGAATGCGCACACACAAGCCATATACTAACTACAGAAGAGATTTTGGGGGTTCGTCATCAGTCAGCAAAGTGGGCAATGGAATACACAGACGGGACATCTCGAACGTCGCACCCTGCTCCATAAGCGCTATCTACTCATGCGCACGGTCGGACAAGGCGGTATGGGCGCGGTCTATCAGGCACGGGACCTGAAGCGACAGGCGATCTGCGCGGTCAAAGAGATGAGCCTCTCTATGGTGCCGCCAGATGAGCGCTTGAAGGCGATTCAGAACTTCAAGGTCGAGGCAAAGATGCTCTGGGGGTTAAATCATCCTAACCTGCCCGCCTTTACCGGTTTCTTTACCGAGGGACAACGCTACTTCATGGTGATGGAGTACGTAGACGGTTATACTCTCGAAGACCTGCTGGAGCGCAACGCTGGCCCCTTCCCAGAGCGGCGTGTACTCGGCTGGGCGCGTCAACTCTGCGACGTATTGGAATATCTGCATAATCAGAACCCTCCGATTATCTTCCGCGACATGAAGCCTGGCAATATCATGTTGACGCGTACCGGACGTATTAAGCTGATTGACTTTGGTATCGCACGCTTCTTTCGTCCGACCAGTTCGCAGGATACGCAACTGCTCGGCACTCCTGGCTTCGCGCCACCAGAGCAGTACGGCAAGGCACAGACCGATGAACGCGCCGATATCTACTCGCTGGCGATGACCATCTTTCAGTTATTGACCAATACACTCTCAGAGACCGGGTTTGGCCTGAAAGATGTGCGCAGCATCAATCCACAGATTTCGCCAACCGTGGCACGCGCACTCGAAAAGGCAACCTCTCTTGAGCCAGAGGACCGCTACGATAATGTCGCGGCATTTCGTCGATCCCTGTTGGGAGTCGGGACCTTCGTCTTTGAAAATGGCGATCAGGCTACGACACCGGAAGAACTTGCGGACCTCTGCGCCCGTTATCCCGAGGAGGCATTAGATTATTTAAGCGCAGGGGAGATCGAGTCGTGGCTACGCGAGATCGGCGAGGAAAACCTGGCACGAGCAGCCCGACAAATTCGCTCTACAGTGGATGATCCGCAAAAGGCAGTCGAGCAATTTCTACGAGTGGTAATGGGCCCTAATGCGCGCATCCGCCCGACGACGCAAGCTATGAATGGAAGTCAATCAGGTGCAGTAGCTACGAGTACACCGCCGAGTCGTAGTAGTTGGTTCTCACGTTCCCCACGCTCAAATGTGGTGGTGCAGCCACGCGTACTCGACTTTGGACAGGTGTATCCAGGAGTCTCGGCTCCGCTCTCTTTCTCTGTAGCTGGCAATCAGGGCATGCTTGTGACGGGCACTATTCGATCTGTTGAGTCCTGGATCGTTGTCGATCAAACAGCGTTCGATGGCATGAGTACTCGCGTCAACGTGCGTGTTAATAGCACACAACTACACGGCTCGACGCATTATACTGGAACCATCCTTATCTCACCAGAGGGCGAGGAACAAGACATGGTCGTGACGGTCGAGGCTGACATTCTTGGCTTCGGAACGCCTTCAAACCGACGGAACCGGGTTGGCAAGACCGTTGGAGCCGACCTGGACGACGACGACGACTCGCTGACTATGGGTATGATGACAGTGGTTCCCTCCACTACAGGCAAAGGACCAGCAATTCAGGTACAGGCTACACAGATTGCCGCATCACAGCAGGCAGCGCAAACGGGACTACCTTCCTCCGCAACGGTACATGATAGCGAGTACAAGGCCAAATATGGCAACCCGACTATGCAGACGGCGAATGGCTCGTCACGCCAGGGATGGGACCCTTTAAAGGCAACGCCACTGCAACGCCTCTGGATGCAGCGCGTTTTTGCCTTTGTCTCCGCGTTCATGGTTGCGAGCCTATGTTATACCATCTTAACTCCAATAATACACGCGAGTCCACTTCCGCCGAATCCCTGGTTCATTCTACTGTTAGTGATGCTTGTGCCAACCGCCACGCTTGGATCATTGTTGGTCAACTGGAACAACTCCTGGACAATACACGATCTTATTAATCGCTCCTGTACTGGTATGGGGAGTGCGTTGGCCCTCCTCGCGTTGATAAAGATTGCCTGGCAACTGGGAGTTCATTCCAACCTTCCCGCGCTTCAGTTCAGTATTATGCTGCTTGTGACCTCTGTTGGTGCTACGCTCGGAACAACGCCTTTCATCAGTGACTACATTCTGGATGGTGCGGGCTGGGCATTGACGCATTTGCGCTGGTTCTTTATCATCCTGGCTGGCTTTGTTGGTGGAACGCTTGGTTTCTTCCTGACATCGGGCTTCGCGCTCGGCTGCTTCACACCCTTTGGTGTTCTACTCGGCGTAGGGGTCTGTGTTGGACTTGTGCTGCGTGTCGATCAATTGTTGAAACATGGTCAACAGAAAACACCATGATGGACTCTCATCAAAGACCCCCACTTATCGTCGTACTCGGTCCGACCGCATCAGGCAAGAGCGCACTCGGCATTACATTGGCACAACGCCTGCATGGAGAGGTCGTCTCCGCAGATTCGCGCCAGGTCTACCGTGGCCTCGACATTGGCACTGCTAAAGTAACCGCAGAAGAACGGGCGCTGGTGCCACATCACCTTTTAGATGTGGTGAATCCAAACGAAGTCTATACCGTCTCACAGTTCCAAGGTGATGCCATCGTCGCTATCAACGATATTCTGGCGCGAAGCTTACAACCCTTTCTAATAGGTGGCTCACCGCATTATATCCAGGCGGTCGTCGATAACCTGGACATGCCGCAGGTGCCACCGCAGCCTGAACTACGCACACAACTCGAAGCACGACCCCTTGCTGACTTACTCTTAGAGCTACAAGAGCGGGATTCACGCAGCTTTGAGACGATTGACCGCAACAACCCCCGGCGCGTCATCCGTGCCTTGGAAGTATGTATCGTCACTGGTAGGCCATTTTCAGAACTACGTGGTCTGGCTAATCCACTCTATCGCTGCCTTCTACTAGGAATTCAATGGCCCCGAATGGTCCTATACGCACGAATTGATGCGCGAGTCGATCAGCGGATGCAGCAGGGCATGGTGCAGGAGGTCCAGCGCTTGCTTGCCGAAGGCGTGAGCCACGGACGACTAGAGGCTTTGGGCCTTGAATATCGTTTTGTAAGCCGCTGGTTACGTGGCGATTTCGCAAGTGAAGCGCAAATGGTCGAGCGTCTAAAATATGCCATCCACGACTTTACACGAAGACAACTCGCATGGTTCCGACGCGATAACAGAATTGTATGGATTGATGGAGATAGTGACGAGATGGTACAAGAGGCTGAGGGGATAGTAAGAGAGTTTTTAAACATGCAATAATTTTCAAATAAGAGATATATAAAATATCGACAAAGTATTTCTGGTATGCTACACTTCAAAAAGAATAAGTACGTTGGAGGGTATCATACGTGGGTCAATGGGATGATTTGATGAAGTTGCTTGTGGGTGCCAATCCACAGCAATTTGTATCGCTGTTGCTGCACGGAGCACAAGTTAAGGGAGAATTGAGTAAAGAGCTAAAAGTTCGCACAATTTTTGCTGATCTTCTTTATATTGTAATATGGAATGGTAAAGAGGTTATCTTGCATGTTGAATTTCAGAAACAGCAGGATAAAAACATGGGAGAGCGTTTGTGGGAGTATAATGTTGTTACGATGGTGTTGCATCGCCTCCCAGTTTGTACATTCGCTCTTTATTTGGTGAAAGATGATGATATCATAGAGTCGCCATATGAGCAGCAACTTCCTAACGGGGAGGTAGTACACCGCTTTTATTTCACAAATATCAAGTTATGGGAGATGCCCGGCGAGGTACTTAAACAGCCAGGGCTGGAAGGAATGCTCCCATTACTTCCATTAACCAAAGATGGCAGGCGATACGAACGGGTAGAGGAGATGATCGAGGGTCTACGTGCAGCCAAGAAAGACGACTTATTATTGCTCGGTTATACGTTTGCAGCATTAGTGTTCGAGACCAGTACAGACAAAGAGTGGCTCAAAAGGAGGTTCTCAGTGCTTCAAGATAGACTAGAAGGTTCATGGGCCTACAGAGAAATAATGGAAAAAGGGCTTTTAGAAGGACGAGAGTTAGGTATGAAGCAGGGGCTAGAACAGGGGCTAGAACAGGGGCTAGAGCAAGCCCACCAGCAGGAAGTTCAGAGACAGCGTCAGACGCTCACACGTCTTGTCGGTATGCGTTTCTCAGAACTTACGTCTTTGGCTGAACAAAGAGCTGATCTTGTCAACGATCCTGTAATCTTACAGGCTGTAATCGATAAACTTTTTGATGTGCAAACACTTGATGAAACCCAACAGGTGCTTATGGAACTGGGTGATAGAACTAATGCGGCATCATAGTTCCTTATTCATAATCTTGCCCTTTCCTAAAACAAATATAGGATGTTTCTGTTGAGATAGCAAAGAGAGGGTGTCGCGCTCTACCTACTATGTAGACGCGCAATACCCTCTCTTTTGTTGCATTAAATTGTAGGATAAAACAGAGATTTATTGTATATCTAGCCAAGGAAGTTCCTCCCAGCGGTTTGCCTGTGCGAAGCCAAAGCCTTGCTCTGTCACTGTTCCTTGAAAGCCTGCTGGAACTTCTGAGAAATGTATGGCCTGCGACCGGGGGAAAATTGCCAGGTCAAATGCCCAGGGATCGCCCATGTTCGCCGTGAGCGCACGCCAGGGTTGGCTCTCCTGCCATTCGTCGGTGAGATAGGCTCCTAACTCGCGGAATGCCGCCGCCAATTTTTGCACAATACGCCAGAGCAACGCGCCTACCTCGGGTTTATACTGCGATGTGACACTCTCTCGCAACGTTTCTGTCTCAAGCAGTAGGTCGAAGCCTACCCAGGATGGAAGGTCTTCCGTGCTAGGGACAGCCGAGTTAGTGTACAATGATACCGCAACACCTGCGCACTGTAAGGTAGCAGGAGGGTTGTTGGTCCCGCTTTTGCCTTCAGGAGCGAGCATGAAGGAGGACACATATATATCACCGAAGCCATCATCGTCAGAAGTCGGCCAGTGCAAAGAGCCGAGCCATTGAAGGACACGAGCGTCGGTACAACCAAGTTGTTCGAGCACCGATCTATAATGAGAAGCTACAATAGAGTAGGTACGTTGGTTGCATGTTGCATAGGTCTGTACCTGTGCATATTCTGACATTATGTCTATCCTTATTTATATGGGTGAGTGTCTGCTGACAGAACAAGACAGTTTTTCTTATTTTACAGGAAAGTGTCTAGTGTGCTATACCCATAAATGGAAGTAGGAAGACCTCTTGTAGGTCTCCTTCACACACATAATAGACGCTTGCGTATGCCGTTCATGCCTGATATACTAGCAATGCGACTTGTACTATAGCTAAGAAGAGATAGAAAGTCGTAAATGTATCTTGAGGGTATTGGGAGGACAACGATCTCCCGCTAGGAGTAAGAAAGCCTTTCATGGCTACCGTACAATTGGCAACCATGCCGAAGCCACCATTGATACAGAATGGTCCGGTCATTCATGGAAATGAAGCAATCATTACTCATTGGTTGACACACTACTGGCAAAAACTACATTTACCTACTCACGAACTTCCGTTACTTGCAGTTACCCAGAATCGGCAGGAATACAAGAACTGGACGGGTAAGCGCCTCAATGTTATGGCTCTTGGCTGCTACTGTTATGTACCCGCGCCATCTATATCCATGCGACGCGCACCTAAAGCGGTGTACGAGGAGCAACGAAAGCATCGTCACCTCATCTTCATCGAACCTGCGATGCAATCAAAGTCAATAGAGGTCACTATCGCCCATGAACTCATTCACCTGGCGGATCGCGTGAATGGCACACCCCGTCGTCACCGACACCACGGCTACGACTCTATTGCTGCCGATGAAGCCGCAATCACTGGCTATGCTCTGGAAGATTTGCGGGCATTGTTACATGAGGAAAGCATTCGGCGTGAACAAGTGCGTCGCGAACTCCATCCCATCCGTTACCTCTACAAATGCCCCAATTGTGGCAAGAAGTATCCGAGAGTGAGGCAATATTCACAACCGGTGTCCTGTAGCAGTTGCGATAAAAGCTACAACCCCCAGTTCAAACTCGTGTTGTCGGACTAATTCAAGGGCAATGAGGTCGTCCATCGTAGGGAACGACCTCATTGCCCTTGAATTAGTCTGAGAGTTCTTATCGTGAAAGCACGTGATGTGGTTGCATCACACGTATTTGTGTCAACGTATGATATGCACGCACGAGTTCTGCGATACTGAGCACAGATGCGAGAGAATATCCCGAATTGTGCGGTGCATCACCATCGAAGACGCTTCCAATCATACCCAGTATGTCCTCATTAAGATAGTTCTGGAAGGGCGTGAACTGTTGTGGTCCTCTGAGCCGTCGGGCGTCCTGGCGGATGCTATTGCTCTCCACATCACCTAACGACTTCTCCACTGCACATATAGCATCGGTATATGGTCCGATGAGCCATGCCCAGGCACTTCCCTGGTGAAGCGCGTGTTGTTGCTCGTCCATATGTGTTCCAAGATGACCTCGGTAGGCTGCTGCCCCTGGCGAGAGTGTGCGCAAGCCGTAGGGCGTGAGCAAGTGGTGTGTGACAGCGTCGAGTACAGGTGCCCCTTGTTGCTCGTCCAGCACCGGGTGGCGGAGTGAGAAGGCGAACAGTTGGTTGGGACGCAGGGCTGCATCGTTCCCAGTGGGACCATCAATCACGTCGAAGAGGTAGCCACCTTCTGCATACCAGAAGCGCTGCTGAAAGCTCTCCTTACACCGTGAAATCCACTCCTGATAAGGTGCAGTAACACGGCTTAGTCCGCCAGCTTGGTGGAGACGTTGTGACCACTCGTTCATGAGCGAGAGGGTATGATACCACAATGCGTTTACTTCAACAGGCTTCCCAGCACGAGGCGTAACTGGCACACCATTCATGGTTGCGTTCATCCATGTGAAGGCTTCTCCTGATAGGGAGAGTAAGCCGTCACCTGAGTCTACCTTGATGCCATGACAGGTTCCCTGCACAAACCAGTTGATGCTCTCGACAAGACGAGGATATACCTCGCTTAAAAGCTCGTATTCATGTGTCATGTGTAGATAGTGGTCGAGGGCATAGCAATACCAGAGGGTGTTGTCCACACTCCGATATTCGCTTCCAGTGGGCACGTGACCAGGAAGAGGTAGGGTATCCGGCAGCATGCCCCGTTTGAAGTGGCGGGCTAGTTCACGTAGGATGCGCGACATATCGCTATAACGTCCTGTTGCGATAGTAATTCCTGGCAGGGCAATCAACGCATCGCGCGTTCGGCTTTCCATACTGTAATAATCCGAGAGCAAAAGCGGAATGCTTTGTGGCCTGCCGAAGAGAAGTTCGTGATCGCCAACTGAGCCGGTACGCGGCAGCTTCTGATGCACCAGAAAGCGGTCACAAGCTCGCAGGAGATGACTCAGATATTCTTCTTCCTCTTTATGTGGGTGAGAAGAGGCTGTAGAGAGAGGAAGTACAGACAGACGCTGCGCCTGTGCCGCTTCGCCGCCGTCGCCAAGGTAGCGTTGAGGCTGCAATGCATTGAAAAACAATTGTTTTTGTCCTTCGACACTGCGTTTGTAGGAATGGTTTAATTGATTGGGGAGTAACGTCTGTGTGGCAAGCTCCTCTGTACTCGCGATGATAGTCAAGGTTGCATCCTCGTTGGACCAGAGGGTAGCGCGAATAACTCCTGGAAGGTAGAGATCGTCGAGCGCGGGCCGACCTTCTGCCGCGTTTCGTCGTCGTAAGAAGTTCCAGTACCAGACCCCCGTCGGAATAAAGGTTGCCTCGCTCTCTGGCTGACCAACCGCCAGGATGGAATAGGGGAGTGCCTCATTCCATGCACGAATAGTACACCCTGCGACTCCTCTAGGGAGCGTGACGGAATAATCTCGCTTATTACCGTCCAGCATCTCTTCCCAGCCGCGCTGCTGCTGATGTTGCCGAATCTGAAAATGCCACTCGTTGCTCCCATGCTGGGGCTGGTTATGTGGACGATACGCGGTGAAGGGCAGAAGCGTGAGTGTCAGCGGCTGTTGCGTTGGGTGGCTCTGTTCAGAGAAGCGTCCTTTTCCACTGCTCAGAACGCCCGTGATACCGCTCCTTCTATGTCCTGACTCATCAGCAGTTGTAGTACGGACAACGCGGTATTGAATACACGTTGTGTTACGGCCTTGCTGCATCCAGATGCGTTTTTCGAGCACAATACCGTCGATGCCACCAAGACGGTAGGTGAAGACGGGGAACCCCTCTTCGAGCCGAAATGTTTCCAGGTGTACAAAACCAGATGGATTGAGCGTACCATCTCGATACTCATTGGTGCCGAGATAATAAGTACGCTGATCAAATACGACCTCTTCGTCGATCTTCGCAAGCAGAAGCTGTGGTGTAACGGTGTCTGGTGGGCAGGCAACGAGCAAGCCATGCTCCATACGGGTCAGGACACCTGCAACGGTTCCTGAGGCGTATGCCCCCAAGCCATTCGTGATGAGCCACTCACGCGAGATGGTCTCATTCAAGTCACAGCAGACGCCGCGATCAAGAGTGATGGGCATCATAGTAGTCCCTCCAAGCCCCTCAAAAATTATGATCTGCGACTACATGTAGACAGCAACTGTGTTCCCCCTGCACCTCGTGCGGGTGTCAGGATAGATAACGCGGCAATGCGTTTATATACTTCGACAGTGTAGCATACTACAAGCTCAAAAACAGTATTTTTTACCCCATTTGTCTTGTGTGACTACAAATTCGCAGCATTGTAATATCGTTTGTAAGACATATATCAATCTTTGTTCTTTCTAACATTGGACCTGTGGCTTTACAAGCTTGATCTAGACAAGGCACCCATACAAAAATGTAACATATTCATGGCTTTCATTGTGATACACATCTAAAATGATGCGTATTATCTAAGAGATATCTTTAAGGTCTCTGTTCTTCGGAGGAAACAATACTCCTCAAAGGATGGAGAACCTATCTGTTATAGCTTACATCATCTATTAGGAGGTTATCCTTCATGCTATCCTCTTTTCTTAAGGGAAGACAATCATCCTTATTTGTAGTCGTCTTTGTTCTACTCTCCCTGCTCCTCGTTGCCTGTGGTAGCAATGGTGGTAGCTCAACTGGTGGTAGTGGTAGCTCCACGAGTAAACCGTCTGTTGCCGCACCCAACGATCTGATTAGTTCAGGATATTTGACAGTTGGTAGTGATACAACCTATGCACCACAGGAGTATATCGATACTTCGACGGGCAAGCCTACAGGTTTTGATATTGACCTCATCAGTGCTGTCGCACAAAAGATGGGACTACAGCCAAGGATTATGACAGCCAAGTTTGACTCTATTATCAATAGCCTCTCTGCCAAGCGATTCGATGTGGTGATCTCCGCTGTCACCATTAACGCTGATCGGCAAAAGGTAGCGGACTTTGTGCCGTACTTCAATGCAGGCGAATCTCTACTTGTGCAGAAAGGGAATCCGAAGAATCTTAAGAGTCCGTCCGACCTATGTGGGCAAAATGTTGGAGTACAAAATGGCACAGTTGAGCAGATGGACCTGCAAACAGCAAGCGATGCTTGTAAAAAAGCTGGCAAGCCTCCAATCAACATGACCATTTTGCAGGATCAAACAGCCGTCATACAGTTACTTTCCAGCAGCCGTGTCGTTGCCACCTACCAGGACTCTCCCGTAACCGACTACTACAATAAGCTGAATCCGGGTCAGTTTCAGGTCGGCGGCTCCGTTGTTAACGCCGCGCCAGAAGGCATTGTCATACGTAAGGCCGACAGCGCTATGTTGAAGGCCGTACAAACTGCCTTCAATTCACTCAAGGCTGATGGAACCTACAAAAACCTCATTAACAAGTGGGGCTTGACCACAGGCGCGATTAGCCTGATGGATCGTCGCTCCAATTTGGTATAAAGAGAAAAACATGAATGTGCTGTGGATGGCATGTCGCCTCCACAGCACATTCATGTTTTTCTCTTTTATGAATACCCCTTGTGTGCATAACTTCAATCGGGTATCATAACCTGCAAGTATCTTTCTTATGTGTAAAGAAGGATGCTATAAAAGACACAAGAGGAGGCCCAATATGTTCCGTTGGGAAATCGTCTGGCATAATCTTTTTTCTCCCGTCTTTTTGAATGCAGCGTGGACAACATTGTGGCTATCGGTAGTTGCCCAAACATTAGGTGTCATACTGGGACTACTCCTCGCGTTGATGCGTATGTCACGCTCTCCTCTGCTTAGTGGCCCAGCTCGCGGCTACATATGGCTTTTTCGTGGTAGTCCGTTGCTGGTACAAGTGCTCATTCTCTTTACCGGGCTGCCGCCAGTTTTTCCAGTCTTGACTCCCTATCTTACTCCCATCACGTGTGTATTGATCGCCTTTTCTCTTAACGAGGGAGCATATATGTCGGAGATCATTCGTGCCGCCATCAGCTCAGTTGATACTGGACAAATGGAAGCGGCAAAGGCTCTTGGAATGCGTTACTCTCTTGCAATGAGGCGCATTGTGCTTCCCCAGGCTGCGCGTGTCGTCATTCCCCCATTAGGCAACGAATTTAACAATATGTTGAAAACGACCTCTATCGCGTCAGTGATTGGACTACAGGAATTGACATACACCGCTTCAACGTACGGCGCACAATCCTTTTCTAGTTTTGAACTGCTTATCGTTGCCACCTTCTACTACCTGATTCTTACAACGCTTTGGGGATACGTCCAGCAGTGGATTGAGAACCGACTCGACCCCAATCGCCCAACAGCGAAGGTCGAGTTGAATGAAAAAAAGGGGTGGACTCAGCGTACCATTGGATTTGGCAACCGCACTGGTGGTGGTACCCTCGTGGGAGGAAGATAATGAATACAACAAATACAGAAGAAATGGTGCACGCTGAAAAAATTGTCAAACGCTTCGGCAGTTTGACCGTGCTCAACGGTGTCGATCTCTCGGTGAAGCGTGGACAGGTCGTGGTGATTATCGGACCAAGTGGCTCTGGTAAGACAACGATGTTGCGCTGCATCAATCACCTTGAGAAGATCGACAGCGGACGCATCTACGTCAACGGCGAACTGGTTGGCTATCGTGAGAAGAATGGCAAACTGGTGGAGGACCGCGAGTCGAATATCGCGCGCATCCGTTCACAAATCGGTTTCGTCTTCCAACGCTTCAACCTCTTTCCGCACATGACGGCCCTCGAAAATATCGTTGAGGCTCCCGTACATGTGCTTGCTCACAAAAGAGAAGAGGTCATGGATCGTGCATATAACCTGCTAGGAAAGGTCGGCCTCTCAGAGAAAGCGAACAGCTATCCACACAGACTTTCTGGTGGGCAGCAGCAGCGCGTCGCCATCGCGCGTGCACTGGCTATGAATCCCAAACTGATGCTCTTCGACGAGGCCACCTCCGCTCTTGACCCTGAACTGGTTGGTGAGGTCCTCAAGGTCATGCGTCAACTCGCCGATGAAGGCATGACGATGGTAGTGGTGACGCACGAAATGAGCTTCGCCCGCGATGTCGCCGATCACGTGATCTTTATGGACAAAGCCGTAATCGTGGAGCAGGGACCGCCAGAACAAGTGCTTGAACACACGCAAAATGAGCGCACACGCGGCTTTTTAGGAATGATTCAATAACTATGCGCCTACACACCACCACCGTCACCGCTGCGACCACCATACGTTCTGGCGTGCATCTGATTGAGATGCACGCGCCAAATCTGGTGCAGGCGGTACAACCGGGGCAATTTTGCATGGTACGCTGTTGCCCACCTGAGATGACCGATCCATTGTTGCGGCGTCCCTTCTACGTTCACAGCAGCAATCGGATTCGAGGGCTATGCACTCTGCTCATACATGTGCGAGGACGCGGTAGTGCATGGCTGGCGCGGCAACAAGAGGGGGCGCTGCTTGATCTGCTGGGGCCACTGGGTCATGGTTGGACTATTCGTCCAACGGTGCGAAATCTGCTGCTTGTAAGCGAAGAGAGCCAGCTTCCCGCTGTTACTTTGCTAGCGCAGGTCGCGTTGGAGCAGGAACTTGCAGTTACCCTTATCAATCAGAGCAGCACTGCTGAAGAGAGCTATCCGCCCGCGTTGTTGTCGCCCGAGATCGAGTACCGCGTCATTGCTGGTGGCGACGGTCAAGCTGAAAATCTGCTGAACACTCTTCAGGATTCCCTCACTTGGGCTGATGCCACTTGTTGTAGCGTTTCACATGAAACATCGCTCACTCTCTATAACCGTTTTGAGCGTTTGCGTGGCAAGAACTTTGCACAGGGCACGCTTACGCGACCATTGGTATGTGGAACTGGCATCTGTTTCGCCTGTAGTGTGGAGACGCGTTCCGGCCAGAAACTCGTCTGCCGTGATGGTCCGGTGTTTGATCTGAGAGAAATTGTGCGATAAGGTCTTTTAGCCTAAAACTCGTCTAGATGTGGCGGATAGTGTATTGCCTTCTTGTCGATAGTGCAGGTATCCTGCGGAAGTGTGAAGCCGGGCGTGATGTCCAGCAGCTGCAGGAAGGCATCAACAATGAGCGGATCAAAGCTCTTTTCTGCGTCCAATAAGATACGCTCACGGGCGTCTGCGTTAGAGCGCGCGTTTTTATATGGGCGCTGCGAGGTCAACACATCGTAGACATCCGCTATCGTCAGAATGCGTGCACTAATCGGAATAGCCTCGCCTTGCAGTCCCGCTGGATAACCGTGTCCATCCCATGCCTCATGATGACAGAGCACGGCCTCTACATAAAAAGGATGAACATCGCAGCCGATGAGAATACGTGCCCCAATGACAGGGTGACGCTCCATCTTGCGTCGCTCCTCTTCAGAAAGGGCCGCAGATTTATTGAGAATATCGTTGGCGATCCACGTCTTGCCCAGATCATGGACAAGCGCTGCCAGGGCGAGATCACGTGCCTCGCCTCTACTCCATCCCAGGTAGCGTGCCAGCCGCTGGACATACGTCGCTACCCTACGTGAGTGTTCGTAGGTAATAATATCTCGTTCCTGGATACTTTTTGCGAACGCGAGAATGACTTTTCTCGTCTCTCGGTCTCGCTCAATATGCGCAATTCCCACCACATTACGCTCCCACCTCGCCGGATTCGACAACTATTGTAGTCGCCGCCGCGTTTGAACAAAAGGACACACTGAAGAAGTTCTTTATATAGATATAGACGTTGCCAGTCGGCAATTATACAATGCTTTCCGGTGCTTAATCTGATTTTATACTATCTCTACTATAGCCATATAATATATTAATGTTTCGTTCTAGCGTCTGTCCATGCTTACTTGTAAATAAGGTACTTTTGTCCGTGTCGGGGTGCCTCATCCCCCAAATAGTCCCTATTTTTGACCTGATTAAAATGAATCGTCGTGGTTTGTGATAGACTTCCGTTTATACAAAGAAAAGAGTAGGGAGACCTTCTTATACGTATATGGATGAGTCACGATGATAAAGCAAGGCGACAACCAGGAACAAAATAACACCAACGAGGAAAACACACCCTCTATGACAAGCGAAGACCTGCGGAGCGAAGTTGTCACAGTTGTCCTGACCGCTGATAATCACCTCGGCTATGATGCCTTTGGGCCACATAAGCGGGAGGAGTGGCAGCGGCATCTTCGGAATGCCTTTCAACAGGCAACGAACTTTGCGATTGCACAGAGAGCCGATCTGTTTATTCAGGCTGGCGACCTGTTCGATACAACAGCACCCGATGAACGCGACCGTAGCTTTGTGGCGGCACGTCTGGCACAGTTGAAACAGGCAGGAGTGCGTGCCATCACCCTCGGCGGTGTTCACGATGCGCTGTCTGATGCACAAGATGGCAATTCAACACCAGCTCCGCAAATCAGCTATGCGCAACTGGGAGCGTTACAGTATCTACCGCTTATACATAAAGGTCAGACAGCAGAAACAGAAGCACTTGAACCACTGCTGCTTGATATACATGGTATCCTGGTTGGCGTCTGCGGTCTCGGCATCCTTGCCGACCAGGAAGGCGATCCACTGGCCCATCTGCGCGTTCAGAGTGAAATTGAGCACGCTGCTATTCCTATTCTGGTTTTGCATGCTCCAATCGAAGGCTTGACTAACGGCACTTCGCGGCTTGATATGCGTGCACAGGTGAGCCGTAACAGTATAGAGCAGCAGACGACGTTCCGCTATATACTGGCTGGTTATCAGCATACTTACAGCCACACACATATCGGACAGACCGATGTGATCGTCGCAGGCGCGACTCTATCTACTCGCAACGTCACAACTCCGGGCAACGACCAGGCTCCTGGCTTCGTCTTCATGGGTCTTGCCGCTGATGGAGTTCGCTGGTGCAATCATGTTTCTGTCGACGCTTTACAACTGCAGCGACTAGTTATTTCTACAAAAGAACTTTGGTCTGAAAGCGCCACTTCGTCGCCAACTGAGCGTATTCTAGAGCAGTTGGAGCCTTTATGTGGACCTGAGGCGATACTTCAGCTGCGTCTCGAAGGTGAGTTAACACGCATGCAATATCATCAATTGGACCTTAACAAGATACGGCGCTGCGGTGAGGAACACTGTTTCGCTCTCTTCATCGACGATAGCGATCTTTCACTCCTGGTGGAGCAAGATGCCGTTGTTGCTGAAACAGGTGAACGCTTATCGCCGCGAGAAGAGCTGATCGCGGTAGCGGATGAGTGGATAGATGCGACTGACGATGAGCAGGAGAAGAAAGCACTGCGCAATACAAAAGAAGATTTGTTGTTAGCTATGGACGATAGTAGAGGAAAACGATAACATCATCCCAATGAGGACAAGGGGAGCGAACGGAGTACATTCATGATAATCCTAAAACATTTGACGGTCGAACAGTTCAGGCTCCTACGCCAGGTGGACCTGCACTTTCCCCAGCGTGGAAGTATTCTTATTCAAGGCCCTAACGAAGCTGGTAAATCGGCTCTGCTTGAGAGCATATACTTCGCGCTGTATGGTGAGTCGCTCATGTTCGATAGAGGCAAACGTTCGCTCGATGATCTCATTCTCTACGGTGCCGACAATGCCAGTGTTACCCTGAATCTCTCCGTGGACGCGACCGAACTAATGGTGGCACGTACAGTTGAGCGCGGCAAGGGACAAAAAGTCGTCTTGCAGGTGCGCCGCCTGGGTATGGCTGAAGAGGAGCCTATTACCCGTCTCAACTCCGCCAACGAGCGGATCATCGCCGAACTGGGGCGCATGGATGGTGAAACGCTGCGTAACTCGTGTCTTCTTGAGCAAAAGGGGCTTGATCGGCTGGAACGACTACACGGGATTGAGCGCGAAGTCACCGTTCGCAAGCTTCTGGGCCTGGAAAAGCTGGTGCATCTTGGCGAACAGTTCAAGGTGACTCCCCACGATGAGCAACTCCTGGAAGAAAGTACTGATCGGCTCCGTCTGGCTGAGCTACAGGTACGTATCCCCGAACTCAGCAAACAACTTGATAACCTTGAGGCTGCTCTCGATGCCGTAAAAGTCTCCGAGTATCTCACGGAGATCAATCAACAAGAAGTCGAGATCGCGGAACAAGAGCTTTCCCTGGAACAGATACAGGCAAGAAGGACTGAACTTAAGAGCCGTCAGGGGCGTGTTCAACAACTCAAGAGGGCTGACGCTACGCTCGGCGAGATCATCGATGCCTATGACGCGATGGCCGAGGCCCGACGTGAACTGCCAATTCTGGAGAAGCAGATCGCGGAACTGGAACGGCGCGAGCAGGAAGAACTGCCTGGCCTGGAAAAACGTGTCGGCGAACTGGTAGAGTTGACAAAATCTTTTGGCACACTGCAACGCATGTCAAACGATCTGCTCACAGCAGTCGAAACCATCAAAGACCTGGAACAGGAATTGAAGCACTATGATGAGTTGCAGGATGACCTCAAGGGAATTGATGAGCAGGTCGAATATGCACGTGGACGCATGGTGCAGTCACAGAGGGCCCTCGCGGAACTGGAAGAGCGACAGCGGACAAGCCGCCCTGCTCTGGAGGCGCGTCTTGAGCGGTTGAACACGCTTACCGAGCGTCTGACAGAACTCCGCCAACTCGAGGAGCGCTACACTGCTCTTGTAGGGGACAGAAAACGAGCGGAAACAAGTGGAGATCAACTCGAGAAGGTGCAGCACGATCTGCAAGAGACTGAGCAAGAGTTGACACTGGTCGAAGCAGAAGCGAAGCAGGTTCAACAACAGGCAGAGGCTCTGGAGAAACGCGGGCGTCAACTGAGTGTACGCCGCCAATTAGAAGAGTGGCAGCGTTTGAAGGGTCTATCACAGGCACTTAGTGACGCGGAACAACACGTACGCGTGGCGCATGAACATCAAGCAAGGCTCACAGAGGCTGCATTAGAGGCACGTCGCTCCGCTACCAAATATATGGGTCTTGTCATTGCCTGCGTCGTTCTCTTTCTCTTATGCGCTGGAGGCGTAGTGGCCGAATTTGCACAACACGCGTCCGTTGTCGCGGTGATTCTTGGAGTGCTAGCCCTCTTACTAGCAGCAGGAGCGGGGCTGTTCTATCAGAACTACAGCAAGTCTCGTATAGAGGAACAGTCAGCCGATAAAAAGGTGCAGGATGCTATGAGCAGGGTGAGTATGATGGTCGCCGCTCGTGAAGCCGCTGTGCGCATGGGCGGTAATCACGAGGCGCTCGAACAGGTCGAGCGCGAATTGCGTGCCCTCACGGGTACAGTTCCACATTCAATCGATGAGGCACAATCCCTTCTTCAACAAACTCAGGATCAAGGTGAGAGCATCCCCGACTTGCAGAAGCGGATCAAAGAGAAGCGCGACGAAGCCAATGCTGCTCATAATCAGGTGAACGTGACGATGGAGGCAGTGACAAATCTGCGTAAGACATGCACCCAGTTGGAAGAGCAGCAGAAAAACCTGAATGATATAGAGGAGCAATTACGCTCGGACCAAGCTGCAATTGGGCATATGCACCAGGAGATCATAATGCTTGCAGGCCAGGAAGGCTTACCACAGCCAAGTGTTAATGAGCGTCTGCAAAGCATTCCCGCCTTCGATGAGTACGCCTCTATTCCAATAACGCCTGTCCTGTGGACTTCCGAAGAGAATGTGAGCGGAGTTCCAGAACTGGATGATCTGATCGAAAGTACCATCAAGGCAATGAAGCACGAACTGGCCTCGCTCGACAGTAAGGCGGACCTGGCAACAGAGCTTGCAAACCAGGTCAAGATGTATCAAGACTCGCTCGACGTGATGTTGACGCGCAAAAACATCGTCGAGGAGCGCAACGAACGCTACCAGACCAATCCCCCCACTCAACAGGTCGAGCGGGCTCGTGAACAACAGACCGCGTTGCGTAATGCCCTCCAATCGCTTCAAGAGTCACTGCGCCAGCGCGTCAAGACGCTCGGCGTGGTGTTTGGACAGGCGGCGATCAGCAACGCGGAGACATCCGCACGAAAACAACTAGAGCAATTAAATGTTACGCTCGGGGGCAAATTCGCCCTTGAGACACAGAAGACCACCTATACAACGCTCCTCAAGGAGCGGCAGGAGTTGCTTGCCGAGCATTATAAACAACTGGCAAAGTTTAGCAACACGTTGGGAAGCTGGATCGTTCCACCCAATCCTTTCGCGGATGCACTCGTCACGCTGCGTACACGCTGTCAGAAAGAACTGGATGAGGCCAACGAAAAGGAAATTCTGGCAGAGCTTGAGCGCTTGCAGGCTCAGGAGGGTGCCTCAAACGCGAAGATAGCGCTTTGCCGCCAGGAGATCGAAGACGCACAGGAGCGCATTGCGACTATGCTGGTACGGCGCAATCGTCCAACAACGCGGAAATATACCTTCACCGATATTGTCGCCGTCTGGCCTCTCCTCGCAGAGTATTCCACCCAGGACCGCGATCGGCTGGAAGCCAAGCGTGAAGCCACCGAGCATGAACTGGACGACCTGGAACAACAGGAACTTGACCTCAGCAATCGCTTACAAGCAGGGAGCACGACTCTCGATCTGGCACAAGCACGCACCCACCTGGAACAGCAAGAACGCTCCTATCAGGTAAAGAAGCGCGGCAACCTGCTTATTAAAACGGTCAACGACCGTCTGGTAGGTAAGATTGTGCCGCGTACAGAGCACTATATGCAGCAGATACTGCCGTTGCTGACCAGTGGTCGCTATCACGATGTACGTCTGACTTCAAACGAAGAAGAGGAGAGCATTAGCGGTGGTTCTCTCCAACTCAAGGTATGGGACTCGGCGGCGGGTGAGTACATTTACAAATCTGCCTTATCGGGTGGTGCCGCCGATCAACTCTCGCTCGCCTTACGCCTGGCCTTCGCTATCGCCACTTTGCCGCGTGAATTGAACGTATCCCCTGGCTTCCTCTGCCTGGACGAGCCGCTTAGCTCCTTTGACCGGGGTAGAACACAAGCATTGGTGGATGTCGTCACAGGTGAAATGCTCGGCCAGCATTTTGAGCAAATTTTGCTCATCTCGCACAATAGTGCCTTCGATCCGGCTCTCTTCCCCTACCATGTCTATATGGACAATGGCGCAGTTATGGAGAGCAACCTGCCCGTCGTGCAAGCCCCAATGCCATCTATAGATGTAGTCGAGCCGCAAATGGAGGAGGCAGAGGAGGCAGAAGAGCAGGATATGACGGTCCATGTGGCTGCAATTCCTGTAAGGGTGGGTGGAGAATAATTCATCACACGAAGAAACCGCAGCCGTCCACGGACGGCTGCGGTTTCTTCGTGTGATGAATTGAAGCTAGTGGAACAAAATCAGTATTGCCACCACTAATACGTAAATCACAATCGTCTCCAAAAGGACCAATCCCAGAAGGAAGTTGATACGAAGCGTTGGGGCTGCTTCAGGATTGCGGCCTATCGCTCCTCAATGATGCCCATGTGAAGGGGGAGGAGTGTATGTCGGCTGATCTCTTCCATGCAAGCGGTTAAGGTGAAACAAGATACCTTATCATTTCGTGAATGTATAGTGATACATTGTTTTACTATGTATATGAAAGAAGGAATATAATGTTACAAGACGCGCTCACCGGTGTCGTTGCTGGTGCTCTAGGAACGGTCGCGCTCAATGTGGCGACCTATGCAGACATGGCTATTCGTGCTCGCTCGTCGAGTGGTGCTCCATCTCAACTCGTTGGTAAGTTAGCTGACAAAGCAGGTCTCCCTCTATCCTCCAAAGGTGTGGGCTCCAATGATGAGACGGCCCAGAACCGTGAGAGTGGTCTGGGCGCTTTGTTAGGCTATGTGAACGGGCTCGGCGTAGGTGCGCTCTATGGGCTGCTACGATCACAGTTTGTTGATGTGCCCATACCGCTTGCTGCTACTGGCGTTGGCCTGGCTGCGATGGCGGCCAGTGACGTTCCCCTCGTAGCTTTGGGAGTGAGCAATCCGAAGACGTGGGGAGTCTCGGGTTGGGCCTCCGATGCAATTCCTCACCTCATCTACGGTCTCGTTACAGCCATTGCTTATGAGGCCTTGAGGAACACAGACGAACGGTAGTGATGGAACTCTGTCATTGTTGCTTCAGCCTCAAATTTATGCCAAAGACGGCATAAGTTTGAGGCTGAAGCAACAATGACAGAATAATCTTGAGACCGTCATGTTTGCTGCCTATCTGCAAAGTGGATGGGTCGCGTGATGCATTTCCCCTATTGCTTCTCTGGAACATTTGCGCTATCATACGGGTGTCTCTGCATTCTCATCAAGCTGAAGGAGGACACCAGGAATGGCAGGCCAGGACAAAGAGATCAGACGCCAGTACGACCGCGTTGTGCCAAGTATCGATCAAGGCTCCTCGCGTGTTAGCAAGGCTGCTGTTGGTCGTGCAAAGAATGTTCAGAGCACACGTGTTGAGCAGCGTTCCAACGTGCCTGCCTCGCGACAAAGTTCACGTGGGTCCTCCAAACAAACATCACCCAGGAGAAAGAGCGGTCAAGGGACACAGGGCGGCAAAAAAAACACGCAGCCCTACCGCACCGTTCCCGCGCCCTCATCTAATAATCCAAGAGATACACGCGCCATTGAGTGGGCTTATAACAAGTGGAACAATTTAGAACCACACCATCAGCAACGCTTCTGGAGCTTCTTGCTGCTTGTGTTGTCGCTTCTCCTGTTTGGCTCGCTAACCGTATTCCGCAACACGATTATCCTGGGTGGTATTGCCAAATTCTTTATCACCTTCTTTGGCTGGTCTGCCTATCTGCTGGCGCTCGGCCTCGTCGCCCTTGCCCTTGCCCAACTCATCGAGGGGATACGCAATGTGCATATTCTCCGAACGTCGATGGTGCTTGGCCTGATCGTGATCTGGCTCCTGCTGCTCACGGAGAGCCGTTTGCTACTTGGCCCAGGCTCCGCGGGAGTCTTGGCGGAACTGCTGGTGCGTCCACTCCTGGGCTGGCCCCCCGCCGTCGCGCACATACTCACCTTCGGCCTGCTCATACTCGTTGCAATCTTCACATTTCGCATCTCCTTTGGGCATGTGCTCATGCTGAACCAGTTTATCCGGCACATCTTCTCAAATGAGCAAAGACCATCCATGAGCAGAGGGAATGCTGTTCCTACAGGCCCATCGCCATTTCTTGGACAGCGTCCTCAATACAGTCGCTATGGCAACGGAATGGTTCCCGCTCAAAACCAACTGCAGCAGGGGGTAGTTGGTGGCAGAAGACGCCCTGGTGAGGACGATGTGGATGATGGTGAAGAGAATGTTGACTTTGAGGCTGATTTCGGCGACGAGGACGATGATCCACGCAACGACATCAACCTTCACAAGCAGGAGGTCGGCATCGTTCCGCGAGGACCCCGTGAGCCCCAACCGCTCGATCTAACCGATCATGCCAATGCTGTACAGGGGGCGCGTCAACAGCCTCTGCCTTTCAACGGGAAGATACCCCCTGACAAGTTCGTGGTGAAGGACTTACGCGAGATGGAGCCGCTTGCGCCTAATCCTAATCGCACACCTGCTGGCACGTCTGACATACCCAAAACGCCACAACGCACACCGCGTCTAGCCAATCCTATACCTCAAGGTGAGTCGTTCTGGATACTGCCCTCAACGTCAGTGCTCAACAATCCAGAAGAGGTCAAGCTCCACATGCTCGGCGATGATACGGAAACACTGGCAAGAACTATTCAGGAGACGCTGCGCAGCTTCCGCGTCGATGCTGAGGTCAAAAAAGAGGATATCAGCATTGGCCCCACGGTTATTCGTTTCGGCATCCGTCCCACAGGCAAGCCGGAGATGAAGCCAGATGAGAAGACGGGCAAGCTGGTGCCAGTGCGCGATGGTGCGGGCAATATTATCTACGAGACGCGTACGCGTGTGAGTCGTATCATGGCGCTACAGAACGATCTTGCCCTCGTCCTTGAGGCCAAGACTATTCGTATGGAGGCTCCCGTCCCAGGACGGCCCTACGTCGGCGTCGAAATCCCAAATAAGAATAGCCGCCTCGTCACGCTGCGCGAGGTATTAGAGAGCAAAGAATATCAGGTGGTAAAGGCGAAATCTAAGCTCGCAGTCGCACTAGGTAAAGACGTTGCAGGTCTGGTGCGCATAGGCGACCTTGCAAAAATGCCTCACTTGCTGATTGCAGGTGCGACTGGAGCGGGCAAAAGCGTCTGCATCAATACTATTATTGCCAGCATTATCACCCAGGCTACACCGGATGATGTACGCATGCTGATGGTTGACCCCAAGATGGTGGAGCTAAATATGTACAATGGTATCCCACATCTGCTCTCCCCTGTCGTGACGGAGGTCGAGAAGGTCGTCTCGCTACTCAAAAACGGCCTTAGCGAGATGGAGCGGCGCTATCGTCTCTTCTCACAACTGGGCGTACGTAACCTGGACGGTTATCGCAAAATGCGAGCCGAGAAGATAGCAAAGGGCGATAATTCGCTCGCCAACCTGCCTGCCATTGTGATCATCATTGACGAGTTGGCGGACCTGATGATGGCTGCTCCTGAAGAAGTTGAAGGTATGATCTGCCGTCTCGCTCAGCTAGCGCGTGCCACAGGTATTCATCTTGTCGTCGCCACTCAGCGTCCCTCTGTCGATGTCATCACAGGTCTGATTAAGGCAAACATCCCGACACGTATCTCGTTTATGGTCAGTTCCCAGGTGGACTCACGTACTATTATTGACATGGGTGGCGCAGAGCGGCTGCTTGGACGAGGTGATATGCTTTACCTGCCAGCAGATGCTGGCCGCCCCGAGCGCATCCAGGGTTCCTTCCTCGCTGATGAAGAGGCCGAGACGCTGGTGAACTACTGGAGACAACAGTCCGCACAGCGAGTGGCAACCGCTAACGGAGGCGGACAGCCCACCCCGGTTGTGCCTGTAGAACCAGGGTGGGAACTGAAAGAACAAGACTCAGACGACTTCGAGCTGGATGATGACCTGCTCGATAAGGCTGAAGAGGTTGTGCGCGAGTACGAAAAAGCCTCGATCTCGCTTCTACAGCGCCGCCTGCGTATCGGTTACTCGCGTGCCGCACGCCTCATCGACCTGCTAGAGGAGCGCGGCATCATTGGTCACTCTGAGCAGGGTGGACGTTCCCGCGAGGTAATAGATGGCGCTGGTAATGGGAGCTATGGACGAGGTGGCGAAGGCCGTACAATGGCCGACGAGGTCGCCGATATCATGGCGGAAGAGAAGGCCCGCGACGATTTCCTGAAGAAACAGGCAGCCAACGGCTGGCTCCCACAGCAGCAGCATGAATCAGAAGAAGACGATGCATAGGGATCTATTGAAGGAGGGGAGAACAATAATTCACGCCTTCAGCATTGCTGAAGGCGTGAATTATTGTTCTCCCCTCTCATAGCTTCATCTATCTTGCTCGAACCATTTAGACTACGCTATGGACCTGTTTGGACGCAACCTCCTTGCGCGTTGTCCCATTCTTGCTGGACGATATATGGATTCCCGTTCCAAACCTCGTTTGAGCCATCACTGTTGGTCGAGCCATAGTTGTATGCACACTTGTCGCCAATTTCCTGACCCTGCGAGTCGGTCCAGGCGTTGATGAGCGGGTCTGTGGCAGCCTCCATCTGCTCATGTGATGTGGTACTAATCGCCGCATCGGCATCGGTGTCACCATTTGGACTACCATTCGGGAGTGGACCGCATCCTTGCAAATCCGTACCATCGTATGGCATTGCTGCATAGATAGTGTTCGAGCCGAAGTAGTTGTGATATGCGCAGAACTGCGAGAAACTACATGCACCGCCAGAGCAAATGTTTTCGCCTTTCGCCGTGAAGACAAAAAACATCGTTGATATGCTTGGAGTCCAGCCGTTCACGCTCAAAGCATTACTCACTTCGTTTTGTATGTCCGAATCTTGTAACGTCGTTGATGGATAGGGCGCGGTATCTACCCAGCTTCCTGCTAGAGTAGCACTACTCGGAGCATTGCCATTTGAGTCGGTGTACTGCGTATTGTTCTTGTATAAGCCAGAGCTGCCAACATCGCTGAAGTAGCGCTGAATCAAGCTGTTATACGAAGAACTGACATAAGAGCCAGGTGGTTCCCAGAAGATCGCGTAGGACTGCATTGTACCGCTCATGATGGGACCACCATTATAGACGAGATTGTTGCCACTTGCAAAGGACTTTACAGCATGCCTCGATTTGAAGAAGTGAGGTGTGTGCCGATGTGGTCGAGAGGCAGCTTCTGCAGTCGATGGAGTGAACACACCTACTGCTAATGTCAGGGCGAGCAATGGAAGCAAAAGCATCCCAAATACCCTTTTTGTCATGAGAAGAACTCCTTTCTTCACAACGTTTACTGCTTTTTCAACGGTACCTGCCATAGCAACGAGTAAGACAGGAGAGGATGTATCTTGCTCGTTCAGGTATAGAGCTAGTGTACACAGAATAGCTTCACCCTCAATTTATTAAGAATGAACACGTGAGGTTACTTGATAATACATGCGTGGAAGGTTAATGCGAGCTTAAATAAGAGCAATAGGAGAAAGCAGAAAAAGATATTTTTAATAATCTTTATAAGCTATTATACAAGAAATTATACAAGACAAGAAGTATTTGTTCGGGGAACTTTTTGTGGTGAGTAACGTCTTAGCTAGGTAGATATAGTTAGGAAAGGGGCAATTATGTATAGAAGAAAAGCAATTTTGCTTTCCCATGTCTTGAAGATGGCTCTTCTGATCGTCCTTCTAGAGATTGGACTCGTGGCCTGCGGTTCCAATAGTACCAGTGGCTCGGGCGGTTCCAATCAGACCCCAACATCTTCTCCTCAAGTACAGAATTGCGGGAAGGTACAAACTGGACCAAATGGCAAAATTCCGAATACGGCAGGTTCATCACAGGCCGGAAATTGTTTTCTGCAAGCATTTCAGCAATGTCATGCTGCCTCGTTAACCTACATGTCGAGCGGTATCGATACTATCGCTATTCGTACCTTCACTATCAAGAAAACAGATGGACACTGCGTGATTTCAGAGGTGATACAGCAACAAATTGTACCCCGTCCACCAAAGACCACAGCTACCCTGACCTGTACAGGTGTAACAAAGGGCGCGAACGAGTTGCGCATAACAGCATGCGGTACGAGCGGTGACGTGGTAGTGCCAATTGCTTGAGGATTTGGGGTAGTTGCTACAAGCAAGACCTATAGTGTTAGGCTAACAAAATGTTCTCTGAAACACTTCAACAGCAACTCACTCAACATGGCATCACCAACTTCGACGAAGTGGCCCTGCGTGAGGCTTTAGAGAAAAGGGCCGAGACGTATACCTTGATTAAGCTCGCCGATTGGCCCGCGCGTCGCTGGAAATGTCGTTACCGTCTGATGATGGGTGATGCTATGCATGACGCTCAAAGCGTCTCCGAAGCCTACGCGTTGGGATTATTAGCGGTTCTGAAACAAGATGCACACCTGTAGAGCCAGTGCAGCCTATCCTACAGGTGTGCATCTTGTTTCAGAACTTTTTACTACTCTGTTCCCTATTAGCCTTTTGAGACGTTTACTATAATAGTAGGGAAGAAAGTTTCTATCCCTGCCTGAATATATGCTTTACCTGAAAGGAACCATTATACGTATGCTGCGTACCATGTGTAAAGGGAAAATTCACCGCGCCACCGTCACACAAGCCAATCTTAACTACATTGGAAGTATCACAATTGACCAGGACTTGTTGGACGCCTCCGACATCTACCCCTATGAGAAGGTACAGGTAGTCAACGTCAGCAATGGGTCACGCCTGGAAACCTACACGATTTCTGGTGCTCGTGGCTCTGGTGTCATTTGTCTGAATGGAGCGGCGGCTCGCTTGAATGCTGAGGGCGACATTGTTATCATCATCAGTTACGGCCAGTACAACGAAGAGGAAGTTCGTTCGTTGGTACCACAGGTGGTCTTCGTTGATGAGGACAATCGCATCACCGAGAAGAAGAATGTGCCCCTGATCGAAATGCTTCCAGAAGTCTCTGGCGAAACCGAATACAGTGAAGTAGAGATGATATACTCTTAACTTCGCAGCATTTTTTCATTCGACCGCTCGGTTGAATGGATGATTGCTTACCCTCTCCCTATCAAACGTTCGTAAGGCTCCTCTGTCATCAAGATTTTTCCCTCTCTTCTCCCTCCCGCTTGCTTAGACCCTCAATCTGGCTGCCTAACATCCTGGGCGTCTTTCATAAGTATGTTACAATTGACTCGATGTCATAGAGATAGAAAACGTCGAAGCTAGTATCAGAGGGAGGGACCATGAAAACACGATACTGGACGGTAGATGATGTAGAGCTTTTACCGGACAATGATGGCAACCAATACGAGGTTATCGATGGAGAATTGTACGTGTCAAAACAACCCGATGTGCAACACCAAATAGTATGCATGAAAGTAGCTTCCTTATTAGAACAGTGGAGCGAACAAACACAACTAGGTGTGCCAATTTATGAGCCAGGGATGATTTTCACGAACGATAATGCCGTGGTGCCGGATGTAGTCTGGATAAGCTACGAGCGGTATGCGACCGCCGTTCAAGCAGATGGGAAACTGCATAGCTCTCCTGAACTCGTCATTGAGGTTCTTTCCCAGGGCTCAGATAACGAGCGGCGAGACCGTGAGGTAAAGCGCAAATTATATTCACGCCGTGGTGCTGAAGAATATTGGCTTGTAAACTGGCGAGAGCGGCGTCTTGAAGTCTATCGACATTATGAGGGCCTACTTGAGCTTGAAAAAACGCTTAATGAAAATGACGTTCTCCAATCACCACTTTTACCGGGGTTTACTTGTAAGGTTGGACGATTTTTTACGAGTATTCCAAAATAGTTAACCTCTCACGTCTTATGTTTCCTGACAGCAAGACGTGGGTATTTCTTCTTGCGGCGGAGTGGTATAGTATTCCCATGCGTATTACCTCTCTACAGCCACAGGCAACAAATTCTGACCGCATCAACGTCTTTGTTGATGATCGCTTTCTGTTGGGCGCTAATGCATTGATTGTGCTGCAACTGGGCTTAAAGGTTGGGCAAACCCTATCAGCAGAACAATTAGAGCAATTGCGGAGCGAAGAGACTCTGCAACAGGCGGTTGACCGTGCGCTCAACTACCTCTCCTTCCGTCCGCGCAGCCGCGAGGAGGTGCGCCGCTATCTCAAGCGCAAAGAGACACCGCCTGAACTGATCGATGTTGTGCTTGCGCGACTGGACAAGCTCGACTTCGTGAATGATCGCACCTTTGCAACCTTCTGGGTAGAGTCACGAGAGCAGTTTAATCCGCGCGGTTCCCGGGCCCTCAAAAACGAGCTGCGTATGAAAGGTGTAGAACGCGAAGTCGTTGATGAAATGGTCAGCGACGAAAAAGACGAGGAACGTGCGTTGATGGCTGGTCGCAAAAAAGCCCTGTCAATTGTGCGAATCCCCAACATGGACTACAAAACCTTCCGCACCCGTCTCGGCTCCTTTCTACAACGGCGCGGCTTTGGCTACGATGTTTCTACACGAACAGTCAAAGCATTATGGGAAGAGCTAAAAGAGGAGCAGGGCTTAGAGGATGATGAATAACATGCAGTTGACAATTGTTATTCATCATCCTTTCCTACTGTGTTGGAGTCACCCCAGGTTTCACCGCTGGCAACTGCACTGCGGGAATATTTGAAGGCATAACGGGAACAATCTTGATTTGATGCACGTCGCTTGGAATAGTATTACCATAGGTAACGTGAACATTGACACTGTGCGGGTCGATTCCTGGCTGTTTCAGCAGGAATGTGTTGGCGTCCTTCTGCTTTATCCCTTTGATGTGACTCTGAATATTCTCAAGTTGTGTCGGCGATATCTGGTATTCTGCCACCCCGCCAACCGCGATTTGCATCGTCACCACGCCGCTGCCATCTACTCCCTGAATGGAGGGTTGACCGACCTGCGTGGATGAGTTAAGAAGTGCATAGCTAGAGCCGAACTGTTGCTGCGTTTGTTGCGTCAGCAGGAGACGCGCAAGGTTCTGCACCTCGTTTGTTTTGAAGTACTCGACGCTACCTTGCTCTGTCAATGTGACGCTAACGGTCTTGCTGACGGCTCCTATCTGCGGATCGGAGGTTAGATTGCTATCTGTGTAGCCGATACCGCCAATGGTCGTTGCCCCATTCGCCTGGGCCTGTCGGCGCAAATCTTGCTCAGCCTGTACTCTGAGAGACTGTTTGAGTTGAGTCGCCAGCGCGTCCACGTCCGAGAAGGCCACCGTCTGTTGACAGTCGAAGATGCCAAGAACGCATTTCTGACCCGTCGTATTCCCCTGTTGACTTCCTGTCTTGCTGCTGGTAAGCACATAGGCCGGAACCGATGCCGATCCAGCGTCAATGGTGTGCTGCGTTGGTTTCGCTGTTACAGTCAGAACCTTTGTGATCGCGTGTACCTGTGGGCTGAGATCGACTGTTGCTGAGATCGCTGCTTGAAAGGTATAATAGCCCACTAATCCTGCGATGAGCAGTATTGCAATGATGGCGAATGAGATTCCGACAAAGATTGAACCCTTGCGCCGCCGTCGAGTACGAGACTTCTTGCTCGGGAGTGCGCCAGCAACAGGAGCCACAGCAGCAAGTTGTCCTGTTTTTTCTACCAGCTTAGCGGGTCCTATATAGGTGGTTGGTGCGTTGTAATCTTCTTCACTAAATACGCTATGTTGTTGGACTTGTGATGTACCTACCGCGTCTACACGCGGCTTGCTTTCTTGCGCAACATTTCCAATGGGTCGCGCTGTTGTCGTACGCCTGGAGGCATCATCCTCAATAGATGTCACTGCTGGTATAGGCGCAGATTTGGGAGCTTTTACAGCCCGATATGCTTGCTCAAAAACCTTCAACAGTTCGTCTGCACTGCTAAAGCGATCATTGGGATCGAGGGCGGTGCAATGCTTGACGACATATTCCATCGGTGGAGACAGTGGAATTCGCTTTCCCTCGGTGGGAAGATGTCCGGTCAACATCTGATAGAGCATCACGCCCAGCGAATAGATGTCATTGCTAGGAGCCGCCACCCCATCGAGCCGCTCTGGAGCCATGTATGCAATAGTCCCCATCTCGTTGCCCGATTCGGTCAAGGGTGCGCTAGCTTCCATACCCTGAATCGAGGCGATGCCAAAGTCGATGAGGCGCACATAAACCTGGTCATTTCCCTCTTCCTGATCGAGCAAAATATTGCTTGGTTTCAGGTCACGATGAATGACGCCGCGTTTATGAATATATGCCACGGCTCGCACCAGTGCGGTAAAGAGCCGATGAACCTCTGAGAGTGAAAGGGGACCGCTTTGCAGGCGTTGAGCTAGTGTGCCGCCATCAATGTAAGGCGTGACGAGGAAGAGACGGCCCTGCTCCTCTCCAAACTCGACTAGTGGTAGAATATGTTCATGCTTGAGATGTGCACTTACCTCGGCTTCGCGCAGAAAACGCTTGCGTGCCATCACATCATGCACAAGATCGGAACGAATGATTTTAACCGCCACCTCGCGCCCAAATGCGGTGCGCTGATGTGCCAGGTACACCTCACCCATTCCACCGACATCAATACGACGAACCAGATCATAGTTGCCAAAGAACGGCTTGCCCTGCTTCCCCTTGTTTCCAGAATGCCCGTTGCCACTAAAGGCATGCTGCTCTTTTATGGGACCGTGTTGTTCTCTCATATATTCGCCAATGGAAATCGTCTTACAATTACGCGGGCGTAATTCATATTGTCCCTATATTAGAAAGACGTAAAAATGGATAGATATATAAAAAACCGCGCTTCTACAATATTTCTGAGGATATCGCCGTGATTACAGGAAAAAACACTCGCACTCCCGTTCGTTCCACACGCAGTATAGCATCTGTAAAGGCAGATGGAAAGTAGGGGCGCGATTGATCACGCCCATGGGGTAAAGTAGGGGCGCGATTGATCGCGCCCATGGGGTAAGGTGGTAGGGTACTGGAATCTGGACAATGTTTCCCCACCTCCCCACCCTACGGGCGCGATCAATCACGCCCCTACAAGGTCACATATGTCTCTGCTACGATAGTAACGAAGCACGCTTCTACGTCGGAGGGGTGACGACAATGTATCAATTTATCGGAGTAAGGGGCCAGGTAGTTAGCTACACCCATACGCGTATGTAAACCGCTGGTTTTTTTGCTGTGGTAGTAGTCTCTGCTGGAGAGCAGAAAGCGGTACAGTTTGAGAAGACCACGATGACGGTTTGTCCCTGCAAAGCTAGCTCGCGCATGGCGCGTCACGATGCGCCAACCCGCGATGCGCCAGGGTAAATCGAGCCATATGATATAATCGGCGGCGCACAGTAGCTCATCCGCCCCTTCAAGAAAGGGGCCTTCTGTCACCCAATCTGGTTCGGCAGCAATACGACTGATATCGGCGAAGCGAACCGCTAAAGAACGCTCAGCACCAAAACCACCTTCCCACCCGATGACATCAAGTTCATAGAAAGGTATATTCAGGCGAGTAGCAAAGCGAGCGGCAAGAGTCGTCTTGCCACTGCCAGCTCCACCAATGATATGAATGCGTGCCACTGTTGCTCCTCGGCTGCATGACTACATCTTCATCTTCGTCGCTGTTGTCCTTATCACGTCGGTCTACACGAATGCTTGCGTTATGTAACGCCCAAAGGTATAATAATTGAAGCATTATCCCTGCCTAACCGTATAATTTGGAGTTTTTGCCTTGAGCAATCATTATACACCGGGTCCTAATGGTAGAGAGTTGGGTAACAGCAGTTCGTTTGTAAGTCGTCGAGAGATGCGGGCCAGCAATGTAACTGGTGCGTTTCCCACAATAAGTTCAACCCTTGGTGCTGAACGGATTTACACAAGCTCGTTTGAGTTCGAGCATTTGATACAATCACTACGCGAACTTTTTGAGCACGACCGTCAGGTGGCGAGTCAGCAAGACTCTACACGCTGTGGTATCTGTTACCTCTTCTTCCCGGTCAGTGCGCTGCACTACCGCGAAGAAGGTTTCTACACGTGTGAAGCATGCGCACATGCACTCGATAAACAACACATATACATGCTACGCAAACAACAGAAAATGTAAGAAGAGAGAAAAGGAAGAAGGGAGCCGAGCGATGCATCCGGATGCATCGCTCGGCTCCCTTCTTCCTTTTCACCTCATTATCAGGCCCATGAGCAGTAAAAATAGACCTGATCCCCCGCATAATGCAGGAGTCATCCATGAATCGAAACGCGGTGGTTCTCCTATCTTTACCACAGTGCGTGGATTATCAGGATCGTATAAGACGGGAACCTCTTGCCCTGGTTATTATTCTATAACTGCCTCTGCTTCTGCCTCGGCCTCCTCCTCTTCGCCTACTTCGCGCAGGTCTTCAGGACGGTCGAGGCGATCCAGGAAGAGGACGCCATCAAGGTGGTCGATCTCATGTTGCAGAATGCGGGCGAACCAGCCCTCGGCGGGAACACGCATTTGTTTGCCACGCACATCCTGTCCCTTAACGAGTATCCTGGTTGCGCGGCGGATGTTGTCCCCAACATAGCCGGGGATACTCAGACAGCCTTCGGAGCCTAACTCCTCGCCCTCAGCTTTGACGATCTCAGGGTTGAAGACAGCGACCTTGTGATGCGCCCCTGTCTCTGGCTCTTCATATTCCGCGACAAAGATACGAATTGACTGCGCGATCTGTGGTCCTGCCAGACCGACGCCCCGAGCCGCGTGCATTGTCTCGAACATATCATCGACGAGCCTCTGAAGCGAAGGGTCGAAGTGATGAACCTTCTTCGCCTTCTGACGAAGAACAGGATTTTCTGTAGTGATAACTTTGCGAACTGCCATATATATGCTCACATTCCCCTGCACCGCACTCCACTACTTGAACGCCAATATAATATGATGATTACTTTGAGATGAGTCGCGGTGCTATAATTAACTCTATTTTACTACACAACCCCCTTTATGTAAAAGTCAACACATCTTATGCACAAGTTATCTGTCCACATCCCCTTAAAAACGCCGTTCATTTTATCTGTAGCTTCTCACCGCATTGATGGCAAGACGTGAGAATAAATGCTACTGGACAAAACCGATGAGCCAGGAAGTATACTAGTGAGTGACTAACCCACATTCGCCACGGCCATTGGGGCCTCCATCCTTGTAGGTGATGGTAGGGGCGCAATTGATTGCGCCCGCCCGGGACAGGGATGCATGTGCGCGGGCGCAATCAATTGCGCCCGCCCGGGACAGGGATGCATGTGCGCGGGCGCAATCAATTGCGCCCCTACCATCACCTACGTCTTTCACCCGGAAGGACGGAGAACCGGCCATCGTCGCTTCTTGCAAAATAAAGGGAAACAGGAATGATCATCAAGATGCAGCCAAAGGAACTGGACGGCAAACCGCTTATCAGCGCGGGCGATCCCGAATTTTACATTGGACGACTCATCGTTGAGGTGTGGTATGAGCCGTCAAGCAACAAAGGGACAGATCAGCTTGACGGAACATCCTTTGGCCGGTCACTTGACGAACCAAAGACTCTGAGCATGCCCAGAGATCAATGGCTCAAGCTTCTTCTCAATGCTGTAGAAAGAGCTAAGAGACATATTGGAGACGCTCTACAACAAACTCCACCGCGGCCTCCTCATGAATAGAGGACCTGCCGTAAGAAGCATACTGGACACAAACATGAGAGATACCATCGAGACCGTTACAGCCTACATTGAGCAGCATGCACTTCTGCCAGAAATCGGCACTGTTATTGTAGCCGTTTCGGGCGGGGCCGACTCGCTGTGTCTTCTGCATCTGCTCCACACACTCTGTGGTCGAAACAAACGCTATCCCATTATACAACTTCATGTCGCGCACCTCAATCACCAATTGCGGAGTGAGGCGAGTGCACAGGATGCTATCGTGGTCGCACAACTTGCGGAGTCGTGGGGGCTACCTTCAACTATTGGCGTAACAGACGTTCCCATGTTGGCACGCGCTGAGCATCGGTCACTGGAGGATGCGGCAAGGACGGCTCGCTATCGCTTTCTACGCGAGGTCGCTCAAGGACAACCTATCGCGGTGGCACATCATCAAGATGACCAGGTAGAAACACTTCTGCTTCACTGGCTGCGCGGCGGTGGTATTGACAGCATGGTCGGGTTGCAGCCACGCCAGCAAGATATCATCCGACCCCTGCTCTCTATAACACATGCCGAGGCGCTCGCGTATTGTCAGCAACGAGGTTTAACCCCATTAGAGGACGCGAGCAACACGGATACACGCTTCCTGCGCAACCGCATTCGTCACGAACTTCTGCCACTACTAGAATCAATGAACCCTGGTTTTCGCGCAACACTGTTACGAAACTCAGAGGTAATGCGCGTTGATGCGGAGTGGATAGAGGCACAGGTGGGTAATGCATGGCACGATGTTGTTCTTTCGGAACAAGATGCACGTATTCTTATCTCTGTGAGTTCTCTACGCACTTTGCCGCTCAGTCTCCAACGACACATGCTGCGACGTATCACTAGTAAGCTAAGCGCGGGTCAATCGCCATTAGAGCTACGTCACCATATGTTAATCGAACAACTCACGCGGAGAAAAGATAACGTGAAGGATGTGTTACTACAACTGCCTGATGCGCTCGTTGTCAGCCGAAACGACGATACTATGATGTTTGAGCGTGTCGATGAGCTAAGAAAGCAATCCGTAGTCACCGTTGAGCATGAAGCTGTTACACTATCCATTCCAGGAAGTGTATCTATTCCAGGAAATCCCTGGATTGCGAAAGCCGAAATACTGACTGATGAGACTGCGCATGAGGCAAAAAAAGCGTTGCAGTATGAGCAGTGGGACGCTGTGTGGCGTCTACTCGCGTCTACTGGTCATACAGTTTATGTCGATGCCGACAAGATAGCAGACGTTCTGCAAGTACGCACAAGGCGTCCGGGTGATCGCATCAGACCGCTAGGAATGGCACATGAGAAAAAGGTGCAAGATATACTGGTGGACAAGCACATCGCGCGGACTGAGCGCGACGAACTTCCGCTCTTTTTTTCGTCTAAGCACTGTATCTGGCTGGGTGGCGTATGTATTGACGATAGAGTACGCCTGACCAGCAAAACACAACACATTGTACGATTATCATTAACGGGGACGAGGTAGGTACATATCCATGCACGAAGATATCTTAGAGGTCCTCATCACAGAGGAACAATTACGCGCTAAAACCGTTGAATTGGGAGAGCAGATTACTCAACACTATCGGGATAAAAACCTGCTGTTGTTGGGAACTCTCAAGGGGGCTGTCCCCTTCATCGCGGACCTGTCGCGTGTTATCAACCTGCCACTAGAGATCGACTATATGGCGGTCGCAAGTTATGGAGCTAGTACCCAATCGAGTGGTGTGGTGCGTATCGTTAAGGACCTGGAGGGACCCGTCAATCAGAAGCATGTCCTGATTATTGAGGACATCATCGACAGTGGCCTCACCTTACACTATCTGGTAGACCTGCTGAGGAGGCGTAACCCCTTGAGTCTGCGCATCTGTACGCTGCTTGACAAGAGGCGGGAGCGACTCAAGTACGTCGAGGTTGATTATACTGGTTTCCTCATCCCCGATAAGTTCGTTGTTGGCTATGGACTTGACTATGCGCAGCGTTACCGCAACCTTCCCTACATCGGCGTCTTGAAGCCAGGCGTGTATGAAGAGTCGGCAAAGCCGCAATCCGAACATCAAAGTCCAGCCGAACAGGAATAGATATATTGTAGGGGTCTCATTCATTACACCCTTGTTCGCGATCATTCCAGTTGGTGTATGGTAACGTCGGTGTAATGAATGAGACCCCTACAAGAAAAAATCACACTAATAATGCACATTTGGGTCATAAAAACTCATTCTATTTGCAGTATATATTCACATCCAACTTCGTTACTATCTTCTCGTTTGTCGCGTTACTACATAACGGGAACGTTTTTTCATCACAGGCGCTCTACCTTAGATTCTTGGGAACATTTGCACACATGTATATGCAAAGTAATCTAGCATAATAAATGCGTCGTATGTAATATGTATTATATGTTTATATTTCTTGATGAGACGGTCCCCAACATTGTTCGATAATGTGTACATGTATGTTGTCAACAAAGATGGTAAATATTCTATTCTCTTCAATTGGGGTGCTAGTGGGGATAGGAAACATAGGTATATTAGATGTATAGAGTATCTAACTGTGTAACTTCTTTAGAAAGAGGCGGAATATGCAGACCGAACAGCGTCCGGATCAGTTATCGCAATCATCATCGTCCTCTTCTCAGATCGTATCTTCGGGAACTTCGCAAAGTATAGATAATCAAGGGCAAACAGGCGTACAGAGAGTAGCAAAGTTGCCGATACATAGCCGTGCGGCGGCAGCGCAGCGGCTCAACAGTATTCCTGAGAGACCGGCCCGTGGTGCCTATTATGCTGTCCCGCATCGGCAGGTCAACCCTACTGGGTGGCGCATCAAGCGTCATATCAAGCGTAAAAATCTGCGCGAGAGCAACATGCGTTACGCCGCAGTGGATAATGCCGGTACAATGTGGGCTATGTTACCTCTGGCTTTTGGTTCGCTCATCTTCATTGTCGTCCTCGCCTCTGTCCTGGTTACAGTCACCGCTGTTGTCGGGGCAACGCAGCAGCGTTATAATCAACAGGTGACAACACTCTTTGATATTTTGCCCAAAGATAGTTTGAAAGCTTATGATTCACATGGCACTCTGCTCTACCAGATGATTGACCAGGGTCTACAGACGAGCGTGCCGCTCGCTAAGATTTCTCCCCATCTGGCACATGCTGAAATCGCCATTGAAGATCAATACTTCTACACCAATCCGGGCTACGATATCACCGGTATCGTGCGCGCGGCCTTATCAAATCTCACACGTGGACACGTTGTTTCCGGTGGCAGCACGATCACACAACAGTTGATTAAGAATGCCATCGTAGGCAATCAAGAGACGGTAGTTCGCAAACTCCAGGAGATTATCCTGGCTCCCTCGGTGTCGCGGCAGTTTACTAAAGAGCAGGTACTCTCGATGTACCTCAACACAACGTACTATGGTGAGCAAGCCTATGGAGCCGACGCGGCTGCGTTTACCTATTTTAATCTACAGGACACACCCAACGCTACGGCGGCATCACAGCTCGACATTGCACAGTCGGCGATGCTGGCAGGTATCCCAAGCGCACCTATTGGACGCGATCCATTCCTGCATCCCAGGGCGGCGTACCAGCGAGTACAAGAGGTCCTTCAGCAGATGTATGCCCAGGGATATATCACGCGCGCCGAGCAAGAGTCTGCCCTTCTTGAGACACAGCAGCCGAATTTCCTGCATCATGGAACGATTCACAACGATCTTGCTCCCCACTTCATGCACTATGCCCTCAACGAACTGGCGCAAGAGCTACACGTCAAGGTTCCTGATCTTTCACGCGCTGGTTTAGTCGTGTCTACAACACTCGATCTTCCCCTCCAGAACAAGGTACTGAAGATCGCCCAGCAGCACATCGCGGCACTGGCGCAAACGCATCACATGTCCAACGCGGCAGAGGTGCTCATTGACTATCACAATGGGGATATTCGGGTACTCCTCGGCAATATCAACCCAAACGATCCGCGCACTGGCGCATTCGACGTTGCCTCGCAGGGCTATCGCCAGCCCGGCTCCTCGTTCAAACCGTTCATCTACGCGACGGCCTTTGCGCAAGGCACCAGCCCAGGTGAGCCTGTAGTGGATGGACCACTGACGGTGCAAATGTGCTGTGGCCTACCGCCCTACGTCCCACATAACTACGATGAGCGCTATCACGGCCTTATTAGCTACCGCTATGCCCTTCAAAACTCATTTAACATTCCAGCGGTAAAGCTGGTCATGAAGACGGGTGTTGATGCTTCACTGCACACAGCGCAGGTAATGGGCCTCGGCAACTACCAGGGAACACCGAACTACACGATAGTTCTCGGTAGCCTGGGTGTCCACCTGCTCGACGAAACCTCCGCCTATGGTGTCTTTGCCAATGGTGGCGTGCGTGTTCCAGCTCACGCCATCAACACAGTGACAGATCCGCAGGGCAATGTCATTCTTCATGTGCAGCCAACAGGTAGCCGTGTCATCTCCAAGCAGACCGCGTTTATGGTTACGAACGTGCTCAGCGACAACTCCTCGCGTACCTATGAATTCGGCAAATGTAGCGCGCTCGACCTGCACAGCAGTTCAGACACGGACTGCTACCTTGGCAAGCCTGGCACGATTCGACCAGCGGCGGCGAAGACGGGAACCTCAACCGATTTCCGTGACAACTGGACGGTTGGCTACACATCCGACTATGTAATGGGTGTTTGGGCAGGCAACAACGACAACTCTCCAATGGTCAATGTAACCGGTGTAGACGGTGCCGCTCCTATTTGGCACGATAGCCTGCTGCTAGCAGAGCAGGGTAAACCTATAACAGGCTTTTCCAATCCAGGTGGCGTGGTTCAAAAGACCGTTAGCTACGGCGGTTTCACGACGACGGACTGGTACCTGGAGTAAAAAAGAGGAACAGGACGACAGCAAAGAAATGCCTGGCTGATGACGCATGTCATCAGCCAGGCATTTCTTTGCTGTCGTCCTGTTCCTCACTATATTAAGAGCTATCACTAATCTAGTGTTGTATGTGATGACCCGCCTGTGTCAGGACCTGTACAGTCCGTTCCAGGTCCTCATCTTTTATGAGCAAATGGTCAGTCTCATAGGTCGCAATAGCAAGAGAACTGATATTGGCTTCGGCGAGTGGAATTGCGAGAGAAGCCTGGACGCCCGCCACTGAAAAATCAAAGGGACCGTCCACTTTCATGCACCTCCATCCTCGCTCCGCTTTTGTGCCTTCTTGTGGTACGTTCTTCTGAAGACACACCACGGACAGTTCACTCCGCGTTCGTGTCAGGGAGATAAAGTCGTCTCCTAAAAGTGCCCAGTTAGGAATGTGCCCATTAGGGTCAAGTCGGCAAACAGCATACATCTGTGGCAAAATTGAGAGCATCAGTTTCCGCATTGATCTTTCCCGTTCCTTTCATCATGAGAATATCTCGTGAATGAACAAGAAGAACTCCCTCTCATGTGAAATGTCGCGGAACTGTTTTACGCTGCAACGATGCACGTAGACGGAACAGATCGAATCCAGCACGACCGTCGTCGGTCTATCATTTGGGCAGAGGGAAATAAATAAAACTTCTTGTAAATTTATTTTATCACATCGCTTTGAGAGAGCAAAAGAGAGTAGGGCACCCGCAAGGGGATGCCCCTCCCATACAACGGTGCTGCGACGCATTCGTCTCTGGGAGGACACCATTCGTCATCTGTGGAATCGGTGCTCCATTGCATACAACGGTGCTGCGACGCATTCGTCTCTGGGAGGGGCATCCCCTTGCGGATGCCCTGGAAATATTCCCAGTTGTTGGTATTCTCGTATCACTCACAGTGGCTCGACACGTAACAGCACGTCGCCCTTTTGCACAACTTCTCCGCTGGGTGCCACTATCTCAACGACGCGTCCCGATATGTCGGCCTGGACTTCGTTGAAGACCTTCATCGCCTCAATGAGGGCCACAACCTGCCCAACGCGTACGATATCTCCGCGTACTACAAACGGTGGAGACGTAGGTGAAGCGGCTTCATAATAGACGCCTGTCAAAGGCGTGGTGATAGCCACAGCTTGATCTATGCGCGGTGTGGCAGCGGTGGGTTGCAGCGCAGGTCCCACCTGTCCGCTTTGTACCATACCAATCTGCTGCGTAGGAGCCGAAACCATCACCATTCCAGGTTGACGGCGAATGATGATCTCAGTACCCGCCTCGGTCAACTCCAGTTCGCCGATGGTGCTACCTTCGAGAACCTGGATGATCTCTTCGACGCGCTCCAACCACGACATACGTTCTCTATCCATAATTATATTCACGGGCGCGATCAATCGAGCCTCTACCCTTCGTATCGTTTAAAGATCAGGCTGGTGTTATGGCCGCCAAAGCCCATCGAGTTTGACATTGCGACATTCACTGTAGCGTTACGCGCTTCGTTTGGCACATAGTCCAGGTCGCACTCTGGATCAGGATGGTGCAAATTGATCGTCGGCGGAACAACTCCTGTGAGGATGGATTGAATGGCAACAACCGCGCCAACTCCACCAGCAGCCCCTAAAGTATGCCCGATCATCGACTTCGTCCCGCTGATCAGCATATGCTTTGCATGCTCTCCAAATACCTCTTTGATCGCCTGCGTCTCAACACGGTCATTATATGGAGTGGAGGTTCCATGGGCATTAATGTAGTCTACCTGATCGGATTGTAGTCCTGCTTTTTGAAGGGCACGACGCATGGCGCGGGTAAGACCTGTGCCGCGTGGAGCTGGCTCGGTGACGTGGTATGCATCAGCGGTGCAGCCGTAGCCTACCATCTCGGCAAGGATGTTGGCCTCACGTGCCTTCGCAAACTCCAGGTCTTCCAGAATCAGCATCGCAGATCCCTCACCCATCACGAAACCATCGCGTGTTGCGTCGAAGGGGCGACTGGCTCCCTGCGGATCGTCGTTGCGGCGCGAGAGGGCATGCATGTTATCAAAAGCGGCCATAGCAATGGGAGTAATGGCCTTTTCGGAGCCTCCCGCAATCATAGCTTTCGCGTCGCCGCGACGGATCGTCTCCCATGCCTCGCCGACAGTGTTACCACTGGTGGCACAGGCGGAGACGGCGGCCCAGTTTGGCCCTCTCGCTCCGGTCATGATCGAGACAACTCCTGGGGCACCGTCAACAATCATCATGTTGATGAAGAAGGGACTGATGCGGTTTGGTCCCCTCTCGTGGAGTAATGTGAACTGTTCATGAAGCGTCACAAGGCCACCTATACCACTACCAATATAGACGCCTACGTCATCCGCATTCTCATCCGTTACCTGGAGCTTCGACTGTGCAAGAGCCTGCTTAGAGGTGGCGATGGCGAGCTGCTCATAGGGGTCGTTACGACGCACCTCTTTGCGGTCCATATAGGGTGTGGGGTCGAAGTTTTTGATTTCAGCACCAAAGTGAACCCGATGCCGACTGCTATCATAACCCGTGATCTCTCCTACACCAGATTTGCCCTGACAAAGCGCATTCCATGACTCCGCCAGATCATTGCCCACCGAGCTAACGAGTCCTAATCCGGTTACAACTACGCGAGACATAAAGTGACCTCCTGTTTAGCTCTGCTATATACCTAACACTACAGCCTCTTCTTGTATAAGACGTGTGTATGTATTTCCACTTACAAAGCCTGGATGTTTGAGCAAGCGTTGGTGAAAAGGGATCGTTGTAGTTATCCCCTCGATAACGTACTCGTCGAGTGCGCGTAGCATGCGTGCTATTGCCTCATCCCGTGTCTCAGCCCATACAATCAGTTTTGAGAGGAGCGAGTCATAGTGAGGCGGGACCTCATAGCCGCTATACAGATGGCTATCAACGCGTACTCCTGGCCCTCCTGGTGGAAGATACTGCTCTATCTTGCCTGTCTGTGGTCGAAAATCGTTGCCAGCATCTTCTGCTGTGATACGGCACTCAATAGCGTGCCCACGAAACTGAATCGTGTCTTGCTTGAGTTGTAGCCGCAACCCTGCCGCTATGCGTATCTGCTCCTTGACTAGATCGATGCCTGTCACCATCTCTGTCACCGGATGCTCAACCTGTAGACGCGTATTCATCTCCATAAAATAGAAGCGATTCTGCTCATCAACCAGGAACTCCAGAGTGCCAGCGTTGCGGTATCCCATCCTTTGCACTGCTCGTATCGCCTTCGTGCCGATCTCATCACGGAGTTTACGCAGGAGTAGAGGACTAGGTGATTCCTCTACCACCTTTTGGTTGCGCCGCTGACAGGAGCAATTGCGCTCACCAAGATGAACACCGTGTCCGTGATTATCAACCAGAACCTGAACTTCGATATGTTTAGCGCGTTCGAGATAACGTTCGAAATAGATACCGTCGTCACGAAAAGCCTCGCGTACCTCGTTTTGTGCTAGTGTAAATACATGCTCTAGCTCGTCAGGACGTTTCACCAGGCGTATACCACGCCCACCTCCACCAGCGACGGCCTTGAGCATGAGCGGAAATCCAATATCGTTAGCGGCATCCTGTGCATCAGCCACGGCACGTAGAATGGGAGTGCCAGGCAGCATAGGCAGCCCTACCTTCGCCATCGCCTGGCGTGCCGACACCTTGTCGCCCATAACCGACATCACCGATGCAGGTGGCCCAATAAACGTGATGTTGACATCCGCGCAAATCTCGGCAAAGCTGGTATTCTCCGCCAAAAAACCATAGCCAGGGTGAATCGCCTCGGCATCACAAATAAGGGCGGCACTGATAATATTGGGAACATTCAAATAGCTCTTCCCACTCGGCCCAGGCCCGATACAAATACGCTCATCCGCCATGCGCACTGCGAGTGAATCTCTGTCAGCCTCCGAATGGGCAACAACACTCCGTATCCCCATCTCGCGGCAAGCGCGAACAATACGTAACGCGATCTCGCCACGATTAGCAATCAAAATTTTCCGAAACATAGTTATGGGTGAAGCAATCCTGCCTCACCAGCTCCTCTCGAGTAAGCCCCTTGCGTGAGGGTGTGTTTACGCAATTATATCATACGAGGGGAGGGATGGCGGAAGAGGGACCTATTCTCAATATCACTTCTCCCCCCGTCTAAAGTCCTACCCAGAACACTCCTCCAGACGCATAGCAAAAACCCGCTTCTCGCTTATTCTTTAGTCAGTTACTGATGCGTAATGCTCAAGGGATAAAACAGATACAAAGGAGCGACAGAAAGTATATGGATACAAACGTCCCCAACGAAACCACGCAGGTCCAGGAGGTAGAACGCAAAGTTGTCATGGATGTCCGCGATATTACAAAGAGTCTTCCCCTCGGCCACGAGCGTATCGAGATCCTTAAGGGTATTAGCTTCCAGATTACAAGCGGAGAATTTGTCTCCATCGTCGGGCCATCCGGTTCAGGCAAGAGTACCCTGCTTGGCATTATCGCTGGCCTGGACAATCCTACCTCCGGCTCGGTGCTTATCGATGCCATCGATATTACGCGCATGAGTGAGGGCAAGCTGGCGGTCATTCGCAATAGTAAGATCGGGATGGTCTTCCAGTCCTTCAACCTGATTCCAACCCTAACCGCACAGGAGAATGTCGAGGTCCCGCTTTACGTCGGCAAGCACAAAGGCTCACCCGCGGAGCACTCTAAAGAGCTGCTCGGACTGGTGGGACTCTCGCATCGCCTCAATCATCGCCCTAACCAGCTCTCCGGCGGTGAGCAGCAGCGTGTCGCCATCGCACGTGCGCTGGCAACCGATCCCGCCTTTGTAATTGCCGACGAGCCTACGGGGAACCTCGATGCACGCAACGGCGAAAACGTACTCAAGCTCATCGCCGAACTGCGCGAAAAGACCGGAAAGACCTTCATTATCGCGACTCACGACCCTATCGTGGCTTCCCATGCAGATCGTGCTATCCGTATCGTGGATGGCAATGTTGCCGAACTTGATCGCTCTAACGACAGAATTACCCAATAGCTCGAAGGAAGGACCTGATGATGAAAACTTCAATGTACTTCCACTATACATCTCGTTCGCTCCTCAGGGGTGGTCAGCAGACACTTCTGGCGGTGTTCTGCATAGCGGTTGGCGTGATGGCGATAGTCTCCCTGCAGCTTGTCGGCTTCATGCTGCGGAACTCGCTTACCGCCAATGTGCGCGATACAAATGGTGGCGATATTTCAGTGACCGCTCAGAACACCCCGCTCAGCGCGAACGACCTCTCCTTCTTCAATCAGCTCAAGAGCGATGGCATCATCTCCAACTATACCGCCGTTAGCGAAACCGGCGGCGGTTTGAGCGCGGTAACACCCTCATTCCAGACCTTTAGCGTCGAGGCGGTCGATTCAGCGCACTACCCACTCGTTTCGCCGCCAACGTTCGTATCCCCGAGCAACGGGAAGATTTCGGACCTGCTCACGCATAACCAGGTGATCGTCACCCAGAGTTTTCTTGACCGATATGCTAAAAAGTTGGGCGAGAACTTTGATATCTATCTCAAGACGAGCACTGGTTCGGGCCGCATACTGCATGTAACGATTGCCGGTGTCATCGCCAATACTGGAGGCTTCTCTCAGTCTGGCAATCTCCTGCTTGTCTCGTCTCAGGACTACCAGGCCGCGGCCCCGGATAGCCCTGCGACCTACAGCCTTGTCGATGTGATAACGGTTGACCAGGCTCATACCAATTCTGCGGTCAGGGCTATTAACCGACAGTTTCCGCTGGCCTCGACCCAGACGGTTGCCGACGTACTCAAAACACAGCAGTCTTCGGTTGACAACATTACCAAGTTTCTGGAGGTCTCGGGCCTTCTCGCTCTCCTTATTGGTGGGGTTGGCATCGTCAACACTATGCAAGTCCTACTCTCACACCGTAAGACGGAGATTGCCACCCTCAAGACCGTGGGCTATCGCCGCATGGACCTCGCTGTCCTCTTTGGCCTGGAGGCAAGCATGCTGGGTCTGATTGGCGGTGGAATTGGCGCGGCGGCTGCCACGGGTGTAAGTTACATCGTGCGCCTCCTGATGGAAAATCTGGGCACCCACTTGCTCTTCCTGCTCAATCCCTGGACAATTGCCGGAGGTGTCGCCATTGGTTTCGGCAGCGCGCTGATCTTCGGTCTGATGCCCATCGTCCAGGCGGCCAATATTCGTCCATTGAATGTGATCCGCGATATCCCTGAGCACAGGGGTGTAGGCAGTATGGCCTTGACCCTCGCCTTACTGCTCATTTTCTCCGTCCTCTTCTGCGTCCTGGCAATTGTAATCCTCAATAATGACGTGCTGCTGGGCGTCGAGGCGGTCTATGGTGCCTTCGCCTTCCTGCTGCTGCTGGGCCTGTTCTTCAGCCTGATTGTGCTTGGCATTAGCAAACTGCCCGTGCCCGAACACTTTAACCTCGGGTACCTGGCACTGGTCCTGGGGAGTGTCGCTGCATCGATCCTGCTCTCCCTGTTTCTCCCTGTGTTCGGCATACTTCTGCTAGTCATGGTACTGCTCGGAGTGGTCCTCGAACTCGCGTCACCCAGTTGGAAGATTAGCATGAAAATGGCACTGCGTAATATTGGGCGACGGCGCACACGCACAACCACCACGGCTGTAGCTCTATTTGTCGGAATCTTTACCATCGGGCTGGTAGTAGCATTGGGACAGGATCTGCAGGCGCAGATTAGTGTGGCTTCTGCTCAGGATCCGTACAATATCATCGCTGTCACATCTGGAGCGGATTCATTAGCCCTGCGGACACACCTCGGCACCATTTCGGGCCTCTCAAAGTCCCGTCAGGACGCGTTTGCCCCGGCAATACCGCTTGCCATCAATGGCAAGCCTCTGCAGCGGGTGGTACCGGACCAGCATCGCCAGGAAGCTCTTCGCTTTCTGAATTCTATGGAGGGATACGATCTGGCTTCTACACTTCCGTCACTAAAGATGACACAGGGTCGTAACCTGGAGGCACATGATGCTGGTTCAAATAACGTAGTAATCATCGACCAGTTGACCAGTTCAGGCTCGCTCCAGATGAACATGAAGCCGGGTGATACAATCACCTTTGCCAGTGCTGATGGCAGAACGAAAAAAACTACCACGGTTGTCGGCGTGTATACTGGTGCTGTCAGCGTTGACCACGTAGGTCTTGTGCTTGCCCCAGCCGAGATCGTCAATGCGCTCAGCCAGGCTAAAACTGGCGCGGCCACCGTCACGTATATGAAAATCGATGCCGCGCAGGTCAATCACGCACTGGATACCATTGGGCGGCTCGCCCCGAATGCGACAGTGCAGAATGTGGCCGATGTCTTCGCCTCCTTCACACAGCAGCTCAACAGCTTTTTGGATATGCTCGTGGCGATTGCCTCCCTCTCGATGATCGCTGGCGTGATCGTCATCGCCAACTCTGTTACCCTGGCGATGCTGGAACGGAGGCGGGAACTGGGTATCCTCAAATCGGTCGGCTATACTAGCGGTACGGTCTTGAGAGAGGTGCTGCTTGAGAACGGTATCGTAGGTGCCGTTGGTGCGTTCATCGCCATGCTGCTAGCCGCTAGCGGAGTCGCCCTGCTTGGGCACCTCTTGTTCAACCTCACCCTGAATATGTCGCCATGGATCGTCATCAGCCTGGTAGGGGGAGCGGCTCTGCTGGCGATGGCTACGGCGGCCCTCGTCGCCTGGGGAGCCGTCCGCGTCCGCCCATTGGAAGTCCTGCGCTACGAGTAGACAACGTACATATTATACGGCTTTGAGAGAGCACGCTCTCTCAAAGCCGTATAATATGCACGACTGTATTTGTTTGTGGTCGTCCGCCTATGATTGGAAGAGAACGATGCTCACGAAACGCTTCACGCGTCCTTTTCGTCGCTTACGAGGCAAACTGACCCTGTCATATACATTGACTACAGTTGTGGCATTTTTGCTCATCGAAATTGTAGTTGTCGGTGTTGGGCTCTTGATCTCCAGCTTGAATGTCTCGTACTTCGTATCAAACGTTCTCAAACAAGAAGCTCCACAGGCTCCACCATATTTTGTTCATGGCTCACCGGACCGCGAGGCGTTGACGACCTGGCTGCACATTGTGAATGATGGTATGCCCAGCAAGCAAGGCCCTTTTTATTTTTCCCATCCTATCTTTCTTACCGTGCTGGATACGCAGGGCCGGACTATTGCTTCAGTTGGCACACATCCTGTTCCTTCTGATACCCTGCTTGAGGCACAACTGTCTCCACAAAATCGTGCCAATCTTCGTACTGTGCTGCATGATGGAAAAGGTGCAACGAGTACGGTCTCTCCAGAAGCGGACGACACACTGGTAGCGATGACAGCCATTGTGGGGAAAGAGAGAAATGTAGAGGGGGTGCTTGTCATGAAAATTGTCCCACCAGACAGATTCCAACTACTTTTAGAGTTTTCCCAATTCATCGCATTGAGCATAATTATTCTCACGATTCTTGCCACCATTGCTGGCAGCGTCTCCGGCTACCTCACTGCACGAAGCTTTACGCGCCGCCTGAAAGGGTTATCGGCGGCGGCGGATCAGTGGAGCCGTGGCGATTTCTCTGCATGCACAGATGATGCTTCAGAAGACGAGTTGGGGCAGACGACGCGTCAACTCAATGCTATGGCCGAGCAGTTGCAGCATTTACTCCAGGCACGGCAAAAACTCGCTACCCTAGAAGAGCGCAATCGCCTGGCACGTGACCTGCATGATAGTGTCAAGCAACAGGTCTTCGCCGTCTCTATGCAAGTTGGGGCCACAAAGTTCCTGCTCAGACGTAACATTGACGCTGCTGAGGTGCGCTTGCTTGAGACGGAAAAGCTGGTGCATCAGGCACAACAAGAACTGACTTCCCTCATTCGTGAACTGCGTCCCGTCGCGCTTGAGGGCAAGGGGCTTGTCGCCGCGCTGCGCGAACTGGCGATCCAATGGACGCAGCAGACCGATATCGTCGCCAACGTACGCGTAGAGGACATTCAAACGCTCTCTCTTACAGTGGAAGAAGCACTGTTCCGCGTCGTGCAAGAGGCATTAGCAAATGTGGCCCGCCATAGCAAAGCTACTCTGGTACACATTCTATTGACGACGACGGATGATACGGTCACGCTCTCTGTGGCTGATAACGGCCAGGGTTTTGATACCACCCATCATGGGCACCTGGGCGTTGGCTTGCTTTCAATGCAAGAGCGCATGAGGGCACTCGGCGGAGATGCACAGATAGAGAGTACTTCCGGCAAAGGAACGCGTATCATTGCACATTGCAAACGTTTAGGTGTTAATACGAGCACTACTACGGCTACACCGCATGGTGAGGGGCACAAAATCTGACATCCATGAGTGGGTAAGGTGGTAGCCCTTGGCTTTGGATAGATTCGGAAATGGGGAGCATCTATGACAGACAAGATCTCTATTTTGCTGACTGACGACCAGGCTCTTGTTCGGCAAGGGGTACGAGCATTTTTAGAGGTACAACCGGATCTCACGGTACTTGGTGAGGCTGACTCTGGTGAGGCTGCTGTTCGTATGGCGGCGGAACTCGTTCCTGATGTGGTGCTCATGGACCTCGTTATGCCTGGTATAGGGGGTGTAGAGGCAACACGACAGCTAAAGCAGGTCAGTCCGCATTCGCAGATTATCGTGCTCACCTCCTATCATGACGACGAATACATTTTTCCTGCGCTGCATGCTGGTGCGCTCTCGTATGTTTTAAAGGATATCGGTCCAGGCGAATTAGCCGACACGATACGCAAGGCGGTACGAGGTGAATCTGTGTTGCATCCACGCGTCGCCTCACGTGTGGTACAGCAGCTTCGTGGTACTATGAGTGCAGTAGATAACCTGCCCAATTTTGGGGTCATCAAGTTTCTGGCTGGTTCTCAGGTGGACAGCGTTATTCAAATCGACAAACCTATTACGACCATTGGGCGGAATCCCAGTAATGATATTGTCCTTACCGATCAGGCGGTATCGCAACATCACGCTCGCATTCTATGGAACAATGGATCATGGAGTATAGAAACGATCAGCCTCCAGGACACTATAAACGTGAGTAAGCGTGATGTACAGCAAGCGAGTATGCGCGACTACGACATTGTTAGCATAGGAACAAACACTACATTCATATTTTTTATTAGCTTCGAATCACAAAAACTACTCGATTCTATCCCTGGTGACACACAACCCCTTGAACCCCTCGAACCCCTCGAACCTCTCCCATCCGGGCAACTTCCCACCACTTCTGAACTCATGTCACAGTCTGAGTCTGACGATTTACAACATCCAGAACCTGATCAACAACCATTTTCTCAGCAGATCGAACTCCCCCAGCAACAAAATCCACGACAACAGGCCATTCAGACACATGCCCTTCCTGCACTACAGCCACTTCCGCTGCAAGACTCTAGCGAGGACACTCCGCAGCTACGCGAAAAAGTCGAGGGAACACTACTGACGCCTATCTCGGAAATGGGGATGCCATTTCTTGAAATCAGCAGCAACACTCAACAAGAAAGAAAGATATACCCACTTATCAGGCATGTGACGAATATTGGACGCGATTCATCGAATGACATTGTTCTCAATGAGAGCCACGTCTCCAGCTTCCATGCTCAGATTGTGTATGAAGAGAGTCAGTTCGTCTTCGTGCATCCGCATCCATCACGACAGCGGACACAAAATGGTCTGCTCTATCGCGGTCGTCAGATTCGTGGGGATGAATCATTTCGCAAGCCCTTGACCCGTGGGGATATCTTCCGCATTGGGGACGAGAATGGCACATTCGTCTCGCTCATCTATAACGATGGTAGTGGTACAGCGCAGGAAATTCACCCCGAAATTCATCCTGTCCCACTGGAAGCGCCTGAAATCAGTCTTGGACGACACTCAGATAACATGGTTGTTCTTAATCATCCACAGGTCTCTGGTCACCACGCTCGTCTCGTGCGAGAGGGAGAAGCGTATCGCATCGTCGATCTGAACAGCACCAACCATGTCTATGTCAATGCCCTGCTCACGACGAGTCAACTCCTCAAACGTGACGACGAGATACGGATTGGCCCATATAAATTAATGTATACAGGAACGGAACTAACGCAGCACGACGAGAGTAACGGCATCCGCATCGACGCGCTCCACCTCAAAAAGGTCGGTAACAATCAGGCGGTCCTGCTCAACGACATCTCTATCGCCATTCCGCCACGGAAATTTGTGGCACTGGTCGGTGGTTCTGGCGCTGGCAAATCAACATTGATGGATGCACTCAACGGTCTCCGACCTGCCCAGGAAGGTAAAATTTTCTATAATGGTCAGGATTACTACCATCATCTCGCCGCCTTCAGTACGCAGTTGGGCTACGTGCCGCAGGACGACATTGTGCATCGAGACTTGACTGTTGAGCGTGCTCTCTACTATGCAGCAAAAATGCGCCTGCCAGAAGACTTTACGAACGAGCACATCGAGCAGCGTATCAACGAAGTGCTCGAGGATGTAGACATGAAAGAGCGACGTCATTTGCTGATTAGTAAATTGTCTGGAGGGCAGCGAAAACGTGTCTCTATCGCCCTGGAATTACTGAGCAAGCCCAGTGTCTTCTTTCTCGATGAGCCAACTTCGGGTCTTGATCCAGGGCTGGACCGCAAGATGATGTTCCTTTTGCGTAAGTTGGCTGATAAGGGGCATACCATCATTCTGGTCACCCATGCCACCAATAACATTAACACATGTGATTACGTCTGCTTCCTCGCTCAGGGTGGTCGGTTAGTCTACTTTGGACCGCCCGGTGAAACGCGGGCGTACTTCGGCAAAGCGGATTTTGCTGAGATTTACGCTATTCTGGAACCGAGCCATGAGAATCCTAAGGCTCCTGAGGAGGCGGAGACACGCTTCAAGGTATCACGAGACCATCAGACATATGTCACTGAACTCATCAAAGAAGCACCTGTTAGTAATGGCAAATCGCCTCGGCAAACAAGAGAGAACAAACAACCTAAGCGCGGCAACCCGTGGAAGCAATTCCTGCTGCTCTCCCTGCGCTACATCGAACTACTCAAGAACGATCCAGGCAACCTGCTCATCCTGCTCTTACAAGCACCCGTCATTGGTTTGCTCCTCATACTTTTAGTGAAGTATGAGGTAGGAACTGGCGCGTTTAATGCCACCAGTATTGCAAAATGTCCAACAACGGCTGCCATTCTCACTACCACTGGCTTACCTGATGTTCCTGGCCCTGCTAACCCGGCTGTGTCAATGAAGTGTGACCGTGTGGCTGACTTTCTCAAAAACGATCCAAATGGAAAAGTGTATGCCGCGAAACGAGGTGGCGAAAGCACAGCATTGCAGGATTTTATTCTTCTGGGTTCTGGCACGGATGCACAGAAAGTCTTGTTTATCATGGCCTTTACAGCTGTGCTATTTGGGGCAGTGAATGCAGCCCGAGAGATCGTCAAGGAGGAACCCATTTATCGACGCGAACGAGCAGTGAACCTGGGTATCATTCCTTATATGTTCTCGAAGATCGTCGTGCTAACTCTATTGTGCCTGCTGCAAACTGCAATGCTTGTTATCATTGTAAACATCGCTGAGCCTTTCCAGCAGGGAATATTTTTACCTGCAATGCTTGAGGTCTACATCACAATGGCCCTCACTGCACTCGCAGGTTTGATGGTGGGATTGACAGTCTCAGCCATTGCGCCCAACAACGACCGGGCGATGAGCTTCATTCCCATTATCCTCATTCCACAGGTGATCTTCTCCGGAACCGTCTTCGCCTTTAAAGATTGGTTCACACAACTTCTATCGCTGCTATTTGCAGCGCGCTGGTCTATGGCTGCGCTAGGTTCATCGCTTGGCCTCCATAGCGATAAGATAGGTGGAGATAAATTGTTTGGCGATAACTACACCTTTCATGGAACCCTCTTCTCAATCTACAACCAGGTTGACGCCATGAGATATCTTCTGACGATGTGGTTCGCCTTAGCGGTGATGATTGTTCTCCTCGCCTGCATCATCGCAGTGTTTCTGAAGAGAAAGGACGTCAGGACGTAGGATAGCTGGAGCGAGCGAATTTACTATCCGACAAACGAAAAAAGGTTGAAATTTAGCAGGATTTCATGCATACTAAAGTAGACCATCTCTACTATTTTACCTTTACTCTACTGTTTATCTTATTGGTATGAGTAAACATGTGTTTCTCTACTCATGAAGCCCGTCAGGCTGCAAAGCTTGGGATGGAGAAAGGAGAACTTTACCTAAAGTACTAAACTTGCATTCTGTAACATTAGTTGTTTGTCAAAGACGACCAGGAGGTATGCAATTGAATAGTACCAGCACAACAGCACGCAGATCGATTCTCACCATAGCTCTCATCAGTCTTTCAGGCTCCACCATTGAGTGGTACGACTTCTTCATCTACGGAACGGCGGCGGCCCTGGTTTTCCCCAGGCTGTTCTTCCCCGAGGCGGATCCGCTCACTGGAACACTCCTCTCTTTTAGTACATTCGCTGTCGGTTTCTTAGCACGTCCAATAGGCGGTATTATCTTCGGCAACCTGGGGGACAAAATTGGCCGCAAGCGCACGCTGGCTAGTGCCCTGATTATGATGGGTATAGCAACAACGCTTGTCGGTCTGATGCCAACCTACGCCACACTTGGCGTTCTCGCTCCAATTATCCTTGTTGTACTGCGCTTTGCACAAGGACTCGCGGTCGGAGGCCAATGGGGTGGAGCGGTGCTCATTGCGACAGAAAACGCGCCACGGAATCGGCGAGGCTTCTATGGGAGCTTTGCTCAGCTAGGTGTTCCAGTGGCGGTCGTCATCTCGAATGTGCTCTTCCTCATTCTGGCGGCGAACGTTTCGGAGGCGCAATTTGTGGCGTGGGGCTGGCGCATACCCTTCTTGTTGAGCATTGTCCTCATAGGAGTGGGGCTTTACATCCAACTACGTCTTGAGGAGACAGTGGCGTTCGAGAGCGTGCAACAGTCCCGCACAACGGCTCGAGCACCCATTATTGACGTGCTGCGCACATATCCTAAGCAGATATTGCTGGCAGCCGGAGCATTCATCGTTATCAATGGCACGTTCTACATCCTCATCACCCAAATCATCTCGTATGGCACAGTCGTCTTACATGTAGCGAAGAGTACGATGCTTTACAGCGTTCTTATCTCCTCTGTCTTCGCGATTCCTGCGATCATGGGCTTTGCAGCGCTTTCGGACAGGATTGGTCGCAGAGGGCTGTATATGGCAGGCGCAATCCTCTTAGGACTATGGGGGTTTCCCTTGTACTGGCTCGTGAATACGAAGTCTTTCGCTTTGATCTGCTTTGCTCTCGTGATGGGCGAAGTCTTCCTGAGCATGATGTACGGTCCGCAGGCTGCTTTCTACTCCGAGCTATTCGGTACACGCGTTCGCTATAGCGGTGCTTCTCTAGGCTACCAGATAGGATCGCTCTTTGGAGGTGGCTTTGCGCCAATCATCGCTACCGCCTTGTTTGAGGCGACGAAAACATCGCTGTCGATCTCAGCTTACATCGCGCTGATGGGCTTAATCAGCCTTATCTCGGTCTTCTTACTAACCGAGACCTACCAGAGTGATGTCTCTGCAGTTCAGGCCGAGGAACGCAAGCTGATTGAGAAAGAGCCAGGGCAAGTAGTTCTTGAATAAAAGTGCCTCAGGTACAATACATAAGCCGCTGCGACAACAGAGAGCAGCAGCTTATGTATTGTACCTGAAGCACTTCTCATGATGCATTGACATCAAACAGGTTGCTATGGTATGGTAACATCACATACCATAGCAATCTGCCTCAAAACGACCCTCCAATGCTCGAATATACCTATCTGCCGACCTCGTCACCACGTTTTTGGCATCCGCAGAAACAATACTATCAAAGCGCATCCCATACAAACGCTCAAAACGATAGGGAACAATTGCATCGCGCATTCTGCTGATTTGCGCTGCTGGAAGTGGAATCAGGTTCGGATAGCTGTACATAAAGCTTACCCAGCCGCGATCAGCTGCGACCTGAATGGTGTCTCCTGTTAGTAGAAGTCCCTGACCGTTGGCATCATTTGCCCAATGGAGCACAGTACTTCCTGGGAAATGTCCCCCCAGGCGTATCAAGGAGATATCGTCCATAAGAGAATGTGTTTCGCCGGACCAAAACGTGATGCGTTCACTCGGTCTCATCACCCATTCTCGGTCGGCCTCATGCAAGTAGATGGGTACGTCAAAGCGATTCGCCCACTCGACCATGGTCGTGTAAAAATGGGGATGCGAGATTGCTATGGCCTTGAGTCCCCCTTGCTGCTGAATGGCTGAAACCGTGTCATCATCCAACAGGCTAATACAATCCCAGAGCACGTTTCCCTGTTTTGTCTGGACCAGTAATGCCCGTTGTCCAATCGCAAAGGAGGGCGTCGTGCCTATCCCGAAGAGATGCGCTTCGTGTTCTTTCACCGTGTTGCGAAAGCCATCCTCATGCAGCGAGGCAAGGGTAGTCCACTGCTGCCCTTGGTATCCAACATATTGACGTTGGTCACGACAAATAGGGCACTTCTCGGGTGGTGTCTGGCTTTGGGCGAATTGCGTTCCACAGGTAGTACAAATCCAAAAGTCCATATCTTTCGACCCCTCTTATGTTTTCATCATTCATACTCTAAATATTCTATAACGAAACCTCGGTCCTGTGTAAGAAAAAGGTCCTACTATCCCCGAACTTACTGGAGAAGATCGGTATTTTTCAATAGACTCGTAAATAAGGTCCGTGTGGTACATACCACACAAGAGTGTGTACGGTTTTCCTAGAAAGGATACCTTTTTATGATGATGGTTTCTCGATGCCGATCAATTTTCTCAGGCCATCCAGCTTCTCGACTGCTCGGACAGATGTCTCGGCAGGCAGTCATCCTCATGGTGCTTGCGCTCGTCGCAACGGGTGCGATTGGCGGCTCATTGCTCGGACTGAGCACCTTCGCCAGTGCCCCTTGTATGGCTGGCGATCAGACCTATCGTGTCGGGTGGGGCGATACTCTTAGTGGTATTGCGGGCCGCTTCCACACCAGCTATCAAAGCCTTGCCTCCTACAATCACATTGCCAACCCCAATTTTATTTTCGCCGGGGAGCGCGTGTGTGTCCCTTCCGGTAGAGCAAGCGCACCGACTACCCTGGGATTTGGCGCTGGAGTCGCCATTGCTCCCCATAATTACTACGTCGATCTAGCAAGGCAGGACGCCATAAGAGCGGGCATTTCTCCTGACCTCTTTGTTCGACAGATCAACCAGGAGAGCGGTTTCCAACCCAATGCGATCTCCTATGCTGGAGCCATTGGAATTGGTCAGTTTATGCCTGGGACGGCAGCAGCTCTGGGTATCAACCCCTATAATCCTGTGCAATCCCTTCAGGGTGCTGCTCTCCTGATGGCGTCCTATGTACATCAATACGGCAGTTACGCAGAGGCACTCGCCGCCTATAACGCGGGTCCAGGCACGGTGAACTATGCCTTGCGAGCCTGCGGAGGCTATTGGACGCAATGCCTACCCGCCGAAACACGAAACTACATAAACGTCATCATGGGGTAACAGCTCCATTTGCGTAGGGGTCTCTAATTGATCTCGTCCTCGTGCAACCGCACGAGGACGAGATCAATCGTCTCTACAGAGCCTTCTTCTCAGCTCTGCTGAAAGATGCTGAGAAGGTTATCTGTGGGGATGGCGTTGGCGGGTGCCTTGATGGTTACAGGCTGGTTGAACTTGCTGAGATCAATAATGGTATCAGTGTTGCTCGTCACGCTCCCCGGCGCGGCACTTGTACCTGTGCTGGTGGGTGTCGCGGCGAGCGCGCTGGTATCCAACTTCATCATAAGCTTCTCTTCCACCTGGTGAACGTAAGACGTGTTTTCATCAATCCAGAAATCGACCGTCCCGTTGAACTCCTTCACGCTCTTGATAAGCTGATCCTTACTCTGCTGAGGAAGCGCACTATTTGACTGACCACTCGCGTTGAGCAGTTGGACCAGCGCATCTTTGCCAAAGGTGACGGTTAGACGACGCAGCTTTTGACCATTGAGCATTACTGTACCATCATCGGTCAACTTCGCGTTCTGGGCGATGTTGAGCAGCTTGTTCACGGTAGATGCATCGTTTCCAGTGCCGAGAGAATTGGTACATCATGGCGATAAAGTCTTTGAGCGTCGGAGCCGCGGTAGATGCATCGTTTCCAGTGCCGAGAGAATTGGTACCGCCAGTAAGCTTACTCTTGTCGATGACATACCACTTTCCCTTCAGATTCTGGATGTACACTTTGTCCTTGAGCAAAACCTCTGAAAGCGCGAGGTTCTGCCCAGTCGTACCAAGCTGAGTAGTAAGGTGAAGTGATACTTGATCCGGCATGTTCTCATCCCCCGTTTCCCATAAGCGTGGTCGTTATCCCCTTGAAAGCCGATGAGGAAGAACTGGATGGTGTCGGCGTACCAGTCTGCACTGCACTATTGCTTTTCAAGTCAAGGTGAACCGATTTAAGTTGCTTCATAGCGTCTTGAGTCTTTTGCAGCACCTGTGCAGGTGTCTGAGAACCACTCGAACCTTTCGTACTTCCCGCTCCCGACGTGCTACTGCAAGCACTTAGAAGAAGCATTCCCGTCACGAGTGCAGTGAGAATATAAAAGCCCGTTTTTTTGTTCATATGCCTTCCTTTGCATTGTATATATGTGTGAGACAGTGGAACCAATCGCTGCAGAACGAGCGATTTAGCGTAGTGCGGTTCTCCTTGTAGTTGGCTGTCAGTACATATAAAGCCACGATAGATAGTTATGTATTCAATATACAGAGTATATCAATGAGCGGAGGGAAAGACAAGAAGGAATAGTTGTGATGTGGTTACGAATTGGTAGAGATACGGCTCTCGACGAAATAGCACGGCAAAAAGCCATGGCTATCCACCCATGATGGCTCGTGCCTGTCGCGCGCTCATCGACTCGAAATCGGTTCTGGGCAACTGCTTGGGCATCACCGTAAAAGGACCTGTCCAGCGTTTGGCGTGTTCCTCAAGCCAATCGAGGACTTCAAACGACTGCTGACGCGTCTCCTCTACAATGGGATAGCGCAGGGCCGCACGGTCGAATACTTCTTGATCTTTAGTGTAGACGCTGCCATCCTCGCGCACTACGACATCTATGTAGAGGTCGGTATAGATAAGCTCACGAGAGGCACTGGTATAAGCCGACGTTGGCAGCACCACATCACAGTAACCACTGGCGAAGCTACCATCCTGGTGATAACCAATGTGAATGGTATACCACGCATTGGTCCAAAAGTAAGTAATCTGGTGCTTATGTGAGAGCCATGTTCCCGTCTTCCAATGCATCTCTGTACCGATGGGCGTCCAGATGGATACATAGGAATCGCTAATCGGAAACTGATATCCCTGCCACCCAGCCCATTGATCGCCATTGACGAGCATCTTACGCACAGCGGCCTTTTGCAACATATGAGCCCCTTTTCACATCAATAATGAACCACCTTAGTGGTGCATCCACCAAGTAAATAGGATCCCGTAGGGGCGCAATTGATTGCGTCCCACGGCCTCCCGTAGGGGCGCAATTGATTGCGCCCCACGGACGAGCGAAGCACTGTCCGTTCCCCCGTTCATGTGGTGGATGCACCACTTAGTTGATGAATAAAATTATAGCCGATGAAGTTGCTACGAATCCAGTAGGGAGACCTCTTGTGGATTGCCAGGAGACCCACAAGAGGTCTCCCTACTAGAACCTCCCGTGGGTCTTCTCAGTGATATAATCCCCAATGTAGATAGCGCATGGAAACACTACTTAAGAGGAGGACATATGACGAATAGTACAGAAGAGACCCGCACCGAACGCGATTCGATGGGTGAGATGCAGGTACCGATAAACGCCTATTATGGAGCCAGCACACAACGCGCCAAGCTCAACTTTCCTATCAGCGACCTGCGCTTTCCACGCCAGTTTATTCGCGCTCTTGGACAGATCAAACAGGCGGCGGCACAGGTCAATGAAGCGCTGGGAACCGTCAATCCTCAGGTTGCTGAGGCGATTGTACGAGCGGCTCAAGAGGTCATCGACGGCAAACTCGATAGTGAATTTGTACTTGATATTTTCCAGACGGGTTCGGGCACCTCGACTAACATGAATGCCAACGAGGTCATTGCGAACCGTGCCAGCGAATTGCTGGGCGGCTCTCTCGGCTCGCGTAAGGCCCACCCCAACGACCATGTAAACTTCGGACAATCATCGAACGACGTAATTCCTACCGCGATGCACCTCTCCGCGTTAGTCAGCATAGAGCAAGAGCTAATCCCAGCCCTGCAAGGCTTACAGAAAGCACTTCAAGAGAAGGCGGATGCGTTCATGCCCGTCGTGAAGACTGGACGCACTCACCTTCAGGATGCAACGCCAATTCGTCTGGGCCAGGAGTTTTTAGGGTACGCGGGCCAGATTGAGCGCGGCATAGCTCGCATGCGTCACGCACAAAGCGAGCTATCAGAGGTCGCGCTTGGTGGAACCGCCGTTGGAACAGGCGTTAATACACATCCAGCGTTCTCGGCCCGCGTCTGTCAACGCCTATCAGGGATGAACGGTATTACCGTGCACGAGACAAGCAACCACTTTCAAGCTCAGAGCACTCTTGATAATATCGTCGAAACCAGCGGCTCATTGAATACATTGGCAGTCAGCCTGATGAAGATTGCCAACGACATTCGCTGGCTCGGTTCCGGTCCACGTGCTGGTATTGGTGAGATTGACTTGCCAGCAGTGCAGCCGGGCAGCTCGATCATGCCCGGCAAGGTCAATCCCGTTATCGCCGAATCGGTTTGCATGGTCTGTGCACAGGTGATGGGCAACCATACCACCATCACCGTCGCGGGACAATCTGGCAACTTCGAGATCAACGTCATGATGCCCGTGACCGCCTACAATCTGTTGCAATCCATTAGTCTACTTGCATCTGTAGCGTGTAACTTTACCGAGCAGTGTATCAAGGGCTTGCAGGCAACGACGAAGGGACCGGAGATGGTTGAGCGTGGCCTGGCGATCTGTACATCACTGGCCCCCGTTATCGGCTACGATGCCGCCGCCGACATCTCGAAGGTTGCCTACAAAACAGGCAAGACCATCCGCGAGGTTGCACTTGAAAAGACGCAACTTTCAGAGCAGGAGCTTGATAGAATTCTCGACCCTGCAAGCATGACCAAACCCGGATTGGAGAGCGGTCCTGCTGGTGGGTAAAGATAGAAGAAAACACGATCTGTCATGCGCTTCAGGCGCATGACAGATCGTGTTTTCTTCTATCTTTACATAAAAAAGCGCAGTGGTGATAAAATGCGCTCTCCCAGCATTGCATACCAGGGACGGTTGACCCACTGATCAAGAGACAACTCAAATGTGTTTGTGGTATCGCACTTAAAAAGCTCCTCCATTTGATGGGCTAGCATATCACTGTATATCTCAGTATTAATCTCGTAGTTGCCTACAGCACTGAGGCGATCCAGGTTAGCGGTCCCGATGGTTGACCACTGACCATCAATGGTGCACGTTTTGGCGTGAAGCATGTTGCGATAGCCGAAGACACGGATTCCTGCTTCCAAACATTCTGTAAAGTAGCCGCGTGCCAGCCAATCGACAACAATATGGTTTGAGATCCAGGGAACAGTCACCTGTACATCGACACCACGCTTCGCCGCCGATATGAGTGCATTCAGCAAAATGCCATCTGGAACAAAATAGGCATTGGTGAGTCGAATTGAGTGTTCCGCTCTATCGACGGCTCGAATATACATATCACGAATGGGGAACATGAGCTGCAATGCATTCGTCCCACTCACATTAATAAGAGGATCAAAGCCGTGAGGATAGTGCCGTGTGATGCGCACAGTATTAGGATTATGTTGATTCCAGAACTGGGTAAATGATTGAGCAAGATCGGCGGCGGCGAGTCCTTGAATACGTAGGTGTGTGTCTCGCCATGAGGTGGCATAGAGACTGCCGATATTGTAGCCACCGATGAAACCCATGTATCCATCCACGATGAGCAGCTTGCGATGATCCAGAGCGTAACGTCGTGGATCGAGCGCTTGCCAGGGGCGACAAATTGGTTGATATTCCAGTGCATGAATGTTTGGCGGGAATATTTTGAATTCATTCGGCACTACTGTGTTGCCGAAACCATCAAAGATCACATAGACATCTACGCCTTGATCGGCTTTCTTTATCAGGCGTTCCTTGAAAGTCTTACCCATAGCATCATCTTTCCAGATGAACGTTTCCAGGTAAATGCTTTCTTTTGCGCTATCAATAGCGGCAAGCATAGCATCGTAGAGGTCTTGCCCGTAATCGTAGAGCTGTACAGTATTGTCTCCTACACGTACAGCGTCTAACTGCGGATGTGGGAAGCCTCCATGTTTTCGCTTATTCTTACGCAGCATCGAGATGCCTTGAAGGATAGCCACTGTGATAGCCTGTAGTAGAACCATCACACCTGTTGCTCTCAACAAAATCTGTGTGATAGAGAGCTGATTTCTTGGGAGCAAAGCATTTAATAAATTTTTCATATAATGTTTTCTCTGCATAAGTATTCCATCCTGTGTATTATGTGCTACATGGCAAGGTGCATTTCAGTGTTACAATAATTTTACAACTTTTGTCTCTTCAATGAGCGATGTTAGCCAATAAGATATCCCATCTAAGAGCAAGAGCTAGGAAAGACGTGCTAGAGCCATATTCTCCAGCTATCAGATGTATCCACCGAGTCATCTCGTAGCTCAGCATGATTAGGCAATAGTGCTGCATTTGGGTCCAGGCCCTTATAGGCAACAGCGATGGCACCGGGCCAGGTTTCATCTATGCTTAGTGTGTCCATCTCCTCGCGCGAGAAGAAGCGTGCATCGTCCAGTTCAGCTAAATTGGGACGCAACTCGCTGACGGGCGAGAGCAGTTTCGCCCGGAACATGAAAAAGTAGTTATGCTCTCCGCTATCCATAACCCACAGGCGCACGCCCAATAGTCCCTCGATCTCCACGCGCAGGTTCGTCTCCTCGAACGTCTCGCGTACTGCTGCGTGATCGGGCATCTCTCCCAGGTTGGCACGCCCTGCTGGTAAGAGATAACGGCCCTTCGTGACCCCGTAAATGCTGCGTACCAATAGCACCCGTCCCTCGTGTATCACAACGGCACCCGCTGCTATGCTCAAGGGACGTTTAGGCTTTGGACGCTCTGCAGGAATGCCAGGTATGTTGGATGTGTCGCGTTGTGACATATATGTGCTCCTGGATGAATTGTGAAGATATATATGCAATGTGAATAGGACGGGACGACCGCGAGGGTCGCCCCTACCATGATACAACGAATGAATATGTATCACACGTGGGATGCCTACCGTTCCACATGTGATACATATTCATTCGTTGTATCATGGCTCCAACCTGTTGATATCCCTTGGAAACGTCGTCGCCAGCTTTATGTTAGGAACACCTGTGACTTGCATCAAGAGGCGCTCTAAGCCGATGGCAAAACCTCCGTGTGGTGGCATTCCGTATTTGAACGCCTCAAGATATGACTCAAAGGGCCCTAATGGCAGTTTTGCTCTCTCCAATGATGCTATGTAGTCCTCATAGTGATGGAGACGCTGCCCACCTGTCACTAATTCAGTTCCTCGGAAGAGCAGGTCAAACGAGTTGGAGTATTCCGGCCTCTCTGGGTCGGGATGCGTATAGAACGGACGCTTGCGCATTGGGTAGCCCGTGACGAACAGAAAGTCGCTGTCAAACTCCTGCTGCGCCCACTCGCCCAACCAGCGTTCGTCTTGCGGTGATAGGTCGGGCTCACCGCGTACATCCGTCTTGTAACGCGTAAAGATCAACTCCTGCGCGTCGGTAAAGTGGATGTGCGGTATTTCCCTGGGCACTTCTGGCACCTGGACGCGCAATAGCTCTAGTTCTGCCATATAATGCTCGCTGAAGCCGACAAGAATAGTGGCGATTACATCGCGCAGCAGCGCCATCACGGTGAAATGGTTCTCGATAAAGCCGAACTCGGCGTCGAGGCTTACATACTCGTTGATGTGCCGTGTAGTGTCGTGTGGCTCTGCGCGAAAGACGGGACCGACCTCGAAGACACGCTCAAACACACCAACCATAACCTGTTTGTAAAATTGTGGACTCTGCGCGAGGTACGCATTCCGTCCGAAGTAGCCAAGCTTGAAGACGTTGGCACCACTCTCTGTCGCGGCTGCCACAATCTTAGGCGTCTGTATCTCCGTAAAGCCTCGTGCTGTCAATGCGCCGCGAAAACCCATCATAGCGCCTGCTGCGAGGCGCAGAATAGCGCGTCGTGCCGGATGGCGGTTAGTGACAACGGCGTGATCGAGCAGCGTCCCAATGTTCGCCGTAACCTTGCGCTTGTTGAGCGATACGGGCGGTATCGCTGCGATTGGAGTAATGACCTCTACACTCAGGTCGTGTAGTTCGACACCTCCTGGAGCCTGAGCCTCGCTGACGACGGTTCCCTCGACGGCTATCACGCTTTCGACACCAACCCCGCTCAGCGAGGTAAGTTCGGCCTCATTCTCGGTGACTGCCTGTATCATACCCCAGCCATCACGAACAACTAGAAAGTTAACGCCGCCCAGTTGACGCAGCGAATGAAGCCAGCCCGCGACACGGACACGCTCACCAATATGCGCTTTGACCTCTGTCGTAAGCATACGTTCCATAGAAAACACTCCTATATTCATCTTTTGTAGAGTCAGTGGGCAGCTCAATTGAGGAAGCGCACCGCCCACTGACAGAAAAAGACGTTAAGTGCCTTCCTCGGTATCCTTGTCGTCGTTATTGTCTTCGTCGCTATCCATACGATGGCCTTTCTATGTCGTGTCTGAGCCCAAACAGGCAACAAAAAACCCTCATCCTCTTTGGAGGACGAGGGCGTATCTTCATATGCCTGTCGTGGTACCACCACCATTTGTCCCTTATTGTATCGGGACCTCTGTCGGTTCTGTCTCTACCACCATAAACGCGAGAGATAAACCGTCGCGCTATAACGGGCGCGTCCCGAAGTCCAGCTACTCCATACTCTTTGCAAGTAGTTCACTGCTTGGCTCAGGAATGTCATTGAGGAGGACCGATTACAATGCTTTCAGCAGATGCACCGCTCTCTGGATATCGGTAAGACTACTCAACATGTTCCCTGTCATCGCCTTTGTAGTATGCTGTCAAGTACCCCTGGCTAAAGCACAGGGGCTTATCCCTAAACCCGAAGGTCTGAGACGATAGGCCGCTTGACGTGCAGCCCACTAGCCGCACTCGTGGCACGGCTAGCAAGGTTATAGGCAGCGTTTTCATCAGC
>JAABUZ0100000058.1_pt1 | contig 247485 bp, 287 predicted proteins | sample 5562091 | NCBI WGS metagenome assembly JAABUZ01 (sample SAMN12813069, study PRJNA571459) | rock metagenome | isolation source: Antarctica rocks | place: Antarctica: Victoria Land, Linnaeus Terrace sud | collected 2015-12-21
AGGGAGGTGAGGGAGGTGTTGGGGGTGAGGGGGAAGGGGGAAGGGAAGTTGGTAGGGCGGGGGGGGTGAATGGGTTAAAATGGATGGGGGGTTTGATGGGTTGATAGGGCGGGGGTGGTGGTGGTGGGGAGGATGTGGTGGTGGTGGCGGTAGTGGTAGTGGTGGTGGTGGAGGTGAATGAGTTATATGGATGGGGGGTTTGGAGGTTGATAGGGTGTAGATGTGGATGTGGATGCGAGTGTGGATGCGAGTGTGGTTGATCGGAAAGGGGGGGTTGTATAGGATTTCAATAGGTGAGGGGGGTGGATGGGTGGGTGGAGGGGAGGTTTTGAAAGGAAGAGGGGCGGAGATGTGATGCTGGTGCTGGTGGTGGTAGTGGTAGTGGTGGTGCTGGTGCTGGTGGAGATGATGTGATGTGATGTGATGTGATGTGATATGATATGAAAGATGCTAGAGGGAGGTAGCGAGGTAGCGAGAAAAGAGAGGAGGAAAAGTGGAGGAAAAGAGGGATGATGATGATGAAGAAGGAGAAGAAGAAGGAGAAGAAGGAGGGAGAAAATAGGAAAACCAAAGCGGGCACTGCGCTGATTACTCGCAAATTTGGGGTATTTGCAATTCCAAAAAAAAAAATCTCTCCAGTCATCATTTTCTTTCATTAAAGCTTACTTTTTGCGACGATTTTTTAAAAAAAAATATATATATATACCATAGAGCCGGGTTTCCATTTTTTTCCTTTTCCTAAAAGGTAGACTGGGAGAATAGTCCGTCATAGTGTCCGAATTTGTTCCGGACGCTACTGTATATGATGTCGCCTTGTGAGGAAAACAACGCCTGCGAAAACGCTGTTTACGCTCCATAAAAGTCGCTACGCATCAAACATTCTTGGCCGCCAAATCCGGATTCAAAAACTCCGTCAGCGCCGCATCGCAATCCCACTCCGGCAGCACAATACACCCATCCATCTTCGCAACATCCGGCGTCTCCAGCCCCGCCATCTCATCCGCCTTCTCCAGCCACTCCTTCCACGCCAGACTGCGCGGCGCGATGTTCCCGTTCTGCACCCACTCGATGCTCCTGGTGATCGCAATAGCCTTCCACAGCGCCTTGGTAAACGTCTCGTTGTGCTCGTCACCGGTAAAAGCAACGCGCTCGGTGTGGAAGCGCGACAAGTCCCAGTTCCAGCGCTGGGGCAGGGCGGCGGCGGTCCAGTAGGCGGCGTTGAGGATGATGTAGGCGGCGGCGAAGCAGAGCTGCAGGGGCAGCTGGGCGTTGGAGAGGAAGATGACGGCGCACATGAGGAGCAAAGTGGCGGTGAGGGAGATGAGGCGGTAGGCCGTGGGGCCGACGTGGTAGATGCACTGCTCTGGGTGCCAGTAGAGCTCGCGGGCGACGTCCTCGTCGCATTTGACAATCATGAAGGCGCCTTGGGGGTAGTAGATGACGACGTCGGAGACGGGGACCTCGCGGGTAGATATGCGCTTTTTGAGCTCGAGGGACCAGCGGGAGCCGATGCCGATGATGGTGGAGAGGAGGGAGAGCAGCAGGACGGCGAGGAAGGCCATGCCGTCTTCTTTGGTGATGGCGAGGACGAGGATGGCAAATGACATGGCGCAGCCGAGGATGGAGAGCCAGGTTAGGGGACCGAAGAGGGTGGCTTGCACGGTGGGTCGGTTGGGGTTCTTGGTGATGCGTTCGCAGCGGACAGAGTAGGCGGGGAGGTTATCGCCATCGTGGAGGAGGTGAGCGATATGGTTGACATGGTCTCTGATGCCACCTGAGCGAGCTCCGAGGACTTTGCCAGTGGAGGGGGTGAGGCGTTCGGGACGAGAGGTTCGGATGAGGGCTTGCGGTGCGGGGAGCAGGCGGGGGAGGAGGAAGAAGCGCGAATTGGTCGAAACTTGGGCGTTGGCGAGAATCGAGGCTTCTCCGAGGATTGCGAGACTTGATGAGAGGATCAGTCATTAATTGCCATGGTAGTAATATCTCACTCGGTGGGAAACTCACAAGCCAACAATGTCAAGTCGCAGTGTTGCGAGGAAGCCGCCTGTCAAGAAATTCAACATCCTTGCGTTTGGGACAAAGTGACTGTCATCGAGATACTAATCGGACCGTCCCGCGGTCTATATAGGAGTCCGTCGGACTGCTGTATTTGACGCTTGGAAAGAGAGCCCTAACTCTAAGATGCATTGATGCTCAGCCTCGTGGTGGTCAGAACTGGTGGTGGCCCTGGAGCGCCAAGCGCTGCGACCCCCAGAGCCTCCAATCAGCGAGCATCCATATCCACTCGCTTACTGCTCATCAAACATCATCGTCACTTAAAGGGCTGTGCACTTGATGTTTTTTCTTGTCATCGAAAGGCTTCGAGCTGCGGTTAGAGCTAACGACCTGTTGAGCAGCGTCTTTCTATGCTATGATTGGGAAAACAGAGCCTGAAGCCGTAGTACATATTATTCTGGGTATCGGAGAAGGAAAAGCTGGCAACCCTGGCCAGAACTGCTTCATGGCTTCGCACCGCTGACAAATTCTCCCGCCACAGCATGACCATTTGCTGTGTCCTCTGTAGTCCCATTAATAGTCCCGTTGGCAGCCTCTGAAGCACCGCCGTCGAGCTTTGATACTACTCCATTTCTCACATTGCCATTGGTTTGCACCCCATTCTCGCCCTGCTCCTCCTTGACCTTGTCCATAAAAACACTGGCCGGTCTGTCTCCCTTGCTCTGTCGGCTTCTACTTCTCGACCAGCTCTGTCGTCTTTCAGACAGTGACCTCCCCAGCCCAGTACTCCACCTCTTCCGTCTTGGCGCATCTCCACCCCCATCAAGCCCTAATACCTTGCGCATCTCCACGATCTCGGCATGATCCCGTGTATTTCTCATTCGATGGCACCAAGTCACTCGCTCGTCTTCGAACATGAACTCTCCACCCACTTGGTAGAAGTCCCCTCCCTTCATCATGTCACGGCCCGCTCGTAATGTTTGCCAGAATGACTTGATCGTGTTCATGGGGACGGAGCTTTTCATGTATTCGGGGTGTTTGCTGCCCAGGTTCAAGGTGCGGGTCATGCCTAGAAGGTCGTAGAGCTTCTTGGTTGGATCGGCATAGATGGGAAAAGGGCAGGCTGTTTCTTTGGTATACCAGGGTATTAGACTTGATTCGCCGCATCCGATGATAACAAGCTGTGTAGGTATTGAAAGGGTCTGTAGAGCTTCGGGCGTGATTGCGGATGAGAGGGTTTTGAGATATTCTTGGCAGTTCTTCAACATATCAGTCTAAAGTCTCTGGCGAAAATGCTTAAAATCGCTTACACCACAGAAGAAATGCCGTATAAAGATGACCAAAGTTTTTTGCCGGTCATTGTTGGCGTAGAGGCTCTTGAAAGTATGTGATTTGCCAGCAGCGTCCAGGACCGGAAGATCCGCGACTTTCGCAAGATCCGATCTCGAGGGCGACTTGCTGGAAACATCTATATCGCCATTCGGATCGCAAGTAGGCCCTTGGTTGGTCTCTGTAATGATTGCCATACCGCTTGATATGTTGGAGGTATCACACAAGATCTCAAGGGATCGCGCCGCTGAGTCGATCCAACGTAGTTAGACAAAGGAAGGACAGGAAGTGAAAGACGAAGGGCGCTAGGCCGAGGCATATCAGATCCCACGAGCACGGGATCAAACAAGCATGGCGGCGGCTGACTTGAGTCGTCGTAGATCTTCCTGCCCTATGCCGCGTCTCAGTCAAAACGATCAGAAGAAATCGTGACTCTGGCATGGAAGATCTATCGCCACTAGGATCAACTAGCAAATCATCTTGCAGCATGGCACCCACACTTGCCGTTTCAGGCAACCGGACTCCCCAGTCTGTTAAGGCTCAGCGATACACTAACCTCCTTTGTGACCACTAGCGACGCCACTTTCCCTGCAGCATGGACTCCGATTGGAGCAAGCAGCAAGCGCCAACTGTCAGTGACCATCCTCGGATATAGAGTTTTCCGGCTGGATAACGGACCTGCAGCTGAAACATGAACGGTGTCGCATTCACAACAACCTTCTTTGGCGGCACTGCCCTTGTTCTCTGGGAGAGGGTGGGACAAGTGAGATCTTGGTTATCGACGGTTATTCTACTATTGTGCAGATTTTAAAATGGTTGGCTTTTCAAATTGTACAAGTGGCTCCAAGGGCGTTAAAGGCATTGTCTTTACTCCGTACTGGGGAAAGTAATGCATCGTCTACAGTAGGTTCAGAACAACCAGTGCAAAAGATATCAAACGTTAGATGCAGCATACCCGTGTCAATGAACAGTTGGACCGGAACGAGTGTCATTGCAGAACGCACAGCTATTCTATCTAGCGAAAGTATGACCGAGGTAAGAAAGTGCATCAAAGGAGTGTAATCGCTGCGAAGCAGCAAGCCAAATAGGCGTAGATAAAACATGTTGCATTCTGATATCGTCCCCTGCAAACAACGAGACCGAAGGGCGAGCATGATCCAGCCCCCAACGTTCGGCAGAGCGCGGATATGTACTCCCACTCTGCGATGGCTGTTTCCGGCCTGGCAAGGGTGTCACAGATCCTCCTCCCTACTTTTGGTCGTGTGGCGTGAGCAAGCATTCTCCCTTGGCGGATAGGCGAGCTTCATGGGGGTCAAGAGGCCCGTGGTAGCTTCATGACCCAAATGTGCTTTGGCAGTGCATGCACTTCCTCAGGCACGCTGGATCATGCAAGAGCATCCGGGGCCTGTTGTGGACCTTGATTCTCTGTCAAACTTAGAACCATCTGGCATTTTACTCCAAGCAATCATTGAAACGTCTTGGATCAGTCGCAGTTTCCGAGTCCTACTTGACTAGCAAAAGCAGTAGACACACTTCGAGCATCGTCATCATCCCCATTCTGCCCGCGTGGGAGGCGGCTGCTGGCGGAACTTCCACCGAAGCCGCTGCTGTCAGCGGTACGTCCACCAGACTCAACATAGCGCTTCAGCCGGTCAGATTGGCTGAGGCTGGTCTGTTTGGCGTCATTGATACTAAGGCCAGCCAAGCTGACTCCGCCTTGCCCGACAGACTTGCCGTCAACGGTGCTGGCTCCGTTAATATCCGACTCGGTGGCCGCATTGGATTCACCGGCCACACTCTCAGTGGCTCTGCTCTTAGCACCGTTCATGCGACGTCCATTGAGTGAAGGCCAAGTGTCTTGGAAACCAGAAAACATTTGCGGATATGCTGATGGAACACCGACGCCACCAATGGCGGAAGAGTGAACAGATGACACATCATCAGGGATGTAGCCTACGATTGAGCCAGAGTCGTTGTATTCCTGGCGGGTGCCGTTGCGTCCATTGGTCATTCCGTTGGCCATATCAGAAGCACGCTGGTAAGACATCTGGTAGCGTTGAGGGCCACGGTACGACTGCTTCGGACGGCTGAATTGTAGCAGAGAGATTTGGAGATTAGATAGCGGTCCTTCCACTAAGCAATTCCGTTCCTTGAAGTGCAGGAGCAGATAATGCCACAATGGGTGTTTCGAGAGAACCTTCGGATTGCCGAGGATAACCAATCCATATTTCGCACGGGTAAGGGCGACATTGAGACGACGAGGGTCACTCAAGAAACCAATGCCTTGATGGTCGTTTGAGCGAACACAGGAAAGGACGATGAAGTCTTTCTCACGGCCTTGGAAGGCATCAACAGATGCGACTTCAATCTCCTTGTAGTTTTCCTTCTTGAAGGTCCCATTAGTTTGCATTGAACTGACGACATAGCTTCGCTGGCCCTCGTATGGTGTAATGATGCCAATGTCACCGGGCTGCACACCGGCCTTGAAGAACCGCGTAATAATCTTTTCCACGTTCGAGGCCTCAGTACGATTGAGATACGATGTGCCAGAAGCCGATATCTCTTCGTTTCCAAGATTAGACCAGAACATCATCGGTGAATCAAAAACTGGCCAGGGAAAATCCACATCACGTCGAAGTCGCTGTTGCATAGTCACTCCGTTCTGTAGAGATCCTTCGTAAAACATGTTCGATGGAAATTCAGATAGACATGGATGCATACGGTACTGCACATTCAAACGGATGGGAGCGCAGCCGAGTATGACGAGGCGCTCAAATAAGGATTGATTGAGACCTGCTTTGGCAGCCTTCTTGTTCATGATGACTGGGCCAAGTTGCTGGTGATCACCAACGAGCACAACTTGCTTGCAGCCAAGCACCAGTGGTATCATGCACTCTGGCTCTGCGGATTGAGTAGATTCGTCGATGAGGACAGTACGGAATTTGAACCTGGAAAGACGTGGATCGCCTGCTCCAACGCAGGTACAGCAGATAACGTCTGCGTTGGTAAGAATCTCGCGTTCAGCACTACGAGTAAGCTGCTTGTACTTCTTCTCATCCTGGCTAGATAACTCCCCAAGCTCACTCTTCAGCTGATTCAGCTTAACCAGCTCGACATTGCTATCGTTCATACGGACCTGCTCATGAAGGGAAAGGAAGCCAACAGGAGACTCCACATCCTCACGAGATTTCGCTGTCACTCGAACAGTCTTCAGGCCTGTCTTGTGTATGCGCTCACAGAGTTGGTCCACAGCTACGTTAGATGGGGCACAAACAAGTACTTGACCGCCGTTAATCTTCGCCAAGTGGTAGATTATGGTGGCAGAGGTAACGGTTTTTCCAGTACCAGGAGGTCCCTGGATCAAACTCAACGGCTTCTGTAACACACTCTTCACGGCATTGATCTGACTACCGTTGAGTTCTGGTAATCCAGGTACGCTGTATTTCTTTGGCATCTGCGTTTTCATAGGCGCTGCTGCAACTTCATGGCCAAGGAGACGATGAAAGATGTATCCAGATACGCTCATCTCGTCCACAGCAAACGTCTTCATAGCCAGCTGCATACGATCAAAAGAGGTGGCTTTCCATACATAATCGGCACTAAAGTTATGGGTGCACTCGGTGGGCACGGATTTGTGATCACCCTTGGCTCTGAGTTCGATCGTGACTTCGTCTGATTGATTGTTCGGAATTTTGATGACATAGCCCACTCCTTCCCACTGTGGACGAAGCTCTCCAGTATACTTGATACGCATTTCGTCGCCAACTGCAAGCTTCACGTCTCCAAGTTCCAGCTTCGGTAGCACGAAACTAGCTAGGTGCTTGTTGTTGAGCCCAAAGTCCCAGCGAACAATAAGTCCATCTTGTGATTGTGACTCCTTGAGCTTTCGGTCGTAGTCGGCCTCGATCTTCACAAGGGGACCGAACACATTCTGATATTGGTATGCATCGTCGTAGTGAAGTAGTACTGGGGCCGGCTCGTCGTCCACGCCTACACCTTTTTCGAGATCCGCAATGGTCGCTGCAGCGTTATCTTTCCACATCTCCTCAAGTTTAGCAATCATCTGCGGGCTTAAATGGCGTGCACGGAGTTGCTCCTGGTCTGATGGTGCGGAGACAAGCCAAGTTAGAAAGGAGCGGTCCTCAATTAATGGCTGCCATCTAGAAACATCCCAGTTCATATCCTTCGAAGAAGGCATAGCGGCGCATGGCTGACGGCAAAGGAGGACCACGACCGTATCCGACTTGGCTGGTATGAAGCCCAACAAGAAAACGTTTTTGGTCCCGCAGTTATAGCATTCTAGGACAGTATCTCCCAGCGATGAGCTAGGGTGTAGCTGAACTTCCTTGTGCCGAGCGCGGACCAGGTGGTTGATTATGTGGGAAGAAGAGGTGTTGCCGCGAGCGCTGCAAAACCACTTGCTACAAGCCAAACATCTTACGACAGAGCTCGGGTTGTGAATACCGCAGTAGCTAAACAGAAAGGGTCAGTCTCGCCTGTGCTACAATCTTGACAGTGGGGGGCTAATCTCACGCGCATGCATGTGGTGGTAGTTCCTTTTCCTCTTCAGGTCTCATGCCTGCTTTTCCATCTACTCCATCCAGTGGCATGCTAAGCATGCTCTCAGTATCATCGTCATCAAAAGCCTCTGTACCATCGTCTTCGTCATCATGGCGACGTCTCCTAGGTCCTCCAGTTAGATTGCCCCTGCCGTACTCCCCATCAAGTATATTCTCGTCTGGGTCGATGGTCGAGAGGTCATCTCCAGCGTTTATTGTTGGTCCGGAGTCCGAAACGATAGAATTGTTGATGCTGTTGAAGAATTCCATAGTAGGGTGAGGATATTGCCGACAGTTCAATTAGCTTGTTCCCTCGTAAGCTGTCTGTCCTTTCAGATTCCGAACATATATTGTCCTATGCCCATGAATGTGGCCTCCCAGTAAGAGTTCACGTCTCCTAACAGCGCTCTACGCAGTGTCGTTGGGTGTATGGTACCTTATGTAGAGGCGGGAATTAGGAGTTAAGTGTTCTGTGGCGCAGGACTCATGTATTTTCAGGACTCTTCTATTCCCTTCCGGTCCAAGACTCCAAAGGAAAAGGAAGCGATGAAGTAGGAAACAGAAGAGTGAGTTGCTCCGGGCGGGTTGTTGTACGGAAGTAAGGTTCGCGAAGCAAGCGTTCCTGATCTGCAAATGCAAAGTGACCCCACTAGCCGAATCAAAACTTCGACACTTTTGTATTTCACTACAGCCCAGAAGATCGACTCTCTCTCGTTCCACGACATCTAGAGGACTAGGAAGCAATGGGGAGGAAACTGATTTGGTCAACAAGATGATAGTGAGCCTCCTGTCCGCCTTTAATCTCTTTTTCCCACCACAGTCAACAGCACCTCAATCCATGACCAAACTCCCACTGACCCATCCAAAAGCGACGACAAGCCCGCCAGAGGCGAGACTACCTCCACCGCCGCGCCCTTACTCTCCGCGACGCCGAGACTGCTGAAAAGCGTGCAAAACTCAAGGCTTCCCTCGCAACCGGCAAACCCCTTGACCCCTCCATCGCCAACGACAAAACCCTTCGCGAAGACTACAAATACGATGAAACCGCCCCCACAGATATCCAAGAGTCCCTTGACGACGAATATGCCCATCTCTCCGGTATCGTCGACCCCAGGCCCTTGGTCACAACCTCTCGCTCCCCTTCCACTCGCCTTTCTGCTTTCGCAAAAGAGATCCGCCTTTTGATTCCCACTTCCATACGCCTCAACCGCGGGACGCTGGTCCTTCCCAACTTGGTCCAATCAGCAAACTCGTCTGGACTTAGCGACCTCCTGCTCCTCCATGAACACCGCGGCACCCCAACCGCCCTCACAATCTCTCACCTTCCCCACGGCCCTACCGCATCCTTCTCCCTGCATAACGTACTCCTCCGTCATGACCTCCCCTCGCCCTCCCGTGGCACAGTCTCCGAGTCCTATCCACACCTCTTTTTCGAAGGCTTCACCACCCCGCTCGGAAAACGTGTCTGCCAGATCCTAAAACATCTTTTCCCACCTCGAGAGGCTGCGATAACGAACCAGAAGGTCGGAAATAGGGTCGTTACCTTCAAAAATATCGAGGATAGTATTGAGGTGCGGCATCATGTATTTGTGCGGACGGGGTATCAGAGTGTAGAGTTAGCGGAGATTGGGCCGAGGATGACGATGCGCTTGTTCGAGATCAGAGGGGGGACTTTGGAGGACAAGGGCGGCGACACGGAGTGGCATATGAACCAGTATACGAGAACCGGGAGGAAGAAGGATTATTTATGAACATTTCGGTGGAATTACAATGCTCATGCTACTCGCTCTTCATATTCGTGCTAGGTGAGAGAACAAGACTACGGAATTTGAATTATCCGGTGGGAAGCCTGGGGTTGAACGAAAAAGGCAGATATAGCCATGATCGAAGAGAACAAGTGGTAGGAAATAGGACTGGATACCGAGACAGCAGTGAAACAAAGCCGCAAACGGCAAGAGGTGTCGCCGCGGAGTCGAGCAAGAAAATAAAACCGCAAGGGCTCGCTACCATGGGCCCTCAACACGACACCATAAAGAAACTCACGCTATACAGTTACTCAACCCATGTGAGGCAGCGAGGGTCGTTCCTAGAAGTACCAGTTAGAACGCCCCAACCCCAAACCTTCAACGTCAATGTCAACCTCGCCCCATCTCACCCCCTCTCCTTCTCCATAGGCGGTAAAAAACCGTTTGGCTATAAAATACCCCAATCGAACACATGAAACGGCCTTTGATTCAACCTACCACCAACAACACCATTCCTTCCCCCACAACAGTCTTGCCCATACCTGAAACTCCCTCCCCACAGCGCCCCAGTGCCTGTATTCCCTGACCTCCCCATTCAAACACCCTGCATCCACTGCTTCTTTCCCCCCAGGCTCTGCTTTTCTCAAGAGACCAACGCCCTCACTCCTTCAATTCCGCCAACTACAACCCTTCACTCTGTCTTCCCTCAATCCCCGTTTCTCAGAGAGTATTCCCATCTCTCACACAACCAACCTCCCTCTTTCAGGGCTCGTCTCTCTTATGCTAAGGTTTAAGAAATTACTGGTTGTTACTACTTCTTTTTAGAGGCGGTGATGGTTCTTGTCGCTCCAAACTCATCGCAGGTCTCTCTCTTTTCCCTTACTTTCTCCAAATACCTATTCCGCCCCTCCCTCCCACGCCTCAACCCCCTCGCGCCTCCGTCCTTTCCTGTCCATTCCCATCTCCTTTAGCGCCCTAGATATCGTGCTCTGACCGACAACAATCTCCCACTCGTCAAAAAGATACTCCTTCATCTCGTCCTGCTCTGCCCATGGCTGAGTCCCTACATCATGCCGCAGCCCGATCCTGGCCGCAGGGTGGATCGACGCCGGTGGTCCTGGTGCAGCCATGCTGTGCGGGTGAGTATGATGACCCCAAGTTCTTAATCGCGTTCTGATCCTTCTGACGGTTCTGACGGTTCTGGAAGCGACGCCCTCGACGTCGGCGGTAATGTCGGTCGACAATCCTTGCTGTAGATGTAATGCAATTCGATCTCTCTCGGTAGAGGGAAGGGGAAGAACCATATCGCGTGAGAGTGGGTGTCAAAATCGGTGCTACGACTTACCAAATCTACATGCAGGCGACAGAGATATGTAAAATACATCAAAGAACATACCTACAACAAGGTTTCGTGAGGGTGTGGATCAGGTATTCATGAATAGCTACTAGACTCTTCCGCAACTGGGCCGAAGTTTGGAAGCCAGATATCGAATTTCACGCATGCTATTGTTCGTCGTTGTAAGATACCTAACTGAATATTTTGGGATATGTGTAAGGGGCCGCGTAACCGGATTCTCTCTGCTGGATACGGCTGGGATTTAATTACAATCTGATAGTGGCACGATTGGTGGGGGTCCTGGATATTCCACCTACATATAAGGGTAAATCAAAAGTTCGTTTCCGCCGTATTTCCATTTCATTCTAATATAATTTCATTGTCCTCAACCCCTTCTCCCCGGCCCTCCCCCAACCTCCTCACATCCCGTTTCCAGCTTACCCCCTACAAACAAATTTCGACTGTAGAATACGATGTTTGCAGGAGAAGCTTGGGGTGCAAAATTTGTCAAATGGACGGGAAGGAGAAAGGTAGAGGGAGGAGGAACCGGGGAGAAGGCGGGATTGGAGGCACTAAATCATCGTCATAAATACAAATAGTCACAGATGTCTGGCTGAGGAGTTGGGTTCGACAGTTCATCAAAGCAGAAGCACGGTTGGGATCAATTGATTGCTCTTTTTTCAATGGAATAAAGTAAGGTACTGTAGGTAACTACTTTAATGAAACGATCAAGGCTTGCCCTGCAGAAAACAGCCAAGAGAGGGTCCACAGTCGGGGATCAGCAGAGGCGGGCGTACAGTAGTACTGTAGCCTGTAGGTTGCGAACTGCGGTACGATCAGCGTACATACCTATGTAATGCTGCAGCCCTAAGGCCAAAGATCTGTGCTTATCAACTTGCTACGTTTTCTTTCATACTTTAGCATAGGTTCGAAATTTTAACATCTTTATATTTGAAGAATCTCTGCACCCATGACTCTTTGGAGGCAGATTTTTATTTCGCGACTCCACTAATTATAATGTTAAATTCAAAGAACGAGGTCGAGCTGGAAAATTTTGGGGGCATCAGTGATGCCGCAAGAAAGGACAATGGAATAGACTCAACCAATTCCACTCAATTGCCATCTCATCAATCTTCGCAAAAGACCGGCGCAGAGAAACCGGTTAACGATGAGGCGCCAGCATTGCCTGACATATCGCGCTCTCGAGCTTTCGTGATCATATCCCTTCTCACTGGAGTTAGCTTTCTCAATACGATGGGTTCTGGGATTCTGACTGTTGCACTTCCAACAATTGCGCGAGATATCAATCTGAGCCCGAATTTGCTACTGTGGCCTGCCTCCGTCTATGCTCTTGCCGCCGGGTGTACACTGCTTATTTTTGGTGCTGTAGCAGACGTTGTGGGCAGTAAAAGAGTATGGTTGGCTGGGGCCGGTTTCTATATTGCGTTCACTCTGGCCTGCGGTCTTGCTAGAACAGGTATCCAACTCATCCTGTTTCGAACAATCCTTGGGATAGCTATTTCGATGTGTCTGCCAAGTGCTGTAAGTATTACGACGAATTCCTTTCCTCGAGGGAAACGACGAAATATTGGTTTTGCTTGCATGGGAATGGGACAGCCACTGGGTTACTCAATTGGTTTGATACTGGGAGGAGTATTTACAAATACCATTGGCTGGCGATGGGGATACTACCTGAGCGCCATCATAAATACGGGCCTCTTCGCTGGAGCATTGTGGGGTCTACCATCTGAAAAGTCACGAGAAGCGGTATCTTGGGGACGTCTCCTGCACGAAATCGATTGGATTGGGGCCCTTATCATAAGCATATCGCTGGGATTACTATCATATGTTTTGGCGTAAGTTTCTTTGACTGCACTTTCACCTGAAAGATGTTAATACGGATTTAGCATGGTCACTGCAAGCTATTCTCGTCTTGGAGATGCTCCAAACATCGCCCTTTTGGTTGTGGCGATCGTTCTAATGCCAGCATTTGTCTTCTGGGTTGCCCGGCAAGAACGCTTGGGGAAACCAGCAATTATTCCCAACAGCCTTTGGAAGAATACTCCTTTTACTGCAACCTGTGTCGCGGTATTCTTCACGTGGGCAGTCTTCAATTCCTTTCAATATTTTGCTACTCTATTGTAGGTTTAAATGCTACCTTCGTTATTGTAAGACTACTAATTGGATATTTTCAGTTTTCAGCGGGTCCAAAGGCTGTCGGCCATTCAAACATCTGTTCGCTTTCTTCCTATGGTGGTAGTAGGGGCTGGAACCAATATCGTCACAGGATTTCTTGTCGACAAAGTCCAAGTTCGCACGCTAGTTGTTGGTTCGGCAGCGATTACCCTCTTGCCGCCTATCCTGATGGCAGTGATTCAGCCGCAATGGATATACTGGTCAGCAGCATTTGTGTCAATGCTGCTCTCACCGCTCCATCCTGACGGTAAGATTTCTACGCTTTGACGTGCTGACCTGTGATTTTACTAAGACTAATTCCAGTTCTCTTCACCGTCTCGAATTTGATCATATCCAACGCGTACCCTGGCAAAAATCAAGGTCTAGCCGGAGGCGTGTTCAACGTTATGTCTCAAATTGGGAATTCGGTTGGGCTAGCAGTCACAGCCGCAATAGCGGCATCTGTCACAGCTCACGGAACCCTCAAGGGCCAAGACCCCAATAGCCCTGACGCATTGCTGAGGGGATATCATGCTGCGTTCTGGACCATGTTTGCCAGCATGGTTTTTGTGTGTTGTATCACCTTTTGGGGACTTCGAAAGGGGGGGAAGGTGGGTGGTAAAAGCGAGTGATGGTATAAATGCAGGCGGTTGATTTTAGCGATGACCAAATACCCATCCACGCCATCGTCTTATACGGAGTAAGGTAAAGTAGGCGAGCAAAGATGACGGGATGTCGTAAGTTTGCGGCGCGGGCCTGACAACGAATCGGACGGGACTCCGTGGGGAAAAACTAGAGAGAGTAGGTAGTGAGATTGTAACCGAAGCTGAGGTTACGAGCACCAAGGAATAATTACCTAGGATCAGCGCATCAGGTAAGGTTTTACCTCAGACTACAGTACATGTTTAAAACCCATCCCGCGTTTCCCACGATCTACTAAGGTATGTATTACAAGTACTAGCTGATGGAGCTAAGCTCCAAGTAGGCCGAAGTATACGGAACAAGGCTAGAGTGCGGATTAGCGGGCCCGTGAAACCGAGTAGGGCTAATTTCCAACGTCAGCTTGTAAGATTCCTCATCCTGCATTGATTGTTCTTCTGTAATCCTGAATCCCAAAGGATTCCAGGGCGATCGATCCATGATGCGAGATACGATTGTCAAGCGTTGTTTCCCGGTAATATGAGAGAGTACTCCGTAGTACTAGACAGGACATGAAAAGACTATTCACATTCCAATATGAATCCAATCAACCACAGACACACACGGACGTTGTCGACCTTCATGCGTAGTAGACGGCGCAGCTAAAGTACCTTTTGGTTCCCGAGACTCAGCCTTCCCTCATGCACCTGGCCATACTCAGCCAGGCTCTCGAGATGACGATTGCAATGCTAGTCTTGGCATAGAGAGAGTAACCCGTCCTGTCATTCACAATCTTAGCCAGCAGGCCCCCCTTCCAATCTGACTTAACTCACCGCCATTCACCCCTCCACTGTCGTTCTAGGCTTGGGGTGAGACAATATACAAAAGTCGACGGCTTAGAGAGTCAGCATCATGACATGATCGCTAATTCGAGGCAATCTTACAATAATGTCGGAGGTAGCGATAGTTTCAAATGGGCTTTTCCAGGAACCCGATGCGATGCGTAATTGGATCGTTTCCGACGGGTTCACAACGCCAGTGAAGAGTTGAAGTGCTTCTTGCAGAGGATACCTGTGCAGGTCTAATTGAAAAAGAATTGGTACGGGGATTATATTGGAAGGTTGCACTGTATCCCCGCAAGGCTTCGCTGATCTACTAGTTCCCTTCCGCTGTCGAAGTCTTTGACGGTGGAGCGGGTGAGGAAGCAGGGGACGGACATGCCATTGCGGCTCGGCAGCTACTAGGCATATATACCCTAACATAGGTACATGGTCTCTATGCAAAACCCTGAGGCCTCTCTGGGCCACGAGGTTTGAACGGCCTGCCACATGCTCCACTGACTGGACGGCAGCTCTAGACACATGTTGGACTTTTGACGATGGAAAGAACCCAAGGCCGCCGCACTGACCCGGATGACCCCAGGACCGTCAGGGCAATGGAAGAGCTATGAGTAATGCTCTAGTGAGCAACCTCATTACACTAGCACTGTGGGCGGAAAGTTGAGAAGCCTCACAAAAGCTCCCAAATACGCCTCAAGTCATGCCCTTACATTAATGCTAAATCCTGTATGAAAATGGGTGGGGACCTGGTATGACCATGATTACTGGGTTCTGCAGCCTCGTTTACGAGCTGATATCGTGCCAATGGTCCTCGACTTTCTTTGTTGGGTTACATCATCGGTAATGGTAACGTATTCTCCAGGCTGTGATGTCTGAGCCTCTTGTAGTGCTTGTTTCTCCTTTCAATCGCGGCACGTGAAGTCAATCTTCCACTCAGAAAGCATCCTATATTACCAGCGACCTTGGACTGCAGAATCTGCATATCACAGCATTATGTATCCACGAGGGCAAGGCCAGAAGATTCTTGTCGTTGGCGCTGGTCCGGTAGGGGCTTTGGCAGCTATATATGCTTCTAGACGAGGTTACCAAGTCGAAGTATACGAGTTACGCAATGGTGAGTTCGGACGTCGAGTTCTATTCATTTCCAGCTTTTCCAACTCGACCTTTCCATTCTTCGTTGTCAAAGCCGTACGGTATTGCTGAGTTCAGCTATCTACACCAATCTACGCCTATGGTTTGATCCGAGCCATTTGTAATCTGTCACCCCTTAAGTCATTTGCTATATACTTTACAACCACTGACTCTTCACTGAATAGACCTTACCCTGCCAACCGTGGTTCCTCTAAACTTTACAAAATCGATCAACCTGACACTTTCGGAACGTGGAATACAAGGCTTGAGCCATAGCGGTAGTCCTGGTTTGTTGGAGGATATACTTAGCGAGACTATCCCTGTATACGGACGCATGGTGCACGGGAAATCTATGTTGGGAACCCTGACTGAAAAAGCAATGCCATATGACGTACACGGTCGAGTAAGTGAGTTGATACAGTTGCTAAGGGCGTTGCTGATGGATTTTCCTCTAGTATCTCCAAGTTGTGGACCGAGAAAAGCTCAACAAACGACTCTTGCGGGACCTGGAAACAGACCCGAACGTAAAAATATTTTACAATCACCAACTGGTCAGCGCCGATTTTGATAACAAGAAAGCCGTCTTCAAACGAACCTTTCCCCAAGAATGCAGTGAGAAGCTACCGCCAGCAAAACTAGTGGACATTGTCGAGGAAGATATACCTGTTGAATCAGTAGAAGTCAGCTTCGACCAGTGCATTGGAGCTGATGGTGCTCATTCCGCAACACGACATCAACTCACCAAGCACACAAGAGTCGACTTTCAACAGACATGGATCGATACGTTTTGGTGCGAGTTCATTGCCCCCGCAGCGGCCAGTGGAGGATACAAAATGTCGCCTAATCATTTACATATATGGCCTCATCCAGAATTCATGTTTTTCGCCGCACCTGATATAGTAAGCTCCCAATGTTTGCTTCCTCCCCTTCGTGTAGCGTTGACGAAGACACAGAATGGCACCTTCACATGCAATCTCTTCGCCTCAGAAGCAGTATTCCTAGACCTCGAAGCAGGTTCTTCCGAACACCTTATCGCCTTCTTCAACACCCACTTCCCGGGCGTAATCCCCGACCTCATCCGCCCCGAAGCAATCCACAGCCAATTCTTCAAAAACCGCCACCTCCCGCTCCTGGACATCAAATGCCGTCCCTACCACTACCGCGACACCTGCGTCATCGTCGGCGACGCCGCCCACGCCATGGTTCCCTTTTACGGCCAGGGCATGAACACCGGCTTCGAGGACGTGCGCTTGCTCTTTGAAGAGTTCCTCGACAGGGACGACGACGCCCAGGGACGGCTGCAGGTCGGCCAGAAGAGTGGAGACGCCGACGCGCCGTTTTCGAATGTGCTGGAGCGGTACACGAAGACGCGGATACCGGATGTGCATGCAATGAACGCACTGGCGCTGCAAAACTACGAGGAGCTACGCATTGGCGTTAAATCTTACCCGACCTTGACACGCAAATGGATCGAGGAGTTTCTCGATGTGTGGTGTCCTAGGTTGCAATGGGCTACGCTGTACAGTCGTGTTGCGTTTGGGAACGAACGAATGTCCGAGGTGACGCGGAAGGCGCAAAAGCAGAAGAATATCCTGCAGCTCCTGTTCGGCTTCGTTGTGTTATGGCCGCTGTCTCTAGTTGCGGCGTTTGTGGTGCTGCATGGGCGGACGTCGTGGGCGATCTAGAAGTCGTGTGGTGCGGGTGAGTTGGGAAAATTGCATTTTCATCGGGGTCGAAAGCATTGCATATGGTCTGGAAAATAAGGCCCTTTAGATTTACAAGTTTCGGGGATGGTTGACGAGCTAGCATCTCAGATTGTCAGATATACTTCTACGGCATTCATCACAGCCCGCAAGCTGACCCGAGAGTTTCCTATGACAAGATGTCGGATCGAACAGGGTAGCGAGTCTTAGACGATTCTTATCTCTACCTTCTCCAGCTTGCGTATCCGAACAGTCCTGTCAGTAGCGTCTAGCATTGCTTTCTCCCTCCTCCTCCTTTTTGGCCGTCTTGCATTCACTTCCGAGCCCGCCCATTCCAAGTCTTGGAATCTCCGCTTCAGCTTGCTTTTCGCTCATCGCGTTCCCTTTTGTCCAGCTCGCTTCCTCTCCCCCCCCCCCTTCCTCCCTCCCCCCGGTCTTCCCTCCAAAACTGACAATCGACCACTCTTCCCCTTCTAACAATCTAAACCAACCCATCAACCCACCCAACCAAAACCCTTACCGCTGCAGATTCCGTTCGTAATGAGGGCACTGAATGAAGAAGACGGAGGGGAAGGGGGGGATCAAGATGTCGGCGAGTATCTGTATAAGGGCGGAGCGAAAAGGGGTGAAATTCTAACAAGAGACCGGGAAGGGTGTGGAAAGGGTGGAGTAATGAAAAAGAGCAAACCGCCAAAAAACCGCAAACCCTTTCACATTTATATACACCCCCCGATATCAGAACACCCAGCCAAACCCTTTCATGCCCCTTATTATCCCATCACAGACCGCGATCCCTTCTCTTCCCCCCCGTTTGCTAAAAGACGGACGAGTAAAAACGAGCGCGATGGACTATTATACAACCGCAATGGGTGCGTCTGAGGGGGGTCGTGCATTTATGGTGTGAAGAAAGGAAGGGGATGTGATGGAGTGAGGTACAGGGTCATACTAAGTAAGCTAAGGGCGGGAGTTTGAGAGAAAAAGCGGAGGATGTAACGGCGCAGGGAGACGGGGACGGGGATGGGGATGGGGATGCCTTGTTTGATGGTATTTGTGCTTTAGGGAGAATAGGGGTGGGGCAGGGGAAGTTTGAGAAAATGAGGATGGGTAGAAGGGGGGGGTTGTTTTTTTCCCCCCATGTGGAATAATAATGCCAACGTGCTTTATGCAGCCCAGAAGAAGAGCGGTTATGAAGCACAGGCATACATACCATCTACGCAACACGAAGTCGCAGTCTGGCGGTGTACGCAGTACTTGAAAAAGAAAAAACCCCCCTCTCTGCATGAACCAGGAGAGCTCTTGGGGAAAGAAACCCCACGCTTTTCCCTTTTTCCTAAAAAAAAAAGAATCCACGTTCCGGCACGCACCCAAGCTCTACTAGCAAATCAAACTCCTCCAAAAAGTTCCTCGCCATAATCCCCCCCCCCCCCCCCAATAGAACCATTCATACAACCTATTGCAACCAACCCCAAGCAACGAAAACAGCAACGAAACAACAAGCTTCGCCCCCTCCCCCCCGACGCGCAGAAAAACAGGTCCAAGACGCACCTAATGCTACTGTATGCTCAATGAAAACGAGTTCGATTTACAGCGTCGAGCCACGGTTTGAAACAGCGGCCGTTACGCGAAAGATTTTCCTGAGCCTGTCGGAGTCGTTGGTCGTGTGTGTGCCGACTTGTATGCTTCTGGAAAGATTTCGTAGCTGGAGTTGTGTGTACAGGATGGGGAGGGAGGGAGGGGGTGCCGTGGAGGAAGGCAGTTGAGAGGGAAGAGGATGGAGTGGGGCGGAAAGAAGGAGGGGATGGGTTGATGGGTGGTGTAGGACTTTGCTTGAAGAGGGTGAGATGGGAGGAATTGGGGTGCTAGAACTTAACTAACCCATCATCACGACTTACCCTATGTTTTTCCCCTTCTTGATTTCGCTCCCGTCTCCGAAAGGTAGCTGCCAGCCTCCCATACCCAGCAGCACTCCAGTCGTCACTCATCTTTCCGTGCAACATCCCTCAAAGCGCTCTTCTCAACCCAACCCCAGGCAAACGCCAAAGAACAAACAAACAAACAAACGGACTTTGCAAGAACCACACACACACAACCAGCTCCCCCCAAAAAACCCCTATCCTAAAAAAACAACAAAACCCCCCAAAAACCCAACCCAGAACCAAATGAACTTAAGGCCCCATTTGAAAAAAAAGCGCACGCACTCTTTCATTACCTCATTTATCCTCCGTACCATACATAGCAAGATAAAAGCACGATACGGCTTTACCTACGGATACAGTACCTAGGTTGTTGGTGCGCCCTTATCTTACCTTTAGCTCTCCAACGTGCACGATTCGATAATGTGGAAATTTGCTCGTGTGGCATTGTTGGTTGTTGGGGTGGTGTTGGGTGATGTTGGTGGGGGAGGGGCTTTGAACTATTTTGAAACAATTGGAAGCAAGGCGGTGGAAACAAGTGAGCGAGGGAAGCAGTTGGATGGATCACCTTAGGCCCCCCTGTAATCTGTAATGCATGCGTGCACAGAACAAAGATGCAATCGGAGCTATGTACTCCTGTATGCACGTAAGCACGAAGAAAGTTGAACGTCGCCGTAGCCTCAACAGCAAGAACAAGTCACGGTCTTGGGCAAGATTAGATTTATCAATTCAGCCTCCCTCTTATGTACGCGAGAGCACTCAGCAGTTGCCAGTAGTGTCCTCGGTGTAGAATAAAGTAGCCATGCAAAACCCCCCATGGCATGTACCAGCAAAAAAGAAGCCAACTCCCCAACTCAGCAAGCGCCCCCTGCCTATGCAATCCAGAACCATATCCTCTCCAACACATTCCTTGGGATCCTCTCGGGCCAATGCGCATCCGCCGCATCCAGCGCCGCCTTGCCCGTTGTTATGTCGGCCTCGGCAGGGTTCACCCACTTGGTCCGCTTGAAGACCTTCCAGAACACGTACAGGAAAAAGTAGATCGGGACGCCAACGTAGTCCGTGACGAAACTATTGATGTCAAAGGGCTTGAAGATGTCAAACCCGTTGAAGAGGGTGACCATGAAGAAGAAGGCAAAGGCAAACCAGGCGAGGTACGGCTGGAACGGAGATTTGAAAATGAGGGTGTTGCGGTCGATGCCCTGGGCTTTGAGGGCCTTGTGGAATTGGATATAGGCGATGCAGATAGACATCCAGGTGAAGAGGTTGGCAATGGTGACGAGATTCTGGAACCAGGTGAAGACGATGGCAGAGCCGGACGAGCAGGAAAGGAAGGTGAGGAGCGAGATGGAGGCGGTAATCATGACACAGTAGTAAGGTACACCGGCTTTGGAGCACTTGAGAAGGATCTTTGGGGCTTGGCCGTTCTGGGCAAGGGCGTACATGTAGCGGGATCCAGTGTAGAGGAAGGCGTTTGCGGAGGATGTGGCTGAAGTCAGGATGACCGCGTTGATGATGGATGGCAATGCTGGTACACCGGCACGGTAGACGGCAATGACCCATGGCGAGGCAGCGGCACCGGCAGAATGGTGTTTGATGGCGCTTAACAAGTTTGGCTCATTGTACGGAATAAGCACACCAATGGCCAGTGTGCCGAGGACGTAGAAGAACAGGATACGCCAGAACACACGGCGGACTGCCTTAGGAATGTTGTGTCTTGGGTTCTCAGCCTCACCAGCGGCAACCGCTACCATCTCTACACCACCATAGGCGAAAGCAGCGTTGATCAGAGTGGAGAAGAGACCCAAGAAGCGACCTTCGGATCCAGTGGCGATGTACTCTTTCATGGCACCTGGGTGCTTCCAGTAGCGGAATCCGAGACGGTCGTGCGTGGGTCCTCCACCGAGATCGATGATGAACGCGAATATGAGTAGACCAACGATTGTGAGGATCTTGATACTGGCAAAGCAGAACTCCGCTTCTCCATAGATGGAGACTGCGAAAATGTTGAGACAGACGACGATGACGATGATAATGGAGATCCATGCTGCGACATTGATGCCCTTTGCACCGTTCCAGTACTGAATGACAACCGATGCAGCAGAGATTTCAGCGCAAAGAGTGATTGCAGACTGGTACCAGTTGTTCCATCCCACAGCAAACCCCATGGCTCCGTCGCAGTAGCGCGCACAGAATTGAGGGATAGCACCAGGAAGTGGTAGCCATGTAGCCATTTCACCGAGAGATTGCATCTAGGTTTACGCGTCAGGCGATTGTAACGCTTTGGTTCCAAGAGAGCAGCTTACCATGGCATACACGGCCAGACCAGTGAAACTGTACCCAAGCAAGAGACTGAGGGGTCCGGCTTGCGTGAAAGCACGGCCGATACCCAGGAACAGACCAGTACCGATAGTACCGCCAAGAGCGATGAACTGGATGTGCCGAGATTTGAGACTGAGAGGCCATCGTTAGCTACAAAGCTCGTAGAGAGTTAAAAGGTTCATATATCAGCACACCCACGAGTCACATATCCGTATTCTTCAGCGGTCGCCAAATCACCGTACATGTCCGCCGCCTCACCCATCCGGATCCCTTTCTCGTCGACCACCCTCGCCATGTCGTCGTAGGGAGGCGAATCATTGGTGTATTTCCCTGCAGGACTGATGTTGTACTGTTCCTTGTCCATCTTTTGAGTAGTCCCAAGGGGACAAGATTTACCAATATGTCAAATGATGTGTGGGTGAGGAATGACGGAGGAGGGGAAGCGGAAATGTTTAATACTCCGCTTATCAACCGAACTGGCAGTCAGGCTGATAAGGAATTCAGTGAATGGATGTGAAGGATGAATTGCCGCCTCTGAGCATAAAGGCGCAAATTCTCCTACCATATATTAATAGAGAATATTAATCCAAAGGACGGGTGGTTCAAGACAGATGTTAAGGCCCCTGTTGCTTTATACATGTATGAGACCTGAACAAAATACGCCTACGCGAAGTGCAACCCTAATTTAATTCGCTATCGGTACTAGCACCCACTGACTGGCAGCATGAAGACCGGACCCGGATAAGCAGATGATATGCGTGAGTTGGTGCGGTCGTAACCTTTTCCCGCTAAGCTACAAAACGGCAGGTGCGGTCTGCCTCAGGACTCCCCAACCCCAAGCTTGTTTGCGTTTCGTGTCTGGAACTTTGGAAGCATTCCATGCCGGACCAGTCAAACCCTTCCCACCAGTTAGAAGCATTGTAGAGTCGTCAAGGTTGCGTTGGCATGACTGAGACGAGTCGAAGGAAATCCTCCGCCCATGCTTATCTCAGGCTTTCCTGCCGACGAAAGCACATGGTAGTAGTCGGACCATGGCAACACTTTACTTGATCTGTCGTCGCCCCATTGCTAACACCTCCTTAGTTGGTGGCCATGTGCGATATTACTTTGATTGGCCATAGTAGTGGCGTGTACTCCGTACCTAACCACGACTCCGCCATCCGCTGTGGGGTATCCTGTCTTGTCTGCCTGTCGATAAAAACGGAAGCTCGGACGATCTTTCTTTTGAGCTCGATCCGGGCCATGTGCCATTATACCAATACCAATGGGCGTCTCGAGCGTAAGAGAATGGGAAACGTAATAAGACACTCGGTTCACCACTATTTCAACCCAAGAAGAGAATCCCTTCTAGGCTTTTCAGCGCTTGTACATCGCAGTCATGAGACCTCTAAGCTATCAATCTTCGAAAGCACCAGAGTTGTGTTACAGCGTCAGCCTCGCTAGAACTCTTCTGGATGATCACAGATCTTTGCCCGCGTTGTCGGTAAAACGAGGTTCTGGTGGTCTGCTTCATGATTTGATTGGAGTCGGCGCAGTTAGGGGTAGTTTAGTCGCTGTGCCGTTTTGGATACATCCCCGGTGATGGCGTTGTACCCGTCAAAAGAAGTTCTTGCGCTTCTAGATCCCCGCAGAAGCAAGTGGTGAAAGTGTTCTTCAGCAGATAAGGTGCTATTCAGTTGGTTTTTATCTAACCTTTGTTCGTGTTGGCGGGTTTAATTCCTGGAAATTATCAAGTACACCGCCCGAGGGCCCTAGAGTCTTAAGGAGACGATGCCCATGCCCATCCAACAGAAATCGTTGGCCCCCAAGATAAGACCCTGTTTCGAAATTGAAGAGAGCCATGAATAGTAATATACAGAGCCTGTGAAAGTATATGAGAAAGCCTTGAACGCTACTTATCACTAAGGTGTTCCGAGGCATACTACTGGCCTGTCTTAGTGTTTCGAATGTTGACGTTGGTGAAAAGACACAAGAGACTCCCTCTCCACATTAGCACTTTGTCATGCTATCGGCATCGTCTCTTGGACTTTTGGAACTCAGGTTGCCTTACAATCGACATGTGCTTTGCTATGCCTCTGGTCTTTCGCTTGTGCAATAAGCTCCAAAATTTCGGTCCGCTGGCGTCTACAATGAAGTGTACATATTCGTCTTTCGTCAAACATCTGAAGCCACCTGTCTTGTTATTATGGGTAGGTGCCCGATTGATCTAGGCGATGAGATCGGTGAAATGATAATTCCATTGCCGTCACCAATGATCAGTGCATCTACATGGTATGTAGCTAAGGCACATAAAGCTATTTAAGAGTTCTATCGTATCTCTGCGATGCTCTCCTCTCTTTGGTCTTTCGAGTAGCAAGACACAGGCCTGAATTGGTCAAGAAAGTCTCGTTCTGTCTTTTTCAGCTAACGGTGCAAGTTATATATCGGTCGGTTAGGGTACAAGTAACCCCTGGATGTGCCAGAGACTCGGTGGCAGAAAGACAAACATTAAGTTGACGGCAAATATGAGGCCTTTTCTAAAGCAAAGCGATATGCATCTATCAAAAAAATGAAGAACCATACACCCAGCCTCAAAATGTCTGTGTGACGCTTTGGTACTATCTACGCCACGATACCATCGTCCTCGGTCGAGAAACCACCAAAACCCAGAAGCCTTCATTCTCTGACTCCAGGTGGATCGGAACAGTACCCGGTGGATGCTGAAACGAAAAGAAAGCTGAAGGAAAGATAGATGGAAGGTTTGAAAAACAAGCTTAATTTCGGAAGGATCAAGCGGAATCTAGGATTTGAGATGCGGAGATCTGCAGACAATATTAACAACAGATGCATGGAATGTATACTTAGAAAAGATGGCACGGATGGTACCTGGAACTGTCTCAGTTTAGGATGAGAAGCGATAAGCGACATCGCAAAGCTTGATAGTACGGTAGTGGAGGCGATTCTGCGAGGCAAGCCTTCCGAAAGCTTGTAACCATCAGGGGGCATAACGACAGTATCAGAAATGTGGGGGTGCTTTCTTGATCAGGATTCCAAGTACGTATATCCAATCTGTGCACTGGCACAAGACTGTTTGAAAGGTACAACATATTAGTAGGGCTGACATTGCCAGGATAAGGTAGCATGGGATTCGAATGGCAGTGTTAATCTAGCTAGACAGCAGTGTATATTGGGATATATTCTTGAACATAGACCTGAATATGTAGTTGCTTAATAGAAGCATTCAAATGCTATGCCTACGTATGATGCCCGATTCTTCGAGCAGTCTTAGAAATTCGTGAGATCTTACATGGACCATGAACACGTATCTACGGAATACTGGCTTCCGGATCCACACTTTCAGATAAAGTTATGAGCAGCAGTACCGTCACCCACCTCGTTTCTTTGGTGTTTGTGGAGAGGAAGTCGTCGCCAACCCAAGTTTGTTCACTTCTCGAGCCTTTCAGGTAAGCGAGAGATTTGCCCACAAACTTTCAAATCCGGCATTACTGACAATAAACACAGAACATCCAGCTTAACAGCGAGGCACCGCAATCAAGATGGTGAGTCCACCCGATCCTGATCATAGGTTCCTGGTGCTCCATCTCTCGGAATCCAAGATCCATCGAGTCCTTGCAAGAAGCTTCGGTTAATATCTGAAGCGCAAATTGCTGACTCTGGACCATTGTGACATTAGCCTTTCACCAAGTTGGTCAAGAATAGTGCGTACTACAGGTGAGTGACATTCTATTAAATATTTTGAATGGCATATCAATGTAGGACTGACTCGTTGCAGCCGTTACCAAACCAAATACAAGCGTCGTCGCGCAGGTAAAACCGACTACTACGCCCGCAAGCGTCTAATCACTCAAGCCAAGAACAAATACAATGCCCCCAAATACCGCCTCGTCGTCCGCTTCACCAACCGGGATATTGTCATCCAAATCGTCACGTCTGAAATCACCGGCGACAAAGTTTTCTGCTGCGCCTACGCCCACGAGCTCAAGCGCTATGGTATCAAGCATGGTCTCACCAACTGGGCAGCTGCTTATGCTACTGGTCTTCTGATTGCTCGTCGTGCCTTGGTAAAGTTGGGATTGGACCAGGAGTTCACCGGTATTGAGGAGGCGGACGGAGAATACAAGCTTACCGAGGCTGCGGAGGTTGACGGTGAAGACCGTCGTCCCTTCAAATGCTTCTTGGATGTCGGCCTTTCTCGTACCTCGACTGGAGCTAGAATATTTGGTGCTATGAAAGGTGCTTCCGACGGCGGTATCCTCATCCCTCATTCCGAAAACCGTTTCCCCGGCTACGATATCGAAACTAAGGAACTAGACGCCGAGACTCTTCGTAAATACATCTTCGGTGGTCACATTGCCGAGTATATGGAGACTCTTGCCGACGACGATGAGGAGCGCTACAAATCACAATTCCAAGGTTACATCGACGATGATATCGAGGCTGACGGGCTAGAGGAACTGTACCAGGAGGCCCATAAAGCTATTCGCGAGGACCCATTCAAGAAGGATGACGAGGCGGGAGAGAAGAAATCGAAGGAGGAGTACAAAAAGGAGAGCAAGAAATACAAGCAATCGAAGTTGAGCAAGGAAGAGAAGATGGAGAGGGTCAAGGCGAAGATTGACAAGGTGAAGGCTGATATGTGAGGTGCTCAAACGGCTAAGAGCAACTACTTGATCAAGCGGTTATGATACCTGGTGCATGTTCTCTATTGAGCACGTATGGCTAAAACAAATCTCACGAATAAAACTGATTAGCCCCAGAGCAAGTCACTGGTGAGAGGATGATTCAAAATAATGTTGAGCAACATTTGTACCGAATTCGAAAACCCCCTAGCTACCGAAGCTCGCTTGCGTCGATCATCTCTCACGTGTTCGAGTTCACCAGCCTTAATATTACAGCTCATAGTCAGAGCCTTTATAACTATTCAACAAATCTACTACCGACGTGTCTAGTGACTGGACATCTTTGAAGACAGTCATCCATCTTCTTCAATTTCTCTACTAATGCACCCCTGACGCATTGCGACCCCCTTACTTCGAAGGAGCCTCTGCTGCCTAACGAAGTTTCCCATCGTTATAAACACCTTGTCTCCAGTAAAAATCCGGAACATATCCTAGCTTCTTACTCATCAATCCAATTTCAATCTCTGTCATGATGGAAGAAATCTCCAGAGAAGAATTCCTCTCTCAACCCCCTCGTCCCCGTCCCCATCTGCCACAACCCTCTCAAAGCTTCCCCTCTTATCCTCCACCCCAGACATCAGAACCTGCGACATTTCCCCAACCCCAAACCCTAACAGCCCAATACCTGCGCACCCTCTCCGCTTCCATCTCCGGGCACGCCGCCTCCGCCACCTTCGCTTGCGGGGGTTTTATCCCGCTTTCCCCTTGGTCTTCACACGGAGCTTACTCCAAACCCGTCGAAACCCAGAAAGAAAAAGTCACGCTTCGCTGGGACTCCCGCACCTCAATCAGCAGCAGCCCAACCACGCCCCTACGGGAAAAAACTATCCTTCCCCCTCCAAGGAGCCGACGACGACGAGAACGCCCTCGCAGACCTAATCGCCGACTGCCAGCCCGCGACTTTCGGTTTCGACGGCCGCGACGTTCTAGATGAGCAGTATCGCCGAGCGGCCATGATGGATAAGGAGAGCTTCTGTACGGATTTCCACCCAGCGGATTGCGGGATCTTGGAGGCAGTGGGGAGGGTATTGGGGGCGGGGGTTTTGGGGGAGGGAGGAGGGTTGGGGGTGAGGGCAATTAAGGGGGAGATCTATAAGTTGAATGTGCATGGTAGTTTTCATTGTTCCCGTTGTTTTGTCGTGTCTTGTTTTGGGGGGGAGAAGAGGATTGAAGTGGATGGATTAACTTGCTGACAAAGATAGATCTACTCCGGCCCCTCAGGCGTCTTCCACCCACATGTCGACACCCCCCGCGGCGAAGGCCAGTTCGGCAGCCTAGTCGTCTGCCTTCCTGTCTCTCACCAAGGCGGCGCCCTCCTCGTCACCCACCGCGGCCAAAGCGCCACCTTCGACTGGAGCAGCACCAGCACAAGCGACTCGGACCCTGCGATCCAATGGGCCGCTTTCTACGGCGACTGCACGCACCAAGTCCTTAAGGTCACCGCGGGGCACCGCATCGCCCTAACCTACAACCTCTACTTCTCCTCCCTGGGCGCGCTTGCACAGCCCGTCGCGGACCCGATGCGTTTGGCGCTGTATGCGCCTGTGCAGGATATGCTGAGGCAGCCTGCGTTCCTCAGAAGGGGGGGTGTGCTCGGGTTTTTCTGCCATCACGCGTATGCGCATTCGAGTGAGAGCGGACGCACGGGGCTGCCGGGGGGGTTGAAGGGGGTGGACCTAGCGGTGTTTGCGGTGTTTGCGGCCCTGGGGATGGGGGTGAGGGTGGTGCCTGTTGTGCGGAAACCGGGAGGCGGGGGATGGGGCGGCTTGAGGGTGAAGGATGCTCCGCCGAGGGAGGGTTTGGTGACTGCGCCTGGGGCAGGGCGAGATATGCCTCGGAGGCAGAGTCTGGTCTTCGATGCTGATTATGAGGGGGTACATGAGGAGGAGTGGGAGGAGGAGAAGGATGATGAGGACACGATCATCGTTGATAGCGACGAGGACACTATGGACGAAGAAGACGAGCGCTACTACTCCTCCTCTCCAGAATACGAAGAGCCCGACCGCGAAATCCCCGGCTCCATCGTCGGTACAGCGCTCCACGGCCCCGCTTTTGCCGCTGATGTCGAAGACGTGCGATGGCGGGCTCTAAATGTAGGGTTTTCCCTGTTGCTTCCTATTACCACGAGTGTATGAGCCAGAAGGCGAGCTGATGATCAACGGGTAGAAAATCAACACCTCCAAGCACTGGCCCCACGACCTCGTGCCCAAGATCCACTGGATGAACGATCCAGCGCATGAGGAGTTTGCGTTTGCGCATATTGCTGTACGCCCTCCCCCCCGCGGTTTCCCCACCTTAACCCCTTTTCCCCAGCACACCTGATCCGCTTCAACTACTTCATCAAACCCAAACCTCAACCCCCTCCTTAACTCCTCACCATACCCCTTCCGTCAACCCCTCAACCCATCCACCATGCCCATTTCATTCTGCACACAAGCGCTGATCGATACAGCATTTAGTACGGCAATCAAGCAGAGCTGGAATGGAAGTTTTCTGCCGCGGCGATTCTGGTCGAGGTGCCGCCTAGTGAGGAGAGAGGGGGTTAGGAGGCTGGGGGGAAAGGGGGGGAAAGGGGGGGAAAGGGGGTGGAAGGGGGGGTGGAAGGGGGGTTTTATAGAAGGAATGTGGTAGCAGGTAGCCAGTTCTTGTTTGCGTTTCTCAGTGTGATGATGTTATTCTTAGAGGGCGACACATTTGGATCTGCCCCTGCTCTGGGTTTCCAGCCCTGTAATGTCCTTGAAGGTGCTACGTTCAGGGTTTCTAGCTGGGGCTTCTGGGCCTTGGCTTGTTGAGTTGACTGATTCCATGCTTGTAAAAAAAAAGTTGGCTAGCTATCCGCACGGGCGGAAGGCGATGTGAAAGGTCTGGTAGTCTTGGGCTGAATCCCTTTTTTTTTTCTTTATTAAGCGTGGACGTCTGAAGGGGTGGGTTGTGGATTACGGTAGGTTGCTGGACTGATATCTATGTATGTTGGCGGTTAGGTACGATGGATATAGAGGAAGTTCTGGTATAGAATGCTATTCCGAGTATGTATTTTCATGAGGATATACTTATATACAAACCCCCAGTAAGAGGCAACGAGTCGACACCTGCATCTAAAGCCCCTGACATTCCTCATGCCGCCATAGTACCCGTAAGAACAGATTTATACAGTCCAAAACCCGACCCCATTGAATCCGCAAGCCACGCGCCCAATCCAAAGCAAACTCCAACTTTCACCTCCTGACGTCCTTAATCTTCGTCGTCTCGACCAAAATCGGAAACGCCTTCGCAAACGTCGGCCCCAAGCTCCAATTATTCAGATCCCTCAAATGCTGCTCAAACACTGGATTAATGCTCAACTCCTCGCTGCCAGGCACACTCAACAGGCAATCACTAGCCTCATACGGCCAGTTCAGACTCAACGTTGTCGTGTAGGGGATGAAGAAGTTGTCAAAAGGGATTTTGGGGTATACCTGGACCATCTTGTCGCGCATGCGCGGCCAGGGGAGATTATCGATCCAGGTTGGGTGTGGGGTGAAGAGCTGACTAGGCCGGGGAGTGACCCAATCAGGGAGGCGATCGTAGGTTTCTTGCGTGAGGGAGATTTTCCAGCGCATAACGAGGAACATGATGTAGAGCACGGCGACTTGCTCCGGGATGGTGCAGAGATCTGGGAATGTACGGAGGATGTCGGTGAAGACTTTGCTTAGGGGGTGCGAGTAGATGCTGCGTTCGGGGTTGAGGAGTGAGGAGACAGAGGGGTAGGCGGGGCCTACAAGTTTCTGGGGAGAGATGCCTTCGGCGGCACGGGCTTGTTGTTCGGCGAGGAAGTCGAGAAGGAGGCCGTCGAGGGGGCAGGTGGGGCCGATGTTGCGGACCGGGACTGTGTGAGCGAGGGTAGGAGTTTCGAAGTTGGGGAAACCTTGGCTGCTGGAGTTGGGCGATTTGGCGGTTTGTGGGGTCAGGAGGTATTCCGGTAGTTGCGAGCCTGTCCGGGCAGCTGCCCCAGCTTGCTCGATCTCTTGTCGGCCGCCGAGTAAGAACCCGAGATCTAGTTTCTCTCCCGACGTACGGATGTCTGGTCCATGGGTGATGTTGTTCCTCTGGCGGTCTGGAGCTGGTGCGTGTGGAGTATACGCAGCTGGGGACTGCGTTGCTGAGCTCTGTTGCCGGCTTTGGGGCGAGGTAATATAGATAGATGACGTTGAGGCCCCGCTTCGGAGTGAGGCAGGATCTGGGTAAGGGAGAACAGAGCTCGTGACATTGTTGTGCCCATTCGATCCTGCATCTGTCACAGAAGTGGGAAGAAAATTTGGTTGCTGCCTCGTACTACAATGTATCCCGGAATTGGAGTCTGCAGAGCAGTCTGTCAGCTGAAGCTAGCATACTACTCAACATCCGTAGTTCAAGTGTTACCACTCGCCCCATTTCCTCCCAGCAGGGGCTGTATGATACTCAGTACAGAGTTCAACCGCCTCTTGATGTCCTCGTTTTCAGCTTCAACAGCCTCCTTCTGCTGAATCGCATGTCGCAATTCCTGATACGGCTGCTGAGAGGTCAGATCTTCAATCTTCCTTTCCAACGTCTCTATCTGCCCTTTCGTCCTCTCGCGAATGGCCCTCTGAGCTTCCCGATCATTCGCACGCTTTTTCGCTAGTTGCTCCGGAGTAAGGTTCGCTACGCCCCGGGATCCTGAGGCAGATGTCCTCTGCTTCTTGCCGGACGGAGGCAAACCATTGGATGTGGAATTGGTCGGGGAGGTGGCGGCGGTGCTTGAAGAAGGTACGGAGAATTTCCTGTCTGGTCGGGCATCCATTCAATCAGGAAGGCCGTTTATCCAACCGACTAGCAGGGTTCGCCAAAAGATGCAGCAATCCGGAGATTCAGTGTCAGTAAACCATCCTGCTGGCTCTCGTCGCGAGTCATGAAGTCCGAGACGTCCGGGGGCGGGAGAAGACACACTAAGGGTTCGCTTAGCCAAGTGCTCCACGAACCCTGAAGGTATCAGTCGTCGCAGTCTGGGGGTCTCTTGCCCCATCTACACAGACGCACCGTGGTGGTCGGGCTTTTAATGCTCCTATATACAATCTACTTTTGAAGGTAATGGTCTAGCTTTACTTCCGATCGCTGTACACGGGCCTCCATTAAAGCAAGGAGCCATGCCCCAGAATTTGAGCAACCCGCCAAAGGGGCAAATAGGTCTTCCAACCCTATTCAAAACACACGAGAGTACTCGTAGATATATTCATACTCCCAAAAGCTCCTTCGCTATGCAATATACACAGTACTTTCTCTCTGAATTCTATTCAATCATGTGGTTCATCTTAGTGATCTATTCATAGGTTAGCCGACCATTTCCCGTCAGCTGATATTTCAAACCACTCATTACCTTTGTCCTCAGATAGCCCTCAATTTCCTCACTGTGGATGCCCCTCTTTCCACCTGTTTTCCAAGCCAGCGGAATCATGGCAACCCTTTGCTTGACAACAACCTCACGATTGGGACCTTCGACAGCACGAACTTTGTCCGGATTATTTGTAAGCAGCTTGATGCCTGCATCACCGCCAAACCCAAGATCCATCAGCATTGCAGTAGCCAGTCCATAACTTCTTGCATCTGCCGGATGTCGTAAGAGCAGATTTGCTTCTACCGTATCTGAACCCAGGTCTTGTAGATTGTATGCCTTTAGCTTTTCCCCTAGTCCAATTCCTCGACCTTCTTGGCGTAGATATATAATGACACCACCCGTGGAAGAAGGAAGGGACATTAGTCTAGCCGCCTCGTCCAGTTGTTCTCCGCAATCGCATCTGGCAGACCACGCCGTCTCACCTGTATAGCATTCAGAATGTATACGAACAAGAGGCGCTGAATTGTCTGGAGTTTCTGGGGATGACGATGGGGATGATGCAGGCCCAGATATAGGCCCTTTGTCTCTATAGTCACGAGGTTGGGGATCGACTCGACTCGAGGTTCTCCCCGGATGTAATCTGCCAGTGTATGCACCCCTTATCATGCGGTCAAGCTCTGACTCTCCGGGCCGCGGCGCGTTCAGAGACCTTGAGCGTATATGAGGTCCAAACACAATCGCAAGATGTTCCTTGTTATCAACATTGTTCTGATAGAGATGTAGAAACATCTCTGCGCCGGTCACTGTGGGAATCCGCGCGCGCACAACGCAATTGACCTCCGGAAGGGTTTCCAGAAGTTTGGGTGGCCTTTGGCTTGTTGTGTCTACCGGTATCGCTTTCGGCTCTCTTTGTGGAGCCGGAGTGCCCGTCCCGGGAGTAGATGGCGGTGTAAAAGCGGGACTGAGTAGGGTGTTCGGTGGGGGAGAGTCTGATCTGCCATTGTCGAGCACATATTCAGGAACATTTTCCGGAGTCTCCGGCTTGGAAGGAAGGATTGGCGAGACGTGGGATGGCAAATCTCGCATTGCTGGGGTCAGACTAGGCATCGCATGTTTGTAGGACAAGAAGTGTCCTCGGCGCTCTTGAGATATCGGATGACAAAAGGTGGGCGGAACAATTTCCGGTCCCTGCCGGGAATCGCCTCCTAGGGCTGCGCCTCGGCATTGTTCTGCGGAGCAGATTGGGTATTATCCGTTCAAAATTCTAGAATTACTGAGCCAATCTCGCTTATTTTGACGACTTGCCCTGTCATCCCTGTGGTTGCCTCAGGTCAGACGTGTTTTTGCAACTAAACCCCTTCGGATCAGATGCCTTGCTTAAGGAGAACAGACGGGACCCTACCATCACCAGCACGCTCTATTACTTCTGGAGTTCTGATAATTCATCTTTCAATATAACCCTGTTCGTATTGGAGAATTCCATACCTTGGCCATGGCATCGTATGTCAACACACTGTGGCACTTAAGTCGAGTTTTCATTGCTGTAGCTATATACTCATCTACAGGCATCAGAGTAATTGTGCTTACAATACAGACTCTGTCGCCTACCTTAATGCCACTATCTTCTATGATGAATCTTGCTTGCTGCATATATCAAATATAAGACGACCGTGTGTTCCCTAAGGAGAACCTTGTTGCGAGTGGCAGCAAGATATATACATCTTGAAAGGAGAAGCTACACAAAGATTTTCCACTCTTCTTTACAATCAAGCCGCTCGTCGTAGCTTTTCCCTGGTTGATTTTTTCTGCAAAAACAGAAATCATGGCAAGAGAAATTGACCTTCTCACTCGCGGCAGCGGCCACTTGGGTTTTTGAGCTTTGGTAGGAGCTCTCGAAGCCGGCTATCATGTTCATGCAGCAGTACAGACTCAAATCAAAGCGGACCTTATCCTTGCTGCACCTTCAATCAACGCCGTGAAACCAGGCCCAAGGCTTGAATCCATTATCGTGTCGGATATCCTTGCCGACGGCGCAGATGATAAGGCCGTCAAAGGTGTAAACTATATTGTGCATGCCGCATCTCCTATTGCTTTTCAACGGACGGTTACGAGCGCGACCTCATCGAACCCGCAATCAAGGGCACAATTGGTTCTACCAAGTCTGCCGCTAAGGCTCCATCAATGAAGCGAGTCGTCATAAACTCCTCGGAGCTTGCGGTAATTCCTTGGGAAGACTTCATCAAGAATGAATTTAAGTCATGTCTTCTGTCCTGATGAGACGATCCTGTACTGGTTCTTACAATAACCACTTCCAGGCTTATGGCGCAAGTAAGACAGTGCCCTGAACGCAACGGCAAGATGGATTGAAGCAGAGATGCCTCAGTTCGATGTCATCAACATGCTCCCAAGTATCTTCGTTGGGAAGAATGAATTGGTCGACGAGGCCAAAGACATCCTGAAAGGGACAAACGCCGTAGCGTTCGGACAAGTTTTAGGCAAGGTGATGATAGTTTCTTCGAGTCCAGGGACAATGATCCATGTGAATGATATCGCAAGCTTCACATTCTAGCTTTAGACCTTAAGGCCAAGGGCAACCAAAACTTATAGCGTGTTCGAGCGGTGTTGAGGGCCAAATCTGGGGAGACGCTATTAAGAGTGTGAAAAAGCATTTCCCTGAGGCGGTAGAGGATAGAAGATTACCAGTAGACCAGCTCCAGCCAACGAAGAAGCTACGGCTCGATTCCAGCAAGGCAGAGAAAGTGTTTAAAATCAAATGGCAGACATAAGAAACACAAGTGAAACGCGTTGCCGAGCATTACCTGGAACTATGTACTTGGAAATGCTGGAGGTAAGGTTATACTTGAGACCAGCGTCTTTTGAAGCGAGCGTTCCACGGGGAACTAAAAGTTGAGTCTGATACATAGCGTCTAAATTGTATATCCGATCGATATGGACGAGAGAGTATCATGTAATCAATGCTTAGGGCAAATAGCAAGATTGGGGGTGGAGGAAAGGGAAACTACCGCTGTATCGTTGGTCCAACGCCTTTCAAATGGTATGAATGCCTTGTTACTTTGGTTTTCCGGATTTATAATGGACAAGTGACTCCAAGAAAACTTCGAAAGCTTCCTGGGCCCCTGGCTGAAAGGAAGTGTCCTGTCCGAACGGATGATGTTCCGGGGTTGGCGGTGCGGGTGGCGCCGTGATGATCAACATGTGTCCTGATTAGGTACCTTACGATACTCTGATTAGTCAATCGAAGTCGTCCCTGACAGCCTGAAAAGGTCAAGCCTCTCGGACAGCGGAACGATGGACGAAGGCTTCTGTGCCGGGTCTTGGGGCCACAGAGACGGAATCTACATACACCTTCTTCGACCGGCGTAGAAATGCAGGCTGCTGAAAACATAGAGATGACGTCGGTGATGACGTTACCCGAGGAATCTACTGGCCCACGGCTTCAAGTGCGGCATAAGGCAGAGTTGAGTGCCTTAGTACCGACTTGGTATTCTGATTTCTAAGAACCGGAAGAAGACCCGGTCATCGTAAACAAGGTCTGATAGAGTAAGAATATATAAAGGGGACTTGGAATCATCATTTCAATTCTGCATAGTCGCATTCCTACAATACATCTCCTTTTATCTGCCGTCTGATCTCTACTATTCATATATATTCCATGTCATCAAGCACAATGGCACCAGCAGCACGCTATGAATCGGCCGACGTCGACGCTTCCCCGCTGGGACAAACGCTCCAATTCGAATTCAGCGGTCAGAAGGCTACGAACAGATTGTGAGCTTCCTCCCACACGCTACAATCCACATCCAGTTGTAGCTTATAAAGTAACAGTTTGAAGGGTGCAATGACGGAACGGCTGTCGTCGTGGGATCCCAAAAACTTCGAGGCCCGTGGCATACCATCCAAAAACCTGATTAATGTCTACAAACGCTGGGGCGAGGGCCAGATTGGCACAATTCTCACAGGAAACCTTATGATAGACTATAACCAGCTGGAGGCCAAGGGAAACGCAATCATTCCTCCAGAAGCCAAATTTGAGGGCGAGCGGTTCGAGGCATTCGAGACTTTGGCGGCCGAGAGCAAGAAACACGGAAGTCTGATAATCGGCCAAGTTAGCCACCCAGGACGACAAGTTACAACAGACATTAATAGTGACCCTGTCTCTGCAAGTGACGTCCAATTAAAAGGAAGCATCATGGGCATGACGTTTTCCAAACCGCATGCGGCATCGACAGAAGAAATACAAAAAATCATTAATGGGTTTGCCCACGCGGCCGAGTTCCTCCACAAGGCAGGCTACGATGGAATTGAGCTTCATGGAGCGCATGGTTATCTTCTGTCACAATTCCTCTCACAAACCACAAACAAGCGCACCGACAAGTACGGTGGAAGCCTTGAGAACCGCTCTCGCCTAATCATGGAAATTGCCGACGAGGTTCAGAAGCGTGTACCCAAGTCCTTCATTCTCAGCATCAAGATCAACAGCGTCGAGTTTCAAGACAAGGGCTTCGAGTCGGAAGAATGCAAGGCTCTTTGCGCTAGTCTAGAAGCCCACCATTTCGACTTCGTCGAGTTGAGCGGAGGTACATATGAGGAATTGGCCTTTACGCATAAGAGGGACAGTACCAAGAAGCGCGAGGCCTTCTTCCTTGAATTCGCAGAGACGATCGTGCCAGCTTTGCACAAGACGAAAACCTACATCACGGGCGGCTTCAAAACCGTCGGCGCTATGGTCGGCGCTCTCAAAACCGTCGACGGCGTCGGCCTCGCACGACCCGTCTGCCAGGAGCCAAGACTATGCGCCGACATCCTTAGCGGCAAAGTCAAAGGCGCCATCAAGCAGCGACTTGACGAAAGCAACTTCGGCATCACGAACGTGGCTGCCGGTACTCAGATCCGCATGATTGGAAAGGACCAAGAGCCCATTGACATGAGCCAGGAGGAATTTGAGAACGCTTTTTACAAGGATATGGGTAACTGGAGCGAGACAATGTCGAGCGATCAGGGACTCTATGCGTACGGGTTTATTGATATTGAAAGCGTCAAGCCCCATGCGTATGGGGTTGCATATTAGGTATGGGGCGTAAAGATGTAAAAGAAGACGTATATAGGGGTATTAGATGTACTCATAGCGGCACTTTAAAGATGTAAATAGATTTCCCTTGACCCGCATTCTCAGGTTTTTGACATTGATAATAAAAATTACAGACCCTCCACGGGCCAAAAAAAAGCTCTTCGCCGCAAACACGAGCAGTATGATAGTATCCCTTGGGCAATCGCACAGCTCAGCTTGAAAAACCAACAGAACGCGATAATCATGAAACTCGGCTTAAATTTGCACTTATGTTTCAACCACGAGAAAACTCCCGTTATTGTTATCTTTGATTATAAAGCAAAAGGAAAGCGCTCCCAGATCGGTCGATCTCTTGATGTCGTTGGATAACAGTCGAACACGTACCAAATGCGCCGACGAAGCAGCTGCTTGTACTTGCTTGATGGAAGATATATCTCTCGTGCTAAAAATATATGCTTAGGTTGACATCAGTTGATGATTTAAACCGCTACGGCGTAACCTTCACCAACGATCTTCCACTCGTCCTCTCTGCGGCCTGTAAAGCGGGGGTGCTCTCGCCCGAGGAACAAAACAACATCTGAGGACTGTGAGTTCGAGGCATATATAACATAGATACATATACCTACTTGCGTACAAAGCTCTTTTTGTTATTGTATGTATATAGCATTGATTTTCACAGTCTTTCGATCTAAAAATGTCATCACCGGAGATCGTTCTCTCGTCATGGGAGAAAGTTACTCTCGTGGCAGCTTGTTTGCGTGCTGGTGAGCTCCGAATCTGTCCTGCCTATTCCCCGCTAACATAGAAAAGTACATGCTGGCTTCTGGGCACTTCTTCTTGGACCGTTTCGGGGTAACACTGGAGCGTTGACTCTGAAAAACCATGTCATTGTGAGAGCGAGGCATAGCCTTTGGAAATGACAGAGGCTTACAGCATTGATAGCTTAGCATGGTTCGGACTTTTTTAAGTGTTACCTCAGTCCGCCATATGCAGTACGATCTCCATCAGGCGTCCAAGCTGTTGCTCGAAAGTACTCACGTAACGGCCTAGGTACATGCAACCTCCCCTCGCCACGTTATATGAAGACTGCGCAAAGAAAAGAGGGTTTCCTCAGCATTCTATTACCTTAGCAGATGGCACCAAGGGCTACTGGATAGGTAGCTCGAATGCCGAAAAAGTTATCATCTGGTGCCACGGTTTGCCATCCCTCTTCCTTTAATCCTATGCACGTTAAAAACACTAACCTTCCTCCCTTTTCTACCAGGCGGTGGCTACAACCTCCCCGCCTCCCCGGGCCACTTGGACTTCTGCGCGGACATCAACGCCGCCACCGGCCCAGACGTCACCGTTCTCTTCTTAGGCTACACTCTCGCACCACACGCGCGTTACCCCCAGCAACTAACTCAAGGCGTGGAGCTCCTGCGTCATCTCATCAACGACCTGAATCGCAAGCCAGAGAATATCATAGTCGGAGGCGACTCCGCCGGCGCAAATCTCCTCCTCGGCATCCTTTCCCACATCTCCCATCCCCATCCTGCCATCGCCCCGCTCGAACTCAGCGCCCCACTCCGGGGCGTTGTGCTGCTAGGGCCGTGGACGAGTTTCGACAATGAGGGGTGGGAGAGTGTCAAATACAATAAATACAAGGATGCGGTAACCCCTAAAGCCGCCAATCTCTGGAGCAGCAATTTTCTAGGAGGAAAGCCGAGGGATCAGTACAATGAGCCGATAGTTGCGGAAGCAGAGTGGTGGAGGGGTTTGAGGGTGGAGGAGGTGTTGGTGGTTGCCGGGGGGGATGAGGTCTTGTTAGATTCCACCAAGACTTTTGAAGGGAAGCTTCAAGTAAGTGATGACTGTTTTCTTTTCTAGTCAACTTCACAGAATCGGAGGCCCTTCTATCTTTTTTTTTCTTTTTCAAAGATGTTTAGTTCAGTTTCCCATTTTTTAAACGCCTTTGTTACGTTTATAACATCGTTCTCCTACACACCCTCCACCCTCCCCTACTCCTCCGCCCACCTCCTCTTCTAACCCTCCGCCCACCCTTACCTCCTCCATAGCTCCTCCCACACCCCCAGCCCTCGCTAATACCTTCTCCCCCACCCCCTCTAGTCGGTCCACCCAAAAACAGACCTAGTAATCATACCGCACGAGTTTCACGACCCGCCGACGTTGAAAGACGTTGTGGGTGATATGGAGGGCCAGATGGATGTGATTATTGGGTGGATTGCTGACAGGATGTGAGTGTAAGTGGAGGGGGCGGGAGGGTGTGGTCGGAATAGAGGTAAGGAGGGAGGGAGGGAGGGAGGGAGGGAGGGAGAGAGTATGAGGGTTAATAAGGGTATTCAGGGTATTCAGGATGAAAGTTGTACTTGAACCCAACGCTCTCGTCACAGCTTCTCTTCATCCCACGCAAAATCCCATTTGATCAACAACGTTAACCAGCCACCTATGCTACAAACCCCTCCCTTTCCTTTCCGTTCCTCACGCCCGCAAACGCCTCCCTATGCTCCCTCCTGCTCCCTTCCATTCAAAGACCTACTCTCCGGGGAAAAACATTCAAACACAAGTTCAGCAGAGCAAGCCGGATCCGAGGTGTTTGAAGGCTAGTGACAATCGCGCCAATCAAGCCATCACAGCCGTCGCCCTCGCACCCTCCCTCCCCCTCCCCCTCCCATTCCTCTGCGAAGTCGGTCTCGCAAGCGTATACCTACGTCCAAAAACAGTCAGCCGCTCTTCTCTCTTCATGGCGATACTTCCACAGAGCGTACTCGGACGGGAGACAGAATGAAAACAGGAGAGCAGGGGAAGACATACTTGGCAAACGCCCTCGCCAACGCCTTCTTGCAGCTGACCTTCTGCGCGCCCACAAAACTATCGACCGTGACCGCGATCGCGCGGTCCACGTCTTGCGAGGTGCAGTATTCGGACAGGCGCATTTTGCAAAAGGCTTCGCTGATGCGCATGATGGCTTCGAGGTGGCGGACCTGCGGGTTTGGGGATCAGTCGGCTCGGATTCTTATCCTTGATGGTTGCAGTGCATGCCTCGAAAGAGGAGGGGGAGGGCTTACGGTAATAGGGTACGCGCCAGTAGCCAAGCTTTCTCTCCGCATATCAGCGAAGAGTCTGGCGACTTTGTCCTGGTCAATCTGGTACAGTTTTGGGCGGCACCTCTCCCTCGCATACAACACGTACTTCCGCAACAATTCCTGCGGGATCTCCCCTTCCTGCTTCGGTTCCCCGCCGTTGACGCGCTGCTCTCGCATTTCCTCCGTATGCGCCGTTTCCATGGCGTTCTGATTCGCGTCCGTGGCGCTCGCGCTCGGATGCGCTCTTCCGTGCGAATTAACCACAAAGTTCGCAAGACGCTCGTCCTCCTCGGGGTCGACGGTATCGCGGACGACGACGAGGATGTCGAAGCGGGAGAGGATGGGTTCGGTGAGCTCGACGTTTTGCGCAAAGGGGATGGTGCTGTTGTAGCGGCCGCCGATGGGGTTGGCGGCGGCGATGATGGCGCACCGGGCTTGCAGGGTTGTGACGATGCCGGCTTTGGAGATGGAGATGGTCTGCTGCTCCATTGCTTCGTGGATGGAGGTTCTGTCTTGGTCGTTCATTTTATCGAATTCGTCAATAAGGCAGGTGCCTCTGTCTGCGAGCACCAGTGCTCCGCCTTCGAGTGTCCACTCTTGAGTTAGGGGGTCGCGGCGGACGCTGGCGGTGAGACCAACGGCGCTGGCGCCTTGGCCGGTGGCGAAGACGGCGCGGTGCGCGGTTTTTTCAATGTATTTGAGGACTTGGGATTTGGCGGTTCCGGGGTCACCGAGGAGGAGGATGTTGATGTCGCCGCGAATGCGATGTTTACCTTGGGTCTCTTTGCTCACACCGCCGAAAAGCGAGAGAGCGACGGCGGTCTTGATATCAGTGTGGCCGTAGATGCTGGGGGCCATGGAGGCGATGATTTTGTCTACGATCTGAGGATCTCGGGAGAGCGCTCGGATTTCCCTTTCGTCTTCTTCGGTCAGGCGAAAGCCGGCGAGCTGATCATGGGATTTGATTACGTGATTGGCTTCGAGAATTGTAGCGAAGACTGGGAAACCGTTGCGGTTGTTGAGCTGGGCATCGTAATTATTTCGGTAGACGCCCGTCACTTCAATCTCTTCTCCTGGCTTGGCGGAGTCAATCAAATCCCATAAGAGAATAACTTCTCTATGGCGAGGCAATCGACCAGCTGGCACTGTTCCTGGAGATTCTTGCAGAGTGAGCTTTTGGTAGTTCCGGTATATTGTCTTCTCTGAGTTCAAAGTAAAGGGACCTCTTGACTGGCAATTCTGACAGTACGAAATCTTCACCTCGACATTCGATTCTTGTTGGAATGGCCCCAAAGTTACACCACATTTCGTACAGTCGAATCTCACATACTTTAGCTGTGGGAAAACACCCGTCCGCCGAGTCACCACCCCAGTAACTCGCACCAAGCAATTCAAATGTGTTTGACGGAGCTGACGGAGAGTATAGTGTACTGGAAGATCCGAGATGCGAACATGGATTTCTGAATGGATGCGTTCGTAATCTGGGTAGTGGAGCAAAGTCACATCCATAGCGACTTGGTCGAAGATCTTCAGCACCTCAGCGGGAGCGTTGGCGAGGAAATATGCCAAGATAGCTTTGGACGCGGAGAGATGATCATACGAGACTTCCAGAGACTCTGCGTTGACTTCTCCAAGTGTTCGTACTCGGGTGCCGTAGACTGATGTGCCATGTTCGTCGGTGTACTCGGTAAGGAAAGACTTGAATTCTCTGAAAATTGTCCGATAAACTGCAGGAAGCGCAACCCAGTCTGTCAAGCTTGAAGCTTTGACGTCTTGTAGAGTCTCAAGCGAAAGCTCTTCCTCCATAATATCTTCAGCCATGTCTTCATCCTCTTGGTCTTCATCGTAGTGATGCCTTCGCCGCCTAGGTTGTCTGGTCAGATCCATGTCTCCGTCTTCATCCTCGTCTTGCAAGAAGGCAGCTGGCATACGGCGCCTCCTGGCAAGTTCGCGATCGCGCTTGTTCAGGCGGGCTTCCAGTTGTCGTCGTGTTGCAACATCCAGCTCATCATAATCTTCATCATCGATGTCTGCGCCGGCATAGGCATCATTTTCACGGGTATTGTAATCATTTTCGAAGTTGTCTGCGAAGAGGTCGATTCCACCCTCCTCTTCTGCCATTTCGTCCACATCATCAATGTCGGCCATTATTTCGTTCTCCGGGTCTAAAACGTCGTCGTCACCATCGTCAAGGGGCATCATTGGCGGAGAAGACGGCGGAGCTGTATTGGGTATTAGAAATGTCCTATTTAGTAGTTTTTACCGTACTTACGACTCGATGGAGGCGCTGCTGAAGAGGAAGGAATGTCATCGTCTGGCTCTCTGGACCGCTTGCGCCCGGTCGAGCCAATCGCTCCACGGTTCGCGGCAGACATATTTGGACGAAGCGGCGAACTATATAGGGTGAGTTTCTGCTTTCTTATGGTAATGAAGGTGTCGTGGTTTCCAAGGAGGAAGTTCCGCCAGAGGATAGAGTTCTGGGAAAGTGGAGACGTACCTCATAAGTACTGTATTCTATGATATGTTGCGATTGTTAATATGCGCAGATCTTAACACCAACTCTAGCCACCCAACAGTTAATGTTTGTCGTGATTACTGTTTGTGTAGAATATGAGCTTCGAAAGAGATAAAGTCGAGCCACGAAGCGCGTCAAGAACGCGAATTGTCGCGAATCCACTCTAATACGGTGGCCTCTAACTTCACTATTTACTGCCGAGACAAGTAATCTAAACTTAGGTTGAAAAAACATCAATCAAATAATAAGACTAATTATTGAGGATTCCAACGATCTGTGTTTACATTAAAGACGGAATAAATCATTACGAGAGCCAAAAATTGATCAGAACGAGGCTCGAACTCGCGACCTTGTCCGTACATAAATGTTAAGGACACTGATGATAAGTTAGAAATGATTCAAATAAATCTTTTCGGAAGACGAACCGTGATAACCAACTACACCATCCGACCTGAAACAATTGGTCCGTAGATTGATTATATTCATTTTAAATGGAGACCCTCCGGATCTGTAATTACAAGAGACGGTAATAAAGTGTTCTTACTTGTATCATTGCCTTCCCGTACGCTACTCTACTAAACAGAAAGGTGTCTATATCTAATAGCACGATCCAGAACCTCTGAGCTTTCATCCTCGAACACATACACAAACACAACGCGCCAGTGCTGTCGCATTAACCGGCCTTCACTCGCACCACTCACTCAGAACAGTGCGGAAGGCTGAGAAACAGATCAAAATAAGCAGAATCGAGTATCTGTGGTGTAATTTCAGAGCCATTAGTTCAAGGAATCGCATAGAAATATATTCTAATGAGATGTCTCATGGTTGTGCCTGACATACTACGCGGAGTTTGTCGCGAAACCACTTTAGTACGGTGACCTACAACTGCACTATCTACCTTACTATTGCGCGTAACCTCGAGCTCTTGTCTACTTGACTCTTGAGCGCATCATACACCATACTTTGACAACAACGACAAATATAGCTACCGTCCCAGTGAATATGGAGCGTGTTTTGAGTGAAGCAGATAGCCAGCCGGTCCGCAATGGCAGCCTCTGTCAAGCATCAGAAACCTCGCAAACTGCCGCCGAGTACGTCAGCTACCTCAGCGCCTTCGCTTCTCGGACTCGTCGCGTCTTTCAGATTGTTCAAAGCTGACATATAGCTTCCAGATTTATCGATAGCCAGCTGCAACTCGAGGCGGATGCGCGCGAAGCTCTTCCCTACGTACGTTGAGCCGCGCTCTTCCGTGAGGTAATCCTGACTTCTTGCAGGCCTTTGACCATTGCACCTATCCTCTCGGCCCCCTCCGCCAGAATCTCTTTTCCTGTTTAACCTGTAATCCGCCCTCTAAAAATCCATCGGATCCTTATAGTCCTGCCGCGGTCTGTTACTCCTGCTCCATCGCGTGCCATGGAGAGCATACTCTGGTCGAGCTTTTCAACCGGCGCAACTTTATCTGCGACTGTGGAACTACACGGATGCCGTCACAATCTCCATGTACCCTACGAATCGACCCTGCGACTGGAATGAAAGGCCCAGTGCATTCAGAAAAGGCGGCGGAGGGAAACACTTACAACCAGAATTTCAAAAATCGGTTTTGTGGGTGTGAAGAGGTCTACGATGCGCACAAAGAAAAGGCGACTATGTTCCAGTGTCTCGGTCTCGCTACAGAGAACGATGGCGGATGTGGCGAGGATTGGTGGCATCCCGAATGCTTGGTGGGCCCTGGGAGATGCGGTGTCCGAAGCCCAAAGGCAAATGCGAACCCTGACGATGCTCCTGCTGAAACCGAAGAGGAAGAAAATGTTGAAGCTCAAGCTGAAGACAATACAGACTCATGCCTACCACAGACACCAGGATTCCCTCACGAAGACGACTTTGAAACCTTCATCTGCTACAAATGCGTAGAAGCCAACCCATGGTTTAAGCGATACGCGGGGACAGTAGGGTTTCTACCTCCGGTGTATAAGAGCGACGTGAAGGACGATATAGAAGAGCAGCTAGTCAAGGATGAAGCACAAGAGATTGCAGAGAACACGCCTCTCTCTTCATCAACCTCCCCAACCTCACCCTCACCTCAAAACCACAAAAAGCGAAAACTATCCGCCTCCCCTCCTTCTGAACCCACCTCACCCAAAAAGCCGAAGCTCTCCCCACCTCCTCACCAACCACACCACGAATTCCTCCCCCCCCCGCCCCCCGGATCCTTCTCCATCTTCCTCCGTGAGGACTTCCGCACCCACTTCTGCCGCTGCGCATCTTGCTACCCAGCCCTCAGCAAACATCCCCAATTGCTCGAAGAAGAAGAATCCTACGAGCCACCGCTATCAGAAAACGGCGATGAGGGCGGAGAGAGTGTAGGAACAGGGAGTCTGCTGGATAGAGGCGAGGCAGCATTAAGCAACATGGATCGCGTGCGGGCAATTGGTTTGCACCCCAACCCCCTTCCCCTCTCCTCTTTTCCCAAATCTTCGAACACAACTAACACCCGTCCCCCTTTCCCCTATCACAGAAGGCGTAATGGTCTACAACCACCTCAAAGACAAGGTAAAATCGTTCCTGCAGCCCTTTGCCGAAAGCGGGCAGGCCGTCGGCGCAGAGGACATCAAAGCCTACTTCGAGAAGCTGAGAGGGGACGAGCAGGCGGTCAAAGCTGCTAGCGGGGCTGCAGTTGCGGGCGGGGATGAGGGGGAGGGGGATGGGAGGAGGGAGCAGAGGGGTTATTGAGGGGAGTTGGTGTTCTTTGTTGTCGTCGTTATCGATGGGGAGGAAGGTGTGTGGCCCGGGCGGGTTTGAAGCCTGTTATCAGAGCAGCTGGATTAAGGTAGCTTTTGATGTCTATATTATCCGGGTAGATAGGGCCGAGCATGAGGTCTTTCGTATTGTTCCTCGCTTACACGGTCGTGAATCTTTCGTTGAGTCTCATATTTTCAGGAGTACCAGGAATGATGGCCAGGATTATGTCTAAATGCTCCCAAGTAGATCTTAGAATTGAAGATGTTCATATATGGCTCATATGATGGGTACTTGTGAGCGAACATGAACTATAAACGCCAAAAAACAACAACGCGGATATTCGCCGAGGATGACCGTAATATATCCCAGACATCAGACGGAAAACACGCCTACTCCACAACCATCTTATCCAAAATCACCTTAACCCCCACCCCCCTCCCCCTTCCCCCGTCCAGCCTCTCAATCATCTCCAACGCCTTCCCATTCAATTCCCTCAGCACCTTCTTACAATAATCAAAACTCCCCGTCCTCGCCATAATATCCACCGCATATCTCTTAACCTCCTCCTCCGTCGTCTTCTGCTTTAGGATATTGATCAGCTGGAGGTTCTGCGGGTTCGAGCGAATGCTGTGGATGATGGGGAAGGAGAATTTGCCTTCGGTGAGGTCTTCGCACAGGCCTTTGTTTTCGGTATATTCGGTGCTGGAGAGGTTCATGTAGTCGTCGCGGATCTGGAAGAGCAGGCCGATTAGGTTGACGAGGGGGACGTAGTCGCTGTTGGTTGTTGTTAGCAAGTCGTATGAGAGTACCGGTTGGGGGTTTTGTACGTCTCACTGCTGCTTTCAGCCTGCATGAGCTTCACAGCAAGTCGGAACAGGCCGCCAGTCTTGTTGCCTACCATCTCCAGGTAGTCGTCTTCACTAGGGCATGTTAGGGTGTCTCGCCAGAAGAGATCCATGCCCTGGCCTCGGTGCAGATTGCATAGTTCTTCGGTGTATATCTCGATGGCTCTAGGGTTATTGAGTTTGAGTAGCTCTTGTAAAGCCCCAAAATAGACATAGTTCGCCGAGTTAATCGTCTGAGCTGTGCCAAAGATTCGATGTGCGACTGGGACGCCGCGTCGGAGGAGAGAAGAGTCTTCTACGTCGTCGACACTATAGTCCACAATGTCAGACGCCAGAATCTGGTATACTTGAAGTATCTGGATCTGACATACAGTAAAGACGCCGTATGCAGCATCCCCACCACCTTGGTAATGATCGCCAAGCTCTCCTCCGGAACCTTGAGCCACACATTGAATGCCGCAATCAACTGCTTCCGTATATCCTTTCCGGGATGGTCAAACATGTAATCATAAGGTCCGAGCAATATCTTCTCCTTCTCCTGAGACCAGCTTTTCCCGCTCATATACCGCAATTCATTGCCAATGTTCTGTGGAGGGTCTGGACCAGGTGGATCGGAGGATGTAGCCGTTGTATGCAGCTTTTTACCTGCCATCCAGTCGGCTTCGGGGACTGGCTTTAAGACCGTTTTCTTGGGGGAAGAAAAGCCATTACTGACGCCAGTCGAGCTTCTGCGAGGAGGAATCACGTTAGGAGATTGGAAGCTATCGGAGACCATTGTAACTCGCAATAGCTTTCAGAGCGGTTACCAACGCTAGGCGTAGCTGTCAAGACTATTCTTCTGCGAAGAAGTAATCGTAAGGTAGCTATGGTAAAGTGCTGCCTGCCCCCTGTCGCAACGGATTTCATGGACCATTGCGTTGAGCGCGGGGCTTCATGTCATAGGGATCACATGCTAAAAGTCAACATGGATCATTGTTCCACAGCAGCAAGTGCATGATGGTGCAGTAGATTAAAATCTTCCAACATTATAGAGCAAGAAAGCGATCAGATGCGAGGTAAAGAAGAGGAACAGCACATGTCGAGTACCAGGTACCTATTTAGGAGTTGCCCTATAAGGTGAGTAGCGGAAGCATCTCCGCTTGCCTCCCGCTCACTGGCCACGCCATTCACACCCTTCCCTTCCTCACCTTCTGCAATGCGCCTCCCCTACGCCCCATCCAATCCACCCTCTCCTTCTTCTGCTCCCGCATATACCCAAATCTCTGCGCGCCGTGCCCCTCAGCCCCTCCAATGTCTTGACCTTACACTCCTCCACTCTCCGCCCGTAGCTTCCGGCTGGTCCTCTTTCCTCGGCGCAATCCGAACTCAAACCACTCTTCACGCTTCCGTCCGCGAACTCTGCATCTGCCGTGTCGCCGCCCTAAATGGGGCGGAGTACGAATGGGCGCACCACGTAGGCGTATTGAGGTCCAAAGGAGACGTTGGGGAAGTAGGAGAGAGGGAAGTCAGAAGTGGGAAGAGAGAAGCAGAAGGGGAGTTAACTGAGATGCAGTGGGCAGTGATGGCGTACACAGATGCGATGACTAGGGACGTGAGGGTTGGGGAGGAGGTTTTTGAGAAGTTGAAGAGGTACTTTGGGAAGAAGGAGATCGTGGAGATTACAGCGACAGTGGCGGCTTACAACTGTGTCTCAAGATTTCTCGTGGCGTTGGATGTGGGAGAGATGAACGAGCAGGGGGAGAATAAGGCAGAAGGCGCAGAATGAAGAGAAGAGTAGCGGTCAGAAGGAGAAGGGTAACTGTAAGAGTATATGTTGAGCAGTATCATTTTGCAAGTCCGCAACATTTCAAAGCCGTAGTGTATACAGCTCACTCCTTGCCGCTGGTTTGAACAGAAATCCCTGCTTTATACCTAATCTATTGCTGAAAACATGGGATGCATGCAGGTCATACAATTGTGTTTCTTCGCTGCAGTACTGAACAACAAAGTAATAGTAATGACTTCTAGATGAGTTGCTGAAACGCGCGATTGACAGGTGAGCGGACCTTGTCCCCTTTGTAGAAGTCGACTGTAGCCACAGCACGCTTGCTGATGCCTTCAGGCGTAAATTCGAATTTCTATGTTCCACGTTAGCATCCCTGCATTTTCTTTTTCGGTGTTCCTGCTTTATTACCTTATAGACATCCTTGTATGCTCCGCTAGCACCGAAGCGGTTCAAACCAAACTGCTCGTGCGAATATCTCTCCCATCCCATAGTCGACATTACCTCGACACTCATTGAGGGAATCCCGTCCGGGATACACTTGAGACGGTACTCTTTGCTCTGTGTGTCGAAGACTTCGAAACATGGAATTGAAACCACACGGGCCGTAAGTTTGTGGTGATCCTTGAGATATTTCACAGCTTCAATGCAAATACAGACTTCTGAACCGGTACTAACAAGCGTGATATCGGCATTTTCAGCTTCGACGGCAACGTAGCCACCCTTGATACCGTTCTCCAAGGTAGAATTCTCAAGCTGTGGAAGATTTTGACGTGTCAAAGCAAGGATGCTTGGTGTCGATTTCGAGGTCAGTGCAACATAGTATGCAGCGCTAGTCTCATTTCCATCCGCAGGACGCCAAACCATCATGTTAGGTAGGGCACGGAAGTGAGCAAGAGTCTCGATCGGCTGATGTGTAGGACCGTCTTCACCCAAGCCGACAGAGTCATGTGTAGCGACGTAAATCACACGGCAGTGAGAAAGGGAGGACAGGCGAACAGATCCAGCAGCGTAGGAGACGAAGTTCAGGAACGTTCCTCCAAAAGGAATAATGGTACCGTATGCAGCCATACCGTTCATGATGCCGGCCATACCATGCTCACGGACACCATACCGTATATATCGGCCACCCCGGTTGCCGATTCCCAAGTCCGGCGGTTGAAAGTCAACAGCATTCTTCCATCGAGTATTATTTGAGCCTGTCAAGTCCGCAGATCCTCCAACAAGGTCAGGTACAGCTTCGTGGATAGCTTCTAAGACAGCCTCGGACAGCTTTCGCGATGCGACTTCCTTGTCTCCTGGCTTATACGTAGGCAGTTTCGTCTGCCAGCCTTCGGGTAATTTGCCGGACAATCTTCGTAAAAGGTCTGCATGCTCTGCTTTGTACTCCTGCCCATACTTTTCGAACATTTTGTTCCACTCCTGTTCTTTAGCAGCTCCTTCCGCAGCATGCGCGTGGTACATGTCATATACCTTCTGGGGCACCACAAATGATTCGTCGGGGTTGAATCCAAACTTCTCCTTGACCTGCTTGCAATCATCCGCCTTAAGAGCGTTGCCGTGGACTCCTCCAGTCCCCTGCAATAAAGACCCAAAACCAATGGTCGTAGTCATTTTGATTACTGAGGGTTTATTCGTAACTTTCTTCGCCTCGGCAATGGCCTTTTCAATGCCCTCTAGGTCGTCATCACCATGCTTGACCCATTGAGTGTGCCAGCCATAAGCTTCAAACCGCATCAAAACATCCTCTGTAAAGGCGCATATTGTATCACCATCTAAAATCTAGATGTTAGATATGTGAGTGCGGTATTACGGACAGCATAGGGTACATGCCAATTGAGATATGATTATCATCGTAGATCATGATGAGGTTTCCCAGCTGGAGATGGCCGGCAGTACTAGCCGCTTCACTGGCAATGCCCTCCATTGCACATCCATCGCCGAAGAAGCAGAAGGTGTGGTTGTTGACGAGCTCAAAGCCCGGTTTGTTGAATTCGGCTGCAGTATGAGCCTGCGCAATGGCAAGACCAACCGCATTTGCGAAACCTTGGCCAAGCGGACCCGTGGTGACTTCGATACCTGGTGTATCTTGCGCTTCTGGATGTCCGGGAGTAATGCTATCAATGTGCTTGTTACAGACACGTCTCGTTAGCAGTTAAGAAGAATCGAAGATCTACAGCGACGCGCACATACTCGGAAAGCCTTCAAATCATCAAGTGACACTCCATATCCGAAGATATGCAGCAAAGCGTACTGCAGCATACAAGCGTGTCCGTTCCTACGTTTGAAGAGTCTGTAAGCGTATGATCGATGCCATGAGGTGTGCAATCCTGAACAAATGTAATCGGGGTTCCAAGCGGGGCCCATCGATTGACGATAGGAAAGCAGGGACTGGACAGAGACTCACGAGAGTACAAATCGGTCTCGGTTGAGCCAGTCGGGGTTCTTCGGGTTGAAGCTCATGAATTTGTTGAACATAACATGAGCAACAGGAGCCATGCCCATTGGGGCTCCGGGATGCCCGGAGTTGGCTTTGAAGGTGGCATCGACCTGAGATAGTAATACATTGTCAGTCTCAGGGCCTAAGAGAATGATAAAGCTATGTAGAAAGTTTTGAGAAGATGGTAATGGATATGGGAATTGGAGAGCTTCGAAGCTATAGTGGGGGAGCTCTGAGAGGCATAGTGGGGTAGTACTCACGGCAAGGAGTCGAATGGTGTTAATGGCAAGCTCGTCATCTTTTGTGTAACCCATTGTTGCAGATTGCTATGTCGCTGAAGGTACTGTGACCTTTGTGTAATTTCAATGGGGAGCGCAGAAGTGGTAGTGCTGGGGGGAAAAGTCAAAATTCGACGTCAATAATGATGGTGGGGCAGCTCAGGCGGTTGCAAGCATAGGCGTTTTTAGCGCAAAAACACTATTGGATCGATTAATCGGATTCCTCATATGTATTACTTTACTCTATTCCCTCAATAGAACTTCTCACTTGCATATCTTACCTACTCTTTGTGCTATATAAGATGCCAAAAGCTATTGGTGTCAGGAAAAGATCGCTGCCAGTCCAGCTGTCTCCATGGATGTAGAAGCTCACTCTTCGCTACATCCGTACGAGTACATCGTTAGACTATGTACAGCATCGGGCAGCCCACTGTAGGCCTGCGACTTTTCCATAAGCCAAACTAGCTAAGAGCGCAAAGATAAAGAGCACATACTCGGGGAGCCAAGCCCTTTTGTATATCTAACCCAAAACCCGAGTTTTCTTGCAAATATCTCTTCCTTTTTAGATCTGTGATGCTTTAGGACTGCTCGAGCTTGATCATAAACTTTTAGGGATTCCTTCGATTGTGTTTTGTTTAGATTGACCATAATCTCCAGAGGTATGGTTCTCACTGCTTCCAGAGGGAAGCTCTTCGTAAGCGTGCTAAACAATGCAAGCCTAGACTAATTGTCCGATCTATATGAGCTGAATGACGCTCCAATCGAGAAGCCTGTAAGAGCAGTTCGAAGATATCATTAGTATTTCGACCCTCATATAGAATAAGTAAACTAGGAAAATTGAGTCAGTCTTGAAGAAGCAGAAGAACCAAGGGTTCGAACAAAGATGGAGGTCCGTAACAATGATGGATCACCGAACGCCACCAGACTATGAACTTGACAAGAATGCTGCAGAAACCAGTTGCGGACCACACTGTATAGGTTACTGTGAGCCAGGAGTCGAGGACCCTGCTGGACTCTACTGAGATCAAGTGGAAAGCTTGTGGCGAGCCTCTCATTAATGAATAAAACCTTTTTGAACATTCCGCAAGCCCAGGAACACTTCTGAATAAGGACAAGCCTGATTTACCTATGATGTTTATTTTCAGAAGACTTGAATATCGTTTAGGATCGGAAAGTCGCATTGCTTATGCAGGCATATGATAGCCTTTGCAAACAATGACACAGGCCTTAATGTTGGAGATTTGGGTCGAACGAACTGTTCTTCATATCGCAACTACGAATCTTAGACTAAGGGTGTCTGAAAGTACCTTGAAGATTTATCCTATTCAAGGAACCATTGGATTCCAGAATGTTAAGGACTGCATTTCCAGAAGTAGCGAAGTCATCTAAAAGATCAAGCCTACTTAATACACTTCTAGAAATACCCGATTCAATTTGTTGACAGAACAGCTTCAATCCATCTTCGAGGACTTGCTTCCCCACGGAAAATCTGCAAGCAACCGCTCCATTGTCCGCACTAATCCACTCCTGACAGTCTCAAGTATATCTTGAAATACAATATAAGGTAAGCTTACATCCGGATCACTTTTCAATCCATTACCAAGCCGTCTCATATTATGGTAGAAAAATTGAATGGCGAGACCAGCACCAACCACTTTCACTGGAATCATCTGAGCAAGCCATTGTCCTTTGACAATATGTGATTGCGCAAAGGCGGCATCATCTGGTACTGATGAGTTTAGAAGAACAACGCTTGGAATGTCCGGTTGCAGAACCGCACTGCGGCCTAAACCTATCATCGAACAGACACCTGACTCAATAGCGTCTGCCATTCCAGTTCTTGAGCGAAAACCTACAAATCTGGTAAGCTTTCGACTTGAAGAAAAGGCAGATCTGAAGACCAACCACCATTCAGCTGAACCGGAACCTTTGAATCTAAATGCTGCACCTTTTCTGCGAATTCTGTGAAGTAAGCTTCTCTTATCCGTGTTGATTCTGCTCTCTGCGGAGCCTTGTCTATCGACTTTGCGCCAAAGGAATCTAAAACGAAAGCTGTGAGCAGTATCTGGGTGGTTGGAGGAAAATTTCTTACTATGGAGTCCTGAAGTCTTATTTTCCGCGTTGCCTCCAGAGATCTCAACAAAATCCACCTGTCCGCATTCTACTAACCATCGTACTTGTTCTAAGCCCTCATCCTGGGATAATCCACCCTGAGCCATATAATCTGCTGAGTTTAGCTTTACCGAAAGACAATACGGCCTTGGGCATCTTTCTCGGATCTCTTTCACCAAGCGCTTCAGCAACGTAAGCCGTTTTTCAGGAGTACCTCCATAATCATCTGTTCGTCGGTTCGTATGGGGGCTCAAGAATTGAGAAAGCAGAAATCTGTGTGCGCCATGTAATTGACACCCGGCAAAGCCTGCTTCTTTGGTTGTCACCGCTCCGTGAACCCAAGCTACAACCACCGCGTCGATGTCCACCAAAGTCATTTCTCGAGGCGTCCCAAGGACCTTGTCGAGAGCCTTCTCGTCGGTCAGTAGCAGAGAAATGCTGATGTTATACTTGCAGTGCGGATCACCTTCCTGTTCAGCCACCCGTCGCCAAGCTTGACCGGCACAGACGACGGACATATCGCAGGCATATCTGCCGGTCGGTTCCCAGCACCAGCTGGACTCATTCGCCCTGGATGTGCCAATTGGACAATACAAGGGGTCCCATTCGCCTGCGATATCTTGGCCCATCTCTTCCATTTACTGAAATGAGGTTCTTCCAGTGATCGATCATGGCATACTACATCGCCCTTAATGGAGAGGAACCGAATGTCAACCTGGACTTGTCCAGTGATGATAAGACCATATTTTGCGCTCGCCCATTGCGTGTAAAGGTTTTCAAATTTGTCAATCGGAGGGTCGTAGAGAGGGGCAACCGCGAGTGTTTCTTGCATAGGGCATTTTACTAGTCGATTGGGAAAAGTCAACCCGCAAGGCATTGTGATGGGTTGAGCAATCAGCTCCGTTGCTGTCAACTTGGGACGATGTTCACCCATGACGGGCCTTCGGATCATGGAGAATATCTGTCATTGAAGAATATGTTTCAGAAGCACATTCACGCGGTGACTGCTCTCGTATGGGGTTCGAGACGAAATCCGGCTTGGGGAACCTTGATCGTTGACGGTTGAGAAGAAGGTCATTTTGCTTAAGTACATCCGCGTTATCTAAAAAGCGCGAAAAAAACGAAGGTACAGATTAGATAAAGTCGATAAGGTAGCAGCACCCAATCTAAGGCCTGGTCGGATGGAGATTAGGGCTAAAGGACACACGAAGCCCTAAGCGTACTACATATACCTTAGCACCTTAGTAAATAGAGAGATAGGGCTTTAATCATTATTCGTACAACGACCACACGCATGGATTGCCGATAGAATGTTCCAAAAGACTTCTTCGACATGGGTGTTAGGAGACCTAACCGGATTAAGCTCTGTTGGGCTGAGGCGTTTCACGGAGGCTTCGGTTATTGGATGACTACATCTCACCACCACTTGTGAAAATTTTCCAGATTATCGGCTGAGATAGCCATGGAAAGAAAGCCATGTGTAAAAGGAGGAGGATGCACCTCGCTATGCTAGATGAGCAGCTGGACACTCGACGTAATTGGGGGGCACAGGGTTTTCTCGATGGCTTGGCCATTGTTGCTATTCTTGTTGCAGCTCCATGGTTCTCTGCATATACTTTCATTTATCTACAAACGGTTCTGACGATTTCGTCAATATGGATCTTTATCCATCATCCTCAGTATCTCCCAACCCAGCGTCTGCTTCCTTGAACAGAACGAATGTCGACTTCATCTAAGCGTGCCTGCGACGCTCGTCACCGCCGGAAGGTAAGATACCTGGGGTAAATTTGGAAAAAGTAGATGCCAACACAGCTGCTACAGATTCGCTGTAACGGCCTCAAGCAATGTCGGAATTGCAGCCAAGCCGCGCTTCGATGCTCCTACGATGCTGTTTCACAGAAGAAAGGGCCGAAAGGCAGTAGGGCCAAAATCATTTCCGAACTTCGGGAGACTCGGAAACCGCCAGAGCCGATGAAAGGCCGAACGCTTGACTTCGAGTCTCCTCCAGTGTCTCCAACCTTTACTCGGACACCGAGCCTGCTGAATGACGGGCTGATCGATAGTTGTGCGGACTTTTTCTTTACTTACGTATACCCTACCATGCCAATTTTGCACGGGGAACAGGTGCAGCAAATCGTGTCGGATATCGATCGGTCGGTGGAAGCATACTGCTTGATTTGCTCACTATCTGCTTTTATGCTCATTCAACCCGGAGTTGAGCTGAGATCAGTCAGTACCGTAGCAGGGTCCACGAAATCTATCAAAGATACCGGACTGGGCACTGCTTTATTAGACGAAGCCCTGCGTATACGAAAATGCTACGAGTACGTTGAGAATCCTACAATCAACACGATCATTACATTATTTTTCTTCTTCGGCTGTTGCTTTGGTTTAAATAAACATAACACGGGCTGGCTTCATCTCCGGGAGGCGACCGCACTGGCTCAGCTTGTGGGCATGCAGGAAGAGCAACATTACATGACTAGTGAGTCCAAAGAAAGCTGTAGAGAAAGGCGTCTTTTCTGGCTGCTTTTTGTAACGGAAAGGCAAGTAACTTCCCATTACCCGAAAACGAACCGGATGAAGATATTTCAACCGTCAGTGTTTGAGAGGTCGAACGCAAGCTAATCTTTGAGGAAGGGCCTATGCATTGCAAAAACATCGGCCACTCACACTGCAAGCGACAATTGGGCTCCTGACGGTCGGTGACGAACCATCGGACCTGATCAGGGGTTTCATCCATTTAGTCCGTATGTATCGCCCATTTGATGAAATTTTCGTCGGTTTATGGAACAAGTCAACGCTGGACTGTTCTACTCGCTTGCCCATCTGCAACATCAACTTGAGGAAGCGTTGCCGATAGATTTACAGACCACAGAGACTCAAGCCGCAGATCTAAGGACGTCACAGCAGTGGCTTCGCACCATGGTCTGGCAGCTTTCGATATCGAAAGGGTCTCTCTCGTCAGCCTCTCCAGATACTTCCATGACGTTCAGATATCCCATCGAAATTGCAAAGGATCTTGTGACTGTGACCGGCCGCCTTTCGCAGCAATCGATGGAAGTTCACGGCATTGGTCTGGTGAGTAGTATTTGTCTTGCCAAAGTACAGATTCTGAATATCCTCCAGATCGAGAAAGTCTTTGATGTTACCTGCACCTTGATTGATGTCATGGCCTGCGTGCCCATTCAACCCAGGAATTTCGAGCTTGGACCTCAAGACTATCTTAATCAACTGCTCACGTTGATATTGACTCTTCGTGGTGGAGGCTCTCGATATCTTCCCCTTGTTAGAGCCAAGATCAGTGAGACGTTGCCCTATATGGGCCCCTCGATCACTCAACCGCTTCCTCTGATGGTACCCGGTCACTACAATAAAGACCTCAAAGACGAATCCACTCCAACTTCTACGAGCTCTAGCCCTATGTCCAGTCCGCCCTTCATGCATTACTATTCACTGGCTTGATTTAAGAGGTAGATGGCAGTATGTCCCAGGAAAAACATAGTGTTCTCCTGGAAGCCTAATTGGTGGGAGAAGACAGAGGCCAATGAAGACTGTGTGTATCGGATTATTGAAGAGAGATGTGAGTCCAAGCTGTCGTTCAAAACAAAGACCTTCTTGTGGCGGAAAAGGATTTTATCCGCATACAGGCCATTCTGGTCGGTCGAGCGACCGTACCCTTTGCCTCGCCGTAGCTGGAAGACCGCCACTAGATCGATAAGCCTGAGGAATCCTACGATTTGGGAAAGTTCCGGGGTAGGAGTAGCGGCCTCATACGTACACAAATTGAGATTCTGGAGGAAAAGGATCGATCAGACAAAGCAAAACTTCCTGGTTGGCACGGTGCAGATCAGTGGATACTGAGCAAACCAAGGGCAAGACGCTTAGACATCAAGATACGGATCACAGGTGTAGACACCGTGCTTTGACCATTTTACGCTCTCGAATGGATCCTAATGTAGTTGCATTGTGCTTTCCTCGCTGGTCAAAGATCAGGCTCTTGCTGAAGGCTGTATCATAAGAGTTCCCGGATTTAGATCAGTGACCATCGTTCCAATTTGTAACTTTGTTGGCCAGCGGTATGGAAAGGGCAATCCTAATAGCCGTTCACATGAAAGACACAGGTCCCAATTGGAAAGTCTTCGAAGGACTGCAGGACAGGAACTAGAAATCGGAGAATCGTCGACCTAACTGATGAACGATTATAGACTATTACTACACAGCACTTCGAAAGCAGTACATGTCTCATCCACAGTTATCCAAATCCTATACAAAACGGCCTCGATATCTCAAGCCTCCCCCTTCCCCAACCACCTCGCAAACCACGCCACCGCCTGATCCTCCGCAACCAAACCCAACCTCTCCTCCTCCACCACCCCCGGATGTCCCCTAACCGCAAACCCATGCCTCGCTCCCTTTAAAATCGCTACCTCGTGCCTCACTTTCTCCTTCCCCTCCTCCAAAACCCGCTTACACTCCCGCGCCTGCGCAACCTCGAGCGCAAAATCCGCATCCCCAACGGTAATACTCAACGGCTGTTACACAGCCTCGTTGGCCAGATGCGTCATGAAGCCGCAATCGACGAGGGGTTTCTTGCCGTCCTTGGTGCGCGTGGAGGCGGCGCAGAGCTGGGCGACGAGTCTGCCGCCCCAGCAGAAACCGGCGCAGGCAATGGGGAGGGAGGTGGAGGCGCGGAGGGCGGTGAAGAAGGCGAAGACGCGGGGGTGGGTGGTGGAGAGGCGGTTGTGGAAAAGGAAGCAGATAAAGCCGGTGAAAGCGCGCATGCCTGGGAGGCTTCAATTTATGGGGGGCGAGAAGCAACCAGCTGCTTGTTTTCGCTGGATTGGTGATGGAGGGGAAGATTTGAGGGACGGAAAGTGAGGATCGCGTACATCTTCCGCACCGCAGATGCTTCGTTCTCCGTCACCGTCTCAGTGGTCCCCGGCATATCACGATCAAGCCAATGTCCTATCCTTACGCACCACACATCAACCCACAATCTCCTTAACCCCCATCTCACCCCCCTCCCCATCTCCCTAACCCCCACCCCCACTCACCTCACCCCTGCTCCCCTACCCCCCACCAAAACCACAAACCACACACAAGGACAACACACACCATCCATAAACCCTATCAAAAAAAAACCCTCACCCCCACCCCCACCCCCCCTCGCATACGCATCCGCCAAACCCTTCGAATTCACCAGCTCCCACCCAAACGCATCAGGGATCATGACGACGATTCCCAGGGTGTGGGTTCGGCGATGTAGGTGGGCAGGGTGGAAATTGGTGGGGGGTGTGGGGGGGTGCTCGGTGTGTAGGGTAGGGTGGGGCATTGTGTGGGGTTTTGGGGTTGGTGGGTGGAAGGGAAGGGGGGGGGTGGGAGGGGGTTACATAGAGGGTTAGTGGTGCACCAACCAATGCGTCTCAAAAAGTGTTTGAAAGCATAACTGATTCGTTAGTGTGTGGCACTACCGGTTGTGCACCAAAATCCCCCTTTCAAAAAGTACCGGTTGCGGGGAGTTGGGAATGATTCCGATTGGCGACGAGGACGGTGTTGGAGGAGGAGGAGGCTTGTTGCCGTTGTAGATGAATTGTTCATATATACAGGCGAATACATAGAATCGGTGGTCTAAAGTGGTTGTGTCGATTTTCCAACGCGCAACTTATTTATTTTTACCTTTGATTGAGGAAGTGGGTGGTAGGAAAGGTTAGTGGTAGGAAGACATTTCCTAGACTCGCTATTGAACCCCTTTAGCATTGAGACAACGTTAAAGTCCAAACGGCCAGGATTGTGCCTGAACGGAAATTTGGAGAAAGGTTTTGAACTCCGTAGCTAGCTATCATCTACCACCACTCCGGTCACCGAGCTAGCTATAAGCACGGTATCCCTAGTAGTTTCCCGAATTTCAAAAGCACTCGTTTTGCCTTGTTCCTGGCCAGTAAGCCCCCTACAAGGCGTATCTCATGTGGCTCTAAATCATCAATCCCGAGTCCTCTCCTGTCCTGTAAGCCATAACATTGTTAGCTTCGTCCCGTAAACGCTCGACGGCACACCGCAAGATCTCGCTCGGGGCCCTCGTCTCGTTCCATCCGCCCTGGTTTTGGTAAGCTCACATTTGGATCTCCTCGCCCTGACTATAATTTGCGTCTGCGCGCGAGCTCTTGATAATCCTCTTCACAACAGTCTCAATCTGGTCCCAATCGTTGGTGTTTAGACCAGTCATCTCGACCTTGAAGTACTCGGAGATTGCAGTCATGGCGACAAAGTCACGTTTGCTGCAGATTAAGGAGATTGAGACGCCAACGCGACCGAAGCGGCCGGTACGACCGATGCGGTGGAGGTAGGTTTGGGGGTCAGCCTGGTTGTTTTGGTGCATGGGAATATCCTGTCCTGAGATTAGAATGATGGTTATTCAATTGTTTAATTTGAAATAACTCACGTAGTTGATGACTAGGGAGACAGTCTGGACATCAATACCACGAGCGAGGACGTTAGTGGTGATGAGGACTTTTGTGCGGCCATCACGGAACGAGTCAATAATGAGGTCGCGCTGGTAGCCCTCAAATTGGCCTGTCAGACAAGCAACCTTGTGGCCTTCCTCGTTCATACGCTTCTCTATCCTGAGAGCACTCTCGCGAGTCTAATAAACATTAGGGAACAGTTTGTGTGGCTGGCGGAGTCAGAGCTACCTTAACAAAGATGATTGAAGATCCAATAGTCATTAACCCGTAAAGGCGCACTAAAGTCTCGTACTTGTCTTGCTCAGATGTGCAGTCAAGGTAGAGCTGCTTGATTCCGTCAACCGTAAGCTCTTCATGACGTAGAGTGATCTGGTTGGCTCTTGGGGCAAATCTGGCTGCGTATGCTACGACAACATCTGGAAACGTCGCAGAGAAAAGAACAACTTGAACGTCCTTCGGGAGCATTCTGCCATACACATAAATCAAAGACTGCCTATGGATGGGATGTAGGAAGCTTACTGCTTTACACGGGTACATTGATCTCCTAGGCCTTGCTGACTCAACATATTATCGGCCTCATCAAGCACTAGAACTTTAACGTGCTGAGGGTTTAACAGACCCTTCCGAATAAGATCTTGGGTGGTGCCAGGAGTTCCAACTACGACCTGTGCCTCGATTGACTTACCCCGATTCTCCTGCTCCACAGGAATAGCAACCGCTGTCGTCAAATCCTGAATGAATTGACCCATAATTTGGACGACGCCAAGGATTTGACGCGCAAGTTCACGAGTTGGTGCAAGGCACAAAGCCTGCGGGGTTTTGCACATCTCTGGTGTCCTGCTATCAAGACGGGAAAGGATGTTCAGGGTGAATGCCGCGGTCTTCCCAGTGCCAGACTGGCTTTGACCAATGAGGTTCGCCGGTGGATTGCCAAGCAGAAGCGGCAAAGCCTTTTCCTGTATCTTAGATGGCTTGGTGAAGCGCATCTGATAGATACCTTTGATTACATTGTCCGGTCTAGAAGCACATCAATATTGCCAGCAAATGTGGCGAAACCTCTTGAAGACTTACAAACCAAGTTCCTCAAAGGTCTTAACGGAGAAGAGTGGGTTATTGGGATCAGCCTGAGCATCGCTTAACTTTATCTCGACCTCATAATCTGGCTCGTAGATTCCAGTATTGCCGCCTCCTAATTCAGCAGCGCCGTCGGTCTGCGCCTTTGGTAAGGTGCTTTCTTCCGGCTTCTTTTCAGTTGGTTTTGCACTATCAACGTCTGCGGTCGTTGACTCTTTCGGGTCAGAGGTGACGGCAGAGGTGACCGTTGTCTCTGTCGTCTCAGGCTTTGAGATACGGGCCTCTAAGGAGGTAGGTTCGCTTCCGGAAGCCATGGCTTTGTAGAAACCGTAGCAACGAATTATTGATTGTAGATGGACGAAGCGCAGGCAGTCCACAGAAATTTGGAAGATCTCGGATGAATTTCTCTGAAATAGTTGGTCTAGAGATGGAAAATGGAAGAAAGAAAAGGAAAGGGAGGAACGAAGAAATGGGCCATGCGTGGGATGAGCTAGCGACTAGTGGCTCGGCGACCAGTTCATTCACTTCAGTGAGCTCTACTTAGATCATCAGAGCTCGATGACTGTTATTCTTTCATCACAGAACTTTTGCAACGTTGGCAGAGGATCAAGTATGCATTCCTAAGTCCAATATCAGACCTTTCTAGTCACCCAACGGCGGCGTGCCGTTAGCGGCGGGACGGAACGGAGATACATTGGGCCGACGGGACGGTGCATAGGGCAATGGCGACTATCGGCAGCCGCACCTTATGGAGGCCTCTCTCACGCTCTGTGTACACCCAGTGGGGGGCCAACCAGATCATTCACCAATCCTTGCGGATACTGATCCCTCCAGACCCTCCGCAGCGTATCTTCAATCCATATGGGCCCAGCATCATGGGCGAGGTTGACATCACGCCTCGATTTGGCGCAGAGCTCAAGGTATGCCCTATTTTCCTGGAAGGATAGCGAACACTGACCCTATTGCACAAGGACGCGTTTAAACCTGTCAACGCCTGGGTAAGCTCAGTGAATTTAGCGTAAAGCCTCTGTTTCAGCGCTTACTCTTGCGAAGGTTTCGAATGGTATCACCTGGCTCGAAGAAATCCAGCAATTTTACCGCGAACGTTCGGCTATAGAGAAAGAATACAGTTCTAAGCTTGCGAATCTCGCAAAGAAATATTTTGAGAAGAAGGCAAAGAGGTCAAGCAGCTTAAGTGTTGGCGACTCTCCCGCCTTGACCCCTGGATCTCTGGAGAGGTACGCTCTTTAAAGAAGGTACCTAGCTTGTGGCATGATTGCGCTAACATTATTCTCAGCGCATCTTTGACAACATGGACTACGCAGTTGACTACTCTCGAATCAAGGGCTACGGAACATGATCGCTATTCCTCCGAACTCACCCAACATATTGCGGATCCTCTGAAGAACCTTGCCGCTCGATACGAAGAAATACGCAAGAGCCATGTCGAATTCGCTGCGAAGCTGGAGAAGGAACGAGACATGTCGTACGGGGACCTCAAGAAGACCAAAGGTCGCTATGACGGAGCTTGCCAAGAGGTGGAGAGCCGGCGAAAGAAGGTTGAGTCGTCGTTCGATTATGGTAAGAACAAGGCGCAGAACGCATACCAACAGCAGATCACCGAGATGCACAATGTCAAGAATACCTACCTTATCAGCATCAACGTCACCAATAAGCAGAAGGAGAAGTATTATCATGAATACGTCCCAGAGCTTCTAGATGGCCTCCAAGACCTTTCCGAGAGCCGTGTATCCCAACTCAACTCACTATGGTCACTCGCTGTACATCTCGAGACCTCTGCGCTTACTCGAAGCCTGGATCATCTACAACATCTGAGCTCGGAGATTCCGCGTAATAAACCACAACTTGATTCAATCATGTTTTTGCGTCACAACGTAGCGCCCTGGCAAGAACCCTTAGATATGGCTTTCGAGCCAAGCCCTGTCTGGCTTGATGACAGTGCCATGGCAATTGATGAGACTGCCAAAGTTTTTCTGAGGAATGTACTTGGGAAGAGTAAGAATCAGTTGACGGAGCTGAAACAGGACGTGGACAAGAAGCAGAAAGAGGTTGATAACGTGAAGCGAATAAGACAGAGCATACGTGAAGGGAAAGACAACAGGGATGAGGTAGAACTAGTAAAAGCGATGTTCTACCTGAAAGAAGAGCTACACCAAGTAGAGCGGAAACGGTCGACTGCGGAGACCGAAACGGTGACTATAAAGGATGCCGTCGGCGACGTATCACTTGGAGCTCAAAATCACAATTTCAAGTCTCAAACTTTCAAAATTCCAACAAATTGCGATCTATGTGGAGAGCGAATATGGGGACTCTCCGCTAAAGGCTTTGATTGCCGAGACTGCGGTTACACCTGTCACAGCAAATGCGAGATGAAGGTTCCAGCCCAATGTCCAGGAGAGCAGTCGAAGGAAGATAGGAAGAAATTGAAAGCGGAACGGCAGGCAGCATCAAACGCTGCAGTACCTCAGTCCAATGGCAGCCATCCTGAAGGCGTTACGGAACTGCCAGCTTTGAGCAGAAGTAACACCATGGACACGCTTAGCTCAGGCTACGCCGCAAGCGCGAATCGATCAGTGTCAAGACTGAGCTCCAGCAAAACCCTGACCGAAGAACCCCCGGAAAAGCCAGCTATCAGCAAGCCAGGCACTCTCCGCAAAAATCGCATCGTCGCACCCCCTCCAACTCAGTACGTCAGCGAAGTGCCCGTCAATAGCCCAAACGGCGGAGGCTCCACAACCTCCAACGCTACAGAGCAGCGCGGCAGAATGATCTACGCCTACCACGCAACCGGCGATGGCGAAATCTCCGTCGACGAAGGCACCGAAGTCCTCATCGCCGACCCAGACGACGGCTCCGGCTGGCTAACCATCCGCACCCCTTCCGCTACCGGCCTCGTCCCAACCGCTTACATTGAATTCCTTCCCCCAGCCACCCCGCACCTCGACCGCCCCACCTCCTCCTACTCCAGCTCCTCGGCCAGCGGCAACACAACCATTGGCAGGAAGAAAGGCCCCGCAGTGGCGCCGAAGCGCGGCGCCAAAAAGCTGAAATACGTCGAGGCGCTGTACGACTACGAGGCGAGGACGGAGGCCGAGTGGAGTATGAGTGAGGGCGAGAGATTTGTGTTGGTGAATGGGGATTCGGGAGATGGATGGGCGGATGTGGAGAAAGGGGGCGTGGTGAGGAGCGTGCCGGCGAACTATATCCAGGAGGTTTGATGGGGGTTGCGAAGGAGCGAGAGCGGCATTACCCCCGGGCGTTGGGTAGGAGGTGTGGATGTTGTTAGGTTGGCAAATCGGTTCGTAGTTATCAGGAATGAATGTGTGCAGTTTGGAAAAGGGCGCTATGTGACGATTGTGTGGTGTGGAAGTGATGTGCTTTGTTGTGAAATGTGTCTGTTGTGATATGTTTATGTGACGAATTTTCGGTATCGAAACAAGGTGGGTTGTCTTGTGATGTTCAGAACTTGAACGAGGCTTTATCGACTCGAAGGATGTAGTATGCTTGGTGCGACTTCGAGTTCTGACGTATGACAGAGCTTCGAGCCGTCCAGACCCCGTACCACCGTACACCACAGACTCTACCACTATCTACCCCCTTCCCCACCTCCCGGAAACGCCATGCCTCCCTTCCCCCTTTCCACCTCCCCCCTCATATCCCTATCACCTCAACGCCTTCCTTGCAAAATTCGGCAGCACAAAACTCGCCCGGTGAATCTCCTTGTTATAATACCTACACAGCTTCTCCTCCTCCTCGGTGCTCCATTCTCTCAAAGGCGTTTTCACGTCGCGATCCTTGTCTTTACAGCAGACCATGAAGCCGATCTGGCCAGAGGGGTAGGTCGGAATGGTGGTGTAGGCGTATTCGACTGTAGGGAAGACTTCTTTGCAGGATTTTTTGAGGTCGGTGATTAGCGAGAGGTGGAGCCATTGGTTTTCGGCTGTGAGGGTCTTGTGGTTAGTGGAGGCGAAGGGGGCGGAAGGGATGGAGGAATAGAAAGGACGAACAACCTTGCGTCGTGACCACCCCTCCTTCCCTTAATGCCCCGAACAACAACTCGAAATACGGTTTCTTGAACAGACTCTCTGCTGGGCCCTCAGGATCACTCGAATCCGTAATTATGACGTCAAATTCATTCTTCTTGTCCGCCAGGAACTTGAAGCCATCGCCTATGTGCACAGAGACGTTTGGGTGCTGGAAACCAATCGACATCCCGGGCAGGTATTTTTTGGATAGCCGGATTACGGACTCATCAATGTCGCAGAGAATGGCCTGTTCGACGGTAGAATGTTTGACTACTTCGCGGAGTACACCGCCGTCGCCGCCTCCGATGACAAGGACGCGTTTTGGGTTCGGGTGAGCGTTCATGGCGAGGTGGGTTATCATTTCTTGGTAGCTGCGGAGTGTCCGCAAATTAGCTGGCGGGCACCAATTTTTTGTAGGTGCCATTGGCAGAGTAATGAAAGGGATAGCGTACGCAAACTCATCCCGTTCGGTGCATTGGATCACATTGTCAAGGACTAGAACGGTGCCGTGGTCTGAGGACTCAAAAATGAGGACGTCTTGGTACTTTGATTTTTCGTGGTGGAGAATTTGGTTGACTTTGAGGGTCATGGCCTGGCCGGGCCACATGTTGGAGATCTCGCGGAACCAGCCATCTGAGGGATGTTAGTAGAGTCCTGAGGAGACTGCTGATTGTGTAGGCAATTGGGGGTGTGCTGAAGATTGGAGGCATTTGCGAGGGGGGATTTACCTTTGATGGTGGGGTGAGTGATTTCGCCCATTGTGCGGGCACTACTGGTTCTTAAAGGTTTACGGAGTCTATGTGAGCTCAGCGTCTGTAAAGAGCAATAATTTGTCCTCAGTGCAGCTTGAAATAATTGAAAGTTCGTCGGTTGTTTGCAGAAAGTACAGCTCATCCGCAAAGAAAATTTCGTGATAATAAGGTACCTTAGTGAGGCAACGTCGAAAGTGCGCTTCGAGTGACGGCACGCGCCTATCAGCCATTCGGTGGCGGGGGATAGGCTCCCAGTACCGCCTCACATCTTCTATGGAGGTAGGCTGCTTTCAAAATCTCGTCCAAGTATATACCTACCTATCTCATAATGACTGTCGAGTCCATATGCTCCAAGAATGAGTACTACCTTCAACTAGCTATATCTGATTTCAAGCCCAGTCACCCATCCCATGAGGGCCAAATCAGTCAAGCAAGTCAGTCTTCTTCTTCAAAGCCCCAGACAAGCTGAGTACAGTGATGAAAAATATATTCGCGTCAATCGGCGGCAGTGTAAGGGCGATGACACGGTGCAATGGATCATGAGCAAGCCCAGAGAGAGGACCCATTGCGAAATACAAAAATAGATTTAATCATTGATTTCTCCCGTGGAAGAATTTCAGAGATTAAACTGAAAAGAACAGATACTACACTTGATCTAAGCCGAAAGGCAAAGAGAGCTAAAGAGAGAAAAAAGAGGAGTGTGAGGGAGGAGAGCGGAATCGTATACCTCTGACGGGTGCAGGGTAGTAGTTCGGTGAAGAGGGACTTAGCCGAGTATGCGGCTCTGATGATTGGCTGTCGAAGTGGGCTGGAAGTATGAGTCACTTGAGTCATACCTGAGCATACCAAGGTAGTAGGTTTTAACGGTTTAAGATCAATCCACTAACATGAACAGTTGACGTCGTAGAATTACCGTCTGATTACGAGTTGAAGCGTTTTTTTACGGTTTGTTCACAGTTGTTTTGACTGCTTGACGTGTTCCACTGCTGGGTCGATCTCAAACCGTGAAAAGCTTTGGTGTTAGTCCGCTAAGGTATTAGCGCTGCATGCACACACCGAAAAATAGATTGATGGATGGGAGTTTAACGAGCTTTAACCCCTTTTCCCTCTCTCATAGTCGACTTTCCTCAACTCGACACTCGTATCAGATGATTTAAAAGTCTCTAATTGTTTAAACGTAGATCTCTCAAGTATGAAAGAAACGATTGTAGCTTTGAGAGTCGCATCATGATCTCATAAGTAACATCGCTAAAACCCCCATTTATTAGCAACGCAGTTGCTTCTACCGACTGATTTTGACCCCTTTTGCGTCAACCTTATTTTAATTCTTTGTAAAACGGTTGGCTCTTTTACCGAAGTCGCGGAAGCTGAACCTATTACAGTTAACCGTTCGATTTTCAATGAAGTTCGGCTCATCTACTCGCTCACCTACTCGTTCATCTACTCGCTCATCTACTCGCTCATCTACTCGCTCACCTACTCGCCCATCTACTCGCTCACCTACTCGCCCTACCAATCTCTCTACCAAACGCCCTACCAAATTCCCTACCAAACGCCCTACCAAATTCCCTACCAAACGCTCTACCAAACTTCCTACCAAACTCTCTACCAAACGCTCTACCAAACTCTCTATCAAACGCGTCGATCGAACGCATAAAACACGTCAAACAGTGCTTCAAACAATGCTTTCTACATGGCTTGGGAACAGTACTGTTACCCCTGTGGTTAGTAATCTTCGCTCTCAGCCGAAGGTCAACGCTAGGAAATTCAGAGAATTCAGAGTATTTACTTCTTCTCACTTCTTTCTTTCTTCGTAGAACAGTTTCTACTTTCTATTTCGTACGAAATAATGCTAACTGACTCAATAGAACGCACTCTTCATGACTCGATATCAAACTTTCTACTGACCTTTCTGCTGAGCTTTCTACTGATCTTTCTACTGACCTTTCTACTGATCTTTCTGCTGAGCTTTCTACTGACCTTTCTACTGACCTTTCTACTGACCTTTCGACCGAGCTTCCCATCGAGCTTTTCACTGACCTTTCGACCGAGCTTTCTACTGACCTTTCTACTGACCTTCCGACCGACCTTTCGACTGACCATCCTACTGACCATCCTACTCGTCATTCTACTCGTCATTCTACTCGCCACCCTACTCACCATCCTACTCGCCACCCTACATGCTCACCATCTACTCGCTCACCTACTCGCTACCTACTCGCCCACTCAAATTCCCTACCAAACGCCCTACCAAACTCCCTATCAAATGCTCTACCAAACTCTCTACCAAACGCTCTATCAAACTCTCTACCAAACGCTCTATCAAACTCTCTATCAAACGCTCTATCAAATTCCCTACCAAACGCCCTATCAAACGCCCTACCAAACGCTCTACCAAACGCTCTACCAAACTTCCTACCAAACGCTCTACCAAATTCTCTACCAAACGTCCTACCAAATTCCCTACCAAACTCACTATCAAATTCCCTATCAGACTCCCAACCAAACGCTCTATCAAACTTTCTACCAAATTTCCTACCGAACTCTCTATCAAACACTCTATCAAACTCTCTACCAAACTGAGCTTTCTACTGAGCTTTCTACTGAGCTATCGACTGAGCTATCGACTGAGCTTTCTACTGAGCTTCCTACTGAGCTATCTACTGATCTTTCTACTGACCTTTCTACTGACCTTTCTACTGACCTTTCGATCGAGCTTTCTACTGACCTATCTACTGACCTTTCTATCGACCTTTCGACTGACCATTCTACTGACCACCCTACTGACCACCCTACTCGCCACCCTACTGACCATTCTACTCACCATTCAAGGATCAAATTTGTTCCCTATCGAGCATCAAATATGACTCTATCGAACAGCCTTCATGATTTCTACATGACTTTCTACATGACTCTCTACCAAGCTTCGAATTGCTTCGCAATCAAGGATCAAATTTGATTCCTATCGAGCATCAAATATGAGTTCTATCGTACATTCTACGTGACTTCCTATCGAACATTCTACATGACTCCCTATCGAACATTCTACATGACTTCCTATCGAACATTCTACATGACTCTCTACCGAACATTCTACATGGCTCTCTATCGAACAGTCTCCATGGTTCCTTTCATGACTCCCTTCATGACTCCCTACCTCATTAGTTTATTCATTAACTTCCCCATTAACTTCCCCGTTGACTTCCCCATTGACTTTCCCAGCGCATATATTAAATTGTGTAAATAGCTATTATTTAGTTAGTCAAATTAATTAGTAATTAACCTATTATACGATCGCAATAACCAATAAGTTCTGAGTCAGCAATAGCTGAAAACTGCGTTGCTTTCCATTGGTAACAGACTTGCTCGGGCAGCCAACGAACCTAGTTATTTAAGTAGGTGCGCCTGGCTGCCGCAATTGGATCAAATGTTCGATAGCAATTGTTAGGTTACTTGCACTGATCATGGTAGGTAATCTGATTGATGTCTTTACTCTACATTACTGAGGTCTACGCATTTAGGTTCATGCGGAAGCATCCAATTTTCCCTCAAGGATTTCAAAACAAGATGCCTATCGCCGCATCCTCGAAGAAGCCGAAGCTCTATTCTCGGAGCAAAGCAACTGGGTACGATGAGCGAATTCCACTTCATAGATGCGCATAGCTCAGGTCTGGTGCACTGACACTCAGCCTCTGCGTATAGGTCTGGTCAGTAGCGTTCTGTTCTCACCAACTCTGTTCAAACAATGTAGATCTCCATTGTTCGCAAAAATTGTGTAATTGGAGTTTCTCCACTCGTGATTCCTTCGGATCTGCGTATATTTCTTTCGGACTTTCGTCTACTATTATGCGCTACCTCGGGTTGTTTTTCATAGGATTGAATATACTTGCTTTTCTTCTGTACGAAACATCTGCTCATATCTCAATCTAGTAATCTAGCTAATGCCGCTTCAATCCTTTGGCATGCCTACAAGTCTCTTCCCGATCCTTCCAATCAAGTCAATTGGGCTGGTGAATAGTCCCGCTTCGTCTCTGCCCCTGTGTATTCATATCTGAAATGGTTCTGACTCCTTACTCACCCTCTAGGGTTCTACACCCTCGATCCTCTTCACCCATCACAACTTATTCTCGGCCCCTTCCAAGGGAAAGTAGCCTGTCAGACCATTGCTTTCGGGCGCGGTGTATGCGGCACCGCAGCTGCTGAGAAGAAGACTGTCCGTGTGAGAGATGTGGAGGAGTTTCCAGGGCATATAGCTTGTGACAAATACAGTAAGAGCGAAATCGTGGTGCCGGTGGTGTGGGGAGGGCAGGTAAGTACATTGGTGTGACCTTTGGGCTTGGAGAAGAGAACAGCTGAGGGTATTGACCAGGTGGCGGCCATTATAGATATTGATTGTGGAGTTGTAGGAGGTTTTGACGAGGTTGATGAAGCGGGATTGGAGAACTTAGCGGCATTGGTGGCCAGGAGCTGTAACTGGAGTGGAAATTGAGACGAGGGAGATATTTCGTAAGATGGTCACTAGTCCGTCCATCAGTAAGTGATCCTATTATTGGAAAAATCAAGACCTCCTTTGTTTGTTGGTTCGAGTCATTGGGGCTTGTAGGCAAACCGAATATGTGATCTGGCCCCCGAAACATGGCTTCGAAGCCTTCCAGCTTAAGGTTCTCAACAACGGGCTTATCTCGCGATCTTATGTAGAGGCAGTCAACATGTAAAAAAAAACCTCTGGCCGCCACAAACTGCCAACCAGCCTTACCAACACATATCAATACCCACTAACTCTGTCTAGGCTCCTAGCTTCAACTCTTCCAATGCCTTTAACAATCTAAATCATACAATATCTCTGATCTGCTTCCTAGCGTACTGCACGAGCGTAAAAACGCACCTTTGGTCTGCTTTCTTTATTGCATTACAACCACGACGACGGCCACCTCTACGGGTCCTCCGTTCTGCGTGAAGCAGTCGCTGATTCACTGCCGAGTAACATCCAAGATATCAAGGTGTTACTTGATACATTTTGAGACCGTGGGTGACGATGGGATTACACCAAGCGGCACTCTACGGTGTGCTACCACTTAGAATGAGCTTAGTGCGGGGTACGGATAGGGGTTCACATCCGTTCCTAGAGCAGAATATCCACGAACGAGCCAGTTCTCTGCCTGAGGGTTTCATCTACAGATCTAATCAGTCCGGTCGTGGAACATAGTATCTGATGTAAGATTAGGCTATCTATACCCCGCACTAAGCTCATTCTTCGCTCAGATGAGCTTAGTGCGGGGTACGGATAATGCGCGCGCTGACGGAAGTCCCTCGATTCCAAACTTTAATCTGGGATTGACCTTTTGGGATATCTAGAAAGTATCTGCCCATGCATCCTTACCTCCCTCCTTCAAAAGCATTTCTACGCCTGGTTCTTCTTGATTGCAATCTTTTCGCCCCAGATTTCTTATCCATGCAATTGCAAAAAATTTCGCCTAGTACTACCCCTTCTGGCCACTGTGTCTTTCTTAGACGGTTTCTTCCACTTGGATCTCTCCCCCTCGAACAATTCCTACCGCGGATCTGCTGCGATGTCTCTTGTACGCCAGCCGACCCGTCAAGAACTAGCGGTTGGAGGAGAGATTGATGGGCTAAGGGAACAGCTGTAGAAGAAGAAGATTATGTTTGAGTTTGAGATAGGTGCGCGGTGGTTTTCGGCGCGTAAATGGACGGCTTGAGGGGTTTCTGGGGCTACCGATGGAGATGGTATAGAAGAGGGGTGCTTCTTTTCCTTTCTCCATGTTGTCATTACATCAAGCTGTCGGGGGTGAAATTTTTGAATATAGCGAAGTGTGTAGGAATCTCGATGGGTTATTCGAACGATTGTGGGGAGAGTGGGTGAAGTTAGGAGAGGGGATTGAAAACATGAAGCTGTGTTAGATGATAGAGTATGTGACGAGGTATGTGGATGGTAATATGTTAGCAGGTTTTGGAGGTTGATGGGATACGGGAGATTGTAGTTGAGTCAAAGGACACCTGTGGTATGGTTGTTGTCTGTGAAGAAATAGGCACAGAGATAGCGAAGGGATGCGAAATATTTTAAGATTCTGAAGGCGTGAAGTGGTTCTAGACGTACACAGAGATGATCTTCGCCTTGTGAGTATTGGAAATACACGAAGAAATGTAATTAGGAAAGCATAAGAATTCATTCAGTCAATCAGGGAGGACATGTTTCACCTGTGACATCACCAACAGCTGTGAACTACGAAAACAAAGCAAGCACATCCCATGGTAGGTAACCTTGCTCTAACAAAAGCCTTCCCGAGTTACCACAGCTCGTAATGCATCTGATCACTTGCGCTACGCGCCTGCGCTCAAGTAAAAGTGTTGTACTTATCCTACGCCAGCCGGTTTATGCGGAACATCGAAACTGGTACTGGTACAAGAGTAATGCTATCCGCGACGAGAAGAAGATGCTGCCAGCCTGCGATCCCTCTCTGTCTGACGTCGTTGTTCCTCAGCCATTTCCCTTTCTCTTTGATGCCGCCGTTCTTCAGCTCTCTGTCTTTCTATCTGTTCGCTGGCTCTTTGAGCTTCTTGTTGTCTGCGCTGCCGTTCGGCTGTCTGTTCTGCAATGACACCGTTAGCTTTAGTATTATGTTCATTGGTTGCAAACTTACGAGGTGTTTCTCGAGCGAACGAGAGGAAGAACCCAGCAGGATTGCGCAAGAGTAGCCGCGCTTTGGAGATAAAAGGACCGCCTAGTAAGATGTCGTAACCTGCATTGGATGGAGCGAGGAGAAAGTCGATTTTGAAGGTCCTTTTACCGCCGCAGAAGCGTATGCGAGTCGTGACTTGACCTGCTGGCAAGTAATAGCTACCGTCAACCTGTGATAGAGAAAGACCAAGGTAAGGCCGGATATGTAGGCCCGCTTCTTGAACTATATCCTCCCGGATCAAATTCGGTACGCACTGTGTGTCTAGCAACGCAGGCATTTTCATGGTTGTGTTCTGACATGTCCAAACCAGGACGTCGTTCATGTATTGGTCGATGGTCTCGACAACATTCCGACTAAGTACAGCAGTGGCTTGGCAGGAAAAATCTTCAGTCCCAGCTCTAATAACACCAGGTTGAGGTCCATGCTTGCTTCGGGCCTGTTCAAATGTGTTAGACTGGATCGTTCAAAATTCAAGCGACATTTGAAATACTCGATGGCCATCGATAATTGATGGCCGGAGACAATTCAGCGACGTAAGCAACCTTTTGATCGAAGCCGGCCCACCGCTTTCGTTGTCCGTGAGCTCATGAGCATCATCAAGGACAGGAACTGGTCGATTCTCTGGTGCTCCAGCCACAGCTCCAGCTAATAAGCCGGTATGAATGAGTGAAGGTTTAGGAGCGGAAGGGTAAAGAATAGATGACGTCATGGACGAGTCGTTGCGCTTCAACTTTCCATCCCTGTAAGGCATCGTGAATCGATAGTCCAAGGCTTTGATCGTGTAGTCGTCATGGGATGACGGTCTCCTTTATACATTCTTGCCATTTGTGATAATTGAATCTGGATTCCAAACTGTCCAAACCGCTGACTGGCTGGCTGTGTTTGAGCGGTAGCTGGGTTGCCTCAGAGCTCGAACCCCGGCAGCCCGGATTGCGACGCCTACTAACTCGAGTAACCGATACTGTAACTGTCTGTAAGCGGCCCCATAGAATTACCCCGCAACACCACCACCACTTTCGGAACATCCGAATACTGAAGCTGTAATTCGTCTTCCTACCTACTTTCTACCCTTCCTACGCCTGGACACTAATTACCAACCCGAAAGTATTGTTTATTGACTCTCCTGCGCCCTCACCTACGGAGTCCCCATCAACACGATCACCAGTCAAATTACGTACCCACTAAACCATGCTTGACGCCGATTGAGTTGGTGCGCTGCGTTACGTTGAGGAGAACAGCCTCAACGGAACGTACTCGTACTCTACCTACCTAATCCCTAAAAGGCCTATCCGTACGCTGCGTGCCTGCCCACGCTGCCCTAGCTTAGGGCGGGGGCAGGGTACGGATACCCGATGATCTTTTGACTTGCCTTAGCCTGCGTCAACCTTAATTTTAATTCTTTGTAAAATGGTTGACTCTTTTTCGTTCTTCACCGTCCACAATCACAGCGTGCTTTTATCTTCTGCTACACAGCCAACATGCCGCATCGACAATTCGAAAACCTGACTCGCCATTATCGAGTTGCTGATTCTGCTCATGTGACCCCGGGCTGGCTCCGGGCTGATAACTGATAAGAAGATAAGAAGTCACATTAGCACCTTTGAGCGAATCTTGCTTGAAATCTTGCCTAAAATCTTGAAATCTTGTCTAAGCTTTCGACGAAAATTTGCAGCCGGCTCAGCCACTATGACGGACCATATCGTGCAAACTGAAATAACTCGAATCTCATATTTCGAATGTCGAACGTCAGGTGACTCGTGAGCGGGGCTGTGGACCCACCTCAAAATTCAAAACCCATAACCCACCTCATAGATGTTAACCTGATGTTCATCGCAGCTAATTAATGTAAGTTGTAGTATAATCTTTAGATCAATCTACACAGTTCCCACATGCTCACCATCCTACTCACCACCCTACATGGCTCCCTACCAAGCTTCGAATTGCTTCACATTCAAGAATCAAATTTGACCCCTACCGAGCATCAAATATGGCTCTACCAAACACCCTTCAACTTTCTTCATGACTCCCTACCAAACACTCTGTTTGACTCCCTACCAAACTTCCTACCAAAATTTCTATCGAGCTCCATATCGAACTCCCTACATGCTTCAAATTACGCGTCGGTCGGGCGCACAACACACGTCAAACAGTGCTTCAAACAATGCTTCCTACATGGCTTCTTACCTACATACTCACCTACCTACTCACCTACCTACATGGTTCCCTCCATGGTTCCCTCCATGATTCCCAACAAACACCCTCTATGGCTCCCTCCATGGCTCCCTACCAAATTCCCTACATGCTTCAAAATACGCGTCGGTCGGGCACATAACATGTTCCAAACAGTGCTTCCTACATGACTTCCTACCAAACACCAATCGCAGCTTCCGTAGTAAGTAAAGCGCTAACCTGATAGGGGGTTAGCTCTGGGAGCTAACCCGAAGGGGCTTAGCCTAACACGTCTGAGGTCCTAACTAGCTTACTTAATAAGTTCTGAGTCAGTAATAGCTGAAAACTGTGTTGCTTTTCATTGGGGGGTTACAGTTGGTGGGGGTTTGGAAAAGTTGAGCCAGGGCCGGAACTTTTTTTTTTTGATTCCGACCCCGACTCAACTTTCTGCATATGCTAACCATGAGTTCAAAATTATTCCAACCCCGGCTCAGCTTTCTGCATATGCTAATCATGAGCTCAAGAAACAGCAAGAGCGAAGTATTGAAGCCGTGCATATGCATAGCTTGAGCGAAACATCGAGAAAACAGCACAATCACAGATCATGCATATATCACGAATCGACTTTGCAGCAAGACGAGCGAAGATTCTTCTACATATGCTTAGCATATGCACAAAACATGTGAATCATGAACTCAACTTGTGACATGCTCATTCACAAGCTATCGCTCATGTTATCTTCGTCAGATCTGCTCGTGATTTGCATTGCATGAAACTTGAGCGAGCTGAGTTTCTTTTTAGTATATGCACGGCATATGCGAACTGCAACTCTTACTGTCTCACATTCAAATCATTTAGTCAATCTGTTATTTCATTCGCTTGATTTTCAGCGTTGATGCTTTCATTGTTCATCGATGATTCTTTATGCTCAGTTGATGCTGCGCATATGCTCAGTCGAGATCTTAAATATGAATTATTTTGTGATCTTGCTTGATGATCTTGGCATATGCTTCGCATCGGCTTCGAAGCTTTTCCAACCCGACGCCAGGTCTTGGATGTGCGGGGCATATGCCAATTTTAAAGTTCAACCCGACGCCAAGAATTTTTTCCGACCCCGGCTCAACTTTTTCAACCCCCCGGCCAGCTGTAACCCGTTTCAGTGGTAACAGACTTGCTCGGGCAGCCAACGGACCTAGTTGTTCTAGTAGGTGCTTATAAGACAAGTAGAAGTGATATGCCCCGAAATAGTCCACCTCACATCTTCTATGCTCGAGAGGATTGGCGCTAGAAGCGTTCCTTCTCTCTCCTGATGAATACTGAGGATTGTTGTATGCTACACAAGAGGTCTCTCGTAGAGAGCAATCTTGTGGCGCGGTCCAGTGCGACATGCTTGATGCATCAGCAAATGCGTCGTGCCAGGCTGTGAACGTTGCCTGCTGAGGTTACACAAAGACTTTACCGACTAAAGGTTCCCTAGAGGTTCCCAAAAGGGATTCCGTCGAAGTCCACTGAATCGTTCTCACAAGTAAGACCGTCATGGATCCCGGCGAATCCTTCCCATTCACTCAATCCATACCAGAAGGCTATCTGAAACTATCTGCATTTCAAGGCAAATTTTCGGAAGTTGCCATCTTCCGTAGATTTGCGGCTTTGAACGCTCAGAATCTGTTATACATACAAGCCGAACTTTCCCATCTTGAAATTGAACTGAAGGAAATAATTCTCGAGGATTGTCAATCAGGAGATGAAAAGACAAGGTTATACAACCAAGACTGGTGGACGCTGAATCAGGCTTCGCAGGAAGGCCGGTCGCCTGCGCAGATGCGTAAGATTCTGGAGATAAGAGAAAAGCTGCAAATCTATAGTATGGAATACTTTGAAGATATATCCTACGTCTTCTGGCGCTGAGCAGACCTGCTTCAGATGCTGCGCTACTACAGCAGAGTGAGCTTTACAAGCTGAGCGAACCACGTCAACACCAGCTTGGGGTCCTGCGGAGATGGCTGCAAGCTCCCGAATATGGTAATTTCTCGTTCTTGGGCCTCGAAAGCCGGATCTGGGAAGACGAACACGCGGGAGATTTCTTAATCATGAATGCGCCGCATGCTGACCAGGATCCTTTCTCCGACTGGTTTGCCGAGTGGATCGTTGATCCGTTCCATCGATACATTGGGTACAGGTTCAAAGTAAGGTATTCAATCGATGGGTGACAGGTTTCTCATTAGCTGACAGACTTTGAGAAACCCTTAGCAGGAGACGTATCCAGCGGCTTGGCCGAATACAAAGAATCCAGGATATCATTCGTGGCAAGCGTAGTTGTCATATCCGTAGCAGCAATGCTCCCAGCAATCTCCATCTTCGCGCTCTACCTGGTCAACAGCATGATCATGCGGCTAGGCGTCATCACCGTATTCTCGGGTCTCTTTTCTGCCAGTTTGGCGGTCTTCACCAGAGCGAGGAAAATCGAGATTTTTGCGGCTACAGCGGCGTAAGTATCAGATATTGCTTCACTGAGATTGCGCTGACTGAAAAGAAAGTTTTGCTTCGGTACAAGCGGTTTTCGTCGGCAATAATGGCTGTCCTGTCTGTTGATGAGTGGGTAAAGGTTGGTTTGGGACCGGTGGAAACTTCGGGGACCGGAGAAGAATTCTTATTTGGATGACGACTTGACGATGTAATGCTTTAGCTACGGCTGACCATGTACGACATTTCTAGCTGATTGACGAGTGTTACATCTGGAAATATTCCTCTTCGTTTAATTCCTAGTTGTCCGCATACATGGGCACTTAGGTGCACAAGGAATTCTATATGACTGAGATTGCTAACTTGAACGGTTTTCGTCTAGCAGACCACGGTAAAGGAGATTATGATCATAACTTTCATTATCATACCCTTATCAGACTCTCACTAACATTAATTACAGTTTTCCCCGTCAAGATCTATAGCTCATCCCTTTTTCTCATTGCCGGCGTTCCCTGGCTCCTAATCCTATAGAGTCCGACCCCATGTCTTGGAACCATTGCCGACAGAGTCCCCATCGGCGTAACACTCGTCGTCTTCGCGCCCAACAACGCAGTAGTGTTCATGGCTAAGCCCTTCGCATAGCTCATTTGCGTGGCATTATACATTGATGTGGAGTTCATCATGCTTCCACTCATAGTGCTGTTCCCACTAATGATAGCCTGCGCGGTGGCATTACTCATCCTGTTCGCCCACAAATCATACACATCCCACGTCTCCAAAACTTCTGTCGCGACACCGTTCGACGAAGCCGTGGAAGCTTTGTCATAGAAAATGTCGGCGAGGGAGGCGTTCATCATGCGGGGATAGTTGCCAGCGTTTACGAGCGCGACGACGTAGTCTCCGCCGTCAAGCGACCCAACCCAGAGGGAGATCTCGCCTTGACCATATTGGTCAGGTTCGGCTGGATACTTCCAGATACGGTAGGCGGACGAGCCGGCGGGATCTTGGGAAACAGCGAGAACAGCAGGGTTAGAGTAGATAGAAAGACTTTGGGGCGTCATGGTGCGGATATCCGTGCCCATAATAAGGGGAGATTTCAGGATAGCCCTGAGCCGAGTCAATACAACTGGCTTCAGCAGCAGAACTGGGAGGTTTTGGGGTACGAACCACATGGAGAAGTGAAGGATATATTCATCGTCCGTCATACCTCCGTTACCGACTTCGAGCATGTCCAGGTCGTTCCATCCGCCAGGCTGGGCTTTACTCGGGAATGCAGCTACTTTGTTGATAATGTTCATGACACTGCAGTGAAAACCGGGGAGAGCGCAGTCGTATGTCGTACAAGGGCATCGGTCATCAGGGCGATCAAACGAGTCGTAAACATCGCCGGAAATGCGCCAGGAGTTAGCCATGGTTTGAGCCCAGTTCCAGGGCGAGTCTTCACCCCAATTGCACATGGAATAAAGGACGGGACGACCTGCCACGCTTCAGTTTCAGGACAGGGCTTGGATCTTAAATAGTCTTACCAGTAGCATTCAATGCCTGTGACATGGCGTTATACCGGTTATATGTGATGAGCGGTGTTCCGGATTGTCCCTCGTTGTAGCAATTGTCATATTTGAGGTAATCTATCTTCCAGTCAGTTCGAGCGGAATGGCAGGGCTAATAGGTATGAACCTACCAACGCCCCAATCCGCAAAGGTTTGAGCATCGATTTTTTCTTTACCCAAAGACGCAGCTGGCAGATGTAAGTACATTCAAACCCTGCATATGCGTCCACGTCTCGTACCATACTGGCCACAAGTATACATTCCAGCCGAGGAATACATCCCAAAGCCCAGGCCTATATTGTGCAGCTGATCGGCTACATGTTTCATGCCATTGGGGAACTTGGTCATGTTTGGCTGAAGCGTTCCATTTGCTGTTCTACCGGCGGACCAGCAGTCATCGAGGACAACGTAATAGTACCCAAGGTCTCTCAAACCGTAATCAACGATTTTCTGGGCCGTTCCCAAGAGCAGCGTCTCGCTAACATTGCATCCAAAGGCGTTCCAATTGTCCTATAGAACATCAGCGAGGAGCCTTCATGTGGTGAGAGTAAGGTTGAATTACCCAGCCCATTTGGGGTGTGATAGCGAGGCCATTGTAGCTGACTGCCCAGGCTTGGGAGAAGAACAACGAAGCGGCGGCCGCAGCCTTGAATGACGAACTGCAAGCCATGATAGAGAGTAAACACGTAGATAGATGTCTGGTGAAGGGGACAATGTTTCATATATGGCTTCTCCTCCGCCATGGTTCCCCGCTTGGAGAAAGGTTTGACCACGGCATACTCCGTATTGGGGAGTTCGTTAAGAAGGGAATTAATGCTTCTCTCGGCCTCTCAAGCGGTTTAAGGTACGAGTGACAGGGAAAAGAGCAGAATGTGGGGAAATCTTCCTCTAAAATAACCGAGATACTGTAACCCCTCATCCAAGGGATCCCTCTCTCGGCGTATAATCTGCCGACGAAAGTCACATGACCCAGAACGCTCAAGACAAGACCCCTCTGTATTGATATTCCAGATAACGATATCCTCTTTGTAACGATATCCTCTTTGAGACCAACAGAGTTTATTTTGCATGTATTCTATGCCCGCCTTTGACATAACGGTATCCTCCTGGTAACGGTGTGGTTAGGTGGTAATTTGGACCTTACTCCGGATGGATTCATACACGGGTGTTAATCTTTAGAGTCGAGCCTGGTATTGGACTTTCAGAGGCTCAACTTGAGCTCTTTGGTAATGAAGTCTCTATGATCCCACCTTGAGGTCCAAATCTTTCTTCCTCCGTACTCTTCTACGTCATGGCTTTTCACGAGCGTCCTGATGGCCAGCGCCTTCTTTTATTCGAAACACGGGCGCACTTCTGCGAAGGCGGCATAATTTCCATTCCCACTCATACGCATTGAAATGAGTGACAAGGCCTCTGGTTCGGGCTGTCAGTTAGTCCACTCTTGTCTGCCTTATGTCGCACAACGCCTTCACTCATGGTTTCCATTCTTCAACCCAGCTCTGCTCTCAAAAGAAACTTGTGTGGAGTGCCTCCTTCCAATCGCTGGCAGCGTGGGAGCTCCCATCTCTTAAGCTTAATAATTCAACTCGTTTGATCTACTAAGATTGACCATCCTCTTCCACTCAGAGTAACGATCTTGTAACACAACATCAATGCGGGCTACCGTGCTGAGCAACCACCAATGCAAGAAGAACTCTAGAGGGAATTCTAGTCCAATAGCACCAAGTGGAGCCTTGTATTTCTGGGAAAGTGCTGCGGAACGCCGCGAGCGACGAAAGCGAGGCGCATGACATGGCTACTGGGCTAATTCTCTTTATTCAAGTGCTGGATGCAGTGACGTGGACTATCTGCAATTGCTCCTGTGATCATCCTTAACTGAGCGGCGAGTCTTCTTTTCGCTCACGCTTCTGCTACGATAATCTTCTCTCACTGCACAGGTTTTGAGTAAAGCTTACGTCCGCCATGGTTGACCCCTTAAGTGTCTCTTCCTTGACTCTGCAACTGATCGGAACTGCCCGGGAGATATATGGCGTGTGGAAATTGCTTAGCGGAGCTTCTGCAGAATTCTCTATAATTTCTGATCGTCTTGAGCTTGTTAATGCAATCCTGCAAGAACTGACGGTGGTGGAAGACTCCCAACAAACTTCGAACCACATAGTGCTCTTGGCATTGGAACGCAGCCAAAAGCAGCTCGAAGAACTTCGTCTTGCGATTAGTGGGCTGCAACTGCCCGCCAAAGGATTCAAGCGCAAATGTAGCAAATCTCTGAAAATCATTATTTCCGAGGACAAGATTCGAAGCATGCGCGACCTGCTTCAGATATTATTATCAGACCTCTCATTGACACTACAAGTTGCACAAGGGTAAGCTCTCTACCATACAGCAGACACTTTCTCACAAGTTCCATAGTTGTAGGATGAGCAGAGCTGTGGAGGCCTCATATGGAACCTTCGACCAAATCAAAGACATCAAGCAGTCTATCTCGTACTTCCATGATTTAGAAGAGTCTCGCCGCAGAGAGCTGCACTCTTCCCCAAATCCCAGATCCCATGAGGGTGGAGTCGCCCATCGACCAGAATCTCTTTCGCAGCCATCTCTTGCCTTCCCAAGGTGAATATTTCCAGGGAATAGGTGGTGTGCCGGTCGCTAAATTTCGATAATAGATATCTCAAAAGACTATCTCATTTCGAAGGAAGGAATTCCTCTGCTATCCACAGGGAAGATGTGACACACAGACAGTGGAGGCTATGGCTGTTCTTGTGGATAATATCGTGGGATTATCAATGTTGCAAGATACAGAAGCTAGACCATGATAATTTGATAACCACACAAGAACAGTTCAGATTCTCCCTTGGGCCCTTAACTTCCTTGGTACCTGGATTGGTAATACAAATGGCCCGTGATCGTGTTGTACCACGTATATACATGCGGGTGGACTGGATCCAATTAGTACCTCTCGATGATTTCATACGCATGCACGAGAAGGGAGAGCTATTCCTAAAACAAGAAATTGAGAGCGGGAGGCTGTCGGTGAACGCTTGCGATGAGCATGGCCAGTCACTCCTCAACTATGTAAGCACAACGATGAACAATTGTAACGCGAATTTCAGACTGCTAAGTCCCTGACACAGCTCACCTTTATTCGAATTCGACGGGGCGGCTCTCAACTGATCAAATATGTGATAGATCGTGGTGCTGATACTTCGGTCACCGGCGAAGATGGCTTGTGAGATAAGGTTTCCCGCACTTGGGCTAAAATTGCTGATAAACTTGTTTCTAGTAATGTTTTCACTTCAGCAGTACTACGGCTAGCTTTAGATCACGAAGGAGATACACCGTGGAATACCATAAAAAGTATTGCTGAAGAACTGGATATCGACCTCGCAGCCCCATCCCGTGATGGGTCGAGTCTTTTGCATGCGATAGCTAGCCGTCCTTCCACCGATGATCGAGACTCGGCTTTATCCTTATTTGCCCCGTACGGACTGAATGTTAACGCTGAAGATACAAACGGCTGGACGCCACTACTAAAGATGTTGGCGGCCACTTACGCTTGGCACGAAGAGTTCTTTTGGTGGCTTATTGATAGGGGCGCAGATGTCTCTAAAGCAGTGTCTGGGGGGCCGTGCTCTCGACAAGAAAACGGCATAACATGCCTTCACCTTGTTATTGCAGCCCTACAGCCTATTGCATTGACCAATCTGTTGCAATTTTGCGTGGGACCACAAGATCTCTTTGCACATGCCAGCATACCCGCTCAGTCAGACAATTTCATCTGGGGTTGTCACCCGTTGCAAAGAGGAGAGCGGATAGATCCGTCCAAACGACAGGTCCAGAGGCGGTTCTTGAAAGTCCTTATTAGCAAATGTGCGGATCTACATGCTGTAGCCAGACATTGGGGTACACCAACGGATATAGCTAAGTATACGGGAAACATTGCTCTTTGGTTCAGTGTCTTGGAAGACTGTGGCATTAACGTTGAGAACTTCTTAGCATGTGAATCCACTATTCGCCGTAATGGGGAGATTCGAACAGCGCATGAAGCTCTTGAACATACTCAAGGGAACAGGCGACTGGTGATGGAGAAATTGCAAGAGTTCTGGAGAGCTTTCGAGCAATGGAACACGCAAGCTCTCCCAAAATCAAATTATGCGCCGCTGCCCTTGGGTCATCGCAGTGCGCCGAAAACGATGCAGAATAAGGTTGGCCACTTACAGTACTTCCTACTGAGATTGCTCTCAAACAAGCGCGTCGATCGTCCGCTTCTTCCAAGCATACTGATATGCAAGTCGAAGTTCATGACTTTTGAATTTGAGTCCTTGCTCAGAGCTCTCGAACTTACGTGCTATGACGGACACGATGTCAATTTGATCCGTTCCAGTTTTATCTCTAATCACCTGTTCACCAAGTCATATTGCGACGGCAGCGGCTTCGAAACAAGAGTAGAAGCATTCCTTGAATTCATGCACGTGTGCCAGGCAAAGGCGACGGGTACATGGACCACCGAACAAGAAAAGGCCCGTCAGGCGGATATGACGCGAGTCAGGCTTGCAGATGATATTTTACTCAGGATTCTGCGGATCTTGACGGTAACGGTGGCGAGATTCCAATGGCCAGATAAAGTGATGGGATGGGGTGAACCTGAGGATTTGTATCCTAGTGGGAACGTTCCAGGACAGTGGGTAGATGATGAGTATTGAGAAGTCTCCAAGGGATAGGCGGTTTTAGATATTCGTCGATAGATGGGGAGCCGCGGAACTCTTTGCATGTTGACCACACACTATAACATCGTTCTCTTACTCTTGAATATCTACCACTCACGCATAGTTCACTGGAAATCTTTCAGATAGAAAACTTCGTTGACAGAGAAAGTGAATATTATCTATTCTAAACCAAAGGCACCCATCCGAAGTGCTTTAGGTACCTACTTTAGCTTGCATCACGTTACTACATTAGGCCTCCGTGTAGGTACCTGACCCTATGAATCTAAACCACTACTTGGTAATCACATAAAGCTTTGGACACTGAGCGTTTGTGATAAGGCGAGGTCTCATATTCTCTTGGGCAGAAGAACCTAGATATCGACGGAAAATGTACTCTGTTGGAATACGAGGTCATATGGGGGCATATTGATATGTAGGTTGTTGCTGTTAGGAGTCTATCTAGGAGCGAGCAGGTGAAAACTCTACTAGCGGGCCCCAGCCCTATCAGCTTCATGAAGGCGGAGACATCTCCTCTATTTCTAACATACTCACTAAAGTGGGATCCGCCGACGATAAGCCGACAAGCGATCAGGGCCTGACTACCGTGTGGCCAGTAGATACATCCAGACCACTCGCAATAACACCGGACGATCTAAAAATTCGAAAATCTCGTGGGGGTATTGGGGTGCAGTCAACGAACCATTTTGACCAAGACAGAAATAACTTCGAGGATCGGCTAGGACTGCCATTCTGGCATTCTGGGACCCACCGCGGTAAGATTTCCCATAGGATTGCGCACTCCGTACCCCAGCAGCGCGTCATTTACCGAAAACCTTTTCCTAACCTCGAACCCTCAGCAATATTTCTTATCGAGATGGCGTCGACGAAGTGGCGATAAGAACACCAGTAATCATGCGAATACCAGTAATCGTTGGTGTTTTTGGTAGCGCCTTCCAAGGTTTAGAGTTACTGGACGGCAAGCCGCTACTTCCCTTCTTAGGGTGGGGATTGGTAAAAGGCAGTTGTGCAACACGGACGTCAGAGCTTCTGGCCCCTCTTTATATGTGCCTAGCTGTGGAATGTGAAAATATCCTCATCTCAACTCTTTGGCTTTCTTTTGGTTCCCTTATGTATGATACACATGTCAATGTCAATTGTGACATGACCGCTCTTACTTATAGCTTGTTATCGTTGCTGTTATGGTGGGTGATCCTCCAAGATCCGTCGCTTTGTTCTTTATTCGCCTGTTCCTGGCGTTCCGAGTACATACATAACCAATTCCGGACACGTCAAAGAACCGCACATATTCCGCGTCTTGCCTGCCCAGCTTCTGATTTCTTTTCTCGTTTTCCGTGTAGATAATTAGGTGATTGTGGAGTCGGATCAATACTGGTCTCCTACAATGGCTTCTCCGGAACATACTTATACGCCCGTCTCGGACCAAAATGAGAGTTCTACGGATGTCAGCCCCGGTTCGAGTGCAAATCCTTCAAGAGGATCGTCAAGACCACCAAAGGGAAGGCACCGAGTCCGGTTTACTCCCGGAGGAGAATCAATGGACGAAAGAAATCACCGAAGCTCATTCGAGGTTCGCGATGACCTTGGTTCCCACGCCGGAAGCATGAACATGAAACCCTTGCCACGGGTCAGAAACAATCCCGGACATTCAACAAGCAGCAGTGGTGCGTCTGTTCCGCACCCTGTGGACTCGGACATCACCAGAGATATTACAGACTCCCGTGACCAGTTGTCCGTACCCAAAGCTCGACCTTCAATCATGAGAGCGCCCTCTTCAAGCGAGTCGGAGATGTCCGATGCGGTATCCGACCTCCCCGGTGAGTTTGATGATGAAGAGGCAGAGGAGAAAGCATTCTCTCAACGATATGCTCGTAAAAGAGCTGAACGTCTATCACGTCGTTTGGTTGGCAGTCGTTCAGCACCTGGCTCAAAGGTGCCCTCACCTACTAGAAAGCGTTCCCGTTCTCCATCGCCTTTTCGAGCTCTCGACAAAGCATTAGACCTGAACAGTATACCTCTCATGAAATTACACACGCGAAGAAAGTATGGGATTGAGGACGACACAGACGCAGATGACGATGAAGACGGCAGTAATGATGAAAAGTCACCGAAGAACACTTACCGCCGATTTCAAGCTGCTGCTCGTCGTCTTGTCAAGCATCATACGCGCAAGGACAGGGGGAAACTGTACAGGGTTGAAGCACCATTACAATCCGGTCAGACAACGCCAGCATTTGACCGAGATCCGGAAGAATATGTCCCTCGACCAAAAGAGTATCGTGAAGGATTTCTGTCTTCTATTCTGAAATTATACAACGAAGAAGGAGTAGGATCAGCACTCGCAAACATACCAAGTGGACTTGAAGCCCTCAAAGGCAGTCACTCTCGAAACCAGAGTAGAGAGTCTTTGTTATCATCTGCGGCAGCATCGACAACAAACATTTCGCCCTCCTCATCCGGCACTACTACTCCAACACGGACAAAGCGTCCTAAGTGGTACAAGAATGCTTCGCCCGGCTCTACAGGGTCAATCGCAAATCTCATTAGCTCTTCTACCGTGCTTGCGCAGCCCGCAGGCTCTTCTCACTCACCAAAGGATGGGCCTGTAATACGACCCAAGCTCAAAGTGCGAAATAGCAGCAACGCGCTGGATGCGTTACTCGCTAAAGCCAAGGGGAAAAGATCGGATCAATCGATCCGCATCCAGGTGCATATCGCAGAACTTTTCTCCAGGCAAAAATTTGTCTTGAGGATGACCAAGGCTTTGATGGCCTATGGTGCACCGACCCATCGCTTAGAAGGTGTGTGGAATGGTTAAAAGAGATGAGGGGTTGTCACTAATCGAAACTAGAATACATGAAGTACTGTGCAAGAGTTCTTGAAATTGACGCGCAATTCTTATATATGCCTGGCTGTATGATCATATCGTTCGACGACAGCATGGCACACACCACAGAAGTCAAGCTTGTCCGCACGTCTCAGGGGGTTGACCTCGGAAAACTTCGCGAGACGCATGAGATCTACAAAGAAGTCGTCCACGATCAGATAGGCTTAGAAGATGCAATGCAGCAGCTAGACGAAATCGAGAAGAGACAACAGCGCTACAACCCTTGGTTTCTTGTCATCGTGTATGGTTTCGCCAGCGCATGCGTTGGCCCCTTCGCTTTTGGTGCCCGACCAATTGACTTGCCTATTGCGTTCATACTCGGAAGTTTACTTGGTATCAGTAAGCATGTTTTCGGAGTTGTGCATACCCCCGATCATGAGTTTTGAGACATGCTTCCTGAGTACCTACTCTGCAAACATGTTTCATACCCCACAAGTCTATCTTGAAAGAACAATACTAATTACGAAACCCTGCAGTGCAACTCATCATCGCCCCGAAATCCGATCTCTACTCCAACATCTTCGAAGTTTCCGCAGCTGTCCTTACAAGTTTTCTAGCTCGTGCTTTCGGCTCCATTCAAAATGGCAATTTGTTCTGTTTCTCCGCACTAGCGCAATCTTCGATCGCTCTTATCCTTCCAGGCTATACTGTCCTCTGTGGCTCTTTGGAGCTTCAGTCGAGAAATATCGTTGCGGGCTCCGTCCGCATGGTTTACGCAGTCATCTATTCCCTTTTTCTGGGATTCGGCATCACAATTGGGACATCCTTCTATGGCGGCATCGATCCTCACGCTGTCTCCGACGTGTCTTGCAGAACCTCTACTCCCACCTGGTTTCCGTTCATCTTCGTGCCTCCATTTACGCTGTGTCTAATCGTCATTAACCAGGGCAAATGGAAACAAATGCCTGTTATGATTGTGGTCAGTTTCGTGGGCTACGTCGTCAACCACTTCTCTGCTATCCGCTTCGCCTCAAACGGTCAAATCGCAAATACCCTCGGTGCTCTCGCCGTCGGTGTCCTTGCAAACCTTTACTCACGCATATTCCATGGTTTCGCCGCCGCCACTCTCATCCCCGCTATATTCGTGCAAGTACCCTCTGGTTTAGCAGCAAGCGGCAGTCTCGTCAGCGGTGTGACCAGTGCGAACCAAATCACTCACAACAAAGTGAATGGGACTTTGGCGAACGGCACGACGACGGTGAGTAATGGGACGCAAGCAGGTGGGGTTGGGGGTGTGGATATCAACAGCACCGTGTTTAATGTTGGGTATTCGATGATTCAGGTGGCGATTGGAATTACGGTGGGGTTGTTTTTAAGTGCGTTGGTGGTGTATCCTTTCGGGAAAAGGAGGAGTGGATTGTTCAGTTTCTGAAGTTGTATGGGTGGAGTGGTGAACTTCTTTCGCGCGGTATGATACCGCATTGGGCAAAACAGGGCATTTATTTTGGGTGTGGATGGCGTGTTGGTTTATCTCTGGGGGCGTTTTCTGTATGTGTACATACATTATGGATCGGGCTTGAATTGAGCCTCACATTTACCAACGTATGATATAAGGTATTCCCTAGCCGCTAGATCCCAGGGTCGAGATCTATCTCTCAGATCGCCTGACATGCCTCAGAATTCTACAATTAGGAATTCTCGCCAAACCTCTGACCGATATGAGATACAGCATGAGCTTCTCCACAATCAAAGGTAGGTAAGAGAATGGGTCATAAGTCATGCATAGAGACCGCAAAGTTCAATTGATTTTGGCCAAGTCCCACTGTGTATCCCACCCGTTGGCTACAATTTGCTACTGTGGCACATGGCCAAAATAAACAAAACTTTGCACCTCTATGCATGACTTATGACCCATTCTCCCACCTTCGGTTGCGGGCAGTGATAATTTCATGATGTCACTGATTCTCCACAACGCATTTGAATAAGGAGGAGGTGAAGCATAAGTAAGGTACGTTTTCATATTTCCAACATCTCCATGATTGTCTTTCGACTTTCCGTTCACGCTATGTTCTTATTGAGTTTCTATCCTTCCAATCACAATCTTCCTTTCCATCATTAGTCTTTCGTCTCTTCAACCATAACGTCCAAGCTCCCGCACCGGTATCCTTACTTGTAGACCTTAACCGATTAATTCCAACTTCTTCTGCTTTGTGACAAAGACAGCAGTAGTATCACTTCTATTCTCGACTACGGTTTCAACAATTCTCTCACCCATGAGCAGCTAGCATGACCAATTCTAGTCCTTCCGAGCACAATTATGTTGAACTTTTTGGTGGCAATTCGAAGAGGTGGGAAATGATGAGGTGGAGGAGCGGATAGCAGGGAAAGATTTTACTTGGCCAAGACCGAAACTCCGTAATCTGCGATACTGGTGCGATGAATTATTGATACGTTACTGTGACAATTGTTAAATGCGAGAATGATAGCAAAAACGGTCATGCTGGCCCTGCGACTATTGGAACAACTTCCGGTTCAAGGACTGACAGTATGTACGTCAGCTTCCCCTCCAAATCCTCTTCCGTCTTGACATTGATCCACATTTTCTGACTCTACATCCTCCCCGCATGCCTATTAGTCGAGAATACGGAGTCATATACCTATCCCTCAGCAACTCGTTTCAAGCTCGGCTAGACAGGGCTACTCGTCCTTTTGGAGAAATGCAGAAGATTAAGAGATAGAGCATATGAATTCAATACCACAGATGTGACAACCTAAACAAGAAAGAAGAATGCGTACTCACTTCGTTATTCTTCTTAGACATTCCTCTCTTCGAAGGTGAGACACTCGCACTTTCTGTTACCTTCCATACTTTGCAACGTCTGCTTTGTTATCTATCAGAAAAGGACACTATACATCCTATATAACCCTATCATATTCATCAGAAACAATCAACTCATCAACCCCACTCATCAATTCTAAAAAAAGCCACCATGTCACAACACCGCAACCCCAAAAACAAGAGCAAGCTACCGACACTATCGGAGAATACTGATGCTCAGTCCTCAGCACAAATAGAGGACGTTGGAAGTGCTGGCAACACCCAAAGCGGACTCATCGCACCTTTAATGCAAAACCCAACAACTCCAAAAAGCCCTATAGAAACGCCAGAACGCGGCCTCGCAGTAGCATTCTTGAAAAACCAGCATGCCGCTAAGACACAAAATCTCAAACACCCAGCCGCCATCAACCAAGCCCCTGCAACCAAACCGCCTACAACCAAACCCCCCACCCACTCCCAAAACAGCAAATCCTCAGAAACCCTCCCCCCTCAACCGCGCAAACCCAAACCAGAAAACAGGGAGCGGGAAACAGAGCCCAGGGGCCGGGAAATCCGGGAACGAGACCTAGACGTGGCGAAACGGATGCACGAAATAGCGCAGCGAGAGCGCAGCGTAGGAAGGAGGGAGCAGGAGATGGACAGCAGAGTCACGGAGCTAGAGTGCCGAGAACGTGCTTTGCAGAGCAGAGAAGGCATTTTGAAGGAGAGGAAAAAGCAACTAGACGAGATAAAACAGCACCTCCACGCCCAATTTCAGCATCAGCATCAGCCGCACAACCGCGATCCCCCGATGAAATCCACGGGATCTTGCGAAACGAAATCAACAACGCAGCACCCGCCATCCGCAACGATTTCGAGTTCTCGGGAGCGTCCGCACCCTTGCCATACTGTGCGGAAAATAGGACGGAGCGAGACTGGCACGCAGCAGGAAAGGACTCCTAGGCGGTGGGTTTGATGCTGAAGGTGAGGAGGGCGGGGGAAGGGGTTAGGGAACTGCCGGGGGTCAGTGGGGGAGGTAGGTAGAAGGGGGTGGGGATGTGATGGTGATGGTGGGGGGTAGAAGGAGATTTGGTAGGGGACCCTGATCGTTCTCTCTATCTGGAACCGCGGCTCGAACATCTATAGTATGTACCCAGAAAATCCACACGACTCACCCATCAGCCCAATTCATCATCTTCTCCCCCGCCGCAATCCCCCCCAGAGATCCAGCTACCCATAGAACCCAACCCTCCCCCCTTTTTCCCTGCCAGACCGGGGAGATGGCATACTTACACGTCTAGCACAACCTGCTCCCGAAACGCCAGTCCAGCGTATCTCGCTCCGAAACATGTCCCACCATCGGATAAAAAAGCATCCTCGACAGCAAAACCCCCTACCTCACTCACCCACGCCCCCAGTCACCCTACCCACCGGCCCGCAAAGCTCCCCAAACCCTCCAACCCGCCACCCCAACCGCACCCACGCACACGATGACATTCCACCACCTCAGCCCCCTATGCAACGACCATTCCGCTGCTGTGACCCTTGTGTTCATCATCGGTGTTTGCGATGGTGTGATTTCTTCGAGAAAGAGCGAGCGCCAGATCAGTAAAGACAGGGCGACGGCGCCGATGGGGAGCCAGATTCGGAGGGTGCGGTGGAGGGGAAGGGGGAGGTGGCCGGTTCTGTTGTGGAGGAGGAGGACGGGGAAGGCGAGGGCGAGGAGGAGGAGAGGGGGAAGGGAGAGAAGCATTGTGGGTAAAATAGGCTGGAGTGAGTTGAGTGAGGAAGGATGGGAAAGAATTGCGTGGGTGTGTCTGTATCAAAGTTCCGCTCTGGCTTTGATGAAGCCAAGAGGAGAAGGGCTGCGGCATTTTTGTATCTGTGCTAGATGTTTGTTTTGATTGTCTCGCCAGCAGGATATATATTTGAGTTGCGTGGATGCGTTGGTGTGGTTTTGGTTTTTTTTTGCTGGCAGGATCGTGAGCTTTGATCTTGGAAAGGTTTGTCGCTGGTTATGTGTTTAAAGCTCAGTGGGGGAAAAAACACAGGCCGGGGGTAGTGGTGGTGGGAGGAGGAGGAGGAGGAGGAGGAGGGCAAATTGGTAGTTGGTAAGGGGGAATGGGAATGGGATGGGTTCTGGAATTCGTGTTCGGGAGGTGTTTCGTGCCTGGCTGGGTTTTATTAGAGTGATTACCTGTGTGCGAAATTTGACATGCGGCAAGTGCTGTGAACATTACCGGATCAACCTCCCCCTTTCTCTTCCGTGGGTTTGGTTCTCATCGAGACATCGTCATGTATCTGCTGATGATGACGAGGTGTTCGATGCGAGGCGCTGGCAAGATTAGTACAGCTCAATTAACAGCATGCTTTGCTACTGGACAAACATGCTGCACTTACTGGTTATAAAACCCAAAGGCCGGCTTTGTGATGGAAGAGTGCCGCATTGGATTTTGCTCACCTTCTTCTTACACTGAACATCTTGTAGCTTAAGAAAGCGATGTCTCGTCCATCCTCACCACCAGGTTTACCACCACCGGCATATTTTCCACCTCCAGCACCAGCACCACCAGCACCACCATCATCTTTGATACCACCTCTACCCGTGGCATCCTCCGTACCCCCACCAGCAACTCCAACCCTTGCCGAGCTCCAAGACCGCAGAACTCTAAGGCTCCTCATCTGGGCATTTCTCGGCACTTTGGGCATTGTACTGACGGCAGCGTGCGCATCTTCAGCACATTACAGCACTGCGCGGTTCGGAAAACTCATACTGGTAGCTGTTGCCTTTGGGGGGGCATGCATCGCTTGTGTGGCCGTTGGGCGAGCTTGGTTGGCTTGTCATACGTATTCAATTGCGAAACGGGCGCTTGATGACCGCAATCGGCGGCAGCCGGTGAGGTTGGGTTGAGGGGTATGTGTGAGGCGAGCTAGCGATGGATGAAATCGAGGTTGGGGTTAGAGAGCATGCGACATACACTGGGATTAGGTAGACATATATAATATTTGTTAGCCGAATACGTGCTCTATGCTTGTGTACCCGCATGAACTGCCTCGTAAGTGGCGGTTTTGATTCCAATACTTATAACCTTTTTGGTAACGCGAGGAGATGAGGTGAATGCCGTCTGTCATGCAGTTCCAAAGACGGAAATTAGAATAATGTCTGGCTGCGATTCGTGGCAGCAATCTCCGGTAGTAATGGTAGCTGTATTCTTGGATCGACACTCTCGATCTCCGGTGGGAGCAACAACGAAGCAGACGGATAATATTTCCACTGTATCAAACAATCCGACTCAGGTAGAATGGTGAACAAGAAAACCTGGACAGAACAACGATTCGCTTGACAGCTAAGCATAAACTCAAGCAAACAACAGCAATAGCGATATAAAAAGAAGCTGTGATCTACTTACTATGAAAAGGATCCTACAGACCGTGAACGCTCACGTGTTTAGCTGCTATTTCAAAGTATCATCCTAAAAAGTCACATCTGTTAAGCTCATATAGACTCCTCAAGGGTGATGCCTTCTCCATTTTTGTCCTCTCAACTGTCTAGTATCGCAAATTATAAGAGCCCGGAAAGTCCGATGTGGCTCGTCATCATCTGGACCTTATTCCTACAGTTCTGCTCGGTCAGATATCAATCTAGAAGTATCGAGAAGCTCAAAACACAGTCTTGCCCAGCGGACCCTTGCGAATCCTACAAAGCAGCAGTAATCTGCCTCTTCGCAGCATTGGCGTGGATAACTCTTGCGATAGTCGTTATAAGCACCTACTTAGCCATGAATAATTCCATCCATTGGTCTGCGAGCGGGGAGATCCGGAAACCCCATCAGCCACGGGGCGGTGCAAAATCTGTCCAAGGACTGCGGTCAGGAGGAGAAAATACTCGTGCACAGTCTGTCAACCATGATCGCCGTAATAGGCAAGCTCAACAAAACAATCTAAATCGATATGACTCAGAAGAACATGGGTCAATTTATTCTGGGACTGACAACAATGCGTCAGAACCAGACCACTCGAGCACAAGGCGTGAGTATAAGGGACGTGAGAACAGGGGACAACGTCAGTACAACGATGTTGGAAACGGGGGAAGACGTAAGTACGACGAACGTGAGAATGGTGGACGACGTGAGTATGGCGGACATGAGAATGATGAATATGGGAACCTTGAGAACGAGGGCTATGAGAACGAAGACGAAGGGTTTAGATAGCAACGCCGCGAGAGTTCATCTTCGTACTGTGCTTGTCTATTAGCAGAGCGAACAGAAAATGTCAAAAATAGATTTGCAGATTAGAAATACATAGGATGCTTTTGCAACTTTTGTTGGACTTTCGGTCAGAGGTTATTCCTTACCAATCCTTAAAGTACATTCTCAATATACCACAGTATTCTGACCCTTGTCAACGAACGCCTATGTCATCCCTCATGAGGAAGGACGAATCACCTTTTCTACCGAGACTCTTACTTTTCCCTTCCCTACTCTCACAGCTATCCCAACACCATCACATGCCTTCTGCATCCGTTCATATCCTGGACCGTATCGCGTCTTGTGACACTCCTTGGGCTTAATCCAATGACACAAGTTTTATTCATTGTAACAGTTCGATCTGCTAAAGCCAGGGCATTGGGGAATGGTTGTTGGAATTGCCCCATGGTAGGCTCAGGGAGGTCGCTTAGGTCGAGAGGAGATTGATGATCTTGGTGGAGAGAAAGAGTTTCATTATGCGCGGGTGCGGTGGTGAGGGCTGTTTGCAGTCTTTTCGAATCTTGTTTTTCGTTCAAAGAGTTGGGGAGCCTAAGGGATGGTGACATGCATTTGTAAAGGATAACGTGATAGCAAAGAAGGATAGTAAACAATACGCTGATGATGATAAAGACAATTGAAGCAGATTGATAGATAGTGCTACTGAGTATAGGACGCGGACGAAGCATTTGAGAATTAGTCTCCAAGGGTGGAGAATCCATAATTCTCCGCACAGTAGGCATTATGCGGCAAAAGGTGAGTGTGCTTTGGCTTGGCTGGAATGAAAGTATAGCTCTGGAAGCATGTGGTGACTGAAGCCTTTGTACTTTATAGAGGGATCGTAGACCAGTTGAGTGCAGGGTCTAGTCACGATACTAGATGTTGTAGTTGGTATTTTCGAGGCAGCTTTACGGTATGAGGCTTGTTCGCCGTTCGAGATTCGGTCCATCAACAGTGGGCTTGATTGTTTTGCTCTCTTTCGGGCATTCGGTATCGTGCTGCCATCCTGGGAACACCAGGATCAGGGTATCAATGATCCTGTCTGCAGACCACACATTAGCTAATGCCGCATCTATAATATACACATGTTGGTAATCTCAGCTCTCATCATCCAAGCCGCCAACAGCGGTGAAAGCAATCACGCGGGCAAGATGATCAAACGCGATTAACTTCGATTCTTGCCGCAATGCGCATCTTCCACAAAGTATGTTGTGCGTACACCAGACTCAACTAGGGAAGTGTAGCATTGCCGTGGCACATCATCAACATGGAGAGTTCCAGGCGTTTGAAGTTCAGCTGGCATTGACTGCGGGAGGAAGGACAACCTTGAAGGTGGTGACTCGGCGTCGATCCTGCAGGGATTGGCGCTTGCTGGACAAATTAGGCGACCTCTCTTCAGCTAGATGTCTTCCACTTTCCATCATCATCTCATACCACTTGCAATCCTCCACCGAAAGCAATGGAACCATATGCCGTGTCTTGTCAGCGTTCGCTCAGCTGCTACGGCCTTATCCCCGGAGCCCAGGGTGTAGGTTTCATCGTTCTATAGCCCGCTCGTACAGTCTATCCTGAGTCCTGACGGCACTGCGTTAAGAGTCTGCACCTTACAGTAGCTTTCGGTAATGATGCATTGAGATATGCGTTTGCTATGACTTTACTGCTACTGATTTTTTTCTATTTGCTCGTCTAATCGCCACAGAAAGGTTAAATTTTCATTCCATCGTACAATCCGCGTATTTCCCGGTGAGTTGATTGCGAGAGAAGTTGCCTAAAAAACATATGATCCATTTTCAATTGGTAGGGTTCAAACTCCTAAGCTAAAAGGCAATAAATTGTGGGATTCGCCTGGGAACGAGACGCTTGTATACGTTACTAAAGTGAGTAGAAGCTTCACCTTGGCAACGACCTGCCAATATACGATAGGAGAGCGAAGTAAACTACCCATACGGGATTGAAACCGACCAAGTCCGGCGACCAAAACTGAGGAACAGCAATAGCGCAACTGAGCTAACCATGAGCTTTTTACCTCGGCTGAGATAGGACATTCTGTTTTCCAATCTACATTACCGATCAGTCTTTCGTTAGAACTACTTTGTTCTGAATGTTACTTTATGCCTTGTCATTCACGCTACCATAGGCAAGTGATTTGGTCCTTGGATGACGTCGGACATTCACGTACTTCCCTCTCCAAGATTCTAAATCATCATTGCCTGAAGGAGACAATCTTTAATCTACCAAGGTTCTTTGGTTGTAAATACATGCTACATGATCATTGAAGCGGACGGATGACTTCTACATTAACGGCTCAAGAAATATCAGGTAGCAGTGCCTTCCAGACATGGTCTGTCAAACGCGGCATCTGCTCAGTATTCAGTTGATCGAATGCCATCCCGCATTCGCTTGCCATGATTATGGTTTGATATACGGCCATATAATGTAGCTGAGAATTGGCGCTGCTGCTATGTGGAAAATCTGCAGCACCATGACTCTTAGACGGTACTCATATCTGGACATACGAATTCTACAGAATTCCAGGTTCGGTGAACCTTCTGAAAGCGGCTGACCTGTCTTTTGCCTGAGTCATGAAACACAACTGTCTAACGAAACACAGGCAAGGAGAAAGATCGGTAGACATAAATCTAATGCTGCTCGCCAGTCGCACAAAAATCTGACTGATAGCTTTTCAATTCATAAAGCTCACTCAATATACTGACTGATCTAAGAAAGCAATAAATATTCTGTGCTCACCCTCTGTCATATCAAATGGCTTCTTCCCAAGGTGGAACCTTTACAGCAGATCGAACAATCCAATATTTTGTGGTTCGCTGCAACCATGCCCTTTGAGGATCTGCTTCGATACGCACGGTTGTATTCGGTGCCCGAGGGCCGATTCCACCCTTCGAGAGAGAACATTGAGCATCAATTCAAGTTGGTTAAAAGTATAAAAAATGGAGGTGGGCTCAATGAAGGTATAAATATTGTCAAGTCCAGGAAGTCCGGCAATTCGTTGGTTCAAAAGAAGCTTCCTATCGACTACGAGGACGGGTTAAGAGAAATACTATTTCTAAATGTTCTTAAGCACCCAAACATCATCACCTACATCGATGCCTACATTCCTCTTGGGCGCTCCAGCACTGGCCCAAGTCTATATCTGGAATATTGCGAACTGGGCACTCTTCAGGACCTCATTAAGACATATCTAATGCAAAACGATCGATATCCGAAAAAGGCACAAGCATACATTCCCGAACGCTTCATCTGGCATGTTCTGGAATCAATGGCGAGTGCTCTTCTATACATCCACCACGGACAATCATCAGATAAGTATCATGCGATTAGCCCCAAGAACTGGCCGTCAATCGTTCACCGCGATATCAAACCCGATAACATTTTCCTTCGGAAATCCCCGGGTTCTGAGTATCCCGTGGTCGTTCTCGCCGACTTTGTAAGTCCCTTTCTTCGCACAGCACGACGCTTACTTACTAAGATCTTCTCAGGGCATCGCTACCCATTCCCGTGAACACGATTTCGACTACAAACAACGCTGCTTCGTCGGCACCCCACAATACTCACCACCGGAGGGTAATCAACAAGTCGCTCGATCCGACATTTGGGCCCTAGGCGCAGTCATTCTCTCCCTGTGCTGGCTTTTCCCACTTGGCCCAAAGCAGTCTCCCCCGGATGACGTTAGCCAGCGCGTTTACGAACAACTGCTGAACGAGGCGAAATTCAAACGCTGCATCTATGAATGTGGGAATGGGGTTGGCGAATATTATTCGGAAGACTTGGGTTGGGTTGTGGGACGGTGTACGCAGTGGAATAAGCAAAACAGGCCGCTGGCTCATACTCTTACTGAATTTATCAAGGAGCGCAAGCCCAGGGACTTTTCCATGCCAAGTTGGGCTTTTGATAAGTCGTGAGGGGTGGCAAAGCCCGCGATGTAACGTAAAGGGTTCTGCAGGATTTCTTCCTTATATGAATGCCCGTTCCTGGGGCTGTAATCCCTATTACATACCGATTCACAGCCAGACTCGCCATCAGAGCATTACAACCAGGTCTGCTTAGATCAAGAGGACAAAAGAGAGAGAATCCTGCAGGGCTTGGCCGCCTGTATGCATGCCATCATTTCTCTTTAGTATTCCTGCTTGCATTTCAATATTCCCCCCACTCAACACCATCACACCCCATCTGCGTCTTTCCGTGCTGTACATGTATGCTCGTCCACTCCTTCTCCCTGGCAGCTGCCTCCTACCTACCTACCTACCTACCTACCTACAGCTTCCTATCCAGTGTCCAAACCAGCAACAAGCAAACAAGACGACGACACAACCGCACCACAATCTCAACATCTGCCTTTCAACTGTCGGCACGAGGATTCTCCGAAAGCAGCCCAAACCCCACGTCTACCCCCCTCTCGCCCACTCCCTCCCTCCCTCATCATCACCACCACCCTCAACAACGCCCCCCCCTCCGGGTGATTCTCCCTATTCGTCCCCATCTATAAAAAAACACATCATCAACAAAATAGATTCCAACAGCACCCTTAAAACAACCAGTAGTAGTAGTACGATTAAAAAATCGCTATTCAGGACCTGTCGTGATTTAAAAAAAAACGCGTGGCTTGAGCAGCCAAAACCCCCCTTTCTCTTCTTCCCAAAACTTGCCAGATGCCTACCGCCTTTCCCCCATCTTTTTTTTTTTCGTAAGTTAGAATACACTCCTAGTCACCACTCAATCCTGACGGTTCCCCATTTCCCAAAAAGGCCTTTGCGTTGCGCAAGTGGTCGTGCTGTGGCGGGAGGTTGAGACGGGTGGTTTGGGGGGAGATGGGATATGTGGTGACAGAGAGTACTAGAGAAAGGATAATTCGAGATGAGTTCTTGGCGACGAGGAGAGGTGGTTCTAGTGAAGGATACGTATGTCTGTTGATATGCAAAAGAATCTAAGAAATCACGACGCATGACGCAGCCTGCATGTTCTAGAATTCCGCCAATTTCCCCTGGATTTCAGCTCACCCACAAGCCGACAGCTTCCCCCTTCCCTTCGGCCTCGCCACCACATCCGCCCTAAACATCTCCCTCCCGACCCCGCTCTTCCCCTCCACCCTCCCCATCTCCTCCACCGCCTTGACGAGGTCATAGCACACCCCCTCACCAACCACACTGTCCCCCTCATAATCTGGATGCTCCCTCACAAAATGCCTGATCCATTTCGCACCAGTCCAGAGCTGTCCGGAGGCGCGTTTTTGGATCAGGTCGAGGTAGCGAGCGAGCTCGCACCGGGTTTCGACGTCGACGTTGACGCTGTTGAGGTAGGACTCGACAAGGGGGATGAGGCCGGGGAAGCCGCCGCTGTCGGAGGCGGGGTTCTGTGATTTGGATTGGCCGTTAATGATTTCGTCGATGGTCATGAGGGAGTATTCGTCTTCGACGGGGCCAACGGGGCTAGGAGGTCTGGAGGCGTGAGCGGGGGTGGTGGTGCCGGAGGCACCGTTGGCTTTGATGGGACGGGGCGGTAAGGGGTCGTTGCGAAAGTAGAACTTCTTTTCCAGAACGGCGTTACGCGCATGGGCGGTCTCCATGTTGTCGGTAGTACGGGGGATAGGGATGTAGAAGTTAAGATCGAAGCTAAGGATCGCCCGCGTGACCAGTACGATAAAGATGGAGAAAGCGGCATTCTCAAAATCGGTGATTTGGATTTCCATGGGCCGGAACTCGACGCGCCAGCCCGTGTCTTTGTCATGTGGTGGAGGCTTGAAGCGCATGTGTTGCCAATTTGTGGACTGAAGGTTTTCGAAGTGGTCGGTTTTATTGAGGTCGAGGTCCTTGAGGTCTTCAGCGAAGATGACAATGGGATCACGGATGAACAAGTGGGCAAAGTGGGTGGCTAGAAGGTCATCCATGCCACCGTCTACGAGCCGTTGTTTCAAAGTTTCGTCGACTACGAGGTCGGGGTCCATGTATTCGGGGCGTAGACGAGGATCTTGGGAAATATATGTGGAGTTAGAAGCGTATCTCGACTTAGGCACACGCCAACGATCGTGTTTCAATGGCTATAATTGTCACTCCTATGCGTAAAATTTTGCTCAGTATCACTCACCTTTTCACCAAGCTCTTCTGGGGTCCGGTCGTCCACTGCCCTGCTGATCTGGTTCCATCGTACATCCGTATCCGCAAGAAAGCCTTTATAGATTGTTGTAGCAGCTGTCAAGCCAAGCATTATAGGTCCTAGTGGGCTAAGCTGATCGTATAGTCGCCGACCTTCTGTGATGTTCTTCGCTTGAAAGGTGATCTGCAAGCAACAGCTACCCATACCAAAGGCCATCGCATCCATATAGATGTGATCATCTTTGGCGGCGCCTTTTCTAACGTCGTCATCTTCGGGCCATCTGTGGAGATCATAGTTGACGGTGGGGTCCTTGAAAGGTACAGGTGTGTGCACGTCTTTAAAAACGGGAACATTAATTGCCACCTTACGACCTCGCCGAGACCTAATATTGGCAGCTAATGTAGGAAATCGAATATGTGGATTGGCTATTTCGTCTGGGAGGAATTGAGATCGTAATCTCTCTCCAGAAGGGGGATAGTACGGGCAGATGAATTCGTCTTTAGTGCCTAAGCGAGGATATGTGGTTAGGGTTATTGGGTACTCGTTGGGTTCCATGTGATCTTTGGCGATTCTTCTCCTGAAAGAAAGATTAGCTACATTTTATTTTTCCTTATCTGAGAAAGAACTAACCGACGTTTCATATTTGGCTCTACATCCAGGAGATCCTTAAATCCAATGCCCCAAGGCTTGCCCGGAGTAGCTTCTAACATAAACCGCCCGAACTCCGGATGGAAAACTGGCAGAGTATCTTCGTCCCTGTCAAAGATCAGTATTGGGGAGGGCCCTGCGCTGCATAAGCATCTTTACCTGGAAACCGTCTGTAAGTCTGGCACGCAGCCACCTTGCTTGCTCAGCGCTTCATCCTTTGCCAGTGCGTCGAGAATATCCGCTTGCCGCAAGGACAATTTGACCTTTCGACGTTCATCATTGAAAACTACGACCAGGTATTCGATCTACAGCGACTATAAGCTCAGTGGCCGGCAGAAGGCCATACTTGTTCTACCTCGTCGCCCCATCGCAAAACGTCTCTTTCCTTGCCTTTTGCGCGCCGCCATATTGCTAGAAGTTGCTACGAATAATGAGTTTCCTTCTATAACTGACGATTCCACAATGGCATGACATACCTCAATTCCCCATTGCCGGACATGATCAGCGTTCTTCTTGGCTTCTGGCCACGCCAATGGTGTTCCTACAGCTCTGTCTAGAGTCAGCCCTTGTGATTCTTAAACAGTGCTCATGAAAGCCTACAAGAGCCCCATTTCTCTAGTTATGGCAGATTCTCTTTCGGACTCTAGGATAATTGCGCCGGCAAGTCTCCGCACAGTCGCTTTTATTATGCCAGCAATGATCGGGCTCCTATGAACCTTCTCTTTCCAGCGCCAGTGTGCTATACAGATATCCGAATGCCCAAGGGTAATCGAAGATGAGAGGTCTCCTCAAAAAGCAAGAGAGCCTGCCAGGTATCTCAATGGTCTTCCTCCATTTAGGCTGCTCACGGTCCTGCGAGGAAACAAGGCGGTACTGCAGTCGCCCGCAATGAATCGAGTCTGAATGGGAACGCTTGATATAAGGCATTACTTTATGTGTTGAGTTCATAAGGTAGTGACGGGTTGATGACCAATTACGGATGTACTGTTGTTGCGGGACAGCCTCCGGTATGACGACTTGCCTTAGCGCATTGAGCTTACTTAGCTCCCGGCATATGCCGGTCAGGGATCAAGGGGCATACATTAGCGTTCTACAACGGTTGTAGCTGTTATGCTAAGCGACCATCGCCTGATTTCAACATTGCAATGGAAGTCTGAAGATGGAATCGTCTGGGTACAGGTGTACGAGGCAAACATCTCCCTCACTTTGCTACTCTCATCCATAATGTAGTGACGTCAAGTATGGCAATGAGGACATTGACTTGCAGCAGTTGCTGGCTAGCCTGCCTGAGTGATTGCTTCAACGTACTCGAGGGCTTCAGCACTGTATCGCTGCTACCAGCTACCAGCAATTAGGGCAGGATAATCCTCGTATATTCGGGATAATCCTCTGCCCAAGACTCGCGGATTCCTCTTGATTCTGTCCACAACGTTTGATCAGTTCTCCGAGTCCCTGATGTCTAATCGAACCGCAGCTCTACTTGGGAATTCTCGTGGATAATAGATCCGTGTAGGAAGGTAGGACGTAGGATTGTGACACCGTGTCGCCACAAGGCATTAGGCCCCTTTTGATAAGCCTGTCTCAGCATTCAACGTCACACATTCATTTCTACAATCATCGTCCTGTATCCTCCCTCATCCATTGTCTTCGCTCCACTAGAGTTGGCGTTTGCTTCAAGCACAACTTGCAAACATACACTCTCATTGCTGGCCGAGCCAACTCAGAGCTACCTGGATGGTGGTGTCAAGTCTCTGTTGGCTCTGCAGAACCTCATCTCCACGTCAGACCAGCTCCATATTTTTCAACTATATATCATCAGTAGTGTGCTTTGCAGAGTGGTAGGTCTCCCCTTGAAAGATTATGGCTCTAGATCAAAGTAACTCACAATCTTCTGCAGGCAGTGACCAGGCCCCACCTCGAGACGACCACTGTGCAGATAGTCCACGTCCCCGCCGTCGGCTGTGGACTCGTATTGCACAACCCTTCAAGCAGGGTAAACGAACCCCGCAAGATCAACGCTCTACGACGCGAGACCAACGGTTTCTGGATAACGAAGCTCAGATCATACGAAATTTACAAACTGTAGGCCTACTCTCGCCTCCGCGACCACAGCAAGATCAACTCCCCACCATACCCGAAGACCCTCGAGCAGGTTGTGGAAATCTTGATACCTTACAACATCCACCACAGCCTTCAGCCACCCGATTCGCAATGCCTACTCAACATCTCCAGCCTCCGGTGCATCAAAGGTCTGCGTCTGCCAACAATCCCAAAAGCAACAGCAGCGCTTCCAATTCTGCCACCCATAAAAAATCTGCTTCTAGCAATGACGCGGCCAAGTCAACTACCAAAAGAATTCCTAGCCCAAAGACTCCACCTGGACAGACCGGTCCCAAAGGTTCCGATGGTTGCCTCTCCCCGTCCAGCCAGGCATGCGAGAGCGCGGACGTGTCACCATCACAAGAGGGCGTGAAGAGATCTGAGCGAAAGGTTTTTCATAGTCCTCCAGGGACTGCTGGACTGATGTAATAGAGTATGAGTTGTTAGCTGAGTCTGGCTTCGTATACCGTGTTTCGAATGGCATTATCGTGACGAGGATAAAATAGAGTGGATGAAGGGTATAAAATTCTGTAAATTGTTATTCTGGCTTAATTGCTGTTCATCTGTATAGTATTCGATCGACAGACCAATTGCTATTCGCAAAATACTCCATAGCCCTTTATCCAAAGATGCATAGCAAAAATCCAATTCACATGATATGGTGAGCAGATCAGTTCCGGATCATCGACCGATAGTACTACTATGGCGGCCTACATCCTAGAACAAGCAAACTACCTAACAAAGGGCCTAGGGTTCATGTGGCTCTTGTCCCTTCGAATCACCGTTGGATTTATAACTTTCAATTAGAGATTGCTATGAGTACGGCTCGCGCCATAACGCACAGAAATTCAAAGAGAGCTGAAGTGGAACCCAGGTATTGGTAAACATTCGCCCCTATTTATTTACAGCACAGTATAGCCTGACGTACAGTTGTCATAGTCGTCAAAGCGAATCAAACAGTCATCACGGAGAAATTCTTACAGTATTCAACGAATCTAGCATGCTATTCGTAACGGATAGCGAAGGAATAATATACAACAAATTGTGATAAAATACGAAAGATTCGAGAAAGCACACGAGAAGTGCTATGTTGACAGGTGATACAAAAATAACGATAACATGAGATTCGTTCATTTCCCTCAACAGAATCTTCCGAAAACAATTCAAGAGCAGCAACCACCGCAGTTCGCTAGCCTTAAGCCGTACCGTACCCAGCAACACCCGCAGAGCCATCTTAACGTGGTCTACGAAATAACAAAAACACCTCTCTCCTATTCGCCCCGGCGTCTGCTTGAACTCGTGTGATTCCCTTACTTTGTGCTAGTGAGGTTTACACAAAAGCCCTGACATGCGGTTTCCAGATCCTGAGGGGCGCGGAGGGAGTGAGATTTGAAGTGTGCTGGAGATTGACTGGAAAGCTTGCTCTTCCTCTTTTCATTCTCCGCCAATTTTGTCTTTACCCCATTAGTATCGTCGCCTGCTTCTCCTCCCTGCAAATCTTCCGACATCTTCAAAATCCCATCTCTAATCTTCCATATTATTTGTAACTTTTGCACATCCACTTCCGCTTTTCCTCAGCCGCATCTCCCTTACTCATCTAACGAATATCAATCCTATAAACTACCTCTCACACAAAACTAAGGGCAGCCCCTGTCCCGCAGATTAGCTCGTTGTCCCTGCAGAATAAAGGGCTCGGGTTACTAGTAACAGATAAAGGGGAGATTCAACGTTTGCATTGCTGAGGAATAATGTTTAGCAAAGCAGACGAATATGTAGAACCCCCATCGTCAAGATCCCGTAAAGCTCCACCACAAAGCGCCCGTAACGGTTACCCGACCCGAATCGGCGCTGCTGCTGATTTCGCCGGTCGGAAAAGACTGGAGAAGAGGATGGCCACAAGGGTGGGGGGGGAAGGGATGGGGATGTGGCACGATGATGGGTACCTTATGGGTGCTGTATATAAAGCCAATTGCGGGAACCCGGTTAGGAAAGTAGGCGGTAAGGATGCTGGTGATACATTTTTGCTCTCTTTGATATTGAAAAGGTTTTTTTTTGAGTTCTGAGGTGTGGATGGGTTTGAAGGATTCGGATGGGTCGTTTTGCAGAAGAAAAAATGGTTGTTTTCGTATCCCGAGCTTTGTTCTTTCAGGATATACTCCAATGTAGCCAAACGACTGCGTGTATCCCGGAAAAGCTGGGTTCGAATCCCGGTCATCACCTCCCGTCTTTCTAGCCTCCAGCCCCTTTCCCCCTACCGAATCCCCTATCATTCCCACATCACTCCCATATCAGGACCCTCCCATCCCTATCCCCGACCTACACGCTCCTCGATGCCCTCTCAATCCCCAGACCCTTGATCCCTCCTCCCTCTCCCTCTCTCCTATCACCCCAATCCTACCCGTTCCACATCCCCCTTTAGCTGGCCTCGACCACCATTCTTCCCCCTACCATACCCAGCGCTTGCGTAAACACCACATCAACCTAACTATACCCTCTGTCCACGAAACTATCATTAAGACCGGCTTCCATATTTGCTCTCCTCCGCGGGAACAGTACTGCTACCCCTGTGGTTAGCAATCTCCGCTCCAAGCCTATAGGGCTGGCGCTAGGGGGTTCAGAGTTTTCACCTCCTTCCTACCTTCGTAGCCTTCTACTGTCGTTCAACCATATACATACACATGCACATATGCTCCTTCTGACCCTCATACCTCAACAGTTTTCGGGTAGTAGTGTACTTGCGTTCCCGTCGGGATGGGTGGCGGATTGGAGGATTTGAGGGGTTGGTCGATGTGGGGGTGCGGGATGAGGGCTGAGGCGGGCAGGGAGGGGTTTTGATGGAGTGGGAGGTTTTGGGAGGTTTTTTGGTTGGGGGGGTGGGTGTGTGGCGAGTTTGCGGTGGTTTTAGCGCTTTTGTGTTGAGCTTTCTTCGTGCGATAGGACTATTGTTGGCATGTATACGAGGAAAATTCCGGGAAAGCGATATCCTCCTTGGTCGATGCTTGTTTCTAGGCAAGGTTTTAAAGCTTCGTTTCTTATGTTCGGTGCCCTTTGATACTTCGAGGTCATGAATACGGATATTTCTGGGCAAGTCGGTGAACAACGAGTCTCTCGTCAGCAGGCTACTCTGCTCCAGGGATCTCGCACTCTTATGTCTTTGGCTGTTTTCCGTCGGCGCAAGCAAGTCCTGCAATTGTATGTATCGAGGTTCCGTCACCGCCAAGAGTCCGTTCATGGAAGGATTCCATTCTTCTTGGGGCTCTTTGGGCCCTTGATCTCTCAAAGTAACTTCCCTGAGTAGCCGCAGTCGCGAACATTTTGAGGCTGGTCCATCGTATCCTCTTCAGCAGTGCAGCATATCCCGTAGCATCGAAAGATCGCTGCTAGGCTAAGGAGTACGGCGAAAGATACAGCAAACTCGATGAATGTTTGTTCTTTCACAACTTCGAAGTTTAGGTTTTCCAGAGGAGATATAATAGGCCAATGGCTTGAAATCGTTACTGTGCCTGGAAACGAGATGTGGTAGATAAAGAAGTGGAGGTTGGTACATAAGTCAGAGAGGTAGGAGAAGGGAAGGCTGAGATGTTCATTGTTTCGAATGAGCAGAGAAAACACACAGAAAGATATAGTTGTGTAGTGAACGCAGATATTATGTTCTCGCTACAGGTACTTGAAGAACTCAACGTTTTGATCTCACAACACGTGGAACTCGAGCATCTTTCAAACTGCTGGAGACAGCGATGTAGCAAGGCATGCTAAGCAAATATTCTTCCCCTTCGTAGAACCAGATTCATAGATCGAGCACAGTAAGGAAGAAGCAACAACAACAAAAAACAGCAATTCAGAACAGATTTCAGTACAACACTCTAAGACATCAGCTCATCTGAACCCGCAATATTGAAAGCTTACCCACGTCTTCGCTCCATCCAAACATTAAGGTCATTCTCAGAAACAACAATCGTTGCTCCAGATACTTCAGCACCTGGGTGCTAGAGGCGACGAGATCTTCTTCGGTCCTACCCAGAAGTTGCTCCCAGGCATCGCTTGACCAGACAAGTTTGCCGCAGCTGATGGCTCCGGATTCATCGATGAGTGTTCCAACCTGGTTGGAGTAGGGTTAAGTTAGTTGTGGAGATTGAAAGGGATGGCGGAGCTAGCCATATGTACCAAACGTGGGTTGATCCTGAGAGGGATTTCCTTCTTGCATTGTTTGCATTTTGCTGTGATTGCATTGCCGAATAAGGGGACACCACAGCTATTGGAGTCACTAGAGGACTCTCGAAAGTATGCTAGAGAGTGTTACCATTCAGTACAGAGCATCCTGTTGCGTTGGTATAGTGTCATTATGTTCAACTCGATGATAATGACACTGAGGTACCCTATGAAGTGTTCTATCCACCTTTAGCAACTGGAAAGACTGTCCATGTATATATATACCTGCAGGTGCTGTTCTAACGCTAGGCAGCCTGGTCAGCCGTGGCCTAGAGATCAACAGAAAACCCACACTTACAATTCGTCAATGTCGGCTAATGTGAATAGTATTCTCACCTCAGACGAAGCAGCTTCCTCGACATCGAAGACTAAACCTATCAGTAGACGATGATTTCTGGAGACCTAACGGGAACGTACTGTCTTCTGGGAATGGTTGGTTGACATGCTCCCTTTTGATAAGTCGCTGCGCAAAACTTCTCAGCCAGTAGGCATCACTCATGTGTGGGTCAACGTCGACGTGAGTCTCAGTACCAATCGATAATGTAGGTCTTCTATCACCCTTGAAGCCAGGATTGGAAAGCAAAAGTATGGTATCCGAAGCTTTCCACGAGCTGGCAGATGCAGCAACGTGGCCCCATAGTGTAAGTGTAGCTTCGAACGTATCATCAAAGATATTTATATCCACATTTTCTGCGGGATTTCCCTTCTTTGTTGTGACTTCTGTATATCAGCAACTTCTCTCTGGCTCCCGGAGAAAGTATGCCTACATTTTTTTCTACCCCCAATACTCTTGACGCAGACCAGTACCTTCCCTGCAGCTACTTCATGTCCACCGTCCACAAAGTTCTTCAATGTGATGAGCCCATCCAGCTGTTCATCTTCTTTATAACCCAGTGGGGTCTTGCACAAGATCCCTTCATCACTCTTCTCTTGCACCAGGAAGTAGCAGCTATTGTCTCGCTCGGGAAATATCGAAGTGACAAGCGAAGCATGTTGCAGTATCAAAGAATTCGATTCGACGTTCGAGACATGGGGAGTCCAAACCGATACTAACTGACCGATGCGCGGTTGGTAGTCTATCTTTGCGTACCATAGCTTGACCTACTCAAATAGATCAACGACAGCAGCAGGGAGACTGAAGGTAAATGGCACCATTAGAACCCCAGTATCATCCTTGACCACAAGCTTCAAACAACCCTTCGCAGCTTGCGGCGCTTTGCTGAGTATCGCCTGGTTGTAAAAGTTCACCACTCTACCTATTAATGCAACGCAGCCTGGTCCGGGCACCAAACTATCAATCTCGACTTCCTCATAATGCACACGGGGATGCCATTTATGGAGTTCTGGTTGTAGTGTAGCTTCGATCTCTTCGAGAGTGAAGCCATCACCAGCCTCGGATGGTGGGCCGGTCGTTGCTGGTCTTTTCTTAGGAGATACTTCTGTTTGGAAGAAAGACTGGATCGAGGGGAATTGTGGCAACATGTTGGGAAGGATGCCAGATGCAAAGGAAAAGACGGAGTAGGTCAAATGGCTAAAGCTCAAGGTTCTGCGGTAAGGTCGAGCCGTGTGGGTAGAAATCGCGCTATCGTTGTTCTGCTAATATTACACACGTTTCGATGTGTATTCGACAAGTCTGATCTTCCAGTTGAGAAAATCACAATCATGCTGAATGTGCACTAAAAGCTTCCAAGCAAACAGACGTAAATGACTTCTTGACGAATTCCGGAGCTCTTTGTGGGCAGTACTCGAGCTTAGCATGTTGTCACAACATTCAGGTAGCATTAGGAGCAGGAAATGAGTACGGTATGTCACACTCTATCGACTTAGGAGAATGTACATGCATAGGAGTTGAATCCTTCACAGAATAAGAGCACGGGGAAATCTCTACCTACTATAACCGCAGATTGATCGTCTGTACCGCCTTTCTACATGAACTGATCCATCCCTCGTCTGTTGAAGGTCAGGGGCGGTTGTCATAAATAGAATATCTTGATAGCTAGACAAGCTTGTGTTCAAGCGTCATGTCAGATTCTGGCTGAAGACCGACGCATGCACGGAAGATGTTGGTCAGAGCACCACGCTGCTTCGCCAACGCGTTGATCACAGGGGTGCCTGGAGGCGTCAGAGGGGCCTATGAAAATCAGCAAAAATTTGGAACCAACTATTGGCCATCATACCTTCAGCATGTAGCTCAAAATACTAAGCACGCTATGGAAACCCTTGTAGTTCTTCGTAGTAGCTCCATCCCCAGTATTGGCCTTCCAGGTGATACGGGTCATCAACTCGGCAACGATCACAAGATCAATGATGAGTGGAGAAGCCAAGAGAGAGTCCTCGCAAACGTTGAACAGGCTAATGGTCTGATGTCCGCCCATGAAGATTTCGGCGTAATACTCGTCGAGCGCACGTTTATTGTCGCCAACCGCAGGCATGTACTTGATCACCACAGTGTGGTCAGGATGCTCTCCAGGCTTGTAAAGCACGCTGTTTGCCTCCACCATGTCGTCTACCACGTTGGATTTGGAGATCTCTTTGGAGCGGAACTGCCTTTGGGAGCTCAGGTTCATGCCATCATTGTTGCCAAGGTGGTTGTAGCTGGCGATTGAGGTGAGCTTGATCCCAGCATTGATCATGAAGTCTACAAGAGCAGATTTCATCTTGGTCTGACCAGATTTGAAGTCATCCCCTCCGATAAAAGAGCCATACTTTTCGGCTAGCTCAATGGCACCGGGTACAAAGGTATTTTGAGGAGATCCATTAATGAAAGGGGCATTCTCCAGGATACAAGCTATAGCAAAGATGGTTGAAGGAGATATTTCTTCATGACCGGACTCGACCGACTTCATGAGGTTCTCGGCAGTGTCATTTAGCCCTTCAACGATGTCGGCATAGCGTTCGGTGTTAGCTGTCCATTGGACAATGACCTTCTCAAGGCCGTGGGTAGCCTTGAAGTCGCTAACACAGATTAGCACGGTCATCTAGCCACATGTTAGAAAAAATACCGAATGTCCTTGCGGATTTTCTCTACGTGAGCCATAGAAGCCTTGGATCCCTCAAGAAGGTTGTCCGCACGCTTCTCTTGATTTGCCGCGATGAAGTCAGGGTAATAGATACTGGGAAGTGGCTTCATTCCGGCCATCTCCTTCTTGACCATGCTTTTTAAGGTAGGTTCCAATACTGCTGCTCTGTCCATGGCCGCAGCCAAATCCATACCACTAATGTCCCACCCACCAACTACAAGCTCGTTGGGGTGAACCATTGGGAGGACGTCATGAAAAGGGATATTGATCTCCTTGCCAGTCTTCGCTTCCGTACCCAACTTCATCGTGGATCCCATTACGACAGATCCATAGTAATTAGCGGCCCGCTTGCCTTCACGAGTATCCCAGGAAAGACCACGGCGGTTGGCGATGATACCTGCTGTGACAGTCGTACCGTTGTTCCCACCCCATCCGACGAGCATCATGCCCACCTTCCCCACTTTGCGTTCCACCTTGAAGTCATAGACTGTCTCTTTGGGTGTGGCGATGTACTTGCCGTTACCAGCATTGGTTACAGACGTTGTACGGTAGGTGTACTTGGTCTTGATCTCATTTTCCGTGTAGACAACGTTGGGAGAATCCACAGTGAACATGCCCTTGTTGTCGCTGTTGATACTTGCGTAACCGGAACCATTCACGGAGCCATTAGGGCCTTCTGCATGAGGAGCCATCATAAATGATTATAATTGATTCAGATCGATCCAGTGATTTAGGGATCTCGGACGTTGTTCTTATCTGGTCTTTGGAAAACTACTCGAATCACCACCAGAAGATGATTTACGTCCGTGATTGTAAGGGTGGTGAACACTGTAATTACCTATCAGCGTATGTTGACTTATTTCCATGGCTTTTGATGTTCGCAAATCTCGCATTGCTCGCTATCATGGTAAGCTCAGCTTAACCTACGAATTGAGAGTGTTCGAATACATGCAGGGTGTAACCCGACTTGGAGGCAGTGGTGAAAACTTTTGGTTGATGAGTTCTGGTGTTTGAATTTGCTGTTGGTTCGTGGAGAGAAAAGCCCCCACTCGAGATGTTTATACCCTAATCTGCCTCCGGTATCCGCAATCACCCCACAAAATCGAGGGCAAGCTAGCGATATCATGCTAAGATACCGTACCTTATCAGTCAATCACTACTACTGGAACAATACCTTACAACTTGGTAATTGAAGTGCATGCCGTGGACGTGGACTTCTTCAGTCACGGTGCGGGCACTTTCATTCTCCATGGTGTTCTGAAAAGGGGAAGTACCCGTGGTTTGTACCAAATCAAGTGCCGGAATTGGTTTGAATTAGGGCATCGGTGGTTAGGGCAAAGTCAAATGATCGCCAGGGGAAGTTACTTTTCCGGGCTAGAACGTTCTTGCGACTTGTTGAACCCTGCATCTTGTTAGATGACACCTCAAGTATCCGTACACAGTACCTATGATCTGCAGTCACGAGAGGAATTCAACAACAGCAAAACGCCAGATCTCATTGTGGCAGTGGGGGATGAGACCCATTCAATCGTGGACGAACTTGTGTTGCATAAAAAACATTCGACAGTTATCGCGGTGGCTTTTGGCTTGTCAAGGACGTCCGATTGCGGATGAGCAGATCTGGTGGTACCAATTGAATTCCATTGGGCATGTAAGGACTAAAAAGTACGGAGTAAAAGTACCCTACCACCCTACCAACCTTAGAGCTACCTAACTTACCTTACCTTACCGTGGAGTTGCATGCTTGGCACCAATATTACTGGCTTCGCATTTTGGTCGACGTGTATCAGAATCGGAGGGGCTTGACAACGAAGGTTTCGTAGATTTTCCCACCTTTATTCACACCCTCACACCCTCATGCCATCGTCATCTTCGTACGAGGGCGACAACTGAATAATATGGATAATTGGTTGATATAGTCCTGGTTGACTTGATCTAATTATCACAATCGATCACACCGTGCGGAGTACTAGTCCTGGCCAATCCCTGCGTTGCTCGAATCAGGGGTGTAAAGCTTGACCTCATTTCCCACGGCGGTAGTTGTCGAATGAGCGATCAACGACACAAATCTACGAACTCCGGCGTCTACAGCTGTCCATATACATCTCATCTGTTCTGCGTGGACTTTGCGCTCTTTCGTTAGTAGCGCGTGCCTGGTGAGATGAACTCGAGGTTCGCATGGAAGTCGGGATAAACGCGGAATAAACACGGATTGCTGCTGTCCTCACTTTTGGACCGGAACCTTTGGACTGTGAAGAGTACGGAAGGGCGAGGGCAGTCATCATGGACTCAGCAGCACGATCGTCGGGCTTCTTGCCGTCTATCAAATGTTCGAACTGTAATGCTTCTATCGAGATATCGCTAATGGGGGATCACGTCTGCTCGAACGGTATGCCCCGTGTTCAATAATTTCCTCGTCCCTTGAATGGCGCTGAGACATCGCAGTACCTCCTCTTCCCGATTCCCGGTTCCAAGCCCTACATAGCCCGTTCGCACCGCCCGCTTCAAATCCTCCAAACGGCCCAGCACTATTGAAGTCTCGCAAAATGCCTCGACCGTCCCGGATCAATGCATCGGTTGGCAGTATGTGAAACCGATATTGTAAAGATCGAGAACCTAAGCTGACTGCAGCAGACAATGAACATCCATTGCGTCCTCCAAATCAATTCTCACCCAGGAGTAGCTCCAGTCACTCGCGCAGCGCCTCTCCAGGCCCGTACGGAAATGGCCTTAGGTCCACTTATCGGTCGCTACCCAGGAGTGCGACATCCCCACTCCCATCAAGGCCGACATCCCCGGACATTTCGCTACCTCAGGATTGTGCTTTCCCGCCCTTCCCCATGTCAAAACCACGCAGCGCTACCCCAACCACGCCGTCAGAGATAAAACGTCCATTTACACCCGGCAGCGACAATTCAAATACGCAAGCGGAGTCGAGTGCTACATTTGCGCCCTTCAGTCCTCGAGGGAATGGAGGGGGTAGCGTCTTACAAAGGATGAACACGATTGCACCAGGACCTTTTAACGTGAGGGATAAGGGAGAACATCGCCATCCAGGACTCAAGAGGACAGTAACTATGAGCAGTAGTGAGGACTACACGCGCTCGTCAAGTGCTGGTGGGAAAGCCCATGTCCAGCGGCCATCAACCTCGAGTTCGAACTATACCCGGAACCCATCGCTATCGAGCATATCAGGAGGTCCCCGAAGCACTATAGACCGAGGTAGGTTTGATATGCCAGCTGTACCTGCTCTTCCCATGCTCCGCAGACCCTCCACCGGTTACGAAGATCCAGTCTCTCCTAACGAAAATTTACAACAAGACCGTCCTGTAATCCGATCGCAGACTTATCCGACGGACGAGCGTACTCGCTACACTGCGGATTCCTCTATGTCTATCAAAGGAAGAAGACCCTCAGAACCTACACTCGTTTCTCACAAGGTTACGCCTTCTGTAGCTGCTGCTAATAGGCCACTTGAGGAGATTGGAAGTACAAGTTTTTTCAAGCCCAACCGATCAATGAGAGGCAGAGCGAACTCCGTTGCCCCAGAGAAAAGAGAACTGGGATCTTCTCGGAGCACAAGTAGGACGGGAACAAGGAGTGATCAACGACCTGAAGATGCACCCCCGCTACCCTTACCCACTCGCGCACAAGAATTTAGTATAGGGAATCCATATCATACGCCAACTGAATCAACTTCATCCAATGAGTCTTCTGGTTCAGATGCCAAGAGTGGCAGCTCACGGTCTACACCTCCGCTGCCGAGTTCACCACAACAAGCAAAGCGACGATCATCTGACATACACCAGGGCACAGGTATAATGGAAGGGTTCCAGAATAGTATGAGTATAAACCCGGCGGCTGAGGAGCCAACATCGAGACGCCGTGGTCCACCTCCAAGTTTCAGCAGACCGATGTACTCCAGGCCAATGGATTCTCCACCACGACGCGAGCCAGCGCTGCTCGCACCAGATGTGCGCACCGATCCAGCAATCCAGAGTGGACGTCCTCCTATTGGATCGCCACAAGAGTCCTTTCTCCCTGAGCCCCCTCTTAATTCTGGTAACCTCCGAGTGTCTCCCGCACCACCAGCCCAGTCTCGTGCTCCTTTGTCTCCAGCGCGAAGACCTACGACTGCCAACAAAGGCAATTGCAGAGGATGTGGAGAGCTCATCAAGGGAAAGTCCGTCAGTTCAAAGGACGGTCAGCTCTCGGGACGCTATCACCGGGATTGCTTTGTCTGCAAGACTTGCAGGGCTCCTTTCCCTACGGCAGACTTTTACGTTCTTGGCAATCACCCTTATTGCAACAGACACTATCATCAGCTTAATGGCTCGTTGTGCAAGCACTGCGACCGAGGTATCGAAGGGCAGTACGTTGAAACGGATGTGAAGCAGAAATGCCACCCACACTGCTTCACCTGTCAAGTAAGTTTAAGCAACTAGGAGGGAAAAAGGACACGCATACTAACTGTCAGCTCAGGACTGCCATAAGATACTTCGTGATGATTACTTTGAAATGAACGGCAGGACTTATTGCGAGCAACATGCCTACCGCGCTGCACAACAGACCTCCATGCTAGGACCTGGGCGTAGACACCCAGAGCGGAGGACTACTCGGTTGATGATGATGTGATTTGATTATTTAATCTCTAAGATCTATTCTAATACTCTCGTTATACTTTACTTGTTGGATTTTGATAGCATTATACCCTTCTGGAAGCATTGTATCGGCGATACCTTTATCATTCTATTCTATAATGTCTATATATCGGTCGCGAGAATCTTCGAAGATGATCATGTGAAGGCGGGGACCTACTCAATGAGATTATCGTCTTGCTGCGCGTCTTGGTACACTCTGCACCTGTCAAATCACGTCTATGACCTTGTGCTAGTTATTGAGTCTTCCGAGCGGGAGGAATTATAACCATGAATTTCCAGCCCCATGTCAACAATGGTGGTTCAGGTGGTTCATGCTTCCGCCTGGAGTTTCGATGCACGTTTGACACAATCTTACCAATTAACAGGTTGGCGGCTCATCGCGGACGGAACATCCGAATGTAATCGACCTCTTTAACCCAACTATTCTGACAGACCATGCACTTCGCCATCTCACTGCAGGCGTTGGCCTCTCATCCACCTATTCGCTACCAGCTTGCCAGCCCCTACCGTACCATTCGCAAGCCTCGCACCCGAACCAACCCTGCAAGTACAGTTCGGACTAAAATCCCCAAACAGGCACACTGACAGAACCTTAGTTCTTCCTTGTCTCCTGCCTTCCCATATTTCTGGTCAGCTGTCAATTTTCCCGGCATACATGTATAGCTACACTGGCCAAAGATCTTGATCTCAGTAGGTAACCGCATCCGGAACGACTTTAACGCACTGTCCATGCGGGTCATGGACACACAGCCCGATCTGCGAGCCGATGCGTTTGGTACAGCCTTTGTGATCTTCGGGATCAATCTGGCCCACAAAGCACCCAAATCGATTGCAGGCCTGCGAACACAACGTGTAGTAGGTGCTCCAAATAAGAATCAATTGGTCTCTCGGCCACCTGCCGCCGGTGTAGGTTTGCCGTTGTGTTGCCCGATCATCACTCGTTGCGTCCGGACCTCACTTATGAGAGTTTTCTACTCCTCTCCGTCCAATCTTTTCTCTGCTCCTTTCTGCCACGGTCTGGTTCCCCACCTCAAAGGTCAGTTATCGTCTACTCCTGTGTGCTCTTACACATTACGCAAACTCGACAACCCGGGTAGGAGAAGTAGCTGGTTAGCGACCCAGAAGCATTAACCCATCGTATCAGAGCAACAGACCGGCTTCCTTTCTCCTCATATAGAGGGGGCGTGTTCAACTTATCTTCTGCAGCAGGAGCTAGCTAAAGTCTTCTTGGCCAATTTCATGCAGGCAGCTGCAATCCCGGAGTAACGAACCTGTCATATCTGGGGATCTTTGCTAGAACCTCGGACTTTTTCTAATGTGAACGGTCTGCGTCTATTTATCAAACTTCGCTGCCGCAAGCACCCTCCACATGCACTTTCATCACGCCTCCTGACCGTCCACATACAAGGCTTACTTTGCCTTTTTCTTCGCATAGACATACCACAAGCATGCCTGTCACAACGGACATGAATACCTTTTGACTCTAGCGTTTCTCCTCCTTTCCATCTACCGCCAGCACATCTGTCAATCTTCCAGCATATGCACCTCGACTCCAAGCATTTACACTGAATCTCCGCATCCGCATCTTAATCTATAGGATCCCTCAATTACTTGAGTATATCACAATGCAAGCACACTCACCGCGTTACAGCCACCTCCTCTTCCGAAGCATAACTAGATATTTTGCCCGCTTCTGCATACCACAATGTGATTGTGAATTCTCCCGGTATACGCAGCTTACAGATGAAGAATACCGTTACGCTTGCACGGCAACTTAAACCATACTCGACCATACACAGAGACATCAGTCTGGCAATTCTACTTCCGATGCTCTTCACCGCAAGCCGGCACTGCTCTTCAGTCTGGTTCTTACCGCATAAACACCTGTCGTCTCTCGGCATGTCCGTCCGGTATTCAAGCAACCGCTGGACGTGACTAGTATCTAAACCCGGACCCAGGCGCCTCGATAACACTGCCATCGTCTAAAGCTGGAAGCACACTCATTCTCTGGCTCAGCTCCTCACCTATATCCCAAACACGTCCAATAGACCTCTTAAATCAAAAGCCTCGTTCGCCTACCAACTGCAATCACACCCATTGCTTCTCTGTGCATCCGCGTTTCAAACGCAAATATCCATCTTCTGCCCCGGCAAACACAAACCCTTCCCACTCCCCCTCACACCCCACCGCCCACAATCCCATTCCTTCCACCCCACCGCCCCCCCCCTTCCCATCCCCGGCCTTACAAGCCAAGCTACTACTCCTCCCCGCACATCTCCAAAGCCATCAATACCCATCCCACTCCTCCTTCACACATACAACCTAAACACCAATGCCCCACCAAAACGAAAACGAAAACTATCTGTGCATCAGTAGCATTCCTCCATCCCCCACATCCATCACCTAAACCCCCCAAATACCCAAACCACACAACCCTTCACTCTCACACCCAAATCCCATTCCCCCCCATCCCCTCACGCCCCCCGTTCTTTGCCAGACAAAAGGCAAACCACCCTGCCAGGCGCTAGAAGAGCGGCCAGCAAGAGTTAATAAATCCGGCCTGAGTCGGGTAATTGGCGTATACGTTCTGCACTGAACAAGATGGAAGGGGGGGAGGGGGGGGACTAGGCGATTGGTGTGATTTTGAGAAGTAAGTAATCTAAGGGGGTTAGTTGGTTGGGTTGGTTGGAGAATGACAGAGATGGGAGTAGATTGAGATGGGCAAGAGAGTTTCTTTTATTCCCGTAGTAAGATGTGGTGTTTTGGATGGTTTTTCAATGGGAAATGTTTAATGTAGGGGAAAGTGACCGGGGTTTCATTCATGGGGCTGGGGCTATATGCTTTGTATTATCACACCGAAATAAAAATATCAAAAGAATCGAATGTTGGAAAAAACAAAAGGCATATCCCACCCCGCCCCTCTCACACTCCCCAATCCCCCCACCCCCTCTACTCAACAAACAGCGCCCCCCCCCCAATCCCATCCCATCCCACCACCCAAGCCAACCCTCCCCCCCCTCAGCATCCCACGCCCCCCCCCCCCAAACAAACCCTAAACAAACTCACAAGACCAGTACCAAAAAACCAAAAACATGGCCAGAACAAAAAAGGCACGCAATCACCCCCCCCCCCCATTAGGAGAGGAAAGAGGAAAAGGCATGAAACGATAAAATTGGGATACAGTAGATAGATAGATAAAGTTGAGTGGGGAAGGCGCCGGTGGAACAGTACCTACCTACACATATCACCCCCTCCCCTTCCCCCCTTATTTTTAACAAATGTCAATACTTTTTTGGGGGGGGGATAGGATTGTATATCTCAGTGAGGAGGGGGAGAGGCGGGGGGGTAAGGGTAAAAACAAGAGGGGATCGGAGTGTATATATATTCGTTCTTCCAAAAGCACCAGACAGACAAGACAGGGTTAACCACATTACTATTTATTTAAAAAAAACTCGAAAAATGGATAGGCTCCAGTGAGGTAAGATAAGGTAAGGTAAGGTAAGGTACAGTAAGGTAAGTAGACATTAAACCTCGATTCAATCCAAAAATGAAAAGAAATGAAATGAAAAGCACGACTTCCCCCGACTTTCCTTGGCACCACCACCTATTACATATCCAAGGGGGAAAAAAATAAGAAGAAAAAGGTCCGTAAACCGTTAATTGAGATGACGATTCTCTGAATTTCATAGATTTTTAAGGGGGACTGTACTTGCACGAACCGATGGCGCTAGGTTGCAGCGTCGTTGAGATAAGCACATGTGTAAAAGGGAGGGGCTCTAGATGAGAGAATTGACCGACGACAACGACAGGGTTATTTTTGGTGGTAGAGAGCTTGGTTCAACGACACGAAAAAACATACAAGTGAGAGATCACAAAGGTCATTTCTATTCTAAGCACAAACTATTCTTTCTCAAGCGCCACCCCCGCTCAAAACACATCGACCCTGATCAGCAGCTTCCCCCTTATTGACTCTCAAAAGAGCCATCCAAAGCACTCCGATCGCCCAGAATTGTAGAAGAGAAGCCAGCAGATCCCAAAGGTAGTTGATCGCCCCCACAAACACCCCCATAAATCGTAGATATATGCCTCTAATAAGACAGGGCAGATGTACACCTACGAAGAGCAAGCGGGCCTCTAATAAGGCTGGTATCTTCGCGTAAAAACATCATTACATGAAAAAAGATGACGGTGAAGCAGGATTTTTTGCAAAAGAAAGATGGGAGTGTACAGGCAAGGCAGAAAGCCATACACTAGAAAAATGGAAGAAGACTCCGTGGGCAGAAAAAGCCAAACTATACTGTTTGTCGTTTCGTCATTGTCCAAATAACACCGGCGCTCCTGCATAGTCCCCTGAAAGAGACATTTCCCGGTTGTCGTTTCATGCGAATGTTGTCCGACGCCGCTCAGAGGCAGATCCCATATAAATAAAATGAATTTTCCACGTGTAAAGGCCGTAAACGTGGTGGTGAGTATATCAGAGAAAAGGAATTATATTAGTGAGGCGAACTCAGGTCCATTTCTTTTGGTCGCAAGTTCGAGCTGGTTGAAGACGCCTTGGATCCCATTTTGCGAGTTAATTTCGCATAATCTAACTTCTTGTGAGTCGTGGAACAATTAAAACTTCCAAGAGCAGTACGTACGCAACCCGCAAGCGTTGCACAATGTCCGAGCGCCATCGGGACCACGCCGCCATTCTGGTGTTTCGGCTCTGTTACAACTATGGCATCGTCCAGGAGGCGCGGCTCTCTGCTTGAAATCGTAAGCATACAGACTCGAGATTGAGAGAATGGGACATACTCCTCGTTTCTTCTTCGTATCTGACCCTGCAAAACCTCCCGACCCGTCCAGCTTGTCTTGATACATGCTCCCGTCTTCATCCACTTCACTGCCCGGCTTATGAGCGTAGTCATAACTCCGCTGCTCTGCCAAAGCTGCTTGCTGCGTGACGATGACTTCTCGTATACGAGCAACGGAGTTCAAGACTTTTTCTTGCTGTCGAATCATTTCGTCACATTCGGCTATTGTAGGAACTGAGCCAGGTACTGGACCAGATCGTTGCGTTTGATGCGCGCGAGATCCGTACAGCCGGGAGAACTCCAGGGCACGACCACTGCCTTCAGCGATCTGGAAAACAGGTTAGATGGGATGAAAAATATACCATGAAGTACACACCTCGTTGAGGGAAGTCTCGAGTTCAAAGATATCCAGATGCCTCTTCACTGTTTCTCCAAAAGCCTGTGGCACAGGACTTTGCTTGACGGCGGCCCTCCTTATTTCTTCCGCCCGGTCAATCTCAGATCCGGCGCAACGCCAACTTGGGTGTGGTACGGATGCATGTTCATAAGAGGCTAGGCGAGGTGTTTGCGGAGCGTATGAGGTGTGCGCAGATTGGTATGGGGGGTAGCCATGTTGGGAGTTCGTGTGGGTAGAGGGGCGTGGCAGTTGATCATGCATAGGTGATTGATGTCTTGGCCAGGACTGCATCGGCTGTCTGAATGAATTCACAGGGCTCGGCCCTGTTCGCGATGGTTGTGTCGACATATAACTAGATTCTTGGGAATTTATGGCCGAAAACCGTGCGGAGCCCGAATCGATTTGGAGATACGAAGAATATTGTGGTCGCGATTTTTCAAAAGAATCATGAGAGGGATGAATCGGAGAGTGAGCGTGGGTTGACGAATTCGGAGCTGCTATCGACGACGTTTCTAGATGTGATCGAGGGGCAGCAGTGGTGGAACTTTGCTGAGGGGTGGGGTTCGATGTTGCTGGGGGCCCAGCCTTGGATAATAATGAAGGGATTGAGAGATGTTGCTCGGTACCAAGAGCTTCGTGTATTGAAGGTAGTGACTGATGATGCGGTAGCGGTGGCTCTTTCTCGTCACCAGAAGTTCGGCGAGAATCTGGCGGAGATATGTAGGCATTAAGAGCGGCCACTGAGTTGGCAGTGGTAGACTGATATGAGTATGGAGGTGGCGGGCCAGAGTACATATTTGTCGGGCTGGCGAGAGGTGGAGCTGACATGTTCAGGGCCGCTGAAACCGGGAGGCTTTGGCTGTAAATCAGACTTTCCCTCTTGATCTTGTCCAAATCTAGGTAACCGATCGATGGCAAAGTACTGCTGAAGCCGATTAATTACACTCGCCCGAAAGAAGCCTGTTGACGATCTGTGACGAAACCCACCTTTGCCTGATTGCGTCTGCCATTGCCATTCCCGAGCGATGTAGAAGATTGATGAAACGCTTTGCTATCAGTTCTCCGCCGCCAACATCCCTCGGGCTTTACGATCTTGTATCGTGTTTATACGACTGTCGCTTGCCGCAACCTCAGACGAACAATTATCGTGCGGGCCTTGCCGTTACAATGTCGACCAGGTGCCGTTCAACGGATAATTTGCGGTGAGATTGTGCGCAGCCTCGACTTTATCAGATGCTCCGACTGCGCAATCAACTCCTCTGTAGAATTTCTGGGTTGGATCCGTGAGGTTGGTTGACAGTGACAGGCGAGTGCGAAGTGTGGGACGACCGGATCCAAGGCGGAGGAACGATGTCTAAACCAGGACGGCGGAAACTGCTCGTCACCTGGAAAAGGAATCTGTGATATTGATTGCGTTGACGACAAGACTTGCTTGTGAACGTAGTGGTCGCGATAGAAGACTGAGAGGCTTCTGAAATCTTTTCCCTCGGATACCGAGATGGGGGGTGTGCAGACTGCAAGAGGGTGGAAGCGGAGGATGGCGAGAGATCGATACGATGGCGTACACTAATTGACAGGAGATGCCTGCACAGATTGCTGGGATTCGATTCTAACGCAGAAGACGGTAGGGAAGGTACAGCAGTAACGCTACGGAGTATGCAGTAGGGACTAGTGGGGTGCTTTACTGTGTAAGGTAGGGTTCGTTGGTACGTATCCGCAACGACCTTAAACCGTCGAAATGCTTGGCAGATAGACAGATCGGAGATTGAAAACGCGAGAGCATTTGGGTCATCATTGGACAGGGGTGCTCCTCCGACATGGCAGCGCGCTTTCTTGCACTACCGGTACGGAATACTGACTACCATACCTTACTACTTTTACTTACCTTACCTGACAGAGACACCTCCCACCCACCACTGCTTTTTGGTGGCATAACTAACCCCCCCTCCTCGTCCAAATAACCCTAAAGTATGTTAAGGTAGCCTTTTCACACCCTAGGGTACAAGCCTCTACGTACACTGTATGGTGGGCAAACAAGCCTTTCTTCATCATTAACATCATCATCATCATCACTATCATCATCATCATCATTTATTCGTCCCATCCACTAATCTAGCTGTACCGTAAAGTATCTAGTGGATCTTGTTTCACCATCTTGAATTCTATCGGCCGATCTGAACACTTTATCAATTGATTTTTCCCACAACCTTAAAAGCTTTTCATCTCAATTGCAGCTCACAGATGTACATTATACTCGCGATGCAAAGTAAGGCAGATACTTGGATGCCTCAACTTCTGCTTTCGCTTGCACAGGAGATGCATCGCGGACAGGTTTCCCAATGGAGGAGAACTTGAGAGAAAACAGCAGTCACAAGCGTCCTAGAAGCGGCCAAACTTTGGTGCGCGTAATTATGGCCTTTTTCGAGACTTCCGTGCAAGTTGGGGGAACCCAATGGCTGCAATGCGATCGAAACGGTGGCGATGAATAGTACAGCTGGTGAGCTGGTGAGCTGGTGAATTGGTGAATTGTAATGAATAATTTGGTCATATCATGAAAAATCTACTGGTATTTTAATTTTTGTTGGCGGTAACAGCTTCATGCCCCCTCAGGTCTCCGAAGACAACCTTAGCCTCTGTACCAACGGGTAGTCGCTTGGCGTTGCCACAAAGTCGGGCATGGTAGCATGTGGTTTGGGGGATACCCATCGGTAAGGTAAGCTTCGACTACCTACTAAGAGACAGTACTAGGACTACTCCGTTGAAACTTTGTTAACTGGCAATTCACCGTCGATCGACCTGACACCTTTCGGAATGTTCCACCCAGTTAGTTGGTGGTGGGTTCTTTGGTGCAATATATTGATCCCTTCGAGATCCCGGCGCCTTGGGTCTACGCCGGCAGGCCGCTGATACTTTGAGGCAGTGTCGGCGAGGGTTTGCGCAACAATCCATTCGGTTTATCGTGTTGGAACAAGTTGTGAAACAACCTTTTTTGCGACATTGCAGTCGTATGATTTGTATTGCAATTGCATGCAGTGGAGCATTGTTCTTGTTTAGGATTCCCATGGTCACGAGCTTCGTGCGTCACTTGCTGCACATACAGTATACTGGAGCATCGTGTCTGAAGCTGTCATTGCCGCAGATAAGGATGCAGGAGGCCGTACCTTTGTTTCCAACCACGTGAAATGGATTTGACCCTCTGTGCCGGAGCTGGCACAACTAAGGTATCGTACTGCTGGACGTAGCCGGAAAGCAGTCAGATGACAGCTATCGGTCTATCTGAGAAATTAGAATGTTCGTGAGAAGTCGATATACTCCTGAGCGCATTTCCAGCATGGCTCCAGTCGTTACTCTTGGATTTTTGATATGAGGGTATTTTTGGAATACGAAGTAAGGTAATGTAAACATCAGGTGACAGGAAATCTATCGGGAGGTTTAGATTTGGCAATCCGATTCATGACAGGGATGATGTCTCAGATGAAGAGATCGCATGTCGATCTCTGATCTGTGGCTTAAACCTAACTCCCCTACCTTACCTACCTCAGCCGTCCGCTAAAGCGCAGAGCAACTTGCCGGTCACTAGCGCATGGATGGATTCTGCTCTCAGATCTTTTGATCGGCATTAAACTAAGGTAGGCGCCGGGCTGTTCAGAACAATCATTATTCGATCTCATACTATTCCGTATATACATCGCAAACAGCTGTAATTTAGGTAATCGATACAGGAAAATCATTTGCGGACCGCGGATATTTGGGCATCAACAAACACCTAGCGTGTAGCAGCTGCACTACTGTAGAGTAATAGCCCAAGCACAACCGATTCCAACGATGATCCAATATCGTTGCCTCCTGATCTTCAGCGACGGCATCTTCCTACGACACAGTACGGCTCAGTAAAATAGTGAAAGAGTATCATAGTATGGTACCTTGGACAACTCGATATTTGATCGAAATAGGCAGTGACAATATGTTGTTATTAATTATTAATTATTATTTGCATGCGACTCCCCAAAATTACGGCACAGACTGATACTACTAGCAGAGAACAGACCACCCCACCACCACCACCACCACCACTAATTCCGCTCTCCGTACCCGACGCTGCGATGGCTTACACTGGGGGGAGAAAAGAGTGGAGGGGTCGTTTTAAGCTTCTGCTCGTGACAGCTCTTTCGCTCTACCTGACTTTAGGGACGCCCCAACCATCACGCCATCGAAAGGCAATCTCTTTCGGGCAGCCTCAAGTGCTCAGGATGGCAATGATAGGCTTCATTTCCCCTGATCAGCGCAGATACAACGGATGGGCTGTGGCTTGCTGCACCCATTTGCACACGAGAATCCCATAACGGTCAAGCGTGGCGCCAGGATATGCACCCTGACTGAATAGAAATCCAGAATCCGCGAAATGTGAAAGTGAAAATCAAAAATCCACTCAACGGTTTATTAAAGTTCGATAGACCCTGGGGGTTGTTGCGATGCGCATCGTGGTTCCGATATGTCACAGAAATCTCATCCACCATCATGGATACTACTAACCATCAGGCGCACTCAAAGAATAATTGGGGATTTTAGCGAGAAGCTTGCCGCCTCCTTTTCACTCTCTCGTAGTCGACTTTCATACTTGTGCCAGAGGAAATGTCTAATTGTCTAATGGTCTGAGTGTAGATGTATAGAACGTTTATTAGTGATATCTAAGCGTGTTAAAGACGGTTATTATGTTGTAACTTTGAGAGTACTGATTCCTGGAGGGATATGGTAAAAATCCCACTTTCTTTCGGTGTGGGCCTGCCACGAGATCACCCACCCTCGCCCTGCTGCAGCTCTGACAGAAGAAAGTTCCAAGGTCATCGGCGGCAGCGCAGTGTTCATGCTCGTGCAATTTGCCGTTCCACCAGAACGCATTTTCGGCTCTCTTCAAGCGCAGTGGGTTGGACGGCTAATCGCAGATCTATACTTTACTTGTCAAGCATGCCTTGGTCCTGCATGACAAGCACTGTAGGTATGGCCAGTGATTTAGACACATATGCATGCCTCTCTTTCGGCCTTGCGCAGCTGCAGCTGATGCGCATCTCGATCCAATGTGGGGGGACGCCAATCCAATTTGTTCGTTCCTTTCCATCCCTTCTGGCAATCACCCCACGCCGCATACGTGCAGATGCAGCTGTCAAAGCTGCAGAAATCTCTCTACCCGTCGCTATCATCCCCCCCTTGATCCTCATCCCCAACGGACGCGCCACCACTGTGCTGTCACTGCATCGCTGCGCTTGGACATCACTTTCCCTGATTCCTGTCGCCGTTGCACCCCCCCTACTACCGGAGCAGTTTGACTTTGCGCATTAACATTCCCCTTTTCAGCAAATGAATATGGGGGCATCGTCGGGTCGAACGGTTATTGGTCCTGCAGCACCTGCAGAACGGGTTTACCGTTCCGATATAGATCTCGATCTTGATTGAAATGTTTTCAAGCGTGGGATATTCGGATGTGGCCACCGTGGCCAGTCGTCGTCGGCCAGAGAAGCGGGATTTGCTTTCCCCCAACCGAGGAGAGCAGCAAGAGCGGGACGGCCATCCGTCGTATCCGACTAATGTACAGCAAGTAGCAGTAGCTGCATGTAAGAAAGTGCCAAGTAGTGACAATGGCATTGAGAGATCCGTAAACACTCCATCCGAGATATCCTCACCATCTTTAGTGGCTGCCTGGAGAAGGTCCGAACTCAAGCGAGCAATCTATTTCATCGATGCGCCAGTCCCATCCAGGGAGGGGGACTAAACAAGCTGAAAAAAACAATGTCGAGCGATTCCAACCATTGGCCATTCGTTTCGGTCATTGGTGAATATACGGAGTAGTCCCGTGGAGCCTTCTCTGCCCACTCCGCTCCGCTTTCATAATTAATATCTCGGTGCTGAAATACGAACCACGCGCACTGAACATCATCGATCTCACTTCTTAATGGCCCGAACGGCAAACTAACTCTACGCCGGACTTGCCTCCGCTAGCCTTGCCCAACAACTTTCCAGCATGATCTACAAAACAGCGTAAGAACCAGCAGTTCGATCCGAGTCTACTGCCCAGAGGGAAGTTCTCTACGAGTTGCAGCTCTTCATTTTAATATATCTGGCCCCCGATTAGGATTCAGGTTGGACATCTGTTTAGAATATACAGAAATAGACTCTTGTGCTCGGTGCCGCGTAAGCCTACCCCTTCTGAATACTGCTCTTCTTGTGTCATTGCACCTTTAGTGTTTTGCGTGCCCCTTTTCCCTCGGAGATATTCTATGGTCGACAAAGGGATGATTTGGAACCAAAGTCCCGGAGACTCGAACAAGGTTGTGTCCTAGTTCAGGAAACACCACGGATGACCGGCTCAACTGTACTCTGTATCCACGGCAGAATATTTTCAGATTCTCCTTCCAATCTCTTCCTCTTCCAGAAACCCGCCTAGACCTCACGTCTGCTGCTCCTGTTCATGTTTTCCCACAGTCTATCCCTTTGCCCGTTAATTGTACGGCCCACCCAGCTAAACCTATAATGGTAGAAGCTTAACCTTTATGAGTACGGAAACTAGTGTTTAAAGTATTGAGCCCGACTCACCGAGCCAGTCAGAAGAAGGCTGTAACCCCTTCTCTACCTTCAACCTTCGTAAAACAATGTTCTGTGCTTACTAACTATCCGAACACCCTTACTAATGGTGGTGATTGTATGCTATATTTAGGGTGGGCCGTACAATTAACGGGCAAAGGGATAGCTCTCAACCTTTCCAGACCCCCTGAAAATCCAGCCCTGCAACCATGTTCACGGCCTATCAATATACCTCATGCCTCTCATATCATTGCTCTCCAACGCATATGCTCTAATGATAACGCCATCGCCTATCTTGTATACGCTGTGAAGCCTGCTTCAACTGACTGATCCACATCCTACCGAATACGAAAATAAGAAATGAATGTTGCTGAACATGACGCCCTGCCTTCACGCGGGGTTATGCCTTCTCAAGCAACAAGAAGAAGCATAGAATGCTGAAATACCAAGACAGGAACTTTCAAACCCCCTTTTCTTCGCCCGTTGCTATCCCCTTCCTTCTCCTCACCACAAAAGCACGCATGAACCCAACATTCACAAATTATCTATCCTATGCTCACTTGTCCAGTTGATCTCTCTCCCGGCCCCCCCAAAACCAAAACCACAACCACCACCAGTCCCTCCATACCCCCTTCTCCCCCTTCACCCGACCTACCTACGCAAACCCACAATCCTAATACTCCAAACCCAAGCCCCAACCCATTCATACTCACGGTTCAAAGAGTCCGAATCATACCGTTCGAAAAAACCATCCCATCCGACAACGAACCCTCCATCCCATAACCCATCATTCACGCCTTCGACGATTGTTGGAGCATAAAGTCCAGAATCCGTAGTGTTGCTGCCCTGCATCAACGAATTCCGACTATGAGCTGCCCTCGCTGATAGGTGAAGCAGGCTTATGCTACCAGCCTACCAGTGTAGGTGTTCCAAAAAAAAAAAGAAGTGGAGTGGAGTACAGTAGTACGGGAGCGCTTGATTGCCAACACGCCAGCTCCTCTCCTCTCTCATCTTCAGTCTTTTTACTACAACAACAATCATGCGAAATACCCCGGTTCAGCTCGCGGTATTCCTCTTCTCCCTTGTCTGCGCGTTCCATGTCGGCGGAGCTTTTGGGGGGGAAAAGGAAAAAGGAAAAAGGACGGTTTCGGATCTTTGATATATGTGCAGTGGCGTTCTTGGAGATGGGGTTTCGGGGGGAGGGTGGGAGTTTTCGGCTTTTGCACAGGGAAGAATGAGATGTCGAGCTCGACCTATCCATTCCTTCGTGCCCTCGAACCTCTATGCCTCAAGCATACTTCCAATCCACCGACTCTCATCGGCCGCCCCCCCCAACCCACCCAATCGACTTCCTGCACGCACGCCTCTTACCTCATTTCTCGCCCCCGAAAGATCAAACAAGGCCACCTACATACACCAAGGAAAACCCCCCAACCCCTTCTGTACCTGGGAACCGGGCAATCTAATTTTTTTTAAAAAAAATAAAGAAAGGTACGGGCGGGCATAGACTGGCACACACAGATGGTGTGAAAGATCCGAATCTACAAATTTTATGTAAATCCAAAAGATCCACCCACCACCACCACCACCGCCTCTCTCTCTCCCCAGCAACCGCATTCCCATCCAAAAAACAACCTCCTACACAAAAAAACCACAAACAAAGCTCACCCCCGCACGTCTGGAGGCAGAGCGATAGCTACCAGCCCATCAGAGATCCAAAAGACCATTTACGGGAAAGAGGGCTGTGTTTTCTATACGACGAAGGCGCCAGCGGGCCCGGATGTGGGGGAGAGGAGGAGAGGAGGAGAGTAGAGGGCAGAGCGGAGCATGAACCTGTGCAATCCCCACCCACCCCCCAATCCATCCGTCCACAATCATACAAACCAAAACCTCACCACCATCATCATCGTTTTAGCTGCGTTCAAAAAAAAACAGGGAAGGACAAGGGCGGGCCAGAACCGAACTGGGAATGGGGGGGAGAGGTGGAATTTGACTCCGGGTGGTGGTTGTTGTTGTTGTTGTTGTTGTGGTGTGGGGTGCTATGTAACCTAGAAGAGAGAGAGAGATATAAGAGAGAAAGAGGGAAAAGGTGAGATACAAGAGAGAGAGAAAAGGCATGAGACATAAGAAAAAGCACGACACTGCATGCATGCATGCATGCACACGAAAAAGAGAACCAAAACGAGAGACATCGAATCGAATCGAATACCCCAAAACCTAGCAGCAGCAACAATGACGTCCCAAACCACCCCCCCCAAATCGTCACCAGGAGGAGGAGGAGGAGGAGGAGGAAGAGTAATATTCATAATCGCAAAAAGGGCGTGTGTGCATACATACATGCACCCAAACAGTAAATCCTAGTTGGTTGGTTTTTGGGGGGGGGGGGAAAGGAATAGCGGTTGCCGAAAATGGGAAACAAGCGTTATATAAAAACGGGGGGTATGGGGTAACGGTCATTTTCAATGGGGGTTCTTCCTTTCTTCTTTCTTCTCTTGAGCGAGAAGAAGAAAGGCAGCGCTGCCTTGAGTACATAATCTGCGGCTTTTCGTAATGTAAAGAAATGAAACACGCACGCCTTCGTGACGGAGATTCCCAGATGGATGGGCTCGTGGGTTATATAAAACAAGAGGGGTTGGAAATATCTTCACTACGGAAAAAAAAAGAGGTCCCTAGAGGGGACTCCGGACGCCGGTTCGTGTCAACGTATTAGAAAGGTTTGGAGTATATGCGTCGCCTGCGTCCGTTGTTGCTTTGTTCGAGGATGTGCAACCCATCCCCCGCTCCGACGCCAATCGCACGCCGTCTGCACACCTCTACCTCTCAATGACGCGACTCAAGCCCCTCAACACGCCTCTCATCCCCACCCCCTCCTCACCCCCACTCGCCCTCCTGACACCCTCCCTCTCCCTCTCCTCCAAGGCCTCAGCGCTCATTCCCAGGACTTCATCCGCGACCCGCTCGGCTGCGTCTTTGTATGCTGAAAGCGCGTGCACGTTCCCTGCGAATTTGTCAATCTCGAATTCGAGGGCGGAGGTGACTTTAGAGAGGCGGGCTGTGGTGGTTGATTGGAGGGACGTGGAAGAGGCTGTGGTGGTAGATTTTGAGTCGTCAGTGGTGGCTTTTGAAGAAGTGGCGGGTAGGTCGGTTGTAGTGAAGGGGAGGGCTGTGAGGGCCGCTATTTGTGATTCGGAGGAGAGGAGGGTGGGGTCGATGGAGGTGACGTTGGGGTTGTTTGACGGAAGAGGGGGAAGAAGGGGTTCTGAGGTGGGAGGGCGGAGGAGAGATTCCCAGGTTTGCCGTTCGGTGTGGAGGCTGTGGATAGCGTGTCATTAGTGACTTGTTCAAGAAACAGGAGCAGAGAGTTAAAGAGGTATTCACCGGGCGATCTGTTGCTCTAGGTCTTGGATTTTGGCGAGATTCGACATGTTTTTGGGATTAGGCCCTGGAGGTTGCGGAGGCGGGGTGGAATCCTTCTGTGCAATTGTTAACGCCCTCTATACACCTCCTAGAGACAAGTAGTGCATACCCTCCCGAACCAGTCCGACAGTTCGGACTTTGTCGAGAAATCCTTTAGCAGTTGCTGCTGTATTTCCCGCGCTATTTATTGTTACCATCTAGCTTCTCAGCCCTAGAGCAGCTTAACATACCTGCTAGTCTAGCATGACTATCTGCTGACGAAAACGATGGCTTGTCGCCCAGAGCTCTCGTCCCACACCAAGTAAGAAGCTGCCTCATTCGCCGTGGTTCCGAAAGTCCGTTTGCTTCAATGTGCTTATAAAATTCCGAACTCTCTACTTCATCATGCGGTAAAGCTAGGTCTCAGTTAGCGGTCTTCTCCAGCCAATTCACAAAGGCTTCCTACCGTTAGATTTCCCGCCATCGATCAGTGAACTTGCTCTCCGCCCCCGCATGCCTAGACTGCTCCTGCGTTGCCCGTCACCAGATCCTTTTCTCATCTCTTGATTCCTGCGGATAACCGGGGTATCTGCGAATGGCAAGGAAACCTTGGTAACTTCATGAGACCTTTCCACCCGCGGTGATCCTTCCACAGGCTCAGTTCTTTGCTGAAGTTCTTCACGATCATGTGCGGCAGTAGACGTTTCCTCTCTTTCCCTTGCCTCGTGGTCAGGCTCTTTCTCCTTCACCCTCCTCTTCTTGGGATTAAGCGGCGGTGGACTCGGGGCACTGTGTTCCCCACTGTGCCTCGCACTTCTTCTCCGCGGCTTTTCAACCCCTTCTTTCACTGCAGGGACATTGCTAGATGGAGCAGGGGATTTCTTCCGCGTTTTCTTCACAGGTGCTGTTCTTGGTTCCGGTTCCGGTCTTTCCTCCTCAATTGGTGGTACTTTAGGCTCGGCCTTCGCCCTCTTGAACGTGAAGCCATCAGATTCCTCGTCGTAGACTGCCCGTGTTGTTAGCTTTACCATCCAATCACTAGCAGAGCGCCCGTATTAAGAGGCTGTGTGCGCCCAATAAGGTCTCGTAGTCTGATAACCTGCTCTGGGGGTGGACGGACCAATTTTCCTCTTCCCTCGCCCTCCCTTCGCATTCGTACCAGTACCATTGATAGATGCCTTCCCTTGTTTCCCACCCACTCCATTGCTCTGACCGCCCTTTGCTCGTTCTGTGCCATGACCAACGCCGTTTGCAACATGTAGGTCCTCCTTCTCTGGCTGCCTTGCGCTAAGTCTTCTGGAGCTCCGTCGCGGTTCACTCATCATATGCGGGTTAGACAGAAGCTGTAGCGGAGAGCGCGTCGCGTAGGTGGTCATTGATGCTCTAGTGACAGTGAAGATGGTGGAAGATCAAGCGCGTGTTCGATGCGGCCCTCCGGAGGTTACCAGTGATTGTGCCAGGAGGTTCGTTAAATACAAGCGACCAAGACTCGCGTCATTACAGTTGATATTGATACCTGTAACGAAGGGCAGGTTAGCTACGGTCAGTCGCAATCCCCATTAGATATCCGGGGGAGGGGAGTAAAGTGCATGTTCCAATGTTGTTGTCTGGGCGCGCCTCGGCCGCTTGAATCTAGGCTACAATGAGGATAGCGTCAAAAGCGTTTACCTATCCAAGCTCCCTGGCCCTCCTCAGATACCAAACGATAGCTTCAAGAACGTGCTGTATCATCAAGTGGTCTATTCTATTCCTTAACATCAAAGGACTGCTTGACAGTCAATCGGCTAAATACTCATACTAGCCTGATGTCCTACAAATAACGACATGTTTCTCCAGAACGCGCAAGCAGCGACTCGAATCTAAGGGGACGCTGTACTGACAATTTTATTTGGTATATCTATAAACAGTCAAGCCATCCAGTCGTTTAACCATCAGAGGCGCATCGAAGTATATACTCAGAGTTTACTTCATCGAAGCAGGCCCGCCTAATTCGGGAGCTAGGCTTCCTTCTATCCTCCGTTTCGCTTCCTGCCTCTCTTCCATAGTGATGTTTTCCTCTTTTTTCCGCATATCGGGCGTGTGCTGCAATTGATCAGGATGATGTCCAACAGACATGCCAACGCGGACCTACAAGACAGTCAGCACTGAAAATCTTAAGATTGCCGGACATAGTTACCAAAGTCTCCAAGGCTCCCTTTGAGTTTTCGATAAGATCATCGTCAAACTTCATTGTACCAGGCTCGAAGAGAACCAACAGTGTACTTCCCCCAAATTTGAAATACCCAAGCTCTTCCGCTCTACCAACTCTCTCACCCCTCTTCCTCGTGATGACTGTACTACCAACCATCATTGCTCCTACACAGATAACCATCACCCGGCCGTGAGCCACCGAGTTGATGGGCACGACGACTCTAACATTCTCGCTGTATACATCAAGAGCAGATCGGATAGCCATAGGATTGACCGTATAGTATTCGCCACTAATCAGCTTTGGCTCATCCATTATCCCATCAACGGGGACGTGGAAGCGGTGATAATCCTGAGGCGCAAGCCGGAAAATACCCAAGGCACCATTGATATATCGCTTAGCATCCTGAGGATAAGCATTCCCGAGTAGCCGCTCAACAGAGAACTCCCGACCCTTGACCCAGATTTTCGTAGCTTCCTCCAGGTTGTTGAAAACCACACAACGAGAGTCTGCAGGTGAAACAATGATTCTTGGGTTACCAGGCGCTGAGCATGGTCGTGCATTTGATTTGAGTTCCCTGTAGAAGAATTCATTGAAGTTCTTGAATTCCTTAACGGACTTCAGAACCTCATTCATATCGAGCTGATGGAAGTTTATAAAGCCTTGGATATATCTTGCCGAAGCTGGATCGTCGTATTTTTTACCTTGTTTGATGCTGAGTGATTTTAAGAGTTTCCGAACTATCAAAGGTCAGCAATACGCCAGCGAGCCCCCTTAGGCGGACTTACTTCGTTTCTTCTCCATGTCCCTGCTCTTCAGTCCTTTGTACATTAGACGAATGCCTAATCTGACATACACACTCATCCTCTCTTCGTTGATTTGCCCAGTAGTCCTATCTTGCACCAGAATATTCGCGGAATTGGCACCAAGCTTGTAGCCACCGTAAGATATCTTTGTAATTACCTTGGAGTACCATTTACGTTGTGCCTGGCTCGATGTGACGAAGCCGGCCATGACAATATTATTTACTTGCCGCCAGTCCTGACTAGCACACGTTGCAATATGAGTAATAATATCAGCATCCGATTTCTTATTAAGACGCGGCTGGTGACAAATCGGGCATTCACGAATCTCTATTACATGCTCTTCTCCTCGCTCATCGGTGAGATCATCCTTCTCGACATGATCACCAGTTTCACCTGGCGAGCCAAGATATTCTTGTGCAATTGCAGGAACAGCAGAACGATTTGGTTGCTCATTCAGCGGTGTATCAGCATTACCTTCCATGGCTGGAGTGCCAGTCTCACCGGGCGTACTCTCGTCACTGCCAGCAGTAGAGAAGTGGGCGTTGGCCATGTACCCCTTCATCGTGTCGCCCCAAGACTTTTTCTGAGTGGACTGTTGCAGCTGGTCTTCTAAGCAGATCACAGCTTGATCGAACGTCAACAAGATATTGTTAGGATCTTGGGACTCATCATCTTCCGCGAATCTACGGAAGAAACCGTCGATTGTAGATTCCTTCAATGTGGAGCCCAGGGTGTCCAGCATTGTGGTCAGCTCAATCTTGCTGACTCGAGCATTCTCGTCAGTGTCATACTGCTTCAACATTGCTCGCCAGAATTGCTGACGAAGGGCATGATACGGTACGTATTTGACTTTGATTATGAGTCGAGGATTATGTTTGTCCTCCCAACGTTCCCTGTGTCTAAGGATGAGGGGGAGCGTATACGCTTTGAGATCCGGATCATCAGGATGACCACAATAGTCCTCTGTAACGTCTTGACCATTGTTGCTTGTTACTGGGGTGAGGTTAATAGAATCATTCGGTATGCTAGTCAAAGCCGTCGGTAAATCCAACTGTGAGCTGCTATGGACCACACTTTGAGAGTTCTTTGGAGTCAGACTAGGTCTTGCAAGCTTGTTAAGGCTGGTAGCGGAGGAAGACCGAGATACAGGAAGCCTAAACCTTGATTTATTAGGAGTCGGTAATGCTGGAGCGTCAGGCGGTTCAAGCAATTGGTAAAGTCCAGTTTCAGGGTCAGCTTCTGGGCTAGTCGCGATGATGTCGGATAAAGCAAGATTTGCTGTGCCAACAAAGTCGTTGCCAGAAAGCTTGTCCCTGTCAACGACCGAGAAGCTTAGTGAATACGCCTGCTCGTGTCGCATAACCTGGAAAACCATCTTCTCATCAAAGACCGGGTTCAAATTATGACGAATAACCCGAGTTCGATAGGTCTTTCGGCCGAGAGAAGCGACCACAAACGGATCCATATCGAACGATGTCCGTGTAACTGTCCTCGTCAGTATGTTTACACATCAGTAGGCTCAGTCAGACCCACGATTCCGCTCCGGGGGAAGATCTGTTATCTTCCCAATGTCCAAGAAAATAATTCCAACAACATCAGTTCCGCCTGTGAATTGGTATGCCCTAGCTTTTGTCTTTCTCTTTAACCTCTTCAAGCGTAGCAACCTCTTTCGCTTTTCTTTCTCTACAACAACGGGTTTGGTTGGATCGTCGGTCTCGTCCGATGTTTCCAAGTTGTTCTCCTCGTCATCCTCCTCTTCATCATCGTCGTTGCCCTCTTGCCGCTCTAGCTTGTCAAAATCGTCATCCTCGTCGTTGTCGCCCTCCGAGCTCATGGCACTGATTGCGGCGAACTTTTGGAATATTTCCTCGGGGGGCGCGGTTGGGTTTGACGGGTCAGCAAGCGCAAATTGCAGTTGAACTTCGCCAGATATTGCTGACCCCTTTTTCTTACTCCCCTTTCGCTTTGATTTCAATGTACACCATTGGGGCTACATTACATTAGCTATTTTGTGATGATTCGATTCTATAGAGCTTACATTTTGTGAAACCTGCCCATTCGAAAAGATCTCCTCGACCGCGAGATCGAATTCACCGAGGTAGTCTTTACCGAAGCGGTCTCTATCCCAGCAAACCGCCTCGAGAAGTAGGCTTTCTACCCCAACAATGGGTATCTCGAACGAGACATTCCATTCAGGGTTCAGAGTCTTGCTAATTGTTGGGGTCGACTGCTTTGCATCACCGAGGGTCACGACCAAGTACTGCCAAAGGCGTTAATTAGGAGGCGATACACATTAAGATCGGTCCTGGAACAAACCGGATCACTCGTCCCACTTTTGTCCTTTGCTGCCAAGTTTCGTGCCTACAAACAGGTTGGATTCGTAATGTTTACGAGCTGGGGGGTGTTGCCTACTTACTCTCAAGACTGTGGTCTTGAGGACCAAATTTTTAGCGTCAGCAGGAGCACGCATAGGGCTCGAGCTTCTGCTGATGTCTGGACTGTTTCCGTTGGTGCCATTCTTACCAGCGTGGCTTTTCAGCCGACTTGGCAAAGCAATCCGGACCATGCTGGAAGACGTAGAGAGCCAAGCGAGTGACTCTAGATGTTCAGCGTAGCACCAACAATGGTATTGATCATGGTAACAATGTTTGTTAAATTGTTTGAACAAGCTGTACTTTTGCAAATCGTAAAAAGAAGTGCACAGAGAGATGGCAGGATGCCCTACCTTATGCAGCTGAATCCCAAGGCAGATACATATCAACCCCCGCGCAGGGACCTAAAAACAAACTTTAGGCGCGTCTCAATTAGAGTGGCCCCGCGGAACCGCAAGGCATCCGTGATAGTCGCAACCCTCCATACTAAATAAAATCTGTCGACAAACATCTGAAGGACAATGGATCCATTTTCCGGCGAAGGAGGTAAGTCAAATAATGTTACGCCCTAGGACTCCCGTATTAAGAAATAAAACAGAGCTCCTCAACATCCTCAACGCATTCCACCAAGGCGAATACCAAACCGTAATCGACACCGACAGCGCCTCCTTTTCCAAATCAAACGCCGTCCAACTGCGAGTACTCCAATTGCGCTCTCAAATAGCCAGTGGCTTCGCCGAAGAAGCCCTTGCTGATATAGCGGACGAGAAGCCAGATGTCCCAGATTTCAAGGCGGTCAAGGCGTTAGCTTTATTAGCTACGGGCAATACTTCAGAAGCACTCAGCGAAGCAGAGAGTTTAGCCAGTGCTTCCCCAGAGAATGCTACGGTGCAAGTACTAGGCGGGACGGTACTACAGGCTGCCGGAAAGACGGAGGAAGCGCTTGCACTTCTAACAAAGCATCAAGGCAACCTCGAAGCGTACAAAACCCCCAACCTATCATCTCCTTCAAAACCCTACTGACGCTCCATCACCTCCCCCCCCAACAGCATAGCCTTAACAACCCAAATCCACCTCCAACAAAACCGCACCGACCTCGCCCTCAAAGAAGTCCAAGCCGCCCGCAAATGGGCCCAAGACAGCCTCCTCGTCAACATCGCCGAGTCCTGGGTCGGCATGCGCATCGGCGGCGAAAAATACCAACAAGCCTTCTACGTCTTCGAAGAAATGGCCCAAACGCCCTCCAACAGCAGCTCCACCAAAGCCACAAAATCCCTCGTCACGCAGGGAGTCGCGGAGATCCACCTGGGGAGGTTACCGGAAGCGGACGCAGCGTTGGAGCAGGCGTTGGGGAGGGATGGCGAGGATGTGCAGACGCTTGCGAACTCGGTTGTGCTGGGGACGATTGCAGGGCGGGAGACGGCGGCGCTGAGTTCGACGCTTCGGCGGGTCGCGCCCGAGCATCCGTTTTTGGTGGATTTGGAGGAGAAGAGTGCGTTGTTTGATCAGGCAGCAAGGAAGTACAAGGCTAGAGTGGCGTCGTGAACATGGGTTTGAAGCGGGAGTGAGGCGTCGGTGGTTGTGGGTGCATTTTGAGCATGGGGGTGACGGCGCTACATTTGAACCTCACATCGAAAAAAAAAGTCGTTGAAACAGCCCATGAATTTTATCAATCCACCACTACTTTTCACACCGCATGCTGGCTTCATCAGATGAGACCTCATCATAGCCTTCCACCCTCATATCCACCACAACCGAAAGCAGCAAGACCCTCTCAAACGATCCATAAGCACGACCTTTGGTAGAACGTAAAGCGAGCGTCTCAAGCCCATTACCCAGAGAGCAACCATTTCTCAAAGACCATCCCACGCTTCCAGCCATCAAAACGCACTCGCTAAAGCCAACAGGAAAGTATATTTTACAATGCCAGCATCCTTTACACCGAACCGTCCTTGCTTTCCGCAACCAAGCCATTTCATCTCCCAATGGGGTTAACCATGGAAGATTAGTGTTCTAGCCCGAGGGAGCATCCATCCGTTCATATTGTTAGAAGATCCGTCGTTCTTGCCGTAAAAACCGAGAAAATTACACACATGTCTTGTAAGTCAAGTTCTCACTCCGTTCGTTTCGTGCGGTGGAGGACGCGGCGCGGCTCGGTCTGGTGGAGAGCCTCGCCCATCGTCCAAAGGAGTTACCCTTATGTCCCTGAGATACTTTTGTCCTTCTGGGTTTCCCCTCTGCATCTGGAACAACTCCTCCGCCGTTGCCCCAACTGCCTCATACAGCCCCTCCGGCCCCAACCGCTGAATAGTTTCTTGTATTTCCTCACCGCCCAGGTTTTCCAATTTCTTTCGCAGTAGCTGCAAATACTCCGCTTCGGTTTCCTCCCCTGTAGTGCCGTGCGCGTAATCCAGCGTTTGCGGCCTTAGCAGATCTCGGCGCATGCGCTGTCCGATGCGGTGCATCCGGCCTTCCTCTTGCGCCTGGCGGGATGCGAGAGAGATGTCGGAGCTGCGGCGCGAAATAGGGGCTTTGATGACTTCATCGGTTTCGGAGTCGTCAAGGTAGACGTGCTCGGGATTTGAGAATTTGCGATCGGGTTGAACTGTGGCGATGACGGAGGTATGGTCAAGAGGGGAGGGGGTGCTGCCTGCATTGGAGGAGTTTTCGTAAGTGGTGTTTAAGGGTTGGATGCGCGTTTCGGGGTATTCGTCTTCGAAGCGGTAGATCATTCGTTCCAGCGTTCTATCGAGGAATTGCAGACGTTCTGATAGTAACTCATTAGCTGGGTTACGTTAACAACGTTGATTGAGAGGTCTCAAACTTACTGTAACTCAATTCATCACCAGCTCTGGCTACTCTGACCAAAGCTGGCTGCAGTCTTGCTCTGATCTTCCGCGCGCTATCTAGAAGGTTCTTCGACATTTCCTTAGCTTTACCTTTTACAGCTTCCTCTCCGTGTATAACCTTCCTTGGGGTCACCGTGCCACCATCGCCTGGTGACATGTCGCGCGAGCCTTTTCGGAGATCAGCTGCTCTGTTCAGGCAAACGCCCAGAGCCTTGACAACACCGGTTCCACCAACGATGTAGTCATCATCAGGTGCTGTTTCGTCTTCAGGAAGGCTTTCGGAATACCCTTCAATATTGCCAACGATGTGCAACAACACGTCAGGCACCGTGACTTCCTTCTCAGCTCCATAATCTTCAGTAGAAGCTCCAGGGTCATAATTTGGGGCTTCGGTAACAGGTATACGCTCCAAGTTTCGCAAAGAGTATGCGACAACTTGCTTCGCCAAAGCTTTGACTACTTCACTTGAGTCTTGACTTGGAACGTCAATGTCAAGGCAAATGATGGTTTTTGAGACGCGTACTGCGGCCATCAAAGAAGCATACAGCGCGCAAGCTTCTTCTTGACTGGCTTCGTCCTTTGCGGATGCGAGGGGCGTCAAAAGGTGGTTCTCTAAAATATTTACATGGGCGAGACTTTTATTTTCCGGTAATATTTCGGCCAGAGCTATTGCGTGCTCGGGTGACATTGCGACATCGAGGAGATGAATACGTTTCATGATGGGAAACTGAGGTAGGTATCTGCGAAACAAACCAAGAGCGTTTGGATGCGTAGCAAAAAGATTACGATTATGTGAAAGATCAATGAAGCGGAAGTTCGGGAGTCGTACCAGTGCAGGGAACAGAGATGCAAGTGACGAGGGTGAAAGATTGCAGTCGGCGAGGCTCAGCGCGTAGAGAAAGTTCTTGTCGTCCAAACATTCTGCCAGCATGCCCAAATCTTCACGAAGGTCGTTGCCACCAAGATCCAAGCCCTCGCATTTTCCGGTCTTGACGAAACGCAGGACATGCAGGAAACCCTCACGCGTCAAGTTATTGCTGGCAAGACCTAGCCTGGTGAGACCACATTGGATAGCACCATCGACGATCTTCCCAACACAGTCTGTGTCCAGACTGCATTCAGCCAGGACGAGCTCTTCAAGATGAGAGCCACCGAGCCTTGACGTTATAACCTTACTGAGAAGAGTGGGGATGTCTATCGGAAGCTTTTGGCCGTTTTTTTCATGAGCGCCTGCAGGTGGAGTGGATGGTAAACATGGTATCATCGAGAGATCTAAAGCTTTGAGCGATTTCGACATGTATATGAACAGGCCAATATGCCGCCAGCCTTCACGACCAATTTTGGGATTGTTCTTCAAGGAGAGCTTTTCGACCACTCCGGACTGTTCCACTTTTTTGGTAGATTGCCCTTTGTACCTTTTAGCCAGCCTTCTATTGTATTTTACTTGTTCCGGAGTCTTCGCCGCGAGAAGGCCGGCAAGAATAACACGAACAGCTTCATCGCTCAAACCACAGTCTTCGAGGATCAACTTCTTTACCGGTACGACGGCCAAATAATCACCAAGAGTGATAATGTCTGGCAGCTGCATCCAGAAACCGGAGAGATCTAGACAAGAGATGATACCTGGCGTTGCCGCAGGACAAGCAGACGGTGATGAGATCTGTTCGGTAATTCGTTTCAGAATAGACGTCTCCCTTAGCTGACAACACCGTCTGTAGATTCGAAGAGGGTCTGTCGTAGGCCGATCTTGGGATTTCTGCGGCGTATGAGCCCCAGAAGAAGAGTCAGCTGTTCCGCCATTGCTGCCGTCTCTCATTAATTCTGCCGGGACGGTACCGTTAGCCAGAGCTTCGGAGTGCTTTCGCTCTTTCCTATCTTTCCGTTCCTCCTCCGAACGCTTCTTCTTCTCTTTCTTCCGAGTCGTTTCCTTGACAAGGTTTGGGACTGCGTCATCCGGCCCAAAGCTCATCTGAGACCCAGAATGCTCTCCACTAGGTTTGACAATACCATCTACCTCCTGCTCTTCTGCCACGCCTTGCGGATCTTTCAATGCGGCACCTTCGCCCCTCTTCAGCTTTTTGTCCTTCTTTTTCCTGATGTCAATTTGATTCTCCAACTGAGTCAGACTTTGCCTTCTTCCAGGAAGTGGTGGAGGAGGGGGGAGCGATGGCTCTTCCTCTTCTTCCTCAGTATACTTGGCAGGGGCAGCAATCTCAACGTCTACACAAAAAGCTACCCTCCGTAATTTGGCTGATTCGAGGTCCGGAATGCTGCACCTTTCACGATAGGGATCTATGTTCATTGTTTTCCTTAGACATACTCCACCAGACCCTGCTGCCTTTCCCACATTGCCCTGACCACTATACGACAAGCGGCGGAGGGCACTCTGTATAAAAGATGGACTGCCGGACTTCGGGGACCCTTGTAGAGTAGATATGTCCGGCCTTTTGACGTCTCTTGCGCCTGGTGTGACCGCAGCACCGAAGGGATTCGGCTGTTCTGCTTGTGGGCTTGGGGCTGGCTTTGCAGCCGTGGGCGAGACCGGACCAGAGCTTCCAGTCGGAGGATTCGAACCAGAGGAGAACTTCGAGCTGATGCTCGACATCCACGAATTCCGCCTGCTAGGAGAGTGCTGAGATCCCGGTCTGGGTTCCTTGGGGTTCTTCGCAGCGGATCCATTCGGAGAGTCAAAGCCATCCGTGCTTGCGCGATTGATATAGTGAGGTCGGTGAAGCAGATGATGATGTGATGACGAGACGCCGTTCGTTTGCGCTTGCTGTCTGTCGCCGCTCTCTTGTCGGTCGTCTACGTCTGGTGTATTCTCTACCTCGTGGACAGTCGATCCATCGAATTTCGGACCATTGTTACCGGCAGACTTCTGTATCTGGTGGTCTAGATCGCACAATAATTAGCATCATCGAGCTTTCCATATGTGTGTGAGGAACGTCATGTCGGCAAGAGGGTTATCTTGGAATCGAAGGGCTGGATTTCGGTGTACCTTTCTGAGAATGATGGAGCCAGCTAACGTCAACTCCATGCATCCCCTCCATGGCGATTGACTAAATGCGTCAAGAAGAGTTCTCAATCTGAGAGCTTTCAAGTTCGGTGTATCCAAGGCGGGCGGGGGTTTATCGGGTAGGAAGAGGGACTGTTATCGCATGCGCCGAGGTGACCTGGTAATGATCGAAGGCGGAGTGCACAGCAATGCGGGAGGAGGACTCGTTCATCGTGACGAGTTGTTGCTCATCAGTTCAACGTAGCTTGGGACGAGCAGGAATGTCTACGGTCTGCACGTTGTGATACCTTACATTGACAAGCACGACGAGCGATTGACTATGACATGGGTAGGTGGGAGGTGGAGGGCCAGGCCGAGAGCGGGGCTTACAGTAAGAGTAGGTATTCTAGAGCTCAGCGAGTCGCCTCATTGATCCTGTTCGAATCGCATCGACATGTTATCACTCATATATTGAATATTGTAATCATTATAAATACTACAGATAGTTCGAAGTTGCCACTTGACTGCCCACCGCCATATGATAGATAGAATAGTTCCAGTTAGTGATCCGTAAGCCCGATCTTGACCGTTGAAACTGCCCGTCACGGCTAGAAGACGGAACGGTACCCGTGAGGTAAAGGTAGGTCAAGGCACGCGGCACAATCATAAAGGACAGCAGCAGCGAGTACTGTAGTAGAGCCAAGGGGGCTCTTGCAGATACCTTCCGACTGCGTGCATTTGCCTCTCTTGATCCGGGTTCTTCCATTGCGCTCTGGGAACCAGATATCCCGCACTTTAAATTTCAGGACGCATGGCTTTTGATTAATTCTGCCATTACAGCTCAATTATCCACAGAAATGAAGAGTGCGTTCTAGAGTGCATTGAGTATCTAGCCTCCTTCTCTGCCATCCTTTTACTCGGCCTCGACTGCTAGCTTGGTGGATGAGCTGTTGTACCAAAAAACTAATTCACCAGCGCTATTTGACGTTCATCAGCAATCTGTAAGGCATTTCCGCAAGAATGGAACAATCCGTCTGCCGCGCCCTCCTATCCTACAGCCTACAGGAGTGATTTACTTCAGGCCGCATCCCAGCACTTAGCAGCACCCCTTATCCAATCTCAAATTACAAAGCTAAAGCACCTCTACAGGTATGTACAGGTACACGGTATAGAAGCCGTCTAACAAATCCTGTTTTAATCGGAATCAGATCGTTCAGCATCTCTATACTTGCTCTGCCATGGTTCTTGCTCGGAAGTTGATGACGATGCATGGCCGTCATCATAATCTGCGTCTTCAGAGTCGGTGTATTGCTCGCGCTTCGGTCCCTCTGGGAACTCGTGGTCTACTAATGCGTTGGGATTGGCTTCGCGGTCTTCCTGCTTTTTGTGACTTATAAGCGAAGGCGTGTTGCTGCTACTGGCAGTTGGATTTGCAGGTGCAGCGGTATTCGAACCTTCGGTGACCGCAGGGTTGACCACTGCGAGTACTTCTGGAAGAGCGTTGCTTGTCTGATCGGTTGTCGCGGAATCGTCGGCCTCTGCCTTGACTTTTGACATGGCGCTTGGCGCATCTGCCATCGGTTCATCTTTGACTGCTTGATGCTGGGTCTCCGCCGTATGAGTACCAGTGGTGGAGAGTTGATGTGGCCCGAACGGGGATAGGTGAGGACAGGGCGAGACGCGTCGCTTCTGGTCCTTCGTATCTGGTTCAAGATCATCAATTGGAACACCCTCTTCCTCGTCCGCTTCAAGCCCAGCAACCCTCCTGAAGATCTTCTCAACTTTGTCAATCTTATCCATAATTGCCTTCCGCATAAGCCTCTCCGCCTTTGGCAAGATTTCGCCTTGAGGTAGGTCACCACCACCAAGCACAGAGCGGTAATCACGGCGCATGGCGAGGAAGACCTCGTCAGCTTTCTCGTCCAGAATCTCTTGTAAGTTCTTCACCATCTTTTGGAGAAGGTTTCGGACCTCATCCGCAGAACGCTGGAACATTACATGGCGCTGTTGCTCAACGAGACCGTTCAAAGCCGCTTTCATGCGCGCATAGCTTCCAGGACCTGGACAATCGTGAGCAATCAAAGCTTAACGGCTGGATTTGGATCGTACCACGCTCCGCTGTGCAAGCATCGTACGCCCACAGCATGGCTTGCTCAACCACGGGAGTGAATTCGCGGTTAATATCTTTCTGAGTGTTGTTTACCATCTCCTTTGCGGTGTCGGACACATCCTTGAGTATATTTTCATAAACTTGAATTTGTTGTTGTAACATCGAAAGGCCAGCAATGCCAGCGCCAACTTTGCGGGCTCGAATGTCAATGTCACGGTGGAAGTCCTTGAGAACTTTAGCGGCTTCGCGAGCGAAGCCGGCCATCACTGCAGGTGATCGGCGAGTGAACGTCCTGCTGTGGTGTCAAAGCTTAACCTTGGGTGTACCCGCTCTCAAACTTACTTCTCCCATCCCGCTGATAATGTTTTCATCATTGGCTCGATTCTGGAAATAGTTAGAGTCTTCGAAAAGCTAGCACCACCTCTGATGGTGTTCCGTTGCCTCCCTTACAATTGATCATTCCACTCATGTGGGCCTTGAGCATTTACATAGCTTCCATTACGTCGACATATTGCCTTATAAGTCGACCAGCATAGTCCACCTGCGGCACGATCATCTCGGTTCACCTCTGAACTGGATTAGCCATGCCGAAGGTGCAGTGAGCCATCGGGTCTTGACCTACTCATCCCCCATTTGTACGCAGTGTTGCTTGCTTCATTGGCTGCAGTAGAGACCGCCATTGCTAGGTTCTCATCAGCTCATAATGGCTAGGGTCCTAGCGTATAGGGATTGGAGTATTACCATATTTTTCATAGATGTTGTCTTCGAATTCCTCTGCGAGTTCTTTACACGTCTTTTCAACGACTTTGTCGAGCCCCTAAGTTGTATATGTTAGCCAGAGTATCACTCGTCGACATATTAGGAAAGATGAACATCTTTCGGCGCCATATAGAACGAATTTACGCGGTGAGACAGTGCAAAGGATGTCCTACTGTAAACGAAGGTCCCCCAGACTTACACTCTCAAGCTTCTTAAACCCCCCTTCAAGAAATTTTGCTTCCCGAGCTCGTTCTTCTGGTGTCATATTCGCACCTGTACCATCACTAGACGCCCACAAAGATAAGGAATTCAGCAACTGGGAGATATTATTCAGGAAGCGCTTGCAGCTTTCAGTCCTGCCTGCCTCTGTCAGCTTCTGGCAATGAGCTTGGAGTTGAGGTATTTCGGTCTCTTCGATGGTCTTGAATCCTGGAACAGTGGGATCTTTGCGCAATCGTCCTTGAAGTTTTTGGTAACCACGGGACGAGACACAGAAGACCGGTAGATTATGAGCAACTTCGTCGTAATCGCGCACCTCATTGTCCGGATTGAAGTTCTCCTCGTCCTCTTCAGCTGCCAGCTCTTGATCCAGCTCCTTGATCCCGGCAGCGTAATCCTGCTGAATGGCGCCTTTCGAGTATTGATTTCTCCCAGCAATGCACAATGCGGCCATGTCTGCTTGTATCTTCTTTCCCGTCTTTTCGGCCTCGCTTATCTCTGCACGTGTAGTCTTGATCTTGTTCTCGAGCTCGGTGCGCTGTCTACGCGACTCCTTCTTAGTTGACCGGAGATCAGCAAGCTTTGTAGCCACTTGTTCCTCATTCAAAGGCTCGCCTCGGGGGTGCTCTGCTGGTGCAACTTCCTCCGAATCTTCGTCCATAGTATCGTCGTCCTGATAGTCTTCATCAATGTCTTCTTCATCACTTGCCTTTGACTGACGCTGTTTCTTTCTCGGCTTCAACGATTCGCTACGTTTGCGCTTCTTGTTCGGAGACTCAGCAGGTGGTGCGAATACAGTCTTTCCGGCTTCTAGATCCGCTTTTATGCCTTCCCAGACGTCGATCTGTTCGTCCGCATCATCCATGACTTCGCTATAGACTGCCTTTGAGTCTTTAAGTGCATCAAGTTCCTTGCTTAAGGTTTTCTGCTTCTTAGTGAGGGCATCTACCTCATCCCAGCTGGGCCCCATCTGATCATTAAGATCAAGGGATTCTTGAGCCTCCATCAGACTGATATCGTCGGTTTTACTGCAGATGAAGGTCACCCTGATCACTGTCAGCACCGGCTCTTGTGATTCTTTATCAGATTACATACAAGCCAAAACCGCCATCCAGCTTCAATTGGCGCTTGAATGATTCACCAAGCAAAGACTTCGCGGCTTTGTCGTCAACCGCGCGGTTGATAGGAGCGACAATCCACAAACCGGTACACTGTTTCATGTAACCCTCCGCAACTGCGGCACGAGCAGCATTTGCGTCGTGTACACCTGGCAAGTCGACAATCACAGCACCGGTTGACAGTGCAGGGGATTTCACATATATCCTTTCATTAGTCAGTAACGCATGGGGATCAGGTTAAGTTGCGAGTCTTACTTCACAACGCGGATCAACGGCCAGAATTCCATCTCTCTAGGTTCTTTCTTTTTGTCCTTGTCCTTGTCTCCAGTGGATTTTTCCTTACTGTCCACGTAATGTTGAAGGCGCTTGTAGAAGCGAAGCGAGTCTGTTTCCTCAATGCCCTTGCTCTTACCCAGGACATGGGAAACGTCTTGTAGCATTTTCTGGACACTGCTGTTCGCTATGTCCTCCTTGGTTTTTTTGGGATATACTGCTTTAATCTTCGCATACGCAATCCCAGCATCTGTATCCTGGTTGCTGCAGTCTCTTGACACCTTCCCATCACCATCGAGAAGGTCCTCAAACAAAGTCTTCAGCTCTTTTTCCCAGTCTGCTGGGGTAATAAATTCCACTTGGGCTTGGTAGGGAATATCACCATGGTTATATGAGATCTCAGTAACCACAGCTGTGCAAGCACGCATGCAATTGGTTGGTACTAAACGCTCTTCATCAAGCATCGCATTGATGACAGATGATTTGCCAGCACCCGTATTCCCAACCACCCCGATGATTGTCTTGGTCTTTACAGCCTGCTTTCGAAGGGTGTCTGGGATGTTGTCAGGATATGAGTGCTTGCGTCTGCCAGTGCGACTTACCAATTTGCTGGATCCATTGAGCGGCATCAGGGCTGCCTTCTACTTTGCCAAGTAAAGGTGCCCTCAGGTCCTCAAGCAATTTGACACCTTGTTCAACACCACGCTCAAGCGTTTCCGGAGGAGCATCTCTGAGCAGTGCTTGAAGCTGGAAGAATTGCTGTTTCGGCAAATCAGCCTCAGCCGAGTATATGGGAAACTCCTCAATCGGCAGACGGTCTTGAGGGCTGTGCTCTAGTTTCGGTGCTGCGAGGTTGTTTTCGGAGGCTTCGATATCCCTAGTCATGCCTTCCAGAGTAGCACGCGCCCCTGGATCCAAATTGGACCACGAATCTGCTGGACGTCTCTGGAGGGTTACTGCGGAACTTAGCGATACTCATAGCACCATACATCAAGATCGCTTACTGTCATCTACACGATTTGCAGAAACGCTATTCCGCTCGCGCTGCGACTTGATGTAGTTGTCAAAGGCGCTGGGGCCGGCTGAAGGGGAGAGCGACTGCGGTACGCGGGAGGCCTCATACGTTGCCATATTCCCTAAGCCTGGGTTTGTAATACGATCTTGGACGAGCGTATTCGTCAAGGACGGTGCTGTTGGGCCTGGCGGGAAACTAATATCAGGGCGAGGAGTCTGCATTCTTCCTTGGATCGGTGGAATCCTGGGTTTCAGATTGGGATCTTGGTATTGACCGTACTGAGGTACCGGCATAGCATTCTCGTCTTGCGGGCCTCTTTTAACAAGGGGACTCGAAAGCCTAGGTACAAAGAGTGCTTTGGAACCAGAAAGAAACGGATCCTCTGTGTTTACCAGAGGAGTTGTTCGTGGCACCTGATGGTTGCTTGGTTGCAGAGGTTGCCGCTCAACAGCCATTCGCGATGGAATCTCTGATGTTCTGACGGCTTCAAAGGCAATGACGCGGTCATTGTACGTGTCTAACTCACCCATGGTCATCGCTCCATCTGCGACTCTGCTCCCAATCTTGAGGGCAAACTCCACATCTGATGGGTTTCTCTTCGCATATTGCTCGTGAATAGTTTTGACATATATTTTCTACCGCACATTAGCTTCTTGTATGCTTTAGGAAAGTTGTGAACTATACAGCATGACACTTGATCCACAGATAATCCTCTTCCTTCTTTGGACCATCAGCGCGCTTCTCAATCTTCAGCACGGCTGCCCAGATTGTTGACGGTTTTGATTGCTGATTGGGCTTAAGGGCGACCGTCGTATCGTGGAAAGAGCTATACATAATCATGAGCACACGGTAGTCAAAGGCTGTGCAATCTGTTACCGTGATTCAGACATGCTGAGTACTGGATTGCATCGACATGCGAAAGGTATGTATGAGATTGTTATTATTATTATTACAAGAGTTGACGTGCCTGGAAGACGCGACTGCGATTCTAGGTATTACATAAGCGATTACTTTCCTTTATGGGCGAGCCAGGCACCCAGGGGCCAGGCTAGTAGGGTACTGGTACTAGCTTGTGGCAATCAGGCTTAGGGCTGTGGTAACAAACGCGTCTACTGTACTTTACTCGAGTACCTACCCAATTGATCCTCCAAGCTTTTCACTCAGTATGTGCCGGAATTCTAGGCATGCTACAGCCAAGGCTCTTTACTCTGCTACAAATCCCGTGACGGATGTTCGTTCTGCTATTCCGTACAGCACATTGAACTAAACTGAAGGCAAGGACTGTGTGCATTTACCCCAGTAAACATAATTGAAGCAAGAAAGTCTTGAGATTCTAGTGTGATGTCAGCGGAGATTATGAGTGGGGGGCTTCTTCATCAGTGTTTCACGTCTGATTTGACGACTTGACCATGATCACTTATCACATCGACAAATGAGATTCTTTCCACTCTAACCCTAAGACTATTCTCTACTGGTGACATGGATAGGATCGTCCTTCGTGTCCCAGCTATGGTCAAGCTTGCGAGTACTACTGACTAACCACCCTTTGTGTGGGTTTTGCCCCCAATGCTACCACGGTAAATATGTCGGAGACTGGACGACTTCTCGTTAAAGTCGTACTTCGTTGCCTTGGCTTTGCTTTCTTATCCCCTCTTGAGTCTTAAAGATGATGCACGCTGAGTCAGGCATTTCGCAAGAACCGGGAGAGTCAGGCATACACGCAATCAATGTCTCATGTGGCATGGCTGAAGAAAAGACCGTGACACGCCATCTGCAGGGTGTTGTTGGCTGAAGAGTAAGGTAAGTACTCCTAGTGAGGATAGGCCCATCCATAGGTAGGTACCTTAGGCTTAGGGGGTTTCCCTTTCGGTCGCAGTCTCGGAATAGCAACTTGTGAAGATCGTCTAACTTCCTTCAACTTAGCGTGCCTCCTTTCTGCAAGACAATCAAAAGAACGGGTAATCTGCACTTTTCTTCGCCTTCTCCCTTCCAACTCTTCAGTCAACAATTGCAAGTTTGCAACTTCTTCTTTTAATCAATTTTTCGTCGCTGCCGACACTCGTTCAACGGCTTCTTCCAATCTTCCAGCTAATTATAGTCACTCTTTACCCACCCCCTTCAAGATTCTTCTTCTGCCCGCATCACGACTTTTACCTAAATACCCGTGTCAACAATTAAACAACATCTTCCACTCAATCCCCCAACGTTAATCCAAGATGAAGCACATTGCCGTGGCCACCGTAGCACTCGGTGCTACCACCGCTTTTGCCAGTGTACTTACACCCAGAGCAACATCACTACCGCCCGTCACGGTTAAAGGAAATGCGTTCTTTGCTGGCAATCAACGATTCTATATTCGTGGGGTCGATTACCAGCCGGGTGGATCTTCAGATGCTGCTGACCCGCTTTCTGATATCAAGATCTGTTCACGAGATATCAAAGAGTGGGCTATCTTGAGAGAGGATCTTGTACGGAAATTAGCTAACTCAAGGAAAACAGGTTCCAAAAGCTGAATGTTAACACTGTTCGAATTTACACGGTTGACAACAACAAGGACCACGATGCCTGCATGGCCGCACTCGATGCTGCCGGAATATACCTGGCACTGGATGTTAACACGCCCCATTACTCCATTCGACAAGACAAGCCAGCGCAATCCTATAACCACGTCTATCTGCAGAACATCTTTGCCACCATTGACCAGTTCCAAAAGTACAACAACACCCTCCTGTTCTTTTCTGGAAACGAGGACATCAACAACGTCGAAACTAGCTCATGCGCTCCTTATGTAAAGGCTGTAACGCGTGACATGAAGCAATACATTGGTACTCGTGGTTACCGCCACATTCCGGTTGGATACTCTGCCGCAGATATTGATGATAACCGTCTCGAAACTGCCCACTACATGAATTGCGGCACTGATGACGAGCGAGGAGATTTCTTTGCTTTCAACGACTATTCCTGGTGTGACCCATCTACTTTCTCCACCTCCACATGGGAGCGGAAGGTATCTGACTTCAAGGACTACTCCGTTCCAATTTTGTAAGTCCCATCTTCATCTATGCGTCTTCCGAATCTAATCATCAGTCTAGCCTATCTGAATACGGTTGCACCAAGACCGCCCGTAAATTCGAGGAAATTTCCACCCTCTATTCCAGCCAAATGACCTCCGTCTACTCGGGAGGCCTCGTTTACGAATACACCCAAGAGGGGGACTCCACCCAGCAAAAGTTCGGTCTTGTCAAAGTTTCCAGCGATGGCTCTTCGGTATCCGAACTCCCAGACTTCAGCACCTTGCAGAACGCCTTCAAAAACACCCCCGCGCCCACCGGCGATGGCGGCTACAAAACTAGCGGAGCCGCCAGCCAATGCCCACCCCAGTCAAAGACATGGCTCGTGGGCAATGACACTCTCCCTGCCATTCCTCAACAAGCTCAAGGCTATTTCAAGAACGGTGCCGGAAACGGTGTTGGTCTGACGGGTGCTGGTTCCCAAGACGTCGGTGCCGAGAGCAGCGGCTCTGCAACTGCTGGCTCTGGACAAGTGACAACGACCGCTTCCGGCTCATCCAGCAGCTCGACTGGAAAAAGCGCCGCTGGTTCCCTCCACGTCCCCGGGATGACTTTTGCCCCGCTTGTATGTGGGCTTGTCGTCATGGTTTCCACTTTGTTCGGTGCAACTCTTCTGTGAAGTGTGGCAAGAAATGTGCGAAGAATGCAAATCCATAGATCTTTAGCGGTTTATGACCTTTTCTTTATTCTAGAGCGGGGCGGGGGGTGACCCCATCCAGTATATTATGTTTCTTGTCTTCCGTTAAGATGGTTTGGTCTTGGGAATCGGCTCTGTTTAATCGACATAGCAATAGCATAAGTCTTTGACGTTCTGAATTGTACTCTTGGTGTTCATCATGTGAGAGTCGGGGGAGCTTTGCCTTGCTGCCGCCGTGTTGTGCAGTCAGTACATGCCTGTACGTTCGTGAACATGCCATGGTGGCAGATTGTCAACTCTTTCCAATCATTGACTCACCACCCCTCACAGCATCCATCTCACCATTCTAATACCCCTCTCAATCGTACCAATCCCAGAAAACCAGACAGATGTGCATGTCCTTCAGCACCGCATCGCACCACCGGCAGGCACTCTGCCACGCTACAAAATCCGGCTTTTCCCGACCTCCAGAGCCGGCGCTCTGTTGAAATCGTCATTATGATTTTTATCGTTGACTTGGGTTTTTTTGATGTTCCTGCAGGTGGTTGATGGGCGTGGGAAGTGGGAATATTTGGTTACTTTTTTTGGGGGGGGGGGGGGGGGATTCTGGAGGGTATCTCGTTTTGTTTTTGCTTTTTGTTTTGGGTTGGGGGAGTTGAGGGAATGGGTGGTTGGGGGAATGGATGGTTGGGGGAATGGGTGGTTGAGGGAATGGGTGGTTGGGGAAAGGGTTGATGGGTGAGATAAGGGAGATGTAGGGGATTGTGGGTAGGTAGGTAGGTGCTACGGGGATGGAGGGATGACAGAAGGAGGGCTATGGTGGTTGGGAGGAGGAGGAGGAGGGTGTGAAGATGTGATGGTTGTAGCTTGAATACACGGCTGATGGTGCGTGGTTTGTTAGGATCCAGGCCCCCCTGTGGAGAGAGCCAGCGGTGATGGTGTTCGGTGCCCTAAGATTCGAAGATGTCTTCGCGGATTCTTCCTGCTTTTACCGCTGCTGCGAGTGGTTCTCGTTCCTAAACAGCCCAATCCTGCTTCTCTAATTTAATTTGGCTCACGCAATATATCCTTTTAGCGGCACTCGAGCTGGTTAAAATATGCTGTTCTTGGTATGGAGTCTTTGAGATTGATGAAGTAGAGTTGAGTGGGGGTATCATAGAATGTATACGAACATCAGACGGGGAAAAAAACCAATGCATATCTCTTCAGTCCGGCAACCCCCTCATAACCCCCTCAAACGCCACCAGCGCAACAGCATTGGCAGGAAACGCTCGCAATATACAAGGTCCAAATCCCCTCCAGAACCCCCTAACCCCATCCCGCCTCCAAACCGCCCGCGCCGTATCCTTCCACCTGTAGAATTTTCTCTCACCGTCCCCCAGCAGCTTTCCCCCAAGTGGGTCCGTCATGATGCGTTGTTTTACAACATCGGAGGGATAGGCCGTGAGCCAGAAGATTTGGGCCGATAGGCCGCCGGCCCAGAAGTTGATAGAGGGGGTGGAGAGTGCGGTGTGCGTGGAGAAGAAATCGGTGAGGAGGGCGTAGGAGCCCCACCAGAAGAAAAAGAAGGAGCGGAAGAAGAGAGTTGCTGATAAGCCATGGTACAGCCCCGGGATACCATGGGCACGGTATATTTTCCGGGTGCAGTCGATAGGGCCCGTGTAGAGACGTTTGGACTTGTCAACGGCGTATTGGGTTTGGAGGCGGGCTTTGATGTGCTCGACAGGGGCAGCGATCAAGGAGACGGTCCAGCCGGCCATTACGCCTGCGATTGCGTGGCCGAGGATCGGGAGTTTTGTAGAGGCTTGCTGGGTGGAGAGTTCAAGTTTGCGGACGTTGTTGGGGGTAAAGGCGAGGACGGAAGGGTTGGAGAAGAGGTGCTCGTGCAGAATGCGGCGGTAGAATGTGAGGGAGCCGAGCATTCTATTCACATCATTATCAGCGTATGCGAAATCGGCGAAGACAGAAGCAGATATACACAGAGTCCATGAACATCCATCCTACTAGCGGAGGCGTTGCTCCTTTGTAGAGCCCCTTGATTCCTTCATGCCGGAGTGTTTGCATCACACAATGCAATGGCCCTCTGAATTGAGATTTCTCGGTGGTCTGCAGTCTGACTTTGATTGTATCAAATCTAGTCCTCGTCAGGTATCCCTCCTAAATGATGCTGTAGAGCTAGTGCGTACGGATGTCCAACTGAGAGAATGTCAGTACCATACTACCCTAACAAAATTGCAGAAGTAACATACCACTCAGCTTCGAAACACCTGAGAAGACACCTGCCACGAAGCCCTTGTAGTTCTTGTGTACCGCGCTTCTGGCAGGCTGCCCCTGGCCAAGAGCCTCATTGCTTCCATTGCTGGTGTCCGGATTGACAATGGCAGGTTCTGCTACTGCGGACATGGGCCACTGAAGGATGATGCAATCGAAGGATGATGGAATTATCTTTCATGAGAAAATGGGACTGTATTCCCACGCCCATACTCTGGCTCCGAAAGAACGTCGGAGATAATACGCATATTTGATAGGTAAGGGCGTCGATACATCGATACCTTAGTAAGAAAGCAGATGTACCGGGATGTTTTCCAAGTCAACGATGTCATCGGCCCAGCTCGGGAGATCGACATTCGCGCGTAAAGACCCTTGGACCGCGGTTTGGCAAGCCAATAAATTTCTTCGTGGCATCGGCTGAGCTATTTAGAAGAAATGTAAGGAACTGAAATCCATAGACCCCCTCAGTATATTCTTAAAACCCTACCCTGCTTTTACATCAAGCCGCCTCGCCGAAATTCTGTCTGCAATAGTTTGGAACAGGAAGAATCGCTGACCATGTCTGAGTCTACAAATCCTGAACCCATTCGGGTGGTTGCCTCGAAGAAAGGTAGCTCAGCAACTCTTCATCTTTGTCTACTGCAGACACTGATCCGTCAAAGTATGGACAACACTCATTACGAACACGAAGTATCTCTCAGGCCTTCTCATTCTCGACTACTCGCTCAAGAAGCATGGATCAAAATACCCTCTGGTCGCCCTTTACACCGATACCTTTCCGCCTGAGGGCCATGAAGCGCTTGACCTTCGGAAGATCCCAAAGAAGCGTGTTAACTACCTTCTTCCCGCTATACACAAGGACTATAGCAATGACACACGATTCTATGATTGCTGGAGCAAGCTCACTCCATTTTCGCTCTCGGAATATGACAGAGTCGTGCAATTAGACAGTGACATGCTAGTACTCAAGAATATGGATGAACTCATGGATGTTGAATTAGATCCCCCAAGCAGCAATGGATCTGGGAACAGGGTGTTTGCGGCAAGCCACGCATGCGTTTGTAATCCATTGAAGAAACCACATTATCCCAAAAACTGGTAAGTGGCTTTATCGAGGACTACTGAACAGTGTATATCTCTGAAGGGCCACAGAATAATTCATGTTTTAGGATACCGGAAAATTGCCCATTCACCACCCAGCATAGCGATCCTGAGAAGGCGCAAAAACAAGGCGCCCCGCCGACGGCCGGCCTGGGAATGCCAAATGGCGGTCTTCAAGTCGTCAATCCCTCCCAGGTGTTGTATGACCTGATAATGGAACGAATGACGACCTCTTCAGCTATAGAAAGCTATGAGTTTGCCGACCAGTCTTTGCTCTCAGATCTGTTCCATGGCAGATGGGTTGCACTACCATACGTCTACAACGCACTGAAAACGCTGCGATGGAAGGATGTGCACGCCCCTATATGGCGCGATGACGAGGTCAAAAATATTCATTACATCCTTAGCCCTAAACCATGGGACGAAACACCTGGTGTAGAAAGTAATGAGAGCCATAAATGGTGGTGGACATACAATTTTGAGAGGTTGGAAAAAGAAAAGAAAGTAGGTGTACACGACGGATTCTAGAAGATCGCGTGAAAGGACACCATTGGTAAGACACGACCCAAACTTATCTTAACTTCCATCCGACAGGATTGGCATGTCACTATTTATTCGTATCCATTTGTGGCTAATGAAAATGAAGAGTCGGAGGACATGAGGGCCAGGACATATGTAAGTCCGAGTGAAGCTGAAGCATGGGTGAAGCATCGTGTTCACAGAATGAATGTATCATTAGAAGAATACAAGTTAAGCCCGATCTCATGGCAGGTAGGCAGTACTATTTGGTCTTTGAGTTGTAGGACAAAAGGTAGCTGCCTACTAGAAACCTTCTTGTGCTGTAACCCACGGGTGCTCGCCGTACGTTCTCGTAGGATTCACATAATAAAATACAAAATATCTGCTGGGGAAATACAAAGTAAAAAGGCAGTTTAATAAGGAGAATTTCGAAATGCAGGAAAGGTTTGCTGCTGCTAGAGGTAGAGACAGGAGAGGAATATAGAGCTTAAGTGGAGTTGGGTTAACTCTCTAAAACCGAGTTGTAAGCGACTACGTGTAACGAACTATCAATTTTGAATGAGCTGGTGAAGGGTCTGTAGAGAAACCAGGTGCAGCCAATGATGTCCTCTGAACACGAGTTTACTCTCTTTTCATGTTCGAGTGGACGTTCGAAAGATGCATGCCCTGTAGGCTGTGGAAAGAAGCAGTCCGAAATTAGCTTAGCCTCTTTGTCTTTAGTTCCCGTCGGGGGTTTCCGTTAGGCTTAGCCCCCATCAGCAGGAGACGCCATCTATGAATTTATAAGTTCTGTCGTAGCTGAAGCCACCAAGTGATCAGAGAGCTGTTTCCACTATCCGGTACATTTCTGGTCTTGCATGTAACGGTGTATGGAAGTATCTCACACAGCATGGTCTTGTGAGGTCTGTCGACCGCCCCCACGGACGATTCAAGACTCCCAGCACCTCAAGCAAGAGCCAGCAATTTCCTTGGTCTGATTACAATGGCATTGTCGAGAGCAATACGACGGACGAACCCTATAACGCTGATACTCGCGGTCCTGTTAGCTTTCGGCTTCCTTATATTTGTCCTTTCCCCATCGGCATCGAGCGCTGCTGCTGTTTCGACAGCAAGGAAGAAGTTCAACTCCGCCGCCGAACATCCTCTCTCCCCACCGACTACGCCCTTCAAAAAATCGGCATTACGAGGGAATGGCGAAAGAATTCCTCCGCCTGTCGTCCATTACCACCTCAACAATGTGACGACAACCACAGACCCAATTGCAAACCAAGAGACAGTTCTAATCCTCACCCCGCTTGCGCGCTTCTACCAAGGTTATTGGGACAATCTAGTTACCCTTACCTATCCACATTCCCTCATCGCTCTAGGTTTCATCATACCTAAAACCCGCGAGGGAAACGCGGCAACCGCTGCCCTCCAAGCTGCTATCGCCGTTACCCAGTCAGGCCCAGAGGCCAAACGATTTGCAAGCATTACCATTTTACGACAAGATTTCGAGCCTCCGCTACAATCGCAAGATGAAGCAGAGAGGCATAAGAAGGAGAATCAGCGCTCGAGGCGCTCCGCCATGTCTCGCGCCCGGAACTCTCTGCTCTTCACCACCATTGGGCCTTACACATCCTGGGTTCTATGGTTGGATTCAGATATTGTGGAATCACCACCCACCCTAATACAGGATTTGGCATTTCATGATAAACCTGTCCTTGTACCAAACTGCTTTCAGCGCTTTGTAGACGACCAGGGCAAACCAGATATTAGGCCCTACGACTACAATTCATGGCAAGACAGCCAAGACGCAGCGGATCTAGCATCCAAGATGGGACCTGATGAGATTCTCCTAGAAGGATACGCTGATATGGCGACATATCGAACACTCATGGCTATGACGGCAGACAAATCCGAAGGCCGAGATCAGAGCCATGAGATACCGCTAGATGGCGTCGGAGGGACGGCGTTGCTAGTGAAGGCAGAGGTTCACCGAGACGGAGCGATGTTTCCGCCATTCCCTTTTTACCATCTGATGGAAACGGAAGGTTTCGCCAAGATGGCGAGGAGGTTAGGGTGGGGCTGCTGGGGGCTACCGAACTATTTCGTGAGTCAAATCTAACCTCCATCGAGTAGTCTTTATTGAGCCCTTGCACTAACCAACTTCTCTAGGTATATCATTATAACGAGTAAACTACATTTTGTACTGTCTGCCTTGATTCTGTACGAAGGCTCCCTTCTGCCCTTCAATGTTCTTCAGTTGCGGCATATACTTGTTCGTGAGGCATGAATCACCGGCGTTTGTCTTGGGGGCAGTGGGGAAAACCACATGCAGGATGGCTCTCCACATAGGTGGAATTAGGAAGTGTCAAATATTCAGTGGTGTTGAATATAGATCCATATACAGGTAGTTGGACAAGGGCGAATGGTGATACTGTTTGTATTTCTATGCCAGATAATTTGCGTGATCTTCTATTTGCGTGGAAGCTCCAATACATGGTTGACAGAGATATTTGGAGCCTCGGGTTTCAGCACCAACACACCAGGCCGTGTTCACGCATTGGATTCGGGATGCAATAGGTGAGCTAACCTTGTACGTTTGGATATAAGTGCATTCTTACTAAGGTAAGATTATCCCAACCAAACACTTTCAAGAGAGCTTTTGAGACCTTTCGGAAATGGTATCAGACCTCCTCTAAGGGAGGACATACTCCTGTGCCTATGGTCAAGTTACTTGGTCTACTGCGTCGAAGCTGATCTATCCAAAACTCCTCCTGAGAACTGCTTGTTTTTAAACCGCTGCTCCTCTTGCCGCTGCAAAGAACTTATGATAAGAGACGACCGCCCAATTTTTTTTTTGGGGTTTTTTTTGGTGCGCATTCGAATTACGGAAGAGAATAAAGAGCTGCGGATATGATGCAGGGACTGAGGATGAAATAGAATGAGGCTCGTCTGGGTGCTGAGTTACTTGCTCGCGGTCAAGCCTTTCAAGAGTAGTACCCTTACTTGAGACGTACATTCTTCCTTTAATTTTTAGCGAAGTCCCATAGAAATTCTCATGCCTCTGTTACTCAAACATGTGGTTTCTCATCTCTAATTTCTTGGTGGCCATCATCGCCACAGCATTTATACAAGTAACTCAGCGAATGGTCTGGCCTCGAATAGACCACCCGTGCACCAAAACTTGATGCTCCTGATTGCAGGTGGTATGAGTGTGTTCCCAATACCTGAGGACGAGTGAGAGCCTTGGCGGGGGATCCACAATCCTCGTCTCGGTGGAAGGCATCTGGCGTACAAATCTGTGCATTCTGAGGACGGCGCCCCAATCGCGCCTTTGCGCATGATGTAATGGACGGGCAGATGGATAAACTATTGGAAAATGTATCGATGAACGATATTAGTATCACTAAACATTTGAAGGCGCTGCAAATTCCAACAGGACAAGGTCAGTAATTGATCACTAAAGACATGCTCATAAAACATGTATTTCAAGTCTCGAAGGTGAAAAGAGGCCTGCTTTAACGCGAGTCAACAATGAGCACTCCTGAGTCTCTTCCTTAAGCCGTCTGAATTGCAAGGTCACATCTTAAACTGGCTGCCTTCTGCCTGGTGATTAGTAACCTATCAAAGGTAAATTTAATTCAATTTGTGAGACAGCAATTGCACATGATTGGATGATTAAAATGATCCTGGCGGGCTCTACGACACTTGTGGTTGAAGAATAATAACAGAAACTTTATCATACGAGTAAATGATAAAGATACAAGAATCACAAAAGAAAAGAATTTTCTAAAAAGGTAATTCTTAAAAGAATGTAATCGAGAACAAAACCGTATACAAGAAATCCGCTCAAGCACAGTTGACTTGAAAAAACCTACTATTAACCTTTTTCATTTTCCATCTACGCATCATCTGAACGACGGATCCGCAGCTTCAAAGATGCGCATGACGGCCATGGTGATTATCGGGTAGCTCATGACAACATCGTGTAGGCCGGTTTTTAGAATCTCCTCCCTAATGACGCCTTGTTCTGTCCGCAACTCCATGACCGACCCGGCAGCGCCCAAATCTGTCTTTGACTTATTCTTCGCCTCTTCAAGTTCGTTGTAGCTGATCCCTCGAGGTATCATAGCATTAACGGCGTGCCAGAAGAGGACTTCGGTGTGATGCCACGGGATATCATAATCATCCTCGGCATGGATCAGAGTCAGTCGATACTTCTCCTTATTAGCTTCGTTAGCCCGTATGTATTCTGCGATACGGTCATTGTTCGACCATTTGTCCTGTAGGAAGGTGCTGAGGTAGTTAAACAGTAGTGGGACCCTGGCCAGCGGTGATAAAATAGGGATGGAACCTGCAACACGATACGTCGCCATGAGGGTAGCCACGTCGGCAAATGGTGCGACTAGGATGGTGCCTGCGAATATTGTCGGTGGAGACTGCAAGGCAAAGTGCTCCAAGACAGCGAGGCTCACAGCAGCGCCTATAGATTGGCCAAAGATGAGGATCCGAGACGCTGGGATGCCGGCGACATTTGTCGCCCAGTCGACGACCGCGATGGCATCAAGACAAAGCCCACGCTCGGATGGCGTGCCGCGGCTGCGACCAAACCCTCGATAATCGAATGTTAAGACATGGATCGCCTTGGATTGTCCTGCCGATAGCGCGCGATAATTGGGAACTCTGTAGCCTGACCCGACGGTACCTGCGGCTCCATGCATATGGATAACCAACAGAGCATCAGGGTCGTCGCGCAGTAGCTCGAAGGCGAAGCGTGATGTGATATCCAAGACGAAGCCAGCAGGTTCCGCAACTAGGGCGGGCTCGTGCTGACGATACAACTCGACGGGTAGAATATGCCAGGCGTACAGCGTTCCGCCAGTGGAGGAATTGATGGAAAATGGGGTAGCCTGGTTGCGTAGGAAGCCAAAAGTTTCAGGGACGTCGAGATCTTTGAACCAGGTCATCTGGATTTTATGGAGATAGACAACATGGGCTTGAAAGAAAGACGTCGTGAGCAACCCGAGTAGACCAGCGTAAAGACCGACCAGCACTGTTGCCGATATCGAGGCATACTTGGACAAGAGATGGGCCATGGTGCCCACCATTAAACATGTGCAAAACGATAGTAGTATTCAAAGTATCGAATACGGTTCATTAGATACATAAGGTATCGACAATACTCCATTTTCAAGAACCGAAAATTTGGAAATTCGATATGCGACATAAGAGTTTGCTGAAACACACATTAAACTTAGGGAGTTTACGTACCCCCCTTTTCGATACAGTAAGTACATGTACACCACTCGACAAATTAGGCATGCTAAGATCTTTTAAACCCTTTCTAGCGCGTATAGATTATACCACAGCAGGGCTTTACAATCAGGAAAACATACCCGACACTGCTTCACCAGCGATAGGATCGCAGGATCAACAGCGAGATCAGAGGCGGAACGTAGCAGACAGAGCGGCAGCTAGAGGCTCTGGCGTGTGGTATTAGAAGTCACTCAACCTGTCGTGCCTGTCAAAAGGACATAGTGCCCTTTCGCGCACGTATCAATGAAATGGATGCAGCAGGGCAAGAGTTGATCCGGACTCATACACGAAGCTCCGAGTAGCGCTAGATACAAGATCCGAGATCTCGACATCAAGGGAGCCTATGATGAGTGGGACAAGATGCATGTTACGAAGGGGCTCAAGACTAGCAGTGGTCAGACAATGATCAAGTCTCGAATGGGGCGGCACATCCCCCAGCATGTCAGAAGAGCGGAGTGAAGGTAACCTATAAATTTCCAACCTGTGAGTGTGAGAAAAGATTCCTTAGAGAATTTGTTAGTGAGGTATGAGGACTCATTCTCCCACCACCATGAACTTATTGCCCTTCGCATCCCATCAGAATCTTGCACGTGTTCTAAGGTAGGGACAGCATGATCCTCTCCGTTAGGGCTTGATGCTGTCACAGACATTACATGTTTTCCGTACTTGATCTATATCTTTCCGACTTCTCTACCTATTCCTTGACTTCAGTGTCACTCTGAAACTCGCGCAAATGTTTCAGCTCCAGAGGTGCTTGACAGGCGCCCGTACGAAAGGGAAGCATTGGGAGTACAGCCGCTGAGCCGACAACGAAGCGCAAATTCGAGCAAAAGATAAAGGATTAGACTTTGCAAAAAGATTAGAGTTTTGGGTTGATTAAAGATATCGTTCAGGACCATGTCTGTCATGTTCTCCGCTTTTTTTGTCTTCCTTTCTTTCATTCTTCCAAGCCACGCCTCTCCGTTACAACCCAGCACCTTCGACGGCACCGATGGTTCCATTACTCTTTCAGATACCCCTGCCGCAGCGAGCCTCGACGAAGTACCATATTATTCACCTTTACTTAGCTGTGAGTTAGATGGTCGCCCACCCAAAGTATCAGACTGCGTTCTTCTCGTAAATTCCCACATCCAAGACTCAGATTTCCAAATTACATACATTTATGGGCGAGGAAGAAATTACAGCGGGCCGTACACCTGGAGACACAACGAGTGCGAATTCGAGTTGGTGGTAAGGACGGGAGACAGGTTTGAGTCCACTTTACGATGGATCTTTGGCATGGCACTTCTCGTTGGTACGACTTGTGCCAATCATGACATACCGTGTGGGGGTTCTGCGGTACTCAATGATGGTTGGGCAGTAATCTATGTCCGCAATCCTCAGGGATCTTCTCTGCCAAGCACAATCAACTCTTTCTCCGCACATGGTGGCACCGCCAACATATCGAGTCCTGCTATCCACTCACGTAATTGCGTTCTTCGCGACCCAGGACCCAGTTTCAACGACTGTTTCACCCTTTTCATGGACGAAGCCACAAAGCCCGATTCAACCACGATCCAGACCTTTGGGGCGCGAGGCACCCACAGAGGGTCTTACTCATGGGTCCACGGCGCCTGTGGATTCCAGCTGGGCATGAACGAAGTACCATTTCTGGCTACGACGCTTCTATGGATCTTCCAAACGGCCGTGCATCTGATGTTGGAGTGCACGAGGCTTTCACCCCCTAAAGGAGGTATCGCGTTCCTGGACCATCCGTACCGCGGCGCTTTCGTCAGAGCTTTCAGACCACCCGCACTGGTATCTCAGCAAAAACGTTCCCTTCCCCCTCCCTCCCCCCTCCCTCCCCCCCACGCCCTCATCTTCAACAACACAGCCCCCGAAACCATCCAGTGTGTGCACACTATGCCCTCTCCCAATCACGAAGACTGCTTCCTACTGCGCGCCAACAATATCCACCGCCCCGTATTCAACGCCCCCACGGCCTTTGGCCCGGACGGCAACTACACCGGCCCGTACGCTTGGGAATATGGGCAGTGCCGGTTTTCGTTGGCCGTGGTTGGGTCCTGTAGTTGGGAGGCGAGTATTAGCGAGGTGTTTGGGCTGGCGGCGACGGTGTGGTGGGAGTGTGGGCGGTTTGAGCCGCCGTGGGGGGGGTATATAAGAATGCCGAAGTGTGAGGGGAAGACGACGGTGTATGTTTGGGCGGTGGGAGTGGTGTCGGGTGTCGGTGGTGGTAGTGGTGGTGGTGGTGGTGGTGTGGGTTGGGTTTGAGGAGAGGGCGGTTGCGTTTCTTGAGTGAGAGGTGCACCAGAGCATTTGCTGTGTGAAAGCTGCCTGTGGATTATAGATTTTGAAAGGGGTTGACAGAATTGTCCGGCGTTTCCTTCTTCGACCAATCCATCAAGACGCAGCTTCTGTCGTCTATCGTCTATCTTTTTACAATTCATAGCTCAAAGCGCTTCTTTCATGGTCATCTTTACCATTTTCATACTCTCGTTCCCCGCTTTAGATAATCTTCGAACAACCCATACCCCCATCCATACCCAATCCCCCTTCCCATACTCAAGTTCCCCTGAATCAGAAACCCCCCCCCCCCCACCGGCAAACCTATCACGAACCTAACACAAGACGACCATACCTCCGTCCCAAGATGCAACAAATTCATCCCCCCTGAAGAGTTTCCGGAATGATTAGAATTGGAAATGATAACGAAGCGAAGGCGTGAAGGATTTTGATGAGGTATCGTTGTAACATTTCTTTTCTGAGTTGTTGTACAGTCTCTGACTCGCATACGCTACCACAGACGTCTTTATTTTTGGATACCTAGAGGACGGGTTTATAACCGTAAACCACTCAATTAGAGATTGCACTAAATCCCAACTCAATCCTTTCCCCCTCCCTTCTTACACGCCCAAACATTCCATTTGCCCCCCCCCCCCCCCCCCCCACCCGGGGGGGCGCCCCGCCGCCGCGGGGGGGCGCCGCCCCCCCCGCGCCCGCGCCCGGCCTCCTCCATCGCCACGCCCCCCCCCCCCCCCCAAAATCCCCTCATCCTCCTCACACCCCCACACTCCCCACACAACCCATACCAGGACTTTCCTTCTCCGTCCACACAACCCATGAGCATTTTCCCATAGATTCTGTATCCATAGCCGAGTTATTCCTGCGAATCTGGGGGTTGGAGGGGGAGAAGAGGAGGGGAAAGAGGGAGGCGGGAGGATGAAGAGGGAGAAATGGGAGAGGAGGCGGTATGTACAATATATCCACGACTCCCACCCCTCCCGTCTACATCATCCCTCCTCTCTCCCCTCTCCCCTCTCCCCTCTCCCCTCTCCCCTCTCCCCTCTCCCCTATCTCTGCACCTCCTCCACCCCCAGCACCTTCCCCCGCCCACCCCCGAACCCAACCATCAGAAACGCAACTCCTAACAACCCCTCACAACCAGCGCCAATATCCCGCCATCTCAACCCCCCAAGGAACCAAAAAACCCTTTCTTGCACACTCCCCCAAACAAACCGCACAACATCTTCTGCAGCCACAGTGAACGAAGCCGTGCGTGGAGCAGCACACAGGCCCATACCGAAATCATACCTGCCCGTCTTCCACATAATCCCAAAACCGAACGCCCCCCAGCCTTTCCATTTCCTTCCAAAACCCGAGCAAGGCAAATCTCAACGTTTCCGCTGCTCGAAGAGAAGAGAGAGAGAAAAAATGTACAGGTAAAGCGAGACACTGACTTGAAACCCTGGACCAAGAAAAAAAAAACATGGCGATGTCGAATCATTACGTACGCCGCCACGAGATCTCTGCGTCGAAGGAGATGGGGATATATATGTATACTACCTCCCTATCCCGCCGCCCTAGGTTTCTAGAAGCCCTTCAAAAGTCCCTTGAACCACAACCACAAACCCAAAGCCTACCACCTCCATCCCTCATCCCACCACCAAATCAAACCAACCCAACCTTCTAAAAGGGTTACCAAAAACCCTATACCCCCCCCCCCCCCCCCCCCCCCCCCCTCTCTTTTCCATCCCCAACGCCCTTCCCATTCATCCCCCATACATACCCCCCTGCCCGATTGCTATACGGTAAGACGATAGGATCAGCTGGCAAATTTGGGCTGGTGTGAGGGTGTTGGAGACGGATTTTTGGTTTTTTGGGTGGGAGGGAGGGGTGGTGGAGTGGTTGGAAGGGTGGGTTGATCGTTTTATGCACGAGTGATTTATCTAGGGAAGATTGAATGAGAAGAGTTGAAGGGGGAGGGATTGTGCCGTGGGGTGGGGAACGGGGGTAGTGAAGACTGGAGGGGGTGAATGAGATATGAGAGGTGTTGGCAGATAGAAAATCGCCAATAGTAGCAACGACATTGGCTGGGGTGATGTGAGAAAGTGAGGTCTCAGACTCGACGTGGAAAGTAACAACGTTGCAAAATTCTTGTATTTCCTGATATTATTACACCGTCACCTATGCCTTATGTACAAGCAAGATCCGATCCCGCAATCACCATATCTATCCATCACATCTCGGCCTCCTTGTCGTATCAGGGTCAATCTTTCTCTTACCACCCGATTTTCTTATTGATCCTTCCGGCTCTTCCGCACTGCAATTATCGCGCTAGCTTGCGTTCCAACGCCGCAAAGCAATGAAGCGATGACAAAAACTCCAGTCCATGCTTTCGTATGTTCCATGGTGTACTCCTGCATGTGGATGGCCCATATGGTATTTTCCCTCACATCAACATTGCCATCCCAACCGCCCCGCCAACAACACACAATATCTCCATTTTCATTTCTCCCGTTCTTGCCGCCATGGCTGTTTGCAACCCTGGACTAGAACTAGCCGTCTTACTAGAGCTCACACCTGCAGTCCCACTAGGAGTCGCTGCGGCCTCCCCTCCAGCCGTCACCATCGTTACGGCAGTAACAGTCGACTTCTGGCCGTTAGGGAGGGTCGTGGTTTGGACAACTAGGCTCGTTTGCGAGGATGGAGGGGCTTTGGAAGTTGAGGCACCTGAAGTGGAAGAGGGACTGCCTGAAGAGGACATGGTGCGGGAGCCACCGCCAACGGTGCTTATGACTGTGACACCAGCGGCATTGACGGTGGTGACGACGGAGCCGACGGAGAGGGTGCTAAGGACTGTGACACCCGCGACGTTGGTGGTGGTGAGAAGAGCGCCAGCGGTGAGAGATGCTGGTGCTGACGATGGACCAGCGGAGGTGCTGCCAGGGGATCCCGAAGTTGATGATTGATCGGTGCTTGAGGTTACGCTGGACGGCGAACCAGGGGAGGACGAGCCGCTGTTGGCGGTTGCTGTACTTGGACTCGGATTTGATTCCGAGCTTGGTGTGGTTGGCCCTTGAGGCACAGGTGTCACGACAGGTCCAGGTCCTTGGGTTGTAGTTGTAGGAACTGAGGTGGCGGTGCCATTTCTGATGTCCGGGCTTTGACGTTTTGCCATTGAAACGATGCTGGTTGCTAGTGGGGCATCATCCCGATGAATGACCTCCACTGCAGTTCGGTCTTGTTGAAACATGCCATGTTTGAACTTCTTCGGGGAGAAGTCATGGAGGGCTGCGTGGAGGGATGGAGGATCGACCTGATCTAAGAGCTTTTGAAATTCCTCTAGATCTGACGCTGCGTTCTGCCCTTGTGGTCTTGAATCTGTTGGTCCTGCAGCAACGGATGTGAGGAGGGAGAGGAGGATCGAGGCAGAGAGAAATTTGTGTAAAGATATCATCGTGAGGTTGCGCTTTGTTGGTGGCAATTGAGGCTACTGTTGGTAAGTTAGAAACAACAAGAACTTTTAATTGTTACAAAAATGTCAATGAGTGGAGGTGTAGATGTATGTTGTACATGAAGCAGTGAAGCAGAGAGCTCTTATTTCACGATGTCAGGCTGGAAAAGCGGCAGGGTTGACTCACGTGTGGGAGGCCCTACCCAGCTTCTAGTGAATAGCGAGACTTCGAGTAACCCGGATGGCAATGCAGATTAAGCTGGATTCCAAAGCAAGCGCACAGTGAAGACAAAGGCGAAGATGGGGTAGAAGCGTTGAAGCGAATAATGTGACGATGAGAAGGTGATGCAGGGTCGTCACGGGGTTGCACTGGCAGTCTGGCACAGCGATTACAGTACCTAAGGTGCTAAGGCAATTAAGTCGCGTTAGTAAACGACCAGATTGATTCGACACGGGGATTCATCACCTGTCTTACACGTCTTACAAATAGTAGAGGAGAAACAAAAGTCAGATGACGGGAGAATTCTCGTGTACTTTTGTTGTGCGATAATCCGTAGAATAGCGTCTCAAGCGTCTATTTTTGGGCTCCCTGTCGTTCAAAATCCTGAAATGCTTCCCTGCAACTCAATGGATCGGCGATGATTAAATTACGGTATGACGTTCGGAAATGCCATCTCTGAACGCATCGAAAGAACAATGATCCTCCAAATCCCATGTCGCAGTTAGATTGCTCTACCGGGTTACAATATTGTTAATGTTGTTATTGCCAGATACAATCAATCGATCATACGACTACCACTGTACGAGGTTCTGGATGAGATACCTGATTATTAGAGTTAAGGTACACACACCCCTGACACCAATGTCTGATATGATTAGTAAAGTAGTATCGTGTTTGACGATGGCTTCTCTGCCTTGCTTTCATATGTTCCTATGTTCAGTTCTTCTTATCGCACAAGCATTGTGATTGATCTCTAGCCGGCGACTGTATATCATTTCAAGGAAAACGAGAAGTCTATTTGTCGATCTGAACATCTATACCGGGTATTGAGGGTTTGTATGTTGACTTGGTGTTGCACAACAGCTACAGCGAAGGTGTTCGTTTGATGTATTTGTATTATGTCTGGCCTCAGGAATCGAAATTTATCTACTTACAAAGGAAATACCCGAGGTAACAAATCCGTCACACTTTCACCTTGACTACAATTGAGCCCGTAGCCTCAAATATCAAAAACGAAAGCCTCCCTCAAAGATCCTAACCGACAATACTATCCTACGAAATGGGGTATCCGATCAACTCAAGCCCTTGCGGCTCTGTACATTCTGTGGCAATTGAAGAGCGTATATTAAACATGGATCAAACATCCTCAAGGCGCCGAAGCCCTGCTCCCAACTAGCTCTCTCCATGCGCCGGTCCAGACGGTTGGTTCCCATCAACCGCCTTTGCTTCTCTCTGTACATCCATTGACCTGCCCCGCGAAGGCTTCCTCTCCTGTGCAATGGCCGACAAGCTTTGCTTGCTTGTAGCATGTTCACTGCCAACTCGAGGGGGGCTCTTTGTTCGCTCTTTCTCCGCCTCGCGCTCCTTTCTCTCTTCCTTGGCTTGTGCAACCTTGGCCTTGAACCAGCCGATGGGGCCTTTCTTTTCTGTCGTCTCATCTTTCTCCTTGGACGCCTCCCTATTCCTGGACGGCGTGGAGTCGGTACTCGAAGTCTGGATAGCTGCCACGATCGTGGCTTCCGTGCCAAGCTGTTGAGACTCGAGCGTGGTCGACTTCTGGGGCTTGGTGATACTGCCCACAGAGCTGGTACTGTTCTCCGCGATCGCGTTAGAGCCGAGCCTAGAAGAAGAACTTGGAGAGACTACAGGAACGTCGCCGTTCTTCTTGGTAGAAGATGACAACCTCCACCGACGCTTCTTCTCCTTTTTTCCATTCTTCATAGCCGGATCGTCCGTGTGATCGGCCTCAGACTGGTCTGTCTGGTCTGTAACCGATACTCGGGAACGATTCGAGTGAGTCGGCGAGTGCGAAGGCTTCAGAGTCTGGTCCGAATTGTGATGGAGTTGGCTTTTAGGGGGCATATTGCTGGCCTGTTGACCTCCGCTCAGATGGGGTGCTGATTCGGAAACAGGCGTCGCGTCTGTATTAGACAAGCTGGGAGGTAGAGATGCCAGCGGATCTGCATTCACCTGAGTATTTACCCCAGGGGTAGGTAAGGGCGTATAGAAAGCTTGATTTTGCGGAGAGTCCGGTTCAGCATGTAGAGAATTGGCAGAACTCTGAGCACTGGGGTTCGCGCTTCCTGGGAGACGTTTCTTCCGAAGCTTGTTTGGCGGCCGACTGTCTTTGCGCTCGTTGTCACTCGTAGCAGATTTAGCAAAGAAACCAGAAACCTTTCGTTCTCGAGGCGGCGTTCCAGCACCCGATGGAGTTGCGAATCCAGGAGGTGGTGGTGGTGGGTCGAGATGAAGTTTCTCCATCGGGATCAGCAGCTCCTTGCTTTGAGCTCCGACGGCAGACTCATTAACAGTGGCAAGGCTTGATGGGGCTTCAGCGGTCGGTGTAATCGATGACGCGGTGGAAGAGGTTCGTCCCTCGGAATTAGGCTGTGCTTGTGCCAATTTAAAGCTTGGCGATGATGTACGCGCAGATGGAGAGAGATATCCGCCTTGAGCGAGCCCAGTGGAAGTCGTTGTTGGTGAGTCCGACTGCGTATTGAATCGAGATGGTATGCTAGGAGACTTCTTTGAAGGTAGAGTATTACTCCGATGGACACCGCCCGCTGTATTGACAGAGCCATGAGGGCTAGCTGGGCTAAGTGGAACCGGGCTTGGCACGTTCATCGAGTTTTTCGAGTTCTTGGAAGAAACAGACATATTTCTCCGGACGCCGCCAAATTTGCGAAGGCTATCTGCACCAGCGCTCGCATTGGAAGCCGACCTACCAAGGCCAGCTTGTGCAGCCTTTGCGATTGAAGGTGAGCTAGGTTGTCGGTTTTGGGCACTGGTCTGAATATCTTTGACGGTCTTCTCATCGGCCGCTGTGCCGCTCATGCCTATTAAGAAGCTATCTTGGTTATCAATTAAGAAAATCACAACGTCCTGACTCAGGCGGTACTCTTGAGGAGTCATGTCGTGGATAGGATGTGACAGCATGCCGGGCTGAAATATTGACGCAAGATTTCGTGATGTCATGCGGTTTATCTCAGACTTGGAAGAAAACACTGCTAGAAGATCGAGTATGTAAAGAAGTAGTTGTCGATTCAGGGGCGGTAACTCCGTAATTAGTCGCTGATAGGTGAGAATTGCTTGATCATGATCAAAATCGCCCACACTTTGAACCTGCGCCTCCGCCTCCATGTCTCCGACAGCTTGCACCTGATGACCCCTTAAGGGGTCTCGGAATTTTTCGTAATAGTCTAGGGGCACGATGGGTTGTGGTAATTGATTGAGGTACCGCCGAAGGATGTTGGCGGCATCATGCACGGTATACCCAGTCCAATCGAGACCTTTCCCATAACGATCTGGAGAGTCAAATATGGCTTGTAATTCTTTGATACGTTTCGCCGCACCACTTAGTCTGAATATTCCCTCAACATCGGTAGCTAAATGTCGCATCGAACATTAGCATACAAACCTGAGCGGGGATAGTCGACGAAGTATAACGGACCTTTCTCTTTCAGGAATACTCCACATTTAGCTACGACTATTGGCACATATCCATACACAAAATTTTCCCCATGCTCGTTCGTAAGAGAAATTGCAACATTTGCATAAGGGATACTGTCTTGAAGTGAGACACCGAAGATGCCACTCGGTAATTGTTCTGCTTCTGCTGTTTATGTTAGCTTTCTTGAGCTATGAAACCAAAGGAAAATCGGGTTCTTTCAAGGAATAAGCATAACAAGCTTGGAAAGCGAGACCCCATATCAGGTTTCATGGTTGGGAGTGTGCCCGGAATGCCGTGCAAGAAATTCGGCAATCTCGTAACTATATGCTCTGGATTTTAAACAAGGGTAGATATGGAGATTAGACAATTGGGTATATGCTCAAAGTTTGTAGCAATGATGATAACGACCTAGGTAGGAAGATAGTAGTCTCTCAAACACCTTGTCATTTATCAAGGAGGAAAGAAGAAGTGGCAACAATAACTGAATACAAAGGCAAAATATCAAAAAATCTTACCTTTTTCCTCTTCCTTCTTGGTGTTCTTCTTGAATTGTTTCCACCAAGAGATTAGATCGCGCTTGGTGGTGGGTGGGGAAGCAGCTTGTACTGCTCCAGCTGGCTGCTGAAGTGGCTGGTGAAGAGTTCGTGGGGCAGATGGTGTAAGAGGTTTTTCGGTCGCCATCTTGGCTATGACAGAGAGATCCGGAGAGAAGTATGTTGTGCGCCGTTGATGGGACAGTCGAATGTAGGCCTGCCCTTCTTTGGTTTGGTTCCCAAAATAGAATCTGCTCGTCTACTTTACAACACTAGAAACCTTGTAGCCCTGAGCATTCCCATGGATCAGCGTCTTATCGCAGTAATGGCCAGATGAAACAAAAGGTCGGTAAATCTATTCACGAATGCTCTCACCAGAAACTCTGATCTCGTTCGCGATTTGAGGTTCCCTGATCAAAAAGCGAATCGTGACGCGCCGACGTGTAGACAAGGCCCTGCAGCCTGCTGTAAAACCGTTGTGCCCGTCGACTCGTCGCTGCACCTACACCGCTAAACTTGGCTACCCTGTTTAATATGCTCGTGGTGCCCCAGGATGTTGCTGTATTGGCTGATTGATGGCTGCTTTGCTGGCCAACTGCGCCAAAATGTCGTTCCTCTTTCTAGGTTGGGCAATGATGCGACAGGTGGAGCAAGGCCGGACGGCAATCGTAAGATTGATAGAACGGTAACTAAGACGACAGTGAAATTAGGAGGTTAAATTTTAGCAACTCTATGCCACTAGGTTTTATTGCGCGGATGCTCGCACGGAGGTGGACTCGAAGCTCCTCGTAGGCGGCGTGGTAGTGGAGCCTCGCTAGCAAACAGCGACGATCGTGCTGAACAGCTTGCATAAACTAGAATCGCTGGTATGTTTGTAGAAGTGCATGTATCTCGATCAGAGTTGCGCACTGAGGCGGCCCCATGTCGCAAAGGTAAGATAGAGAGTAAAGGGCCGGGCTGTGATGGTTGAACAAGGAGTGCGCCTGTGGAATGACTGTCGGCTTTTAGTTGAATTGCTCGAATGGCATTCTTGGTCCGCCGTAATCTGTGGGGTCCGCCCTATCGAGCTCCCCTGCTTCCCTTACTAAAATTCTGCAATACCTAAACCTCCATCGATACACAAGAGCTCTTAACGTTGGACTTGCGCACTGGACCTCCAATACTACCTGTGATTCGACTGTCTTAATCATTGCCATAGCTCACCATGGACGGGTAAGCATCCTAATGCTCCTTCTCCCACTCACGCAATCTTGTGTCCGTTGACATTGTGCCTCAGTCTCAATGCGTCTGAGCAACGTGAGCTGCAGTCAAGGATGGAGAAGAAACAAATGAAAGAGATGATGACCGTAAGTCTAGTCCAGAGTCAGCAATGCTCGATGATCGAGCGGTTGGCAATGCTACCCAGTTTCTGTAACATCTTCATTAGGATTTCTCTGACACTCATGTCCTCCGATAGATGTACTCTAAACTTGTTCAGACTTGCTTTGACAATTGTATCAACGACTTCACAACTAAGTCACTCCATTCAAGAGAAGAAAGCTGTGTCATGCGGTGCGTTGATAAAAGCCTGAAAGCACAGGAGCGGCTAGGTCAGCGTTTCCAGGAACAGAACGCCGCCATGGCCCAGTCAGGACAACTACCCGGTACATAAGTAGGTTGACTCGTCTCTCGACGCCGGCATAAGGTTGGAAATCATGGAAGACGTGTATGAACTCCAGGAGGCGGGGAATAGCAGCTAGCGGGGGTAATATGCGCGTTATGGCCTTGCGTACGGCGCGACGCAGATTGTCCATGGTCTCAGGATCCAGCACTCTTCAGTACTCACTGTGTCGTTGTCGGTGCCGGACATGGAAGCAATAAAGATTCGCTTATATGTAGCAGATCAGATCCCGAATGGCAAGTTGGGCTCACACCTTATATCCTCGAGCTACGCTTGAGATTCTGATTGTTCTCCTTTCAATATGAATCACCAAAATTTTCTCCACAATCCAATCTGGATTCAGCGGGAAAAGATTGGAAATATCACTGGCATTGCGGGGATGGTGTGCTTTGCCATGGAGGAAATCCAAGTTCTGCCGGAAATTGATGGCCGTTGGCCCTGATGGAAGGTAGAGAAGAGAAGCAGAAGTACTGCTAGGACGAAGGGAGTACACAACGTCCTCCCTACTATTCATCCTCAGCTAAGCCAATGCTTACTGCCCCTTTCAGCATCACTATAGTATTATTGCTACCTCAAAGGATCATAGTATATACTTCATGCCCGGACATCACCACAAAATCAAACAACTTTATCCACTTGGACCGAGGATCTGTAGCCCTCACATTTCAACCAGAGATTTCCCTGTACGGGTGGACGAATGGAGAAATTGTCATCTCTTTGTCAGCAGAGCTTACTTTCGTCATCTACAAGAAATATGCCATGTTAAGTTGCTGTATATCCAATATACAATTCATTCCCGCCTGCAACCAGTCTCAAATGTTGTAGTACTCTTACCTCTTCTATCATCACTTTCATCAGTGCGAGGACTCTATTACTGCTGACCGTTTGCGAAAAACGTATCAGGTGAAAGGCAATCCGGGAAATTGCTCAACCCCGCACCCGTCATTAATAGTTTCATGGTGGGATAACACAAAACTTTCAAGTCATCACCAATCCATCGACAAGTCATAGCTCGACTGGACAATCCCTCAAGAATACTTCAAGCATCATGCCTTCAGATACAGTTGGAAAGGTAAATGAAGCCCTTGTCTCTTTCTGGATACAGCGCCAATTCACTGACATCAACCTGAGTAGACGATTACCTGTAAAGTGTGTAAAACTCTGGTTGCATCATGCAGATGGTAAACTAATTCAGGGCGCACAGGCAGCCGTCGCATGGGAAGCTGGCAAAGATTTGTCCATTGAAGAGATTGAGGTTGAACCACCTAAAGCACACGAGGTCCGGATAGAAATCTACTATACCGGAGTTTGTCATACAGGTTGGTTACGGAACCGGCGGAGGAGGCAATGCTAAGCTAAATGACTGTAGATGCGTATACACTATCAGGCAAAGATCCAGAGGGAGCCTTCCCCATCGTACTTGGCCATGAGGGCGCAGGCATTGTCGAATCAGTTGGCGAAGGGGTAACAACAGTTAAGCCTGGAGACCATGTCGTGGCGCTATAGTATAGTCCACCTTTGGCCGTCAGGTCTCCTCCAGTGCTGATTGTTACTGTATAGCACCCCTGAATGCGGCGAGTGTAAATTTTGCAAATCGGGCAAAACCAACCTCTGCGGCAAAATCCGAGCGACCCAGGGTAAAGGCGTAATGTCTGATGGCACCTCTCGCTTCCGTTGCAAAGGTAGAGATCTTATGCATTTTATGGGCACATCGACCTTTTCCCAGTACACGGTCGTCGCGGATATCTCTGTCGTAGCGATCACGCCAAAAGCCGCAATGGACCGGACTTGCTTGCTGGGTTGTGGAATTACTACTGGCTACGGTGCTGCTGTGGTGACTGCGAATGTGGAGAAAGGATCGACTGTTGCGGTTTTTGGAGCGGGCTGCGTGGGGCTGTCGGTCATTCAAGGTGCTGTGAAGAACGGTGCTGGAAAGATTATCGTTGTGGATGTCAACGACGGAAAGGAGGCTTGGGGAAAGAAATTCGGCGCCACGGATTTCGTTAATCCGACGAAGCTGGGAGGGAAAAGCATACAGGAGCAGCTAGTGGAGATGACGGACGGAGGATGCGACTACACTTTTGACTGCACAGGCAATGTGGGCGTTATGAGAGCGGCCTTGGAGGCATGTCATAAGGGGTGGGGCCAGAGTATTGTTATCGGGGTGGCAGCAGCTGGACAGGAAATTAGCACAAGACGTAAGCTATTCAAATTGTTTATTCTAGGAGTTCTATTTGGCAAGAGGATGAAGCACAGGAATCCTGAATATATAACACGGATAAAGAACATCAGATCCGTCGCTAACAATCCCTTCTCACAGCGTTCCAATTAGTCACCGGCCGTGTCTGGAAAGGTTGCGCATTCGGCGGCATCAAAGGCCGTAGCCAGCTCCCAGACCTCGTGGACGATTATATGACTGGGAAACTCAAGGTGGACGAATTCATCACGCACAGGCAGCCTTTGGATAAGATCAACTCCGCTTTTGCGGATATGAAGGCTGGCGATTGCATAAGGTGTGTCGTAGATATGCACAAGGCATGACTGCAAGGAAGATGGAGCAGGTTGTAAGATTGTGCATGTCACCGTAGGTCTTGTAAATATTCATAATGCTCAGGAATAATTGAAGAAATTGTGAAGATAAATTCCAACACATAGGATCACTCTGCGAGAACTCCGGCAAGGAGAATCACGCCCTTAGAGTCTTCAAGCAATCCCTGCCGCACAACTTCAGCTTCGGATCATCGTCTTTGAAGGTACCAGATAATATTCGTGAACGGTTGTTGAATCTTGAATCTTGAATAAATGGTGAAAACAGTTATCAAGTTAGCTAAGCGGACCGACCCCCAGCGTGCAGGGCCAGGCCTTTCCACCATGTGCTAGCTCGCTGGGCCCTTGCAGAGGCGCTTATGCAGCTTTTCACAACTGTTGCACAACCACTTTGCGTAGAGGCATCTGGTTGGTTCAAGGATTCAAGGCATGCGACAAAGCGACCGAGACTCGTGCTCTAAATTATTGAACCTTTCCGGATCTGCTTAACCTGGTGAACAACTACGACACCGCCACCATTCATCACTTTGCTGACTTTGTGACGTTGGCCTTCCACTTGCATCAGTCAACATTCTGAAGATTACCGACTTGGCGATTTCTACTGCCTATTTCTAGCTCAAACTCTCCACTCTCCTCCAAATTCTACATCCATCTACCATCCACAGGCCCGTCCAAGCTCTCTCACTCATCATGCGAACATCAAGATCTTCATCAGATGCTTCCACACACTCCCTACCGGAGTCTGGAGAATCCTACCAGATCTTCGTCAAGCTCCTTTCCGGAGAAAGTACAACGTCACCCCCTTTGCCTCTTGTGAAGACTGATGCTAATCCGCCTGCAGTTATCCCTCTCAGCATCCCCTCCTCAACAACAATCACCACCCTCAGACAACTCCTTTCCCTGCGCACCTCCGTTCCTCCATCCGACCTCCGTCTTGTGCACGCTGGGAAGCACCTGACCACCTCTCCGAACACGTCGTCGACTTTGTCCTCGCTCAACATTGCGCCTTCCTCTACCATCCACCTCACACTACCTATACGTGGTGGCATGCCGCCTAAGAAGGTCCGATGTACCCATAAAGATTGCAAAGAAGCTGCGCAACGCATAGTTGGGGACTGCAGTTTCTGTAATGGGCACTACTGTGGGAAGCATCGAATGTTGGAGGATCACAAATGCAGTGGGTTGGAGGACTGTAAGAAGGAGAGCCATGATCGGAATGCGGATAAGTTGAATTCTGAGAGGACAATGGTCGTAAAGGGCATCTAGGAGAATTCCTTTCGAACCTGTGGATGGCGATGTGGGTGGTTTCCGAGAACACTGAATCGATATTTGCGTGCGCCTGCTGCGTCCTGTCCTAAACATCTTACTTTTAATGCTCAGAATTAGCGGTGGTGTTTTTTGATGGCATGTATCTTCACTATCCACTGTTATTCTGCTTTTCATTCTAGAGAAACCGAACAAATACCTAAAACCATCGGGGTTGGGAAACATTGCGCCATATGACTACGGAGTGTAAAGATTTTAGAAGACACAGTAGACACTAAATTATATCACAGCCGAGAACAGCAATTAATTTTTTTGGTACCATATATGAGATTGGGACGCTTCAGAGATTTCTATTCCAGTCTTATTGGTCCAGGATTCATATACTGATAGAGCCTGTCAAGGTCTGATATCGGAAGTGCATTCCCTACGTCTCTTCATTGATCCCTTTGTACAGAATGTAGTGACCCATTGCTAGGAAATCAACTAGTCAAGATTGCTCACAACTTGTAGAATATATGTTGTTCCGTAACATTAATAGATTGTGAAATTCGATGTAAGCAGGAATCAAAGCTGACTAAGCATCAGCCTTAGAAGTTTCGATGTCAATCACCATTTACAAGCTCACAGATCATTCGACAATGGCTCTGCCACCATGACCACCCCATCTCCTCCTCCGCGGAAGCTGGTTCCCACCTCGCAACCCATTTCTCTCCTCCTCACCACGGAGGCCAATGTCTATACCCATGTCCATCCCTTCCTCATCCTGATCCTCTACTATATCCGCTTCCCATCCCTTGTGGCTTCTCCAGTCCCAACTCTTCTTTCCTCTCTTATACCGCTTTCGATCCTTCAAATTACCTACACTGTGCTGTGTCTGCCACCAACAGCAAATGGCTCTAGGTCGGCAAGTACGCCGTCGAAGAAGGTGAAGAGCAAGCGAGGGACCGCCGCGAAAAGCCATGTGGGAATCGGGGATAAGATTGTGGTAAGTAACCCTTTCACCATTGACCATGAGGAGCTAACCAAATATTGTCACAACCCAACAGCCTTCGCTTCTATCCCTTGCCCTAACCATTACTCTCGTCGCACCGCTCTTTACAGTTCTTCTGATCCTATTCGGCGCCCCTCTGACCACTCACCTACCACATACGGCGCTCTGCGCTACTCATATGGCATTACTCTCTCTTACTCCACTGTTCTACGTGTACGGAGTGGATGGGAGGATGTGGAGGGAGATCTTAAGCGCTAGTTTGCCGTTTGATGAGGTTTGGGGTGGTTGCATAGGGGGGATTTTGGGGGCATGGCTGGGAGCAGTGCCGATACCATTAGATTGGTAAGTTGGAGATCTTTTTCCCGTCATCGCGAAGGTGGGATGTTGGGGAAGTGCTAGGGCCAAGGATGGAGCCGGGATAAAGGGCAGAATTGCAAGCAGCTTGGGCTAATGTTCATTTAGGGACCGTGAATGGCAAAAGTGGCCCGTAACGATTGTCACAGGGTCGTATCTGGGTTATGCTGTGGGGAGGCTTGCGGGGGCATACCTCTTACGAGGAAAGAGGATCCAATTTGATTGAGTACAGTTTACATGAAAGCTTATTGAGATACCCTGAAAGTCCGGTAGCGCAAAGATACGAATACCTGAAAAGCTTCAGAGCGGTATTTCTTCCGTTAACAATGACCGAGATTGAAGGGGATACCATCTCGTTCAAGAAACCCAGGCCCGCGCTTCCACCTCGATCTTATCTTTGGTCCCTCTTCAGAAGTCTGCGTTCAGGAATGTTCACGTCTAAAGGACTCTTTTTCTCTAGGTCAGTCAGGTTCTAATAGCGCCATCATGTTACCGCGACCGGGATACCACATGGGTATTCAAAAGGCTTGAGGGAAATGCTACCTCATGCAAGGTTGTTATAAAATTGGTATGAACCATATCTCTTTTATTTTCTCTAGTTTTCTAGACCTGGATTGCTCTGATATATTTTGGCGGGAAGATGAATCACAAAAGCACCTTCCCTTCCGTATCCCACAGCCAGCCTCGCTCAAACACCTAGGCATTGAACTATCGCGCTAGAATCAGGGCCTACGCCATACCCAGAATCGGACGAAACCGATTAGGAACGACTGTCCCTCTCCTCGGCCATCGACTTTGTCTCCAACTCCCTCAATCTCACACGCCCCTGCAAACGCATCCTCTTCATGCTCCCCCAAATCTCCCATGGCCGATACAAAACTTACAAAACCCTCCAAGAGCACATCTCCGCCGCCTGGCACATGACATCCATACGCACATCTAGCCATCCATCCAGATGAAACCCTACCAGGTATCTCCCGTGCCACTGGGTCGTAGCCAGTAATGGAGGAATTGGGAAGTACAGCGTTGATTGGGGGAATCATGGTTTTAGGCTGGAGGAGCGGCGCTTGAGCGGCGGAGGAGTGATTGGGGTGTGGGGGGATAGAGGAAGATATTTACTAAGTTCTAGGGAATGGGTGTGCTCCCCTGAGGACAGTATGAAAGCAGGTCAAGGCGGGCAAAGACCCACATGCAACTGATTTCTACAGTAAGTCGATCACCTGGTGAGCCACCAGAAGGGGCTGAATAATAATAAACTATTTCCGATAGGCATGTTAACGATCCTGTTTAAGTGATAGTTTGAGTACGGAAATTGAGGAACGATCAGTTCCACGTATCTTGTTGCTCACCTTTCCTTATCGTTCAAGTCTTGTGTCGAACTTGAGGCAATTGTTGTGCTGTTTAAGGGCACGGTGTGTCTGTTTGTCCAGTTGAATGATATAGATAAAGACCATTGGTTGTTTACTGACTTTCTACACCATGTGATGCACCGATTGTATAATCTCAACACTGCCATATCCTCGAAGTATCGCGGGGACCTATTCTTATTGGCAGAAGGCCAGAGTATAATTTTCTTCTCGGTGATGTTCGTTGTGCTTCGACCAAGTAGGTTGCTGCAACGAAAGAGAAATGATTATGACATCTCATGTCGCGGATTGCACGTCAAGAGCCATCACCCCCAACCTCTGCAGTTTCATGACCGGTTCGCCTCCAATGGAAGCGCTAACACGACCACGCTGTCCTATCATTCTATCCGACGGACGGCATGATGATGGCGCAAGCCCTGGACGCCTTTTCCGCGCACTTCATCGCAGATTGCAAGATTGCAGGATTGTTACGGGTACATGTCGGCACCCTTTCGGACGCTGGGTTACTACCTTACTCTCCATCATCCATGATATATCACAATACGTGGGATGCATACATGAATGTATGCAGCTTCAGCGCGCTCTGAAGACGGTGCATCACAGTAATATTAGGCCCAGGTCGTATCTTAAGTTGCGACTGGCATAACTCTCAAACAGGTTGATGTTGGAGATGGGGGGTTGCGTTTGGGGAGGTCTGATGGTCGGCATGTTTGAGAATTGCATCATTATGCATCCTCTAATCCAAGTCCGGCAGCCCACACGTTTTGGTTGTTCCAAAAGTGGACGTTTTGGCTGCAGGCTTGTTGCTTCATTGGCTTGTTGTTAGTCGCCCCCATGAGCGTTGCTCTCGACGTGATTCGCTGAGAGCATCAGCGCTAATGGGAGCTATCGGATATCCCTCGATCCGGCATCGTGGGCTAAAAAGCGCATGTACGACTACGTACATCGTTGCTGCCGCGAGCGGGTTTTTTTGTGAAGCTGATGCTGTCCATACCTTAATGTTACTTAATACCACCCCTATACTATACCACTATTCTCTTCCCGTCGCATGAAGCCGGCCTTCTGCTGCTACATATCACTTCCCTTGTGAAGCTATAGATTGACAGTGCCCTTGCATCGACTCGTCCCTACTGTAGTACTCCTGTTCTTTACTGATCTCTCCGCCAAGACTCCCCGTTGTTGCCTGAAGCAATACATATACAAGATACACAAGCGCATCTGCTATGGAGCTCGTAGCTAAGAACCCCGTAGTGCAGAAGTATGCACCGCCATTCCTGCTGAACAGCAAACTATACGATATCCTTGCAGAGCAACCTTTGCTAGAACGAGATGTTGCCATCCCTCTCCGTACGAGTAACCGCAAATGCCTCTCTCTCTTCATGGCGCTGACCGGAGCCATCTAGCAGGCTGGACGTTTGCTAGGAAAAGACCAAATGGCGGTAAACTACCGCAGTCAATCGCTCATCGAGGGTATAAAGCCAAGCATCCCGAAAACACCATGGGCGCATTCAAAGGTGCAGTGGATGTGGGAGCGAATGCAATAGAAACGGACATTCATCTGTCAAAGGACGGCGTTGTGGTTCTATCCCATGTGGGTAGAATAAAAGGCACAAGTTTGACAACGCCTAATCTAGAGATGTGTTAGGATGCTACGCTCGAGAGATGTTTTGGCAAGGACGAGAAGATAATAGACTGTGATTGGGACTACCTGAGCCAACAACGAACACTAAAGGCTCCTCATGAATCGATGCCGAAATTAAAAGACCTTTTGGAATACCTGGCCTCGCCTGGGCTGGAAAGTACATGGGTTCTATTAGATATAAAAGTACGTATGCCAAATCCGAGACCCAGAGCGTTTGTTCTGATACTACCTCAGCTCGACAACAACGCCGATGATGTTATGCGCCTAATCGTCGAAACAATTGACCATGTCCGTCCTCATCCAAACAAACCGTGGAACCAACGCGTCGTCCTCGGCATCTGGGCTGTACGTGAACTCCCTCCCTGTCCAAGCTTCACCCCTAACGTTCCACAGGCGAAATACGTCCCCCTCTGCAATACCCACCTCCCCACCTTCCCAATCTGCTACATCGGCTTCTCCATCCCCTACGCCCGCCAATTTTTACACACCCCCAACATCTCCTTCAACCTCTTCCAGAAAACCCTCATGGGCCCCATCATCGGCTCCAAATTCCTCCGTGACGCAAAAGCCCTCGGCCGTCCTATATTTATGTGGACTGTCAACGACGAGTCCTTGATGAAATGGAGTATATCCAGAGGGGCAGACGGCGTTATTACAGATGATCCGAAGAGGTTTCTAGAGGTGTGTGATGCGTGGGAGCGTGGGGATAGGCAGATCCGGATTGGGTGGAGATTGTGGTTGGAGATTATTTGGTTCAATATTATGGTGCTGCTATTTGGGGGGATTCTTTGGTGGAAGTATGGGGGGATGAAAAGTAAGGGGCCGGTGAGGATACCGATGGGGGTTAAGGCGGAGGGGGGGATGTAAGGTGGGTGGGTGGGTGTGAGATTGGGGTGAAAGTGCGAATAGAGATGATATGCGGAACGAGAAAACAAGTTCTGCGATGCACCATTGGCCCCTGAACACCACGACCACGGACTCGCCACGTCTCCTTCCTCCCCAATACCGACTCGTCTACGTATCAATTCCCGCCCTACCTAGTCATCACATCTTTCTTTCTTTCCCCCTCTCCCCCATCTCAATCAGTCTCCCTCTCATCTCCCCCCCTACCTTTCTTTTCTTTCCAGATCAAACCCTCCTCCCTTCCTTCCTCCCTTCCTCCCTTCATCCTCATCATTATCCTCATCCGTTAAACACTGATGAATAAATTTCCCCCTCTTTTTTTAAACTCTAGGTTCTGGAAAACGGGTTTGATCGAAAGTTGGGATTTGAGGAGGGGGGGGGGAGATAGTAAGGGGGTGTGGGGGGGATGGAAGGGAGTGATAAGGGGGGGAATTGTGTGTGTAGTGGGGGGTGGAAGGGGATGGAAGGGAGGGGGACGGTGGGGGTTGAGGAGGAGGAAGGGGGGGGGGAGGGGTAGGCTGGGTCCGCCTTGTAGATTTGATTTGATTTGTTCTTCTTCTTCTTCTTCTTCTTCTTCTTCTTCTTCTTCTTCTTATCATTCTCCTCCTCCTCCTCCTCCTCCTCCTCCTCCTCCTCTTCCTCTCCTTTTCCTCTTAGCTTTTTCCTTTCATGGAACTATCACACACCCCCATCTACGCTCCCGTTCACATTTCTTCTTCTTTCTATCCTTGCTCTCTCGACCATCTCTGTTCTTCCACTCCCCTCGTCATTTCCGCGCCATCTTCGTTCCGTTCTCCCCTGAATCATCTCGGCGAGAACGGGGTCAGTGAATTGAGTACTAAAGTTTGATTTTGTGACATGTGTTTACTGAAAGCTTGAAGTTCTTTCTCTGCTGTCAGCGCTACTGGTGCTGATGAAGCATATTGGTATGGAAATTTCTTCATACAAGTCCTACTCTGCCATTTTTTAGGCTAAAACCCGGGTATCTCCCAGCCATGAATTTCCGAGCGTCTGATGGGTATACGTACAGTGATCCGGAAATGTTTCCCATCTCCCATCTCCCACTACTACTCACCTCCTCCTATATCTTCTTCAATTTGAACCCCACCTGCAGCACCCTCGCAACGACAAATAGCGATGCGCCGCCAAACATCGTCACCCCGCAGAATATCTGCAGATAAAGATACTTCCCCTGATCCCTCGTCACTAGCGCGCCAGCAATCGGACTCCCAAGTAGTCCAGCGACGGAGATGATACAAAAAGTAGTGCCGCTCCTGACGCCGATTTGGCGAATGTCGGAGATTTGCGCGATCAGGGCGGGCACCATGGAGACAAAGGCGCCGGAGGAGAAGCCGTAGAGGGCGGCGAAGATAATGATGGGGGCGTTGCTGTGGGACGGTAACCAGAGGGCGAGGACGATGATGCAAGAGAAGAAAGTGGTGAAGAGCATGACATTGTAGCGGCCAAAGCGGTCACCGGCCTGGGGAATCAGCTCAAGTCAGCATTTGCATTTTTCGTACTTCGAAAAGAGCGCTTCTCTTACCCAGCCGGGAATTATGCGTCCGAATATGCTTTGCTGCATGTCAGCACTGGATCTTTAAGCATTGTGGGGCGTTGGGTGTTACCTAGCAGCGTTGAGGATAGCTAAAAGGTAGTTGGCTAATCCTGTAGACATACCCTCGGCTTGCGCCTGGAGAATGATAAAGTTGAAGGGTAGGAAGGTGCCGAAAAAGAACAAGAAGCTTGCCAGGGCGGTGGCAAGGAATGGGGGTTCTCTGAGTGGTCTAACGAATTCCATGATGATAAAGGGGCTCGGTCGAGTTTCGAGACGGGACTTGACTGTTAGGTTGGCGATGATCATGAGGCCGAGGATCATAAAGGCGGCGGTCCGCATGGACCAAGCGAAGCCTATCTGGGGAATGAGGCGGTCGATCATTATGCTGAGGAATGGTTGGTATCCGTTGCTGCGAACTGTTGTAGAGAACAAGGAGTGGAGAAAGAGGACTCACGGCAGGATAACTCCCCCCAGCGATGACCCCGAAGTCACAATCCCAAAAGCCAGCGCCCTCCTTCTGAAAAACCATGTTGCAACTGAATTGTTCGCTGCGAAGAAGATCGCACTCGCGCCCACGGCACTGCAAATCCCCTGTGCTAGCAGGAATTGATAATACTGAGTCGACAACGACACCATCATCAACCCAAACACATGAAAGAAAGTGCCCCCCAGTAACAAGTATCTCGGCCCATAATTATCAAACATTTTCCCTAAAAATGTGCCTCCCAAGAACATCATGAATATCTCCAGCGAAGGGATCCAGGCGACCGTGCTGGGCGAGTAGCTCTTCAACTGATGCATCTGATAATAGTCCTGGAAGATACCCACGCAATTGATCCAGCCGAAACTGCAGAAGAGGCAGCACCATCCTCCCAGCGCCACGGTCCACGCTTCGAGACCTCCATCAGGAAAATCAGCGGGGTTGACGCCTCCAACGACAGGTGCTTTCTCGTTCTCGGATTGGGCTTCCCGTTCGATGTCGGCGTCGGCGATGCCTTGGGATTCAGGTAAGATGGTGGCTTCGGTTTTGTGGTGTTCTGGGTTCATCGAGTGTCTTGGCGAAGCGTAGTGTGACAGGGGTGTTAAGTTGGGGTTGAAGGACTGTTCCATGCCATGCTCGAGGCTCTTGTCTTCGGCAACAAGTGAGGTATCTGAGGAGCCCACATGTGAAGCCATTGTCTTGGAGGTCTTCGTCTGGCTCTATGTATGTGTCCAGCTGGGCGGGTTTTCGCAGGGCTGGTGCAGTAACCAGGGAGCTGGAAATCTCTGTAAGAAACCGTGTACGGAAGTATGGCTGCATGGTTGCAGCCTTCCGACTCCGGATCCGACGGCAATTGATTATTAATGCCCATTACAGGCTGGAAGTGGGATGGCCATTCAGACGGACTTATGGGTAGGGCTTACGATCGGGACCAAGATGATCAGTACTAAGGTATGTACGAGTGAGTACCTTATACTGCGTACTGACGTTCTTTACTTGTATGATACCGAGAGTATCTAAGTAATCCCAGCTTCCTGGTTTGGGCCATGCGCGCCCAATTTCTATGGACCTTGCCCGCCGTCCCGCCGTCCCGCTGTCCCGCGCTCGCCTATCCTAGAGCGAACGAGGGGAAGCTTGTTTTCCTTTTCGTGCAAACGTTTGATAACATCCACCCAAGATAAAAATGGCCCTTAGGAGGTAAGTAGGTAGTATATAAGCCTGCTGCAGATGCTTTAAAATCCAACATGGGAACGAGCGGCAAAGTATTGGTAGTATTAGGCTATGGATGGAAAGGGTCATGTAGAGTAGCAATACCTGTTGCATTGAGCGATACACCTTACTTCACTACCAGGAGGTTATGGTTTCTACTGCGTTCTGACGAGGCCGATCGCGAATCGTGGGTGATTACGGAAAAATTCCGAATGCTGACCTAGCAACCTATCGAGGAAAACGCAAGAGACATCATCAGAAGAAACGATCAAATCATTGTATCAAGGCCGAAGATCGAGGTCTCTGAACTCTGTTGATATCTCGCTCGAGTTCAGACGGCACTTGCGGTCAGACAGATAAAGGACAAATTCCAATTTGAAGGATCGTGGTTGGCTGAGATACCCGAATGAAACCGATGCTCAAGGGAGGCAACCAAGGCTTTTAAGCACGCCTTTCCGTTGCCACCACAAAGCTATGCGGCTCCCAGAGGACCTAATCTCTCGAGTAGCGAAGCACCGACGCTCTTCGTTTGTCTTCTTCGAAGACGTACTACTAATGTCTAGGACACCAACATATAAACCATTCACATGAATGAGGTATGCGTCATGCTGATCATATCAAAAAAACCAACCAGACAACTCTCTCGTCCCACGAAAAGCCACCATATCTGCATGCATGTAAGTAGTAAGGAAGATATGGCGACTTTGAGATGAAGACAAGGTATTGATGTTGTCGAGTGTAGAGGGAGAATTCTCGATGGAGATTGAGATGTAGATTTGGAAATGGAAATGAAAATGGAAGCAAGTCTTGGGGTTTACTAATTCCCGGAGTGTTTCTGAAGATCGATAGATCCAAGTCGAATGGCGGGATACAGAACACGGTAAGTGGAAATTTGTGATCCGCACATGATGGCAGGGAGTTTAAACTTATAAGCAATGCACCCACCCCACGATCTCCACCTTCGTCCATCAAGGACAAAGCGGTGAAGCACTTCCAGACCTCTCACCGTTTCAAGGCAAAGAAATCTGCGAGTATTGATACTAATGAATGTTGAGTCGTTAAAGATGACCATGCATCTTGGTATTTATTTCTATGAGCAAGATGGTATAGATATGGATGTATAAGTAGATAAGTATGTTTTGTTGAATCGCTCTAATCGCATGTATAAATTCTACGACCAGGATATCCTGCAAAGCTTGTCAGCGAGCCTCACTCGAATCCAATTTGGAGATTAGGTTGCTCAGGAGCGACCGGGGACTTACGCAAGCATGATACCCGCCCCCAGAGCCATTGCGGCGAATTGCATCATAGTCTTCCTCATTTCTTCACTTTTGTTCGGTCCTGTCTCCAGAAGCTCTGGGATCACTGCCACGGTACCGACATATAGGAATGTCCCAGCGGTGAATGGCAACAGCATATCTCCCCAGCCCAGGCCTGTCCCCGCAAGCCCTGTATCTCGTACTCCGCTTTTTGAGTCTTTGGGTGATGTCTTACCTAATTCTTGGACAGCGATACCCAAGCAGGTGCCCAAGAATGCTCCAAGAGCGGTGACAAATTGTGCGGACATGGCTGCTTTCTTTGAGAAGCCAGATTGAATCAGTAGTGCAAAGTCACCAACTTCGTGGGGGATTTCGTGGAAGAACACGGCGACAGTGGTGGTGGCGCCAAGGGTTGGGGAAGCATAGAAAGATGAGGACAGAGCGAGGCCATCGGTGATGTTGTGCGTGAAGTCGGCGATGAGGTTCAAGTAAGCGGAGAGACGGATAGATTGAGAGGCTTCTTTGCCTGTTACTTTCGTTCCAGACCTCTCCAGTGCTTGACCAGACTCCCATTCTTGCAGATCCATAGCCTTGCCCCGTGGTCGAATCCCTTTGACAGTGAAATTCTTATCCGACCCCTCGGGACCTGGGTAGAATTGCGGCTCGGCATCTGGGAATACAACGCTGACACGCTTGATCAATTCTGGAGCGGGAAGAAGTGTACTGGGTGTCGTTCTATACTCGTTAAAGCAAGCTTCGTAAGCTCGATAGAAAGCCATTTGTGTTATCTCGCTGTCGGCATCCTCTTCGAATACAGCTCTAAGCCAAATGCTTGAACGACGCGGTTCATCGTGTCCCTGGAATTTAAGGAGAAGATCGTTGTCAACGCTGGGAACGTTCGAAGCTAAATTTACCAAGCCTTTGAAAGGAACAGATTTGCGATTTTTCAGCTCGCTTGTCGTAATCGCCGAGTCCACGCCGCTTGCCGTCGCAGCAGCCTCCTTCTCGCTTTCGGACCCATTGTTTTTATGCGCATGGCTATGGTCATGACCACCTTGCCCACCAGTCGCTATCCTAAGGCCTTTGTCCATAGCGACAAAGGCGAGGAAACCTACCATGATGGCTACGCCCAGGAGAAGGTTCTTGTTCGGCTGGACAAGAATAAATCGGGCATGATCAGGGGCGTCTTCTCCGAGGAAGATTTCAGGAAGGAGGTGGAATAGAGTGTCCCCTAGTAAACCTCCAACGGCGAAAGCAACCATGACCGAAAGGGAAGAGGGATCGATGTTAGGAGGGCATAGGGCAAGAAGAAAATCTAATTCACATTTAGCACAGGGTATTGTCTCTCCGTTGGACCTGTACTACTAACTAGGAGGACCTGAAATATATAGAGTAGCGAGGAGGGCATTGACAGCAGGGCTAGCAGGGAAAAGCACCGCAAAGATCCTCGATGTCAATCCCGAAGTTTGAGGATTCGTGTCAATTCGATGTCGGTTGAGATTTTGAACGATGGGGCATTGCTTGTACGAGTTAGTGGCTAGGACTCCGATCTAAATAACGTGTGAAATACATACCTGAAGCGCGTGCTCTATTTCAGAAGCACTCATCTGCGCTACATCATACGGACTTTGTGATTTGGCAGAGACTTGATGCACAAGTCCAATCACCAACGCCATTAAGCACAGCCGTAGCCACTTTGGTATTGTCAATATCATTGCCATCGTCGTTAAATGCTGCTAGACAGCAGTCTTGACGTTGCGTTTCGATACCAGACAGCCCTTGTCATCGGCTCAGGGGTCGATAACAAGCGGCCGTGCTCGGGACGGGAACTACTGCAGCTCTTGACCTCTCTTGGCAACCAGAAAAGTTACACACCCCACCTCGGCCAAATTCAAGGTGCAATCCACACTCAACTTATACCTCAGCTTTTACTTCCAGTGTCAAAATTAGAATCAACGATGGGCCGTGTCCTACAGAAGAAGAAGAACAGATCTTCTCTCCCGAAAGTAAAGCAAAAGCCCAAGTCCAAGCATCTAAATATCAAAAGCAACCCAATCGTCGCCGCAAATTGGTAAGCCCCCCATTCCGTTCCCTCTCCCACCCGATCGAGCGCTCATATCGAACCCGAACCTTCCCCCCAACCTTGCTTACTCTCGCACAGGTCTCAAAACCTCACCCTCTCCCAAAACTACCTCCGCCTCGGCCTAACCTCCAAACTCAATTCCCGCGCCGGCGGCACAGAATCCAAATCTCAACCCTCCTCTGCCTCCACCGCACAAAACCAGGCAAACCTAGACCCGCTCGCCATCGTCTCTTCCCGCACTCCCAAGACATTCACGCCTACCACCGCGAAAATAACCCGCGACCCGGAAACGGGCGCTATCTTGCGTGTTGAGCATTCCCAGTCGGGACGGAATGCTAAGCCGAATCCGCTCGATGATCCTATGAACGAGATATCTGACGACGGAGACGACGGCGACACGAATGGCTATACTAGAAATCAAACACAAGGTGGGAACGGAGGAATCGTTCCCCAGCTCGAACTTGCAGCGGCGCAAGGAGGCAAGAAATCGCGGCCGAGGATACAGAGTCAGGGCGAGCAAGAGTGGATCGAGCGGTTAGTGGCGAAGTGGGGGAATGATTATAGGGCGATGAATGGGGACAGGAGATTGAATCCTCAGCAGCAGAGTGAAGGCGATTTACGCAAGAGGGTTAAGAAATGGAAGGAGGGGAAGGGGGAGGTGGCGATATAGCGAAGAATAATTGAAATGAAAGGCATTCAACAATCATTAATATTTCATTTGTTATGGGCTAATCGTCTAATTCATAATGGCGGTCTTCCGTTCAACACCCGGCATGGCCGTTCTTCTCACCATCCTAATCCACCTTCGCCTTCTCCACTCGCCGATCCTACTCGTCCCGCTGCCCTCCTCCCAATCTCGCACCTTAACCCCCTTCCCCTTTCCTGTCAACCTCCCACCCCCCTGCTCATCCCCCATGTCTTCACCCAGCAGATCCCCCACCCACCTCTCACCTTCAATACCGACCTCCACGCCCTGCACCATCCTTTCTTCTACCCACTCCCGACTGTTCAAGTCCAACACCCACTTCTTGTCGCCCCACTCCCAGCCCCGCGGTGCAGCGACATCCTCAAAATAGGGTGTGCCCTTCGGCCTATCTCCGGAGATGCGTTGCGGGGACAGCGGATCATACGGCGAAGAACTGAAGATCCAGGGTTCCCATTCCCCGTATATCCCGCCCTTCCTGCGCTGCAGCTCGAAGATCTCCACTTCCCGCGTCTCGGCCGGGGTATCGAGGATGATGTCTTGCGAGATCCAGCTATCGAGCCAGCTCTGCACTGTGCGCTCATGTGGTTTTAGGTGCTCCTTGTGGGTAGCTAGGATTAGCTGTTGGACTTTGGGGTGCCCGAGCGCGATGCCAGTCCAGCAGGTGGAGAGGGATATGAAGCGCCAGGGGAGCAGACGAGAAGTTATGAAGAGACTGCAAGATGCGATGAAGAGGCAGAAGAAAAGGGTCGACGAGAGCGGTTCATTCGAGAAATTTGTGAGCGGAGTCACGATCTTGAGAATCGAATCATGGACGGTACTGAAGTCATCCATGCTGTTTTGCAGGTCCCGCATGTTGCGGAAGAAATCCTTGGACATTTCGGCAGCGGGTTTGACAATGCGGGGAGGCGCGAGTGGTGGGCCGTTCATGGAGTAAGTCGGTGTTTGGGAGACCGCCGGAGGCGGAGGGGGATGACGGACGAGGAATGCTGGGACCATGACGAAGAGAAGGGCGAGGGCTACGGGGATGACTGCGAGAAGGTAGGGGTCGAGGCAGACAAAGGTGCAGACGGCCAGAAGAGAGAGGGTGTGGGAAGGAATTTTCCAGGAAAGGAGACGAATGAGGCGGGTCTGGGCGACGAACAGAATCCCACATCTACCGACATGATCAATTAGCGAATGCCACAGGTGCAAAGTGGCCCAAGAGCAATATACCTTGCATTGAATCGACGAAAATTGTTAGTCATTAAAGGAAGGCTGAACCCAGGCCGGTCGATGTATTTTGAAGAGCGCTTGTCTTGGATGGAATCCCCATTATCGTCCAAATCCTCTATTGGTATGACTTGCTGTAGCAGCCTGCGACGTCGACACTTAGCACGCCAGGTCTTGAAAGTAGACTTTGTAATGTTCATGGCTCACTTGGTAAAGAGACGGTCCTGGATTGAGTGCCCAGGCTCGTTCTTGTTGTGAGCAACATCATGAAGTTTATCCTTGAGTTTTGAACCCCCAATCGAGTTCATCAGCTTATCGCGTTTTCGCTCGGTGTCAGGTGCGTTGTCGTTTGCTGCTGCCTCGTTGCTTGTGACAGCGATGACGGGGATAGGCTCCTCTCGACTCACGAAAGCCTGTGCTGTGCTTTCTTCCATGATGAAACACTCGCCATCAAAACAAGATGAGTCCGCAAGGGTGCGATGTCCAATTAATGTTGGTTAAACGTGGTGCTACTCAGAGTACCATGTTTCTTAAACTCTTTACTCATTTTCATGGTCGACGGGTCCCCACTTTCGCTCAGTTCTAAGATAGGAGCATTTGTTTCTCCGAGCACCGATGGTATCATATTTACCTTTGCCAGCTAGGATTAAAATACTGGCTTGAGAATATCAAAATACATCATGGAGCGTTTTCTATTTGTTGAAAAGAAATGCGCGTGCTTTTGCGTCGCGCAGGTGCAAGGCCTTTGCATTTTCAATCCCCCCGAGTCTGGGGTGTCGTGGTCCATCATACTTGCTTTCTTCAGCGAGTGCGTGGTGTGCGGACAAGCCATGGCCAGGCGAATACGCAACGATTACAAGATCAACGACAGTTGGTCGAATATTTCCAACCCCCTGAAAAGCCGTGGGAGTATTACACCTACACTGCATTGTCCGAGGAAACCTCGATGATTCGTTTGGTGGAGCTCTTTCCAGGAGAAACAACTGACCAGATCCGTTGCCATATTCACCATATGGATCTTGATAATTTGCCAAGGTCCCCATCCAATTCGTTCCAACGCATAACGTATGAAGCGCTCTCTTATACTTGGGACAGTCAGATCTTCTATCAATTTGTCTGGTGTGATGACAAGGTCTTGCCCATTACCCAAAACCTCTTCAATGCTCTCAAAAGAATACGTCAACCGGGCTCGAGCACTTTGCTTTGGATCGATGCAATTTGCATTAACCAGACAAACATAGCTGAACGGAATAATCAAATAGGTCTCATGAGGCAGATATTCAACCGTGCAAGCCAGGTCGTTGCTTGGCTTGGTGGAGAGGACCCTGACACGAAAAGTGCATTTGCTCTTGTTGAGAAGATTAGCGCTGCAACGACGAGTGTGACCCCAGAAGCAATTCGTGACAATTTCTGGACCCCTCGCTTTATGGAAAGCATGGGATTGCCTCAGTTGCCAAGTACACAATGGTACACTTTATCTAAGCTCTTTGGACGACCCTACTTCAAAAGGATATGGGTCGTTCAGGAATTGGTGGTTGCAACCAACGTGATTGCTAGATATGGTAGTCTAACAATTCGTTGGGAGCACATCGACCATGTTGGCCGACTGCTCCTGGCGACTGGTTGGAGACAAGCCTTCAATATCCGGTCGAGGACGTCTCCAAGAGCCCCAGTCTTTCAGAAAACGATTAGCAACATCAAGCGAAGCTTCTCGGAGCTTCAAGGAGGCCGTGGCATGTCATTAGGTCTACTTCTTTGTGTCACTCGGCGATTCCTCGCCACAGACCCAAGGGATAAAGTCGTAGCGTTGGTCGGGCTGGCAAACAATGTAACCGCCCAAAATGCACAACCAATATTACCTAACTATCTGAAGTCTACAGTGAATGTGTACACAGACGTTACGGGGTTTTCAGTCGTACAGGAACGCTCACTGACTTTGCTGTCCGCTGTTGAAGATGTTTCCGACCGGCATATTGCTAATCTCCCATCTTGGGTACCTGATTATAGCGTATGGGGAAGCGAGGTAATTTTCGGGCATCCTAAAAGCCATATACAATATCGAGCTGCTGGAGCAAGTGGAGTCTCGGTAAGATGGACGCCAGGATCATCTGTTCTGGCTGTTGGTGGATTTGAATACGATGAAGTCGAGGAAGTGTCTTCTGATATCTTCGATGATACACAGAGGCATAAAGAAATCATATTGGAGTGGCTCCGTATGGCTGAGCCCTTGTTGCGAAAAGGAACTTTAGGGATTGATGCGTTTTGGAGGACTTTACTCGGTGATTGCGATAGAGATACACACCCGGCCCCAAAGAAGTGGGCGAATCACTTTGCAAGTTATCTTCGGCTCCTAGGGGCCCAAAACATTTCCTCCTTTTGGGCTACCGCTTGGGCGGAAGAAACATTCTCTGGAAATGCATCGGTTTTCCAAGCTTCGTTGGAGTATGTGGCATGGCGCAGGAGATTCTTCATCACTTGCAAGGGCCACATTGGACTCGGGCGACCCTCAATGAAGCCTGGTGACAGCGTTTGTATCCTTAGTGGGGGGCAGGTCCCTTTCTTACTCCGAAAAGATGGCAATCACTATCATTTCGTTGGCGAGTCATATATACATGGTCTTATGAAAGGAGAGGTAATGCATCACGAATTTGAGATGGAAGAATTTTTGATCCGCTGATACTGTAGTATTGAACATGAATCATAAAGTATACAGCTCACTGACTACTGATCACTCTACACTCTACACTCTACCGCATATGTCAAGCAATCCTGTTCCGGAAAAGATATGCGTCAGGGAATGGAAACCAGTTCTAGGGACAGTGACCAGCAAGATATCCCGCATATCGAACACAGCCCGTAGCAGATGACGCTGAAGCAAATACCACATAGAGGAATTCCACACGGAACGCAAGAAGGAAAATGAGCAGTACTGCAGGCGAAATGATTTTAGGGGGAGGAGTCGAGACGGTGAATGTGCATCTCTTCTCTAGGTCGAGATTAGGCTGGATCGATAGGCTATAATATTGAACAAGGAAAGAAATGAGAAAAGAAGGTCTGCTTAGCGGGATTTGGGAACAACTGCGAGTAAATTGATGTTTGCAAGTTGCACCATCGTTGCCCTAGGTGTAGAATCCAGACTTTCCTGCGGAAGGAGCTAATCCAAGTATCTTCGGAGTATGTCTATGTGTTTACATTATCTCCAGCAACACTGAAAATGTTGCCTTGCAAAAACCCTGCTCCTTTTATGTTGTCCATCCAAGGAATATGATTTCTTTACTAACTCAAATATCGAAAATAGGTCAGCTGTTCTTGTGTTCGAGCTGTTTGCTGTTACGCTGTCGCGTAAGCAATCCCTTTTTGGATATCTCTGTCATGATGTATACGAGCAGTGTGGTGACGGACCGGCTGAATAAAAACATCGTAAATATTTTGATAGCAAAAGGGGCCAACCGGAACTTGCAAAACACGAGAGCAGAGACACCCTTCCCACCGAGCACCTTCTGTAAATTACGTACGAACGCACCAAAGTTTCATCGCAAGATATCCTCTGACAAAATGAACGGATGGCTCCATGATCACAAACAACCTCATGGACTTCGAAGTGTTCAACCGTCAACCGAATGACTAGAAACACCTTGAAAACTACAAGCGAGCTTCATTCAGAACACCTGGCCAAGTAAGAAACATCCACCTCAGATAATCCCCATACCCCCTAAACATCAAAAATCTCCCCCGCGCCCCCACCTCCAACCCTACAATCTACCAAATCCATCCTCCACCCCTCCCACTCCCTCAAGCCCCTCTTCACCTCCTTCACCCTCTCTACCCTCTTCAGCGACTCCTGCTCCTGCGCCCTTCGAAACGCATCCTCATCGAATCCGGCATCATCATCCTCCAGAAACGCTGAACTCTCCCTCGCATGACCTCCCCCACCAGTAAAGGCATTAAAGCCGTTGTTGAGCATAGACGTGAAACCTTGGGCTGCTCGCGAGCCTGCCATGCTTTGTCTTCTGAAGGGGAGAGGGCCTCCGGAGAGATCGATGTCATCAAATTTGGAGCCGGGGCTTGTAGGACCGGATTCTGCGTCGGCGGCGAGCTCGCGCCTTCGGTCTTTCCAGACGCCCTGCCTGAGGTCGTAGACTTCGCTTTCTAGTCCTCTGACCTTGCTCTCTAGCCTGATTCTCTCTTGATCTTCCAGCTCGTCGACGCCGTCGTCATCAATGCCACTGGCCTCTTTCTTCCTCGACCGCTCTTTTTCCTCCTTCAGTCGCAGGTTCTCGTTTTCCAAACTTGCTAGCCTCCGCCTTAGCTCGGTGGCGTCCTTCTCTAACCGGTCTCGTTCATGTTCTCCTGCTTGTCGGCGACCGTCAGAGTCTTTGTGCAGGGTTGTTATTGCGGCCAGTTTTTTCTCTAGCGTCTCTACTCGTTTCGAAGATTCTTCTGCAATTTTCTTCGAATCCTCGGTTTCACGTTCCAAGCTTCTGATCTTCGTTTCCGCGGATGTACGTTGGCTTCCTTCTTTTACCGCCTTTTCACTCGCTCGATCTAGACTTTTCTTCACGTCGCCAAGTTCGCGCTGGGCGGCACCGGCTGCACGCTCTGCTCTGTCGAGCTTTTCTTCTAGGGCGTTGACTTGCTCTGATTGGGAAGTAGATGAAGAGGTGTATTTGTCAAGTTGTGCACGGAGGTTGGAGATTTCCATCTCCATTGATTCAATAGTCGAGTTTTTGGAATCGAGCTGAGTTTGGAGATCAGATGGGGAGACGTCAACGTGGCCCGGCGAAGGAACATGCCGGCTTCTCGATGAGTGGTATTGTAGTTGGGAGTTTTGGCGTTGAAGAGAGGTGTTCTCCTTTATCTAGACGAGTAAGACCATGAGCAACGGGCATCAAATGAGGATCAAAGGAAGGTTCTATCTGCATACCAGCTTCTCAATTTCGTCGCTCTTGGCATCGGCCCTCTCTGCTCGAGCCTTGAGCTCTGCAACTTCACCGCTAGCTTCCCGTAGCTCCTCAAGTTCTTCTTCGGTTCTCTTCCATCTGCCTTCAGATTCACGTGCTTCTTTTGCAAGTCGCTTATTTTCCCTTTCGAGCTCATCCAGGCGGGCAGCTTGCTTGCGGTATATCTCAGTCACGGAATCCCCATCAGGGCTAAGCGCCGGAAGTGTTGGTGATTTGGCACCAATTAACGAGGGAGATAGGGGGCTTTGCGATATGGAAGTACGGCGAAAAGATGATGACCGCATCTTTGATTGCAGGCTCAAGGAAGGTTGGCGATGATGAGCTGGCATCGAGATGTTTTCTGTTGTTTCTGAGGGGAATGTGGTAGCTGGAGCCTGAGTCTCTTCTAGTGCAGAGATTGTCTGTTCCTCTTCCCCAATGTTCACCTCTTGCTCGAGTGCTTTGTTATTCTCTATTGTCGAAGCTGGCTCCTCTTTGGCCTCTTGGGGGTCACCCTTCTTCGCCCCACTACCAGATTTCTTGCCCTTCTCTTTCTGCTTTTTCAATTGCTCGTACTAGGTAAGCGAACGATTAGCTTTGTTTTTTGAAAGCCCAGAGACGGTCTTACTGTGAAGAAGGGAGAGACCACGTACGCGTTTTTTCGCCGCTGCAACCTTCTTCTCTCTCTCCTCAGCGTCGGCCATAATTAGGTGGGAGACAGAAACCTCCCAGACTCTGTTGAGTGTACTTTTAAAGATGTTGTTCCTGCTAGAGCTGGAAGCTGCGAAGTTGACAATTGTACCACTTGTCAGTTGTAAATTGATAAGTCTTGGCCGTAGTCTTATCGGAGCTGGTCCTGAATCGAAGATAAACACCTGGCAGTAATGGCCTGTTTAGATTGACGTCGTATACCAATACAGCGAAGGGGCTGGTGTACGGTTAGTCCGAAGAACTGTCAGTAAAAGTGAGACATTTTAAGCGGGAAACCCTCCAACTTTCATTACGACTCCTAGTGCATACTATCTATTTGACAGCTTTACCAATTACCAGCATACGGAGTTACTATCTTGTGATGTTAAGATCATTCAAGGTCTAAATTTGGTCATTTAATAGTGTGTCGATTTGCCCCAAACAATATGAAATCTAAGATAAGCAGCAAGTGCTACAAAGACATAGAATCAGATAAGGAAGCTCAATGCAGCCCGAGAAAAAGACTTGAACTCCCGTCTTCAAAGTGGGCTCGATAACAGGTGCAAATTTCGACATGTGGTTTCTCGGAATGCATTATAGGTTCTTCTTCTTGACGGCGTCATCCCACTTCACTGCGTCCGTGCCGCCCAAAATCCAAAATGCGTATGGGACACTCTTTGCCCTTGCCAGGTTTGAGAGATCCTCGCTACCAGTCAGCGTTTCTAACTCCGTGGCGTGATCTCCAAAGAAGCCTTGAAAGGTCTATCTGATGCGGGAGGTAACCAAAGGGCCGTTAGGGGAGACTCACTTATTTGTTTTGAAGGAAGGCTTCGGAGCCCCAGCAGATTCGTATTCTGATTCGATAACCTTACACAAGACCTGAACAATCTTTTCCCTAGTAATCTTGATCGAATGTTCGAGAGTTTTATTTTAGGACCACTTTGTCAGGGATAATATTCTCTGCATCACCGCGATGGATACTGCAGTTGCATGTTTGTCGTGCGAACGAAGGGTATGCAGACCAGCTTTGGCAAAGGCAGAGTTAGTAATCTTGCTTGTAATAGAATGAGATCTTGTCAGTGGTGTTATGCACGTCCGAGTGGAGAAAAGTAGGGTGAGAAACATGAAAGACGTTGTGGAAGAGCTCGAAACTATGAAACATAGAACTTTCAGGTTCTATTGCAAACATTCTACAGGTATTGTTCTTAAGCTGTGAAGTTGCAATCCTTGGGTCTGAGTTCGTGGTACCCATTTTGGAATTGAGGATTAAACACTCGTAGCCAGATCCTGTCTAGACTGGTGCCTTGATTTGGAGAAGGGGTTGAAATGCGTAAAGATGGAATAAAGGTAAATGAATGTCCACCCCTGCCGGTATAATCGTCGGGACATCCGCCAATGGGATCCCCGAATATTGAATGCCGAAAAGCTCCCTTTGGCAACCGAACAAAGCACCCAGCAACACACTCAGACTGCGTACTTCAAGATAGTCTGTACCTGACAATGGGCCCTTGCCTACAATCGAATGAACTTATAATCCCTAGTTGTTGCCCGAGGACGTGCTTGCCGAAGTTGGTCGAGATGCCAGTCCTCATGGGGCGCGTCCTCGTCATTGAGGTGTAATTCGCCGTTTCTCACCATCCCATCAGTTTGACTAGTACTGGAAGGCTCTACGGTTTTCAACAGGGTTCAGGCCGGTAGCTAGATTATCTTCATTCATTGCGAACTTCTAATGGCAACTACCATGCCGACAAGGGTGACCACCGGAGAGGATATGGCAAACAGATTTGGCACAGATGCTGGCGGGGATGAACGCCTACTGCAGTCAAGGACCTCGAGTACTCCTCGCATGGATGATATGGGTGTGGGAGGTACGTACTAAGAGTAATATGCACAATGCCCACGAATGGGTACCTGCATTTAATAATGTAGAACCGCTTGCTTACTGGCACTACAGCGGAGCAACGGGCAATAGAAAGGTTTCAGAAAAGCACATCGGATGGCAACATCTCCTTACATCGGCCTATTGCGAATACCTCGGTCAGATCCACGACAGATGCTCAGCCAAACACCAGCACTCGACGAAGGCCGTCGATTAGGGATCAGAAGCCTACGCCTGGTGGTAGCCCTCTGTCCTCTCCGTCAAAACGGTATTTATAATGCACCCGTCACTTTCCGCTAGATTTCGTTTGTCAGTGGTTTACTGACTCATCTAGATTTGCCTACGACAACCACTCCAACCCTTATACTTCCCAGCGCTCGAATGCGCCTAGCTCACGGCCTGATACCCACACAAAACAACCGTCTATCAACAGCACGTCCAGATTCAGCTTTAGCTCCGTTGCTCCAAATGCTGAGCACGACGAAACAAACGTCCCCAGTTCATTTGATTTCTTGCCGTCCGTAAACTTTGACGATCTTCAGACTAGCCTTGCAACCGAAGAACCTGGAACATACTCTTTTCCCACTCCTGGCGGTGGTGGAATTGCCCTAATGGGCAATGCAAAAGGCACTAATGCGATTAATTGTCACCCTGTCACCAGCGGAAACCCAAGGAGGGTAGAGCCGATAGACTTCGGATCCCGCATTGGCCGCAGCAGCTCTTTCGTGCGACGGCAGAACAGCAGCGCTCGGGCAGGGGCACACGCGTTGGGAGAATCTGACGCTATGGGGCCACCGATAACTTCAGCAGCGGCGAAGACTCGCCGTAAAAGTCAATTCCCAGGTCCTACTGCGAACGTCCCTATACCGCGAACGGCACGCAAGTCTGTTGGACCTGGTATACTACCTTCTGACCTTGGGGGGCAATCATTCTCGAGGAGAAGGCAAACAATAGTGCACACGGGTTCTGTAGTGGTTAATGGTCCAACTGATCTCTTGGGTCCAGTCGGCAACGAAGGGGTTTCCAGAGCTCAGGACAGCCGCCATACCGAAGGACTAAGGACTCCAGCAACGAGCCGTGACGCAAGGGTCAAGTCAATGCAACCAAAGCCGAGGTGGGCACAGGACCAATCCTTGACATTGATAAATTCCCCTCCAACGGCATCGTCAATCAGTACAGCTCGCTCACCAGCAAGATCGACCGGTCAGAGGACTAACACTCCATCGTCCTCCAGCAAAAGGCTCTCTATGATGCCCAATACAACTCACGCCACAGGTCTTGGCGCACGGACAATTAGCCCTACTGATGCCCGCAGGATGAAGCGACTGTCTATAATGCCGAACCCACCCCCAATGCCATATACACCACCTACTCCCCAGCCAGACCCTCCATACTACACTGGAACACGTTCTGCTGCTCAATCTCCTTCCATGATCCCTCGGAAAAGCGTGACGCCATCTTCTAATCGGACAACGCCAGATCCAAATCGGAAATCCTATAGCTCAGGCATCTCCAACTCATCCAGCACTAGCTACAACTCCTTCTTGAACTCTACAGGCTCATTACGGATATCCCAGAATTTGTCTGGTTCAAGGCTGCCAACGCCGAAAGCCCGCAATGAGGGTGAAGCTACCGGTGGAGAAGAAGTAGTGCCACCGGTCCCTGCAATACCCAAAGCTTATGAATCACCTAAAACTGAATTTGAAGCGCCCTACTTTGTTGGCCGCAAGTCAAGTCTGCCTTCTAACGCCAGTAGCTCCAGCACATCCACAGCTGACGGCGAATCGTACCATACAGCCGATAATGCACTACCGAAAGTGGACCGTGAAACATGGCAGCGAAGAGGCCCTACCATCGAAGCCAGTTCTGGAACTGAAAAGAAAGCCAATAGCGGGACGAATAATAACAGAAGGACTTTACAGCCCCTACGCCTACCGCCTCTAAACCTTCTCCCTCTAAGTACGCCGACTACCGAAAAGATTAACGCACTGTATGACCTGCCCGCATTGTCGAACCCAGGGACTACCACACCTCCTCCAAAACTCGGTCATGCAACCACTCCAAGCACACCAATGACCGCTTCAAAGGCAACCTTCTTCTCGAGGAGTCGTCATAACGAGGATGCTGTACCCATGCAAGCACAAATGCGAAGCAGCAGCTCGCATCATGCTATGAGAACAGAGACATCCTCGTACTATGAACCTAGCAGTTCGAGCAATAGTATCTCAACGCCAGTCGAGCCTCAAACGCACCGCACCAGCCGCATGACCAGGTCTCCCTTCATATCCTCGTCCCTTCCTAAATCAAGTGGCGACTTCGACTACCTCAGACCAAAAGGAGGAGAGCCTAACGGTGTAGGTGGCGCTCCCGAAGTCAAGTCAAGTCGCTTGACAGGCCCACGGTCTCAGAAGTCAACGAAGGCCATTCAAGACCATGCTTCGAGCATGGAGCTTCCAAGTCCCACTGGGGCCACGACGCCATCGTTTGGAAACAACTTGCGACGTAAACTGAGTCTGACCCGCAAGCGAAGCTCATCCAAGACTCCAGCGGACAGTGATGCAGAGCTCCCTCCAAAACCTCCAAAACATGACCATATGCCCCCTCCTAGATTACCTGCATCAGCTACATGGAGTGGCCCGTTCTTACCAAGCCCTAGTCCCACACAACATACCAATCACCTGCAGTCGAGGAGGAAGCCTTCCGGCTCCAATAACACAATCCATCATGACCGAAGCCGAAGCAGCACTTGGACCACTGAATCTAGCCCTAAGAAGGATCCAATGCCTCCAGACTATTCAGCGGTCTTGGGACCAAAGCGAACCCTCAGATCTGCGCTGGAAGGCGGCTCAAGAGCAAATGGCCTGGGTTTGAAAGATTTCTTACAGGAAGCTAAGACTTTAGAGACTCAATTCGATCGCGATGATCTCTCGGCTGAGGACGAGATGAAGAGGCTAGCTTCCAAACGCAAAGAGACAGAAATTGCAGCAAAGGAGATGGATGCGCTCCGTCGAAGGGCAACTGCAAAAGAAAGAGTGGGGCCCATGCAAGCACTACGTATGGCACATCTCAACATCTTCGAGCGAGGGGAAATCGTTGACTTTAAGGATGTATACTTTTGTGGCACACAAAATGCTAAAAAGCACATTGGTGATCTAAGTGCGGAGTCAACGAACTTCGGATATGACGATGAGCGAGGAGATTATTGTATTGTCAGTGGCGACCATCTAGCTTATCGCTACGAGATCGTCGACATTCTTGGGAAAGGTAGTTTTGGACAAGTAGCTCGGTGCGTGGATCACAAAACTGGTGGTCTCGTAGCCATCAAGATAATCAGAAACAAGAAGAGGTTCCATCAGCAAGCGCTTGTGGAAGTTGAAATTCTGCAAAAGCTGAGAGAATGGGTAAGTTAAATTCAATCATCTAGATTTTTACTACAAAACTGACTTTGTATCAAGGATCCTTGTAATAAGCATAGCATGGTCAATTTCACGCAAAGCTTTTATTTTAGAAGTCATCTATGCATCTCTACCGAACTTCTAGGGATGAACCTTTATGAGTTCATCAAGTGTCACGATTTCCGAGGATTCTCTCTCAAGCTGATCCGGCGCTTTACTAAGCAGCTCCTCAGCAGTCTTGTCCTGCTAAAGGCGCACAAAGTCATTCACTGCGACTTGAAACCCGAGAACGTACTCCTCGCGCACCCTGCTCGTGCTGAAATTAAAGTCATCGACTTCGGATCCAGTTGCTTAGAACATGAGAAAGTCTATACTTATATCCAATCCCGTTTCTACCGCTCGCCAGAAGTGATTCTCGGGATGACCTATGGCATGCCAATCGACATGTGGAGCTTAGGCTGCATACTCGCCGAACTGCTAACCGGTTATCCTATCTTTCCAGGCGAAAATGAACAAGAACAGCTAGCTTGCATAATGGAAGTATTTGGCCCTCCCGAAAAGCACCTCATCGAGAAATCCACCCGCAAAAAACTCTTTTTCGACTCCCTTGGCAAGCCCCGCCTCACCGTCTCCTCAAAAGGCAAACGCCGCCGTCCAAGCTCTAAATCTCTTCAGCAGGCTCTGAAATGCGAAGATGAATCCTTTCTTGACTTCATCACTATGTGCCTCCGCTGGGACCCTGACCGCCGCCTCAAGCCCGATGAAGCTATTCATCACGAGTTCGTCTCGGGCAAGAAACCCTCTTCGTCTCGCACTATGACCACGCGCCCGCCCCTTACAACAGCAAATAGTTCCCCTGTCAAGCGTTACAACTCCATGGCAACACCAGCCGGGATCCGTCCCCTTCCAGAACCCCCAGCAACGAGTTTCAAAAATGGTACCGCGGTCCGGAACCGGGATATACCCAGCAACTCTCCTATCAAGTCCACTGGGGCCGCACCTAAGAGGCACTCCACTGTTAATGGCATGCAAAGTAGTGCCGGCGTTAAGAGAACAGCCAATGGTGCTGCGATCTCAGGATCTGCTTTGCCAAGAGTGGCGCAAAGGGTAGGTAGTGGAAAAGTGGATTTGGCGGCGGCCGGGGCGGCGGCAGCTCTGGTGAGTGGAAACCTCTGTTGAGACAAAGAGCAAAGCTTACCGAGTAACCAAAGCAGAAATCACGGTAATGGCTCATAACCCTAGGCCTAGACCCGTTGATTAAAGGAAGGCAAGTATTTGTACATAATTAGCGTTATTCGCTACATCCTTCTGTCGTTCATTCTATATTGTTACGTGGCATTGTTTAGGCGCTTTCTCTTCTATTCATATACCCCACGGAAGGCCAGGAATTAGCAGCATGCTCCTGTATGAATGATAAGGATGCTCGTGCAAGGATAGGTGGGTAGCTTTGATAGCTTGGTTTCGGAGGAGTATTCAATGCAATGTAATATTGCAACCGAGATTTTCGTCTTTTGGGGAATTAATTTGTTGTTGACAAGAGCATTTGTGTTGAATTCGACACGACAAGGTTCCGGCTTTGAGCTTGACTATTACGGCTATCGACATGTCCAATTCGCATAATCTTCGACAAGCTCACATGCAACTAAACCCAGATTTTAAAGAGACGGCAAGTTCCAGTTGCGTTCCCTTAGTCTTCAAGTGACTTTTCAATGCTTGCACCGCTGCTGACGCGTTACTGTACAGGCTTGGAAGTCACAAAGCTCCCTATGTTATGCATCGCGTAACCTCCGCACTGATCAAGTTCGTTGTTGCCTTGCCAGAACCGAAGTTCTAAGTGTTGGATAGCCAACACTCGCCTCACTGTCTCCTATCATCCTATGGTTGAACGCCAATCGGGGAATACCGCTGTGCGCGTGCGCAATCACAGCGCATCAAGCAAAAACAGCCATCACAACAAAAACACCCACCCCCATGGCCCCAGCTCCGGTCCTCACCTGCCCAACCCCACCGGTAAACACCGCCTGCGGTGCACTCGCCAGCGGCGTCCCTACTAAACTTGTGTACATTACACTAGGCCCAGACGGACTGCTATCGCTAACTCCCGGGTTTGTTGCATATTGCTCAGCCATACCAGGAATGGACGGAGTCGCTCCTGCTGGAATCGAAATACTCAGGTTTGCGAAAGGAGAGGCGTAGGGCATATGGATGATCCCAGCACTTATTTGCGTGGGAATCGTGGAAGTGCTGCTGGAGTTGGCGAACGACGTCTTTGCGCTCGCTGATACCGTGGAAGAGCTGGAGCTGCCCGAAATAGGGAAAGGGGAGCCAGTGTCGGGGTAAGCGATGTTGTTGTAGGAACAGGCGGCGTGGGCCGAGGTCGTGCTAGGCTCATAACCTTGTGTATCCGTTAGCTCTTGCATCCTTGTTGTTGAACCACTACTAGCCCAGGGAGAAGAGCAAAGCATAGAAAGGGAAACTCACACGGCGCGAAATCCTTCACTCCCATCGGTGGAATCCCCGCGAGACTGTCGGTGGTGTTAGTTGCGGTTTCGGAATGGTTGCTGGGAATTGCGTAAACGCACTTGTCATCACAGTTCCCAGGATGGCCCACGGTACCGGTACAGCGGATGATGATAGTGGTGGAGAGGGAGGCGCCAGCGCAGAAGGAGCCGCCGTTGGAGGGGCAGGTGAAGGAATTGGTTGTGTGGTTGCTATTCGGGGTTCGTCGTTAATGGACATGTCGTCTCCCACGGAAGCGAAGTTTAGAAGAGGGAAATGTGGTAAGCTTACAATGTAACCTGCGCGCCAGCCAGGGCTGCAGTAAACGACAGGAACGTGATGAGAGCAAAGAGCTGCATCTTGAAAGCGTTTAATAATCCGGACCTGATAATGTTAGGGCGAGCTGAAGATGTGAAATAATTGTGCCAAAAAGCAAGTACTGGATGGATGCTAGGAGGGTGATATCGTGCAAACGAATGTGAGAGCACTCTATAGGTTGTAAGGATTCCGAAGGAAATATTTAAAGAGGCGAATGTTGACAGTTGATGTTGTTTTGGGTGACGACTTCCCAATCCGACATTGTCGCTTAAGGTTTCTTAGCAAGTTAGGGCTTCCGAGGTCAGAGTACAGTGACCGAGGCTCGCTCGGTGAGGTACAGTAGTAGTAAGCATGAAACGAGATGTTTTCCCGGTCAAACAGAAACCTGACTTGCAAGATATTTGTAAATTCTGTACCGCATCATCGTTCTGTTTATCGTCCTGACAAAAATCTAATGACCTAGTTCCGCAGTTAGTACTTTTGTCAGTTTACTGCTTTTCAAGTGGCTATATAATCATGTGACTATGTTCGCCATCAGCCCTACCATTCGGGTGAGGGGAAACTTGACTTTTCAATGTATCCTTTCCTGTCTCAACATCCCATCATTGTTTCATCCAATCCTGGATTCATCGACGTGGCTCTGAGGAGGTCCCTTATCAGCGTTCTATTCCAGATTTCCCAAAGGTTCAGAGTCAAGTCATTAATAGCAAATTTGCCATCATGGTTTACGAGTCTCAAATCTCATTTACCCTCGATACAATATGCCCTTGGTATGTTTGTCTCTACTGGCTGATAGGATATTTCGTTGGCTTTCTCCAGTACCTTTGAACCTCCATATATTGTTCCTTGCTCTACATTTTTTACAAGTCGGATACATCACGTGCACGGCCCTGTCTAACCCTAACGCTAGGACATATCTAGCTAAGAAAAGGTTTGGTGTGAAAAGTATTCTCGCATCTGGCTGAGCTGATAATGGACTATGTCATGTCAGACTTGATGAAGGTATGTGGAAGCTGCTCATTGTTAGCAAAGCTCTCTTTCCGGATTAAATCTCTTACTTCTCAGTTGCATGTCACTGTTAGCCAAATGTACCCAATGCCAGTGCTTGCATTTTTCGTTCTTACAGATCTCTAAAGCTGCCTACGATCTAGCTCTCCGCCGATTTCGATCCTCTCCCGCTTCCAGAGATGTAGAATTCACAATCAAATATTTCCCGTTCCAGCTCTACCCTGAAGCCAGTAAAGAAGGCGAGGACAAGTACGAATGGTATGGGTTATATCTCCCTATTTACTCTTTTATTGATCATCCCATCTTGTTTCTACTCTTATTCCCAACCGTCTCTTCTAATTTATCGTTGACTCGTCAACCCAGGTATAAGAAAGAGAAATACAACAACTCTGAAGAACAAATGCAAAAATATACAACTCTCATGACAGCCTACGGCGTCGGCTCAGGCATCGATTTCGACTTCCACGGCACCATAGCCAACACCATGGACGCCCACCGCCTGATTCAGCACTACCAAGAAAGCCTCGGCCTCGAAGCCGCCAACAAGATTGTAAACTGTTTGCCTTCCCCTTCTGCCCGTTCCCTAGCCATTTATCCCAACTAAAACCCCCTTAGCACTCTACACCCAATACTTCACCCAGCGCGCGCATCCCTCCTCGACACCTACACTTGTAAAGGCCGCCCTCGCCGCTGGCGTCCCGGAAGAAGAAGCCAAAGCGTTCATCGAAGACGAGTATGAAGCATTGCAGGAGACGAAAATGCTGATTCGCGAGCAGGCGGGGAATGGAATCGATAGTGTGCCCTATGTGGTACTGGAGGGGAAGAGAAGGGACTTCACGATTGAAGGGGCCAGGGAGGTGGAGGAGTATGTGAAGGAATTGGAGAAGGTGGCGAAGGAGTGTAAATGAGGATGCAGAAGCTTTTTCTTATCAAGTAAGAGGCATGGTCTAGCCAGTCTGGAGTTTTGTGTGAGATTGGAATATTGGCGCGGTTGAGAGCTGCAAAGGAAAGTTATATGTTTTAACGTTACTGTTGTAGTGAACGTATGACGAGGTGCAGAATCTTGTTCGTCGTTCCTCAAACGTACTCATACAACTCCACTGCGGAAACTCTGGTGGGACTTCGCCTTTGCTTCAAGCACCCTATGCTTCTGTAGTTTTGGCGTCCAATATTCCTGAATCATGCGACACCCGCCTCACAAGCACCTATTACCCATTCTCCTTTAGGAGGCAGGCTAATTCACCTACAAGAGATTACTGAATGTGAAAATTTGGAGGACACAGGCCAGGCCAGGCGCATTTTCTCGAAGCATCAACAGACATACTCCCAACATAAAGGTGGTTGCTTTTCTATCACAGGACCTAACAGCACAACGGAACTGCCTCGCCCATTCCCGCATCCCGCCCCTTGTATCAAAGAAGCAGAGAAACTTCCTGGCTCTCCTCATCCGCCTCTCTATCCAGTAATTGCGCCGTGACATGATTAAACCGCGGAGGCTCAACCTCTTCGACAGCACGCTCTGACCTTTTCCTGAGCCAGTCCGCATGCTCCTCATCCAACCCTGAAAGCAGCAAGTACACGAGCATCCTATCCTCAATCTTTCGACCGATGGAATCAAGCATTCCCACGATATCCCGGAAGCGAGAGATGTAGTCCTTCATACTGTCGCATTTGGTGTATTGAAGAGCAACTAGTTCAGAGACTAGACAAGATTCTGCTACCCAGCCCGGCTCAAGGTATTGGTCTCTTAATCTGTTCCACATTGCTTCCAATGTTGTTGCGCCTTGAATGCAGCCGAGAGCCGCTTCGCCTAATTCGCTCCTCAGGAAATCTTCGGCAGCGGAATCTCTACATTGTGCGTAAGGGGAGATACCAGCGTAACTGTCGATAATACGCTCTTTGTAAATCTTTCTCAGGGAAACACTCATCCGTATGGCCCAACGTCTGTAGTCCTTCTTCCCCTGGAGGCGGGGAAATTCAGACTCTGACTCCGAATCTTGAATTGATTCAGGAATTTCTTGCGGTGGCGATGTCATTTTTACTGCAGGTCCTTAGGAATTTAGCGTGGCAATACAATGTAGTCCTTCTTTTAGGAAGGGAACCTTTAATTGGTTGTGGTAAAAGTCTAGCCCAAATCGTGGCGTGCTTGCTAAGTGTCCCAACTTGTGGAGGTATGTACGGCCAGGTAGTAGAATACCTAATAGGCAATTGCCAATTAAGACAATAAGAGATTTGAAAGCGGCTATGGTAAACATATAACATTAGATCAACAAGGAGATGGAAGAATCTGTACGCTGCCAGGGCAAAGCCGCAAATGCCCTTTGCAAAAAGCTGTTTAGCCGCATAACGACATTCCATAATGGATCATGAAGTTTTCCTTAGCCGTAGAGGCTCGATAGTTTAGAATACACCCAGAATGAAAGTCTTATAATGGAAATCCAGTCGTGCATCTACGCTTGGATGAATGCATGTAACAAGCAGGTCGCTTATTTGATTCGTTCTAGTGAAAAGGCTCAAGATCTATGTGCCGATCCCTCGGATGCTTCTGTCGCTCTTCTGGTATCAAATTTCTATTCTCCTTGGGCGCCACTCTCATCAACATGGAAGGAACGATAGACCAAATTACGTCCACTGCTGGGCCACTGCCTACAACGGATCTAAATTTTACCTGTTGCTGTTGGGTAGAAGTTGGTGTAGACGGTGTGACGGGTGTAGAATCTGAAGGAGTTTTAAGTGTACCTTAATCCGATCTTTGCCATGTGCGTGAATAGGCGCTCACGCGCCGTTTAAGCGATCGGTAACCGACTTTGTACGACATTCATCAGATTTACCTTTATAGTACCAAAATCAATATCTTCATAATTTCTCTCAGGCTATCATTCTAGGGAAAAAAGGGATGGTATGAAATCGGAAGGTTGCGTTGTCGAATTGCGGCCACTTCAGACGCTCGATATTATCATGCTTGTACTGCATACTAAGGGGACCGTTCCATCCAGATATCAGCGAAGTCAATTGAGCACGAAGCATCTAGGGTGGTCTAGCTATACTCTGATAAAGATTTTCTGCGAAATGGCGAGCTTTTTCGAGCCTTCACACGAAGCAAAAGGTAGTCAGAATTGTTTCTTTGCTGTAATCCAAGGCCATAGAATGAGCTAGACAAAATGTCTCGATACTGTTTCACTTCTCAACAGCTTCTTTGTATTAACCAAATTCGTTGTTCCTGATTTCGGTAGCCCGCATTTCCTTCTTTACAGGCAAAAGTAGCATTTGGCCTGATTCCTAAGTGATGGATCGCTAAGCGACTCCTATCTTCTGCGGTATTCGATTGGAATCCCTTGTCTTGTCTCATCTGGGCATTGAACAAGAGTTACTGGAAGGTTATGGACATCGCTCTTTGCGACACGAAGGATCTAATGTTTGAGCTTTTGAGGTGTAGGCGCTTCATGCTGGTAAGTATAAGAATACTCTTATTCCACTGTGCTGAAGATCCTGTAGTAAAATACCCCTAAGTAACTAAAAAACCAAATCCAAGATGCTTTTCGCCATCATTGTCGCCATCATTGTCGCCATCATTGTCATTGTTCTATTCCTCGTAGGGAGTGCATTGTGGTGGTACAGGCCGAAATGGTTGCAGCGAATAGTTTGCTACGTTTATGGAGTACGTCGGTCCGGAGAGCCACAATCCTGTAAACATGTTCTCGCCTGCAAATCTCCCAATGAAGGAGGACCCACAAATAGTTTCACCACAGTGGAATCAAGAGCCATCCCAAACCAAAGACTTGTCGACGCTTTCGGTATCGATAATTCCTTCACCACAACCGACAACGTTTACCGTCAAGCATTCCGAGCTATTGCTCAAGGAAAGTTATCAAGCATAAAGGAAGAAGAGTGGAAACGAATAGCTGATATGGCACTTGAGCTCGTACGCAACAAGACCGAAAGAGTTGAGCATACCAACGGAGCGATCCCTTTGGTCCCTTTCGTGCAATCAATGACCTTGAGCATATCCTTGTATGTATTATTCAGAATAGAGCCGCTTAGCCTAAAGGAAAAGACTGTCGTGGATATTGCTCAACTCATCAATGAGCTCTGGATCGCATCAAAGGGATTCTATCTCAGAGTTTTCCTGGCGAGAAAGAAAGAAAAGCTGCAAGAAGCTTTGGGGAAGATCGATCGGACTTTTACCTTCACGGCCAAACGGACCCCAATGAACCTTATCCTACCCGCATACGAGACGATGTGGCGTGTGGTTCTCCATTGCTTCCTAGAGGTTGCATTCCGCGACAATAACACCGCTCCCGAATGGCGAGGTCTTCTCCAAGCATATTTAGAAACTCCCACATCTTCAAAATTCACAGAAATTGCCTCCAGTCAAGATGCTGTTTCAGTGTCACATATTGTAAACGAAGCATTGCGACTATACCCGCCAACAAGCCGTGTCTACCGCAGATTCAAGTTGAACGGATGGCAGGAAGCCTTTGCTGCAGACATTGAGCAATTTCAACGGGGCGAGGAATGGGGCCCTGACAGCAAGCTCTTCGAACCATCAAGGTGGAATAAAAAAAGAAAAGAAGATGATCTCCCATTCATGCCATTTGGCGCTCCGCCGTTCGCCTGTCCCGCAAAGGATGGGTTTGGCCCTCGGATGGTAGGAACCCTGGTAGCAGCGCTAGCTTCTAGGATCTCGTCGGAGGATTGGACGATCGGAGACAATGATGAGAGCAGGGCTAATTTCGGGTCCCCTAAAATGCCATTGGAGTCAGGACGGGGTGCCTTTGGGTCGTTGGAGTTGTGGAAAAAGCCTGTCCGACCTCCAGGACAACAGGTCACGAAACTGTGATGAGCTTGCGATTGCTAAGACATGCTGCAGTGAATCCATGACCAAGATGGTCAGATTCTTACTTTGCTGGAGGAGATTTTTATCAAGAAGTGTTTTGTCATATCCATAGATTTCCAATAGTTGTTATTTTGCTAAAGAGTATCCGCAATCAAACCAATCCATTATACATCCACGAACATCCATTATCTTCCCCCAAAAAGCCCTACTTTACCTCATCCCCCCTACTTAAATATCTCTGTCGCCTGGACTGCCAGTTCTTGTTGGCGGCTTCTGAGGCTTCTGTTTACCTAAAGGTGTTAAGGAGGCATGAACACATAGGAAAACATACCTGCACAGCGCATACATTAAGCGAAAGCCCGATGGCGGGGAGTTCGAATTCGGCTCGAGTAGAGACCATCAAAATTTAGAAGGGGAAACCTGTGGTTCTGTTCCAGAGACTTCATTCGTCGCGTCTGTTTACGTATTCTTGTCGCAAGGTTGACGTCTAGCACTCTATGCAAAATCAAAGCCCTTGGCTTGACTACGACAATCCCATACGTGCACTAGAGAAAGGTTTCAAACACCCTTTCAGTATTATCGCTCTTGTTTCATGATTTTTGATCTTTCTTGTCGATGTGCCATTCTTTGAGCATCCGCATTAAATCTAGCACAGGAGATATCAAGAGACTAAGCATACGTTGCATAGAATCCGTAAAACCCCTCCATTTCAAGTATGGGATCTATAAGAAGCTAATTTTCATAACATTGTGTCGCTGTACTGCCGCTCGAAGATGTCCTATACCTCGAATTCAAGAATACGTGCTGGTTTCTCCAGCGGTCTGTCGGTCAATAGGATGCAACCAAGCTCTCAGTTGTCTCTTTGGAGCATCGATTAGCGGAGGCATAAGAAACCGTGGGTTCTGAAGCGGTTGATAGATATACTAGTTTATTTCTGGGTTCAGTAAAACGGTTTGAACTCATGGCCAAAGACTTGCAGGCAGCCCATTTCCAGAAGGGTTGAAATCATAGCGAAAGGGCTTGAGCTGGTGATAGATAAGAACACTCAACTATAGCAGGCTTGCCACGAAACATATCATTCTTCGTTACTTGTTGGGTTCCCTACTCAACGCGTTCCTCCAGAATCAAAGTTTGCCAAGACGCTCATCGTCGTATCATGGAAGGTAAACTCGGTTTGTCTTACCTACCCTTTGATATGGCACAATGGCTGATAAATAGCACAAAAAAGATTCGTATAGTATTCATGAAATGACAACATATAGACCAAACCATATAGCAAAGAGTCAAAAGTCTTCATCTTGGGTAGGTCGAGTAATGAAGTCTCATCAAACATTTGCAGCATTACAGTGAGTACTAAATGCCACGAACTAGATGCTATAAACTCACATCCTCTTGTCTCATGTAACACAGAACTCGTCAATGCTCGTTGTAGCCTGGAATCAACTGCACTTGGTGAGACCGTGAGTTTGGCCCAGGCATACATACCAATACATATCAATATACAAGATTTCGTGCTTCGAGGAGCTCGTTGAACTGATTGACATTCCTTAGCACCCTGACTAAATGCCACGGCACTCTAGACGCTGACATGATCGAGACGCCAAGAGCTGATGTGTTGGAACACGAGGTCATATGGGGGCATATTGATATATTGGTTGTTGCTGTTAGGAGGCTATCTAGGAGGTGGAAGGTGAAAACTCTACTAGCGGGCCCCAGCCCTACCAGCCCTATGAAGGCAGAGATTACCCTCTCCCCTATTTCCAACACTCCCCCATGGGAATCAGAGCCTCCGTGGACCAAAATTCGGACCTTCAAGCTCCCCTTTCTGAAGCTTCCAAGCTCCCCTTTCTGAAGCTTCCAAGCTCCCCCTTTCTGAAGCTTCCAAGCTCCCCCGGCTCCTACATGGAGTAGTACTATATGGAGTAGATCAGGCTCCTCCATTCACCTACTAAGGTGCCCCGTTTGCCCTCATCTAGAGGCCTATCCACAGGTGTGTTAACTTTTATATACCGTTTGCCCTCATCAGAGGCCTTTCCACGGTTTCTAGGTGGCTATACTTTTATATACCGTTTGTCCCCGCCCGAGACCATTCACAGTCTGCATCGTAGTAGCTCGTCAGCTAAATCGATCTGACTATTCTGACGTCGCTGGTTTTGTCTCTGTTAGCGTACCATCTAGTCTTTACCTGAGTTTCATCCGAAGCCTGTTCCGGATGTAATTTTCAGCATTCTTCTTTGTTGTGACTCGTTCTGTCACAATGAGTACAAGAGTTCTTGCTCTTGTAGAAGGAACGTGCCCTGAGAGTTTTCGTCTCGTTATCCTCTCTATGCTGATGACGTTTATCGTGATCCGCAAAGTCGGTCGTGACCATTTCGTCGACAGTGAGGGTTTTCTTCGCCGTGCGAGCTCCTTGAGCCAGATGAAAAATGTATGGCTTCAGCTCGGTATGCAGTCCCATGCGAAACATTGAGCTTAGCAGCCAATCCGGTATGTCATAACCCATTGCCGAGCACTTAGCCGCGTTCTCTTTAACGTTCTGACCGTACTCGTCGAGAGTTTTAAAGTCGCTTTGCACTGACTGGCAAATTGAATGAATAGCCAGATCCAACGTGGTCATGTCGCTGACTTCATACTGTTTCTTCAGCATGATCCACACCGCAACTCCATCTTCCATGCCTTTGATGTGAACTCTGGGCCCAGATTCGCAGCTGAGCCGAATGATAGCCACGGCACGAGCATTTTTATCCTCCCAAGCTAAGAGCTTCTCCGTGTACGTTTCCTGCTCTTTTGACGACGACGACTCAGTCGACGTTGACTCCGGTTCAGTAGGTAAAGTCTCTTTGCCTATGACTACTAGCCATAGCTTGTTCAGTGTAAGAATACCCTGAATTTCTTCCTTCCAGGAATCATAATTTTCAGCTCCTTTTAGCTTGGATATTCTGTAAATTCCCGAGGGACCTTCGGAGGCCATTTTGGCGGTGGCGATGATGACAGTGAGCTTGACGTACTCAACAAACGGAGCAACAACCCAGGCAATTTGCACTAATCCGGGCTCTCATAACCTGTTGGAACACGAGGTCATATGGGGGCATATTGACGTGAAAACTCTACTAGCGGGCCCCAGCCCTACCAGCCCTATAAAGGCGGAGCATCTCCCCTATTTCCAACATGATGGACCACTAGCTGCTAACGTTGGTGGTATGATCGTTGTGCTACCTTAGTTCTTAGAATGAGCTTGTGGCCTACGTACACTTCTTATTTCTGCATTGTGTAAGGTATTCAGCATAGGTTTACGAGTACAAACTTCTTAAATAACGCCAAAATGCGCTTCTGATTACTCAAGCTCCAGAGTTGCTATCTCTGTGGTTTGAGGTGTGTTTCTCTCCACCCCCATCCCTGTGGAATTTAGCCGAGTCCAATTCAAGGGTGGAAAGCCTAGTCGCCCGCCTCGACTAGACTTAATCCGTGCAATTTCCACCAACATCAAACCAACCTCCACGATGCCTACGAACCCTTCCACCGTTCCTACAACCGCCCTTCCCTCAAGCTATCCTTCTTCGGACTCCCCCACAACAAGCTCCCCACCTCTCCCCCCACCCTTCGATTCCTCCGACCCACGGCCAATCCTCCTTACCCAGGGCGCCGAAGCCCTTCTCTACCGCACCCACTTCCTCACCCCTTCCATCCCCTGCGCGCTAAAACATCGCCCCTCAAAACCCTACCGGCACCCCGTTCTCGACTTGCGCCTGACACGCCACCGTATCCTCAGCGAAGCGCGCACGTTGGTGAAACTTCGGCGCGAGGGGGTTGGGGTTCCGGGAGTATTGGGGGTGGAAGTTGAAGGGCCGGATAGGGAAGAGAAGAGTGCGGGAGGGTGGATGCTAATGGAGTGGGTGGAGGGGAGGACGGCGAAGGAAGTTTTGGTTGCTGGGGCGAGGAGGGTCGGAGAGGGAAAGGGGACAGGGAAGGCCAAGTGGGAGGAGGATGTGAGAGGATTGATGGGGAAGATTGGGAAGGCGGTGGGGGAGATGCATAGAGTGGGAGTAGTGCACGGGGATTTAACTACAAGTAATTTGATGTTGCGTCCTCCGCTTCACAAGACTGTGACGAATGGAGGTGGCGCCGCTGCCCAGGACGAGGAAGAAGAGCTGCGTATCGGGGAAATTGTGCTGATTGATTTCGGGCTTTCGGCTCAAACAGTGCAGGATGAAGATAGAGCGGTTGACTTGTATGTACTGGAAAGGGCGTTTGGCAGTACGCATCCGGAAATAGAGGGGGAGTTTCAGGAGGTTTTGAGAGCGTATGGGCAGAGTTATAGGGGAGCGGAGGTGGTGCTGAAGAGGCTAATTGAGGTGAGGATGAGAGGGAGGAAGAGGAGTATGCTTGGGTGAAAGATGTTTAATGCAGATGAAGACGCTGGAGGTCGTTAAGTCGCGAACATTGTACTGATGAGATACGTTGGTATTGCTTCTCAACCTCGACGCTACAACACCTTCTTTATAGACCTCTAACTCCACGCTTGACAGGGACCTCTCCTATATCACCCAAATACGCCCACGGCAGCACACTCAATCACGAATCTCGGCCATGGCAAAATACCCTTTGTTCTCGATCACACCTCTATCCCGGACAACGGCAGTATATTTAATGACCCATTGCGGTTCAACCTCACCTTTCAAGCCATTTGAACCGTCTTCTGGTCCGACCAGTACGCCAGCGCCTTTCTCGCCCGTGCCCAGAAGCTCTCTTACAATACCCCTCGGGAGGATATTGGTACAATCATTGTGGGTAAGAAGTTCGATCTTCTCGCTTTTGGCATACAATATCAAAGACTTCGGTACAACGCAACAGTCTTTGACATTTATCTGATCCACAGAAGGCCGAACTTTGGTTCTTGGCAAGAATTTCTGCAGCCGCTCACTTCCAAACTCGGCAACCCCGATCTGCAAGGCTATTTTCTGTGAATGAAGGCCTTCGAGTGCGCGCCAAGTCTCCGTCATTGCGTCCAAATCTTCAGCTTCGCTGTTATGACTTCCTTCTGATGCCTCCTCTTCCTCTTCCTCTTCTTCTTCGTCATCAGCATCAAATGACACGCCTGGGAAAGAGACGATCAGAAGATCAATTGAGGGGACATGTAACTCCTGTAAAACTAGGTCCAAAGCTTCGTTTGCATGCTTGCATCTGTTTTCTGCGGAGGTATTGGGGAGGAAGAAGAGCTTAACCGTTATATCATATTGCGATCTTTCCTCGGCGAGTCCAGACTGGGAGAAGTCAATCGATGGTATATACAGCAAACCATTCTTCCGAGACGTCCATGTTGTATACGATACGTCATGAGCCTTTATCGGTGGTTCTCTAGCCGAGTTAGAGTGATCTACTCCATTGGTCACCGGAGCGAATGCTTGTTTCGAGGCAACGAAATTAGACCGCAGGGAGTTAATGAGCTCGATGTTGGATTTCTCTGATGTAGGACGCCGTATGATTGAGGGGCCCCCACTCATGATGTTTCTATACTACTCAACAAATGTCCCTTACAACAAAAGCATGACTTACGAGGTAGATAGTATGAGTTTCGTCATCTTATGCTCCGGGAGTCTATATTAAGACCTTTGAAGGTTCTGATTGCGACCGCGAAGCTTACGCACTGCTACCCGGTCCCTCTTGCTCTTAATATGCGTATAGAAAAGACGTGATTGTATTATAATCATTCATGATCAGCTTCAAGCTTCCTGATATGGCTTTGGTTGTTTCAGTGCTTATTATCCTTGAAAGCAACGGCTTTCTCGAGCTTGAGATTAGTATAAGATATTGATACAAGGTAACTCATATGAACACATCAAGATTATCAATCATAAGACAGGGTGTTGTGTACATCTGTGAATAATAATATCAATAGTGACTCGTTGAGGTTGGCGGGGGAGGGGCGGCCTTTTTTCACCTGCAGACTGCAGGGTTCTGCTTCTCGCGTGCCTCTCTGACCGCCCACTCACATTTTCTCCTACATGAGCACACCAATTCAGAATGGCTATCAAGTAAGTCTCGGTGTCATGCATGATGTACACTATATACTGATACTCACATAGCTACCTGATCCTCCTGTCAAGGCAGGGTAAAGTGGTATAGACAACTCGTCGCCCACCCGTTTGGCGTCCCCAAGCTGATCAGATGGGGTCAAAAAGCGCCTTGCAAAATGGTTTACCACACTTTCACCTAAAGATAAAGCCAAAATTATCAAAGATATATCCCAACTCGTGCTATCACGGAGGACTCGAATGTGCAACTTCCTTGAATATAAGGGTTGAATAGAACGCTCCTAAATTACATGTTCGTTCCTACTGATGCTTGCCCCCTACCTAGATACCAAAGTCGTCTACCGACGCTATGCCTCCCTCTTCTTCATTGCCGGTTGCTCCTCTACAGACAATGAGCTCATTACCCTTGAGATAGTCCATCGCTACGTCGAACAAATGGACAAGTACTATGGCAATGTCTGCGAGCTAGACATCATCTTCAATTTTCAAAAGGCATACTTTATCCTTGACGAGCTGTTACTGGCAGGGGAGATGCAAGAGAGTAGCAAGAAGAATGTGCTGAGATGCATCGGCCAGCAAGATAGTCTGGAGGATATGGAGGTTAGTGCTGGACAGTTTTCTACCGCGGTTCGCTCGACGATGGACGCTTTCTGAGTTATGAGTTGAGCCTTGATGATGGTTTTGGGCTGAAACAATCAGCATTACTTCTCAGCTTGACGAGCATGATATATTCTAAGCTTTCTTTCCCCTTGCCCATGTCTCATTCTGTTTTCAGTGACTGACGTGTTTCTATCGGGATCAGGTCGACGATGAGGGCGTCACCAAGATCATGTGATAGATGTTCTCTCTGACACAGTTATGATATATACGTCGTTCTTCCGGTGCTCTTAGTGACGGAGTTCTACCAGGGAAGAGGATGTTCCAGAGCTAACGCATTCTTCTTTACTGGAAGCAGGCAACAGGCGAGATCGTTGATCGGCTCCGCGATGCTGGGCTTACATGAGTCATCAAGATTTTTTGACTCAAGCATGCTATCTATCAATGGCTTCAAAACAGCTTCGTTGGTTGGAGGAACATAAAGGCCGTCGAAGTTGCAGGCAGATACCCACCTTGCCGATTGGCATTCGTGCTTGCGCAATAGGGCGAGAACGGCCGAGAATGATAATCGAAGAGAGTTTCCACGCAATACTTGCATCCTCTTATCTCACAAACAACTGGCTTTTGAAATACTGGAGCTGTCCTTCTGTGCGCATTTGAGATGATGGATCAAGGGTACTGACGGGTCTATATGCAGGACGTTGACAATGTGGCAGAATCTCCCTCTTTACTCGAACAACAGCTTTAGCGCCGTGTCGAGATCCTCCACTTTTACAAGAAAAGATACTGAATCTAGAGGGTTATCGATCTCAGGCCGTTTGTTTGCAGCAAGTCATTTGCCAAGGCTGCTGACTAAGGAAGCAACCGTCGCTGTCAGCCTCCCCGCGTCGATTGCAACATCATCAAGGCCTGATCTTCTCCTTCATTTTCATGTCCACAGTATTCATCATCACAGTATACTATGTCGCATCATTGCGATCCTTTGTTTGCCTGCTAGACGCTTCGCGTCTGGCTAGCACACGTAGAGCATCCAACGTTCTGCCCGGGCTTTGTTGTCGCGACATCATCGTTAGAATCCGAACTCCGCCAACAGCGCTGATCTGAGCTCTGTGCTCATCGCAGACATCCTCACTTCCTACCATCACGACACAGTCTCACTCGACTAGTCCTCTGGACCCCAGAACTCCACACCCTGGAGCTTTGAGGTTAATTCCGGACACGCAAGATAGAACAGCTCTGTCTTTTGTTCGCCACCACTTCTATGAGCTTTTTATTAATTACTTCCCAGTGCCCCTCACGATAGTGCATCATGAAGGTGAGTTATCCATAGCAGGTCGTGACTCTGCGCGCCCAGTCTTCAAATGCGCAGAAGAAGCTGTTTCCAGTCGCCACAGATATGCTAACACTACCTGCCTACAGTACCTTCCACTCCGTGACTTTGAAGATGTCACGAACGCCCTCAACTTTGATACCGCCGACTGCCACGTTATCGGTGGATGTGATCTCTACATCACCAAAGCTGCGAGCGCCGACAAGAAGCTATACAAGAACATTGATAAATCACTAGAGTCACAATATGCCTCCCTTCTGAGCTTCTCGGCTAGTCTTTCACCACCACAAGCAAGCGCGGCCGCTTCAGCTTTGAATCTTTCCAGATCAAGTCCGTTTGGTCCGCTCAGTCAAACCTCCAGCCGCCGAACGTTCGCATACTTGATCGCAACTCTGAACGCCAGCCACCCTGATTATGATTTCTCCCATATTCTCCGACCATCGGATTTCCGTCGAGAGAAGAGTTTAAAACATGTGATGAACACGCTGGACACAACACTCTATAACCTACGTCCAAGACCTACCAGCTCGTTACCTGATGGCCCACCCCACTGGTCATCAAGCGTCACCTCGACCGGGCCACCAGTGCTAAGTGGAAATGAGGTGTGGAGTCCTCGTATGTGGAGGTTGATCGACAACCAAATGACCCTCAAAGATTGCTCCATATACTGCTACGCACCAGAAGAAGACCCCTATGACGGCGAGGAAGGCGCCATCTGGAGCTTCAATTACTTCCTCTTCAATAAAGCGCGCAAAAGGGTCTGCTACATCTATCTCCGCGGCCTGAGCATTATCAGCCACAGTCCCGCTCAGAAAACTCCAATCAAAACAAAACGAAGCGCTGATGGCGAGTGGAGTTTAGACGAGCCTTCGAGCTCTAAAAGAGCAAGATATTGGTTGGGTGATCGGGCTGTGGAAGTTAGTGATCAGTCTGATGAGGATGAGGAGCTGGTGGAGGCTTGGGGGGATGATGGGCCTGTGGTGCTCGACAATGAGGTGTTGGAGGAAGAGAAGGATGAGGTTGCTGAAGAAGTGGAGAGCCCGCACTCTACCATGGCTTCAAGTCCGAAGAGTGGTCGGGGTCGCAGCAAGAGCACGGTTCGCGGCATTAGTGAGGATATCGCCGATTCTATGGAGGTCTAATTCGTTCAACACCCACTATTAATGGCAGGACAGGGAAGGAGGCGCTTGGTCTTTGTGGATCTTTCGGGGTGGCAGCTTTCCAGTGGACCGGCGTTGAAGGTTGCAACTATTCTTCCAGCGTGTACGAAAATATGGTATGACTTCTGTTCTCCGCCCAATACCAGCTCCAGGAGTTTCGGCTTTTCTCGTTTTCGATATGTAGGTTTCGATTTGCTGTTACAATAAACAGTGTAGTCGTAGCTTAGAACCAACTTTCGAGGAGATAGCAGTGTCATTCTTGTACAACAAAATTATCAGGGACCTCTCGAATCTATCCCCAAGCGGTGGCTTGGCGACATTGATCCCCTCATGAAGAGAGAAACATCGCTCCTTTCCGTGGACGCTCTGACAAATGCACAAGTATGATGCAAGTATACAGGTTTTATCGCGGCCATCATCTTCCTTCTCACTGCCTTAACACAGTGCCCTTCAGAAACATGTAATAAAAGCATTAGAAAATAGTACTGACATAGGAATGATACTTTCCTTCTCTCACACTTTGGCTTACACAGAGAGAGATTCCTTTCTCACCATTTCGTATCTGCTTTATGGACCTGCATTCAATCTCCCCCAGATAGACGAAAGCAAGCTTATTTAGGGCCTTGATTACTTAAATTCTTCGCCTAAGCTTATCATACTGGACACAGACAGAAGTGTACGAGGAGAGTGAAAGTTTAGTACGCAATCTCGACGTATAAAAATCACTTTGTATGATAAGTTGTCTTGCGCAGAGCCAGCTAGCTGCAACCGGATGGATTGGGAAGACCGTGCTTGTTTTCAATCACTGCGTAAGCTCAATACAAGACCAGGTTGTTGTTGGCTTTTTCTTGTTTCTTTCCTTCGTTTCCGATTTTCCGCAGATAAAAAAGCAAAGCTTAAGCACCCCGACCGGTAAGGGAAAGGAACGAAATGGTGTTATTCCGGCAGGGGTTTTTGGACATGGTTTTTGGTAGCAGGAAAGGGTATTGATAATGATCAACGAAAAAATGTCAAGAATCAATTGAACGCCATTGGGAAGAAGGAGCGCGCGTGGGCTTTTTGCAGGTTGAGACTGTAAGCTATGGAGAGGTTTACTATCATCAATGACGCAGCCAATACCTATCGGCCAACCTTGAAAGACAAAACCTGCCCACACCATCAGCATCACTCCCACCCCCTTGAATGCAAATCCACTCACATCATTCTTCCCCACCTCCACAACTTCATCCTCACTCACCCTTATTCCGCCAGCTCCTTCCACATAAGCCAGTGGCGCATCCCCCATAATCTTCCTCGCGCAATCTCTGACCGTCGAGCCCTTCTTCACCAACACGCAGTCCCTGAACACTGCATTCGAGCCAGCGGCCCCAGACCCAAGACTATTCACGTTTCTGATGGGGAAAACGGGGACGAGACCTAGCAGCCCGGCGGCGCGAGAAAGTACCTGTACGACGCCTGTGGAGCCAAAGCGGTAGAGAACCATGTCTTTCAGGTTCTCGATTCGGGTTTTGAGCTTTTCGTCCATTTCTTTCAGGCCGCCTCCGTCGGGTTCGCCGGCTTCTATCAAGTCATCTCTTGTATCTACAAACTCGCTCCCTTCTACGTATCGTGCAAAGCCCTGCTTTGCCAGCTTTCGCAGAAATACCTCAGAGATGGCAGAGCAGAGCACTATCGATTGCGGGTCTTGCATCTTTGCAATCTTGGCGATGTTCTTGTCTGCATCTGGATGGTCAATTTTGTTGAGAGCGAATACTGTAGGGAACTTCTCATCAGTGAATGCGTTGACGACGGCGCTGATCGTTTCATTCGACCAATGTTCCAGCGGTTCCTTGAGGTTGAGATGTGAAAGTGTACGTGCAACAATTTGCGGAGTGCTGCCGTAGCCGGAAAATTGGTTTTGTAGAGTTTCTACGGGGCTGGCTTCTGCGAAGTCTGTGTCAAACATCGGTTCAATGGTCGTAGATATTCCTACATACTAATGGCAACGTGGCGGCGCTTTATAGAGCCCCTTTGGCAACATTAATATTTGGAGGGGCTGAAAAAGGGTCGGAACACACCATTTCTCCATCAAGTTTCCCTCTATCCATCTTACTATTTCCGACCTTAACCAAATTATATCTTGTGATGGGTCATATCCTCTCGTAGCCTTTCCTAAGCCGTATATCTATCAGCCTACGCTCACAGTCGTTTCACAAAGAAACTTTGGCCCCGTAGGCTCATCTAACCTTCCGCATCCGTAGTCCCACTAACGTCCACCACATGTATCAGGGCATCCGCGTGCCTTAAATCATCCAGAAATTTGTTCCCCAGTCCTTTGCCTTCATGAGCGCCTGGTACCAGCCCTGCAACATCGAGCAGCTCGATGGGCACGGATCGTTTCCCCTGTACGCATGCTCCGTAATTGGGCTTGCAACGATCGGAGAGGTCATATCGGGCGCAAGCGCATGATATCTGGAGATACCCTATTGCTCTTTGGGGATCAATGGTTGTGAAACTGTAGATATCAGTACTCATCGTTGGGGGTATCTTGGACTGTAGCTTACGGAAAATTGCCTGGGCCATATAGTCAGCCAAAGTCCGGTTTTCTCTTCCCTCTCATATGGACTTGCCGACTTTTGAGCTGGCGTCTGTCAAGCTACCAATATTGCAGAGCAGTCAGATCTAGCTCCAAAAGGTGATTCGTGTCTGGTATACCTATTCAGCGTTGTTGACTTGCCCGATGATGGCTTCCCAACCAATCCTATAAGAGGATCTCGCGGCATGGTGATTGGGCTAGGATTTCATGTTGTAACAAGACAGGAAGTATGACGTGCATAAAAGATCTACAGCGACGGCGGCTAGAATAATGACGATGAGTTTCCGCACTTAAGCGCGGCTGTCGAGTTCTGCTCAAGTCTACAGTTCAGGTATTTCGCCTTTCATTCGCGGGTACATCACTTTATCCTGTTGTTGGTGGTACATAAGCAAATTGAAGTCCCACTCGGACGAGCGAAACGTAGCTTGCAAAACCATTCTCCACAGCAAACGGAGTAGATCACCTATATCAACCTTTCTAAACCTACCTTACGTGGTTTAGTTGGTCACCGATCCGCAAGCATGAAGCTTTTCCCTTTGTTGTTCACGGCTTTTAGGGTTCTGATATCGTTATCAGAGGCAACTGGTCTGATATCACGCAACACAACTGTCATGAACGTATGCTGTCTCACTTGAACGTCCTTCCAGTTACTGACTCTCTATCAGTTCGACGATATCCCTACTGTAACCGGTATAGCAAGTGTACCGTCACCCTACTACCACCTATTCTTTTCCTCTTATAACGTTCTCAAACCTCGAGACCCCTCATTAGATGGCAAGATCACTGAGCGCGACCTTAACTGCGCTATTTCACCTCCAAATGCTTTGATCGGCTCTCGTTACACTTCGGACTTTAGTAAAAGCACCAAGGGAGCTTATTTCGAGATCTTCAATGCATCTTCTATGATCAAAGATGGCCTGTACCCGTACTTCACCCTTGAGACGTTCAACATTAAGCCAATGGATGCACCAGAAGCAATTATCTCGGTGATCGTTAAAGGATATAGCCATACTCAAGAGAAGCCTTTTAATTGGAGCGTCGACTTTCCGATCGGCTTTCATGAACCCTTCCTGGTCAAGATGCGGGAATATAGTGGTGAAGAGTGGAATCAAGTTTATCGGGTTGAAATTATGGCCGATTACGGCGAGGATTCCTTGGATTGGGAATTCTGTCTTGACGATCTTGAGGTGCAATTTTTCGAACACCAAAATGAGAGACCGGCATATGAACGATTCAATCAACTTGTATTGCATGGGAAGCCATAACAAACTGGTAGAGGCTTTATTACGGTCATCCAATGAGTACGTAGAACTGAAGGACTGGTGTCCACCATGGATGTTTTATCGGTTCCCGAAGATGTACGATACGTCCATCTTCCGATTCAGCGGTTTCCTTTGAACGCATTCCGCTTTGGCTACATTGCTGCAAGATCCTCCTGCATGTAGTCCAGGTGTATGATATGAGGGCTCGAAAGCGCCCCAGAACACCTTATTAGACGGAGATCTGCAAGGTGGCAAGGTGGCAATGTGCTAATCGCCGGATCATCACTACAACCAATATTGGACGATATTCAATCTGGAAATTGCTACTATGATATCTAGAGGGGAAGAGAAACACAGGAATACGCAAGCAATGGCGAATCACTGAAACGACTGTCCAATCGAGGGAGTCGTTATCCCGAAGATGGAACTCTACTTCATTGACTCCATTATACACATTCTTACCCAAGTATCTATATATTCACATCTAACGTTCTGTGGTGCCATGGCAAGCACTACTTCATGTAAATCTGGGGACCTCCCGGTTGGGCTTTCGGGTTGTCAAATATTCTTGTTTAAACGAGTCTTCTGTTCAAGAATCATGTTTGGCTCGCGTATTGCTTTCAGTAGAATATGCCTCAATTCTATGGGTAGCCGCATCTGATTGATGAGTACCGCAGAACTGAACGCCATGTGACATTCAAAACCTCCACAAGGAGTCGAGCAGAAGAGTCCGCGTACGCCCAAAGGCAACTTGACAAGGAGACCAGGCTTTTCTGGGGACCGCTCAAGAACCAGGAAGGACTTGTAAAGCTGATTGACTGTATTTCGTACCCGTTACCAGGATGAGGAATTATTAGGGACTCATCTATGAGCGCATGCCGGACGACCTCTTCCAATTTCACATACGGTCAGAGGGTGTATTTCGAATGCTACACGCGCATCTAAGGACCTTTGCCCGAAAGCCCCTAAAGGTTCTCACAGTTGTGCATGAGCACGGTATTGTTCAAGGGAATGGATTTCCCCACTATACAATATTCAGTGCTGAGATATTTCATGCAGACATAAAGCCCGAAAATGTAGTTATATCAGGTTTTGGCGTCGGCGACAAACGAAGTATTACATTAATTGATTTGGGTTTTGGTATCTTCATATCTGTGCTCATAAAGGTGGCGATACATCGGCGAAGACTTCGTTCTTACAGCTTCCGAATGTGAGGAAGATCAGCACCCACCCAAGCATCCGAATCCTATCGAAGCCCTGAAGTGCGGCTCGAAATGCCTTTCGGTCCACCAGCGGATATCTGGGCTTTCGGTGTCATAGTCAGATGCTCCAGATCAAATGCACTTTCGGATTACTAGCTAACCTCTTGCCCGTCGCTTAAATTGCCGAGTCGCTCATGGCGCTTGGAACTCGATTTTTTGGTTCCTATGGTTGCGTAAAAAGATGGAAGATCAGATTACCCAGTTGACCCATTACCGTGGATGGGTGCACTTACCGCAAGGGTGGAACTTCCTGGGAGCTTCGTTCAACGCGCTTCAGAAAAGTGGCAGACCACGTTGGTAGCTATTCTACGGAATTTAGGGTATAGTGAACTTCCAGTAACACTTTCTTATGTTAAGCAAAGATGCATGATTGCCGGCGAAGATTGGGCATTTGCAGAGGATATCTTGAAGCCGGATCCGAACGAAAGCCCGACGGTGCCTGAGCTTCCAAATCGTTCCTGGCTCGCGCAGTACTAGTCGTTAGGACTGGCGTATGTAGCAAATATGATGACTCTGGCCTGGGCATAGCTTTCTTCTAGGACAGTAAGAAGATTATATTATTGGAAGCATTAAAATATCGGCAACTGTGAAATCCAGATTGGAGTTATGGGCCCGCTTCCGTAGTAGTTGTAGATGTCTCTCAGTTTCTCGATTCTGTAGTTGAATACATGACGTGCAGTAGTCTTGAACTCGCAGAATCATCGCCATAGCACATTACAGATTTAGGCGTTTGAATAGCAAGATCCAAGTTACCGCCCGAATTGTGTTTTGACAGAGCCACCAAAGGACTAGTACAACCCGAAGTGACGCCCGAAATATGTTTGATCGATTTGCCATGCAGCATTGCTGCCCGATCACAAGGCTATCTCTACTGAAAACTTACCTATAGATACATCCCATTTTCTACACCTATGCATAACGGTCCCTGAAAACCCACGGGAAACGAGAAAGTTCACTCCCAAGAATACTAGACGTCATTGATAATTGTTTGGTAAGTGAGATTCGTGTTCAGCAGCCCATCAATTCGATGCCTTTACATCCGCAAACGTGAAGTGTTTGTAGATGTATGCAATATTATCATATACTCTATCGAGTAGCGAACATGCTGTGTTTCTGGCTTCAATTGTGTGGACGGCCTCTGCGCTGCCTGGTTTCTAGCTGGAATGCGTGTATGCATTTCCTCCAACGTTGACACCTGTCACTTTCAATCGTATAAGATTTAACATAGATAGAAGCGGCTGCGTTTCATTTTTTCTTGATGGGTTATCGGCTCGAGTTTCTTCTGTTCTTTTCGGATCTGCTGTCCGTTGTGTGCTTTCCATAACATTCAATCAAACAAAACATGTCCTTGATCATGGGTCGCAAAACTTATTCTTCTCATCACAGTCATCCGGAACAGATGTCCCGCATGGAGAAGGATCTCTCAACAAGCCCTCATAATTCATCCGTCAACGGACATAGTGGCGAGATGATCCGACGGATCCTCCCGAAGGGGAGAGTCCCCCACATCTGCGTTGTTGGCGCAGGCATGTCAGGCCTCAGATGCGCTGAGGTGCTCGCTGAGAGCGGTATGAAAGTGACGATACTCGAGGCGCGAGATCGAATCGGTGGGCGAGTATGTGGTCGTTGAGAAGATAGAAGGGGGCTGACGCTGAGAAGGTTCATCAAAGTGCTCATTTGGGTCATTCTGTGGATCTGTAAGTTGGCTTGGAAGAGCACCATTTTTGTTCCATCCAAGTATTTCTACTTCCATGTCTTCAATCCTTGGCTACTTCCTCTATCTTTGCGTCAGTTTGTAGCCCCGAATGACCTGATTTCTATAGAGGCCCAAATTGGATACACGGCACAGATCACAATCCAATACTAGATCTAGCCAAAGAAACCAAAACCACAACCTTCCCACCTGGAGAAGGCGGATCTGTCTACGATGAGCTCGGCCATCTTATGAGGCAAGATAAAGCAAAAGAACATTCCGAGCTCGTATGGGGCATCATTGCCGATGCATTCAAACACAGCAATGCAGACTCAGCGTCAATACCGTCAAGCAAATCTTTACTAGACTTCTTCAACGAGAAATTGAAAGAAAAGGACATAGAAGACGAATCTAAGAAACTGGTCCTTCAGATGTGTCGGATTTGGGGAGATTTCGTAGGAGATGTGATAGAAAAGCAAAGCCTGAAATACTTCTGGCTAGAAGAATGCATTGAAGGAGGTAACCGTCTCCTCCGCTTTCTCCCTTGATTCTTCATAATCGAGCAAAATTTAACCATTTTCAGAAAACCTCTTCGTCGCCTCTACCTACGCCTCCATCCTCGCCCGCGTCGCCAAACCCGCCCTAGACAAAGCAACTCTCCGCCTCTCCACCCCTGTAACCTCGATCACCTCCACCACCCTCCCCAACGGCAACCCGTCCGTCACCATCACCACCGCTATCTCCACCACCCCCATGGTTTTCGATGAAGTCATCATGACCGCCCCCCTCGGCTGGCTAAAACTTCACCAAGAGGCCTTCACCCCTCCCCTCCCCCTCAAGATCACAAACGCCATCAACCACATCTCCTACGGCCGCCTCGAAAAAGTTTACATCACCTTCCCCACCGCCTTCTGGCTCTCCGCAACCACCCCCACAACCCCCTCCTTCTTCACTCAATTCCTCGCCCCCACCCAAAACCCCCATTCCTGGCCCCTCGAATGCGTTTCCCTCGCCTCCCTTCCCCCCGCCTCCGCCCACCCAACCCTCCTCTTCTATCTCCACGGCCCCTGCGCCGCCCACATCACTACCCTCACACACGCCCTCCCCCCCACCTCCCCAACCTACCTCTCCACCCTCACCGCCTTCTTCCGCCCCTATTACTCCCTGCTCCCCTCCTACACCCCATCCTGCACCCCCACCGCCATCCTCGCCACCAATTGGACGCACGACGAGTTCGCGGGCTATGGCAGCTATACGAATTTCCAGGTCTGTGACGAGCGGGAGGGGGTACAGTTGGATCGGGATATTGAAAATTTGAGGGAGGGGTGGCCGGAAGGGGGGGTGTGGTTTGCGGGGGAGCATACGGCGCCGTTTGTGGCGTTGGGGACGGTGACGGGGGCGTGGTGGAGTGGGGAGGGGGTGGGGAGGAGGGTCGTTGGGGCTTGTGCGGGGGGTGAGGAGTAGGTCGTTCGTGTTTCGTTTTTGTCATGACCAGGTTTCTTTTGCATGGAGGTCGGGCTGCTCCGCTCTGCTCATGGGTGTGTTTTGGAGTGGACGACGGCATGTATACACGAAGATTAGATTGGGGGTGTTTGGACCTCTTCTTTGTGTCACGGATATAGCATTCCATTTTCTGGCAGAACTGGTTAATGAATTTTGGGTTTTGGTACCTTGGTGCAGTTTGGTTGAGCTTCAGCATGGAATTTGTTAGGGCGAAATGCAATATCGTCTATCTTTCGTTCAACTCCCGTCTCAGCTTTTCTCACAGTGCGTACTTGAATTTTTCAAAGCCTAATCCACTTCCTGTCATTCTTCACTAGCACCCAAAACCCCCTCTTTCACAAACTCTGATCCGAATCAAGCACCCCATAGCCTCCCTCCCCAGCATTCCCCTCCTTACCATACTGCCTCGGTCCCGTCCCCCCACTCGCACTCTGCGCCTGCGTCTGGAAATCATGCTCCGCTTTCCTGCCCGGATCATTCTCGCTCCCAATCTCCGAGTTGAAGCTCGCGTTGTTGCTGTCGTCGACGTCGAAGCCGCCTTCGGTGATGTTTTTGCCGTGGGGCTTGCCGGATTTGCCGGGGTTGGAGACGACGGAGGCGATGTAGCCGGGGGCGGTGGAGGCGGTGGAGGAGGTTCCGCTGGTGGTGGAGGTGCTGGGTTTTTGGTTGGATGAGTCGGAATTACCGCCAGTCGAACCGGTATCAGTGGCTGAGCCGCTGCCGCCAGTTGAAGCATTGCCACCAGTTGAATCACTGCCACCAGTCGAGCCGCTGCCAGACGTTTGGTAGATCGAATCATCCGAAGATGTCTCCTGTTTCGCGCTCGTGGGCCCCCCTGCGTAGCCTCCTGCACTGTGAGCTCCCGGAAATTCCGCTTTTCCAGCCGCTTCGGGGTACTTCTGTCCTCCAGGCCCGTTTGCCTGTTTCGCAACCTCTGACGACCCAGCTTTGGCTTCACGCTCTGCGGCGTCTCGGGCTGGGGCTAGGGTAGTGGCGCCAGAGGTGTCGGTGTTGGCAAAGGTGGAATTGGAGCCGGAGACGGATTGCTGGGGGGTTTTGGGTGTTAGTACCCTCCTTTCGAGACTGTGCCTTGATTCATATGATAGGGATGCGCATTCTTCAACTTGGGAAAAGCCCCGAAAGAAAGAGAAGTGGGTTTTCTGTCTGGTGTATAGAGATTGATATACTTACTGGTTCCGAATTGCGGTTCAAGGAGAAAGCACCGCCTGAGCGAGCTGATTCTGCTGCTAAAGAATCGGATGCTATTGCGCCGGCACTTTCTTGGGTAGGGTTTTGATGTCTCTCTGGGTCAGAGGTATTCTGATCAAGGAGTTAGCGACAAACACAAGCTGACTGTAGGGTCGAGTACCTTCATTCCTTGGCTGGTGGAGCCAATGGGAGTCCCTTGCATGTCCATGATAGAAGTTGAATAGTGGATTACAATTCGGGCTACGGATTGTAGATGTAGATTATGAGTGTTTGCAAGAAGGAGTAGGTTTTGGAACAATGGAAATGTTCGAGTGACTATCTACTCTCTACCTAAGCTTTGCTGCAAGGCTACATCATCTGAGAAGGGCATGATGTAACGCCCCACTCCCGCCGAAGCATATGAATTTACCCCTCCATACGGTATGCTGTAAGACTGAAAGAATCGTAGATTGTTCGACCAGAAACCATTCAGAATGAAGATATGGAATAAAGAAAGGAAGGATTGGATGTCTACGTCCCAGCTGCACCACTAAACCCAAAGCTCACTGGCTTGCTACGCCCATGAAACCAAGACCACCTTCGCATTCAGCCAACCTATCTCAATGCCTCCATCCGTACCTACCCATTCTGCAAAAAGCCCTATAAAGCTCTGGATTTGATCATTCCAACTTGCCTCATTCGAAATACTCAGGACTTTGTAGCATCCTTGGGCAGTCCATCCAAGCCATCATGACCTTGCCTCCCAACCCCTCCACTAGGCGCTGTGTTTACCCCAGCTTGGCTCCCATCCGTCCGCACGTTACTGTCGCCTGTCGCCGGTCCCCTCAGTCCACTCTCGCTTCCATTTCCATATGAGACATCACTCTGCACACCCCCAGACCCTACATTGACTTTGCTGCCATCGGCCGAGTTCCAGTCTGAAGCTACAGGCGGTTGCTCAGGGAGTGGAAGATTCGCTTGACGTTCAGCGATGACCTCGGAGCGAGGTTGAGTGTTGGAGTCAGTCACGGACTGTTGGTTAGGGATTAAAAAGAGTTCGGATGGAGTCGAGGAGTTGGGAATGACGGCATGCATACTTTCGTGAGAGAAGGCTCTGAGTCGGCGGGAACATTGCCATCGTTGGATTCGGAGACGCGAGACTCTGGCTTGCGAAGGTCCTCTCTGGTGTTGTGGAAGGTTTGATCAGTCATTCTGGCGGTCGATGATAAGGGTCGTGTAGAATGTGATTGTGATTTTAGAGGTATGTCCAAGAGATTTGGTGAGCTGCTTGAAGGTGATTCAGATGTCTTGCATGATAAAATGACGCAAATATCGCCAATGACGTCAACATGGGGTTTCGAAAAAGCCGCATGTTTCGAAGGCGGATCCGCTAGACCCTACGAGTAACTCTAGATAAGATTAAGATTGCATGAGGGGAACAATACTCAATAACAACGTAAAAGGGGAGCAAGCGAAAAACAAGGAACATGATTTGAGAGAATGTTCAGAGGTACTTGTATGCGTGAGCTTGAGCTTGATTCTTTTTTTCCGAGGATGTTCCCAAACCTGCGATACTTGGGGTATTGTGAATAAGTTACTTTAATTCACTTCCAAACAATCATACAATACTCCAGAAAGAACAGTCATGGTCAATGGGCAGCCCCTTGATTAACTCGAAACAACATGTGTCTTATGTTAATTAATCCAAGATTAATCTTCGAACAAGACGAGGATCACTCGCACGGGTATTGCCCACGTGATAGGTCACTCGAATTAAAATCACTCGGCCACTATGTTTCAGACTGGACCATTCCTTAGTTCGAACCGTATCCAATTCGAGTGTTTCTCTTGTGCTCGCCACAGTCTTTTTTCTCTATCCTGTATCCCGCAATCCTGCATCATTTTTTTACGCTGAGGAGTTTTGCAAAGAAAAGCTAGATCTACTCTGTATGTGCCTTGAGATCCTAGAGATCCTAGAACTACACTTACAATCACATGCAATCGCCCTGATGCACCAACCTTGATTCCGTTAGCGTGCTTCTTGCGGAGAGAAAAGTCAGCCTTGCCAGCCGCTTGACAGGGTTTTCGTTTTTCCTCATCCAACAACAACATGTCTTCCGCATATCTTCTAACCGTCAATTTTCCGGTGGCAAAGGGCGAAAAGCGAATCAGCCAGGGCTCCCCGCGGATCTTGGCCTTAGAACCCCCAGGTCTTCTCTTTCGCTCTGATTGTTTAGCTGCGTAAAATCCTTCGCTTTGGCCTCCAGGTGAACCAAAGGAACCGGGTATCCGTCGTCATGCCGCAGAACAAGCTCGACCACGGTATCGAGCTCAGCACGAGTGGAACGCTACCGGAACGGCGTTGGCCAATTAACGGGGAGCATCGCTCAGTGCAAAGGGTTTTCCTCCACCCATCCAACATTTCAGATCCCCGCCTTTTTTTCAGAACAGGTCTCCGATTGCTTATTATTTGGCCACTCGATTGAAGGCGTTGCATAAGGGCCATCACACTACACAACAGGATGATACCCGTGTCTCCTGAATGACTGAACCCTACTTCGGACCGACTGACCATTCCAGATCGAAAGTCCCTGCGCCATCGGTCCGACTCCCCCTGTAACGATAACTTGCTACATAAAGTATCATTTTCCATCACTTAGTGTCAGAACATTGTTCATCTTTTTCATCCACCGACAGGCTTCCTCCTCTCTCGTATTAAAACTCAAAGATAGACGTCCTTAATTAACTGATATAAGCCTCCGACGCTGCCAGCTATATTCAGACTAATATGTCCAAGAAGGTCCAGTTGCTCTCACCGGGGCTGCGCCCCGGAGTACGCCGCCATTCTACTGCAGATGCTACTTTTGCAGATCTGGCTATAGGACCTTCAATTGTCATGCCGCCGAAAAGTGTGGAGGACCAAGAGCATGAGCATGAGACAGCTGCTGCCCTTGAGTTAGCCAAGCATCGTTTAAGTCAAGCCAGCTCTGGAGAGGTTAGCGAGGGCGTATCAACTGCGCCTAGTACACCACCTGAATCGTCCGCCACAGATGCCTTTGCATTTGCGTTTGATATCGATGGCGTTCTTATCCGTGGAGGTAAGCCAATACCAGAGGCGATCGAGGCTATCAAGGTGCTCAACGGGCAGAACAGATACGGCATTAAGGTGTAAGTTTTCCAACACCACGTCGGTCATACTTAGCAACTCACACACTTAGGCCGTACATTTTCGTCACGAATGGCGGCGGTAAGACTGAGCAAGAAAGGTGTCTAGACCTGAGCAGACAGCTCGAAATAGCGGTCTCTCCAGGTCAATTCATTTGCGGTGTAGGTCAAACTCGCTTTTTCTGGTCTTTGCACTGCTGACTCCACGCTATATAGCACACGCCTATGCGTGAGATGGCCGAGAAATATCATACTGTGCTTGTTATGGGTGGAGAAGGGGAGAAATGTCGCTTGGTTGCCGAAGGCTATGGGTTCAAGGATGTCGTCACTCCTGGAGATATCATAAAGGACAACCGACATACTACACCATTCCGTAAGCTTACAGAGGAGGAGGAAAAGCACTCCAGAATCCGCAATTTCGGCGAGGTCGACATCGAAGCTATTTTCGTATTTGCGGACAGCCGCGACTGGGCTGGTGACCAGCAAATACTTCTTGATCTTCTCACTTCGAAGAATGGAAGACTGGGGACAAGATCCGAAAATTACGACGAAGGCCCCCCAATCTTCTTTTCCCATAACGACATGGTCTGGGCGACCTCACATGAGTCAACACGTTTGGGTATGGGTGCTCTTCGGGTATCCTTGGAAGCCATGTACAAAGCCGTTACTAGAAAGGATTTGAAGTCAACCGCATTTGGCAAGCCACAAATCGGCACCTTTCAGTTCGCTACCCGCTTGCTGCAACAATGGCGGAAAGACACTCATGGCATCAACTCCCCACCGGAGACGGTCTATTTTGTTGGCGACACACCCGAATCCGACATTCGCGGGACGAATGAATACAACGAGTCTCCACTCTGCCACAACTCCTGGTACTCCATACTCGTCTGCACCGGTGTATACCGAAAGGGGACGAAGCCAAGTTTTGAGCCCAAGGCCACCGTCGAGAACGTTCTTGGGGCCGTAAACCACGGTATCGAGCGAGAAATGAAGAAGTCGTTGATGCGCAAGGCCTTAGAGCCCACGTTCAATGGCGGCGAGAGCGCTGTCGTGGACGAAGACGAAGAGAAGCAATTACTTCGAGCCCAAATCAAACTCCAGGACGACCTCATCGAAAACCTGAAACGTCAGCTTGCGCAGCGTTCTTAGAGTGCACAATTAAATGCCGCGGACTTTTCTTCGCAAAAACTCATTGATACCATGCAACGAAGCTCCTTTGTTTGTATACGACTTCGGTCTCCACTACGGAAGTGCTCCAGAGATCGTTTGGTAACTTGGGCCTTTAGACAGGCAATTTAACATGTTGAGTCCTGTGCTTCAAAGCTTGGGTTTGACAAGGGTGTAAAGGGAATTGTGAATTGATTAGCAAGGATGAAGGCCCTCCTTTATTTCAAGTGAGCCCACTCAAAGCGATGCACGCACGGTGGCAATCTGGGCTTGCCACACTCCTCGAGTTGTTTGATGATCGTTCGAAAATGATCACTCAAATTCTTCTCTCAACTCCACGATATTCTTGCCGTTTCAGTCAGAAAGAGAGCCTCGTACAGCCTACACACATGGGTCTAGGCACTACCTACCTTCTTACTGTCGAGATGTTTGAGTACTGTAGTGCAGATGGTATGAGCCGAACGAGCCGAAGGCACTGCAAGCCATTCTTATATCCGCAACTACCACAGTAAGCCGAGTGCAGTTTATCGATTGAGGCTGCACGCAGGGCGGCTCGGGGAGGCGCCTGGGGGGGTTCTTTAGTCAAGGTACCTTAGTCATTTAGCTACAGTAGCCCCACCACAAAACCCTGATCTCCATGTCGAGGTACCTACAAGTCGCATCGTCCACCTGATGCGAGACCTCAGACACGTTAAACATTGAACAAGTGCCTGAAGCCGTCTTGTGACCCCCCGTCCTTGAATACATAAGGAAGGCCTTGTAGGTTGTACCATGTGTGTGATCTTGAGAAATCAATTTCATGTGATTGAGGGGCTTCACGGCCCTGTCGGTGTCGGACATTCCTCGATACCTTACCTCGCTCTTCCTTCACCTCTGGCGAGTCAACAATAACAATACACTTCATAGTTCATTCACCCCCAAGTTGCCGCTTGGCTTCACTATCCTACAAGCCTTCACAGTCGGCTCCCAACCGCAACCAATAGACCAACCATGATACTGGCTTGAAGCCTCTCGTTCAGTCCGGGCCTCGTGTTGACGTTGCCACATCTAGTTCGCAACATGGTACCACTTGTCTCAGAACCACCTTCCACACCGGCTCCACCGACTCTGGAAGTCGTGAAGACCCCCGTAAAGCCGGCTGGGATGATGGACAACAACACAACCCTACGACCAGAAACGCCACGACGTGCCACTGCTCCAGAAAGTTTGGACGCGACATCACCTTTCTCCAAGCCGTCTACAATCACCTACCCAATGCGCCCACGCAACCGTTCGCCCTTTTCGGGGCATGTGAGATCCAGGTCTTCGGCCAGTTCCCTATCAGCTCCGCCAATGAGTCGAGCACATTCCTCACCTGTGCCAGATAGCGCGGGACGGCTACTCATGTCAACGATCGCCAGACCCTCCAGTCCCCTCGGCCCTCCAGGTCGACATCGTAGTCCTCTACGAAGGGTTTCGGATGAGCCATATTCCAGCTACGGTGGGCAAATCGACATTGGCGAGACCATCTCTGAAAATTCAGAGCTGGATCTAACACCAAGAGGAACGTCGGATATAGACGCCGTACCAACCTCACCATTACCATACTTACAGAACACCTTCCCGCGAAGCCGTCGGCGTCCATCATCGCCCCTCCACCAAGTCACGCCCTCTCCTTTTCTCAACAGCACACCAACTTCTATCCTTCGGACGAGCATCTCTTCTCCATCTCTGGCTGCTGCGAGATACAACGAATCTTATCCCTCCAACTCTTCATTCTCGTCCTCTTCTATACCATCAACGCCTACATCGTTCCGGTCCCGTTCACCCAGCATCTCCTCTCTTGAAACTATCCCTGACTCTCCAGATGCCGAGCTCGAAGCGGAGAATATCGCACGTCTTAAAGCAGCCGCTGACAGAGAAAGCAATTGTGAAGGCGAAGATGGGGTACGGCGAAGAGCTAGTTCGGACGTTTTGGGAAAGGGAGGGGCGACACGGGACAAGAGAAAGAGATGGAGTGTTTGTGGGGCTGAGAGGAGAGGGGATCTGGACCTGGAAACTATTTGGGAGGATTGATCGGAGCAGTAGTTGGGTTTGTGTCAGGACGTGCGCCCTTCAAGATCCGCGAAGCCAGCACACGTCATGAAATGGCCATTGAAATTACGCCTTGTCCGGCGTCCTGAGTGTAAAATAGCGAGGAGGCATACTATACGAACATCATTTAGACTCAAGCATACGGAGGGTTTATTGTGGGCGGACATCCGACCTTCACTAAAAGCCTTATACCACAACCGACATTCGCTACCACGACCATTGACGACTCCTGCGCGCAAACAGCCGCTTGGGCATGACGCTTTTATTTGGTCTACCTCCTTCACCGAGGCCACCATATCATTTTGGCGTTTCTTCTGGCGTTCGCTTCTTGTCCTTCTCTTAGAGAGGAATTGTGCTTCTTTCGCGGCGATACCCTTGGTAGGAGGTTTGTGTGGCGGAGCTGAGCTCGGTCTTGTACGGGTGGCTTGGGCATGCATGCAGATGAGATTATGAAGCTGGGTTGGCCGGAGAGCTACGTGCTGTTGCTTTTGGTGATGCGGGGATAGTGAGAATAGCAAAGCCGGCATCAGTCCCGTCAGAACATACATTGTTGTGCCAAAGTAACGAAACGTGGAGTTTATGGTTCCTATGCTATGCTACATTTTTCGCGCCGGGACCGCTAATTCCACTCTACCTCGACACCTTTCCCCTCCCTCCAACTCTTAACCTCAGCCCCCCCTACGACCTCAACCCCAACAACAACCCCGCTCCCTTGCCGCCCTTGTCCCCATCCCCGCCCCCAGGCAAATACGTCACATTCGGATTCCCAGCCAACGTCTGCGCAATCTCCCTACTCGCCTCAATCCGCCGAATCATGATCAACCCATCCCCAGCCTTGGCCACCGCCTTCGAGATAATATCCGCGCTCTCAGCTTCCCCCTCCGCCCTGATAACATTCGCCTGCCTCTCCTGCTCAGCCTTCTCGACGATAAACCGCGACCGCTCGGCGTCCTGCTGGGCGATCTGCTTCTGCTCGACGGCGCGGGTGAATTCTTTGCCAAAGGTCATGTGCGTAATGGAGACGTCCTCGAGGGCGATGTTGAACTCGGATGCACGTTTGAGGAGGTCGGTGCGGATGCGGGCGGAGACTGACTCACGCTGCGTGATTAGTTCGGCGGCGTCGAATTGGGCGACGATGGCTTTGAGGACTTCATTGCCGATGGAGGGGAGGACACGCTCGTCGTAGTCAAGGCCGAGGGACTGAAGCGGGAGGCTTAGTATGGGGTTTAGGAGGGAGGGGGAAGATGAGGAAAGGGAATAATTTAGGTACGGAAAATACATATGGGGTTGAACAACGCATCTTCACTTACCTGATAGATCTTTGGTAGCATCTTGACCTCCGGTCTGTGCAGGACCCTCAACGTCAAGCTAACCATTTGCAAATCCTTACTCCCCGTTGTGGTGCTGATATTCCGGGGTTTGGTCCTGACATCGTAGATGATTGACTTTTGTAGCCAGGGAATCAGAAAATGCGTTCCTTCATTGACGACGGTCTCTTTTACTCCGGAGAGACGGTCAAAGATTACGGCGCGGGTGCCGCCCTTGACATCGTAGATGGAGGCTTGGGCGAAGGAGAGGCCGATGGCGACGGGGACGGCGTAGCGGTAGACGGCGCCGAGGGTATTAGCCATGGTAGTGAGTGGCGGGCGACTTAGAAGGAGTCAATAGGGGTATTTTGAGGGGGAAGCGACGGAGAAATATGGTGGTAGACGACAGTGAAGAAGGGAGTGGAGGTTCTCCATTTTCCAAAGTCGAGCTCGAATGTGGACTAGCGTCAACTTCACGGCAAGGCTTGGCATCGAGCTATGAATTCGAACCTCCACATCATCTCCCCATCATACCACGATTGCAAACGCCTACATCGCTTTTGTCATTCGCATACCATTGAACCGGCATCATGACAGGCGGAAGTGAACCTTTGGATACCAAGCATGGCCAGTAAGTCTATCCAGCCAGCCGGGAGACACCAGCGACTCCTGTTTGCAAATCCTCATGTTATCCCACCTTATATTCGGAATGTATAAGTGTACACTACTGACTCCATTCTTGCAGATACATCGGTGGCTGGGGCAATCTAGGTACGCTATCACGGACACCCTTGCGCTTCTCACTGCCCGCATCCGTAGCGCAGCAGCAGCAATGCTATCATGAGCCACATTTCAAACATACAAAGACGATGGGCAATATGGCTCTATGAAAGATACTGATGGGCTCAATACGCAGGTTCCCAAACACAAAAAGGCATAATCACCTACGCCCTTTCTGCAAACCGACAACGACCGCTTGCTGGTACCGCCAACGCAGCCGTGTTCAACTCATGGCGGAGATTCCGAGCACAGGCCCTTTACGTTATTCCTCCCTTTGTGATTGCATACATGACTATGAACTGGGCTATTGAGAAGTACGTCTTGAGGGCCGAGTCTTCCGCCGACCAGCTGAATAACCTGGAGTTCGCGTTCACATGTACTAACGAGCTTTCTAGGAACGAGTACTACAATTCGAAAGAGGGAAGAATGCATGACACCGAAGCAGCTGAGGCAGCTACCCAAGGAGGCTCGGTCCGCGGTTGAAGAGTTGCAGTATTCCAACTTTTGTATTGTGAACCGTGAAGTGGAATTCGAAAGCACATGAATATATTGTACATATCAGCCTCTACAAGGTCCTCCGTTGAGCGCTATGATCAGTCAGTGATACTAACTAACCAAAGCAACCGATGCGGTAGCTTAAGGACCAGGCAGGCGAAAGCGCAGCAGATCACGATGCAAACGGGTTGATTTGGAAGGAGGCAGGAAACAGACGAGAGACTTGATTCGGAAAAGGACGCATGGTGATTGCCATGAAAAAGGATGGTATTTTACATTTTGCTGCCTCGGGCGCCCGATTTCCATCCTCCGAAGGTCAGCGGGGCTTCGGATAACATTTAATCCCGTAACTGCAATGCTGACAGGACGAACTCTGAGGTCATGTTACTCCTTCCGCTTCTAATGGACTCATATATTTCTTCTTGTCGCATTTATCTCGAATTTTTCATCTCAAGTCAAAGGAAAGCATGCTAAAACTCATTCAGTCACTCGCCTCTTTCAAGGGTGATCTCTCAGTCCTGACTACTCCGCCAAACTTTCTTTCAACTCTCTCCCAAGTCGAATTCCCTTCTTGGTGGACTGAGCATCTTCGTGATTTTATCGCACCTACATTTGACTCAGATCCAGAGAAACGAGCCGTCCTCGTCTTAAAGTGGTACCTAGGATCTCTAAATGCGCAGTTCGGAACAAGGGGCGAGAAACTGGGTTACAAAAGTCCGCTGAATCCGTTTTTGGGAGAGCTGTTTTTTGGGGAATGGGAGAGCAATGCTATGGGTACGACGCAGCTTATTTCCGAGCAAGTCTGGTATGTCTGAGCGGGATCCAATCACGGTCATGGCAAGAGTAGCAACTCATCTTCGGCATCAGCCATCATCCACCGGTTACAGCATACTGCATCAGGAACGAAACCCACGGAATTCGGGTAAGACTCAGTCTTCGAAGACCTAGGGAATAGAGATTTATTTTGCTGTCAGCTTCAAGGCTACCATGCTCCAAAAACCTCATTCTCCGGAACCTTTCGGATCAAGCAAATAGGGCACGCCACCCTCCATCTTGACAAATACGACGAAGACTACCTCATAACTCTTCCTTCCTTTCACATCAAAGGTCTTCTCACCGGCAACCCTTATCTTGAGTTAGAAGGGGCGACTCACATCTACTCCTCCACCGGCCTCACCTCTCGAGTCGAGTACTCCGGCATAGGCCTCTTCTCCGGCAAGAGAAGCAGCTTCCTTGCCACACTCCGTCGCACTAACCAAGACGACGAACCCCTCTATTCCGTCATCGGACAGTGGACAGACACCTTCACCATTAAAAACGAAACCACACAAGAAGTCGAAGTCTGCCACACCCATACTCACGAAACCAATCCCCTCATCGTCGCGGATATCGACCGCCAAGACCCATGGGAATCCCGCAGAGCGTGGGCTAAAGTCACAAAAGCCATTAGAGCAGGCAATATGCTTACGACCGTACGCGAGAAATCGAAACTGGAACAGGCACAGCGGGAGATGAGGAGGAAAGAAAAGGCCCAAGGGAAAAAATGGAAGCAATTGTTCTTCAGTCGGGCAGAAGACGATCCGTTGTTTGAAAGGCTGGCGGGCCATGCTAAGGAGCAGCTAAGTGCTGATATGACGGGGGGAGTGTGGAGGTTTGATGAGGGCGAGGCGACGAGGGTGAGGGTGCCGTATCATGAAGGGGTTACGCCGACTGGGTAGGGGGGGGAGGTAAACTTTGGTGGCGCAGATACCCAACTCACATCTTTTTGTAAATGTTAACGACGTGACGGTCTTTGTAGATAGTAGGAATATATATACATCTGACCATCCATCTCTCTTTGGAGTTGGGGTCCCGCACCCAGCGGACTGCCTGCTTTGCTTTCTACAGTACAGTAAGCCCCCTCCGCATTGACCAAAAAACCCCCGGAGATAGCAAATGCGTGCACGAAGCTCCACCGCACTTTGCTTTTTTTAGAAGTCCTTTTCCAGTCCAATATCGCCATGGGGGAGCCGTGATGGGCGCAGTCCGGGGGAACTCCTGTTCTTTTTTGGTTTCTTGGCTTTCGATGCTGGGCAATCGGAGACAGGAAGCGAGAGGAGTACAGTAGATGGAAAGGGAATGGCAATAATCAAGGCGGAAAGGAGTGGACGCACGGGGTTTTTTTTTTGGGGTGAGGCTAGCAGTGCGCATAGCTGGTGTTTTTTTTTTGGATTTTGAGCCGTATGTTAGAAAGCCTTCGGGCCAGATGCCAACGGCCTCGCTCTTTACTAAAGGAGATCTCGCACAGGCGCAAGACCTTCAACCCTAGGAACCATAGCGAGAATGCCGCCCTTTTCCCAACCCATAAAACGCCGTTTGAACCCCCCACCCCCACCCTCACCCCCGGGCCCCCTCAACATCTACACCCTAACCCCCCTCCCCGCCTTCTCCACGACCTTCACCAACTCCCCAAACACCTCCCCCCACCCCTCCTCTTCCTCCCCGGCCTTCGCAACCCTCTCCCTCCCAACCATAACCACGCTCGTAGGCCTCTTGGTGCTGCCAGCCGCGCCCAGCTCCGCGCGGCTCGGCACGAAGATGTAGGGGATGCCGTGGTCCTCGCAGAGCACGGGGATGTGCGATATGACGTCCATGGGGGAGATGTCGGCGGCGAGGACGACGATGCCGGGGGGTTGTTGTTGTTGTGGGGTGGCGGTGGTGGAGGTGGAGGTGGAGGGGGGGGATTTGCGGAGGGATTTGACGACTTCTTTTACGCCGCGTTTGAGGGATTTGTTTTTGGCGGCTGGGGAGAAAAAAAGGGGGGGGGGTTAGAATCTTAAGGGTTGGGTGGGGGGGTTTGGGGGGGGAGAATACCTTTTTTGACGCTTTTGAGAACTTTCTTTCCGATTTTCTCGTCCGCCAATGGGTTCGCGAATGGGACCAGCGCGCCGAGGAGGGGTGGTGCGGTTTTTATTTTTACTTCGATGGTGTGGTCCTGCTTGGTTGCGACGCTGCCTGGTTTTGCGTCTTCGAGAGTATTTAGGAGTTTGGTTGTGAAGTCGGTGTCTTCTGCTTCGGCGGTTTTGAGCTTCTTTTCCTTCTTGTCTGATTTGGATTTGTGAACGCCTTCTTTTTCGGAGCGTCTTTCTTTCTTTTCCTTCTTTTCCCGTTTTCGATCATCCTTGTCCGTGGGCTTTTCTTTAGCCATGGCGGTCAATGGCTTTTTGGGACGCAGAATAGGAGGGATAATCTTGATGGTTCGTGGTGCTTGTGGAGCTTGTCGACTTCGCTTAGGCGAATTTTTGGGGGTTGCAGCTAGAAGATACGGATAGGACTATATATATTAAACGAGGACCGTGGAACTACCAAGCAACGTCTAAACAAGCTACAAGGCGTACTTCATACAAGATTGCAAGGCGATGGCACCAACGACGTAGATATCCTGGAATACGTCACTGATGAGGATATGATCCAATGATTCCCTAGGCAGAGTGAAAGGTTTGGTGCTGCTCTTCTTCTTGAAGGCGCATGTAACGCGAGAGGTCTGGAAGGATGTATGGCTGAGTATCATAATCATTGTGCTAGAATATGTCTTGCAGTCTCAGAATCAAAACAATCAAGAGCTATGACCAGCACCACAACCAAATGCAGGAGTTCCCTCCATCTCCTTTGCCTTCCTCTCATCTTCAGCAGCATCAACAATGAAACCGTTGTTACACGACTCATCAATCCTGCCTGCGGTAGGCATAGGCACCCCAGCTGGCTTCGAGCCTTGCACCAGCAACAACTTCGCCTCAACCATCCGATCTAAGTCTTCCTGGCGTGGGCGTCCTATTTAGCATATATACTACGTTCGACGGCTCCGAGCTCACTTCGTCCGGATCTGGTCTCAGCCACTTAAGGCGCTCAAGTAGGTTTCCGACATTCTTTTTCAAAACAGTAGCATGAATCAAAATGTCACAAATAGTATCGTTGTATTTGGAGCCACGGACGTCGCGATAGAGAGGGTTCGAGGCTTACGGGTCGGTGCTCTGGTTTTCTATAGTCCTTGGCGGATGGCGCGATTGATGATGGTATCCTGAGCGACAGAACTGAAGGTGGGGAGTTTGGAAAACTCCACGTTGGGATCCAGCGATGGCTACGGAAGAACTCTCCAGAGTGTTGTTTGGGTGATCAAATTCGTCATCTTTCAGCGTACGGATGGTTGTTATCTCTGCCTCCATTAGGGTTGTTGTATCTAGACCTCCTGTATCTTGGCATATCGTACAACAAGTAGTACGGATCTTACTTACAGCGAAGGTCGAAGAGTCGCTGACGTAGCTTCTGAAAGTTCTGACAGGCCTTCTAGAAGAATCATGAAGTAGTAGTATGAGGCATACCTTGAACGCTTCTAGAGATTTGAGGAATTTCGTCGACTTGCTCCTGTGGACAAAGGACCTGAAGGCGACAGGTGTTGTGGAAAGGCCTGAATAGACCACCATATCATACATTTTCGAGGCCCTCGGTGCTTTGCCAGCCCCACTCTTTCAAAAGATGCTGGATGCGAAAATCTGCCGCCCAGCCAGTATCTGCTTCTATACCTCTTAGAAGGTTTAAGACTACTCTTTTTTCACAAGAGTCTGTAAGGCATTGTCCGGCAACATACAAAGGTTGAATCTAGAAAACCTTAAAGTCGGTCCTGTCTGGGGGGGCTTCTGCTTACAAAGTTCTTACCATGTGGATGCGAACTGAAGATTCTGGACGAGATAAAGCAAAGCCACTGGTAAGAATTAGTGGCATGTCCCAGTATGCGAACTGCATGACATAATAGTTTAAAATTGAAGGGACCATGGCGAAACGCAAACCGAAATAGAAAGCCCAATACGTACACTATTTCGTGACAATGACGCATGATCTCTGCCTGAATGACCCGATAAGATTTTAGACGCTGGGCAATAGTACTCCGGCGAGCAGTAGTTTCGTGAGGTTTGTTGATGAGTAGGAGGATTCGAGCCATATGGTAGTTTTGCATCGTCGTGCCACACATAGGGATACTGTACCATATCTCGGGGAATACGGATGCACCAAGCTCATTAGACTGGACAGAGGCCTGGTACGGTATCCTGGCGCAGGGGTTGAATGTTTCTGGCAGGCCGCTGCGCCATACAGTAAGTTCCCTGTCAAGTCCATCCCACCTCGCGAGCAGCGTTTGCTGGGAAATGCCAATTGTTAGAGGTTCATCTGCCTGAGCATTATCCATTCGATGGCCTGCCGGGGTCGGGTTGAACGTCTCGCCGGCCGCTATGTAGTTACTAAGCCTGGAAATGAGCCAAACCAGGGCGTTACATATCATGTCTTCTCTCATGAGAGCAATTTCTTCAGACGGATCGCTGTCGCTGTTGCTTGGTACAACAAAACCTTTGCTGTCTATTGATAGGCCAGCCTCTCTCCAGAGTTCCAGATCTTCTGTGTCAAGTCGGGTCTGGCATTCATTGATCACTGTCACGTTCAGTTTCCAAGTGGCCTTAAGGAGGAAGGTGGCTCCTACATGCTGCGAGACAGTCTTGACGCGCGAAATTCCAGAATATGGCTTTCCTGGCTTTGGAAGGTTTTTTGAGTTCATGTAATGACTGGAAGCATCCGGGCGCAGCTGGTAGCTCTATTGACACCATTTTCGTCTGTGCAATATCCAGTAGCGACTTTGTGCCGTTGAGATGGCCAGCCCAGGCAGTACCCGAGGCGTCAAGAAACTCGTATACAGAAAGTATTGCTGTAGCGGCGAGGACATCATCGGAATTGCTTTCTTGGAGATGCCGACGCTCTCGTAGCTCGTTGCCGATAGTGAGAGTAGATCCTGGTTGTGCCCACGAGCCATTTCCAGGAGTACTGGTAGGGGTAGAATGTTGGTTCTGTTGAAGGGCTTCCATTAGTAGAGAGATTGCCATGTCCTGGCTCCGTTAGAATTGCTGTTGGAGTCTGACTTATACGGTAGTACACACGTAATATTTCGCTCCACACCATGCCCAGTCCGTTTTGTCAGCATCAGGCCAAACTTCCATACTTGCTTGTGTGGAGCATAAACCGCCAATAGCGGCCTTCGCACTATTGACCCTGCCAAGCTGCTTTGCTGCAAATGCACAAGCTGCATACTTCAACAGGGGATTCGAAAGCGCTCTCACGGGTACGTAGGATCCAAAGTACATGCCGAAGTCGAAGAGATCCATCCTATGTACTTCAGCTTTTCGCTAAGTCTTAGGTTTACCAAGATACACACCAGTGACCGGGTGTCTCAGAGAAATACCGTAATAAAAAAGCAACCTCATGCTTTGTCTCAACAGCAAGTTCCGGCCACCGGTCTTGCAAAACGCCGGGCGAGCTCGCTGAACCACTTGAGAGAGGTGGCCCTCCTTTCGAATAAGGCCCCTGTAAGCTCGGATCTATTGTCGGGCTCGCATGAGAATTGGGATCCAAGAGGAAGTTCAGGTTGTTGTGCGAAGACGTCGTAGATGATGCTGAAGACATGGATGGACCCGAGGTACCTCTAATGGGACTTCGTGGCTGCATCGGACTTTGGAAGTCAAATTTGCTCGTTAACACGGGTTGAGGGCCGCCATTGGCTTCGGGGGTGCCGTAGAGCGCAGCGGCAGATAGAGCCTCAAGCCTATAACAGTTCATCGAGGGGGTCTCTGGTCGACGTTCAACTTCCCAGCCATAATACTGCTGCACATCCGATGAGGCTTTAGGTGTAAAAGGCCTTTCTTCAACATCGGGCGATGGCGTCTCGGCGTAGGGATCTAAAATATTGATGAAGGTGACTGAACGGTTCAGCCAGAGACACTCTAAGGAATATCAGGATAAACCGACTCTGCCGTGGAATATCTAGCCATACACTATCCTCGTCAAAAGTATTCCTGTAAGCATAAAAGCTCCCCAGATTCTGGTCCGCCGCAGATCCGTCTTCGTTGGCGTTCATAGAAGCATTCTGCTGGTGGCGAAACACAATACCAGAGCTGGCTTGGCATTCCCGGTGGGCTTTTTGACATTGCCCACATACTGGTTTGCGCTCGTCGCATTTGAGCTTGCGTCGGCGGCACGTCAAGCTGGTTCATCATTGAGCAAACCTGCAAAAGCATTGGAACAAGAAAGGCTCCACTTACCATCCGGTTCTGGACCTCATACCACATCCACCCTATCCACGAGGTCTCGGATTTGATCTAGCGATCAATCTTGTCATTCCTCAAGCAAGTTGCAGTGAGCGACAATGAGAGCATGGGGTTCGTTGGGCTGACATACTATCGGCCCCACGTAAGCACGTGATGCTAAGGCCGCGGGGCATTTTTATAGGCTTTTTCTGCGCTTGAGGGGCGTATACTCGAAGTCTTCATATCTTTAGGGTACAATAGCATTTCAGATATGACAGCCTTGAGTGATTTGCAAGTTTTGGTGATGTATTCATTATATGTTCGAACATCAACTCTAATTACCCTCTTAAATACAGTTCTAATTATACTATGCAGTAGATACCAGCCTACCTCCTTATGTTACAACATCATGCCGCTGGCATCTGCGTAGAATCGAACTAAGCCCATTACCTGATGTGCCTTGACGTCGTTTTAATAATCGTATATGGCTCGCGCCAGTCGTTCTTCGTAAATGCTGGCAAAGAAATGCTTCGCTTAAACGCTGACCAGACAAGCCGCCCAAATTAAATATCATCGCTGTTCGTTGGATATCGAGAATCATTCAAAATCGTCGTCATAATCGTCACCAGTCTTTGCCAATGTGTATTTCCCGTCGCCTCACATAGATACAGTCCTCCTTCTGGGCGCCAATGGTTTTTGGGCGTAGCAGATCAAGAGTTTGAATCCTGTCTCCCTCTTCTCACACTCTCTCAATAAAGCCTGGTCCGTCCAGATGCTGCTCTCGACGCCGTCATCAGGTAACACACTCATTTCGTAGCACCTCGTATACCACCATCTCCCCACCTTTGACACCATCTTCGTGATGCTCTCGTCGCCTTGCTGCGACGGATCCTTCAGCATGTCCCCCAGAGACATGTCTTTTTCGTCGAAAGAACCAGCCCTGGAACCAGATACGCTACCAGAAACCGGAACGCTCACAGTACAGCGGCTAAGGTTCTCGAATCCTCTTCGCCCCAGCATCTTCTGAATATTGTCCGAGACCGGTTTCAGCGAAACTTCGGGGTCAGCTGTTTGCATTTTGACTTTTAACATGCGGACCGCGCGTCTTGCTCTGTTGCCCATGTTCATCATATCATGATCAAGAATGCTCATCTCTAGGAAGCCACCAGGACGAAGGACGCGCTTGCACTCCGAAATGGCGTTAAAGTAGGCATCCTCGGAACTTGCTACTGGGAAACGAAAAACAGCTGCGGTAAAGAATCCCTTTGGGAAGGGAAACGGGTGTGTCATGCTATTGTGGTAAATCTGTCGGTGATTGGAAGGAGAGCTATAACCACCAACCTCCCGTTTCCTGTCGGAGCTCGCGCTTGTACGTCGGAAAGAACTCAGATTGTAGACTGTGGCATTAGGGTAGGTTAGCGCACAGTAGAACGACCAGTCATCGTTACCAAGTCCATCTAGCACAAGCACTCGATCCTGCCGATTGCTGTGAATCTCCATGTGAGCAGGACTGAAAAGGACCCTGCCAAAGGATAGCCAGCGACTGGTCATCAAAGCGCTGAAACGCAAGTTGCTCTGCGGACCAGGGCCTGTGTCGGTTGTCTCCGCAATGACGTCTGGATTTCTTCTTCCACTGGTTTTATCATGTCTTGATTGAAGAGAATCTGAGCTATAGCGACTTCCTGATGATTCACTTTGACGCCTAGTGACTGCACTGCTGCGATTTCGGTCACCATAGCCTGCAAAAAAATCCGAGAACGACACAGGTGTCGAGGCAGCATCTGCAGATGGGAAAGAAGACAGAAAGGCTGGCTTTCCTGGGGGATTAGGAAGGCCATGGCTGGGTGGATCACCAGAAGACATTGGCAAGTCGAATTTCGGAGGACTATTCGTAGATCCAGTTACAAGCGATGCCTTCCTGATATGAAGAGGCTCAGGCGTCCATTGAGTTTTCCTTGGTGTAAGCTGTTGATCAATATGGTATTTCGCTTGAGAAGCCCGTGGATCCACGTTGTCCAGAAAATCATCAAATTCATTCCAAACCTCATCCTCACTCAGAGCAGTACCAGGAGGGGGCACAACGGCTGTTGTCGCTAAGCTCAATATGCCCGAACTACTTGATCCTGATACCTCGGAGTCAATCCTTGGCAAGAAACCTAAGAACTCAGCTCTGCCAGGCGGACTTCGTGTATTATGGGATACGACAGGAGCACTTGCAGGCTTGGGGGAGTCAGGTTCGCCCCATGCGTGCGGTGGGAGCATCTCAGTTTGTACGCCAAGGGATGGTCGCTCCGCATTCTTCAGATCATCTCTTTGGTTCTCCAAGTTAGAAAGCTCGTTGTCGGTTACGGGAGTCCTCATGAAAGGTCGTGAAAAAGACTGTGGTGGAGGCCTATGTAGTCTATCACGTTTCGAGATGACCCTTGGAATGCGACCGACTTGCTGCAGCCTGGGCTCTCTCGGTTTTGGTAGCATGGGAGGTACGATTGAAGTGACGGCTTGAGCCTCTGGCTGGCGTGAATATACACTTGGGGAAGGCTCCCTCTGAAAATGAGCAAACTCAGCTGGAAAATTAGGCGGAGAAGGAAGCAGCATAGAAATTTTATGGTCTTGCTTGCGAAGAACAGACTCATCATCGGCCCTTGTTAGCACTGAACCAAGATTGGAGTCCTGCTGTGCGTTTTCGCTTCTTTGTGGTTGACTTTCGATGTCATCAAGTCCCGCTGAATCATTGCCATCAAGCATTGCATAATGTGCAACTGAACGAAGTTCGGGAAGCCTTGAGATGGTAACTGGGAGTTCTTTGATACCTTCTTCGTCGTCGTCGTAGGAGCTGACAACCGCAGGTGTCTTTGGAGTGGCATGTGCTCGTTGGAAGAAATTCCACTTTCTTGGTGACTTGGCGTGCTTTTCCGACATCCGAGATTTCAGCCAATTCCCTTCACGGCCCTCGGAGATACTCTCTGCCAACAGTATAGAACTGTCATCGGTATGAAGGACAGATGACTGGTTTGTATCCCGGCTATTGATCATGGGAGCTGGCGCAAGAACCCGAGTATTGATTGGAGTGGGGATTTTCAGAGGCTCGGCCTCGTTGAACAAGTGTGAACGATGTAGGGAACGTCGAGCAGCCAACGTGGGTGCTCCTCGAGAGAAATCGACCTCATCCGCATCCTGATTGTTAGTATAAGCGAAGAAGTTTGGCGTCTCAGGCAAATTTTCATCTCTTCTCAAAAATCCGAAATCATAGGGCTCTGCAGCGAAAGCTGCCTCACGCACTGGGTTACGAGTCAACCTCATCCCCATGGAGCTTTCTCCACTACTAGTCCTATAAAGACCCGCGCCGCTGTTGCGGTCACCGGATTTTAGGCCACCGCCACTGATCACGACGGGTGCCAGTCTTTCCCGCAGGAAGTCGTCCATCACAGGCTCATCCCGGCTTGTGAAACTGCTCTTGCGGCTAGTGGAAGTCCGCACGGCACTGCCTGAAAAGCCCGTGCTCGTTGATCGACCTCTGCTGGCGCTCGTGCTGGTACTGCCACTTCGTCCTCGTCTAGCATACTTCCCATACCCTTCATGTCCAGTTCCGGCTACTGGGCCCTTTTTAGCGGCGCGCTCTGCACTTTCAGCAGGAGTAATCTCAAGTGGAGATTTGGTCCGCTTAGCAAAGAGACCAAATCTACTGGTCGACTTGCTTGAGTCAGCGCTCAATGGGCTGGGTTCATTGATCAAGTAGCCAGTCTTGACACCCACATCCACAGGTAGTATCTCCTTCGATTGAGAAGCTTCAGTTTTACGTAGCCGTGATGGACTAATTGCAACCGGACCTGGCGATGGTAGTCTAGGAGGCCTCGCTTTCACTGACGAGGAATTGGACGGAGAGCGTCCCAAAGTTGGTCGAGCAGCGTATGGCGCCTCTGCATTAACATCAAGCTGGAATGGTCTATCTGAGGAATCTCTCCGTTTATGGCCGGTGGTCATTAGACGGTTTATGTTACTTTGGATAACTTGAGGAGGTTCAGAGAGATCTTCAAGCTTAGGTGTGTTTTCTCTGCTTGGTCTGGTCGGAACAGTTCTTGTCAGAGGCGGTCCCATTCGAAGGATTGGTGATGCAGAGCTCTTCTGCGGGCGCGGTACGTCCCACGGTTCTACTTCAGGCATTGCTTCTACCAGTCTATGAGTCGATATTTCACTTGGGTAGCCGTGCGTTCCTGTATTCTGCTTTTCATTCCGTGGTTGAATCAAGTTCTTCGAAGACGCACGGGTTGGTACACCAGGTGGAGGCGACATGAGTCTGTTTCCAGGATTGCTTGATTTGGTACCTTCTGTTCTCTCTGCAACCTTGACGGTAGACGAAGACGAAGAAGACGTGGCAGATTCCCGAAGCGCAGGGAGCCCTCGAGTCTCCGGGACGTTCAGATCTTGTCTATGTGGCGTAACACCATACCTTCTAGTGACGGGCGGACGGCTGCGAGTCGGACTCAGTTGCCTCGTGTACAAGGGGGATTTCGCAGACACAGGGATTCCCGGTGAGTAAGATGACATTGACGTAGGCGTAGATGTCCGACTGAAAGAGCCAGGAGATTCGGATCGGCGAGTCGACGAACCACTACTGTGCGCAAAGCTAGGTGTAGGTTGCGATAAATTTTGCGTTGAAGCCGTTCCAGATTGCTGCCGCCTGCTATAGTTGGCCATGATGGAGCTAGAAGTGGCTTGGGTATAGTTCATTGTCCTTGGACCTGGCAGATATGATATCGGTGACGAAACAGAAGGTATAGCAATGCCGAGAACCGATCCAGAAGACGCACCTCCGTACCTATCAGGTGTACTAGCGGTCTCTCTCTGCGGTCTTGCGGGCACTGGTTCGGACGAGATGGAGGGCGTAGTATGAGCATAACGGCTATGCTGGTCGATCGAGGACGCTTTTCGTCTGAGAACCCTGGGTTGGCGCTTTTCTTGGTGTATGGTGGGGCCAGGAGTGATAGGCTTCGCCGCCGAAATACCTAAGCCAAGAGTACGAGACCGTTGCGGTATGGCCCTTGCCGCAGGCTCACTTCTCGTAGACATGTTTCCTGTAGCTCTTTGCGTTGTGCCACTCTTATTGTTCGAGGAAATGTCGGAATTATTACTCGAGGGCGCTGCCGGCACGCGGCTTTGCTTGCCACGCGAAAACCAAGAGGATGCGGGTATTCTAGAGGTACTGGCTGAGGTAGAAGTGATGGACGCTCTTCGTGATAACCCCGACGACGTTGCCCCCTCCCTCTCAGCTTCTTCTGCCGGCTTCCTCGCCGCTCGTGACCCGTAGGTTCCATATGAAGCCATTTTCCTTGCCGGGCTTGCGACGCTGAGATAGAGGTTGTGATTATGGACAACATGAGCAATGTGTACGGTGAATGGCACGTAAATATATCAATTATAAATGGGTGATGGAATATGCAACTGCGAAAAAGAATTAGTTTTTGGTTCAATATCACACTCCTGATGATGCACTAAGCCAAAACCGAAGCAGATGGTTTAATTTACCTTGGGAGTCGATAAATAGTCGATTCAGTGCCGACACACTTCCTGGGATTTCAGATGAATAGACCATACCCTTGGGCTAAGCAGGTGATTCTGCGTCACGGGCTTTGTTATGTACACAGTACGGAAAGCGCCACAGAGCTCGGAGTGCCAGCGAATGTTTTGCTAAAGCAGCACAGCCACACACTTGTCGGAGATTCCGAAATATTCTTAGCAAGTTGCGGTGAGGAGAGTTCATAAGTTGTCACTTTTCGTTAACGGACAATACACAGTAATGCAGCTATTCAAAGAGAATAACGCAAATAAGCAATGATCGTAACTCTGCTAGGAACATAAAGAAATGGCAACGAATATTTTGTGTTGGGGAGTGGGGAGCTGCGCGATAAAAGTCTCTCGGGTTTATCGAGCCAAAGGCAAATGCTTTGACCAGGGTCGCGATTGGCTGTCACCAAATCTCAGCTTTGGCCCAGGCCACCAGTAGTGGCATGTTGGTTTGCCTCCGGGTACGGAGGTACAGTACCCTGCAAAAAGTCACGGTCACTTAAGCGAAAACACGTAAAATCGCGTACCTTCAAAACAATCAACCTTCTTCAACCACATTCACCATGCTCAGAAGGGCTCCGTTAACTACAATTTCTG